>Ga0247755_1000009_pt1 | contig 101473 bp, 101 predicted proteins | sample UWRJL096311B4_FD_180948 | JGI IMG/M metagenome (GOLD analysis project Ga0247755, IMG submission 180948) | Plant litter microbial communities from Arlington Agricultural Research Station in Wisconsin, United States - UWRJ-L096-311B-4 | ecosystem: Environmental > Terrestrial > Plant litter >... | reverse complement strand
TGCTGGTCGACGGCGCCGACGTGCGCAACGTCGACGTCGAGTCACTGCGTTCGCAGATCGCCTTCGTCGCCGACGACAGCTTCCTCTTCACCGCCTCGGTCGCCGAGAACATCGCCTACGCCCACCAGGATGCCTCGCTCGAGCAGATCGAAGCCGCTGCCCGCCGCGCCCAGGCCGACGCCTTCATCCGCGAGCTGCCCGAGGGCTATGAGACCCGGGTCGGCGAGCGCGGCCTCACCCTCTCCGGCGGCCAGCGCCAGCGGGTCGCGATCGCCCGGGCGCTGCTCGCCGACCCCCGCATCCTGATCCTCGACGACGCCACTTCCTCGGTCGACGCGACGACCGAGGCCGAGATCAAAAAGGGCCTGCGGGAAGCGATGGCCGGGCGGACGACGTTCATCATCGCCCACCGCCTCTCGACGATCTCCCTGGCCGACGAGATCGTCGTCCTCGACGGCGGCACGATCGTCGACCGCGGCACCCACGAGGAGCTGATGGCGGGCTGCGGCTTCTACCGCGAGATCGCCGAGCACGGGCTCGCCGACTCGGTCTTCCTGCAGCGCGACCTCGAGGAGCGCGAGGAGGTGGCGCGCCTGTGAGCGCAAACCCCACCCCCCAGCCCGATCCCATGGTTCCTTTGTCGGGCTATGCACGACTGAAGAACCTCACGATTGACCTTTGGCGCCTGGTCCGCGGCGAGGACCAGCGGGCGCGCAAGGTGCGCTGGATGATCGGCTTGCTGCGGCCCTACCGGCGGCGGGTGATCCTGATGTTCACCGCCCTGCTGCTGGAGACCGGCGCCGCCCTCGCGCCTCCCTACCTCCTTGGCAAGGCGATCGACAGCGGCATCAACGCCGGCGACGTCTCCGCGCTCGACTGGATCGTCGCCGCCTTCGTCTTCGCCACCGTCCTCTACGCCGTGGCCACCTTCTGGGAGACCTACCTCGTGGGCTGGATCGGGACGCGGGCGCTACAGGACCTGCGCGAGCGGATCTTCACCCATCTGCAGTCGATGCCGATCGGCTTCTTCACCCGCCGCAGCCCCGGCGTCCTGATCTCGCGGATGACCAACGACGTCGAAGCGCTGAACCAGCTGGTCACCAACGGCCTGGTGACGATTTTCTCCAGCACCCTGACCCTGGTCGGGATCGTCGTGATCATGCTCTTCCTCGACGTCAAGCTGGCGCTGATCACCTTCGTCACGTTTCCTCTGCTGGCGGTGGCGAGCATCGTCTTCCGGATCGTCTCCGCCGGCACCTACCGCGCCACCCGCGAGCGCATCGCCGCCGTCACCGCCTACCTGCAGGAGACGCTCAGCGGCGTACGGGTGGTGCGCAGCTTCGGCCAGGAGTCGCGCCACATGGCGACGATGACCGACCTGAACGAACAGAACCGCGACGTCAACATGAAGACCGTCTACCTCAACGCCTCTTACTTCCCGGCGGTCGAACTGCTGGCGGCGGTGGGTACCGCTGTGATCCTGCTCTACGGCGGCAGCCAGGCGATCAACGGGGCGCTCGAAGTCGGCGTCGTCGTCGCCTTCGTCGGCTACCTGACCCGCTTCTTCGAACCAATCCAGGAACTCTCCCAGCTGTACACGACCTACCAGCAGGGGATGGCGGCGCTGGACAAGATCTTCGACCTGCTGGACACGAAGCCCGACATGGTCGACGCGCCGGGGGCGATCGACCCGGGGACCCTGCGCGGAGAGATCGAGCTCGAGGGCGTCTGGTTCTCCTACGGCGAGGAGGGGGAGTCCGGCGCCGACACCTGGGCGCTGCGCGACGTCGACCTGCACGTGCCGCCGGGGCAGACGCTGGCCCTGGTCGGGGCGACCGGGGCGGGCAAGTCGACCTTCGCCAAGCTGGTGGCGCGCTTCTACGACCCCCAGCAGGGGACCGTGCGGGTCGACGGCCACGACCTCCGCACCCTGCAGCAGCAGGCGCTACGGCGGCAGCTGGGGATTGTGCCCCAGGAGGGCTTCCTCTTCTCCGGCAGCGTCCGCGACAACGTCGCCTTCGGCCGGCCCGAGGCGAGCGACGAGGAGGTCGCGGCGGCGATCGCCGCGGTCGGCGCAACCGAGTTCGTCGCCGCCCTGCCCGACGGGCTGGAGACGCAGGTCGGCGAGCGCGGCATCCAGCTCTCTGCCGGCCAGCGCCAGCTCGTCGCCTTCGCCCGCGCCCTCCTGGCCGAGCCGCGCATCCTGATCCTCGACGAGGCAACCTCGAACGTCGACGTCCGCACCGAGAAAACCATCGAGCGAGGCCTGGAACGCCTCCTCCACGGGCGCACTGCAATCGTCATCGCCCACCGCCTCTCCACCATCCGCCGAGCAGGCAAGATCGTCGTCCTCGAAGACGGCCAGATAGCCGAGCAGGGCACGCACGACGAGCTGATCGCGGCGGGCGGCGTGTACGCCAAGCTGTACGGGGCGTGGGCCGAGTCCGCTGCTTAGCGGTTGGGGTTGGGAAGGGTCGGTAGGGGGTGTCCGGGCGCACCTCCGCCGGGAGGATCGTCCCCTGCTGACGCCTCAGAGGCCTAGGCGCGGCTCCATGCTGAGTGCCCGGACACCCCCTACCGACCCTCCCTCCCGACAGAAATGGCAGGACGCCCAGGGTTCAGCGGCTCTCAGCAAACAAACCTGGGCGCGTTCATCCAGCGAAACCGCGAGAGACCGCGATATAGGCGGTTTTCTGCGGTCTCGGAAGAGCGGTCCTTCGAACGCTGTCGCTGGAGGGACGGGTGCCCCTCTCACAGAGGCTCCTGAGACCACATTGGCGCCCAGCACTCCGTCTCAGCTGCGCGACGGTCTCTGGGAGAGGGGTACCCGTCCCTCCCCTACCAGCGGGTTAGATCAACCCGGTCCTACCCCACCTGATTCGCCGCCCGTTTCCGGGGCCGGTTCCGCTGGTGCTTCAGGACCGCCGCCGGCTCCACCGGTTTCGGGCGCCACTTCTTCTTCGGGGACGACTTCTTCTTCGGGGGCGGGTTCAACGTATTCGGGTTCGACGCCGCCTTCTTCGCCTTCGAATTCTTCGCCCCCCGGCACCGCTTCGCCGCTGCCGGCGGGGGTCGGTAGGGCGCCGGGTTCCTCGCTGCAGTCTTCGAAGCCGTAGATCGCCGCCCGCGACTGGAATTCTTCCAGCGCCGCGGCGGCTTCCTGGCCGGCTTCTTCCATCGCCGCCAGGTCTTCGCGTTCGGCCGCCAGTTTCAGTTCGCCCTCGACCTTGCCCAGCTGTTCCGTCGCTTCGGAGAATTTCATGTAGTCGCTGTCGGCTTCTTCCGGTGCCCCCAGGCCCTGGAGCCGTTCGACCATGCCGAGGTAGAGGTTGGCGACTTTTTCGCTCTGCTCGGGCGACCCGGCTTCTTCGGACGCCGAGGAGCTGAGCGCGGCGACGGCCGCGTTGACCTCGGCGCAGACTCCGTCACCCTGCTCGATCAGCTCGTCCTGGGTCAGCGCCGCCGGTTCTTCGACGGTCGGCGTCGTCGTTTCGGTTTCGTCGTCGCCGCCGCCACCGCAGCCGGCGGCGATCAGCGCGATCAGCGCTAGGAGCAGCAGGAAAAAGGTCTTGTGGCCGGGTCTCCTCACGGGGGCGAAGCTAGCAAAGGGAATAGACGCCTTTGCAGGGGAGTTGGGGAAGCTGCGGCCCAGGGACTCGAACCCCGACTACCTCGTCCAGAGCGAGGCGTGCTGCCATTACACCAGGCCGCAACGGCAGGTCCCAGGATAAGGGACCAGGAACCTGAGAGCCGCGCCGCGGCTCAAGCTGGGAACGAAGTGCGCTCGGCGATCATCTGGCGGGCTTCGGCGAGTTCCTCGGAGCGGCCGACGCTGAGGCAACCGGCGACGCGATCGCCCTGCAGGTACCAGACCGAGAACTCGCCGCCGTCGCGGTCGCCGCGCCAGACCTCGCGGTCCCATTCGTGGGCCGGCCCGACGTACTCGAGGCTGGCCCAGTCGGCCAAATCGCTGAAGAAGTAGGGGACGACCTCGTAGTCGGCGTCGTCGCCGAGCATGTTGCCGGCGGCGTGGATGCCCTGCTGCATCGCCACGTCCCAGTGCTCGACGTGGATGCGGCGGCCGTGAACGACGCTCTCGTAGGAGGCGCAGTCCCCCGCCGCGTAGATTCCCGGCGCCGAGGTCCCGAGCTTCGAGTCGCAGACGATGCCGCCGTCGCCGACCTCGATCCCGGCCCGCTGGGCGAGCATCGCGTCGGGCCGCACCCCGGCGCCGACGACGACCGTGTCGCACTCGACCGCGAGGCCGCTCTCGCAGACGACAGCCCGGACCAGGCCGTCGCCCTCGAAGGCGCTGAGGGTCTCGCCGCCGTGGAAGGTCACCCCGTGGGATTCGAGCCGCTCCTGAAACCAGCGGCCGGCGTCCTCGCCGAAGGTGCGAGAGAGCGCGACGTCCTCCATCGCGACGATCGTGCACTTCGTCCCCTGCGCGGTCAGCGAGGCCGCCACCTCGCAGCCGATATAGCTGCCGCCGACGAGGACCACGTGCTCGGCCGCCTCGGCGTCGGCGCGGATGGCGTCGGCGTTGCCGAAGGCGCGCAGGTAGTGGATGCCCTCGTTCTCGGCCCCCTCGACGCGGAGGATGTTGACCATCGCCCCGGTGCCGATCAGCGCCTTGTCGAAGCGGACCTCCTCGCCGCCCTGGATCTTCGCCGTCCGCGCGTCGGTGTCCAGCCCCATCACGTTCTTGCCGGTCAGCAGCTCGACGCCATTCTCCTCGTACCAGGAGCTGCCGCCGTTGACGTGGGCGTCCTCGCGGCCGGCGTCGCCGCGCAGGTACTCCTTCGAGATCGGCGGTCGTTCGTAGGGCGGCTCCGGCTCCCGCCCGACCAGCAGGACCGAGCCCTCGACCCCGCGGCGGCGCAACTCCGAAGCGCAGTGGGCGGAGGCCATGCCGCCGCCGATCAGCAGGAAGTCGACCTCGCGATCAGCCATGGAAGACGACTACCCGGTCAGGAGCCGTTGGACCCGGCGTTGCCTTCCGGCCCGAACAGCTGTTTCAGGTCCTCCTCCTTGCCCGGGTCGAGCACGGCGAGGATCTCGTCGCCTTCCTCCAGCACGGTGTCGGCGCTGGGGACGAAGCCCTTGCCCGAGCGCAGGACCGAGATCAGCAGGCTGCCTTCGGGCATCTGCAGGTCGCCGACCCGGCGGCCGGTGACCCCGGAGTCCTTGCCGAGCAGCATCTCGATGATCTCCAGCTGCTCCTCCTGCAGGTCGAGCAGGTGGACCAGCCCGTACTCGGGAACCTCGTGCTCGAGCAGGCGCAGGATCAGGTCGGTGGCCGAGACCGAGGGTTTGACGCCGAGCAGGTCGAAGTGCTGCCGGTTGCGCGGGTTGTTGACCCGGGCGATGATCTGGTCGACCAGGTACTTCTCCTTCGCGACCTGGCAGATCAGCATGTTGTCCTCGTCGTCGCCGGTCACCGCGATCACCATGTCGGCGCGCTGGATCCCGGCCCGCTCGAGCACCCAGAGCTCGGAGGCGTCGCCGTAGGTGATGTTGTGCTCGAGCTCCTGCTCGACGGTCAGGTAGCGGCGGCGGTCGCTCTCGATCAGCGTCACCTCGTGCTCCTTGTCGAGCAGCTCGCGCGCCAGGTTCCAGCCGACCTTCCCCGCTCCGACGACGATGATGTACATGGCTCCCGAGCCCCCCTACGCCGCCGTGCTCGCGTCCGGGGATCCGCCGCGGGCGGCGGCCTCGCGCACCTCGCCCTCGAGCAGGTCGATCGCGACCCGGGTCGGGCAGACCGTGTTCAGGCCCTGGCGCTGGTACCACTCGGCCCGCAGCGGGTCGAGCACGCGGGAGATCACCGTCGGCACCTCGTAACGGCGCTGGGCGATCTGGGCGATGATGATGTTGGTGTTGTCGCCGTCCGTGGAGGCGATGAAGACGTCGGCGTTCTCGATCCCGGCGGCCTCCAGCGCCTCGGTCTCCAGGCCGGCCCCGACCGTGAACTGGCCGCCGAGGTCCTCCCAGCTCTTCTCCAGGCCGACCTCGAGTCGCGCGTGCGACTCCGGGTCCTCGTCGAGGCAGGAGACGTTGTGCCCCTCGCGCAGCATCGCCCGCGCCACCGAGGAGCCGACCCGCCCGCAACCGACGATCAGAACGAACATGGCTGCGGATACTAGACCGCTACTCTGGTTCCGGCGGAGCCGTGAGCAGCACCTTGCAGGGCGCTTTCTTCAGCACGTACTCGGTTGCCGCGCCGATCTCCTCCGGCTTGGCGGCGCCGATCCCTCCGAGCACGCCGCCGCCGCGGATCTTGGTCGGCGGCTCGCCGCCGATCACGATCGCTTCGGCGTTGGTGCGCCGGGCCGCCTCGAGGATCCCGGCGCCGACCTTGCGGGCGCGCAGCACCTCGGTCGTCACCTCGACGTCCTCGTACTCCTCCCCCACCTCGCGCGCCCGCGCCAGCGCCCGCCGCGCCTGCTCCTCGCGCTCCTTCGGCAGCTTCGCGTCGAGCGGCAGGGTCAGCGGCACTTCGATCACGTAGATGACGTCGAGGTGGGAGCTGCTGCTGCCCTTCGGGGTGTCGGCCTCGGCCGCGGCGAGGCGGCCTGCGGTGGCGACGATGTCGTCGTCGAACCTGGTCCCGAAGACCGGCACGAGGATGTTGCTGTATTCGACCTCGGGCACCTGCTTGGTCAGGGCGCGCTCGGTGACCGAGACGCGCTTGGTCAGCGTCGTCCCCTCGAAGACCTTGCGGTAGACGACGTAGAAGGTGAGACCGAAGGCCATCCAGCCGAGCCCGACCCAGCGCGCGGTCGAGTGGTATGCGAGGACGCTGAGGAAGGCGAGGCCGCTGAGGATCGCGGCGAGGATCGAGGGCAGCGGCAACTCGGCGTGGCCCCAGGGGAAGCTGCCCGGGATCTTGAATGGGCGCCGCCTGTCCGGCTGGGTGATCCGCAGGCGGATGATCGAGAGGTGGGCGATGGTGATCGCCAGGGTCGCCCCGAAGGCGTAGATCCCGGCCAGCAGCTTGACGTTGGTCGGGACGATCAGGCCGATCGCGATCAGGCCGCTGAGCACGATCGCCACGTACGGGGTGGCGGTGCGGCGGTCGAGCTTGCCGAGCCAGCTGGGGATCTGGCGGTTGATCGCCAGCGTGTAGATGTGGCGGGAGACGCCGAGCATCGAGGTGCTCGCCGCCCAGATCAGCACCGGGGTCGCGATCAGGGCGACCAGCCAGCGCATCGTGTCGGCAACCCAGGCCGGTTCGAAGGCGGAGACGATGCCGAGCACCGGCTCCTCGACGAACTCGTTGCCGAGGGCGGTCTGCGGCCCGTCGGGCCCGCCGACCACCGGCACCGCCATCAGCGCGATCGCCGCCATCCCGGCGTAGACCAGCGGCACCCCGATCGCCCCGAGGCTGGCGACCCGCTTCAGGTCCTTGCGGCTGACCTCGATCTCCGGCGCCAGGTCGGAGGCGGCCTCGATCCCGGCGTAGGCGAGCATCGCCACCACCGCGGCGTAGACGATGTCGCGGAAGCTGGGGTCGGTGAAGAGGTCGAGCTCGGCGGTGAGCCGGTCGGGGTGCATCACGACCAGGGCGCCGACACCGATCACCGCCAGCTGCAGTCCGAGGTCGGCCAGGGCCAGCAGGGTCAGCGAGCCCTGGCGCTCGCGGCCGGTGATGTTGAGGACGTTGAGGGCGGAAATGACGACGATCACCGCAGTGCCGAGGCCGATCTCCCAGCCCGGCCGTGCGAAGTCGCCGCTGATCGGCTCCAGGTAATGCGGCACCGAGAGCGACGCCAGGGCGATGACGATCAGGTAGTCGATCAGGATCGCCCAGCCGGCGATGAAGGCGACCAGCTCGTTGAAGGCGTGGCGGGCGAAGGTCGAGGAGCCGCCCCGCTCGCGGAACATCGCCCCGCCCTCGACGTAGGTCAGGGTGGTGAGGCCGAAGAGCAGGCCGGCGGCGAGGAAGATCAGCGGCGTCAGCCCCAGGCCCTTGTCGGCGACGACGCCGAGCGCGAAGTAGATCGAGAAGCCGACCGCCGAGTAGGCGGCGGCGAACAGCGAGGGCACGCCGAGGCCGCGGATCATCAGCCGCCCGCCGCGCGGCTCTCGCGGCTCGGTCGGGCGGTCGCCGTCGCGCCCGGATGCTCCGTCGGCGCTCATCGCTCCATCCTCGCGCTGAGCCACAGCCGGCCGACCCCGACCACCAGGAAGGCGATCCCCATCAGGAAGCCGACCGAGGCCGGCCCGCCGCCGTTGACGAGGGTGAGGACGAGGACCAGCAAGCCGATCGCCACGAAGGCCAGCGAGAAGGTGCGGACGGCGCCGCGGTAAATGCGCTCGCCGCTCATCGCGCCTCCGCCAGGGCGGCGCCGGGCACCGCCGCCGGCTTGTCGCTCGGGTCGGAGACGACGATCACCCGGCAGGGGCGCTCGCCGAGGATCGTCTGCAGGGTCTTGTCGTAGAGCGGCACGCCGTTGCGGTAGCGCAGGCCGATGACGATCGCCCCCGCCTTGATCTCCGCCGCCTCGTCGGCAACCGAGTAGCCGGCCTGGCCGGGGCGCACCCGCGCGACGTGGCCGGTCACCCGCTGGCCGCCGATCAGCTTGGCCTCCTCGATCTTGCTCTGGGCGGCGGCTTCCTGCTCGGACATGTCGGCGTTCAGCGGCAGGTTGGTCGGCACGGTCAGCATCGAGTGGACGTGGATTCCGCGGCGCCGCTTGGAGGCGAGCTTGACCGCGGTCGCGACCATCTCCGGCGAGAAGCTTTCGTCGTCCTCGAAGGCGACGAGGATCGAGCGGTACTCGACCTCCTCGACCCCGAGCGGCTCCGGCAGCAGGACCTTCACGGTTTCGGTCAGCGGCAGCCGCTGGCTGCGGCGGTAGAGGACGTAGACGGTGATCCCGAGGACCATCCAGCCGAGCCCGACGATCAGCGTGGTCGGGTTGAGGGCCATCACTACGACCCAGGCGATGAAGGTCCCAAGCCCGCCCAGCACGGCGCTGACCGGCACCTCGAAGCCGAAGGCGCGCACGTTCAGTGGCGGTTTCCAGGTCCGCTCCACGTCCGGCTGCACGCGCCGCAGCTGGATTACCGCGACGTGGGCGATCGTGAACGAGAGCATGGCCCCGAACGAGTACATCGTGGCCAGGAAATCGGTCTGCCCCGGCAGCAGGGTGACGATCGCGATCGCCGCGAAGATCAGGATCGCGATGTAGGGGGTGCGATAGCGCGGGTGGACCTGGCGCAGGCTCTCGGGCAGCTGGCGGTGCTGGCCCATCGAGTAGGTGAGGCGGGAAACGCCGATCAGGCCGGCGTTGGTGGCGATCAGCAGGATCACCGCGGCGAGGATGCCGACGTAGTAGCGGAGGATTTCGGTCGGCATGTGGGCGAGGCCGAGGTTCTCGACGATGCCGAGGATCGGGTCGTCGGCGAAGGTCGAGCCGAGCGCGGTCGCGTAGTTGCCCGCGGCGTCCTGGGTGACCGGCATCGCCGAGAGGGCGACGATCGGGATCAGCAGGTAGAGGGCGAGGACCGCGACCACCGTCAGGCCGACGCTGCGGGGAATGGTGCGGGCCGCGTCTTTGGCCTCCTCGGCCATGTTGGAGATCGTCTCGATCCCGGTGTAGGCGATCATCCCCACCGCGATCCCGAGCAGGAAGTCGCTCCAGGTCGGGGCGACGCCGAGGTGGACGTTGCTGACCAGGGTGTCCGGGCTGAGGACCAGGACCAGGCCGATGCCGACGAGGATCACCTGGGTGGCGAGGTCGGCGACGGCGAGGACGAGGTTCAGTTTCGCCGACTCCTCGGTGCCGCGGATGTTGATCAGCGCCAGGCCGACGATCAGCACCGCGCCGCCGACGATGTCGCCGGGGTTCTCGCCCAACCAGGGCCAGAAGACCGCCAGGTAGTGGGGCACGAAGAAGGCCGAGATCGCGACCGTGATCGTGTAGTTGAGCATCTGCCCCCAGGCGGCGACGAAGCTGACCAGCTCGTTGAAGGCGTGGCGGGCGAAGCTGGAGGAGCCCCCGGCCTCGGGGAACATCACCGTCGCCTCGGCGTAGGTGGCGGCGGTGGCGGCGAAGATCAGGCCGGAGATGACGAAGGCGACCGGGGTCAGCCCGAGCGCGAAGGCGGCGGTGACGCCGAGCGCGTAGTAGATCGAGGAGCCGACGTTGCCGTAGGCGGCGGAGAACAGCGCGCCGACGCCGTGGACGCGGCTCAGCGACTCGTCTCGGGGGATCCGCTGGGCCATTTATGAGAAACGAGGGCCGGACACTCGGACCGAATATACGGAGGCGGCCGGTGCTCTCACGCGGTCGCGGTCGGCGCGCGGCGGACGTGCGCCCGGTTCAGCTCTCCGGGCGAGGTGCAGCCGAGCAGGGCGAGGGCCAGCTCGAGCTCCTCACGCAGCAGCCCGAGGACCCTGGAGACGCCGTCGCGACCGCCGCAGGCCAGGCCCCAGAGGGCGGGCCGGCCGACCATCACGGCGTCGGCGCCGAGGGCCAGCGCGGTGGCGACGTCGACCCCGCGGCGAATGCCGCCGTCGACCAGCAGCGCGGCGCGTCCGGCCAGCGCGTCGGCGACCTCCGGCAGGGCGTCGGCGGTGGCGAGGGCGCGGTCGAGCTGGCGGCCGCCGTGGTTGGAGACGACTACGCCGGCGGCACCGTGGTCGAGCGCCAGCTCGGCGTCCTCGGCGGTGAGCAGGCCCTTGACGAAGACCGGGACGCTGCATTCGGAGGCGAGGTCGGCGACGTCGGCCCAGGTCAGGGCGTGGTTCATCTGTGCGAAGACCTCCTCGATCGAGAGCGCCTGCTCGCCGCCGGCCGCCGCGGTCAGGCCGGGGGTGCCGAGCTCGGAGGGCATCGTGAAGCCGTTGCGGCGGTCGCGCTCGCGGTTGCCGCCGGGCGGGGCGTCGACGGTGACGAGGATCGCCTCGAAGCCGGACTCGACCGCCTCCTCGATCAGGGCGCGGGTCACGCCCGGATCGTCGAAGGCGTAGAGCTGGAACAGGTGGCGCCCGTGCGGGGCCGCGGCGGCGACGTCGGCGGGCCTGGTGTTCGAGAGGGTCGAGAGACACATCGCGGTCCCGGCCTCGGCGACGCCCCTCGCCATCTCCGCCTCCCCTGCGGGGTGCGCCATCCGCTGGTAGGCGACGGGCGCGACCAGGATCGGCATCGAGGCCGGCTTCTCGAGCACCTCGCTCGCGGCGGAGACCTCGCGGACGTCGGTCAGCACCCGCGGCCGCAGCCGCCAGTGGCCCCAGGCGGCGACGTTCTCCCGCAGCGTCGTCTCATCTCCGGCGCCGCCGGCGAAGTAGTCCAGCGGCCCGCGCTCCAGTTTCTCCGCCGCCAGCCGCTCGAAGTCGGCGACGTTGATCGGCCCGTCTTCCACGGGCGCGAATCTATCGCTGCGGGGGTGGGAACCTGAAGCGACCGACGGCGGGGGTCGGGTCGACGTTGCCGGCCAGGTCGACCGCCACGACCCACAGCTTGTGGGGACCCGGTGCCTGCCGCGCGAAGCGCTTGGCCGAACCGCACGGCTTGAATTTCCCACCGTCGAGGCTGCAGCGGAAGCTGCTCCCCTGCTCGTCGGAGCGAAACCGGAAGACGAAGGCCAACGGGTTCTTCTTCTGGATCTTTTCGATGGTGGTCCGCGGCGGCGTGGCGTCTCGCGGCGGCGAAAACACCGGCGGAGCGCCCCCGGAAGGCGGCGGCAGGTTCGGCGCCAGCTCGGCACTGACGATCAGGTTGAAGAACTGCATGAGCGGTGCTTCCGTATCAGGATCGATCGGTCCCGAGACGCGGAGCCGCAGCGTCTGCCCTGCCGTGAGGTCGAGTTTGCCGAAGTCCTGGCCGGCGAGGACCTCCTCCAGTTCGTTGATGGCACCGCCGGTATAGAGGTCAAGGTCCAGACCACCGGGGTCGGCGAAGCTGTAGATCCCGTCCTCCGGGGCGGTCCAGGCGTACCAGACCGAGGCTCCCGAGGTGAGTTCTTCCGGCTCGCCATGCTCGTTGCCGGCGTTCCAGTTGAAGCCCTGCGTGTTGACCATGTAGCGGCGAGCACCGCCCGGTTCTTCGGAGATGTCGCCGACGATCTCAGTCGCGTTCTCGAAGTCGTCGTTCGGCGGGACGGGAGTTTCCTCAATGCGCAGGAGGAATTCCCCTTCGGTTTCCACCTGGATGGGTTCGGAGCCGGTGAAGTTGTTGCCGTCGACCGCGATGACGTATTCCCTTCCGGCCGTCGCGAAGAACGTGTACTGGCGCCCACCTTCATACGGGCAATCGGGTCCTTCGCTGCCGTTGCCGCTGGCGACCAGGGTGAGGTCTTCGACTTCGGTGCCGGTGAAGACTCCGATGAGCGTCCTGAACTCGCTGTCGCAGGTTCCCACAGTCACCCAGCCGTTGCTCGTCGCTTCCCACCCGAACCAGACCGAGTGCCCGGCGGGAGACAATCCCGGCAGGAACTCCCCTTCTTCGTCGCCGGCGTCGACGTTCGAGCCCGGAACTTTGACCGGTTCGCCGCCAGGGAACCCTGCCGGCAGCACCTGCCGGTTGGCGAATTTGTCGTTGGCTGGCGCCGCCGGCGCGGCCGCGGGCAAGGCCAGCGTCACCAGCAGCGCCAACACCAGAAGTGCAGAGATCCCCCGCTTCAAGGCGCGAACCCTAGCGAGCGTCATTCAGGCGAACCGGCCGGCGGCGTTCCGTCCGGCGGCGCCGGGCCCCAGCTCTCGCGGCCATCGGAGGTCGCGATCGGGATCGTCGGTCCCGCCAGCGCCGGGGTATCGAGGCTGACGTCGGCCACCGCCTTGACCCGCGAGAGCACCTCGCGCACCGAGCTCTTCCGTCCCTGGTAACCCCAGGTCTGCAGGTCGGCGGTGAGGCCGGTGGCAGTCGATCCCGGCCGCGTCGGCCAGGTAGAGCGCCCGCGACATGTGGAAGCCCTGGGTGACGACCACCGCGTCGCGAACATCGAAGATCTCTCTCGCCCGCACCATCGTCGCCCAGGTGTCGAAGCCGGCATGGTCCTCGAAGACGTCCCGCGGCGCCACGCCGGCGGCCACCAGCGCCTTGCGCATCGTGTCGGGCTCGTCGTAGATCCAGCTGCCATGGTCGCCGGAGACGAGGATCTTCTCCACCTTGCCGGCATGCCAGAGCCGCGAGGCCTGCTCCACCCGCGCCGCCAGCATCGAGCTCATGTCCCCGTCCGGCTCGACCAAGGCACCGGGCACGATCGCGACTTCGGCGCGCGCAACCGCGGAGACCTCCGAGGTCGAGTCGTCTCCCTTCAAGAGCACGTAGGCGTTGGCGAACACGATCAAGAGCACCAGGACAACGGCGCCACCAAGCACGAGCTTCGAAAGCCGCGGCCAGCGCCGAAGCGGGTAGGTGATTCCCCTGCGCATCTGGGGAAACGCTAGCGCGCCGGCAATCTTCCCTGGGCGGCGGGGAGGTCATTCGCACGCAACTGGTGCCGGCGGGGCGAGCGAAAAGCAAGTCCGGCTAGGACGCAGCCGGACTGAATAGCAGGGCTATTCAGGTCGGCGAGGACACCGCCGGGCGCAGCTTTGCAGCCGACCCGACGGTGCCAGGGGCGGGCGAGAGGCCTCCCCGCCGTCTAGAAGTGCACGATCGGGATGATGAGGATCGCGACGATGTTCGCAACCTTGATCATCGGGTTGATCGCCGGGCCGGCCGTGTCCTTGTAGGGATCGCCGACCGTGTCGCCGGTCACCGAGGCTTCGTGCGCCGGCGAGCCTTTGCCGCCGTGGGCGCCGTCCTCGATCAGCTTCTTGGCGTTGTCCCAGGCGCCGCCGCCGGCGGTCATGCTGATCGCGGCGAAGAGGCCGACGACGATGACGCCGATCAGCAGCCCGCCGAGCGCGTTGACGCTGAGCAGACCGACGATCACCGGCACCACGATCGGGATCAGCGACGGCAGGATCATCTCTTTCTGCGCCGCCGCGGTGACGATGGCGACCGTCTTGCCGTATTCGGGCTTTTCGGTCCCCTCCATGATCCCCGGGTGCTCGCGGAACTGCTTCCGCACCTCCTCGACGACCTGACCGCCGGCACGGCCGACGGCCTCGATCGCGAAGGCCGAGAACAGGTAGACCATCATGCCGCCGATGATCAGCCCGATCAGCACGTCTGGGCTGGTCAGGTTGAAGAGCCCGGCGAAGTCGAAGCCATCGGGGGCCTCGGCTTCCAGCTCGTATTTGAAAGCGGCGAACAGCACCAGCGCGGCGAGCGCGGCGGAGCCGATCGCGTAACCCTTGGTCACGGCCTTGGTCGTGTTGCCGACCGCGTCGAGCGGATCGGTGACGTTGCGGACGTCCTCCGGCAGCTCCGCCATCTCGGCGATGCCGCCGGCGTTGTCGGTGATCGGCCCGAAGGCGTCGAGGGCGACGATCAGACCGCAGAGCGAGAGCTGCGCCATCACGGCGATGCCGATGCCGTAGATGCCGGCGAGCTCGTTCGCGCCGAGAATCGCCAGGGCGATGACGAGCGCCGGAGCGGCGGTCGACTGGAAGCCCTGGGCGAGCCCCTGGATGATGTTCGTCGCGTGCCCGGTCTCGGAGGCCTGGGCGATCGTCTTCACCGGCCGGAACCTGGTCGACGTATAAAATTCGGTAATCACGAACAGCAGCGCGGTCACCGCGACGCCGATCACCGCGCAGATCCAGAGGTCCGTCACGGAGGCCCCGGATAGCGCACTACCGGCTTCCTTGACCCCGACCCGCAGCGGCTCGGACATCAGCCAGTCGGTGATCGGGTAGAAGGCCGCGATCGAGAGAAGCCCGGCGAGGATCACGCCCTGGTAGAGGGCACCCTCGACCCGGTCGGATTTGGTCCGCACGACGAGCGCACCGATGATCGAGGCGATGATCGCGACGCCGCCGATCACCAGCGGGTAGATCGCGACCTCGCGGGCGAAGCCCTCGGTGAAGGTGAGGACGCCGAGCAGCATCACCGCGACCGAGGTGACCGCGTAGGTCTCGAACAAGTCGGCGGCCATGCCGGCGCAGTCGCCGACGTTGTCGCCGACGTTGTCGGCGATCACGGCTGGGTTGCGGGGATCGTCCTCGGGGATCCCGGCCTCGACCTTGCCGACCAGGTCGGCGCCGACGTCGGCGGCCTTGGTGAAGATGCCGCCGCCGAGACGGGCGAAGACCGAGATCAGCGAACCGCCGAAGCCGAGGCCGACGAGGGCGTCGACCGCGTGCTCGTCGCTGGCACCGGTGAGGATCAGGAAGCCGTAGTAGCCGGCAACGCCGATCAGCGCCAGGCCGACGACCAGCAGGCCGGTGACCGAGCCGCCCTTGAAGGCGACGTCGAGCGCCGGCGGCACGCCGCCGCGAGCCGCCTCGGCGACGCGCGAGTTGGCCCGCACCGAGACGTTCATCCCGATGAAGCCGGTGGCGCCGGAGAGGATCGCGCCGATCACGAAGCCGACGGCGGTCTCCCAGTTCTGCAGCAGCAGCAGGAGGACCGCAATCGGGACGGCGACGGCAGCGATGATCGTGTACTGCCGGTTCAGGTATGCCTGGGCACCTTCCTGAACAGCGCCAGAAATTTCGCGCATCCGGTCGTTGCCCGCTGGCTTGGCCAACAGGCGCTGGGTAACGAGAAGTCCGTAGATGACGGCGGCGCCTGCGCATACCAGCGCGACGACCACGCCGTAATCGGTCAAGAAATCGGTCAAGTTCCTAATCCTCCGGTGGTTTTAGCGGCGCGGGAGTCTATAGACGAAAGCGGCGACACCGCTTCCAAGCTGGGAAAAATCGCGGCGAGCGGCGCCGTCAGGCGCGATCGGCGGCGGTTTCGCCCGAGTAGGTACGGCGCGTCTCCGCCACCGCGTCGCGGTAGATGTCCTCGATCGAGACTCCGGAATCGAGCGCCTCGCGGGTCCGCTCGGCGCCGTTTTTCTCCGGCAGCGCCAAGTCCAGGCCCAGCTGCGACCGCGCCGGCTCGGTCCAGACCAGGACCTCCTCCAGCACCGCCCGGGTCGGCACCTCCTCGCCGCGGCGAAAGTCGACCATCCGGCCGCCGGCGCCGTAGCGGATCGCCCGCCAGAGGTTCTCCTCGATCTCGCGACCGGCCAGCGGCGCCCCACGCCCACCATAGCCGTACTGGTCGTAATCGAGCGCGGTCTGGGCGATGCAGGCGGCGATCAGGCCGGCGAGCTGGAAGGACTCCTCGCCGCGCGTCTGCGCATCGCAGATCCGCACCTCGACGGTGCCGAAGCTGTGATGTGGCCGCACGCTCCACCACAGCTGCGTCGACTCGACCACCGAGCCGACCTTCTGCAGGGTGCCGATGAAATCGGCGTAGGTATCCCAGTCGCGGAACGGCGAGGGCACCCCGCAGCGCGGGAAAGTGCGGGTGAAGATCTCGGTGCGGACGCTGTGCAGGCCGGTGTCGCGGCGGTCGAGGAAGGGCGAGTTGGCCGAGACCGCCAGCAGCAGCGGCAGCAGCTCGCGCAGCCAGTCGCAGACGGCGATCGCCCGATCGGCGCCGCGCACCCCCATGTGCAGATGCAGGCTCCAGGTGTTGTTGCGCTGTGCGACCCAGCCGAGTTCGTTCCGCAGCCGGTTGTAGTGCGGGGTGTCGATGATCCGCTGCTCGAGGTAATTGGCCCACGGGTGCGTCCCCATCGCGCCCAGCGTCAGACCCATGCCGCCGACCAGGTCGAAGAGCCGCGTCCGCCGCTCGCGCTGCCGCGCGACCGCCTCGGCGAAGGTCTCGGAGCGGCCCGAGCGGATCTCGACCTCGGAGGCGATCAGCTCTCCCGCCGCTGAGGTGGCCAGCACCTCGTCTTCCTGGCAGGCCGCCATCACGTCCTCGAAGCGGTGCTCCAGCTCCAGCGTCCGCGGGTCGAGGATCGCGAACTCCTCCTCGAGCCCGATCGTGAAGTCCTGCGACGACTCGAACTTCTCGCGGGCGAGATCGAGATCCAGAGCCAAGATCGGGCGGCGCTAGGCCAGGTAGAAGTAGAGCGCGTAGAGCAGGTCGACGGCGGGGCTGGAGGTGTGGACGGTCACCTCGGGCGGCACCTGCAGCAGCTGCTCGGAGTAGTTGAAGATGATCTTCACGCCGGCTTTGACCAGCCGGTCGGCGACGTCCTGGGCGGCCTCGGCGGGGACGGCGAGGACGCCGACGACGATCTCCTCCTCGGCAACGACGTCCGGCAGGTCGCCGATGTCGCGCACGCTCAGCTCGCCGATCGGTTTGCCGACCACGCTGGGGTCGCTGTCGAACACCGCCACGACCTGGAAGCCATGGTCGGCGAAGATCGAGGAGGTGGCGATCGCCTGGCCGAGGTTGCCGGCGCCGAAGAGGGCGATGTTGTGCTGGCCGGAGGTGCGGAGGATCTTGCGGATCTCCGAGACCAGCGAGTCGACGTTGTAGCCGACGCCGCGCTTACCGAACTTGCCGAAACCGGAGAGGTCGCGGCGGATCTGAGTCGGGTTGATGTGGGTGTACTCGGAGAGCTCCTGCGAAGAGATCGTCTCCCGGCCCATCTTCCGTGCCTGGGTCAGCACCTGCAGGTAGCGCGAGAGCCGCGCGGCGACGCCCAGCGACAGGCGCTCGCCTTCGACCGGGAACGCCCCGGCGGCGTCGAACTCCTCGATCAACTCGACCATGCCCCCACAGTATCGAGCCTGGCCTTGAGGGCAGCGCGGTCGAGAATCAGCTCCGAGACCTCGATCCCGTCGACCTCGACCACCGGAATCCGCTCCAGGTAGCGCCGCAGGAGCAGGTCGTTGCTCTCGATGTCGACCTCGTGCAGGTTGAAGCGATAGCCGTCGACGTGCAGGGCAACGATTTGCTCGAGGGCTTCCTCGCAGAGGTGGCAGCCCGGACGGGAGTAGACGACGATGTCGGCCATCGGGCTCAGTGGGCGACCGCGGGGGCGCCGGTTTCGCCGGTCGCGAAGGCGTCGTAGCCGAGGTAGTCCGGGTAGGGGATCGGCTCGGCGTAGCGGGCGGCGGACCCGATCATCGCTGCGTTGTCGGTGCAGAGCGAGATCGGCACCAGCTTCAGCCGCACCCCCATCTCCTCGCAGAGCCGGCCGACCGCCTCGCGCAGGGGCCCGTTCGCGGCGACGCCGCCGCCCAGCGCGACGGCATCCCACTCCCCCTTCTTCAGGGCGCGCTTCAGCTTCGTCGTCAACTGAGTCACGACAGCCGCCTGGAAGGAGGCGGCGAGGTCGGCGCGGCGCTCCGCCACCCCCTCCTCGCCGAGCTCCCGGCAGCGGTAGAGGACCGCCGTCTTCAGGCCGCTGAAGCTGAAGTCGAGCCCTGGGTTGCGCGTCATCGCGACCGGCATCTCGAAGGCTTCGGGATCGCCGCCTTCGGCCTCGCGCTGGACCGCGGGCCCGCCCGGGTAGCCGAGCCCCAGCAGCCGCGCCGACTTGTCGAAGGCCTCGCCGGCGGCGTCGTCGAGGGTCTGGCCGAGCAGCTCGTAGCCCTGGTGGTCGCGGACGCCGGCCAGCAGCGTGTGGCCGCCGCTGGCGACGAGGCAGAGGAAGGGCGGCTCCAGCGGCTCGGGCTCGAGGAAGTTGGCGGCGACGTGGCCCTGCAGGTGGTCGACCGGGATCAGCGGCAGCCGGCGGGCTGCGGCGATCGCCTTGGCGGTGCTGATCCCGACCAACAGCGCCCCGATCAGGCCCGGCCCGGCGGTCGCGGCGACCGCCTCGACGTCGTCGAGCTCGATTCCCGCCTCGCTCAGCGCCGCCTCGACCACCGGCGCGGCCAACTCCAGGTGGTGGCGCGCGGCCACCTCCGGCACCACGCCGCCGAAGCCCTCGTGGGCGGCGGCCTGGGAGGAGATCACGTTGCTGAGGATGCGCGGGCCGTCGAGTACGGCGGCGCAGGTGTCGTCGCAGGAGGTCTCTATGGCCAGCAGCATCGGAGGCCTCTTTTACCGACCCACATCAGTCCAGCCACCCTCAGTCCAACCACATGATTAAGGCGTCCTCGCCGTTGTCGTGGTAGTAGCGAGGACGGACCCCGGCCGAGCGGAAGCCGAAGCGTTCGTACATGCCGATCGCGCGCTGGTTGGAGACGCGGACCTCGAGCGTGAAGGGCAGTTCTCCCTGCGACTCCTCGATCAGCCGCCGCATCAGCCGGCCGGCGACGCCGCTGCCGCGCCGCTCGGGGGCGACGGCGATGTTCATCAGGTGCCAGACCTGGTCGTAGCGGGAGCAGACGACGTATCCCGCCAGCTGGTCGCCGGCGCGTGCCGCCAGACAGATGCCCGAGGGCTTGGAGAGCTCGAGCACGAACATCGCCAGCGACCAAGGGGTCGGGAACGAGCGCCGCTCGATCGAGATCACCGCCGGCAGGTCGCTGTAGGCGAGCCTGCGCACCTCGACCTCCTGGGTCAGCTCATTTGGCTCTTTGTGAAGCGTCTCGCTCACGCCACCGCTCCGCGTCTGGGGGTCTGAGGTAGATCGGGGCGAGCCCGTCCGGCTCCGGATCCTTCGCCGCCGCCGCCAGCGCGCAGACATGGCGCGCGGCGATCCGGTGGACGGGATCCGAATCGTCCGCTATCTGGACGCCGTCTCGGGCCAACTCGTGACGAAATCGTACCGCCCCCGAGCCGGCGACCGACGGGGTTTCCTCCAGTTCGGCGATCCGCTCGGCCAATTCCTCCGGCCGGTAGACGCCCGGCTCCCAGAGCCTGGCGCCGTCGGCGGCGTAGAGCGCGGCGAAGACCTCGCCCCGCCAGCCGTCGAGGACGGCGAGCCGCGTCGCCTCCGCCCCGGCCTCGGCGATCCCGGCAGCAAGCGCGTCGAGCGTGCAGACGCCGCGCAGCGGCAGGCCGAGGCTGACGCCGAGCCCGCGGGCGGTCGAGATCCCCACCCGCAGGCCGGTGAAGGTGCCGGGGCCAAGTCCGACCGCGATCAGGTCGACCTGCTCCCAGCCGCCCGCCGCGGCCGCGGCGCGCTCGACCTCCTCCAGCAGCCGGGTCGCGTGCAGGGGCCTACCCGAGGCGGAGAGACCCAGCTGCGACTCGTGAAGGACCTCGCCGTCGCGCCAGGCGCAGGCGACGGTGTCGACCGTCGCGGTGTCGAAGCCGACGGCGTTCAGCGCGCGGCTATCCCTTGACCTTGAACCACCAGGAGCCGACTTTTTTGCCCTGGACAAACCAGCTGACGACGTGCTTGCCGGGGATCGTCGAGGTGATCTTGTTCACGTAGAGCGTGTTCTGTTCGGCTTCCTGGGCCTGGGCGCAGAGGTTTTTGCCGCTCGGGAACTTGACGCAGACGGTGTAGACCACGTCGCCTTTGAGGCTTTTGAAGAAAGCGCCCTTTTTGGCTTTCTTCGGGCACGCGTGGGCGGGTTTGGCGTTCTGGGAGACCCCGCAGCCGACGTAGTGCTTGTAAGCAGCCGCGCTGGCCGTCGCGGGCGCCGCCGCCACCAGCAGTCCGCTCACCAACAACGTCGCCCCCAGTGCCTTCAGTCCCTTCATCCCGTCCTTGCCTTTCTCTTCGAAATTTCGCGCCGATGGTACCTAGCCGGGCGCACCTACCTCTCAACACGAGGGATACGGCTTCGGTGCGCTGTTCCCTGCGTTACCCCTGCCAGTCGACTTCAACCCGGCGGCGCTCCTCGCCGACGTGCGAGAGACGCACGGCCAGCGCCGGCCGGCCGACCCTGCTCTCCTCCGCCGCCGGCCACTCGACGAAGGCGACGCCCTCGGGGCGCAGGTAGTCCTCCAGCAGGGCCGGGTCCTCGCCCTCGAGGGTCTGCAGGCGGTAGAGGTCCAGGTGGGAGACCGGCAGCCGGCCGCCACCGTACTGCTGGCCGATCGTGAAGGTCGGCGAGGTGACCGGGCCGGTGACGCCGAGCTCACGGCAGGCGCCCCGGACCAGGGTCGTCTTCCCGGTGCCGAGCTCGCCGGAGAGGACGACGACGTCGCTCGCCTGCAGCCGGGCGGCGATCCGCGCCCCCAGGGCTTCGGTCTCGGCAGCGCTCTGGGTTTCGACCACCTCCACGATTCGCCTCCCCTATTTCCCGAAGAAGCCGAGCTGGTCGCTGGGCGGCGGCGGGGTCGAGCCGCCTTCCTCCTCCAGCTCCTCGAGCTCCTCGGCGCTCGGCACAGGGCCTGGAAGGGGCCGTTCGAGGAGGTCGGGAATCGTCGCGAAGTCGGCCCGCAGCTGCTCCTTGACCGCCGGGGTGCGAAGCGCCGCCGCCGGGTGGAAGAGGGGCAGGAGGAAGACGGTGCGGGAGCCGAGCTGGTGGACCTGCGGGGTGCCGCGGACCCGGGTGATCCCGGTCGGGCTGCCGCTCAGCAGCTTGGTCGCGAAGTTGCCGAGGGTGCAGACGACGCGCGGCTCGATCAGCCGCACCTGCTCGAACAGGTAGGGCTCGCAGGCCCGGATCTCCAGCGGCTGGGGGTCGCGGTTGTTGGGCGGACGGCTCTTGAGGACGTTGGCGATGAAGACGTCGTCGCGGGCGAGGCCGATCTCCTCCAGCATCTGGTTCAGCAGCTGGCCGGCGCGGCCGACGAAGGGCAGCCCCTGGCGGTCCTCTTCGGCTCCCGGCGCCTCGCCGACGAACATCAGGTCGGCGTCGGCGTTGCCGGCCCCGAAAACCGCCTTGGTGCGGGTCTCGTACAGAGGGCACTTGGTGCAGCCCTGGACCTCCTTATAGAGAGCGACCAGCTGCTCGCGGCGTTCCTCGGCGCTGGCGCTCAAGGCTTCTCCCCCGCAGCCCGCTTCTTGCGCGCCTGGGTGAGCCGCTCCTGGCGGCCGGCTTCCTTCTCCCGCCGCTGCGATTCATCCGAGCGCACGGCGGCGCCGCGCGGCTGACGACCCGGCGGCGAGACGGCCGAGTAGAGGCGCCGCGTCCGCTCCGACCCGCAGGCCGGACAGGCGGCGGCCGCTTCGGCCCCGACCAGCTCCTCGAAACGCGCCCCGCAGCCCTCGCACTCGAACTCGTAGATCGGCATCTGCCCGCATCGTAGTTGCCGGCCACGGGGTTTTCCGCTCTGCCGCGGACGGGCCTGGCGCGGGTCGGGAGCCGCTACGGAAGCGGCTCCCACTCCCAGCCCTTGGCGCTGACCAGGCTCTCCTCGCTGAGGTAGCGGCGGAACTCGTCCAGCTCGGCCGGTTCGACGCTGTAGACGTGGTCGGGCTCGGGGAACTGGCGGCGGCGGACCTCGTTGCTGTAGTCGGTGACCGCCTCGACCATCGTCTCGTGGACGTCGGCGTAGCGCTTGACGAACTTCGCCATGTGGCCGGTGGTGATTCCCAGCAGGTCGTGGAAGACGAGGACCTGGCCGCTGGTGCCGGGGCCGGCGCCGATGCCGATCGTCGGCACCTCCAGCTTCATGACGATCTCGTCGGTGATCGCCGAGGGGACCGCCTCGATGACGATCGCGAAGCAACCGACCGACTGCAGGGCGAGCGCGTCCTCGAGCTGCTTGATCGCGCTCTTGGCGTTCTTGCCCTGGGCTTTGTAGCCGCCCAGCGCGGTCGCGGTCTGCGGGGTGAGGCCGACGTGGCCCATCACCGGGATCCCGGACTGGACGATCGCCCGGGCGCGCTCGACGATGACGCCGCCGGCCTCGAGCTTGACCGCCTGGCAGCCCGTCTCCTTGACCAGCCGCTGGGCGTTGCGGATCGCTTCCTCGTTGCTCGCCTCGTAGCTGCCCATCGGCATGTCGCCGATCATCAGCGGCGTCTTCAGGCCGCGGCGGACGGCCTTGCCGAGGATCACCATCTCCTCCATCGAGACCAGCTTGGTGTCCGGGTAGCCGAGGACGACGTTGGCGGCGGAGTCGCCGACGAGGACGACGTCGACGCCGGCCGCCTCGGCGACGGTCGCCGAGGGGTAGTCGTAGGCGGTGACCATGACGATCGGTTCGCCCTCGGTCTTCATCTCTTCCAGCCGCGGCAGACTGACCGGTTTGCGGTCGGAAGTCGGGGCGGTGTGGGAGCGGCCGCCGGAACTCATTTGAGCAGCACCTCGGGGTGGCTGTCGATCGCGATCGCTTCGTTGTCGTCGTTGACGTGGACGACGACCGGGTCGTAGTGCTCCAGGTCCTTCTCGTCGTAGGAGCCGAAGGTGGCGACGATGATCTTGTGGCCGGGCTCGACCAGGTGCGCGGCGGCGCCGTTGACCTGCATCGCCCCCGAGCCGGGCTCGCCGTCGATCACGTAGGTGACGAAGCGGGCGCCGTTGTCGACGTCCCAGACGTAGACCTGCTCGTTGGTGATCATGTCGGCGCCGGCCATCAGCTCGGTGTCGATCGTGATGCTGCCGATGTAGTCGACGTCGCAGTCGGTCACCGTTGCCCGGTGGATCTTCGACTTCAGCATCTGCCTTTGCACTAGGTCTCCCCTTTCGCGGGCTACGAGCCAGGTTGGTCTGGGTCGTTGATGGGTTGGATCAAGACGTTGTCGATCAGGCGGGCGGCGCCGACGTGGGCGGCGACGGCGACGAGGACCGGGCGGGCGCCCAGCTCGGCGAGCGGCTCCAGCGTCTCCGCGTCGCGGGCCTCGAGGTACTCGGGCTCGATCGCGGCGGCGGCCAGTTCGGCGCGGGCGGCGTCGAGGCCGGCGGCGAGCGATCCCTGGCGGGCGCCGCGCTCGGCGGCGTCGAGGGCGCGGGAGAGCGCCGTGGCGCGCTCGCGGTCGGCCCGCTCCAGATAGGCGTTGCGGCTGCTCATCGCCAGCCCGTCGGGCTCGCGCACGGTCGGCATCACCTCGATTCGCACCGCGAAGTCGAGGTCGCGGGCCATGCGGCGGATGACGACCGCCTGCTGGGCGTCCTTCTGGCCGAAGTAGGCGACGTCGGGATCGGCGATGTTGAAGAGCTTGGCGACGACGGTGGTGACTCCGCGGAAGTGCTCGGGTCCGCGGCGCTCGGGGTCGCCGTCGAGGACGCCGGTCAGCGGGCCGGTCACCTCGACCGCGGTCGCGGCGCCGGCGGCGTAGACCTCCTCGACGGCCGGGGCGAAGACGAGGTCGGCGCCGGCCTCACCGGCGAGTTGCAGGTCGCGCTCCTCGTCGCGCGGGTAGCGGTCGAGGTCCTCGCCGGGGCCGAACTGGGTCGGGTTTACGAAGAGGCTCATCACCACCAGGTCGCACTCGGCGCGGGCGGCGCGGATCAGCGACAGATGCCCGTCGTGCAGGTAGCCCATCGTCGGCACCAGGCCGACCGTCTCCCCCGCGCGCTTGGCGGCGGCGACGGCAGCGCGAAGCTCGGCCTTGGTGCGCAGCACGGCCACGAGGGAGTGAGGGCTATCCACGAGGAACTCTGGGTTCATAGGTCCATGCCCGGTTGGGTCACGGCCAACTACGCAAAGTATAGGCACGGATCGCGCGTTCCTTGACATATCCGTTTCCAAAAGATCCCTATTTGGTGATCCGCTCGGCGGTCGCCTCCGCAGGAACCTCAAAGACCACCCCAAGGCGGAGGAACGATGAGCTCAGAGATAGACGCGGTATTGCGCGAGGCCGAGCACGAGGCGACCGAGGCGCTGGAGGGCGACACCCGCCTTGGCTTCCTCAAGAAGGCGGGGCTTGCCGGCGGCGGCCTGGTCGGCGGCGGAGCCCTGCTCAGCGCCCTCACCCCGGCGGCGGCGATGGCCGCGGGCAAGGGACGGCCGCCGGCGAAATTCGGCAAGGGCGACGTCGGCATCCTCAACTACGCCCTCACGCTCGAGTATCTGGAGGCCGCCTTCTACAACGAGGCGACCGCCAACAACAAGAAGAAGACCTTCCTCAAGGGCGCCGAGGCACAGGCCTTCCTGAAGCGGGTGACCACGGACGAGAACGCCCACGTCGCCTTCCTCAAGAAGGCGCTCGGCAGCAAAGCGGTGAAAGCCCCGAAAGTCGACTTCGGCGCCACGACCGCCAGCGAGGCGGCGTTCCTGAAGACCGCGGTGGCGCTGGAGAACACCGGCGTGGCCGCCTACGCGGGCCAGGCCCTGAACATCGTCAACCCCGCCTACGTGGCGGCGGCGCTGTCGATCCACTCGGTCGAGGCGCGCCACGCCTCCGTCGCCGGCCTGCTGCTGAAGCCGACCGCGGCGAGCCTGGCGCCCAACGGCGCCTTCGACAAACCGCTGACGGCCGCCCAGGTCCTGAAGGCGGTCGAAGCAACGGGCTTCCTCCAATAACCGGGTCCTCCCCGGGTCACCCCTCCGGCTGCGCGGCGAAGTCGATTTCCCGGATCGGCTTCGCCGGCGCGCCGGCCGCAATCGTGTTGTCCGGGACGTCGCGGTTGACCACCGAGTTGGCGCCGACGACGCAGCGGTCGCCGACGCTGACGCCGCTGGTCACCGCGCAGTTGACGCCGAACCAGCAGTTGGCGCCGATCTCCACCGGGCCCTTCGTGGTGAAGCCCTGCCAGGTGATCGGCCTGGTCGGGTCGTCGTAGCGATGCTCGGCGTCGCCGACGAAGCAGCCGTTGGCGAACATCGTGTGGTCACCGATCGTCACCTGCTCCTGGGCGGCGATCATCACGTTGCGGTTGAGGAAGCAGCCGGCGCCGATCTCGATCCGGGCGCCGGGCGCGAGCGTCAGCCAGCAGCCCGGCTCCAGCAGCGTCCCCTCGCCGATCGTCAGCCGTCCCTCGTCGAGCGCCTCCAGCACTTCGCCCTCGACCGGGTGGCGGATGAAGAAGCCGCCACGGGCGGCATGGCGGTCGATCCGCCAGCGCCGCAGGAGCCGATGGTTGCGCTCATACCAGCGCCGCTTCGCCCACCAAAGTCGCCAGCCGCTCTTCGCCATACCGGCACGTTATGCCACCGGCGTAGACTGCGCGCGTGGCTGACCTGCGCGGCGGCATCGACCTTGGCGGGACGAAGATCCAGGCGGCGATCGTCGATGCGCGGGGCGATGCCACCGGCCAGGCGCGGCAACCGACTCCGACCAAGGGCGGGCCGGAGGACGTCGTCGCGGCGATGGCGACGGCGCTGCGCGAAGCGGCGGCGGAAGCAGGCGTCGAGCCGGCGCAACTGGCCGGGATCGGAGTCGGATCGCCCGGCGACGCGAACGAGCGGACCGGGGTCGTCTCCTCGGCCCGGAACCTCCCCGGCTGGGAGGGCAGCTTCCCGCTGGCCGAAGTCCTCGCCAAGGACCTCGGTACGCAGGTCAAGGTCGGCAACGACGTCCAGGTCGCGACCGAAGCCGAGTTCCACCTCGGCGCCGGACGCGAGTTCGAGAGCCTGATCGGGGTCTTCTGGGGCACCGGGGTCGGCGGCGGCCTCGTCCTCGACGGCAGGCCCTGGCTGGGGCGCGGCGCCGCCGGCGAGATCGGCCACGTGGTGGTCAAGCGCGGCGGCGCCAAGTGCCCCTGCGGGCGCAAGGGCTGCCTCGAGGCCTACGCCGGGCGCTCGGCGATGGAAGCCGAGGCGCGGCGCCAGCACGAAGAGGGCCACAAGACCGACCTCTTCCACCTGATGGAGAAGCACGGCAAACCGCGTCTCACCAGCGGCATCTGGGAGCGGGCGCTGGATCACGGCGACCAGCTGACCGAAAAGCTGATCGAGCGCGCGGTCGAGGCCCTGGGAACCGGGATCGCCTCGGCGGTCAACCTGCTCGACCCCGAAGCGGTGATCATCGGCGGCGGCCTCGGGATCCGCTTCGGCGAGCGGCTGATGGACCCGCTGCTGGCGGAGATGCACAAGCACCTCTTTCTCGACGAGCGCCCGCCCGCGGTCCGCGTCGCCTCGCTAGGCGACCTCGGCGGCGCCATCGGTGCCAGCCTCTTGATCTCGCGATAGGCCAAGTGTGCCTGTCCACGGTCCTGACCGTTATTGGCCGGGTCTGCGAGGTCGGGGGATTCCTACTCGTTGTGGCGAAGAGTTACCAGGCAGTCGCCGACCGTCCATTACGGCAGCGCCCGCGGCACGGTCAAGTCTGGAGGGTCGGCGCGCGGAACCGTGCGTGCTGGAACTGAAGGTAAGTCCCTTGAGGAGCGAGTAACGGCACTTGAATTCAATTATTCCAATGGGCTGGAATTCCCCTTTTCCTCCTCGGCGTCGCTTTCAGCGTTGCCGGCAACATCGTCCCATGCTGACCGCCGACACCCGCAGCCGAGATTGACCACACCCCGTTGTGGTCAAAGTCGGATGCGGTGCGCTAGACGCGCCCGGAGGTCTGCCGCTGCTGGCGCGCGACCGCGTCGACCAGGACGGCGAGCAGGAGGACGCCGCCGGTGACCATCAGTTTGACCGCGGAGGAGAGCGAGAGCAGGTCCATGCCGTTGGAGATCGAGCCGATCACCAGGGCGCCGAGCAGGGCGGTCCAGACCGAGCCGCGGCCGCCGAAGAGGCTGGTGCCCGCAATCACCGGGCCGGCGATCGCCAGCAGCAGGAGTTCGTTGCCGCCCGAGTTCTGGTTGACCGCGAAGAGGCGCGAGGCGGCCATCACGCCGCCGACCGCGGCCATCGTCCCGGCGATCGTGAAGACGGCGATTCGGACCCGGTTGACGTGGATGCCGGCGCGGCGAGCGGCCTCGGCGTTGCCGCCGACCGCGAAGACGTGACGGCCGAAGCTGGTCTGCTTGGCGACGTACTCCATCCCGACCACGAAGGCGAGCAGGATCATCACCGCCAGCGGCACCCCGCGGTCGGAGTTGAGGATCGCGACGGCGGCAAACACGATCGCGGCGAGCAGGACGAAGCGGACGCCAAGGGGAATCAGGCTGGTCTCGCCGAGACCGGCGGCGATCCGGCGGCGGTAGCCGACCGCCAGCACGGCGCCGTAGGCGGCGACGATCACCACCGCGAAGATCCAGCCGACCGTGTCCGAGTAGAAGATGTTGGCGAGGCCGGTGATCTTGGGGTCGGTGATGTTGAGCGAGCCCGTCTGACCCAGCACTTGTAAGAGCGCCCCTTCCCAGGCCAGCAGACCGGCCAGGGTGACGACGAACGAGGGCACCACGAAGCGGCTGAACAGCGACCCCTGCAGGCAGCCGATCGCGGCGCCGGTCAGGACCGCCGCGGCGATCGCCAGGTAGGGGTTCCAGCCGTGTTTGGCGCTCAGCACGGCCATCACCGCGGCTGACAGGCCGCTGACCGCGCCGACGGAGAGGTCAATCTCGCCGAGCAGGAGGACGTAGACGACGCCGACCGAGATCAGGCCGATCGTCGTGATCTGCAGCATAAGGTTGGTCAGGTTCTCCGCCGAGAGGAAGCGGGGTTCCTGGACCTGGAAGATGACCGCGATCAGGACCAGGCCGAGAACGACCCGGACCGAGGAGAGGTCACCCTGGACGATGCGGCGCACGGTTTCCCCAGCGCTCGGACGGCGCTCGGCCATCCCGTCGGCGGTGGCCGCCTCGGTTGGGCTCATGCCTTCTCGTCCTCTCCTGAATGCTGGTTCTGCTCGCCGCCTTCGCCGACGCCGGTGATCGCCCCGATCACGTGCTCCTCGGTGGTGTCTTCGGCCTTGAACTCCCCGGCGGCGCGACCGAGCCGGAGGACGAAGACCCGGTCGGCGACCGCGAAGACGTCGACCAGGTTGTGGCTGATGACGACGACGCCGAGATCGCGATCGCGCAGGCGCCGGATCAGCTCCAGCACCTGTTTGGTCTGCGGCACGCCGAGCGCCGCGGTCGGCTCGTCCAGCAGCACGACCTTCGGCTCGCCCAGCAGCGAGCGGGCGACCGCGACCTGCTGGCGCTGACCGCCGGAGAGCGTCCCGACCTCACTGCGCAGGCTGGGAATCGTCACCGCCAGGTTGGAGAGCAGATCGGCGGTCTCGTGCTCCATCTTCACCTCGTTGAGCTGGCGCGAGACATGGCCGGGACCCGGGGAGACCTGCTCGCGGCCGAGGAAGAGGTTGGCGACGACGTCGAGGTTGTCGCACAGCGCGAGGTCCTGGTAGACGGTCGCGATCCCCAGTTCGGTCGCGTCGTTTGGCCCTTTGATCCGCACTTCCTCGCCGTCGAAGCGGATCGTCCCCTCGTCCGGCGCGTGGATCCCGGCGATCGCCTTGACCAGCGTCGACTTGCCGGCGCCGTTATCGCCGACCAGGCCGACCACCTCGCCGGCGTGGACTGCGAAGTCGACCCGGTCCAGAGCCTGGACCGGGCCGAATCGCACGCTTACTGCCTCCAGCTCGAGGAGCGGAGTGCCGTCAGCGGCCATCTCAACCGGAGATTCCCGCTTCTTTGCAGTCGGCCGCGTATGGGCCGGTGCAGAGTTCGGAGGCTTCGACGAACCCGTCTTTGACCACCGTGTCTTTGATGTTGTCTTTCGTCACCGCGACCGGTTCCAGAATTGCCGAGGGGACGTCGGTCTTGCCGTTGTTGACTTCTTCGGTGACTTTGTCCGACGGCAGTTCTTCGTCCGCGGCAAGGGCGATCGCGAATTCAGCGGCGATCTCGGCCTGCGGCGGGATCGCCTTGTAGATCGTCATGAACTGCTGCCCCGCGAGGATCCGCTGCAACCCGGCGACGGTCGAGTCCTGGCCGGTGACCGGACGTTCTTCGGGGTTGATCCCGACGCCTTTGAGCGCCGCGATCGCGCCCCCGCCGGTGTCGTCGTTGGCGGCGTAGATGCCCCAGAACCCGTCGTTGCCGAGCGCGGTGATCGCCTGCTGCGCCTCGCGCTGGGCGTTTTCCGCGGTCCAGCCGGGGGTGTCGTATTCCTTCGCGACTTTCACGCCGGCTTCTTCGAAGCCCTTGCTGGAGCCCTTCTTGAAGAGCGCCGCGTTGGGGTCGGCCGGGTCGCCGTTGATCTTGATGATCGGGCCACTGGCTTTCCCGTCTTCTTTCAGTTTTTTCGCCAGCGTTTCGGCCTGGAGTTCGCCCACCCGTTCGTTGTCGAAGGAGACGTAGGCGTCGACTTCGCTGTTTTCGATCAGGCGGTCGTAGCTGACCACCGGCACGTCCTGGGCGTTCGCCCGTTCGGCGATCGCGGCGGCCGATTTCGAGTCCATCGGGTCGAGGACGAGGACCTCGGCGCCTTTGGTCAGCGCCGCTTCGCCCTGGGACTGCTGTTTTTCAGCGTCGCCGCCGGCGTTGAAGTAGATGACTTCGCAGTCGGGACATTTTTCCTTGACCGCGCTTTCGAAGTCCGGGCGGTCGTTGGTTTCGTAGCGGGGGGTTTCGTTTTCCGGGAGCAGGAGGGCGATGGTCGAACCGCCGCCTCCCCCGCCGCTGCCGCCGCCGGTCGTGTCGTCGCTGCTGCCGCAGCCGGCGACGACCAGGGCAAAGGCGGTCAGGGCCACTAGTGCGAACCAAACCCGCGAACTAAGTGCTGACATCGGTTCCCTCCTGTTTTATTCCCTGCTCCCGCGACGGTGCTACCCACCTCGGCCGCTTTTATGCGCCCAACCAGGGAATTTGGGACGGAACCGCTCGGAACCGGTTGTCTCAGGTCACCTCTTAGGCCGCGGCGGACAACTCGCGCTTGCGGCTGCGCCGTTTCGGCTTCGCCGGCTCGACCAGCTCGGCGAGGAAACTGCCGGTGTAGGAACCCGCCGCCGCGGCGACCTCCTCGGGGGTGCCGGTGGCGACGATCTCGCCGCCGTTTTCGCCGCCCTCGGGGCCGAGGTCGACGAGCCGGTCGGCGGTCTTGATCACGTCGAGGTTGTGCTCGATCACGACCACGGTGTTGCCGGCGTCGACCAGCCGCCCGAGCACGTCGAGCAGGCGCTGGACGTCGGCGAAGTGGAGCCCGGTGGTCGGCTCGTCGAGGATGTAGAGGGTTTCCCCGGTGGCGACTTTGGAGAGCTCGGTGGCGAGCTTGACCCGCTGCGCCTCGCCGCCGGAGAGCGTCGTCGCCGGCTGGCCGAGGCGGATGTAGCCGAGCCCGACGTCGTTGAGGGTGCGCAGGCGGCGGGCGATCTTCGGCACGTTCTCGAAGAACTCGACCCCTTCCTCGACCGACATCTCCAGCACGTCGGCGATGTTCTTGCCTTTGAAGCGGACCTCGAGCGTCTCGCGGTTGTAGCGCTTGCCGTGGCACTGCTCGCAGGGGACGTAGACGTCGGGCAGGAAGTGCATCTCGATCTTGATCTGACCGTCGCCTTTGCAGACCTCGCAGCGACCGCCCTTGACGTTGAAGCTGAAGCGACCCGGCTTGTAGCCGCGCGCCCGCGACTCCTGGGTCTGGGTGAAGAGCTGGCGGATGTGGTCGAAGACGCCGGTGTAGGTCGCGGGGTTGGAGCGCGGCGTGCGGCCGATCGGCGACTGGTCGATGTTGATGATCTTGTCGATCTGGTCGAGGCCGTCGATGCCGTCGTGGGCACCGGGGCGCAGCTTCGCCTGGTGCAGGCGATTGGCGACCGCGTGGTGCAGGGTCTCGTTGACCAGGGTCGACTTGCCCGAGCCGGAGACGCCGGTGACGCAGCAGAAGACCCCGAGCGGGAACTCGACGTCGACGCCCTTGAGGTTGTGTTCGCGGGCGCCGCGGACGACCAGCTCCCCCGCCGGCTTGCGCCGCTCCGCCGGCACCTCGATCTTTTTCTTTCCGGAGAGGTACTGGCCGGTCAGCGAGCTCGGGTTCTTTTCGACCTGCTTCGGGGTGCCGGCGGCAATCACGTGACCGCCGTGCTCGCCGGCGCCGGGGCCGAGGTCGACGAGGTGGTCGGCGGCCTTCATCGTCCCCTCGTCGTGCTCGACGACGATCACCGTGTTGCCGAGGTCGCGCAGCCGGTCGAGGGTCGCGATCAGCTTCTCGTTGTCGCGCTGGTGGAGCCCGATCGAGGGCTCGTCGAGCACGTACATCACCCCGACCAGGTGCGAGCCGATCTGGGTTGCGAGCCGGATCCGCTGCGCCTCGCCGCCGGAGAGGGTGCGGGCCGAGCGGGCCAGCGAGAGATAGCCGATGCCGACGTTCTCGAGGAAGGAGAGCCGCTCGGTGATCTCGCGCACGACCGGCCGCGCGATCGCCCGCTCGGTCTCGGTCATCTCCAGCTCGCGGATCCACTCGGCGGCGGCGTGGGCGGAGAGGTCGCTGTACTCGGCGATGCTGAGACCGCCGACCTTGACCGCGAGGCTCTCCGGGCGCAGCCGGGCGCCGTGGCACGCCGGGCAGGGCTGCTCGGCCATGTAGCTCTCGATCCGCTCGCGGTTGGACACCGAGTCGGTCTCCTCGTAGCGCCGCTGCAGGTTGTTGACGATGCCCTCGAAGCGCACCTTGTAGGAGCGGCGGCGACCAAAGCGGTTGGTGTAGGTGACGTGATGGCGCTCCTCGCCGGTGCCGTAGAGGAAGATCTCTTTCTCGTCCTTGGACAGCTGCGACCAGGGCTTGTCGACGTCGACCCCGTACTCGTCGGCGACGGCGGCGATCAGCCGCCGCCAGTAGGCGCTGATGCCGCGGTTCCAGGGCTGCAGAGCGCCCTCGGCCAGCGAGAGGGTCGGGTCGGGGACGACCAGCTCGGGGTCGATCACCCGCTGGAACCCGAGCCCGTGGCAGCGGTCGCAGGCGCCGTGCGGCGAGTTGAAGGAGAAGATCCGCGGCTCCAGCTCGGGAATCGACGTGCCGCAGTTGAGGCAAGCGAACTGCTCGGAGAACAACATATTTCCGCCAATGTGCTCCGCTTCGCGTCCGCCATTGGCGGGCTTGCTGCCAGCCGGGGCATCAATGATTTCGACTTCGACCAGGCCGGCCGCCAGCCCGGAGGCCGCTTCGACCGACTCCGAGAGGCGCCGTCGCAGGTCGGTTTTCATCACCAGCCGGTCGACGACGACCGAGATGTCGTGTTTGTACTTCTTGTCGAGCTCGATCTTCTCGTCGAGGCGGCGCAGCTCGCCGTCGACCATCGCCCGCGAGTACCCCTCGAGCCGCATCTGGTCGAGCAATTTCCCGTACTCGCCTTTGCGGCCGCGGACGATCGGGGCCATGACCATGAATTTGGTCCCGTCCTCCAGGGTCATCAGCCGGTCGACGATCTGCTCCTGGGTCTGGCCGGTGATCTCCTCGCCGCACTCGGGGCAGTGCGGGGTGCCGATCCGGGCCCAGAGCAGCCGCAGGTAGTCGTAGATCTCGGTCACCGTGCCGACCGTCGAGCGCGGGTTGCGGGAGGTCGTCTTCTGGTCGATCGAGATCGCCGGCGAGAGCCCCTCGATCGAGTCGACGTCGGGCTTCTCCATCAAGCCGAGGAACTGTCGCGCGTAGGCGGAAAGCGACTCGACGTAGCGCCGCTGACCCTCGGCGTAGATCGTGTCGAAGGCAAGGCTCGACTTGCCGGACCCGGAAAGGCCGGTGATGACGATCAGCGCGTCGCGGGGCAGCTCGAGGTCGACGTCCTTGAGGTTGTGCTCCCGGGCGCCGGAGATGACGATTCGCTCAGAGGCAGCCACTCACAACGATTCTAGCCAGGCGAACAGATGTTCCCTTTGACGCAAACTGCAGCGGTGTGCCTTTTCCCCGCTATAGGGCGGAAAAGGCACACCGCTGTGGAGATCAGCCGAGAGCCGCCGAGAGCTTGCGGCGGTAGTCGCGACCCTTGGGGTCGGCCGGGTCCAGCTCGGCGAGGATGCCGACGATGGCGCGGCGGAGGTCCTCGCGGGTGCTGTCTTCGGCTCCGCCCAGCTCGCCCAGCAATGCGTCGAGGGCTGCGTCGCGGTCGCCGCGATCGAGGGCCTCGAAGGCCTCGGTGCCGACGCCGGCCTGGGCGAGGCGGACGCGGGCGGCGATGCCGGCGGCGGCGAAGTCGTTCTCGTGGTCCGCGACCGCTTCCAGCGCCGCGGCCTCCGCCCCGCGCTCGAGACGAGCCCTGGCCAGGGCGACGGCGAGGTCGGCTCGGGTCGGCTCCAGTTCGGCCGCCTCGCGCAGGGAGAGCTCGTCACCCGCCGCCAGCAGCTCGTCGGCGCGCGAGGGCGCCAGGCCGTCGAAGAAGGCCTCGACTTTGGCCGGCGGCAGGGCGCCGACGAACTCGTCGGCGACGGCGCCGTCGCGGAAGGCCTTGACCGCGGGGATGCCCTGGACCTGGAACTGGGCGGAGAGGCGCTGGTTGGAGTCGACGTCGACCTTGGCCAGCATGACCTTGCCCGCCCGCGCCGCCTCGGCCCTTTCCAGCGCCGGGGTCAGCGCTTTGCACGGCCCGCACCAGTCGGCCCAGAAGTCGACCACGACCGGCAGCTCGCGCGAGCGGTCGAGCACCTCCGTCTGGAAGGTCGCTTCGGTGACGTCGACCGGCATCAGGTCCCGGCCGTCATCCCGTCGAGATCGCGGCGCAACTCCTTCAACTCGTCGCGGATCCGGCCCGCCTCCTCGAACCGCAGGTCGTCGGCGGCGGCGAGCATCTCCTCCTCGAGGGCGACGATCGTCTTCTCCAGCTCCTCGGGGGTGTCGAAGTCGTCGCCACGCCGCCGGCGGCGTTTGCGCGGGGCCCGGTCCTCCATCGCGAGGAAGTCGGACATCTCGGAGATGCCTTTGCGCACCGTCTCCGGGGTGATCCCGTGCTCCTCGTTGTAAGCGAGCTGGATCGCGCGGCGGCGGTCGGTCTCGCGCATCGCCGCCCGCATCGCCTCGGTCTCCTTGTCGGCGTACATCACCACCCGCCCGTTGACGTTCCGCGCCGCCCGGCCGATCGTCTGCACCAGGCTGGTCTCGCCGCGCAGGAAGCCCTCCTTGTCGGCGTCGAGGATCGCCACCAGGCTGACCTCGGGCAGGTCGAGGCCCTCGCGCAGGAGGTTGACGCCGACCAGCACGTCGTACTCGCCGAGCCGCAGCTCGCGGACGATCTGGATCCGTTCCAGGGTGTCGACCTCGGAGTGCAGGTAGCGCACCTTGACCCCGTACTCGAGCAGGTAGGCGGTCAGGTCCTCGGCCATTTTCTTGGTCAGGGTCGTGACCAGGGTGCGGTCGCCCTGGGTCGCCACCTTCTTCACCTCGTTCATCAGGTCGTCGATCTGGTTCCGGGTCTCGCGCAGCTCGATCTCGGGGTCGACGATCCCGGTCGGGCGGACGATCTGCTCGACCGTGCGCGTCGCTTCGGCCTTCTCGAACGGGCCGGGAGTCGCCGAGACCATCACCAGTTGCTTGACTCTTTCGAGGAACTCGTCGAATTTGAGCGGCCGGTTGTCGATCGCCGAGGGCAGGCGGAAGCCGAAGTCGACCAGGGTCGTCTTCCGCGAGCGGTCGCCCTCGTACATGCCGCCGATCTGCGGGATCGTCTGGTGGGACTCGTCGACGAAGACGACGAAGTCGTCGGGGAAGTAGTCGATCAGGGTGTGCGGCGGGCTGCCCGGCGGACGGCCGTCGAGGATCCGCGAGTAGTTCTCGATCCCGGAGGTGAAGCCGAGCTCCTTGATCATCTCCAGGTCGTACATCGTCCGCTGCCGCAGCCGGTGCGCCTCCAGCTGCTTGCCCTCGGCTTCCAGTTCGGCGGTGCGAGATTCGAGTTCGGCGCGGATCTCGTCGACGGCGCGGTCGACGGTCTCGTCCCGGGTCACGTAGTGCGAGGCCGGCCAGACGCTGACGTGGTCGATCACGTCGAGCACTTCGCCGGTCAGCGGGTCGAAGTGCTGGATCCCCTCGATCTCGTCGCCGAAGAGGGCGATCCGGTAGGCCGACTCGGCATAGGAAGGCATGATCTCCAGCACCTCGCCGCGGACCCGGAAGGCGCCGCGGCCCAGCACCTGGTCGTTGCGCTGGTACTGCATCTTCACCAGCTTGCGCAGCACGTCGTCGCGGTCGATTTCCGCCCCGACCTTGAAGAGCTGCATTTTTTCGTTGTAGACCTGGGGCGAGCCGATTCCGTAGATGCAGGAGACCGAGGCGACGATGATCACGTCGCGGCGGGCGAAGAGCGCCGCGGTGGCCGCATGGCGTAGGCGGTCGATCTCGTCGTTGATCGAGCTGTCCTTCTCGATGTAGAGGTCCTGGGCCGGGACGTAGGCCTCGGGCTGGTAGTAGTCGTAGTATGAGACGAAGTACTCGACCGCGTTCTCGGGGAAGAACTCGCGGAACTCGTTGCAGAGTTGCGCGGCGAGCGTCTTGTTGTGGGCGATGACGAGACTCGGCCGCTGCACCTCGGCGATCGTCGCCGCCATCGTGAAGGTCTTGCCGGTGCCGGTGGCGCCGAGCAGGGTCTGGAAGCGGTCTCCCCCGCGCAGCCCCTCGGCCAGCCCGGCGATCGCCTTCGGCTGGTCGGCGGTCGGCGTGTAGGCGGGGTTCAGCTTGAAATCGGGCACGTCCAGAACATAGCTGGCGCATATGCTGCGCCTTCGATGACGCCTCTGCGCGCCGCCCTTGCGGCTTTCTTCACCTTCACCGGGACGATGCATTTCGTCCGCCCGCGCTTCTTCGAAGCGATCGTGCCGCCCGCGATCGAGGGACAGAAGCAGGAGGTGGTCGCGATCAGCGGCGCCGCCGAGATCGCCGGCGCCGCTCTGGTCCTCCACCCCGCCAGCCGCGGCCTCGGCCGCTGGTGGCTGCTGGCGCTGCTGATCGCGGTCTTTCCCGCCAACGTCCACATGGCGGTCAACCCGGAGCAGATCCGCGGCCTCGACATGCGCAAGTTCCCCCGCTGGGCGCTCTGGGCACGGCTCCCACTGCAACCGCTGGCCATGGTCTGGGTCTGGCGGGCCACGCGCGGGTAGGGTTCAGACGATGGACAAACGCGACCGCTTCGCATCCAACCTGCGCCGGGCCCGCAAAGCGGCCGGCGTCTCCCAGGAAGACCTCGCCGAGCGCTGCGAGATCCACCGCACCGAGGTCTCGCTTCTGGAGCGCGGCGGCCGCGAACCCCGGCTCGGGACGCTGGTCAAGCTGGCGACCGCCCTCGACACCACTCCCGAGGCGCTCTGCGCCGGGATCGGCTGGGACCCGAAGGCGCGCGAGTACCGGATCGCCGAACCGAGCTGAGCGGCGAGCTACCCGAACAGCCCGGGGCCCGGCAGCAGCTGTTCGAGCAGGTCGCTGGCCGGGCCGAGGAAGCCTTCGACGTCGCCGAGGAAGCCCTGGGCGTCGTTGATGATTTCGATCGCCTGGTCGAGCGGGATCCGCTGCAGGGCCTCGCGCAGCGGCGCCGCCAGTAGCGGGCTCAAAGCACCGGCTTCTTCGGCGTCGTCGACGGCGCGAACCAGGCCGGCGCGGATCGCCCTCGCCAGCTTCTCGTCGTCGATCCCGTACTGCTTGGTGAAGCGCTCGCGGGCCTCCGGCGTGGCCAGCGCCTGCGCCAGGGTCTCGCGCGAGACGCCGAGCTGGCAGGCGGCCCCATCGAGGGCGGAGATCGTGAACTGGTTGGCGATCTGCCCCAGCGTTTCGGGGTTCGACCAGGGACGCGGCTGGCAGGGATCCTGAACCTGCTTCGGCTCGTAGGAGGACCCCCCGGCGGCCAGGTAGGCGCCGACCAGCAGCAGCGAAGCGGCGATCGCGGCGACGATCAGCGCCGTCCCGCCCAGCTTCCGCTCGCCGCTCAAAGGTCGACCCTCCGCGAGAGGGCGATCGGGAAGAGCGCGATCAGCCCGAGCAACGCCGCCAGCAGGAACGAGGTGCTGAAGGCGTGCGTTGCACCGCGGTCGAGCTGGTCCTGCAGTTCGCCCTGCAGCTGCTCGACTTCGGCCCGCTGCGCCGGGTCGGTCGGCTTCGGTTCGAAGGCCGGCTCGATCGTCGGCACCTTGCCCTTCTCGGTTTCCAGCTGCTCGCTGACCCGTTCGGCCAGGTCGAGCTTCAGCAGCGGGTTGACCGGCGAGTCGAGGATCACCGCGGTGCCGGCTTCGATCGCCTGGTCGCGCTGCTGGTCGATGTCGGCGGTGAAGATCGGGGTCAGGATCAGCAGCCCGATCACCACCCCGGCGTGACGCGAGGAGATCGTCCAGCCGCCGTGGATCGCCTGCGGCGCGCGGCCGCCGAGCGCGGTCTCGGTCAGCGCCGAGAGGACCAGCGCCAGGCCGATCCCAACCAGGATCTGGGGCGGGATCGTCAGCAGGATCGTCGCCTTCGGCAGGAAGGCGAGGCCGGCGAGGCCGCCGGAGACGAGGATCGCGCCGGCGGCGGCGCGCGAGCGGGCATCCGGCACCAGGTCGCCGAGCTTGCCGCTGAGGATCGCCGCCAGCGGCATCACCGAAACGACCAGCGCCGCTTCGATCGGGCTCAGGCGCCAGCCTTCGATCAGCAGCAGCACCAGCAGGAACAGCGCCGCGGCGATCGAGGCCGAGACCATCGCCAGCGCGAGGTTCGCCCAGAGGTGCGGGCGGCCGGTCGCGCGCAGCTCGGGTTCGATGATCCCGGTCGCCGCCTCGTGTTTGGCGACGGCGAGGATCGGCACCGCCGCGGCAAGCGAGACCGGCACCTGGATCAGGAAGATCGACTGCCAGGAGACGAGCTCGGTGAGCAGGCCGCCGAGCGCCGGGCCGAGGGCCGCGCCGGTCGCCCCGGCCGCCGCCCAGACCGTCGCCGCCCGGCGCTCCGAGCCGACCGTCGCCGGCAGCAGCTCCAGCGCCGCGGTCACCGCCAGCGCCCCGCCGACCGCCTGCACGCAGCGGGCGGCGATCAGAGTCGAGAGCTCGTCGGCGAGCCCGCAGGCGAGGCCGGCGCCGGCGAACACGGCCAGCCCGACTGCAGCTGCCCGTCCCGGCCCGACCCGCCGCGCCAGCAGCGCCGCGGGGACCGCCGCCAGGGCCATCACCAGGTTGAAGGAGATCAGCACCCAGGTGACGCCGGCGACGCTGGTGTCGAGTTCGCGGTAGATCTCCGGCAGCGCCAGGACGACGATCGAGGAGTCGGCGAGGACGACCCCGACCGCCAGCGCCAGGGCGGCGACGCGGGGCCGCCTACCTGAGGTTTCCATAACCCAGCTCCGAGGCGTACTCCTGGCGGTACTCGTCCCGCTTCTCCAACACCTCTTCGACGTAGGCGCGGGTTTCCGGGAAGGGGATCGCCTCGACCGTCAGCTCCGACCCGCCCCACTTGTCGGCGTTGCCGGGGCCGGCGTTGTAGGCGGCCAGCGCCGCCGCCTCGTCGCCGTCGTAGCGTTCGAGCAGTTCGGCGAGCAGGAAGGTCCCGTAGCGGATGTTGATTTCCGGGTCGCCGAGATCCTTCAGTTCGAAGCTGGTCGCCTCGCTGTTCCTGGCGATCGTGTCGGCCGCTTCCGGCGTGATCTGCATCAGCCCCCGCGCTCCCGCACTCGACGTCTGGTCACGGAACTTCGACTCGGAGTAGATCACGGCGGCGATCAGGGCGGCGTCGACCCCCTTTTCGTCGGCCTGCTGGCGGATCACGTCCTCGTGGCGCAGCGGCAGGGTCAGCTCCTGCAGGGCGTGGTCGAAGGCGCCGCTGGCGACCAGGGCGCCGACCAGCACCCCGAGCAGCGCCGCGGTGGCCCCGAGGGCGACGAGGCGACGGCGGCGCACCTTGCGCTTCATCGCCGCAGCTTGTCGAGCAGCGCGGACAGGGCCCTCTCCAGATCCTCCACCGAGCCGTCGTTCTCGACCACGTGGTCGGCCCGGCCGGCCTTCTCCTCCTGGGTCAGCTGCCGGGCCTCGCGCTCGTCGACGAGGGCGTGCCCGCGCGCCGCCGCCCGTTCCTGCCGCACCTCGTCGGCGGTGACGACGGCGACGGTGGCGTCGAAGGGCCGGTCGCCGCCAACCTCGAAGAGCAGCGGCACCTCGACCACCGCCACCTCGGTCTCCTCCGGCAGCGAGAGCAGCCACTCCGCCGTCCGCGCCTGCACCAGCGGGTGGATCTGCCGCTCCAGCCAGGTCAGCTCATCCGGGTCGGCGAAGACCACCTCGCCGATCTTCGCCCGGTTGACACTGCCGTCGGCGGCGGTCACCTCCGGCCCCCAGCGCTCCTCCAGCCGGCCGCGCAGCGGTTCGCTTTCGAGCAGCTCGTGGACCACCGCGTCGCTCGAAAGCGTCGCCGCACCCAGCCGTCCGAAAGCCTTCAGCGCCTCCGACTTACCGGCGGCGATGCCACCGGTGAGGCCGATCTTCAGTGGCGCCATCGGCAGGCGCCGATCAGGACTGCTCGGACTCGCCCGTCTCGGCGTCGTCGCTCGACGACTCGTCGCCCGAGGACTCGTCGACGTCATCGGGAGAATCCGGCCGCTCCTGCACCGATTCCCCCTCCTGATGCTCCCCTTCGCCCTCGGTAGTGCCATTCTCTTCGGCAACCGGTGCGGGCTCAGCATCCTCGGAGGCCTCAACCTCCGTCGGCAGCTCACCAGGAGCCTCCTCGGCAGGCTGCTCCTCGGCGGCGGCGCTCGCATCCGCAAACGCGTCGGCCATGGAACCTGAAGGCGGCTCCGCCTGAACCTCGGCCTCCTCGCCCTGGCTGCCTTCAGCCTGAGCGATCTGCTCGCCAAGCCCGGCCATGGCCATGTTCTGGCCCTCGACCCGCTTGATGCTGAGCGAAAGCCGCCGTCTCTCTTCGTCGATCTCGAGGATCTTGACGTTCAGCTTCGAGCCCGGCTCGACGACTTCGCTCGGGTTCTCGACGTGGTGATCGGCGAGCTCGGAGATGTGGACCAGGCCCTCGACCCCAGGGAGGATTTCGACGAAGGCGCCGAAGGCGACGACCTTGGTCACGGTCCCCTCCAGCACGTCGCCGCCGCGGTGGGTGTTGATCACCCGCTGCCACGGGTCCTCCTGGGTCTGCTTCAGACCGAGGGAGATGCGCTGGCGGTCGCGGTCGATGTCGAGCACTTTGATCCGCACCGTGTCGCCGATCTGGACGACTTCGGAGGGATGGTTGACGTGGCTCCAGGAAAGCTCGGAGATGTGGATCAGGCCGTCGATCCCGTCGAGGTCGACGAAGGCGCCGAAGTCGACGATGTTGGAGATCTTGCCCTCGACGACCTGGCCCGGCTCGAGGCGGCCGAGGATCTGCTCGCGGACCTCCTTGCGCTCCTCCTCGAGGACCGCGCGGCGCGAAAGCACGACGTTGTTGCGGCTGCGATTCAGCTCGATCACTTTGCACTCGAGCGTCTGGCCCATGAACTCGTCGAGGTTGTGGACGCGGCGGATGTCGACCAGCGAGGCGGGCAGGAAGCCGCGCACCCCGAGGTCGAGGATGAGGCCGCCCTTGACGACCTCGATGACGCTGCCTTCGACCGGTTCGCCGGAGTCGGCAGCGACCTCGATTTTGCGCCAGGCCTTCTCGAAGCGGGCGCGCTTCTTGGAGAGGATCAGGCGTCCCTCGGCGTCCTCCTTGGTGAGGACCAGGGCGTCGATCTCCTCGCCCAGCTCGACCTCTTCGGAGGGGTCGACCGACTTGCGGATCGAAAGCTCGTTGGAGGGGATGACCCCCTCGGCCTTGTAGCCGATGTCGACCAGGACCTCGTCCTTGTCGATGCGGACGACCTTGCCCTTGACTACGTCGCCCTCCTCGAAGGAGACCATCGTCGCCGCGTAATTGGGGACGATCTTGCCGTCGATGTTGAGGAGGAGGCCCCCGGAACCCTCGACAGGGGTGGCGCTGGGCGCAGGCGTCATGGTCTCGGTCGCGGACACGGCGGCGAATGATGGCAGAATCCGCCCCGATGCCGGTCCGAGCCACCAAGCGCGGCGACGAGCGCACGCCCCTGGGCGGCGAGCGCGACGTCCTCATCTGCGGCGCCAGCTTCGCCGGGCTCGCGGTGGCACGCGAGCTGGCCGGCTCCGGAGCCGACGTCCTGATCGTCGACCGCTACGAGATCGGCGAGCGCCAGACCTCCGCCTGCGGGATCCCGACCGAGTGGCTGGAGCGCCTCGGGCTGATGGCCGCCGAGCGCCAGCGCTTCGACACCCTGGTCATGCACACCCCTCACGGGACCAGCCGCTACCGGCTCCCCTGGACCTTCTCGACCTTCGACTACCGCGAGCTCTGCCAGCTGCTCTGGCGCGACTGCGACGCCCATTTCGAGACCGCCAAGGTCAACGGCCGGGCGACGCCCGCCAACGGCGACGGGCGAATCACCGTCGACACCGACCGCGGCACGATCTCCGCCCCGCTGGTCGTCGATGCGCTCGGCTGGCGGCGGATGCTGGCCTCGGGCGACGGCTACCAGCCCCCGGACGCGCCGCTCTCGCGCGGGCTCGAGGTCCATCCCGGCGGCGAATCCGAGGACCTGGCGATCTGGATCGACCGGAAGTACGTTCCCGCCGGCTACGGCTGGTCGTTTCCGGCCCGCGACGAGCTGCGGATCGGGATCGGCTCCTTCGACCCCCGCTTCCACGTCAAGGACACGACGGTCGAGCTGACCCACGACCTCGGCAAGGAGCCGAACGAGTATCAAGGGAATTGGATCCCCCACGAACTGCGCCGGGCGACCGAGGGGGGCGTCTTCTTCACCGGCGATTCCGCCGGCCACTGCCTGCCGCTCAGCGCCGAGGGGATCCGCACCGCGCTCTACTTCGGGATGGCGCTGGGGCAGGAGCTGCGCGGCGTCGTCGAGGGCCGCCGGAGCCGGGCCGAGGCGGAAGCCAACTACGCCTCCTTCCACGATGAGCACGAGTGGAAGTTCAAGTGGATGCTGCGGGTGCAGAAGCTGATCCCGCGGGTGCCGCCGCGGATCCTGGCGCCGCTGATCCGGCTGATGTCGAGCAAGCGCTTCGTCGACTGGTCGTTTAACCACTACCTGCGGATCGCGCCGCCCGAGTACGCCGGCTCGAAGTGGGCCGGCTCAGCGGACGACGAGGATCGTCCCGGCCAGCAGCAGGGCGACGCCGAGGACGCGCTCGGGCGTGAGCGGGACCTCGTCGAGGCCGAAAAGGCCTAGCCGGTCGATCGCCACCGAGGCGGTCAGCTGGCCGAAGATCGTCGCCGCGGCGACGCCGCCGGCGCCGATCGCGGTCACCGCGATCAGGGCGTTGAGCACGTAGACCGCGCCGAGCAGGCCGCCCAGCAGGTAGTACCAGCTGACGTCGAAGGTCGAGCCGAGACCGCCCGCCTTGCCGCTGAGGATCACCACCGCGGCCAGCGCCAGGGTGCCGATCGAGAAGGAGACGAGGGCCGCGGGCAGGCTGCCCGTCGCCTTGCCTAGGTTGGCGTTGATCGGCGCCTGGGCGGCGATCAGGCCGCCGGCGACGGCGGTGAGGGCCACCGCGACGCCCCTATCCACGGTTTTCCTGCCGGCCGCGCGTGATCTTTACCTTGGACATGTGTTGCTCGATTAGTAGGGAGGTTGAACCTTCTCCTGGTCTTATCAGTAATGCGGTAGAGCGAACCAGTCGATCAGTAAGCGAGAGCCCCGATGTCACCGCCGCCAGCAGAGCAGTTCGCCGCCCGGGTCTTCATGGGGCCGGCGCTGCGTGCCCAGCCCGATCGCCGCCTCGTCGACCTGGTCCGCGACGGCTACGACGCGGCCTTCGAGGAGATCGTGCGGCGCTACCGGCGGCCGCTGGACCGCTTCGCGGCGGCGATCGTCGGCGGCCGCTCCGAGGACGTCACCCAGGACGCCCTCTCGAAGGCGCTGCTGGCGCTGCGCGGCACCGAGGCGGAGATCGAACTGCGCCCCTGGCTCTACCGGATCGTCCGAAACACGGCGCTGAACGACCTGCGCGACCGGGTGCCGGCGACTGCCGAGCTGAACGACGCCCTCCCGGGCAGGCGCAGCGCCGCCGCCGAGGCGGAGGCGCGCGAGGAACTGACCGAGCTGATGGAGCGGCTGGGCGCCCTGCCGGAGCCGCAGCGGGCGGCGCTGGTAATGCGCGAGCTGGAAGGACTAAGCCACGAGGAGATTGCGGCAGCACTGGGGGTCAGCGGCGGCGCCGCCAGGCAGGCGATCTACCGCGCCCGGGCGGCGCTGCGCGAGGGCCTTGGCCTGCTGCTGCCGATGCCCTTGGTGCGGACGCTGGCCGATCACGGCGACGCGGCAACCGGCGGGGCGGTGGCCGCCGGCGCCTCGACCGCGGGCGGGGCGGCGCTCGGCGGTCTCGGCGGCGGCGCGGTCAAAGCCGGAGTCACGACCCTGCTGGTCGCCGGCGCCGTCGGTGCCGGGGTCGCGGTCGACCACCGGCAGGGCGAGCGGGCGGGGCCGGAACAGGCGGAGGCGGCGCCGCTGATCGAGAGACCGGGAACGAGCGCCGGCTCCGCGGCCGGGGGCGGTTCCGGCCCGCGCGGCTCCGCGGAGGGCTCCAGCGGGCACGGGCGCGGCGAGGACCGCGACGACGACAGTGGCCGGGGCGAGGGCGGCGGCGACCTCGCGGGGGGCGATCGCAGCGGCTCGAACCACGGTTCCGACCGCAGCGGGCACTCCGGCCACAGCGGCTCCGGCAGCCGCGGCGGCCAGAGCGAGAACTCGGGCTCCGGCTCGGTCTCCAGCGGGCGGCACAGCGGTGACGATGACGACGGCGAGGACGACCACAGCGGCCCCGGCTCGGGCGAGAGCGACGACTACAACAGCGGCAGCGGTTCCGGATCTTCAGGTAGCGGCGCCGATGGCGACAGCTCGGGTTCCGGCAGCGGGTCGAGCGGCGGCGACAGCGGGGGGTCGAGCGGGGGCAGCGAGGGCGGCGACAGCTCAGGGCCCGGGAGCGGCGAGGTCGAGCCGGAGCCCGAAGAACCCGTCGTCGAAGAGGAGCCCGATGACGACAGCTCGGGCTCGGGCAGTGGGGGCTCGGGCAGCGGCGAGCTCGACGGCCTCGGCTAGCAACTGGACCAACGTCCAGAGCGGCGTGATCTTCGTCGCGAGCCGGGGTTTCAGCGCCACCAGTTCCAACCCCGAATCTCAGGAGGAAGGCATGACCCCGATGCAAGCACGGCGACCCCGCCTCGCCATGACCTGGCTCGCGCTGGCGCTGGGAGCGCTCGCGCTCCTGGCCATGCCCAGCCTGGCCGCCGCCAAGGACCGCAACAACGACCGCATCCCGGACCGCTGGGAGAAGCGACACAAGCTCTCCCTCGAGGTCAACCAGGCGCGCAAGGACCAGGACAGCGATCAGCTCCGCAACCGCGCCGAGTTCCTCGCCGGCACCGACCCCCGCGACAGTGACAGCGACGACGACGGGACCGTCGATGGCGACGAGCAGGCGGGGACGATCACGTCCTTCGACACCGAAACCGGCCGCCTGGTGATCGACCTGTTCGGCAGCGACACCATCGCCGGCTACGTCACCGGCTCGACCGAGATCAAGTGCGATGACGACGGTTCCTCGGCCTCGGCCAGCAGCGAGGGCTCCGGCAGCGGCGAGTCCGAGCCGGATGACGACAACGGCGGCGAAGGCGAGGAAGAGCCCGGCGACGACAACGGCGGCGACGAGTCGGGCGACGACAACTCCGGCCCGAGCGACAACTCAGGCTCCGGCAGCGAGAGCTCCGGACCCGGTCACGACGGCGACGACGACCGCCTCTGCACCACTGCCGAGCTGGTTCCCGGTGCCGTGGTCGAGGAGGCCGAATTGAAGCTCGAGGACGGCAAAGCCACCTTCAGGGAGGTCGAGCTCTCAGGCAAAGTCGCCTAGCGACTGACCCGGCGAGCAGCCGGTCGGCTACTTGGCGTCGAGCCAGTCGCGGCCGACGCCGACGTCGACCTCGAGCGGCGGATCGAGCTGGTAGGCGGCGCACATCTCGCGCTCCACCAGCTCGGCCGCCGCCTCCACCTCTCCCGGCGGCCCCTCGAAGAGGAGCTCGTCGTGGATCTGGAGGATCAGGCGGGTCTCCCCCCCGGCCTCGCCCAGCGCCCGCTGGCAGCGGACCATCGCCACCTTGATGATGTCGGCGGCGGTGCCCTGGATCACGGTGTTGACCGCCAGCCGCTCGCCGAGGCGGCGGGTGTTGGGGTTGCCCGAGCGCAGCTCCGGGATCGCCCGGCGCCGCCCCATCAGCGTCGTCACGAAGCCCTCCTCCTGCGCCCGCTCGATCACCTGCTCGCGGAAGGCGCGCACGGCGGGGAAGCGTTCGAGGTAGCGGGAGACGAATTCCTCGCCCTCCTTGCGGGGGATGTTCAGGCGGTCCGCCAAACCGAACCCGGTCAGCCCGTAGACGATCCCGAAGTTGACCATCTTCGCCTTCGAGCGCTGGCCGACGTCGACCTCGTCGCGCTCGATCTCGAAGACCTCGGCGGCGGTCGCGGCGTGGACGTCTTCGCCCTCCCGGAAGACCTCTTTCAGCACCTCCTCGTCGGCGACGTGGGCGAGGACCCGGAGCTCGACCTGGCTGTAGTCGGCGGAGATCAGCTGCCAGCCCTCCTCGGCGACGAAGCAGGCGCGCACCGGCCGGCCGATCTCGGTCCGGATCGGGATGTTCTGCAGGTTGGGGTTGGTGCTGGAGAGCCGCCCGGTGGTGGTCGCGGTCTGGTTGAAGGTCGTGTGGACGCGGCCGGTCTCGGGGTCGATCAGCTCCGGCAGCGAGTCGAGGTAGGTGTTCTTCAGCTTGGTCAGCTCGCGCCAGGACTCGATCTTCTCGACGATCGGGTGCTCGTCGCGGATCTGGGCGAGGACGCGGGCGTCGGTCGAGAAGCCGGTTTTGCCGCGGCGCTTCTTCGTCAGGCCGAGCTTTTCGAAGAGGACGCGGCCGACCTGCTGCGGCGAGCCGATCGTGAACTCCTCGTCGGCCAGCTCGAAGACCTCCTTCTCCAGGGTCGCGATCCGCTCGCCGAACCCGGCCCCGACCTCGGCCAGCCGGTCGGCGTCGAGCTTGATCCCGACCCGCTCCATCGCCGCCAGCACCGCGACCAGCGGCAGCTCGACCTCGCGCAGCAGCTGCTCCAGCCCCAGCTCTTCGATTCGCGGTCCCTGCACGGCGGCGAGGGCGGCGACGAGGCGCGCTTCCTCGGCCGGGTCGAGGCCCGCCTCGACCTCCTCGCCCAGGGCCAGCTGGCCGTCGTCTTCCTCAGCTTTCTCGGCGGCGGCGCCCTCGGCGAGGCCGATGCCGGCGTCGGCGGCCAGCTCGACCAGGTCGTAGGTGCGGCGCTGCGGCTCCAGCAGGTAGGCGGCGACCATGGTGTCGTGGTCGAGGTTGAGCTCGAGCCCCTCCCGCGCGGCGGCGGCCAGCAGGCCGTGGCGGCCGCCGCCGAGCGACTTCGCGTCGTGAGCGGCGAAGGGCTTGGTGCCGAGGGCGACGGCGAGCTCGTCGAGCGTGCCGTGGCCGGCGAGGACGCGGTCGGCTTCGGCGGCGGCCCAGCGGTCGCCGTCGATCGCCAGCGCCAGCGGCCCCTCGCCGAGGTCCTCAAGCTTCCCCTCGGTCGCATCTACCTCGATCTCGGTCTCGACCTTGCGGCCAGGCACCGCGGCGCCCTCGGGAAGCGCTTCTTCGAGCCGCTCCATCACCGCCCGCAGCTCGAACTCGCGCATGAACTCGCGCAGGGCGCCGCGGTCGGGCTCGCTCGACATCGCCGCCTCGAGGTCAACCCCGGTCTCGATGTCGTACTGCAGCGTCGCCAGCTGCTTCGAGAGCCGCGCGTCGTCGGCGTGCTCGGTCAAGTTTTCCTTGCGTTTCTTGCCGGAGATCTGGTCGACGCTTTCCAGCACCGCTTCCAGCGAGCCGAACTGCTGCAGCAGCTGGGTCGCGGTTTTCTCGCCGACCCCGGGGACCCCTGGGATGTTGTCGGAGGTGTCGCCGCGCAGGCCCATCAGGTCGGTGATCAGCTCGGGCGGCACCCCGTAGCGCTCCTCGACCGCCTCGCGGTCGTAGATCTTCGTCTCGGTGATCCCGCGCGAGGTGCTCATCACCCGCACTCCGTCGGTGACCAGCTGGTAGGCGTCGCGGTCGCCGGTCACGACCATCACCTCGATCCCCTGCTCGCGGGCCTGCTTGACCAGCGAGGCGATCACGTCGTCTGCCTCGTAGCCGTCGACCTTGACGTTGGTGTAACCGAATGCCTCGACCAGCGGCATCAGGTGCGGCCACTGCTCGCGCAGCAGGTCGGGCCTCGGTTTGCGCTGGGCCTTGTAGAGGTCGTACGTCTTCTCGCGGCCGCTCCAGCCGGCGTCCCAGGCGACGACCACGCCCTGCGGGTGGTGCTCGTCGATGATTTTCACCAGCATCGAGGCGAGCCCGTAGATCGCGTTGGTCGGGCGGCCGTCGCTGGTCCCGATCGACTCCGGCAGGGCGAAGAAGGCGCGGTAGGCGAGGCTGTTGCCGTCGATCAGGAAGAGCTGGGGCGGGTCAGCGGCCACGCCGCAACTCTAGGCGCAGCCGCGGCGCGGGGCGCCGCCGCTCAGCCGTGCTTCGGGGCGGCGATGACGCGGCGGAGGGCGTCTGGCTCGCCGCTGCCGTCGGGAACGAAGGCGATGCGTACCCGGAGCGTGAGGGGTCCGTCGGTGCGTGCATCGCGAACGCGGCTCCGCAGGCGGCAGCTGAGCGTCGTCTTCCCCGCGCCGGGCGGGTTGGCACGGATCGAGCAGGCGCGAACGCGGCGGCCGTCGATCCGGGTGGCGACCGTCTGGGTCACGGAACCGGCGCTGGGTACCTCGACCGTCGTCGTCACCCTGTTACCTCGAACCTTGGTGGGGCCGAACTTGAGCAGCGGAGAAGCGGTGGGGCCTTCGGTCGCATGCGGCATCACAACCTGGTAAACGGTCGGGTCCACGCTCGGCGGCACACAAGGGTCCACCCCGTCGGGGAGCATCCCTTCCGCTGCAAGGAAGTCTTTGAGTTCCGCCGGCCGCGCCGTGGCGAAGGATTCGACTTCTTCCAGTACTTCGGCGATCTCCTCCGGACTGGATTCGCGCCGCGCTTGGTCTTCGTCGTCCTGGTAGGCCGCGAGCATTGCCGCCAGTTGCGTCGCGTGAGTCGCCGCGTCGGCGTCGAGCGCCGTGCAGCGGACCTCGCTCAGCCCTTCCAGGTACGCCTGCCGGCAGCTGGCGTCGGCAACGCATCGGTTGAACATCAGCCCGCCGGCGGGTTCGTCGAATTCGACTTCTCGGCTCGGTTCCCAGGTCTGGTCGGTGCCCCAGGGCATCGTCGCGAAGACGCCCGCTTCGTCGCTGTGCAGGTAGTAGTTGTTGGGCCGGAAGGGCGCGTCGGTCCCCGCGTAGCCGTCCCAGTGGGCGACGTAGCGTTCGACCGCCCAGGCGCGGGTCATCTCTTCGAGGTCGGCGAAGGGGCTGACGTTGTCGGACCAGTCGCCTTCGTCGTCGCTGACGGCTTCGATCAGCGCTTCCAGGTCGCTGACGTCTACGTCGTCGCCTTCGTCGATCTCGAAGGTTCCGGCCTCGCCGGTGCGGACGTCGACTCCGGCGGCGTCGGCCTCGTAGAGGTGCTGGGTCGTGGCGAAGAACCGCGGCAACATGGTGTCGTCATAGGTCTCGACGTTGAGGTAGGTCCCGTAGAGGGTGCCGTTGATCCGGACCGACGCGTAGCCGGTGCGCGGCGCCGGCAGCCCCATCGCGCGGAAGAGCTCGTAGGTGAGCGTCTCGTGCACCATCGAGGGGTCCTGGACCATGTTGTTGAGGGTCAGCTTCTTCAGCCCGAGGAGCTTCTGTTTTTTGACGAACTCGGCGAACTTGACCTTGAAGGCCGCCTTCCCGTCCAGCTCGCGGAACGAGCCGTGGCCGCCCTTTAGCCGGAACCCGACGTCGGCCAGAGTGCGGGTCACCCCGTTGATCCTGACCGTGATTTCGGCGTGCTGGTATTCGTCGGTTTCCGGTTCCTCTTCGAGTTTCTGCAGCGAAGCCGGCGGCAGCGTGAAGTCGATTTCTGCCACTGCCGAGGGGTTGAAGAACGGTTCGGCTTCGTCGGCCACAGCATTTGCCGGGAGGGCGAGAAGGCCCGCACAGCAGGCCAGCAAGATGACGATGCGGCGAGTCATTGGCGCAGCGCAGCTAGCCGGGGTCAGCGCTTCCCGTGCATAAGCAAATACTCGAAATTCAAACTTCTTCGATTACCAAGGCGGCGCGTAGGACCGTCGCCACCCGCTCAGATTCGGCTTCCAGCTGGCGGTCGGTGAAACGCAGGACCGTATAGCCGGCGGCGTGCAGATCGAGGTCATGGGCGTGGTCGCCCTCGAAGGCGACCGAGCCGCGGCGATAGCTCCAGTAGTCGGTCTCGACGACGACTTTGCGCGAGCGCCAGAGGAAGTCGACTTCCCAGCGACCGAGCTTGACGTTGACCTCCGGCGGCGGGAAACCGAAGCGGGCGCAGAGCGCGAGGAAGAGCGTCTCGAGGTGCGAGCGCGTGTTGTCGGACTCGACGCCGGGGAGCTCGTGGCCCGTCAGCTCGGCCTGGCGCTTGGCGCGTCGGATCAAGCGGGGAGGCAACGAGGTGCTTTGAAGGTCCTCGATCGTGCGCGGGACGGTGGTTACGGACATCCCCTCGCGGTGGGTGGCTAGGAGCCGTCTCCCTCGCCCTCCTCCTTGCCAATTAGAGGAGGGCGAGGGAGACGGCTCTGCGGGCGTTTGGTGATTGAGGGAGGGACAACGGTGAAGGTGAATTCCAGGCGCGGGCGACTTCGGCGTCGCGACTGTCGCCTATGTAAGGCATAGCCATACAAAGGCGACAAGGCCTTGGACTCGCCCCCCTACCCCCTGTTTTCGTCCCTACTTGGGGGCGCCGAGGAGAAACGGGTGGCTTGGGTTCTTCACGAAGCGGATCAGGCTGCCGCTGCTGCCGTTCAACGAGACGTTCGATCGACCGGGGAAATCGACGCTGAGATTGCCGTGCAACCTCCCCTTTCTTTTTCCTGCTCGACTGAAGTGGCCGACGCCGTCGAACGGAGACGGTGGCCGCAGCAGCGCGGTCTGTCCCGGGACGTCGAACTCGAATGACTGCGAGCCGGCCTTCGTGCTGACGCCGCGAACGATCCCTATGGAGTCGCGTCGTTCTTCGATCGAGGCTTCGAACCTTGCCGGCCTGGTCGGCGAGTTCTTCCAGGCTTCGAACGAGAGATTCCCGCCCGGCAAGCGCCGGTGAACTCGCAGTTGAGCCCCCGGCGAGCGCCCTCCAGAGCCCTCGACGCCAGTTTCGATACACAACAGGTCAAGTAAGAACTTGGCGCTGCCGCGGGCGCGGGTGGCGTGCACCTCGGTGAACCCTTCCTCTCCCTCGAAATCGACTCGACCCTCATAGGCGCCGGAGTCGACTGCCACGGACCGTCGGGGCTCGCAGCTCGGCGCTTCCTTCCGCGCTTTTCCCGTAGAAACGAAACGAAGATCCACTGAACCCAGGCCGCCGAAGTCCGCCGCGATCGATTCTTCGGTGACCTCAACGTCCTTCTGCGCGAAGTAGAGGACGGCCGATCCCCTGCGACTGAAGAGGAGCAGCACGGAGTCGCGCTCACCTTGCGAGTCGCCGTCATACGAAAGAGCGTGGAGCGAGTAACCGTTACTCGCCGGCAGCTGAAATCCCCCAGGGGGCGGCAATTGGGCGGCAGAGGCGGCCGAAGCCGCCGTCAGCACCACCACCGTCGCAGCAGCCAGGCAAATGATCGAACGGCGCCCCATTGCTCGCCGAACCCTATGGGAGCAATGAGGGGCGAGCCGAGCCGTCCAATCTGATTCGATAGCCGCCCATGGCCGTCAGCGCCCAATACAGCGTCACGATCCGCGTCGAGCTCGACGCGCGCAAAGAGCCCCTGGGGCGCCTCACCGCGGCGATCGCCGAGGCCGGCGGGCAGCTCCAGGGGGTCGACCTCGTCCCCGGTGCCGGACCGGAGGGCAAACGGGTTCGCGAGTTCACGATCGACGCCACCGACCGCGAGCACTGGGAGAGGATCCTGCGGGCGATCGGCTCGACCCGCGGCGCCCGCGTCCTCGACTACGTCGACCGGACGATGCAGATGCACCGCGGCGGCAAGATCGACATGCGCAACAAGTACCCGGTGAAAACGCGCGACGACCTCTCGATGGCCTACACGCCCGGCGTCGCCCGCGTCTGCATGGACATCCACCACGACCGCAGCAAGGCCTTCGAGTACACGATCAAGAAGAACACGGTCGCGGTCGTCTCCGACGGCAGCGCCGTGCTCGGTCTCGGCAACATCGGTCCCGAGGCGGCGATGCCGGTGATGGAGGGCAAGTGCATGCTCTTCAAAGAGTTCGCCGGGGTCGACGCCTTTCCGATCTGCCTCGACACCCAGGACGCCGACGAGATCGTCCGCGCGGTCGAGCTGATGGCCCCCACCTTCGGCGGCATCAACCTCGAGGACATCTCCGCCCCGCGCTGCTTCGAGATCGAGGACCGGCTGAAGGAGTCGATCGACATCCCCGTCTTCCACGACGACCAGCACGGGACCGCGGTAGTGACGATGGCGGCGCTGTTCAACGCGCTGAAGATCACCGGCAAACCGATCGACCAGCTACGGGTGCTGGTGGTAGGCCTCGGCGCCGCCGGGGTAGCGGTGACGAAGATGATGCTCGCCTCGGGGATCACCCAGATCGTCGGCTGCGACCGCAAAGGCGCCGTCTCGACCGCCCGCGAGGACTACGAATCGGGCGAGATGAACGAGGCCAAGCGCTGGTACGCCGAGACCACCAACCCGGACGTGATCCAGGGTGAGCCAGACGACGTAATCGAGGGCATGGACATCTTCGTCGGCCTCTCCGGTCCCGGGATCATCCAGCCCGAGTCGCTGGGCAAGATGAACGACGACGCGATCGTCTTCGCAATGGCCAACCCGACCCCCGAGGTGATGCCCGAGGAGGCGGCGCCCTACGTGCGGATCATGGCCACCGGCCGCTCCGACTTCCCGAACCAGATCAACAACGTGCTCGCCTTCCCCGGCATCTTCCGCGGCGCCCTCGACGCGGGCGCGCCCAGCATCACCGAGGAGATGAAGCTCGCCGCCGCCAAGGGGATCGCGATGGCGGTCTCCGAGGAGGACCTGGCCGAGGACTACATCATCCCCAGCGTCTTCAACCGCGAAGTGGCGCCGAAGGTCGCCGAGGCGGTCGTCGAGGAGGCCAAGCGCGACGGCATCGCCCGGATCGACGAAGAGACCGGCACCTTCGCCACCGTGGAGGCGGATTAACCGGTGAAGGTCCTCGTCACCGGCGCCACCGGCACGATCGGCCAGGCACTGTGTGACGCGCTGTTCGCCCGTGGCGACACGATCGTCGGCCTGACCCGCGAGCCGGGGCGGGCGCGCCAGGCCAACCCGCGCGTCACCTGGCACAAGTGGGAGCCGACCCTGGAACGGCCGGACCCGGCCGCCTTCGAGGGCGTCGAAGGCGTCGTCCACCTGCTCGGCGAGCGGATCGACCAGAAATGGACCGACGAGGCCAAGCAGCGGATCATGGAGAGCCGGCGCCAGGGCACCCGCAACTTGGCCGGGACGCTGGAGTCGCTCGAGAGCCCGCCGAAGGTGCTGGTCAGCCAGTCGGCGGTCGGCTACTACGGCGACCGCGGCGCCGAGGAGGTCGACGAGAGCGACGGGCCGGGCTCGAGCTTCGACTCCGAGGTCGTGCAGGCCTGGGAGGCCGCCGCGCGCGAGCTCGAGGGCAAGGGCATCCGCCTGGTCATCACCCGCACCGGCCAGGTGCTGAGCACCGAGGGCGGGATGCTGAAGGAGATGCTGCCGCCCTTCAAGCTGGGCGTCGGCGGTCCGCTGGCCGGCGGCGAGCAGTACCTCGCCTGGATCCACGTCGACGACGAGGTCGGGATCCTGCTCTGGGCGCTCGACGACGAGAGCGTCAGCGGCGTGGTCAACGCCAGCTCCCCCAACCCGGCGACCAACAAGGACTTCTCCAAGGCGCTGGGACGAGCACTCAACCGCCCCGCGGTCATGCCCGTCCCGGGCCTCGTCCTCGACCTCAAATTCGGCAAGGAGTTCGGCCAGGTCCTGCGCGGCGGCCAGCGGGTACTGCCGAAGCGCACCGAGGAACTGGGCTACGAGTTCAAGCACCCAGACCTCGACGAGGCGCTGCGCGACGTCCTCTAGCTAAGCGTCGCGGGCGAGCACGTCGGCCGGACCCTCGATCCAGATCCGCACGTTGTCGCCCGGGTGCCAGGCGGGAAAGCCGAGTCGCCGTGCCTTGACAACGCTGCCCGACGGCAGTTCCAGCTCGACCAGCTGGTCGTGGCCGAAGAAGCTGCGGGAGAGGACGGTGGCCTTCTGGCTGCGGCGGTCGGGCGGCTCGATCGTCCCGATCGCCAGCGACTCCGGCCGCACCAGGACGTCGACCTCGCCGGTCAGTCCCTCGCGGTTCGGCAGGTTGCCGAGCTCGCACTCGATCGTGCCGTTGTTGGCCTTGCCCGGCAGCACCTCGATCTCACCGAGGAAGCCGGCGACCCAGCGGGTGGTCGGCCGCGAGTAGACGTCCTCCGGGGTGCCGACCTGCTCGGCCCGCCCCTCGTTGACGACCGCGACGACGTCGGCGACGCTCAGCGCCTCCTCCTGGTCGTGGGTGACGAAGACCGAGGTCAGCCTCTGCTCGGCGAGGATCTCGCGCACCTCTTCGCGCACCCGGGCCCGCAGGCCGGCGTCGAGGTTGGAGAAGGGCTCGTCGAGAAGCAGCGCCCGCGGCTCGGCGACAAGCGCCCGGGCAAGCGCCACCCGCTGCTGCTGGCCGCCGGAGAGCTGGTGCGGATTGCGCTTGCCGAGACCGCCGAGGCCGACGGTCTCCAGCGCTGCCGCGACCTTGTCGCGGTCGGGACGCCGGCCGAGGGCGTAGCCGACGTTGGCGGCAACGTCCATGTGGGGGAAGAGCGCGTAGTCCTGGAAGACCATCCCGATCCGGCGGCGCTCGGCCGGGACGGTGCGTCCCGACCCCGCCACCTCCTCGCCGCCGATCTCGATCGAGCCGGCATCGAGGCGCTCGAGCCCGGCGATCAGCCGCAGGGTCGTGGTCTTGCCGCAACCGCTGGGGCCGAGCAGGGCGCAGGTCGACCCCTCGGGGACGTCGAGGTCGAGGTCGTTGACGGCCACGACATCGCCGAACGATTTGCGCAGGCCGCGGAGGCGCAGGCCGAAGTCTTGGGTGGGCTCTTCGAACTCCATAAGGAGGGGAATCCATAAGATTAGGGCAACCTAACCGGCCTCCTCTGTGATTCACCCCACTTCACAAGCCAAGCGGCTGCTCGCCACCCTGCTCGTCTTCGCCGCGATCGTCCTCGCAGGTTGCGGGTTCAGCACCGAAGACAGCGGCGGCGGCTCGAATGAGCCCGACACCGAGGGGATCACCCTCTACTCGGGCCGGATCCCCGCCGCGATCGGGCCGGCCGTCGATATGTATGAGGCCGCGGCCGACCGCGACGTCCAGGTTCGCTTCGCCGAAACCGCCGACCTCGCCGCGACCCTGGTCGAGGAGGGCGACGCCTCCCCCGCCGACGTCTTCTTCGCCCAGGAGCCGGGGGCGATCGCCGCCGTCGCCGAAGCCGGCCTGCTGACCAAGCTGCCGCAGGACATCCTCGACCTGGTGCCGGCGCGCTACCGCGACCCGGAAGGCCGCTGGGTCGGGGTCACCGGCCGCGCCCGCGTCATCGCCTACAACCGCGACGTCGTCAAGGAATCGGAACTGCCGCCCTCGCCCTTCGGGCTGACCGACCCGCAGTGGAAGGACCGGGTCGGCTGGAGCCCCGCCTCCTCCTCGATGCAGGAGTACGTCACTGCGCTGCGGGCCAAATATGGCGACGACCGGACCAAGCAGTGGCTGGAGGAAATGGTCGACAACGGGGCGGTCTCCTTCCCCGACAACGTCACGATCCGCGACGCGATCGCCAAAGGCGAAATCGACGTCGGCCTGATCAACCACTACTACGTCGCCCAGGCGATCTCCGAAGAAGGCCCCGACTACCCCGTCGCCGTCTACTTCCCGCCCGGCGGGCTCGGCTCGCTGATGCTGCTGACCAGCGTCGGCGTGCTCGAATCGAGCGACCGCAAGCCCGAAGCGTTCACCTTCGTCCGCTCGCTGCTCTCGCCCAAGTCGCAGGCTTTCTTCACCTCGAGCTCGAAGGAGTACCCGCTGGCCAAGGGCGTCGAGCCCGACCCCGCGCTGAGCGTGCCGATCGCCGAGATCCCGGTCTCCGACTCCAGCCTGGTCGATCTCAAGGAGCTGCAGGGGACGATCGAACTGATGAAAGAAGCGGGGGCGCTCTGATGGGCAGGGCGCTCGGGGAGTCCTGATGACCGCGGCGCGGCGGGCGCCGTTCTGGCTGCTCGGCGCGGGGCTGCTGATCGCCGCCGCGGCCGTTCTCCCCGCCACCTACCTGGTCGTCGTCATCGCCGGCGACCTCTCGGCGGCGCTGGAAACCGCGTTCTCCTCCCGCGCCTTCGAAACCCTGCTGCGGACCGCGGCGCTGACCGCGGCGGTGGTCGCCGCCTCGATCGCGATCGCCGTGCCGATCGGCTGGCTGACGGTCCGCACCGACCTGCCCGGGCGCCGTCTCTGGGCCGTGCTCTGCACGCTGCCGCTGGTGATCCCCAGCTACGTCGGCGCCTACCTGCTGGTCGCGGCGCTGGGGCCGAACGGGATGCTGCAGGAAGCGCTCGGGGTCGACCGCCTGCCCTCGATCTACGGCTTCACCGGCGCCTGGCTGGTCCTGACCCTCTTCACCTTTCCGCTGCTGCTGATCCCGCTGCGGGCGACCCTGCGGCGGATCGACCCCCAACTCGAGGACGCGGCGCGGGCGATGGGCCGCAGCCCGCTCGAGGTCTTCCGCACCGTCGTCCTGCCGCAGCTGCGACCGGTGATCGCCGCCGGCTCGCTGCTCGTCGCCCTCTTCGTGATCAGCGACTTCGGCGCCGTCTCGATCCTCCGCTTCCACTCCTTCACCAGCGAAATCTACGTCGCCTACCAGTCGAGCTTCGATCGGGTCGCCGCCGCCGCGCTCGGCGCCGTCCTCGTCGTCGCGATGCTCGGCCTGCTGCTCGTCAGCTCCCGCGTCCGCGGCTCGAAAACCGTCCACCGCCTCGGTCCGGGGACGCTGCGGCCCACCCAGCCCTACCGGCTCGGCCGCTGGCGTTGGCCGGCGATCGGCTTCTGCTCGCTGATCGTCCTCGTCGCCTTCGTCCTCCCGGTCGGGGTGCTGATCTACTGGGCGAGCAAGGGGATCTCCACCGGCAGCACCTCGTGGAACACGATCGCGGCGCTGGGCGGAAACTCGCTGCTGATCGCGGCGTGGGCGGCGGCGATCGGGGCAATCGCGGCGCTGGTCGTCGCGTCGCTGGCGGTGCGGTATCCGTCAAGCGCGGCGCGGCTGGTCGAGCGACTCTCCCACGCCGGCTACGCGCTACCGGGGATCCTCGTCGCCCTCGGCCTCGTCTTCTTCGCGACGCGGGCGGTGCCGGCGCTCTACCAGACGATCACGCTGCTGGTCTTCGCGATGACGATCCACTACCTGCCGCTGGCGATCGGCCCGATCGCCAGCTCGCTGGTGCAGCTCTCGCCGCGGATCGAAGAGGCGGCGCGCGGGATGGGGCGCGGCCCGGCCGAGGTCTTCCGCACGATCACGATCCCGCTCGCCCGCGGCGGGGTGATGGCCGGCGCCGCGCTGGTCTTCCTGCATGCGATGAAGGAGCTGACCGTGACCCTGATCCTCTCGCCGATCGGGTTCAAAACGCTGGCGACCGACATCTGGACCCAGACCACCTTCGGCTTCTACGAGGCGAGCGCGATCCCGGCCCTGGTCCTGCTGGCGGTGGCCGCGGTGCCCGTCTACCTGTTGAGCGAGCAGGGCGCGGCGGCGCCGTGATCGGGTGAGAGCCCTTCCGGGGCCGCGGCTCGTGGTGGCGGCCGCCCTGGCCCTCGCCGCCGTCTCCCTCCTCCTCCCGTTCTTCCCCGTCTACGACCCCTGGGCCTGGCTGGTCTGGGGGCGCGAACTGGCGCAGGGCAGCCTCGAGACCGCGGCGGGGCCGTCGTGGAAGCCACTGCCGGTGCTGATCGACGCGCCGCTCTCGCTGCTCGGCGGCGCGGCGCCGAAGGCATGGCTCCTGATCGCGCGGGCGGGCTGGATCTGCGCGCCGCTACTGGCTGGACTGCTGGCGGCGCGGCTCAGCGGCGAGGCGACCGGGCGCTGGCGCTGGGTCGCGGCGGGGGTCGCCGCCGGCTCGGTGGCGCTGACCTGGGACTCGTTCACCCCGCCGCTGCGCCAGTTCACCGGCGGTCTCTCGGAGCCGTTGCTAGTGGCGCTGGTGCTGGGCGCGATCTGGGCGGCCCTCGACGAGCGGCGGGGGTGGGTTCTCGGCCTAGGGACGGCGGCGGCGCTGCTGCGGCCGGAGGTCTGGCCGTTCCTCGCGGTCTGGGCCTGGTTCGCGACGCGTGATCGACCGCGCCTGCGCGCCGCGGCGATCGCCGCCGCGGTCCTCGTACCGCTGGCCTGGTTCGTCCCCGACATCGTCGGCGCCGGCACCCCGCTGGAGGGCGGCGAAACCGCCCGCGCTGGCGGGATCGAGCCACTCGACGGCCTCGCGGTGCTGGGACGGGCGCTGGCAGCCCCGCTCGCAGCCGCCTGGCTCGGCGTCGCTCTGCTGCTCTGGCGGGGCGCCTTTCCCAACCAATGGTTCGCAAAAGCGCCCGGCGCCGGTGGCGACCGGCCGCTGGCGATCCTCCTCGCCGGTGCCGGCGCCTGGATTGCCCTGGTGGCGCTGATGGCGATAGCCGGCTTCGCCGGCCTCCCCCGCTTCCTCGCCCCGGCGACGGCGGTGGTCGCGGTCATCGGCGGCGTGGGAATCGCCCGGGCGGGGGCAGCAGCCTCCAAGCGGGGTCCCGTCGTGGCCACCTTGGTCCTAGCCGTCGCCGGCTTCGGCTGGCGCCTCGCCGAGTTGCCTGGCGACCTCGATGTGGTCGAACGGCAGACGAGCTCGATCGAGCACCTCTTCGACCTCGTCGAGGAGACCGGCGGGGCGCAGCTGCTGGCCTGCCAGGACCGGGTGCGGATGACGCACGTCCGCGAGCAGACCGCGCTTGCCTGGAAGCTCGACGCGCCGATCTCCTCGGTCCTGATCCGCCACCGGCCCCGCTACGGCGTCGCGGTCTCCACCAAACCGGTCCCCCAGGGCGACCTCTTCGCCCACTCCGGCCGCTGGCGCGCGACCCGGCTGCCCTGCCCTGCGGCTACTCGCTGACCTCGGCCAGGGGCCGCGCCATCGCCGGGGTCTCGGGCGCCACCCGGTAGGGCTGCTCCTCGGCCTCCTCGCGCTCGTGGTAGACGCTGTCGGCGTTGACCGCCCAGACGTCGTGACCGGCGCCGTCGCAGAGGTTCTCGACGGCCCGCATCGCGGTCAGCATCGAGTGGTCCGAGTTGTTGTACCTGTGAAGGCCGTTGCGGCCGATCTGCTGCAGGTTGGAGAAGCCCTCGAGCCAGCCGCGGATCCGCTCGACCCGGCCGGCGTACTCGGCGTCGTAGATCGGGTAGGCCTTCGGGACCCGGATCACGTGGCCGCCGGCGACCCGGTCCGCCCCGACCAGCCCCAGCGCTGCCACCTCGCGCCGGCCCAGCTCAACCAGCTCCTCGTCGCTCGCGCACCAAAGCTCGTCGCCTTCGAAGCAGAAGTACTCGAGCCCGAGACAGGAGCGGCGCGGGTCCGGGGTCATCCAGGGGCTCCAGGCGCGGAAGTTCTGGATCCGGCCGACCTTCGCCGCCGGGTCGTGGACGTAGACCCAGTTGTCGGGGAATGGAGGCTCGCCGTCGACCTGCAACGCGACGGTGAGGAAGTCGCGGTAGCGGAGACCGGCGGCGGCGACCGTCACCTCGCGCGGCGGCGCTGGTTCGGCGACGCCGGCGGTGGTCCGCAGCGGGATCGAGGAGATCGCCGCCGCGACCTCGACCCGCTCGCCGCCGGCGCGAACCGCGGTCACCCGGCCGTCCTCGTGTTCGAGCCCTTCGACCGGCGCGCCGAGGCGGATCTCTCCGCCGCCTCGCCGCACCCGCCGCGCCATCTCCTCCCACATCTGTCCCGGACCCAGCCGCGGGTAGCGGAACTCCTCGATCAGGCTCTTCGGCGTCTCGCCGCGGCCCGGCAGCGCCGCCCGCAGCGCCGAGGCGACCGAGAGGTCGGCGATCCGCTGCGCCGCCCACTCGGCCCGCAGCTCTCCCGTCTCCACCCCCCAGACCTTTTCCGTATAGGTCTTGAAGAAGAGCTCGAAGAGGCGGCGGCCGAAGCGGGCGCTGACCCAGTCCTCGTAGCTCTCCTCCGCCCGCGCCGGCCGCAGCCGCGCCCGGGCGTAGGAGCCGAGGCTGCGGGCCAGCTCGACCGGCCCGACCTTGGCGAAGACGTCGGCGGGGCGCAGCGGGTACTCGATCAAGCGACCGCGCCAGTAGATCCGCGAGAGCCGCGGCCGGACCAGCAGCTCCTCGCCGAGCAGGTCCTCCCACAGGGCCTCAACCTCGGCGCTCTTGGTGAAGAAGCGGTGGCCGCCGAGGTCGAAGCGGTAGCCGTCGCGGGTCTCGGTCCGGGCCAGGCCGCCGACCTGCTCGCCGGCCTCGAAAACGACGACCGGCACGCGCCGTTCGACCAGCCGGTAGGCGGCGGTGAGACCGGCGGGACCGGCTCCGAGCACGGCGACGGGAGCGGCCTCGGATCTCTGGGCGGGAGCCGGCATCGGGGCGGGAGATGGTATTAGGTATCCCTAATGCCCGCCTCCTCCCCGGACCCGGTGCGCGGCTCCGCCCCCACCCTCGGCGTCGTCGTTCCGGCGACCGACCGCCCCCGGACCCTCCAGCGCTGCCTGGCGGCGCTGGAAGCCGGCACCCGCGTGCCCGACGCGGTCGCGGTGCGGGAGGAGCCGGCCGGTGCAGGACCCGCGAAGGCGCGCAACCTCGGCGCCGCCGAATGCGAGGCCGACGTGCTGGTCTTCGTCGACTCCGACGTCGAGGTGCACCCGGAGGCGCTGGCGCTGATCGAGCGCCGCTTCGCCGCCGACCCCGAGCTGGCGGCGATCTTCGGCGCCTACGACGACGACCCGGCCCACCCGGCGCTGACCTCCCGTTACCGCAACCTCCTCCACCACCACGTCCACGCCGGAGCCGCGGGCGAGGCGGAGACCTTCTGGGCCGGCCTCGGCGCGGTGCGGCGCGAGCGGTTCGCGGCGGTAGGCGGCTTCGACGCCGAGCTCTTCCCGGAGCCGAGCGTCGAGGACATCGAGCTGGGGATGCGCCTGCGGCGGGAGGGCGCGCGGATCGTCCTCGACCCGGCGATCCGCGGCCGCCACCTCAAGCGCTGGACCCCGGCGAGCATGGTGCGCACCGACTTCGCCCGTCGCGGCGTTCCCTGGGCGCGTCTGCTCCTGCGCCGGGGCAACGACAGCACCGCCCTCAACCTCGACTGGCGCCGCCGCGCCAGCGCTGCCACCAGCCTCGCGCTGCTCGGGTCGCTGCTGGCCCGCCGGCCGCGGCTGGCCGCGACGGCGCTGGCGGCCAACCTGGTCCTCGACCGCGACCTCTACGCCCTCCTCGCCCGCCGCGGCGGTGCCCGGCTGCTGGCCGCGGGAATCGTTCTGCACCAACTGCACCAGCTGACGGCAGCCGCCTCGATCCCGGCCGCTGTCGTCCTCGAGGCGGCGGAGGGGCGGCGATGATGCGGCTGGGCATCGCCGGCTGCGGCCGGATCGTCGAGCGTGGCTACGTGCCGGCGGCTCTGGCAGCCGAGGGCGTGACGATCGCCGGCTTCGCCGATCCCAACCACGAGCGGCTCCACAACTGCCTGAACCTCTGGCGCGAGGACGGTAGCGAGGCGCAGGCGTACTCCGACCTGGGGGATCTGCTGGCGGCAGAGCCGATCGACCTGCTGGTCGTGGCGGCGCCGCTGGACCGTCACCTCGCCCTGGCCGAGCAGGCAGCCGCGGCGGGCGTGCGCTCGCTGGTCGAGAAGCCTCCCGCCCCCGACCTCGCCGGCGCCCTGCGTCTGGCCGAGCTGGAGCCGGAGCCGATTCTCGCCTTTAATCGCCGCTTCCTCCAGGGGACCGAGCTGCGCGACTCGATCCCAGCCGAGGGCTGGATCGAGCTCGAGCTCGAGCTGCGCTTCAAGCAGGGCGCCTGGGGCGCGCACGAAGTGCGAGACGAGGCGCTGCTCGACGCCGGCATCCACCTCGTCGACCTCGCCTGCCACCTCAGCGGCGCGGTGCCGATCGCGGCGCGCCAGGCCCGGATCGAGCCGCGGCGCGCCTCCTTCGAGCTGGAGCTGAGCCGCGGACGCGCCCGGATCGAGTGCGCAACCGACCGCTCCCATCGCGAGGTCGTCAGCGTCCGCGATCGCGCCGGCAAGGTCCTGGCGCAAACGGCCTGGGGCGGCTTGCGGAGCCGTCTGGCCGGACTGACTGGCAGGCCCGACCCCCTGGTCCTCTCGATTCAGCGTCAGCTGGAGGCACTCCCCGATTCCGCGCATCTCGCCCCCGCGCGGGACGGCGTCGCCGCGATGGCCGTCGTCGAGGCGGCCCGGCGCTCGTCCGAGCTGGATGGCGCCGAGGTCACCGTCGCCCCCGTGGAGGCGCGCGCTTGATCGCCGTCATCCAGTTCGACGCCGCCAGCGCCGCGCTATTGGAGCAGGTGGGGAGCGAAGGGCGCCTGCCGAACCTCGAAGCGCTGCGCCGGCGCGGCAGCCGGGTCGAGCTGGAGACCCCGGCCGAACACTTCCCCGCCAGCGCCTATCAGGACCTCTACCGCGGGGTCGAGGTCGGCGACCACGGGCTCTTCTACCCTTTCCAGTGGGGCGCCGGCGACCAGCGGATCCGGCTGGCCGGGACCTTCGCCGCCCCGCCGCCGATCTGGGACCGGCTCGGCGAGCACGGCCGCAGCACGCTGGCGATCGACCCCTACGAGTGCCACCGACCGAACAAGGCCGAGGGCGAACTGGTCTGCGGCTGGGGGATGCGAGAGCGGGTGGTGCTCGAGCGCTGGTCGGTCCCCGACGGCGGCGACCGCGAGGCCCGCCAGCGGCATGGCAGGCCGCCGGACGTGACCGAGGTCTTCGGTGCCCAGACTCCGCGCGAGCTGCGCCGCCTGCACGAGCGCTTCCTCGCCGCCCCCGCCCGGGTCGCCGACCTGGCGATGGAGCGCCTGCGGCAGCGCAGCTTCGACCTCGCCTGGATCGTCTTCGCCGCCCCCCACCTCGCCGGCCACCGGCTCTGGGAAGTGCCGCCCTACGTGAACGGCGACGCGATCGGCGCCGACGAGCGCCGGCGACTCGACGATGCGCTCGCCGACGTCTACCAGGAGGTGGACGCCCAGCTCGGCCGCGTCCTCGATGCCCTGCCCGACGACTGCGACGTGATCGTCTGCTCGGTCCTCGGGATGGACCGGAACACCAGCCGCGCGGACCTTTTGCCGGGGATGCTGGCGGCGGTGCTCGGCGGCGAGCGCGGCAACGGTGGCGCGCCGCCCGGAGCAACGGATTCGGACTCGGGCGCGATGTGGCGCCTGCGGGCCGCGCTCTCGGGTCGCGCCCGTGCCTCGATCGCCGCGGCGATGCCCGACCGGCTGGCGCTGGAGCTGACCGCGCGGCTGGAGCTGCGTGGGGTCGACTGGTCGACGACCCGCGCCTTCGCCCATCCCGCCGACAACCAGGGCTACGTCTGCCTCAACCGCGCCGGCCGCGAGCGCGACGGGATCGTCGGCGACGCCGAGGCGGCCGAGCTCGTCGAGCAGATCCGCGACGGCCTGCTCGACTTCCGCGACCCCGACGGCGAGCCGACCGTCGTCGCCGTCGACGAGGTCGCCGACCGCTGGCAGGGAGCAGCCGCCGACCGCCTGCCCGACCTCGTGGTCCGCTGGCGCCCGACCGCCTCGGTGTCACTCGGCGCCGTCCGCTCCCCCCGCTTCGGCAACGTCCAGCGTCAGGGCTTCGGCAGCGGCCGCACCGGCAACCACACCGACGGCGACGCCTGGGCGATCCTCGCCCCCCGCAGCGGCCGCCCCCGCGACCCGGGCCGCCCCGCCCGCATCACCGACATCCCGGCAACCGTCGCGTCACTCAACGGCGTTCCGCTCGAAGACCTCAGCGGCGAGCCGCTGATCGAGCGCTAACTCATCGAGTCCGCCAAAAGTCGTCGTATAGGCGCATTTTCGCGGACTCGCGGATGACTCCGGCGACGGTGGCTAGCTGCGCGGTTGCGACGAGTAAGCCCGGGACGAGGCCTGCGGCGAACCCGGCACGGACGAGGCCGGCGTAGAAGCCGACGGAGCCTCGGCGACGTTCGGAGCCGGCGCTCCGGTACCGGGCGGCGCCCTGGCCGTAGCGGCACTGCTGGCCCAGGAAGGCCCGCACACTCATGCCGCTCTGATGGGTGACGAACGCCCCGGGGACGTACCCCGACAGCACTCCCTCGCGCATCGCCCGCTCGCCCCAGTCCCGGTCCTCACCCGCCGCAGCCGGAAACGACTCGTCGAACGGGACCCGCTCGAGCACCGGACCGCTTGCGGCCAAGTTGGCGGTGACGGCGAATCCCGGCGAGGCGGTTCCGGGATCCGCCGCCCTTACCTGCAAGTAGCTGACGATCGCCTCCCAGGCCTTATCCGCCGCGGTCGCCCCCTCGCCCATCGAGACGGGGCCGCTGGTCGCGGCAACCTCGCCGGCTAGGATCGGCCCCGCCAGCCCCTCGGCCCACCCCGCCGCCGGCGCGCAGTCGTCGTCGGTGAAACAGACGACCTCGCCCTCCGCGCGCCGCACGCCCTCGTTGCGCGCCCAGGCCGGGCCGCACCCCTTGCTGTCCTCGACGACCACGACCTCCACCGGCACCGTCTGCTTCTCCAGCGCCGCCAGGCAACGCCGCAGCAACTCCGGCCGCTCCCGAGTCGGCACGACGACCGAGACTCGCGGTCGCTCCTCCCCCATCAGCCTGCGACCGCGTCGAAGACCGCCTGCCGGGGATCGTCGGAGTCGCTCTCCTCGATCGCCGTGGCGACCTTTGCGACCGCCTCCTTGCCAGAGAGCCCGCCCAGCTCGGCGATCCCCGCCGCTTCGACGATCGGCAGCGACTGGCGCCGCGCCGCCCGCTCCGGCTCGGCCAGGTAGGCGACCGCGGTCGAGTCCTCGGTCGCCCGCCGGGCGTTGGCGCCGACCTGGGCCAGCGTCCAACGCCCCTCCGACCCCGCCGCGTCGAGACAGACGACGCCCAGCTCGAAGCCGCCCGGCTCGCCCGCCCGCCGCGCCGCCTGGCGCGCTTCGCCGCAGATCTGCTGTCCGACCTCCGCTTCGGCCCCATCCAAAGGCGCGCTGACGTAGACGTTCAGCCGCGCCCCCTCCTCCGCCCCGCCTTCACCGCAGCCGGTCGTCAGGCCGGCGGCCGCCAGCGCGGCGATTGCGAATAGGAGGAGACGGATCACGGGCGACGATCCTAGGCCGTTCCCTCCTAAACTCGCTCGCTATGCGCATCGGGGTTTTGACCGCTGGAGGAGACTGCCCGGGCCTGAACGCGGCGATCCGCGCCGTCGCCCGCTCGGCAATCCAGCGGGGTGACGAGGCGGTCGGCATCCGCCGCGGCTACCGCGGCCTCGCCGAGGGCGACTACGTCCCGCTCGACATGCTGCGGGTCTCCGGGATCCTCCACCAGGGCGGCACGATCCTCAGCACCTCGAGCTTCGAGCCGATCCGCGAGGGGGCGGTCGACAAGGTCGCCGCCGCTTTCGCCGAGCAGCGGCTGGACGCGGTGGTCGCGATCGGCGGCGAGCACACGATGGAGATCACCCGCCAGCTGCACGCCGACCGCGGCCTGCCCCTGGTCGGGGTCCCGAAGACGATCGACAACGACGTCGGCGGCACCGACTTCACCTTCGGCTTCGACACCGCGGTGCAGGTCGTCACCGACGCGATCGACCGCCTCCACACCACCGCCCAGTCGCACGACCGGATCATGGTCGTCGAGGTGATGGGCCGCACCACCGGCTGGATCGCCGCCTACGCCGGGCTGGCCGGCGGCGCCGACTGCATCGTCATCCCGGAGCAGACGACCACCGTCGAGGAAGTCTGCCGCGACGTCACCCGGCGCCACGACCGCGGCAAGGACTTCTCGATCATCGTCGTCGCCGAGGGCGCCAAGCTCGCCTTCGAGAGCGGCGAGGAACGGCTGATCCAGCCGGTCAAGGAGAGCGACGAGTACGGCTACCCGCGCCTCGGCGGGATCGGCGCGGCGCTGGCGATGGAGCTGGAGAGCCGCACCGGCTACGAGACCCGCGTCACCGTCCTCGGCCACGTCCAGCGCGGCGGCACCCCGACCTCGACCGACCGCGTCCTCGCCTCCCGCTTCGGCGCCCACGCCTACGAGATGGTGAAAGCAGGCGAATTCGGCCAGATGGCGGCGATCCACGGCACCCAGATGACCGGCGTGCCGCTGGAGGAGGCGGTCAAGGTGAAGCAGGTCGACCTGGACCTGCTGGAGATTGCCAAACGGTTCTTTACGTAGGCGGCCCTGGCGTGAGAGGGTGACGGAATGAACGACGCACCGGATTTCCAGGCAGCCACCCAGACCCAACAGGCCATCTGGTCCGAGGGCGACTTCGCGATGGTCGCGAACCTCGTCACCAAAGTCTCCGAAGACCTGGCCGACGCCCTCCAGATCGTCCCCGATGAGCGCGTCCTCGACGTCGCCACCGGCAGCGGCAACGGGGCACTGGCCGCGGCACGGCGCGCCTGGGGCAACACCGTCGGCGCCGACTTCGTCCCGGCTCTGCTGGAGCGCGGCCGCGAGCGGGCGGCGGCGGAGCGCCTGGAGATCGAGTTCGTCGAGGCCGACGCCCAGGATCTGCCTTTCGACGACGGCGCCTTCGACGTGACGATGTCGATCTTCGGCGTGATGTTCGCGCCGGACCAGCAGCGGGCCGCGGCCGAGCTGCTGCGGGTGACCAAGCCGGGCGGGCGCATCGGCCTCTCGAGCTGGTGCCCCGACGGCGGTCTGCAGGACTTCTTCGCGACGATCGTCAAGCACACCGGCGGGCCGCCGCCGGGCTTCCAGCCGCCGGTCCTCTGGGGCGCCGAGGATCACGTGCGGAGCTTGCTCGGCGACTCCGTCACCGAGCTGCGGGCAGAACGGCGGAAGTCGCGCCAGGCCTTCCGCTCCGCCGATCACTACCTGGACTTCTTCCGCAGCTACTTCGGCCCGATCAAATCCGCCTACGACAAAGTCGGACCGGAGGGCGAGCAGGCGCTGACCGACGACCTCAAGGCCGTCCTCGACGACCTCAGCGTCGGCGGCGACCGCGCGCTAGTAGTAGAGCCCGAATACCTGCAGGTAATCGCGACCCGCGCTTAGCGCAGGTCGGCGTTTTCTTTGGCGGGCTGCAGGACCCGCAGCGCGGCGCCAATGAGCAGGACGCCGAAGAAGACCATGCCGGCGACGCCGCCGCCTTGACCGAATACGGCGTAGCCGATCACGGTGGCGGCGAGGGCGAGAAAGAGGGTGACGACCATTCCCATATCGCGCGGCATCCTATCCGGCGAGGACGACGCGCGTCTCGCTGAGGAAGCCGCCGACCGCGTCGGCGGCGCCCTGGGCCGAGCCGCCCTCGCCTGCGGCGCGGACCAGGCGGCTGCCGACGATCACCCCGTCGGCGATCTCGCCCACCTGCGCCGCCTGCTCCGGGGTGCCGATCCCAAAGCCGACGGCGACCGGGGTGGCGGCGTCGGCCTTGGTCGCGGCGACCAGCTCGGTAACCGCGGGCGGGATCTCGGCCCGCTCGCCGGTAGTGCCGACGGTGGAGACGACGTAGACGAAGCCCTGGGCGGCCTCGCAGATCCGCCTGCGCCGCTCGGCCGGCGTGGTCGGCGCCAGCAGCGGGACCAGCGCCAGCTCCTCGGCGGCCATCGCCTCGCGCACCTCGGCCGCCTCCTCCAGCGGCAGGTCGGGGATGATCGCCCCGGCCGCGCCGGCGGCGCGGATCAGCTTGGCGAACTCGACGGCGCCGCCGTGGGCGAGCACCATGTTGGCGTAGGCCATGAAGATCACCGGCACCCGGTCGGCGACCGAGCGGCAGACCTCGAGCGCGGTGGCCAGCGTCGCCCCCGCCTCCAGCGCCGCGGTCGCCGCCGCGTGGATCGTCGGCCCGTCGGCCAGCGGGTCGGAGAACGGCACCCCGAGCTCGATCAGGTCGGCCCCCGAGTCGGCGTAGGCGGCGGCCACGGCCAGACCGGTCTCGCGGTCGGGATAGCCGGCCATCATGTACGGCATCAGCGCCGCTCTGCCCTCGTCGGCGGCCGCCTTGAAGGCCGCCGCGATCCGCTCCTCTCCGCTCACGGAAGGATCTCTCCGGGCGGTTTGAGACGGGCCGTCGCCTCTGCCATGTCCTTGTCGCCGCGCCCCGAGAGGCAGAGGACGTCGAATCCGTCGCCGCCAAGCGAGTTCTCCAGCAGCCAGGCGATCGCGTGGGAGCTCTCCAGCGCCGGGATGATCCCCTCCAGCCGCGAGAGCTCCTGAAAGGCGCCGAGCGCCTGGTCGTCGGTCACCGCCACGTATCTCGCGCGGCCGCTGTCGCGCAGCTGGGCGTGCTCGGGGCCGACGCCGGGGTAGTCGAGCCCGGCCGAGATCGAGTGCGCCTCGAGGATCTGCCCCTCCTCGTCGGCGATCACCGAGGAGAGCGAGCCGTGCAGGACGCCCTTGACGCCGCCCTGCAGCGAGGCACCGTGGCGCTGGGTGTCGAGGCCCTCGCCGGCCGCCTCGACCCCGACCAGGGCCACCCCGGCGTCGCCGACGAAGGGGGTGAAGATGCCGATCGCGTTGGAGCCGCCGCCTACGCAGGCGATCACCCGCGCCGGCAGACCGCCCTCCGCCGCCAGGGACTGCTCGCGCGCCTCTTCGCCGATCACCCGCTGCAGGTCGCGGACCAGGGCCGGGTAGGGCGCCGGGCCGACCGCCGAGCCGATCACGTAGTGGGTGGTGGCGACGTTGGCAACCCAGTCGCGGATCGCGGCGCTGACCGCCTCCTTCAGGGTGCGGGCGCCGGCCTCGACCGGCGCGACCTCGGCTCCCAGCAGCTTCATCCGCTCGACGTTGGGCGCCTGGCGGCGGATGTCCTCGGTGCCCATGTAGACGACGCATTCGAGCCCGAGCAGAGCGCAGGCGGTCGCCGTCGCCACCCCGTGCTGACCGGCGCCGGTCTCGGCGATCACCCGCGGCTTGCCCATCCGCGCCGCCAGCAGCGACTGACCGATGGCGTTGTTGATCTTGTGCGAGCCGGTGTGGGCCAGGTCCTCGCGCTTCAGGTAGACCCGCGAGCCGACCCGCTCGGAGAGCCGTTCGGCCGGGTACAGCGGCGTCGGCCGGCCGATGAAGTCGCGCCGCAGCTGCTCCAGCCGGCCCATGAACTCGGCGTCCTCGCGCGCCGCGGCCCAGGCCGCGGCAAGCTCGTCCAGGGCCGGGATCAAGGTCTCCGGCACGTAGCGGCCCCCGTAGGGCCCGAACCTCTCCTCGACCGCGCTCATGGCGCGCTGGCGCCGACCGGGTTCGCGGCCTCGAAGAAGGCCGTCATCGCCTGATGGTCCTTGCGCCCCGGCTCCAGCTCGACCCCGCTGGCGACGTCGACCGCGTAAGGGCGCGTGATCTCGATTGCCGCGGCGACGTTGTCCGGCCGCAGCCCGCCGGCGAGGATCGCCGGCACCTCGGAGCGGTGGTTGCGCAGCAGCTCCCAGTCGAAGCTCTCGCCGGTCCCGCCCCACTGGCCCTTGCCGCGCCGGTCGAAGAGGTGGAAGTCGGTGCGAAACGCCTCGGCGCCGTGCACGTCGGCGGCGCTGGCGACGTGGATCGCCTTTGCCACCTTCAGACCCGTGCGCCGTTGCACCTCGGCACAGAAGGAGGCGCCCTCGGCGCCGTTCAGCTGCACCATCGTCAGACCCTCGTTCTCGACCGCCCGCGCGACCTCCTCGAGCGTGGGATTGACGAAGACGCCGACCACCTCGCACTTGCGCCGATAGGCGGCCGAGATTTCCCCCGCCACAGCCGGGTCGACGTTGCGCGGACTGCCATGGAAGTGGATCAGCCCGATGGCCCAAGCACCCAAGCGCACGGCCTCGGCCGCGTCATCGAGATTGGTTATGCCACAGAACTTCACCCGCATCTCCCCAGCGTACGTCAAGAAGGGGCCGGGCCTAGGAGAGCAGCCCGGCCCCCTCGCTATTCGGAACTCTTGGGCTGGGTTCCGAGGGTGACGTCGGCGGTCTTCTCATCGCCGCCGCGGAGGATCGTCAAGTTCAGCTCGTCGCCCGGCTCGCCTTCCTGGACGACTTCGATCAGTTCTTCCATGCTCTTCAGCTTCTTGCCGTCGACCTCGGTGATGATGTCCCCGCCGAGCCGGATTTGTTCGCCTTCGATCGTCGCCGACGTGTTTCCGGCCTGCAGCCCGGCCTTGTCAGCGGGACCGTCCTTGACCACGGTCTGGACGATCACACCTTCCTCGACGGGCAGGTTCACGGCCTTGGCCAGTTCGGGGGTGATCGTCCCGCCGGCGATGCCGAGGAAGGCGTGTTCGACTTCGCCGCTGGTCTTCAGCTGCTCGATCTCCTCCCTGACGGTGTCGATCGGGATCGCGAAGCCGATGCCTACGTTGCCGTTGCCGCCCCCGCCGGTGGCGATCTGGGCGTTGATCCCGATCACCGCGCCCTCGGCGTCGATCAGCGGGCCACCCGAGTTGCCGGGGTTGATCGCCGCGTCGGTCTGGATCACGTGGGAGATCGAGAATCCGTTCGGCGCCTGGATGTTGCGCTGCAGCGCCGAGACGATGCCGCTGGTCACGGTGCGGTCGAGCCCGAAGGGGTTGCCGATCGCGACCACCGGGTCGCCGACTTCGAGGTCGCCGGAACGTCCCAGCCGGAGGGGATGGAACTGGTCGGAGGGGGCGTCGACCTTGAGCAGGGCGATATCGGTGCCGGGGTCGGTGCCGACCACCTCGGCGTCGTAGGTCTTTTCGGAGTCGCCGAGTTTGACCGTCACCTTGCTGGCGCCTTCGATCACGTGGTTGTTGGTGAGGACGTGGCCTTCGTCGTCGATCACGAAGCCTGAGCCAGTGGCTTTGCCCCCGCCTTCGGATTCGGGTTCGCCAAACGGGTTGAAGGGGCTGATTTCTTCGGATTCCCGCGGTTCGATTTGCGATTCGATGAAGGCGACGCCGTCCCCGTCGGCCTTGTAGATCTGGTTGACGACGTTGGCGTTTTCCTCTTCACCCTTGGCGTCGATCGGCGCGGTGAGCGGCGCCGCAACGGTGGTGGTCGTGCCGCCATCGGACTTGACGACGCCTGCGGCTATCGCGATAAGGCCGACGACGGCGACGACCGCACCGCCAAGGAGGGCCGAGAAGAAGGGGCTACGCAGCCTGGAATCGGGGGAGTTGGGCTCGGGCATGGGTGAGAAGTTCTCGCAGGGCCGTGACCGCGCCCTAAACGCTCTTCAAAAGTTTTCTAAATTCCGGCGGCCTAGACGAGGTGTTCGCGAGTGCCTTCGTCATACCCGGTCAGCTCCCGAACCTTCGCCTCAGGGTCTGGATCCGACATCAAGGCGCCGCCGATCAGCGCCGCGTCGACCCCGACCCGCTCGAGCTCGGCCAGCTCCCCGCGGGAGGAGATGCCGCTCTCGGCGACCACGGTCTTGCCGGCGGGAACGTCGGGCATCAGCTCGTAGGTGGTGGCGACGTCGACGCTCATGTCGTCGAGGTTGCGGTTGTTGATCCCGATCACCTCGGCGCCTGCCTCCAGGGCGCGGTCCAGCTCGTCCTCGTCGTGGACCTCGACGAGGACGTCGAGATCGATCGCCCGCGCCTCCTGGTGCAGGGAACGGAGGTCCGCGTCATCCAGCGCGGCGACGATCAGCAGCACCGCGTCGGCGCCGTTCACCGCCGCCTCGTAGAGCTGGTAGGGATCGACGATGAAGTCCTTGCGGATGATCGGCAGCTCGCAGGCGGCGCGGGCGGCGCGCAGGTCGGCGAGCGAGCCGCCGAAGTGCGGTTCGTCGGTCAGCACCGAGAGCGCGGCGGCGCCGCCGCGCTCGTAGGCGGTGACCTGGGAGGCGACCTCGAGCCCGTCGGGAGCGATCGCGCCCGCGCTCGGCGAGCGGCGCTTGAACTCGGCGATCACCGAGAGGCCGGGCCGGGTCAGAGCCTCGTTGAAGGGGCGGTCCTCCCCCCTGGCCGCAAGCCGCGCCTCGAGGTCGGCCTGCGGCAGGTCGCGGCGCCGGGAATCGACCCCTTCCCGGGCCCCTGCGATGAGCTGATCCATCATTCCCACTTGAGTGAATAGAGCCTAGATGGTCGGCGGGATCGAGGCCCGGCCTCAGGCCGCCCGGGCGACGGTTGCCGCGACCAAGCGCTCCAGCACCTGCGCCGCCGCGCCCGAATCGACCGCCTCGGCGGCTTTGCCGACGCCCTCCTCGAGGTCTGCGGCGAGGCCGCCGACGTAGAGCGCAGCGGCGGCGTTGAGCAGGACCAGGTCGCGGTGCGGGCCCGGCTCGCCGGCGAGGACGCGGCGGGTGATCTCGGCGTTCTGCTCGGGTGTGCCGCCGGCGACCCGCTCCAGCTCGACCGGCGCCAGGCCGAACTGCCCCGGCTCGACGAACCACTCGGAAGTGCGGCCGTCGGCGACCTCGATCACCCGCGTCGGCGATGACAGCGAGAGCTCGTCGAGGCCGTCCTCGGCGGAGACGACCAGGGCCCGCTCGCTGCCGAGGCCGATCAGGGCCTCGGCGATCGTCTCCTGGTAGTGGCGGTCGGCGACGCCGAGCAGCTGCCGCGTGGCGCCGGCCGGATTGGTCAACGGCCCGAGGAAGTTGAAGATCGTCCGCACCCCGAGCGCCTTGCGGGCCGGGACGACGTGCGCCGTCGCCGCGTGATGCCTGGGCGCGAACATGAAGCCGAAGCCGATCTCGTCGATGCAGCGGCCGACCTGCTCCGGCTCGATCTCGACGTTCACCCCGAGCGCCTCGAGCACGTCGGCGGAGCCGCACTTGCTGGTGTTCGAGCGGTTGCCGTGCTTGGCGATCGCGATTCCGGCTCCGGCCGCAACCAGGGCCGCCGTGGTCGAGAGGTTGAAGGTCGAAGGACCGCCGCCGGTGCCGCAGGTGTCGACCAGGTCCTCGCGCCGGGTCGGGACCGCCGCGGCAAGCGATCGCATGGTCCGCGCCAGTCCGACCAGCTCGGGCACCGTCTCCCCCTTGGCCCGCAGGGCGATCAGGAAAGCGCCGGTCTGCACCGGGTCGGCCCGCCCCTCCATGATCTCGCGGAGCACCGCCGACGCGTGGTCGGCGGTGAGGTGATCGCCGCCGCAGACCGCGTCGATCGCGCGGCTGACCACGTCGTTAGGCACCGTTCTGCCCCCTGCCGATGAAGTTGGCCAGAAGGTGCTTGCCCTGCGGGGTGAGGACCGACTCGGGATGGAACTGGACTCCCTCGACCGGCAGCTCGCGGTGGCGGGCGCCCATCACCACGTCGCCGAGGCTGGCGCTCAGCTCCAGCTCCTCGGGTAGATCTGGGTCGGCGATCAGCGAGTGGTAGCGGCCGGCGACCATCGGGCTCGGCAACCCGGCGTAGATGCTCTTCCCGTCGTGCTCGACCTCGGCGTCCTTACCGTGGATCGGCTCCCCCTGAGCCACCTTGCCGCCGAAAACCTCGACCATCGCCTGGTGGCCGAGGCAGACCCCGAGCACCGGCGTCCCGGCTTCGCCGAAGGCCTTGATCGCCTCGCCCGAGATCCCGGCCTCGGCGGGAGTGCAGGGGCCCGGCGAGACGACGAGGCGGTCGGGCTTTCGGGCGAGCAGCTCCTCGACCGTCGCTTTGTCGTTGCGGACGACTTCCACCTCCGCCCCCAGCTCGCCCAGGTACTGGACCAGGTTGTACGTGAAGGAGTCGTAGTTGTCGATGACCAGCACGCGCATGCTCACGGCCAGTCCGGCTGTTCGCAGGCGACCTCGACGGCACGGAAGACCGCCCGCGCCTTGTTCACCGACTCGGTGTACTCGTAGCTCGGCTTGGCGTCGGCGACGGTGCCGCCGCCGGCCTGCACGTGCAGCTGCCCGTCCTTGACGACGACGGTGCGAATGTGGATCGCGGTGTCGAGGTCGCCGTCCCAGGAGAGATAGCCGACGGCGCCGCCGTACCCGCAGCGCTTGACCGGCTCGAGCTCGTCGATGATCTGCATCGCCCGCACCTTCGGGGCGCCGGAGAGGGTGCCGGCGGGGAGTGCCGAGCGCAGCACGTCCATCGCGCTGACCCCCTCTTTCAGCCTGCCGGAGACCTGGCTGACGATGTGGAGGACGTGCGAGTAGGTCTCGACCACCATCAGCTCGTCGACCTTGACGCTGCCGTACTCGCAGACCCGGCCGAGGTCGTTGCGGCCGAGGTCGACCAGCATCACGTGCTCGGCCCGCTCCTTGGGGTCGTTGATCAGCCGCTCGGCGAAGCGCCGGTCCTCGTCCTCGCTGTGTCCACGCGGCGAGGTGCCGGCGATCGGGCGGGTCTCGACCTTGTCGCCCGTGACCTTGACCAGGGGCTCCGGCGAGGCCCCGGCGATCTGGAAATCGCCGAACTCGAGGAAGTACATGTAGGGCGACGGGTTGACGGCGCGCAGGCCGCGGTAGACCGAGAACGCCTCGACCGGAGCAGGCGCCGAGAAGCGCTGCGAGGGGACGACCTGGAAGGCGTCGCCGGCGTGGACGTACTCGACGATCCGAGCCACCGAGGCTTCGAACTCCTCACGGCTCATGTTCGACTCGAACCGCGGCGGCTCGACGACCGACGGGCGGTCCGGCGTCGGGACAGCGCCGCGCAGCCGCTCGCGCATCTCGGCGATCGTCGCCGCGGCGCGTTCGTAGGCGGCGTCGACGCTGCCGTCCTCCTCGACGAAGGCACAGGCGAGGAGGGTCAGCTCGTGACGCAGGTGGTCGAAGACGACCATCGCGTCGGTCACCATCAGCGCCATGTCCGGCAGACCCAGCGTGTCGGGATTGGGCTCGTCCAGCGGCTCGACCGTCCGCACCAGGTCGTAGGCGAAGAAGCCCACGGCGCCGCCGGCGAAGGGCGGCAGCCCCTCGACCGGCGCCGGCCGGTACTCGCCCAGCCGGGCGGCGACGGCGGCGTAGGGATCCGGGGCGGCGTCGCGGCGGCTCGGCTCGCCGCCGGCGGGCTCGCGCCCGTCCCACTCGGAGAGTACGCCGTCGCTCCAGCGCAGCAGCGCCCGGGGGCGCAGGCCGACGAACGAGTAGCGGCCCACCTGCCCCTGCTCGGCCGACTCGAGCAGGAAGCACGGCGCCCCCTCGACCTCGCCGGCGCGCAGCTTGAGGAAGGCCGAGACCGGCGTCTCGCAGTCGTCAACCAGGCGCGCCCGCACCGGGACCACGTTTCCCTCCCGGGCCAGCTCGCGGGCCTCCTCGAGGCTCGGCTCCAGGCGGATGTCGGAATCAGCCGCTACGTGCATTCAGCACTTCCATCACCTTCGCCTGCGAGACCCCGCGCGAGGCCAGCAGGACGCTCAGGTGGTAGAGGACGTCGGCGGCCTCTTCGGCGACCCGCTCGTCGGTCTCTTCGCGGGCGGCGCGAACGACCTCCTCGGCCTCCTCCTCGACCTTCTCGCCGATCAGGGCGCGGTCGTCGAGCAGCTTCACCGTGTAGCTGCCGTCGGGCCGCTGCAGGGCGCGGTGGCGGATCGTCCGCTCCAGCGCCGCCAGCGCTTCGTAGGTGACCGGGTTCGGCTCGCCGGGAGCCGGCGGCGCGTCTTTGCGCGGCGAGGCCGAGCCCAGCACCTCGCGGTAGAAGCAACTGCGCTCGCCGGTGTGACAGGCCGGCCCGGCGGGGTCGACGAGCGCCACCAGCGCGTCGCCGTCGCAGTCGTAGCGCAGCTGGCGCAGGTGCATGATGTTGCCCGAGGTTTCGCCTTTCTTCCACAGTTCGTCGCGGGAGCGGCTGTAGAAATGCAGGTCGCCGGTCTCGAGCGTCATTTCCAGGGACTGCGAGCTCATGTAGGCGAGCATCAGCACCTCGCCGGTGGCGAAATCCTGCACCACGCACGGCACCAGCCCCTGCTGGTCGAATTCGATTTCGGCGAACATCCGAGCAATCGTAGACGCCGCGCCGCTACTCGATGCCGAGGCGGTCCAGTAAGTCCTCGTCGCGGCGCCAGTGGCGGCGCACGCGGACGGTCAGATCGAGGTGGACCCGGGCATCCAGCTCAGCTTCCAACGAACGGCGCGCAGCGGCGCCGATCTCGCGGATCTTGGTCCCGTTCTTGCCGATCAGGATGCCCTTCTGCGACTCGGTCTCGGCCCAGATCTCGGCCCGCACCGTAACCAGGCCGTCCTCGCGCGGCTCCGCCTCCAGAACCGCGACCTCGACCGAGTGCGGGATCTCCTGCCGGGTCCGGTTCAGCACCTGCTCGCGGATCAGCTCGGCCAGCAGCAGCTCACTCGACTGGTCGCTGCTGTCCTCGGGCGGATACATGTAGGGCCCCTCGGGCAGCAGCTCGCCGAGGCACTCCAGCAACGGCGGCAGTCCCTCGCCGCTGCGGGCGCTGATCGGGAAAACCTCGTCGACGCCCTCCAGCTTCGCGGCCTCGGCCAGCACCGGCACCAGCTCGTTGGGACCGAGGCGGTCGGCCTTGTTGACCGCGCAGATCACCGGCAGCCCGGTCCCAGCCCCGAGCAGCGCCCTGACGATGAAGCGGTCGCCCGGCCCCACCCCCTCCTCGCCGTTGATCACGAAGAGGACGGCGTCGGAGTCGGCCAGCTCGCGCTCGACGCGGCCCTGCATCCGCTCGGTGAGGACGTCGCGCGGGCGCTGCACCCCGGGCAGGTCGACGAGGATCAGCTGGCGTTCGGCCTCGAGGTCGGTGGCGACCCCCCGGATCGCCCGCCGCGTCGTCTGCGGCCGGTTGGAGACGATCGCGACGTGGGAGCCGACCAGGGCGTTGACCAGGGTCGACTTGCCGACGTTGGGACGGCCGGCGAGGCCGACGAACCCGGAGCGGGTCATCGCAGCCCCGCCAGGACCCGGCCCTGCAGGGCCTGCATCTCGCCCTCGTCGGTCTCGTGGTCGTAGCCGCAGAGGTGGAGCGTGCCGTGGACCGCCGCCTCGGTCACGTCGGAGCAGTGCTCCGGGCAGATCGCCACGTCTCCCAGCTCGCGCGGCCCGGCCACCGGCCCCAGCTCGTCGATCGGGAAGGCGAGGACGTCGGTCGGGGCGTCCACCCCGCGATGCAGGCTGTTGAGCTCCCGGATCCGCTCGGCGCCGACGATCTCCACCGCGAGGTGGCCGTCTTCGACCCCGGCGGCCTCCAGCGCGGCGGCGACGGGGCCGCGCAGGTCGGGGGGAACGTCGGCGAGGTCGACGCTCACGAACGCGGCGTCGGCCCGTGTTCGGCGCGCGCGTCGCGCTCGCGGGCGCCGTGCTCGTCGTAGGCGGCGACGATTCGCTGCACCAGCTTGTGGCGAACGACGTCCTCGCCGCCGAAGCGCACAAAGGAGATGTCCTGGACGTCCTCGAGGATGTCGCTGACGGCGATCAGGCCCGAGCGCTGGTCGGTCGGCAGGTCGATCTGGGTGATGTCGCCGGTCACCACCATCCGCGAATTGAAGCCGAGCCGGGTGAGGAACATCTTCATCTGCTCCGGGCTGGTGTTCTGCGCCTCGTCGAGGATCACGAAGGAGTCGTTCAGGGTGCGGCCGCGCATGAAGGCGAGCGGGGCCACCTCGATCACGTTGCGCTCGAAGTAGCCGTTGACGCGGTCGGGATCGAGCATGTCGAAGAGCGCGTCGAAGAGCGGCCGCAGGTAGGGGTCGACCTTGGCCTGGATGTCGCCGGGCAGGAAGCCGAGGCGCTCGCCGGCCTCGACCGCGGGCCGGGTGAGGATGATCCGCTGCACCTTGCGTTCGGTCAGCGCCGCGGCGGCCATCGCCACCGCGAGGAAGGTCTTGCCGGTGCCGGCGGGGCCGATTCCGAAGGTGATCGTGTGGCGCCGGATCGAGTCGACGTAGCGCTTCTGGTTCAGCGTTTTCGGCGCGACTTTGGTGTTGCGGTGGCGCCAGACGACGTCGTCGAGGATCTCGGCCGGGCTCTCTTCGGCGTCGAGGGCGCCGGTGACGGCTTCGATCGTGCCGGGGGCGACGTCGTGCCCCTGCTCGATCAGCTCGACCATCTCGTCGACCACGGTCGCCGCGGCGGCGACCTCGTCGGGGTCGCCCTCGAGGGTCAGAACGTTGCCGCGCAGGTGCAGGTCGGCCTCGAGGCGCCCGCGCAGGGCGCGGAGGACCGTGTCCTCGGAGCCGGCCAGCTCGGCGGCGACGGTGTTGTCGAGGGTCAGCTGCCGGCGGGCCACAGTGCTCAGGAACCCAACTTCTGCCGCACCGCGGCGCTCACCCGCTTGCCGTCCGCCCGGCCGCCGACCTTCGGCATCAGCGCCGCCATCACCTGTCCCATCTGCTTCTGCTCGCTCGCCCCGGTCTCGGCGACCGCGGCATCGACCAGCTCTCCCAGCTCCTCGTCGGAGAGCTGCTGGGGCAGGTAGCCCTCGATCAGCTCCGCCTCGAAGCGCTCCGAGGCCGCCTGCTCGGCGCGACCGGCCTGCTCGTAGGCCTCGGCCGCCTCGACCCGTTTCTTGCGCTCGCGCTGCAGCACGGCGACCTCTTCGCCTTTGCCGAACTTGGCGTCCTGCTGGAGAACGTCGACGATCATCCGCAGGGCGGCGGCGCGCTCGCGATCGCGCGCTTTCATCGCCGTGCGGACGTCGTCCTGAACTTGCTCGAGAACCGGCACGCCCTTAAGGGTAATCGGCGCCGTCAGGAGTCACGGCGAGACCCTTGGAGACCAGGTCGCGCAGGTCGAGGCTGACGAGCTGCCAGCCGTTGCGGCGAGCGGCGGCGACATAGGCCGCGTCGTAAGCGGTAAGTCCGTGCCGTTCGGCGGTTTCGATCGCAGCCGTAAGGAGCTCCGCGTCAACGCGAACAAGGCGATCGGCGCATCGCACTGCAACCAGGTCGAACAGCCACCGCGCTCGCTGCGGCTGGCGCATCTTCACTGCGACCGCGTTTGCCAGCTCGAACAAGGTGAGGTCGAGCGCCGCCACGGTGGCCTCCGACTCGACCAAGAAGTCCCTCACCTGTCGATGGAACTGATCGTGGGGTTCGGCCAGCCTCCCCCAGACGCTCGCATCAACCAGGAAATTCAACGCGAATCCCGATCCTCGCGAATCAGCTGAGTGACGTCGAAACGGGGCTCGTCGGCGGTGAAGGTGCTTTCGATCTCCCCCATCAGTCGCTTCGCCTCCTCTCGCCGCCGCCGCTGCTGCCCGGCGAGCTCCTGCTCTGCGAGGCGCTGCAGCAGGCCGCTGCGGGTCTCACCCGCGGCTTTCGCCCGAGCGTCGAGGCGCTCCAGCAGGGAATCGGGAATGGAGATCATCACCTTGGCCACGGGATGAGTATATACGGTATTGCCAGCGGTCAGAACGGGCATGTCCGAGAGGGTGAGGGGTGACAGCGCGCGTGTGGTGCGCGATTAGAACCGCCTCAGTGTCGATTTGGCGCCGGAACTCAGATCTCGACCTGCTCGACCTCGCCGAGTGGCATCTGCAGAAAGCGGGTGCCGATCTCGTGGAAGCTCTCGCAGTCGCCGGTGCAGAGGAAGTCGTAGACGCCCTCTCCGCGCGGCTCGCGGGCGAGCCCGGAGCCCTCGAGCGTCCGCTGGACCGCGGCGGCGACGGCGTGCCCGCCGCTGACGAGGCGGACGTCGCGGCCGAGGATCCGCTGCAGCATCGGCGCCACCAGCGGGTAGTGGGTGCAGCCGAGGATCAGGGTGTCGACTTCGGCCTCGATCAGCGGCAGGCAGTAGGAGCGGGCCATCGACATCGTCCCCTCGTCGAAGAGCGAGCCGTTCTGGATGAACGGGGCGAGGTCGGGGGCGGCAACCTCGATCACGTCGAGGCCGCGGCCGGCGGCTTCCAGCGCCCGCCGGTAGGCGCCGCTGGCGACCGTGTTCGGCGTCGCCAGCACCCCTACCCGCTCGTTGGCGGTGATCGCCGAGGCGATCTCGGCCTGTGGCTCGACCACCGGCACCACCTCCACCCCGCGCGCCGCCGCGACCTCGCGGGTCACCTCCGTGCCGACCGAGGTGGCGGTGTTGCAGGCGATCACCAGCAGCTTGGCGCCGCGGCCGAGCAGCAGCTCGGAGATCCGCCGGATCCGCTCGCGCAGCTCGCCCGGGTCCTTGTCCCCATAGGGGAACATCGCCGTGTCGCCGAGGTAGAGGAAGTCCTCCTGGGGCAGCGAGACGAGGCACTCGTGCAGGACCGTGAGGCCGCCGACCCCCGAGTCGAACATCGCGACCGGAAGGTCGCTCACATGAACGGCTTGTACGACATGAAGAAGATCGTCACCACGACGATCAGCCCGGCGAGGCCCCCGACTTTGCTCAGCCGCTGGGAGATCTCTTCGAACTCGGGGCTGAACTCCTCGCCCGCCTTCAGGTCCCGCTCGGCCAGCTCCAGGGCCTGGGCGGTCTGCGGCTGGAAGAAGGCGTGCTGGAGGCCAAAGAGGACGATGATCGCCAGGAAGCCGACGGTGATGAACGCGTCGCCGCCACCCCAGGCGTCATCGCTGGCAATCAGCAGGTAGATCCCGGCCAAGAGCAACACGATCATCCCCGGATTGACCAGATAGCGATCGGTGCGCTGGATGCCGGTGAGGATCGCCGGCACCGCCCGCGGGTACTGCGGCGCGACCGAGAAGAAGATCCCGTAGCCGAAGGTCGGGCCGAAGGCGAGCACGACCGCGAGGATGTGCAGGAAGAGCGCGATCTTGTAGTCGGCGCTGACGATGGACGCGAGGGGCATCGGCGAAAACCCTACCTCTCACCGGCGGCGGAGCAGCAACGCGGCCCAGTCGCCGTCCCGCCGGCGCTCCGCCTCGGCGAGGCCGGCACCCGCGAACGCGCCCGCAACCTCGTCCAGCTCGCCCGGCAGCAGGCCGGAGCAGACCAGGACGGATGGTGGCGCCTGCATCTGCCCGGCAACCGCCGCGAGGATCGGGGCGGTCATGTTGGCGACCACCGTGGGAGCCAGGCCCGGCAGCCGTTCGCGCAGGTTGATCCGTTCCAGCTCGACCGAGACGCCGTTGGCCTCGGCGTTGGCCGCCGCCGCCTCCAGCGCCGCCGGCTCGTGGTCGTAACCGTGGACCGGCGCCCAGCCCAGCTTCGCGGCCGCGATCGCCAGCACGCCTGATCCGGTCCCCAGGTCGACCAGCTCTCCCCCGGCCTCGCCGGCGGCCTCCAGCCCGCAGAGGAACTCGAGGCAGAGGCGGGTGGTCGGGTGGGCGCCGGTGCCGAACGCCTGGCCGGGGTCGACGACGACGTCGACCGCTCCCTCGCGCGGCGGCTCCCAGGAGGGACGCAGCCAGAGCCGGCCGGCGACCAGCAGCGGCTTGTGGAAGTCGCGCCAGCGGTCGGCCCAGTCGTCGGGGATCTCGGTGGCGCTGACCTCGACCCGGCCGCCGGCGATCGACGCGTCGAGGTCGCCCAGCTCCGGCAGCTCCCCCTCGCCGCCGTAGATCGCGTACTCGACGTAGCCCGGGCCACGCTCCTCCTCGACGCCGTTGGGAGCCAGCACCGTCAGCTCGGCCAGGACCAGCTCGGCCTGCTCGGGGGCGCAGCGGACCGCGAGGCGAATCAAAGTCGCGCTCTCAACCGAAGGCCCGCCGCACGCGGCTGAACAGGCCCTCGCCGTGCCGCGGAGCCAGGTTCTCCTCCTCGAGGGTCTCGTCGAGGCGCTCGGCGATCCCCCGCTGCTCCTCGTTGAGGTTGGTCGGGACGAAGACCTCGAGGATCACCCGCTGGTTGCCCCGCCGGCGGCTGTTGAGCCGCGGCAGGCCGGCGCCCCGCAGGACCTTTTCGGTTCCCGGCTGGATCCCGGGCTCGACCTCGATCTCCTCCTCTCCGTCCAGCGTCGGCACGGAGACCGTCGTCCCCAGCATCGCCATCGTCGCCGGCACCGAGACGACGCTGATCAGGTCGCTGCCGTCGCGTTCGAAGCGCTCGTCCTCGCTCACCCGGACCTCGACGTAGAGGTCTCCCGCGGGCGCGCCCGCCCCGCCGGCGTGGCCGGCGCCGGAGATCCGCATCCGCTGCCCGTCTTCGATCCCGGCCGGGACCTCGATTGCGCTGGTGCGGCTCTGCCGGGTGCGACCGCCGCCGCCGCAGCTTTCGCACGGCGTCTCGGGAATTTTCCCGGCCCCACCGCAGGCGTCGCAGGGGGCGCTGCGGACCATCTGGCCGAACGGCGTGCGGGCCACCTGACGCAGCTCGCCGGCGCCGCCGCAGCGCTCGCAGGTCTGGATCGGCGTCCCCGGCTCGGCTCCGTTGCCGTAGCAGTGCTCGCAGCTGCCGACGACGTCGTAGCTGACCTCGCGGCGAGCGCCGGTCGCGACCTCGGCCAGCTCGACCTCGACCGCCACCGCGATGTCGCCCCCCGCGGCCGCCTGGCGGCCGCCGAAGCCGAAGCCGCCGCCGAAGAAGGCCTGGAAGATGTCGTCGATCGAGCCGAAGCCGGCCCCCGGCTCGAACCCGCCCGAGCGCAGGCCGTCGTGCCCGTAGGCATCGTAGGTGCGGCGTTGGTCGGGGTCGGAGAGGACCTCGTAGGCAGCGGCCGCCTCCTTGAACTTCTCCTCCGCCTCGGGGTCGTGGTCGTTGACGTCCGGGTGCAGCTCCCGCGCCAGACGTCGGAACGCCTTCTTGACCTCGGTCTCGCTCGCCTCCCGGGAGACCCCGAGAACCTCGTAGTAGTCGCGCGGCATCGGCTAGTCGGAGTAGACGGTCTCGAAGTAACGGGAGAGCTCGCGGGCCGCGTGACGGACCGCGGCGATCGCCAGCGCGTAGTCCATCCGCAGCGGTCCGACCACGCCGACGGTGCCGAGGTTGCGGTGGCCGAGGCCGTAGTTGGCGCCGACCACGCTGACCGAGCGCAGCGCCGGCTGCGGGTTCTCGCTACCGATCCAGGAGAAGACGGAGCGCTCCTCCAGCGAGGAGCGCAGCATCCGCAGCACGTCGGCGCGCCGCTCCAGCGCCGTCATCAGCTCGTCGGTGCGCGGCAGATCCGGGCGGTGGGCGGCGGAAAGCAGGCGCGAGGTGCCCTCCATGTAGAGCTCGCCTTCCTCGGCGACCAGCTCGGTGAAGGTGGTACCGAGGGTGGCGATGAACTCGGCCTCGACCCCGCCGAGACCGGGGTCGGCGAGGCGGGTGGCGATCATCCGCGCCCCCACCCCGAGCCCCGAGAGCGACTCGTTGAGGTAGCTCGAGGCCCACTCGACCAGGCCGGGATCGAGCGGCCGGTCGAACTCGAAGACGCGGCGGGTGACGTCGCCGGTCGAGGCGATCGCGATCACCACCACCTTGTTCGGCTGCAGCGGCAGCACCTCGACCCGGTGGATCGTCGCCGCCAGGCTCGGCTGCGGCGCGGTAGCCATCGCCACCAGGTCGGTGACCTGGGCCAGCGCCGTGGTCGTCTCCCGCATCGCCTCGTCTACCTCGCGGCGCAGGCGAGAGAGCTCCAGCTCGACCCCGGTGGTGGCCGGCACCCGGCCCGAGGCCAGCATCGCGTCGACGTAGCGGCGGTAGCCGGTGTCGGTGGGGATGCGCCCGGCGGAAGTATGGGGATGGGTCAGGTAGCCGGCCGCCTCCAGCGCCGCCAGCTCGGAGCGCACGGTCGAGGGCGCCCATCCGACCTCGGGCCGTTCGGCCACGTCCTTCGACGGCACAGGCCGTCCCGACCCCTGGTGGGCCTCGACGACCAATCGCAAGATCAGCTCCTGCCGCTCGCTCAGCATGCGAGCAATTCTAGGTGGGGACCCGAACGGTCCCCGTTACAGCTGAAGTTCCGCCTCGGCGTTCTTGATCAGCGTCGTCTCGCCCTGCTGCGCGACGGTGTCGACCACGACGCGGTCGCCGTCGGCCGACTTGACCGTGCCGGTGACGACGATCTCCGCCTCGGGAACGCCCATGCCGCGCATCTGCACCGAGAGCCGCTTCAGCGCCCGCGGGTCGCCGTCGGCGACGGCCGCGTTGGCTTTTGCCACCAGGCCCATCGAGTAGAGGCCGTGGAGGATGTTGCGCGGCAGGCCGACGGCTTTCGCCAGCTCGTCGTCGATGTGGATCGGGTTGAAGTCGCCGGACGCACCCGCGTAGCGATGCGGCAGGTACTTGTCCGGGGTGACCTTCAGCTCCGGGATCTGGTCGCCTGCGTTCAAAGCCATTTTCAAACCCCCCTGACGATCAGCGTCCAGGTGCCGCGGGCGACCTGGGCGCCGTCTTGGTTGACGCTGTTGGTCTCGAAGACGTAGAACCCCTTGCCGTCCCGCTCCTCGATCGAGAGGCACTTGGTGCTGGTCGTGATCTCGTCGCCGGAGCAGGCCGGCTCGTCCCAGGCGAACTCCTGGCCGCCGTGGACCATCGCCGCGAAGTTCATCTCGACCTCGGGGTCGAGGATCGCCGGGCCGAGCGCCGGGCTGCTGTAGACGACCGCGAACATCGGCGGCGCGACCACGTCGCGGAAGCCCGCCGCACGCGCCGCCTCGACGTCGTGGTGGACCGGGTTGTCGATCCCCAGCGCGTTCGCGTACTCCTTGATCTTCTCCCGCCCCACCTGGTAGGTGGTGGAGGGCCATTCCTTGCCAACCGCTTCAGTCTTAAGAGCCATGAGCGGGCACTCTAACTGGCTACGCGGCCAATCGGGCGGGTGGCGCTACTCGTCGATCTCCAGCACCGCGAGGAACGCCTCCTGGGGCACTTCGACCCGCCCCACGGCCTTCATCCGTTTCTTCCCCGCTTTCTGCTTCTTCAGCAGCTTGTTCTTGCGGGTGACGTCGCCGCCGTAGAGCTTCGCGGTGACGTCCTTGCGCAGCGCCTTGACGGTCTCGCGGGCGAGGATGTTGGAGCCGACCGCGGCCTGGACCGGGACGTCGAAGAGCTGCCGCGGGATCGTCTTGCGCAGCCGGCCGACCAGGCGCTTGCCCTGGTCGTAGGCGAAGTCGCGGAAGACGATGATCGAGAGCGCGTCGACCTTCTCGCCGGCGAGCAGGATGTCGACTTTGACCAGGTCGGAGACGCGGTTGCCGATCGGCTCGTAGTCGAGCGAGGCGTAGCCGCGGGTGTTGGACTTGAGGAGGTCGAAGAAGTCGAGGACGATTTCGGCCAGCGGCAGGTCGTAGCGGATCTGCACCCGCTCGGGGCTGAGGAAGTGCATGTCGACGTGGGTGCCGCGGCGCTGCTGGCAGAGCTCCATCACCGCGCCGACCTGCTCTTTCGGGCAGATCAGCGTGGCCCGGATGTAGGGCTCTTCGATCGTCTCGATCGTGCCCGGGTCCGGTAGGTCCGTCGGGCTATGGACCTCCTTGGTCTCGCCGTTGGTGAGGTTGACCAGGTAGCGCACGTTCGGGGTCGTCGCCAGCAGGTCGAGGTCGTACTCGCGCTCCAGCCGCTCGCGCACGATCTCCATGTGCAGCAGGCCGAGGAAGCCGCAGCGGAAGCCGAAGCCGAGCGCCTCGGAGGTCTCCGGCTCCCAGGAGAGGGCGGCGTCGTTCAGCGAGAGCTTCTCGAGCGCGTCGCGGAGGTCTTCGTAGCGGTCGGTGTCGATCGGGAAGAGACCGCAGAAGACCATCGGCCGAACCTCGCGGTAGCCCTCCAGCGGCTCGGAGGCCTGATTCGTCTGCGAGGTGAGGGTGTCGCCGACGCGCAGCTTGGTCACGTCCTTGATCCCGGTGATCAGGTAGCCGACGTCGCCGCCGTCCATTCCCTTCACCCCGGTCATCGCCGGGCGGAAGAAGCCGATGTCGTCGATGTCGGCTTCGGTCCCGTTCTGCATCGCCAGGATCCGGTCGTGCTTGCGGAAGGAGCCGTCGACCATCCGCACGTAGGCGATCACGCCGCGGTAGGGGTCGAACTCGGAGTCGAAGATCAGGGCGCGGGGCGGCGCCTCGGGCTTGCCCTGCGGCGGCGGGATCCGCTCGACGATCGCCTCCAGCACCTCGGCGACCCCCTGCCCGGTCTTGGCCGAGATCCAGAGCGCTTCCTCGGGGTCGCCGCCGAGCAGGTCGGCGATCTCCCGGGCGACCCGCTCGGGCTCGGCGCCGGGCAGGTCGACCTTGTTGATCACCGGGATCAGCTCCAGCCCGTTCTCGATCGCCAGGTAGGTGTTGGCGACGGTCTGCGCCTCGACCCCCTGGGCGGCGTCGACGACCAGCAGCGCGCCCTCGCAGGCGGCGAGACTGCGCGAGACCTCGTAGGAGAAGTCGACGTGGCCGGGGGTGTCGATCAGGTGCAGGTGGTAGATCTCGCCGTTCTCGGCGGTGTACTCGACCCGCACCGCCTGGGCCTTGATCGTGATCCCGCGCTCGCGCTCGAGGTCCATCGAGTCGAGCAGCTGGGCCTGCATTTTCTTCGGGTCGACGGCGCCGGTCAGCTCGAGGATGCGGTCGGCCAGGGTCGACTTGCCGTGGTCGATGTGGGCGATGATGCTGAAGTTGCGGATGTGGTCCATGGGCGGGCGTGGGGAGTATGAGGGACGGGGGTGGTCGGCGCGCGGGTCCTGTCACGGCAGGGGACCCACCATCCCCTGAACTACCAGGGGATGGTCCCCCCTACCGTGCCACCCGCGCGACAGACCGGTCATCTACACGCGTATGGACTGAGGTCTTCAGGTAGCTCGAATACGGCCGTCGGGGGTTTCTTCAGAAGTACTTTTCCTCCGGCGGCTTCGGTCCACTTGGCCGTTGGGGGATATGGGGGCTTGCCTTGCTCCTCGCGGTCGCGGGTCGCTATTACGTAGTCGTAGTTGCCGGCTTGGAGCAGGTGGAGGTACTCCTCGCAGGTGGCTGGGGCCTCGAAGCCTCCGTGGGGTTGTTCGGTGCCTAGGTACTGGACTTGGCTGGAGAGGTCGGTGCCGGATAGGGGGTATTGACGGGTGCTGGTGGTGGCTATGCGGGCGCCGGAGATGTCGCGGGACCAGGCGAAAGCGGCGTTGAGGCCCGGGGAAGTGAAGGTCGGGTCCTCGTAGCGGGACTCCAGATAGTGCCGCTGGACCGGATAGCCGATGGCGATTGCCAACAGCAGCATGGCGAGGAGAGCGAGGGGCACCCCTCGCCCGGACAAACGCCGAGCCAACTGGCTCCGCGTTTTGAGTATCCGCCCGTTCGAGGGGTGCCCCTCGCTCTCGAGCCGAAGCCGCAGGGATGGCACGGTGGGAAGGAGCGCCAGACCGAGAATGAGAGCTGGAGCGAGGTAGCGGAGGCCTGATTCGAACCCGCGCGGCATCCCGTCGGGGCCGGAAGCCGACGTCGGGGCGACGAGCCACGCCAGCGCCGCCGCGAGCCCTACCAGCCCGGCCAAAGCCAAAACCCCCGCCGACGGGACGATTTCGGTCGATATAGGGCCATTTTCGTCCCGTCGGCGGAGGAGTGGCGCTGCGATTGCGAGGAGTAGGCCTGCGAGGGCGGCGAGGAGGAGTAGCGGCCAGAGGAACCAGAGGCCTCCGTGGAGGCCCGGGAGGAGCCAGTCGGACCAGACCGCCCCGTCCGTCAGGTAGCCCAGTACGGAATGGGCTTCGCGGCCGCCCAGCGCCTGCTCGGGGGCGGGGAGGTCGATCGGGCCGAGGTGCTGGATCCAGGGCAGGGGATTGCCGCTGTGGACGAGGTTGCGCAGGTACCAGTAGCCACCGCCCGCCAGAGCGGCCAAAGACGCGGCGACGAAGGCGCGGCCGCGCGCGCCGCGAGGAGCGAGAACCGCCAAGCCGACGACCAGCACCCCGGCCGGCAGCAGGAAGTTGAGCTTCGTCCCTGCAGCCAGGCCCGCAGCCAACCCGACGACGAGATAGGCGCCGACGCCGGGACCTCCCCCCTCCCTACCCAGCCTTTTTTTCGTCCCTCCATCTCCGCCCCAGGCGTTCAGCGCGATCGCCACCGCGGCCAGCAGGAAGAAGATCCCGACGATGTCGTTCCGCGCCTCGCCCGCCTGGTCGGCCAACGCCGGCACGCTCAGCGCGACCGCACCCAGGGCCAGCGACCACGGCGCCACCCGGTACGGCCGCCCGATGCACCAGCAAGCCACCAGGCACCCGACGAACCACCCCAGGTTCAGCAGCGGCGACAGCACATCGCGTCCAAACGCCAGCATCCCCCCCGCATGGAACACCTCCGAGTTCGCCGGGTAGAACCAGGCCAGGAACTGCGGCGCGATGAAGTGCAGGTCCCAGGTATCGCCGCTCTGCACGAACCCGGCAGCGAACGGCCCGTGGTACCAGGTGCTGTCGAACCCGGTCATCCCCGTGCTCAACCGCGTCTTCACTTCCGCTGCGAAGTGCACGACCGCCACCAAGGCAACCAGCAATGCCACCAGCGTCGGGAGGGGGGTCTCCCGCAACCTCACCTGCTGAGTAGGTTGCGAGAGACCCCCCTCCCCCTCGGACGGCCGGGGCGCGAACTTCCACGACGCCAGTCCCACCACGGCGACGAGCACCAGATACGGAACCGGCTCAAACCAGCCGAAGGTCCCCAGCAACTCCGCCGACCAGATCAACAGCGCCAGCGCAACCACCGCGCTCGCCAGATGCGCCGGCGCGCCCTCGAAACGCGGCAACCAAGCCCGCAGGGCCGCCCCACCCAGCCAGGCGAAACCGCCCAGCGCCAGGATCTCCACCACGCCCAGCAGATACCGCCCAGGGCCGAGCATCGACCCCTAGCGGCCTCGCCGCAGCAGCAGGCGGCTCATCTGCTCCAGCTCGGCGACCTGGAGCAGCTTGGCGATAGACACGTAGACGATGCCACCGGCGCCGAGGCCGACGCCGAGGGAGACGACCTGCCCGACCAGGCCCCGGCCGACGGCCTGGTCGAGGACGTCCCAGACGACCCAGCTAATCGCCGCCAGGCCGGCGGCGGCGATCGTGATCCGCACGCTCGCGGAGATCAGGCGCCCCAGCTCCAGTCCATGCAGGAGCTTCCGCAGAATCACCCCCTGGGCGACGACGCTGGCGCCGGTGGCGATCGCGGTCGAGGCGACGATCCCGCCGACGCCGAGGTGGTAGAGGGCAAGCGCGGCCCCCGCGGTCACCGCCAGGTTGCCGAGGGCGATCCCGGTCGGCACCCAGGGCCGCTGCAGGCTGAAGAAGGTCCGGGTGAGGAGCAGGAAGAGGCCGTTGGTCGGCAGCGAGAAGGCGAACCAGAAGAGCGCCGTGGCGACCACTTCGGTTTCGTGCGCGTCGAAGGCGCCGCGCTGGTAGATCAGCCGGATCATCGGGTCGGCGAGGACCAGCATCGCCGCCGCCGCCGGGACCAAGACGAAGAGGATCTGCCGCATCCCGTTCGCCATCGTCGAGCGCAGGCTGTCGATCTCCCCCGCGTTGGCGAAGCGGGCCAGGGTCGGGAAGAGGACGGTGGCGATCGCGACCGAGAAGATCCCCTGCGGCAGCTGATAGATGCGGAAGGCTTTGTCGATCGCCGCCGGCGCCTGCTCGGAGACGAGGCTGCCGAAGAAGCTGTTGATCAGCAGGTTGAAGTTGATCAGCCCGAGGCTGATCGTCACCGGCAGCATCAGCACCAGCACCCGCCGCACCTTCGGGTTGCGCCAGTCGAAGCTGAAGCTGAACCGGTAGGGGGTGTTGCGCAGGTCCCAAGCCGGGATCAGCAGCTGGACGGCAGTCCCGACCAGGATCCCGATCGCGTAGGCGTAGATCCGGTCCTGCCCCTCGAACATCGGCTCCAGCACGACCAGCACGAGGATGATCGTCAGGTTCCAGAACAGGGGCGAGATCGCAAAGGCGCCGAAGCGGTCGTAGCTGTTGAGGATGCCGACGACGATGCCACTGACCCCGAGCAGGACCAGGATCGGGAACAAGACCTGGGAGAGGGCGACGGTGAGGTCGAGGATCTCCCCCTCGAAGCCCGGCGCGAAGAGAGGCATGATCACCGGCGCGAGAAGGATGAAAAGCGCGGTGACCGCGCCCAGCGCCATCGTCACCAGCAGCAGCATCGTCGAGGCCAGCCGGAACGCCTCTTTGTAGTCCTTCTTGCCGAGTAGTTCGGTGAAGACCGGGACGAAGGCCGGCTGCAGGGCCGCGTCGGCGAACAGGGCGCGGATCAGGTTCGGGACCTGGAAGGCGATCGTGAAGGCCGACATCGGCCCGCTGATTCCGTAGTAGCCGGCGGCGACGACTTCGCGGGCCAGACCGGCCACGCGCGAGGCCGCGGTGGCGATCGAGAAGAACGCGGTCGAACGGGCGATCCGGCCGGCCCCCTTGCCGGGCGCCGGGTCGCGGGTGATTTCCTCGCCGGGTTCGAATGCCTCCGCCTCCCAGACGCCCGCGTCCGAGTTGATCGGCCGCTCGTCGGGATTCGGTGTGTCAGGTGCCCTGGGGGTCTCCAAGCTTCGTCTCAGTCGCTATAGTCGGCGGCCGCCCGGAGCCGGCAAGGCGCCTGCTCGGGTACTTGACATGGCCAACATAGCCTCACAGAAGAAGCGGATACTGCGCAGCGAGCGCGAGCGGACCGAGAACCGCCTGCTCACCAGCACGGTGAAGACGCACTTCCGCCGCCTCGAGAGCGCGGTGGAGTCCGGCGATGCCGAGGCGATCGCCAGCGAGCAGCGCGATCTGGTCTCGAAAATCGACAAGGCCGTGCAGAAGGGCGCCCTCCACAAGAACACCGGCGCTCGCAAGAAGAGCAAGGCGGCCCGGATTGCCGCCGGCAGCGCCTCCTAGTCAGGCCGCCCCAGCCGCAGCTTTTCTCAGAGCCAGCGTCAGCGCCAGCTCGTCGCCGTAGTCGGCGCCGCCGCGGCACCAGAGCTCGAGGTCGGCGAGGGTCTCGGTGGCAAGCCGCAAGCTCGCGAGGTCGGTCCCGCCGAGGCGCCTGACGAGCTGCTTGGCCGCGTAGGGGTGCATCTTCAGCGAGGACTCGACCTGTTGCGGCGGGATCCCCTCCTCCAACTGCGCCGCGGCGGCACAGGCTCCGCGTAGGCGCGAGGCGAGGCCGTAGATCAGACCGGTGACGTTCTCGCCCTGGCCGATCAGGCGCTCGCCGATCCGCAGCGCCGCGGCGGCGTTGCCTTCGATCAGGGCGTCGGAGAGCGACCAGACCGCCGCTTCGGAAGTGTCGGCGATCATCGCTTCGAGGTCGGCGACGCCGATCTCGCCGCCCTCCCCCGCCCACAGCGCCAACCGCTCGAGCTCGTTGCGCAGGCGCACCGGGCTAGCCCCCATGCGGTCGACCAGCAGCCGCGCCGCCGCCGGATCGAGCCGGAAGCCGAGCCGCTGCGCGTCGCCGGCCAGGATCCGGGGCATCTCCTTCGCCTTCGGCGCCTCGAACTCGTGGACCTCCCCGGACGCGGCCTTGACCGCCTTGACCAGCTTCGCCGGCGCCTTGTCGCGGCAGATCAGGACCAGGGTCAGGTCGGGCGGCAGCTCGCCCAGGGCCGCGATCACCAGCTCGAGCTGACGATCGCGCCAGCGCTCGATCCCGTCGGCCAGCAGGTAGCGACGCGACTCCATCAGCGACATCGCCGGAATCGCCATCAGCAGCGCCTCGTGGTCGGGCATCCCCCTGCCCTCGCTGGGCTCGAAAACCTCCAGCGCTGCAGTTCCGCCCTCGCGCTCGGCCCGGGCCCGCAGGCGCGCGCGGGTGGCGTCGATTTTCGCGCCGTCGCTACCGGCGATCAGGTACAGCGGCTGCATCTCGTCGGCCATCGGCCGAGTCTAGAAGGCGACCCAGCCGAGCCGCTACTTGCTCCTCTCGTCCTCTTCTCCCTTGCCTTTGCCCTTGCCCGTTTCGGTCGGAGCGGGCGTCGGGGCCGGGACGTAGGAGGCTTCGGGCGCCGCAGCGGCTTCCGGCTTTGCCGGCTTGGCTTCCGGCTTCGACGGCTTCGCCTTCGCGGGCGTGGTCTTGACCGGCTTCGACGGCTTGGTCGCGGCGGGCTTCGCTTCGGGCTTACCGGGGTTCGAATCGACAGCGGTCGACTTGTCCGGCTTTGACCCCGGCTCCGCGGCCGAGACCGGGACCTCGGCCGCCGGGGTGGATTCCGTGGTCGCAACCGGGGCTTCGGCGGTCGGCGCGGGCGCCGGGCTCGGCGCTGCCGGCGGCGGCGAGGTTGCCTCAGGTGCGGAGGGGTCGGGTGCATCGCCGGGGGCCGGGGCGGAGGCCAGATCGGCCGAGTCGCCGACGCGGGTGTCGCTCTTGCCGCCGTCGGCGGCCGCAGAGCTGCTCCGGCTATCGGAGGCGTTCGGCGCGGCGGCGGCTTGAGCCGGCGCGAGCCCGGCCACATCCGGGCTCTGCTCCAGCGGCACCGCCTTCGAGACCGCGCCTGGCTCAGGGGAGCTGGGGAGCGGGGCCGGGGTGAGCAGCGGGAAGCCCATCTGGGCAAAGAGCGCCACCAGGGCCAGACCGGCGGCTGCCGTCAGCCCCAGGAAGGCAAAGCCGACGCTCCTGATTCGTTCCGGCATTCCCCTGCCGATCAGATCGGGCAACCGCATGGAGCCAGCGAGTTTTCGGAAGATGGACTGCACCTTTCTCGTGCATCGGCGGCCGCCCTGCCACCCCGTAGGCATTGGATTGTATTTCTCTACTTTCGATTCGATCAATCGTCCAGGGTGAATCGATGGCGTTCCACCGCGATCGCGACGGTGCCCTCCTCGTCGGTTCGCAGCGTCGGAATTCCGTGGCGGCGCAGCGTCGCCAGCGTCGGCGGCGCCGGGTGCCCGTAGGAGTTGTCGCCGCCGACGGAGATCACCGCCAGCCGTGGCCGGATCCGGTCGAGCAAGGCCGCGAGCCCGGCGTCCTCGCTGCCGTGATGAGCGACCTTGAGGACGTCGACCGGACCCGATTCGATCGGCACAGATTCCGCCTCGGCGTCGGCGGTGAGCAACATCGTGAAGTCGCGCCAGCGGGCTTCTATCACCAGCGCCAGCTGATTCGGGTCGGCGACCGGCGAAATGCCCGTCAGCAGCTCTGCGGGCGGCCACAGCACCCGCAGGCGCAGGCGACCCGAGCGCAGCTCGCGACCCGCCGCGACGGGCACCGGCTCGGTGCCGGCTGCGAGCGCACGGGAGACCAGGTCCCGTCCCAGCCGGGCGTAGACCAGGCGCCCGATCGGCATCGTCCCGAGCAGCTCTTCGACCCCGCCGACGTGATCGGACTGGTCGTGAGTCGCGATTACCGCTCCGAGCTCGTCGACGCCGGCGTCCTCGAGCTTGCGTTCCAGACCCGCCCCCGGCGGACCGCCGTCGACCAGCACCGCCGGGGCGCCCGCCGGCTGGAAGAGGATCGCGTCGCCCTGGCCGACGTCGAGGACCTCGATCCTCAGTCCCGGCGGAGGGCCGGCCGCCGCCCCTCCCCCATCCGACAGCGGCACCACGACCGCCAACCCGACCGCTCCGAGGACCAGCACCTGCCGCGGCCACTTCCAGGAGCAGAGGACACCGGCCGCCAGGGCGCCGTATGCCATGAGCAACTCGCCCCCGCCCAGGTGCACCTCCAGCTCCGCCCACTCGGGCGCCGCGCACCAGCTGGCGACCTGCGCGACGTAGGCGAGGAGGAGCGCGTTGAGGCCGTTCAGCGGCTCCAGGGGCAGGCCCGGCACCTGAGCCAGGCCGGCGCCGAGCATCCCCAGCCACATCGCCGGCGCCACCGCCGGCAACGCCAGCACGTTGGCCGCCAGCGTCGTGGTCGAGATGCGCTCGAAGTGGAAGGCGATCAGTGGCGCCGTCGCCAGCGTCGCCGCGACCGTCACCGCCACGCCCTCGGCCAGAGCCCGCCGCCAGGGCCCCTTTCCGAGCGTTGTCTCTAGAGCCCGCCGCAGCGGTGAGGCGACGAGGAGGATGCCGAGCACCGCGGCAAAGCTGAGCTGCCAGCCGACGTCGGCCTCGATGCCGGGATCGATCGCCAGCGTCACCAGCGCCGCCAGGGCCAGCGCGTAGAGCCGCGAGCCCCTCCGCCCACCCAGCGTGGCCAGCACGCCGATCGCGCCCATCACGGCCGCTCGCTGGATCGATGGGCCGGCGCCCGCAACCGGGACGTAGACGGCGATCAGGGCGAGGACCCAGAGCAGGCGCTCGCGCAGAGGAATCCCGAAGACGCCCAGCAGAGGCATCGCCAGAAGGGCCAGGAGGGTGACGTTCTGACCGGAGACCGCGAGCAGGTGGCTGAGCCCGGCGCGGCGGAAGTCTTCCTCGGTGCGGGCGTCGATCCCGTCGTCTTCGCCCAGCACGAACCCGCGTGCCAGTGCCGCCTCGCGCGCCGGCATGCCGCGACCGAGGCCCGCCGACGCCCGCTCGCGGATCTCGTCGCTGTTGGTAAGGGCGATCGCGGCCACGGCGAGGATTCCGACCAGGACCGGCAGCGGCGGACGCGCGGAGGCCATGGACGGTGGGCTACGGCTGCAGGCGGTCCCGCAGCGAGTCCATCGTCGCTGGGCCGATCCCCGAGACCTGGTCGAGCTGCTCGACCGAGGAGAGGCCGCCGTGTTCGTCACGGAACGCGACGATCGCCTCGGCGGTCACCGGCCCGATCCCCTCGATCTCTTCCAGCTGCTCGACGCTCGCGGTGCCAAGGCTGATCGGGCCCTCGACGCCAGCCGCTGCCAGCGCCGCCCCGCCCGGCAGACGCTCCGGGACGACCACCTGCTGACCGTCGGCGAGCCGAGCCGCCAGGTTGATCGCTTCCAGCTGCGCCCGCGGTGCGGCGCCGCCCGCCCGCGCCACGGCGTCGTTGACGCGACTGCCGGCCGGCATCCGGTAGACGCCGGGGTCGCGCACCGCCCCGGTGACGTCGACGACCAGGTCCCCCGACTGGCCGCCGATCGAGAAACTGCCCTCCGCCGGCGCGGATTCGGCCGACGCAAACGGGACCTCACCGCCCCCCTCGCCGCGGATCGCCCGCGCCCCGACCAGCAGCAACGCGATCGCCACCGCCGCGTAGACGACGACCTGGGTTCGGCTCAGCTCCGGCATCGCCGTCGATCCTGGCCGGGATCGACGCACGCGTGGCGCGCTCAGTTCAAATTCTTAGAAGCAGGAGGAGCGCGAAATGGTGACGAAGGCTTAGTAGTCGTCGTCATCGTCGTAGCCGGCTACCTCGGCGAGCTGATCCGAGTACAGCTCGGCGGCCGAAACCGGCGGCGACTGGATCGAGACGCAGACCAGCTCGGCCTCGCCCTCGTTGCCGATCGAGTGCTCGGTCGCGGGCGGGACCAGGATCAGGTCGCCCTCGCCGACCTCCTGGGTGTCGCCGGCCACCGACATCGTGCCGCCGCCGCGAACTACGACATAGGCCTGCTCGGCCTCGCTGTTGGAATGGAGCGTCTGCTCCGCCCCACCGGGAACGCAGACCCAGGTGACGGAGAGATTGCGCGAGCCGAGTTCCCCCGCGTCCATCAGGACGTGGGCCCGGATCCGGTGCCACTCCTCCACCGCCGTGTCTTGCAGGCGCCTGACCAGCATTCGGCGGCTTTCTAGCAGAACGGAAGGCCCCCGCGGAGGGCGCTACCGGACCACCAGGTTGACCAGCTTGCCCGGGACTACAATTTCCTTGACTATTCGCCGGCCGTCGAGATGATTGGCGACCTTCTCGCTTTCGCGCGCCAGCTGCAACAGCTCCTCCTTCGAGGCCTCGGCGGGCGCCTCGATCCGGTCGCGCAGCTTGCCGTTGACCTGGACGACCAGGGTGACCGTGTCGCTGACCAGCAGCTCGGGATCTGCCTCGGGCCACGGCTGCTCCCAGACCCGCTCTCCGGTCAGCCGCTCGTAGACCTCGGCGCCGAGGTGAGGCGCGAAGGGAAAGATCAGCGAGGCCGCCGTCGCGGTCGCGAAGCGGATCGCCGCGCCGCCCTCCGGCCTGCCGTAGAGACCGTCCTTGAGCCGGTAGGCGTCGTTGACCAGCTCCATCACCGCCGAGATCACGGTGTTGAACTGGAAGCCGCGTTGGAAGTCCCGGGTCGTCTTGTCGATCGCCCAGTGCGCCTTGGCGAGCAGCTCGCGCGCCTCGCCCTCGGCCTCCGGGTGGGGGTCGCCGGGCTCGGTCCGCTCGCCGACCTCCTCGCAGAGCCGCCAGAGCCGGGAGAGGAAGCGGTTGACGCCCTCGACGCCCTCGTCGGTCCAGTCGCCGCCGCGCTCGGGCGGGCCCATGAAGCAGACATACGTACGAGCGGTATCGGCGCCGTAGCGTTCGACGTAGTCGCCGGGGCTGACCGTGTTGCCCTTCGACTTCGACATCTTCGCCCCGTCGCGGGTGATCATCCCCTGGGTGAAGAGGTTGGCGAACGGCTCCTGCACGCCGAGGTGACCGAGGTCGGCCAGAGCCTTGGTGAAGAAGCGCGCGTACATCAGGTGCAGGATCGCGTGCTCGACGCCGCCGATGTACTGATCGACCGGCATCCAGTGGTCGGCCGCCCCCCGGTCCCATGCAGCGTCCCTGTTCTGAGCGTCGAGGTAGCGGAGGAAGTACCAGGAGGAGTCGACGAAGGTGTCCATCGTGTCGGTCTCGCGTCGTGCGGGGGCACCGCAGCGCGGGCATTCGGTCGCGACCCAGTCCTCGGCCGCCGCCAGCGGGCTCTTTCCCTGCGGCGCGTAGTCCTCGATCTCCGGCAGCTCGATCGGCAGCTGGTCCTCGGGCACCGGCACGATCCCGCACTCGTCGCAGTAGACGACCGGGATCGGCGCCCCCCAGTAACGCTGGCGGCTGACCAGCCAGTCGCGCAGGCGGTAGTTGACCGCCGGTTCGCCGCGGCCCTCCGAGTTGAGCCAAGCGACGATCTCGTCGTAGGCCTCGCGGTTGTGCTTGCCGTCGAAGCGGCCGGAGCTGGTCATCGCCCCGTCGCCGGGGTAGGGCAGGCCCTCGTCGCGGGCGGTTTCGGCGTCCTCGCCCTCGATCACCCGCTTGACCGGCAAGCCGAACTTCTGGGCGAATTCGTAGTCGCGGGAGTCATGGCCCGGCACCGCCATGATCGCCCCGGTGCCGTACTCCATCAGCACGTAGTCGGCGACGAACATCGGGATCTCCTCGCCGTTGACCGGGTTGACGACCGAGCGCCCCAGCGGCACCCCGGTCTTCTCGCGGTCCTCGGCCCCGCGCTCCTCGGCCGACTCGCGTCCGACCCGGTTGACGTACTCGCGCACCTCGTCGGCGGCCGGCGTGCCCTCGACCAGCCGCATCAGCTCGGGGTGCTCGGGTGCCAGGACGAAGAAGGTGGCGCCGAAGAGGGTGTCGGGACGGGTGGTGAAGACCGGGAAGTCGAGGCCGACCTCCTCGCAGCGGAAGACGACCTCCGCGCCCTCGGAGCGGCCGATCCAGTTGCGCTGCATGGTGATCACGTGCTCGGGCCAGGACTCGAGCAGCTCGAAGTCCTCCAGCAGCCGGTCGGCGTACTCGGTGATGCGGAAGAACCACTGCTCGAGGTTGCGCTGGACGACCTCGGTGCCGCAGCGCTCGCAGCGGCCGTCGACGACCTGCTCGTTGGCCAGCACGGTGGCGTCTTTCGGGCACCACTGGACCGGCGCCTCGGTCCGGTAGGCGAGCCCGCGCTCGAACAGCTGCAGGAAGATCCACTGGGTCCAGCGGTAGTACTCCGGCGTGTGGGTCGCCAGTTCGCGCGACCAGTCGATCGAGATCCCCCACTCGCGGAACTGGCGCCGGAAGGATTCGATCGAGCGCTCGGTCGCGACCCGGGGCGGCTCGCCGGTTTTGATCGCGTTGTTCTCCGCCGGGAGGCCGAAGCTGTCGTAGCCCATCGGGTGGATCACCTCGAAGCCGTGGCGGCGGCGGAAGTGAGCGATCGCATCACCCACCGCGTAGCACTTGAGGTGGCCCACGTGGGGCTCGCCGGACGGGTAAGGCAGCATCTCCAGCACGTAGGCCTTCGGCTTATCGGGGTTGAAGCCGGGCTGGCCGGGGTTGGCGACCTCCCAGGTCTTCTCCTCGGCCCAGACCGCCTGCCACCTGCGCTCGATCTCTTTCGGCTCGTAACCCGGCATGAGCGGCGATCTTACGAGGCAGGCATGCAGCGGCGCATCGGCGCCGCGTCCCCTTAGAAGATGACGCGCAGGCCCGGCGAGAGCTGTTCGAGGATCTGGGGCCAGACGTAGACCTCGATCGCCGCCGCGAGGACGACGACGGGGATCGCCAGCATCACCGTGACCAGGGTGGCGGCGAGCAGCTGGTTCCACTCGCCGCGGCGGCTGGCGATCAGCCAGGCGGCGAGCGGCAGGAAGAGCGCGGTCAGCTCCGGCAGCGCGTGCGGCAGGACGCTGAGGATCAGCTCGAAGCGGGAGATCTGCAACTGGTAGGCGAGGGTCGAGCCCTGGAAGCCGAGGTAGAGCGCCTGGGTGGAGAGCGAGAAGAGGGTGACGGCGGCGACGAAGAGGATCGCGAACTCGCCGGCCTTGACGTGGATCCAGCGGCTGAAGCCGGTCCGCTGGGCGGCGGCGATCGGCATCGAGGCGCCGGCGATGAAGCCGGCGATACAGGCGGTGGCGTGCAGCGCCAGGACGAGCGAGTTGCGGTAGAGGATCGGCAGCATGTCGTCCGGCTCCGAGGGGTGGGTGAGGCCGGCGAGGTGGATCGGGCTGAGGTCGGGGGTGAGCAGGCCGGCGACGAACCAGGTTGCGGTCAGCAAGGTCAGCGCCACGGCGACGCTGAGGGCGATCCAACCGCGCAGGACCCGCCAGGGATGCTGGGCCCACAGGTCCAGGGTCGCCCGCGTGTCCCGCATCCCGTGCGAGAACACGTGCTCATTTGCAGTGCTCACGAAACAGCCATCGGCAATCGGAGCGAGTTGTTTGAACGGCGGGGAAGGGGCGCCGCACGGCGCCGCGGCAGGAGTCAGCCGGCGACCGCTTCCTCGTGATCCTCGGCCAGTTGTGCCAGCCGCGCGAGCGGCACCTTCAGCCCCCTGGCGATCCGCCGCACGTTGCCCCAGGTCGGGTTGATCCGCCCCGACTCGATGTGGGAGATCCAGGTCGGATGGATTTCGGCCCGTTCTCCGAGCGCCTCCTGGCTGAGGCCGGCCTCCGTGCGCAGCTCGCGGATCGCCCTCCCGAGTCCGACCTGTGGATCGTCGCGCCGCGGCATCGGGCGCAAGGCAATTCGGCGCGGCCGTCCCCGTCCATAGAGGCGAACTCAAGCCCGGGTGAAGACTCCGCTCTATGCGTCTTTCGGTACGTCGGAATTCACCAGCTTTGCGGGTCGGCGCAAGGGAAGGCGACGCGGGCGAGTCGGCGGACAGAGGCGCGCGTAGGGCTGGTTGCGGCGAGTGACACGGACTTCGGTGCCAGCCGAGGCGCGGTCGAGGTAGTAGCCAAATTGCCGGCGAAAATCATGGGCTCCGACCACTTCAACTGAGGGCACGGACTCGGCTTGAGAAGTGGAGCTGAGGGGGCTCGAACCCCTGACCTCCGCCATGCCATGGCGGCGCTCTTCCAGCTGAGCTACAGCCCCAAGTCGATACTGCTCTGCCCAGTTTAGTGCTGCGCGCTGCCCGTTTCTTGCTGGCCCTAAGCGCAGACTAATCGCGCACATCTCCTCGGCTACCTCAATCGGGATCAGATAGCACTCGTTGAGCTCATCGCAATAAGCCCCAATCGCATCTGCGATTCGGATCGTGCTTCATCGGACCGCAGACAATACATCTCTAAGCGGACGGAACGTTTCGGGCGCGCTAGGCGGCGCGCTGCTCGGGGCCTGATTCCTCGTCGACGTCGAGGATCAGGTTGTCCGGGGCGTTGTGGCGGACCTTGAAGTCGACGTTGGAGAGCTCCTCGAGTTCGCGCAGGAGGTCGACCGGCTGGTCGAGGTTCATCGAGAAGGTCGCGCGGCCCTCGGAGAAGCGCTCGACCGAGATCTCGGAGGCGCCGAGCTGGCCGACGGCGTCCTCGAATCCGACCAGCTGCGAGAAGTCGCCGAGGGGGCCGATGTCGAGCTTGACCCGGCCGGCGTAGAGGCCCTCGTCGGCAGGGGCGGGCTCAGGCGCGGCGGCCTGCGGCTCGGACTGGAAGGCGGGGTCGACCTCGGTCAGCGCCTTCACCTTCTTGCTCACCTCGACGGCCTCACGAAGGGCTTTCATCCGGATCCTGGTCGCCTGGCCGCGAGCCTGCGTCTCCAGCTCCTCGAGCCGCGCGGTGATCGCGTCGAGCGCGGCGATGCTGCGGTCGTGGGTCTCGTTCGCCTCGCGCAGGCGCTCGTCGCGGACGCGGATCTCCCGCTCGCGCTCCAGCACCATGCCGGCGAGAGCCGTCGTCTCGGCCTCCATCTCGGCGATCGTCTCGCGCTGAGTGGCGGCCTGCCGCTCGACATGGAGGATTTGCGCATCGCGAGTGGAGATCGCCTCCTCCACTTCCGCGCGCCGGTACCCGAACAGCGAACGCCTGAACCCATTCATATGGGCGGCAACCGTACGGAGACGTTCGGACGGCAACTACGCGCTAGCGGCTTCGGACGCTTCCGGGGCGTCGAGATCAAGCTCGAGCCGGGGCGCGTCGCGCCACAGGTCCTCCAGCCCGTAACGCTCGCGCGCCTCCGGCGTGAAGACGTGGAGGACGCAGTCGAGGTAGTCGAGGATCGTCCACCCCGCTTCGCCGCCACCGTCGACGCCGCCCGGCAGCAGCCCGGACTCGCGCTTCACCCACACCCGCACCTCGTCGACGATCGCCCGCGCCTGACGCTCGCTGCGGGCGGTGCAGATGGCGAGGAAGTCGGTGTAGGCGACCAGCTCGCGCATGTCGAGGACGACGAGGTCCTCGGCTTTTTTCGAATCGGCGATCGCCGCCAAGTGGCGCGCCAGCTGCTCGGACTGTGCCTGGTTCATCGGTAGATCCCCTTCTCCTCGATGAAGCTAGCGACTGAGTCGGGAACCAGGTAGCGCAGTGGCCGGCCCCGCTTGGCCCGCTCGCGCACCGCCGAGGAGGAGACGCCGAACTGCGGCATCTCCAGCATCGTCGCCCGCTCCTCGCAAGCGAGGCTGCGCAGCACCGCGTCGACGTCGGCCTCGGAGACGCCGGCGCGTCGCGCCACCGCCAGGCTCGCCAGCTCGACCACGCGGTCCGGGTTGCGCCAGCTCTCCAGCCCGACCGCAGCGTCCGCCCCCATCACGAACACCAGCTGCGTGTCGGCCCGTTCCTCTGCAAGTGCCTCCAAGGTCTCATACGTGTAGGACGGCCCCTCGCGCTCGACCTCCAGGGCGGAGACCGAGAAGCGCGGGTCTTCGGCCGCCGCCAGTCGGGTCATCTCCGTCCGCGCCTCGCGGCCGGGCTCCTCGGCGATCCGCTTGTGCGGCGCCTCGCCGGTCGGGACGAGGATCACCTCGTCGAGGCCGAGCTGCCAGAGCGCCTCCTGGGCGAGGGCGAGGTGACCGAGGTGCGGCGGGTTGAAAGCCGACCCGAGCACGCCGACCGCCGCGCCGTGAGAGCTACTCACGCACCTGGCCGTTGCCGTGCGCGACGTACTTGAACGTCGTCAGCTCGCGCATCCCGATCGGTCCGCGGGCGTGCAGCTTCTGGGTCGAGTTGCCGATCTCCGCCCCCATCCCGTACTCGAACCCGTCGGTGAACCGGGTCGAGGCGTTGACGTAGACGGCAGCGGCGTCGACCCCGGTGGCGAAGGTCTCCGCGGCCTCCTCGGAGGAGGTGACGATCGCCTCGGAGTGACCGGTGCCGTGGGCGTTGACGTGCTCGATCGCGTCCTCGACCGAGTCGACGACGGCAACCGCCAGCTTCAGCTCCAAGTACTCGCTGTCCCAGTCCTCCTCGGTCGCGACGCCGACCTCGACGCCGCCGGCGGCGGCGCGAGCGCGCTCGTCGCCGACCAGCTCGACCCCGGCGGCGACCAGGTCGCCGAGGACGGCGGGGGCGAAGCGCTCGGCTATCGCGGCGTCGATCA
>Ga0247755_1000008_pt1 | contig 107664 bp, 107 predicted proteins | sample UWRJL096311B4_FD_180948 | JGI IMG/M metagenome (GOLD analysis project Ga0247755, IMG submission 180948) | Plant litter microbial communities from Arlington Agricultural Research Station in Wisconsin, United States - UWRJ-L096-311B-4 | ecosystem: Environmental > Terrestrial > Plant litter >... | reverse complement strand
GCGCGGCCGAATTTGCCGCTGGTGGAACTGGTCGCGCCGTTGACGGTGCCGTTGTTTTTCGCCGCCGAGACGTCGTTGGCGGTCGTCCCCGAGGTCTCCTCGAAGCCGTAGGCGAGGACCAGGCCGGGGATCGCTTCGGCTTTGTAGGTCGCCGTGTACGTCGTCGGCGAAGCGGGGGCGACGATCTCGTGGGCGCGAGCGCCGCCGTCCGACCAGGAGGAGAACCCGTACGAAGTGCCTCCCTGCACCTGGGGCGTCGGCGCCGCGACTGAGTTTTTCGAGCCGACGATCACGGTTCTGGTCACCGGGCTCGGCGCTTCCGTTTCCCCCGCCAGCAGCGCCAGCCCCGCCGGCGAGGTGGCGAAGGTGAGGTCGACCGTCTTCGGGTCCAGGCGCAGGGTTTCGGTGTCGGTGAGACCGCCCGCGTCGGTCACCGTCAACCGCAGTTCGAGGTGGGAGGGGTAGTCGTGATCCGGGGCGACGAAGCTGCCCGAGGCGACGCCGGAGAAGGACTGGATCGAGTGCGAGTGGCAGTCGTTTTCGGTGACGCAGTGGCGCATCACCAGGCTCCACGACATGCTTGCGGCGGGCAGCGTCCCCTGCTGCGGATCGAGCCCTTTGCCGAGGAAGGAGATCGTGTCGCCGACGGCCCATTTCAGCCCCGCGGTCGGGGCTTCGATCTGGGCATCCGGCGGTTCGTTGCCGGCGCCGATCACCAGCGAGTCGGTATCCGAGAGGCCGCCTTTGTCGGTCACCCGCAGCCCAACGGTGACGTTCGCCGCGCTGGTGTATTTCCAGCTCGGTTTCACCGCGGTCGAGTCGTCGTACTGGCCGTCGCCGTCGAGGTCCCAGGCGTAGGCGAGGGTGTCGCCGGCATCGGGATCGGTGGAGCCGCCGGCGTCGAAGTTCACGGTCAGCGGCAGGGGCCCGGCCTGCGGTTCGGCTTTGGCGACTGCGGTCGGCGCCCGGTTGCCGTTGGGGTAGCTGATCCGCCGCAGCTGGCCGGTGAAATCGACGACGAAGAGGTCGCCGCCAGGGCCGACCTTGATGTTCACCGGGTCGATTTCGTTGAGGAAGACGGCCCGCGTCGACGGGTCCGGCTGGCCGTTTTTCTGGAACATCACCCAGGCGCAGCGGCGCGAGTAGTCGACAAAGAAGAGCGCTCCCGAATAGGCGGCGGGGAAGTTGCCGCCTTGGTAGAAGGCGAGCCCGGAGATCGACGAACCGCCTTCGCCCGGGCAGCTCTCGCCGTTCACCACCTGGTCGGCGTGGTTGTAGGTGAAGAGCGGGCTGACGGCGGCGCCGGAGCCGCCCGTCGAGTAGAGCCCTTTGCAGAGGTTGAGGCCGGCGCCTGAGTAGCGCGGCGATTTTTCCGCCCCCTCGTAGCAGGGCCAACCGAAGTTGTCGACGCTGGTGTCGGTGGCGGCCGGCAGCCGGTCGATCTCCTCCCAAGCGTCCCAGCCGACGTCGCCGACGAAGATTTCCGAGCTGCCGGGCTTGAAGGTGAAGCGGAACGGGTTGCGCAGCCCGGAGGCGACGATCCGCCGCGCGTTGGCATCGGCGCTGGCGGCGAGCGGGTTGCCGGCGGCGCCAGCTCCGGTGTCGGGGTCGATGCGGACGAGGCTGCCGTCGAGGCCGAGGGGGTCGGCCGTCGTGAGCACGTCCTGCGAGCGCAGGGCGCCGCCCTCGGCGGTCGGCGGGCTGAGGTTGGTGCCGGCCGCGCCCGGCGGATCGCCGCAGGGATTTCTTTCCTGGCCGTAGTCGGTGAAGGTGAAGCTGGCCCCGTCGCCGTGGGAGGCGTAGAGCATGCCGTCGGGGCCGAAGACGAGCCCAGCCGCCGAGTGGCTGGGGTACTGCTGGCACCAGCCGTCGAGCAGCGGCTGCTGGGTGGTGGCGACGTTGCCGCTGAGCGTCAGTTTCATCAGCCGGCTGGTGACGACGCAGCCGAGATCGGTGGGTCCGGGCGGCGTCGGACAGGGGTCGGAGGTGACCCCCGCTTTGCCCCAGCGCGGCGAGCTGCCGCCCGGTTCGGCGTCGCGGGTGTAGAGCGCGTAGAGGTAGGGCCGGACCGGAAACTGGGGATCGAGCGCGATGCTGAGCAGACCGCGGTCCCAGAAGTTGTAGACGTCGGTGCGCAGGTCGGCGACGATCGTCGGCGAGCTTGCGCTGAGGCTGGAGAAGACCTTGATCAGCCCGCTCTTCTCGGAGACGAAGACGCGGCCGTCGGAGGCGAAGGCGACGTCGGTCGGCTCGGTCATGCCGCTGAAGACGACCGATTCGGCGAAGCCCGGCTGCAGCGTTTTCGCCTGCGCCGAAGGACCCCAGGCTGCCACTAGCGCAAGGGCCAGGAGGCAGGCAAGGGGGGCTGGACGGATTGCTGAGCGGGGCACGGCCGGCGAATGTTCAACAGGCAGGAGCACGCCTGTCAACCGGAACACCCGTCTAGTCGTTCCGCGGGACTCCCTTTTGGACCATCTGGTCCATCGTTATTTGGTACGAGCTGCCGCTTCCGCCAGCACGGCCCGCACCTGGGCGGCGACCGCGGGCCAGCGGAACCCGGCAGCGTGGCGGAGCCCCCGCTCGATCAGCTCCGGCGGGCGGGCGAGGGCGGTCTCGAGCGAGTCCCGCCAGGCCGCGGCGGCGCGCTCGGCGACGACGATCGCGGCCGGGCCGCTGATCTCCTCCAAACCGCCGGAGCCGGAAGCGATCACCGCCGGCGTGCCGCAGGCCATCGCCTCCAGCGGCGCGATCCCGAACCCCTCGTACAGGGCGGGGGCGGCAAAGGCGCCCGCGGCCCGCATCAGGTCGAGCAGCTCCTCCTCGCTCACCGGTCCCAGCAGGTGACAGATGCCGCTGGCCCTGGCGGCGGTCTCGACCGCCTCGCTGCCGAAGCCGGAGGAGCCGGCGAGGACCAGTTGCCAGGAGGCCCCCTCGCTCGACGCCAGCGCGGCCGCCTCGACCAGCACCTCGACGCCCTTGCGCGGTTCGGTGGAGCCGACGTGGAGGACGAAGGGCCCGTCGACTCCCCAGCGCCGCGCCACCGCGGCGAGGGCTGCCTCGCGACCGCCAGGCGAGAAGACCTCGTCGACCCCGTTGTGGACGACCCGCACCCGGTCCGCGCCGACCCCGTAGTAGCGCTCGACGTCGGCGGCGGTCGTCTTCGAGACGGCGATCGTCCGGGTCGCGCGGCGGACCGAGCGCGCCACCTCGGTTTCGAAGCTGCGCACGTGCGCCCGCGGCTTGACCCCGGGGAAGCGCAGGGCGGCGAGGTCGTGGATCGTGACCGCGGTCGGCACCGGGCTGAAGCGGGGCAGGACGCTCTCCGGGGCCCAGAGCACGTCGGGACGGGCGCGGGCGAGCCAAAGGGGCAGGAAGGCCTCGCGCCAGATCGGCCGGCCCTTGACCCGCACGCCGACCTCGTGGGCCCCGGGGATCGGCCGCTCGAGCCGTCGGGTGTTGGCGAGCAGGTCGATCTCGTCGCCGCCGGCGATCAGCTCTTCGGCGATCCGGCTCAGGTACTTGGGGATGCCACCCCAGGCGCCGTCGAGCAGGTTGGCATCGACCGCGATCCGCAGTGGCCGGTTGCCGCTCACCTCGTCGGCTCCTCGGCGCCGCGGCCGCGCAGCAGCCGCCGCAGCTGCTCCAGGTCGAGTGCCCGTACGGCGATCAGCAGCGCCGGGTAGAGGGCGGTCATCGCCAGGATCAGGACGATCGCGCCGGCCCCCGCCTGGCGCAGGCCGTAGATCGCCAGGCCCGCCGCGGTTGCCGCCGCCAGGGCCAGGCCCAGCCGTCGCAGCGAGAGGCGCATCTCGATCCGCCGCAGGACCATCGCCGTGGCGAGCGCGACGACGACCACCTCGGTCGCCAGCGTCACCCAGGCTGCGGCCTCGATCCCGTAGCGGGGAATCAACGCCAGGTTCAGGGCGACGTTCAGCACCAACCCCAGCGTCGCCAGCCAGATGTAGCGGCGCTGCAGGTCCATCGCCACGACCATGTTGCCGGCGACGTTGCCGATGCAGATCGGGATGAAGGCGGCGATCAGGATCGTCAGCACGGTCGAGCCGGAGGTGAACTCGGAGCCGTAGAGCAGCTCGATGATCGGCTCGGCGGCGACGATCGTCAGCGCCAGCCCGCCGAGGGCGACGAAGCTGAGGTAGTCGATCGCGATCTGCATCATCCGCCGCAGCCGCGGCGGGTCGGCGGGGAAGAGCCCGGCCATGATCGGGAACAGGGTCACCATCACCGCCATCGGGATGAAGCCGGCGTTGTCGAGGATTTTGTACATCGCCGCGTAGACGCCGACTTCGGTCGAGTCGGAGGAGAGCTCGTAGACGAGGATCTGGTCGATGCGGCCGTAGGCGAAGGTGATGGTCGCGGCGATCCCTACGGAGATCCCGATCCCCAGCAGCCGCGGCCAGAGCTCGCGGGACCCCTTCCAGCGGACGTCGATCGTCCGCAGCGCGACCAGCGCCAGACCGCCCTGCACGACGAGGTTGATGGCGACGAAGGCGACCGCGAAGGCGACCATGCCGCCGTCGCCGGCGGCGATCGCGATCACCGACCCCGCCCAGAGCACGCTGTTGAGGGTGGCGAAGGCGACGGTGACGTGGTTGCGGACGTGGAGGCGGAAGACGATCCGCAAGGTCGCGATCGCCGAGGTGACGAAGATCACCGAGAGGACCAGGCCGGCGATCACCATCTTCTCGTCGGAGGCGATCAGCGCCAGCACCGCGAAGAAGGCGGCGAGCATCGGCAGGGTGACCGCCATCCGCAGGCTGGTCGCGGCGCCGACCCAGGCGCCCTCGCGCTCGGGCTCCTGCGTCGCCAGGCGGATCGCGACCGTTTCCAGGCCGAGGTTGCCGACCATCGCCACCAGGTCGATGATCGCCATGATCGTCGCCCACTCGCCGTAGCGGGTCGCCTCCAGGGCGCGGACGAGGACGACCGTGGTGACGATCCCCAGCGCGACGTTGACGATCTGGCCGCCGAGCTGGATGCCGACGTCGCCGAGGACGCGGCGCGAGCCGACGCGGGTCGCGCGGTGGGTGGTGTCCTCGCTCATCGCCTAGCCGTTCGCCGCGGGCCGCCGCGCCGGCAGGTCCAGCCAGGCTGCGGCGATCCAGCCGAAGAGGGCGCCGAGGAACAGTGAGAGCCGCGGCTCGACCCCGGTGAAGGTCGCGGTCAGCTCGATGATCCCGAGACCGAGGATCGCCCCGAAGGCGGCAATCGCGCAGGCCTGGATGGCGAGATCCGGATGGCGGCGCCAGATTCGCATCGTCGCGCCGAGGCCGGTGCCGAGCAGGGCCAGGTAGGCGATCACCCCGAGGATGCCAAAGGCAAGCCAGTACCAGAGGACCGCGACGTGGGCATAGCGGCGGTCGTGGGCCTCGGCGAGCGGCTGGTGGACCTCCCAGTCGACCCCGAGGCCGATCCCGGCTACCGGATGTTCCTCGATGTTTTCGATCACGTTGGCGCGCTCGTCGATCCGGTAACGGTCGCCGCGGTTGCTCCCGAGGTCGCCGGGGGCGATGGTCTGAGCCCGCTCGGCGATCGGGCTCGAGGAGGGGTCGTCGGAGGAGGCGCCGATCGTCGCGGCGCCGACCAGGGCGAGGACCAGGGCCGCGGCGCCGATCGCCAGCACGGCGCGGCCGCGGCGGCGGCTGGCGACGATCGCCACCACGATGATCGTGAAGACCGCGGCGATCCAGAAGGAGCGGCGGTAGGAGAGGGTGAGCGCGACCAGCGCGATCGGCGCCCCGACCAGCATCCAGGCCGGGAGCTGGACCTTGCGCACCTTGGCGGCAACCACCCCGAGGATGAAGGTCAGCATCAGCATGTTGGGCAGCGGGCTGAGGAAGGTCGCGGTCGCTTCTTCGACCGCTCCGCCGGCGCCCGCGAGGGCCGCGTAGCAACCGGTGATCCCCTTCACGGTGGCCAGCGCCGCCAGCCCGACCGCGAAGATCTTCAGCGCTCGGGTGTCGCGCAGGACGTTGACCACCAGCAGCGGCACCAGGATCAGGTAGCCGACGTGCATGCTGCGGTGGAAGAGGTCGCCGACGGCGACGCCCGCGCTGGAGGTGTAGGCGGTGGCGACCCCGGCCACCGCCGCCGCCGCGAGGATTGCCAGCGGTACCACCAGCGGTTCGGGCAGGCGCGGCCGCTCGTCGCGGGTGACGAAGCGCAGGACGACGCCGGCCAGGCCGAAGAGGATGAGGACGTCCGGCGTCGTCAGGCTGCTGACCGCCTGTTCGTAGAAGCGGTCCCCGGAAGGGATCGCCCCGATCGCTTCGTTTTCGGCCAGCACCGTGCCGACCAGCAGCAGCCCGAGGCAGGCCTCGGGGAAGCGCAGGAGGACGACGCAGAGGAGCAGGACGAGCGGCGCCAGCAGCCCCTGCGACCCGGCTTTCTCGAGCCCCGCCGAGAGCGCTATCCCCGCAAGGACACCCGCCACCGCGACCGCGAGCCCGGTGGCGAGGACCGGCGTCGCGAGGTCCCGACGACTCAGACCCGCGCCCCCTGCGAGGTGCGCGAGGACCCGGAGCGGCGGGGGTCGTGCGGCCGGTAGGCCTCGTAGGTGTTCTGTTTGGTGCCGGAGCGGTTGAAGGCGAAGCCGAGCAGCGGTGCCCCGGTCGCCCGCAGCGCCTCGATCGCGCGGCGCGCCTCGCGGCGGCGGGTGTGGCGCGAGTCGATCACGAAGACCACGCCGTCGGCGTAGCGCGAGAGGACCACCGGATCGACCACGGCCAGGGCCGGGGGGCTGTCGAAGAGGACGACCTCGTTCTCGGCTTTCAGGCTCTCGACGACTTTCGCCATCCGCCGCGAGGAGAGCGACTCGACCGCTTCTTCGGTGTGCGAGCCGGCGGGCAGGAGCCGCAGGCGGCCGGCGTCGGAGCTGCCGCGCGGGGTGCGGATGCCGCGCATCACCCGCTCGACGTCGGGCTCCTCGTCGCCGACCAGCAGATCGCTGAGGCCGGGGGAGAGGTCGGTCTTGAAGATCTCGTGCAGGGTCGGGCGGCGCAGGTCGGCGTCGACCGCGGTGACCTGGCGGCCTTCGGTGGCCAGCGTGCGGGCGACGTTGGAGGAGACGAAGCTCTTGCCGCAGCCCGATTCGGGGCCGGTGACGAGGATCGTGCGCCCACCTTCGACGTCGAGGTTGATCGCCTGGCGGTCGGCGCGGTCGAGGGCGAAGACGATCGCCGTGCGCAGGCTGCGAAACGCCTCCAGCGGCGTTTCTTTGCGGACCCGCGGGATCTCGCCCAGCAGCTGCAGGTCGAGGTCGCGGGAGGCGTCCTGGGCGGAGCTGTAGCGGTCGAAGAAGAGGTCGCGCAGGTAGACGGCCAGGGCGCCTAGCAGCAGGGCGATGATGAAGGCGAGGATCGCGTCGCGTTTGGGCTTTGGCGCCACCTCGTTCGGGTCGGGTGCGGCCTGCTCGACGATCCGCAGCGAGTCGCCGGGGTTGGAGGTCTGGGAGGCGATCTGTTCCTGGATCGCCCCGAGCTCGATCTCGAGCCCGGCCCGGTCGGGGTCGCCGGCCGGCGTTTCGATCAGTTCTTCTTCGATCTCGTTGACCCGTTCCTGCAGCGGCCCGAGGGTCTTTTTCAGCCCTTCGACCTGGAGGCCGCCCAGGTAGGTGGCGAAGGCGCGGGCGTAGGCGTTGGCGAATTCGGCCGAGACCTGTGGGTCGCCAGTCACCGCACTGAAGCTGAGCACCCCGATCCGCGACTCTGGCGAGACATCGACGCTGTCGTCGAATTCGGACTCGCGGCCTTTGACCGTCTCGTCTTCGTGGGCGATGTCGAGGACGGTGCGGGTCGCGGCCAGCTCGTCGTAGACGTTGGAGAGGCTGAGCAGTTCTTCCTCGTTGAGGACTTCGCCGGAGGCCTGGCTGGTGGAGACGATCTGACCCAGCGCCTGGCTTTCGAATTCGTCGGCTTTCGAGGAGGAGATCAGGTAGACGATCACCGCGGCCGCAACCGCGAAAAGGGCCAGCCATTTCTTGGCGGCCCAGATGAGTCGAAGTTGGGGGTTGGGTTCCACGGCTTTGGTGACCTATCGGCTGGTCGGGAGGTGACTTGAATCCTGCTGCCCCGGCGGCAGCGGCGAGGGCGGGAGATTACTTCTACGGCTACCCGCGCCCCCCTCTCTAAACGCCTCGGGTTGCGCTTTGCACCTGGGCCAGCGCCTGCTCGGGCGCGCTGTCGGGCGAGAGCGCCGCCGCCGCGCCCCGCAGCGCCGCGGGGGCGAGCCGCAGGGCGCGCCGCTCGCGGGAGCCGGCGAGGAGGAGCGCGTCGATCGGGCGCATCTGGTCCTCGGCGTCGAGCGCCCGGACCAGGCGACCGGGGCCGAGCCGGTCGAGCGGCCGGTGGGGGACGGTGGCGGCCTCGGGCGGGGCCGTTCCGATCAGCGACACGTCGGCGCCCTCGCGCGCCGCCTCCGCCAGCCAGGCGGCCACGCGGGCGGCGCCACGGCGGCTGCTGGCGACGCCGACGATTCGCACCGGGCCGATCCGCGGCGGCTCCAGCCCGAACCCGCTTTCGCCCTCGCCCGAGCTGTGGCGCAGGCGATGCACGGTGGCGAGCGAGTCGCCACCGCACTCGAGCACGATCCTGACGAAACCGCGACCGCCGTCGCGCCAGCCGCCGTAGAGGAAGAGGCGATAGGCGAGCTTCGCCAGCGGCCGGACGACGATCCCGGTCAACGCTTCGGCGGCGCCGGGCCGGCGGCCCTGGGCGATCTCCAGGCGCGCGTAGGCGCGGGCGTCGGCCAGAGCCTCGCCCCACGAGGCGGCGAGCATGTGGCGCAACTCGCCGGCGAAGGGCTGCACCGGCCCGTCTGGCCAGAGCCCCTCGTGGACGCTCCGCCCCTCGTCGTGGCGGAAGGCGCCGCGGCGGAAGAGCCGGTGGCGGTAGCGCGGGTAGCGAATCGAGGGGCCGAGGGCCTTGCCGAGGAAGACGTCGCGCATCGGGATCGCGCCCATCGTCACCCTCGGCGGCGCCGCGAGGAAGTCGCGCAGCTCGGCGGCCAGCTCGGCGCTGACCTGCTCGTCGGCGTCGATCTCCAGCACCCAGTCGCCGCTGGCGTGGTCGAGGGCGACGTTGCGCTGGGCGGCGAAGCCGGGCCAGGGGTTCTCGACCACCAGCGCCCCCGCCGCCGCGGCCAGCTCGCGGGTGCGGTCGCGGGAGCCGCTGTCGACGACCACCACCTGGTCGCAGAACTCGAGGCTGGCGAGGCAGGCGGGGAGGCGCTCCTCCTCGTCCTGGGCGATTACGCAGGCGGTGATGGTCTCGCTCACGCGGCCTCCCTCGCCAGCTGCTCGCCGAGCCGCAGCGCCAGCGCCGCGATCGTCAGCGTCGGGTGGACCGGGGCGTAGGTGGGGAAGGCCGAAGAGCCGGCGATGAAGAGGTTCTCGATCTCCAGGTGGCGCATCTCCCCGTCGACTACCCCGCGCCCCGGCGGTCCCATCCGGCAGGTCCCCATCAGATGGCCGCCCTCGGGCCCCGGACCCACTTCCGTCGCCTCGATCCCAAGCCGTTGCAGTCGCTCGTGCAGCAGCTCCACGGCGCGACCGACGCCGTCGATTTCGTAGCGGGTGGAGGGGAGGTAGGTGGTGCGGTTCAGCGGCAGCCCGAAGGAGTCGCGGTTGGGCGAGAGGGTGACCGTGCTGCCGGCCTGCGGCACGTCCTCGCTCAGCATGTCGAAGGGGATCGTGCGCCGCCAGCGCGCCAGCGCCCCGGCGCGGACGTCCGCGCCGCCTTCGCGGGCGACGACGCGGTCGATCAGCAGGTGGGAGATCGATGCCCCGGGGTTGTAGGGGCTGAGGATCGCCGCCGAGCGCCGCGAGCGGAAGCTCCCTTCGCGGAAGGCCTCGACCAGCCCGGTGGAGAGGCTGCTGCCGACCCCGGGTTCGACCTCCTCACGCAGGGTGACGGTGACCGTGGTGTGACCGTGGTCGAAGAGGTATTTCCCGACCGCCGGCCCGTCGAGGCCGGAGCGCAGCAGCAGGCCCGGGTTTTCGATCCCGTTCGCCGCCAGCACGTAGCGCTTGCCCCGCACCAGGGTCCGGCCCCCGCCCGGGTCGATCGTCTCGACGCCCTCGACCTCGCCGTCGGGGCCGAGCCGCAGGCGGGCGGCGACGGTCTGCTCGCGCAGGTCGAGGCCCGGGTGCTGGAGGACCGGGGCGAGGCCGTTGAGGGGGGAGAAGCGGGCGTCGACCGGGCAGAGTTCGCAGACCGCGGACCCGCAGCAGGCGGGCCGGTCCTGAATCGGGCGCGAGGGTCGCGCTTGTGGCAGCGGCACGAACGGCTGCAAGTGATCTGCCACCGCCTTGTCGATCGGGCTGAGAGGATGCGGCGGAAGCGTTCGGGCGCCCGGAATCCCTGGTCCGGGCTGTCCCGATCCCGCCGCCGGGGCACCGGCGACGCCGAGCGCCGCCTCGGCCTGCGCGTAGAAGGGCTCGAGCTCCTCCAGCGAAAGCGGCCAGTCCTCCATCACCCCGAAGCTGGAGCGCATCTTGAAGTCGGCGGCCCGGAAGCGGAGCGCGGCGCCGGCCCAGTGCAGGGTCGAGCCGCCGACGCCGTAGACGTAGCTCCACGGGTAGTCGCGGGTCCCGGGCGCGGTTTCGTTGTTCGGTTCGGCGCCGGAGACGGCTGCTTCCCAGCGGCCGTCGGCGAGCTGCTCGGCGTGGGTCTTCAGCGCCCCGCGCTCGAGCATCGTCACCCGCAGCCCCTGCTGCAGCGGCCGCCAGGATGCCAGCAGCCCGCTGACGCCGGAGCCGACGACCACCAGGTCAGCCTCGGCGGTCTTCACGTCGGCCGCACCAGACCGGCGCAGGCGGGGTCGCCGGGGTCGGTTCCGGTCACCGCGTAGGCGAGATTGGAGGCGGGTTCGGAGAGCATCGGCTCCAGCAGGCCGTCGACCGCCCTATGCCGCGCCGATTCCGGCATCACCGCCGAGACCGGGTCGCGGACCGCGAGGGCGAAAGCGGTCGCGTGGAACTCGTACTTCTCCTCGCCGTACTCTTCCCGCGCCCGCGCCAGCAGCTGCCCGGCGAGCTCGGTGTCGATCCCCAGCCGGTCGGCGACCAGCTGCTCGAACTCGTCGTTCGGGATCAGCGCCGCGTAGGGCGCGGCGACCGCCACCGCGGCGGCGCCGGTGCCGATCGCGAGGACGGTGCGGCGCCGCAGGCGTCGCCCACCGCGCGCGCCCTCGGCGACCGCCTTGGCCAGGGCGAGGATCCGCGGCGTCTGCAGAGCGTTGTCGTAGTTCTCGTGGACGCGTTCGCGTGCCGCTGCGCCCATCGCCCGCCGTCGCTCCGGGTCGCTAAGCCGCCGCAGCGCCGCCGCCAGCGCCTCGGGGTCGCCCGGCGGCACCGTCTCGCCGCTGTCGCCGAGCATCTCCGGGATCGCGCCGACCCCGGAGGCGACCACCGGCAGGCCGGCGGCCATCGCCTCCAGCACCGCCCAGGGGACGGCGTCGGCGTGGGTCGGCAGGGCGAAGACGTCGGCTTCGGCGTAGAGCTCGCGCAGCCGCTCGCTGCCGGCGGTGACGCCGCGGTGCAGCCGGACGAAGTCGCGCGCCTCGACCTCGTCGCCGCTGACCACGTCGAGGACCGCCTCGTCGCCCAGCGCCCCGACCGCCTCGATCAGCGTCGGCAGCCCCTTGCGCTCGACGTCGTTGCCGACGAACAGGAGCCGCATCGGCCCCCCGCGGTCGCGCGGGCGCCGGGCCGCGGCCTCGCCCCACCAGCCGGCGTCGAGCCCGGGGTGGATCGGCTCCGTCCGCAGGTCGTCGAGGCCGTATTCGGACTCCAGCGCGGCGGCGTTCCACCCGGTCCAGGGCATCGCCGCGGCGGCGCCGCGCAGGGCGCGCCGCTCGAGCCGCCGCATCAGCCGCAGCTGGCGCGGGGTCCAGCGGTCGTGCGGGGTGTATTCGAGCGCGGTGAACTGGCCGACGGTGGCGTCGATCGAGAGGATCGTCGGCAGCTCGCGCATCGGCCCCTTCGCCAGCAGTGCCGAGGCCTGGGTGTTGACGAGGGCGACGTCGACCTTGCTGCGATGGCGCTTCAGCAGGCGCCTGGTCTGCCAGGACCAGCGCAGCCGCCAGCGCAGCGCCTGCAGGTCGGCGTCCGAGCCGCGGATCCACTTGCGGACGAAGAGCCGTCCGAGCCGCCGGGGCGGCGGCACCGTCGCCATCGTCGCCTCGACCCCGGGCAGCGTCTCCAGCACCGCTTCCAGCTGGGCTTTCAGCGTGCGGTGGCCAAGCACGCCCTCGTCGATCACCAGGAGGCGCAGCGGCCGCGGCTCGTCGCTTCCGACATTCGCCACACCCTGCTGGGGTCGATCTCCGATGCGCTTCACTTGCCCTCCAGCAGGCGCTCGGCCCGGGCGGCGACCACGGTGCGGTCGAAGCGTTCGACCGCCACCTTCGCCGCCAGCGCGCCCTCGCGCCGCACCCGCTCGGGGTCGTTCTCGTAGCCGCGCAGCACCTCGACCAGGGCGGCGGCGTCGTTCTCGGGCGAGACGATCGCCCCGTAGGAGTCTTCGATCAGCCCGACCACGCCCTCGGCTCCGGTCGAGACGCAGGGCCGTTCGGCCAGCATCCCGAGGACCACCGCCCGCGGCTGGCCCTCCGCCGGGCTGGGGCAGAAGACGTCGACGTCGAAGGCGGAGAGGACGTCGCCGATCTCGGCCCCCGGCGTCTTCAGGAAGTGCGCCCGCCCGCCCAGCGACTCCGCCTGCGCCTTCAGCGCGGCCTCGGTCTCACCGGCCCCGGCGAGGATCAGATGGGTCTCGGGCCCCAGGGCGGCGACGGCGTCGATCAGGACGTCGTTGCCCTTCTTCGGGTGGAAGCGGGAGACGCAGCCGACGGTGAAGGCCCCGGCGGGGATGCCGAGCTCGGCCCGCACCCGCTCCCGCCCCTCGGCGCTGAAGCGGATCTCCTCGGTCCGCATCGCATTCGGCAGGTAGGTGACCTTCTCCGCGGCGATGCCGGCGGCGATCACCGACTCGCGCGTTCCCTCGGAGATCGCCATCACCGCGCTGACGCCGCGGCCGGCGCGGGCGTAGGTCCAGCGGCTCGGCCCCTGTCGCATCTGCCGCGGCACCGGTCCCCACTCGCACCAGGCGACGCGCGGCCGCAGCGGCGGCGGCAGGCCGGGGGTCAGCAGCTGCTCCTTCTTGTAGTGGAGAAGGAGCACGTCGTAGGGAGCCTCGGCCTCCAGCGCCTGCCGCAGGCCGGTCCGCAGCGCCGGCCATTTCAGCGCCAGGCCCGGCCAGGTCTTGCCCGAGAGCTTGGGACCGAGATCCAGCGGCCGCACTTCGACCGCCGTGTCGCGGCCGATCTCCGGTGAGTCACTCAGCATCACCGCCTGGTGGCCGCGCTGCGTCAGCGCGTCGAGCAGCTCGACCGCGGCGAACTCGGCTCCGCCGGGGGCGGCGCCGGTCATCACCGAGACGATCTTCACCGGCTCAGGCGCCGCTCCAGCGCCTCGATCGAGTACTCGCGCTCGGCCAGCTCGCGGCCGGCGGCGGCGAGCGGGTTGCCGCGCGCGGGGTCGAGCGCCTCCAGCAGCGCCGCGGCGAACGAGGCGCCGTCGGTGCCGCCCTCGGCGTAGTGCTCGCCGGCCCGCACTTCGAGCCCGGCGGCGGCGCGGGGGGTGGCGGCGACCGGGACCCGGTAGGCGAGCGCCTCGACGAACTTCAGCGGCGAGCCGCCGCCCTCGAGCAGCGGGACCGCAACGGCGCCCGCACCCAGATAGACGCTACGTAGATCGGGAACGAACCCGCTCGGCCGCACCCGCTCATCGCCGGCCTCGATCTCGCCGCTGCCCTTGCCGGCGACCACCAGTTCGACCTCCGGGGCGCGATCCCACAGCGCCGGCATCGCCTCCTCGAGCAGGAAGCTCAGCGCCCCGCGGTTGGGCTCGTAGGTGAGGTCGGCGACGAACAGCACCTTCCGCTCGCCATCGCGGGGCGGTACCGGCTCGATCCCGGCGACGTCGACGACATTGGGGACGAAGCGCAGCCGCGCCCCAGGTGCCAGCGCCGCCGCGCCCTCCATGTCGGTGGGGGAGACCATCCAGCACTCGGCGAAGGTGCTCAGCAGCAGCCGCTCGAAGCGCTCCAGGTCGGCCTGCGACATCTTCGTGACCTGCAGTCGATGGCGGAAGGCGGACTCGAGGTTGTGGGCGTCGTAGATCGCTTCCCGGCGGGAGGCGAGCGGCAGCAGTGCTGCGGCGGCCACTGGTCCCTCGGCGACGACCCGGGTCTCGGGATCCTTGCTCAGCTCGGCGGTCCGCCGCGCCACCCCCGGCCAGACCCCGCGGGCGAAGTCCTCGGGAATGCGGCGCAGGCGGGCGCGAGCGTAGGCGGGCAGCCGCTGCAGCGCTCCCGGCCGCTCGATCCGGTGCATCGTCAGGCCCGCGATCCGCTCGTAGGCGAGGTCTGGCTCATCGGCCCCGAAGGCGCCGTAGACCAGGTCGACCGGTCCGAGGGCGGCCAGCGCCCGCACGATCCCGTGGGTTCGCCGCGCGCGCCCCGAGTCGAGGGTGGGCGTAAATGAGGTGGCGATCACGGTCCGCATCGGACGAGGAGGCGCTTTTGGAAAAGCGCCGGCCGAGTATATGGACGCTCGCGGACTTCGCCGGCGCTGTGGAGCTGACCTAACCGCGGTACTGCTGCACCAGCGTGCGCACCGTCGTGTAGATCGGCTTCTGGCCACCGTCGTAGCGCAGCAGCCCGAAGCCGTGCTCGCGGTCGGTGGGGTTGGTGCTGCGGTCGCGCAGCTGGAAGGCGAGGAACATCCCGATCTTCCAGTCGGTGCGGGACACCGCCGCGTTGAGGAACTTCTGCAGGTGTTCCTTCTGGACCGATTCGCTGACGCACTGGCTGCCGCAGTTGGCGGTCGACTGGCCGTACTCGGTGATCCAGATCGGCTTCGACGAGGCGCCTTTTTCGTTCATCCGCTTGCGCAGGACATCGACCCGGCCGAACGGCCCGGCGGCGGTCCCCTCGGCCGGGTCGTGCCCGTACCAGTAGGGGTGGTCGGCGAAGCCGTAGAAGTAGTCGTTGAGGTTGGGGATCCGCGCGTAGAGCGTGTCCATCCAGCTGGTGTCGGTGCCGTAGACGCGGGTCGGGAGGATCACCTTCACCGGCAGGCCGAGGCTCTTGATCGCTTCCAGCGTGGGGCGGACGGTGTCGGCGTAGAGCGCGGCCGACATGCCACCGAAGTAGGGCTCGTTGCCGAGCTCCACCGAGGTGATCGCGAAGCGGGCCTCGTCGAGCTCGGGGTGGGCGTCCCAGAAGCTGCCGCCGAGGCCGTAGCGGCGGACGAAGGCGACGACCCATTCGCGGTAGTGGGTGGCGTTGCCGAGTTCGTTGGCGCCGAGCAGGGCGTGGATCCGGGTGCGGACTTCGGCGGCGGCCTTGAGGACCAGAGCGTCCTGGGCGGTGACCGATTGGGCCGGGTCCCACTCGTGGCGGGTGACGGCGGCGCCGAGCGCGGCCCGGTACTGCGTTTCCTCCCAGTTCCAGCCGCCCCAGCCGCCGTCGACTCCGACCACCAGCGGGGCAGCGCCGGGCTGCGGGGCTGGTGCGGGTTCGGGGGAAGGGGTCACGGCGTTGGCAACTTTCACCGCGACCGAGGCGGTGGAGGTCTGGCCGGCGGTGTCGTAGGCGGTCGCGGTCAGGGTGTGGGTCCCGTCGCTGACCTTGGTCGAGTCGAAGCTGCAGTTCCAGGGCGAGTAGGCCTCGGCGTTGAGGAGGACGCCGTCGACCTTGATCACGACCTTTTCGACTCCCTGGTCGTCGCTGGCACCCGCCTCGCAGGCGGCACCGCTGATCGCGCCGCTGACGGTGGCGCCGGCGGTCGGGGCCTTCCAGCTCACGCTGGGGGCCGCGTCGACGGGAGCAGGCGTCGGTTCCGGCTCGGGAGTGGGCTCCGGGGTCGGTTCGGGTTCCGGCTCCGGGGTGGGCTCGGGCGCCGGCTTGTTCGCGACGTTGACGGCAACCGAGGCGGTGGAGAAGTTGCCGGCCGAGTCGTAGGCGGTCGCGCTCAGGGTGTGGGTGCCGTCGCTGACCGTGGTCGAGTCGAAGCTGCAGTTCCAGGGCGCGGAGGCCTCGGTGTTGAGGACGGCGCCGTCGACCGCCATCACCACGCGCTTGACGCCGCGCTCGTCACTGGCGGTCGCCTCGCAACCCGCGCCGCCGATCGTGCCCTTGACCGTGGCGCCGGCAGCCGGGGCCTTCCAGGCGACCGAGGGGGGAGTGACGTCGGTCTGGCGCTTGCGGGCCGCCGTCGTCCGGTTCGTCTCCTTGATGCAGCGCTGGCGCAGTTCGCGGCGCTTGGCGGCCGTGCTGGCCCGGTTGGCCTTCTTGGCGCAGGCGGTGCCGGTCCGCTCGGCGCTGGCGTTGACCGGCTTGGCCTTGGCGCCGGCGCTGGCGGCGAAGACGGACGCGAGGAGCAGGAAGGCCATTGCCAGGGCGACGGCTGCGATTCGGATGGCGGGGGAGCGGAGGGGCATGACTCCCCCCTTGTCGGTCACCTGCGACTGAGATCCGCAGCTAATCGACAACTTTTGGACAGATGACCCACACTAAAAGTGGGTAGGCGCAGGCGCGCTTGCGTTTCAGCCTCGATACGCAGCCATCGCCGACTCGACGATGGGGTAGGCCGGCTTCTCGGAGCCGTCCTCGCGCAGCAGTCCGAACTCGCGCTCGCGATCGCCCTCATGGCTGGCGCGGTCGCGCAACTGGAAGACGGAGATCATCTTCACGCCCCAGTCGGAGCGGGAGACGATCGCGTTCAGCATTTCCTGCAGGTGCAGGGCCTGGTCCGCCTCGGGGACGCACTCTTCGCCGCAGTCGGCGGTGGACTCGCCGTACTCGGTTATCCAGATCGCCTTGGTGTTGGCGCCGTGTTCGTTCATCCGCTCCCGAGCCGTTTCGATCCGGCCGAACGGGCCGGCGTCGTCGTCGGTGGCTGGGTGGTGGCCGTACCAGTAGGGATGCTCGGCGAAAGCATCGAAGAGCTCGTTCAGGTTGGGGATCAGCTGATAGAGCCGGTCCATCCAGCGGGTGTCGCTGCCGTAGGTCCGGCTCGGCAGGACGACCGTCACCGGCAGGCCCAGGCGGTTGATTTCCTCCAGGGTCGGGCCGACGACGGCCGCGTATTCCTCAACCGACATCTCACCGAAGTAGGGCTCGTTGCCGAGCTCGACCGAGGTGATCGCGAAGCGCGACTCGTCGAGCTCGGGGTGCGCGTCCCAGAAGCTGCCGCCGGGGCCGTAGTAGCGGATGAATTCGACGACCCATTCGCGGTAGTGGGTCGGGTCGCCGAGCTGGTTGCCGCCGAGCAGGGCGTGGATCTTGGTGTGGATTTCGCCGAAGGCGGCTTCCATCACGTCGTCCTGCTCGTCGACCGGCTCGGCCGGGTCCCACTCGTGGCGGGTGATCGCGGCGCCGAGCTCGGCCCGCTCTTCGATTTCCTCGTCGCTCCAGCCGGTGTAGCCGCCGTCGATGCCGACGACCAGGCCACCGGGGACCATCGTCGGCGGGACCGCGGGCTTGGCGCGGCGGTTCTTCCGCTTGCGGACCAGGCAGCGGCGCAGAGCCCGGGCGCGAACCCGGCGGACGGCCTTGGCACCGGCGCCGCGCTTGGCGGCGACGCGGGCGCGGCTGGAGGCGAGCTTGGCGCACTTGCCGCCAGGCGCGCCCTGGCCGAGCGAGACGGCGGAGCGCAGCTTCGCCTGACCGCGAGCCTCGGCGCCGCTGGTGCTGACGACCAGCAGCGAGACGGCCGCCAGCAGCAGGGCGAAGAGGGCGACGCGACGGCTGTGAAGGAGTAGCTCCATGCCATCCCGTCATCGGGTGGCCATAGAGCCTCCTTTGCCATAAGCAAGTCACCTGGACGGATGTATGAGTGCCCGCAAATCCATGCAAGTTCGGTTTCCTGGGCAGCAAATTGGGATACGTCTTATTAAGATGTATCTTAATTACGAGATATGGCTTTCTTCAACCGCAAAGACGAGCTGGAGGCACTGTCCGAACGGCTGCGATCGAAGCGCGGCGAGTACTTCGTGCTCTATGGGCGCCGCCGGGTCGGCAAGAGCGAGCTGCTGCGCCACTTCGGCGAGGGACTTCGCCAGTTCTATTTCGAGGCCAGCTCGGGAAGCCAGCGAGACCAGCTCGAGGACCTCGGAGCCGAGCTTGCGCGCTTCAGCGGCCGCGCCATCTATGCCGAGCAGCCGCTGGGCAGCTGGCGAGCGGCCTTTGTCGCCTTCGCCGAACTGCTGGAGGACGGGCCGACGATGATCGTGCTCGACGAGTTCCAGTTCATCGCCCAGCAGGAGCCTGAGATCGGCTCGCTGCTCAACCGCTTCGTCGGTGAGCAGGCCGACAACCCCGACCTCTTCCTCTGTTTGTCGGGCTCGGACATCAGCTTCTTCGAACGCGAGGTCGTCGGATACGGGGCGACCACCTACGGGCGCCGCACCGGCTCGCTGCGGCTGCTGCCGTTTCCCTGGAATGAGATCGAGGCCTTCGTCCCCAACTGGAGCGTCGAGGACAGGATCAGGGCATGGGCGGTGTTCGGCGGTATCCCCTACTACCTGAAGGAGATCGACCCGGACGAGCCCCTCTCGGAGGCGATCCGGCGCGCGGTTCTCTACCCCGACGGGTTGCTGCGTGAAGAGCCGCGGTTCCTGCTCTCGCAGGAGAGCCGCCTGCGCGAGCAGGCGACCTATATGTCATGCCTGAGGGCGATCGCCGGCGGCGCCACGCGCCTCAACGAGATCGCCCAGCGAGTCGGTCGCTCGGCCTCCGACGTTCGCGCCTTTCTCGAGGTGCTCGAGGAGATGGGCGTCGTCCAGCGCCGCTACCCCGTGACCCACGGCTCGAAGAAGAGAGTGATCTACACGGTCGTCGATCCGTTTCTCCGGTTCTGGTTCCGCTTCGTCGCACCGCGCGAAAGCCGTCTCGCGACCCGCGCCGACGCCGATCGCTACCTCGAGGATTCGGTGTTGCCGGCTCTCGACAAGTTCGTCTCCGAGGATGCGTTCGAGCGGGTCTGTCAGGCCTGGCTCGCCGAGGAGACCGGTGCCGCCGAGGTGGGGTGGTGGTGGGGATCGATTCGCCGCCGCGAGGACGGGCAGCTACGCAACCGCCCCCATGAGGCTGACGCGGTTGCTGTCGATGCCGATGGCAAGGTGATTGCGCTCGGTTCCTGCAAGTGGCCGGAGGAGGCCAACTCAAAGCATGTCCACGAGGCTGGCGAGCTCGCCAAACTGGAGACGATCAGGGATGAGCTCGAAGCGCCCGAGGCGGATCTCTACTTCTTCGATCGAACCGGCTTCTCGTCCCGCCTGCGTGAGCTGGCCGCCGAACGCGACGACCTTCGTCTGGTGTTGGCGGGCGACCTCGGGTAGGCCGCCCGCCCCCAGCTCACGGGGTGTTGCGGTGGGTCGCGTCGAAGGGGTCGCCGAAGGCCTCGTCGTCGAGGCCCTTGGCGATCTCGCGGACGCCGTCGGGCACCCGCATCTCCGGTTCGAAGCCGAGCCGCTCCTTCACCTTGGCGAAGGAGACCTTGTAGTCGCGCGGGTCCTCGTCGCGGTGGACGAAGGAGACGTTGCCGCGGTCGATCTCGCCGGTGATGATCTCCACCAGGTCGAGCTTGCGGTAGTTCTCGTCGCTGTGGCCGACGTTGAAGACGTCGTGGCCGACCTCGTCGGGGCCCGCCTCCAGCACCCGGACGATGCCGCGGGCGGCGTCGCGGACGTGGATGTAGGGGCGCCAGAACTGCTCGCCGAAGACTTCGAGGTCCTTGTCGGCCCAGAGTTCGCGGGTGAACTCGTTGACGGTGAGGTCGAAGCGCATCCGCGGCGCGGCGCCGTAGACGGTGGCGAAGCGCAGGCAGGTCGGGACGGTGGTGCCGCTGCCGTCGGAGAGCAGCATCTTCTCGATCTCCACCTTCTGTTCGGCGTAGAGCGAGACCGGTGCCAGCTCCGCTTCCTCGTCGACCGGCGTCTCCGGATCGGCCATGCGGCCGTAGTTGGAGCAGGTGGAGGCGAAGATCAGGTGCGTTACCCCGGCCGCGTTGGCGTCGGCGACGAGGCCGCGGGTGGCCTCGACGTTGGTGTCCTGGGCCAGCTCGGGATCGCGGGCGCAGGCGGGGTCGCCGACGATTGCCGCCAGGTGGACGACCGCCTCGGCGCCCTCGAGCAGCTCGCGGCGCAGATCGGCGTCGCGGATGTCGCCGATCGCGACCTTGGCCCCCTTCTGCTCGAGCATGTCGGCGATCGGCTGCTGGCCGTGCAGCAGCGAGTCCAGAACCCGCACCTCCCGGCCTGCCTCGAGTAGGGCGGTCGCGACTTCGGCTCCGACGTAACCGGCGCCTCCGGTGACCAGGACTGGTCCGCTCAACGTAATCCTCCGTGTTCTTCGATGTATCGGTCCACCAGCCCGGAAAACGCCGCGCGGAAGGCGGCGGGGCTGAAGCGTTCTGCGTGTGCTCGGATCTTCATCGGATCGAAGCGGCTGAAATCGGTGTCGTGCAAGGCCTCGGCCAGGGCGGCGGCGTCCTCGCCGTCGACCAGTACCCCGGTCTCGCCCGAGATCACGGTCTCGCGGACGCCGCCGCGGTTGACCGCGATCACCGGCCGCCCGGCCGCCTGGGCCTCGACCGCGGCGATCCCGAACTCCTCGACGTTGGGCACCACCAGCGCGATGCAGCGGGAGTAGAGGTCGCCCAGCCGCTGGTCGGAGACGCTGCCGAGGAACTCGACCCCGAGCCCGGCGTAGAGCGTCTCGAGGCGCTCGCGGTCGGGGCCGTCGCCGACGATCTTGATCGGCAGGCCGGCGATCCGCGCCGCCTCCAGCGCCACCTGCACCCGCTTGTGAGGGACGATCTGGCCGACGAAGAGGAGGAAGTCCTCGGGCTCGCCGACGGCGAAGCGTTCGACCGCGACCGGGGGGTGGACGATCTCCGACTCGACCCCGTAGAGCTCCAAGATCCTGTCCTGGGTGATCTTACCGTTTGCGACGTAGCGGCTGACCCGCCCGGCGGCCTTCAGGTCCCAGTCGCGGTTGCGCTTGAGGATCGCCCGCATCGCCGGCCGCCCCGGCCACGGGGTCTCGGCTTCGGCCCGCTCCTGCTCGAACCAGGCGTAGCGGAAGGGGCTGTGGCAGTAGCAGACGTGCAGCGCTCCCGGTCCCGGGCGCAGGCCGTGGGCGAAGGCGCTGGAGCTGGTCACGATCGTCTCGAAGCCCTGCACCCGCAGCCGCTCGGCGGCCTTGGGGAAGAAGGGCAGGAGGTAGCGGAAGCTGCTCTGCCTGGCGCCGAGGCGCTGCAGGCCAGAGGTGTGCACCTCGCGCCCGGCGAAGCCCTCGGCGACCGCGTCGGCGTCGTAGAGCAGGGTGTAGATCGGCGCCTGCGGCCAGCAGCGGGCCATCTCGGCGAAGGTGCGCTCCGCCCCCCGCATCGTCAGCAGGTAATCGTGGGCGAGCGCGAGCGAAGAAGAGCTAGTACGCGCCACGCCCCGAGAACACGGCGGGGATGGTGGCGAGCAGGATCTCGATGTCGCGAGCCAGCGACCAGCCGGCGACGTACTGGTAGTCGAAGCGGACCATCTCCTGGAAGGGGCTCTGCGAGCGGCCGTAGACCTGCCACGGGCCGGTCAGGCCGGGGCGCAGCTCCAGCCGGCGCTGGTGCCAACCCTCGTCCAGGGCGTCGGTCTCTGGGAAGATCAGCGGCCGCGGGCCGACCAGGCTCATCTCGCCGACCAGGACGTTGAAGAGCTGCGGCAGCTCGTCGAGCGAGAAGCGGCGGATGAAGTGACCGACCTTGGTCACCCGCGGGTCCTCGCGAATCTTGAACATCACGCCGTCGTCGGCCTCGTTCATCTCCGCCAGGTCTGCCTTGCGCTCTTCGGCGTCGACGTACATCGAACGGAACTTGATCAGCCGGAAGCTGGTGCGGCTGCGGCCGGCGCGGGGCTGGCGGAAGAAGATCGGGCCGCGGGACTCGACCTTGATCGCGATCGCGATCGCGATCATCAGCGGCGAGAGGAGCGTCAGCAGGGCCAGCGAACCGACGACGTCGAGGGTGCGCTTGGCGGCCATCGAGACCGAGGTCAGGGTCGGGGTGCCGATCGAGAGCAGCGGCAGCCCGCCGACCTGGTCGAGGGCGCGAACCCCGTCGAGGAACTCGAACAGGCGGGGGATCACGTCGACGGCGACGCCGGCGTCGCGGCAGGCGCGGATGCACTCGAGGAACTCCTCGTGGCTGGCGCGGGAGAAGGCGATGATCACCCGGTCGGCCTGCTGCTTCTCGATGATCTCCTTGAGGTCGGCGAAGCGGCCGAGCCAGGGAAGGTCGGGCGAGCCGATGTTGTAGACGTCGTCGTCGACGATCCCGATCGGCACGAGGCCGAACTGGGAGTTGTTGGCGAGCTTCTCGACCACATGGCCGGCAACGACGCCGGAGCCGAGGATCAAGGTCCGCTGGCGCAGGTCCTCGTCCCGGTGCAGGCCGGCGCGGACGATGGTGCGAGAGACCCCGCCGAAGACGGCGAGACCGGCGACGGTGAGGAAGGTCAGGAAGACCGGATCGTGGATCGAGGTCGCCGCGGCGATCCCGAACAGCGGCCAGGTGATCAGCAGGATCGCGACGAAACCGCGCGGCATCTCGGGAACCGCCGAGGCCCAGATCGAGAGCTGGTCACCGCGGTAGAGGCCAATGCTGAAGGCCGAAGCCGGCCAGAGCAGGACCGTGCCGGCGACGAACATCAACCCATCCCAGTGGCTGAAGCCGACGATCAGAACCGCCAGGGCGGCAGCTAGGGCAGCGGCAAGGCCGTCGCCGAAGACGAGCATCCGCGCCAGCACAGCGCCGCGCTGTTTGGCCCGGCTTTCCTGCGCGGGTGCGACGGCGCTCGCCGCCACCTCGGTGCTACCCGAAGCTTCGGCTGCGGTTGGGCTCGACACAGTTGGACTCGACATTTTCTCGATCGGGGGGGAGGGATGGGGAAGAAGAGCTGATGCTGAAATTCAGTTGGCCGTGGGGGTTGGCCGTGAGTACTTCGGCTCGCCTGGTTGGACAAGCATGCTTCTGCAATATCGGACTTCTCTGCAATATCGGACTTCTTTTGAACTTCGCCACCCTTACTACCCGGCGGACGGGTTCTTTCAGAGCCCGAGCTAGAAAATAAAGGTCTTTGGCGGGAATCTCCATCGGCAAGTACGCATATCGGCGAGGAACTCGTACTCAGAACTTCGGCAAGCAGGTGTGCAGCGGATGCATTTCCTCTCTGAGTGGACAGATATTGACCGCTTTCGCCGTAAATAGCGGAGTTTGCAGGTCCGATATTCCGCCGCTTTGTAGAACGTCTGCGGAGTCGCGATGTTGCGCTGCCGGTTAAGGCGGCGTTGTGGCGTCCAGCTCGTCGGCGATCAGCCTTGCCAGCGCCAGAGAAGAGGTCGCGGCGGGGGAGGGCGCGTTGCGGACGTGGATCGCCCGCTCGGTGCGATGGACGACGAAGTCGTCGACCAGTTTTCCGTCGCGGCCGAGCGCCTGGGCCCGGATCCCCGCCGGCCCGGGCTCGGCCCTGACCCCCTTCAGCGCCGGCACGAAGCGGGCGGCTTCGGCGACGAAGGCGCGGCGGCTGGCGGCGTGGTGGAGCTCCCGCAACCCCGAGCGCCAGTGCTTGGCCATCAGCTTCCAGGTGCCGGGCCAGGCCACGGTCTCGCGCAGGTCGCGGGCCCGCACCCGGTGCAGCTCGTAGGCGTCGCGGGCGGGGGCCATCAGGGCGCTGGGCCCGATCAGCACCTCGCCGGCGAAGTTGCGGGTCAGATGGGCGCCGAGGAACGGCAGGTCCGGCTCGGGGACGGGATAGACGTTGGCCCGGACCAGCTCGGCCGCGGCCGGCGGCAGGCGCAGGTAGCCGCCGCGGAAGGGGACGATGCGCGGGTCGGCCGGAGCCCCGCAGGCAACCGCCAGCCGGTCGGACCAGAGTCCGGCGCAGAAGACGGCGGCCTTGGCGGTGGTGGAACCCCGCGCGTGTCGCAGGGTCAGTCCCGTGCCGTTGGCGTTCGCCCCGGCGACCGGCGTTCCGGCATGGACGGTCCCGCCGGCCCTGCGCACGTCCTCGGCGTAGGCGCCGGCGACGGCGACGAAGTCGACGACCCCGGTGGCGGGCGAGTGCAGCGCCGCGACCCCGCGCGCGTTCGGCTCGATCTCGGGGATCTCGTCGCCCCGCAGCCGGCGCAGGTCGGGGACGCTGTTGGCGAAACCGCGGCGTTCGAGCTCGTCGAGCCTCTCCAGTTCGCCCTCGTCGGCAGCGACCACGAGCTTGCCGTTCTTGTCGTAGGGGATCCCGCGCTCGTCGCAGTAGGCGTAGAGCTCGCGGGCGCCCTGGACGCAGAGCCGCGCCTTCAGCGAGCCGGGCTCGTAGTAGATGCCGGCGTGGATGACGCCGCTGGAGCGGCCGGTCTGGTGGTGACCCAGATCCGGCTCGGCCTCGAGCAGGCAGAGGCGGGCGCCGGGGCGTCGCGCCAGCAGCTCGCGGGCCACCGCGGTGCCGAGGATGCCGCCTCCGACCACGGCCAGGTCGCACTCGCGCGGGGGCACCGCGCCGTCGCCTGCGCTCAACTCAGTGGGCCTCGCCCGAGGCGTGCGCCGGGGGCCGCGACTCCTCCGCCAGCGAGGTGATCTCCAGCTGTCCCTGGGCCGCCTCTTCGAGCACCTCGGTCGCCTCCTGGGCGGAACGGGCGTAGAGCTCGACCAGCAGGTGGACGACGATCTGCTCGTCGTCGTGCTTGTGGAAGCGGACATGGGTGAAGAACTCGCGCACGCCGGCGTCGCCGAAGGCGCCGTAGGTGAGGAACTCGATCGCCTCCGGGCCCGAGCAGCTCTCGACCCGGTCCTGGTCGACGGTCACCGTGCAGGAGGCGACCCAGGGGGTGCCGGCGACCATCCGTTCCCAGCGGTCGCCGATCGCCACGACGCGGTCGCCTTCGAAGGTGAGATGGGGCTGGTCGTGCATGCAATCGAGGCACTGGACGACCGATTCCTGCACCTCGTCGATCCCGTCGGCGAGCGCGCCGGTCTCGGGGTCGACCCGGCGGATCGCGTCGTAGTGGATCTGGATCTCGAGATTCTGCGACCAGCAGCGGTAGCACCGCAGCCAGGCGGATCGATCCCCGTTCAGCTCACTCATCGCTCCATTGTTGCGAGCGAGGCGGCCGGGCGCGTTACTACGCGGCAGCGCCGGCTCCGGCGCGCTGGCCGATCAGCTCGACGATGTCGCCCATGATCCGGTTCACGTCGAAGTCCTTCGGCGTGTAGACCCCGGCGACGCCGGCCTCGCGCAGGCGCTCGGCGTCGGCCACGGGGATGATCCCACCGACCACGACCGGCACCTCGACGCCCTCGTCCCGCAGCAACCGCACGACCTCGGGGATCAGCTCCAGGTGGGAGCCGGAGAGGATCGAGAGGCCGACCACGTCGACGTCCTCCTGCAGGGCCGACTCGGCGATCTCCTCGGGGGTGAGGCGGATGCCCTGGTAGATGACCTCCATGCCGACGTCGCGCGCCCGCAGCGCCACCTGCTCGGCGCCGTTGGAGTGGCCGTCGAGTCCGGGCTTGCCGACCAGGATCTTGATCCGGTGGCCGATCTGCTCGGAGGTCTCGTCGACGCGGCGGCGGATCTCCGCCATCTGCTCGCGCTCGCCCGGCGCCGAGGCGCTGTCGACGCCGGTCGGGGCGCGGTAGGCGCCGAAGACCTCGCGCATCGTCTGCGCCCACTCGCCGGTCGTCGCGCCCGCCTTGGCGGCGGCGATCGTCGCCGGCATGATGTTGACGCCGTCGTCCGCCGCGGCCCTCGCCAGCTCAGACAGAGCCTCGCGTACCGCACTCTCGTCCCGCTCGGCCTTCCACTGCTCCAGCGCCTCGACCCGTTCGCGCTCGACCTCGGGGTCGGGGGTGAGGATGCCGCCGTCGGCCCCCGCCGTCAGCGGCGAGTCCTCGGTCTCGGTGAAGCTGTTCTGGCCGATCACCTTCTGCTCGCCGGCCTCGATCCGCGCCACCCGCTCGCGATGGCTCTCGACCAGGCGGGCCTTCATGTAGGGGACGGCCTTGACGGCGCCGCCGTGCTCCTCGACCACGGCCATCTCCGCCCGCGCCCCGGCGGTCAGCTCCTCGACCAGGCCGTTCATGACGACGGACCCCTCGAAGACGTCGGGGTACTCGAGCAGGTCGGTCTCGTTGGCCAGCACCTGCTGGATCCGCAGGCTCCACTGCTGGTCCCAGGGGCGGGGGAGGCCCATCGCCTCGTTCCAGGCCGGCAGCTGGATCGCCCGGGCGCGGGCGTCGCGGCTGAGCGTTACCGCCAGCGCCTCCAGCACGATCCGCTGGATGTTGTTCTCCGGCTGGGCCTCGGTCAGGCCGAGGCTGTTGACCTGGACGCCGTAGCGGAAGCGCAGCATCTTCTCGTCGCTGACGCCGTAGCGCTCGCGGCCGATCTCCTGCCACAGCGCGCTCATCGTCCGCAGCTTGGCGATCTCCTCGACCAGCCTGATGCCGGCGTTGACGAAGAAGGAGATGCGGCCGAAGACCTTGGGGAAGTCCTCGTCGGCGACCTGGCCGCGGGCTTTGACCTCGTCGAGGACGGCGATCCCGGTCGAGAGCGCGTAGGCGATCTCCTGCACCGGCGTCGCCCCGGCCTCCTGCAGGTGGTAGCTGCAGATGTTGGTCGGGTTCCAGCTCGGCACCTCGTTGACCGTGAAGGCGACCATGTCGGCGATCAGCCGCATCGAGGGCTCGGGCGGGAAGGCGTAGGTGCCGCGCGAGAGGTACTCCTTGATGATGTCGTTCTGGGTCGTGCCCTTCAGCTGCGAGCGGTCGACGCCGTTCTCCTCGGCGACGGTGACGTAGAGGCCGAGCAGCCAGGCGGCGGTCGCGTTGATCGTCATCGAGGTGTTCATCTCGTCGAGCGGGATCCCGTCGAGCAGCTGGTGCATGTCGCCTTTGTGGGCGATCGAGACGCCGACCTTGCCGACCTCGCCGCGGGCGAGGACGTGATCGGGGTCGTAGCCGGTCTGGGTCGGCAGGTCGAAGGCCACCGAGAGCCCCGTCTGGCCCTTGGCCAGGTTCTTGCGGTAGAGCTCGTTGGAGCGGCGGGCGTCGGAGTGGCCGGCATAGGTGCGCATCACCCACGGCCGGTCGGGCTGGGGAAGTCGGTGGTCGCTCATGCCACGAATGATATTTGGCGTTCAGAAAGCGCGCGCCCGCATCTTTCGACCTGCCCTGTGTTTAGGCTGGCGACTCAATGAAGGGCAGATTTTCAGCTGCGTTTCTCGCCGCGCCCGCCGTCGGCCTGCTCGCCTGTGCCGTGGCCGGGGCGGCGATGATCGGCATCTACCGCAACAGCATGGAGACGCTGGCCCAGCGCAGCCAGCTGGTCAAGCTCTCCGGCGCCAACTGCGCCCGCGCCGGGGCCAACGGCGCGATGCGGATCACGCTCGGCAAAAAAACCGCCGCCTGCTCGTTCCGCACGCCGGTACTCGGCCGCGACCTCGAGATCGCGGCCACCGAGCGCCTGCTCAGCGGCACCCCGGAGAACCTCCAGCGCAAGGCTTTCCTCGGGCTGGAGCTGCGGGCCGGAGCCGGCGCCAAGTACCAGCTGCTCGTCTTCCCGCACCAGAAAAAGGCGCAGCTGGTCAAGGTCACCAGCGAAGGCGCCAAATACCTGGCGATCGCCAAGAACGAGAAAGCCGTGATGGGGGTCAACGAAGCAAACATGCTGCAGCTGCGGGCGGTCAACGTCTCCAGCGGCCCCGAAAAAGGCCAGGCCCAGCTCTTCGCCTATGTCGGCGGCAAACTGGTCGGCGAAGCCGTCGACGCCGGTGCCGGCGAGCTGACCGGACGCAACTCGAGCATCATCGTCGGCACGATCAAAAACGGCAACGGCGTCGTCGCCAGCGTCGACGACGTGGTCGTCCGCGTTCCCAGTCCCTTCTAGGCCGGCAGCCCGCATAATCAAGGCGATGTCGACGAGCACGATCGAGCGGCCGCGCACGGCCGGCCCGGGCTCCGGGCTCGGCGGCAACTGGCGCGTGATCGTCTGCAACGACAACCACAACACCTTCGACCACGTCGCCCAGACCCTCTCCCAGGTGCTGCCCGGTGTCTCTCTCGACCAGGGCTACGCGATCGCCGACACGATCCACAGCGGCGGCCAGGCGATCGTCTGGACCGGCCCGCGCGAGCCGGCCGAGCACTACTGGGAGCAGCTGGAGGCGGCGGGCCTGACGATGGCGCCGCTCGAGCGCGCATGACCCCATTCGGGATCGGCCGCTCGCGGCGGCGCGAGCAGCGGCCCGGCGACAGCTCGCGGCCGGTTCTCGCGGTCGACATCGACGGCGTCATCTCCCTCTTCGGCTTCGAGGGCGCCCCCCAGGTGGAGGGGGCCGAGATGGAGTTGATCGACGGCGCGCTCCACTGCATCTCGATGCCCGCCGGCGATCGGCTGCGCCGCCTCGCCGAGCGCTTCGACCCGGTCTGGGCGACCGGCTGGGAGCGCGGCGGCGAACGGGTCTCGGAGCTGCTCGGCCTGCCGCGGTGGCCGGCGCTGAGCTTCAAAGGGGCAGCGCGCTTCGGCTCAGCCGACTGGAAGCTCGAGCCGCTCGACCGCTTCGCCCAGGGGCGGCCGCTGGCCTGGATCGACGACAGCCTCGACGAGGCCTGCTACGCCTGGGCACGGGATCGCGCCGAGCCGACGCTGCTGGTCGAGGCCGAGCCCGACCTCGGCATGCAGGAAGTGCACGTCGAAGCCCTGCTGGGCTGGGCCCGCAGCCTCGAGGCCGACGAGCGCGAGGGCGAGAACGAGTAGGCGCTCGCCGCTACTCGGCGGCGACGAGGATGTGCCAGGCCGGCAGGAGCGGGATGTCGTAGAGGTCGATGATCGAGGCGCGGGCGTGCTCGATCTCGTCCGCGTACCAGTAGCGTTCGAAGTCGGCGCGGCTCTCCCAGACCATCGTCTGGCGGAAGGAGAGCGGGTCGTCGGTCGAGCGGATCAGCGACCAGCTCTTGGCGCCGTAGGCCGGGGCCTTGGCCGCCATCGGTTCCCAAAGGTCGAGGAAGCGATCGGCCCGGAACGGGGTGATGTGCCAGTCGAGCGTGCAGACCTCCATCAGGCACCCACCTCGGCCCGGATCGCGCCGGGGCCGTCCTCGTGCTGGCCCTCGTCCTCGGACTCGGCGCCGACCAGGATCGCGATCTTGCCGAGGTGCTTGTTTTCGTGCATCAGCTGGTGGGCGCCGGGGACCCCGTCGAAGCCCATCGTTTCCGAGAGGACGGGCCGTACCTTGCCCTCGGCCATCAGCTGGTTCGCCTTCATGCACTCGTAGGCGTTGGCGAAGTGGGAGCCGATGATCTGCTTCTGCTTCATCCACAGGTAGCGGACGTCGAAGTCGAGCTGGTAGCCCGAGGTGGCGCCGCAGATCACGACCTTGCCGAACGGTTTGACGGTGAAGACCGAGGTCGGGAAGGTGGCGCGGCCGACGTGCTCGAAGACGATGTCGGGAGCGTCGCCGAGGATCCCTTTGACCTGTTTGGCGAAGGCCCGGGAGGCCTTGAAGCGCTCCTTGTCGGCGGCCGGGTCGGTGAGGTTCGCGTCGGTCCGCATCATCTCGCCGAACTCGTTGCGGTTGACGTAGTCGACGGCGCCGAGCTTCTTGATCAGCTCGCCCTTCTCGTCGGAGGAGACGACCCCGACCGCGTTGGCGCCGGCCGCTTTGCAGAGCTGGACGGCGAAGACGCCGAGGCCGCCGGCGGCGCCCCAGATGAGGACGTTGTGTCCGGCCTGCAGCTTGCACTGGTCCATCAGCATCCGGTAGGCGGTGAAGTAGGTCAGCCCGTAGGAGGAGGAGTCGACCCAGGAGAGGTTGCGCGGCTTCGGCAGCAGCTGCTGCGCCTGCACTTTGGTGAACTGGGCGAAGGAGCCCCAGGTCGTCTCGTAGCCCCAGATCCGCTGGCTCGGAGCCGCCATCGGGTCCAGGCCGTGGACCTCGACGTCCTCGTAGGAGGCCTGGTTGCAGTGAATCACGACCTCGTCGCCGACCTTCCAGCGGGTGACGCCCTCGCCGACTTTCCAGACCACGCCGGAGGCGTCGGAGCCGCCGATGTGGTGGCCGAACTCGGGATGGTCGCCGTAGCCGAAGATCGAGACCGGCTCGCCGAGCGAGGCCCAGACGTTGTTGAAGTTGACGCCGGCGGCCATCACCCGCACGATCACCTCGAAGGCACCGGGCTCGGGGACCTCGATCTGCTCCAGCTGGAAGGCGTCTTTCGGTTCGCCCTCGCGCTCCTGGCGGATCACCCACGCCGCCATCGTCTCCGGCAGCGTCCCGGGCTCCACGTCCAACTTCGCAACTGAACTCGTGTCAACGGCCAAAACCGGCTCCTCTGAAGGTCGTCGTCTTAAGGGAGACGAATCCTAGTTAAGCGCTGGAGACGCCGTCTCTAGGCGGCTTCGGCTTCGGGCAGCTCCGGGTTGTCCTCCCGAAGCTCAGGCGCGGTGATCTCGCGCACCGTGGCCTCGACCGGGGTCGGCGGCTCGATCTCCTTGCCCGGCGCGACGCCGAGGCCCTCGACTTTGCGCAGCTGCGGCAGCAGCCGTCGTTCCATCGAGCCGACGGCGGTGTCGTAGGCGCCGGTGGCGGTGCGCAGGCCTTTGCCGACCTTCTCGAAGTCGCCGAGGAATTTGCCGAAGCGGGCATGCAGGGTTTTCGCCGCCTCGGCGATCTCGGCCGCCTCGGCGACCATCCGCTCCTGGCGCCAGCCCAGCTCCATCGTCCGCAGCAGCCCGATCAGCGAGGTCGGGCTGACCAGCAGCACGTTGCGCTCCAGGGCGTAGTCGAAGAGCTCGGGGTCGGCGGCGAAGGCGGCGTGCAGGGCCGGCTCGTTGGGGATGAAGCAGATCACCAGGTCGGGGGTCTCGCCGGGATTGAACTGCCCCTGGTAGTCCTTCGAGCTGAGCGCGCGGACGTGCTCGCGGGCCTGGCGCGCGTGGCGGTCGAGGTGGACGCGCCGCTCGCTTTCGACCTCGCTCTCCTGGGCGTCGAGGAAGGCGTCCAGCGGCACCTTCGAGTCGGCGACGAAGCTGCGCCCCTCGGGCAGCAGGAAGCGCGCGTCCGGCCGCAGGCGGCCGTCTTCGGTGCGCAGCGTCTGCTGCAGCTCGAAGTCGACGTGCTCGGTCATGCCGGCGATCTCGACGCAGCGGCGCAGCTGCAGCTCGCCCCACTGGCCGCGGGTCTGCGGCTGGCGCAGCGCCTTCTTCAGGCCGGCGGTCTCGTTGTTGAGGTTGCCGATCGTCTGGCCCATCTGTTCCAGCAGGGCCCGCGTCTGGCCATCGGTCTCGCCGCGCGCCTGGACCTGTTTCTCGATCCGTTCCTGGCCGCGGGCGATCCGCTCGGCAAGGCCCTTGATCTCCGCCTGTCGCTTGTCGAGCGCCGCTTCGGCGGTCTTCGCGTCGACTTTGCGCGACTCCTCGTTGACCCGCAGCAGGTCGGTCACCACCTGCGAGGCGACCTGCGCGGTCGCCTCCTGAATCGCGGGCGCGAGGTCGGGCTGCTCGGCCGGCTCCTGCTGCCGGGTGAGCAGCAGGTAGATCAGGCCGACGGCCAGGACAAGGACGGTCAATGCCAGTGCAATCGTCATCGCCATCCAGGCTGACGCCGCCGCCAGACGGAAAGGCCGATCCTGAAACGCCGCTTGCAGCGGCTTCTTTCCAGCCGGCCCTTAAGGCGTCAGGACGTCGTTCTGGGAGGAGGCGCGGTACGGGCCGACTTTGAGGTGGGCCGGTCGCGCCTCCGGCAGTCCCACGGCCGTGATCGTGTAGTTGCCGGTGGGGAGGTCGAGCTGGAAGCTGCCGGGGCTGTTGGCGAAGACGGTTTCCGATTCGATCCCGCTGCCGGCGCCGCCCCTGATCTTCAGCTCGGCGTCGGTGGTCGTCTGGTTGGCGGCGACGAAGGTGACGTCGAGCGGGCCCTTGCTGTTCTTCAGCGGCGGCTCGGGGTGGTCCTCGTTCTGCGGGCTCTCCTGGAATTTTTCCGGGCCCATCGCGATCTTCAGGGGCTGCACGACCACCTCGTCGGACTTGATCACGACGCTGACTCGGGTCGAGACCTGCGGCCGCTGGTCGTTGGCGTGGCGGGATTCGCCGCAGCCGATCAGCAGCGCGGCCGTCCCTATCAGCACGGCAATCGCCGCCGCTCTCGCTCCTCCTCGGCCCATCAGAGGGCTGAATCTAACCGAAGGGGAGGGCGACGACTTCGGCCGTAACGCCATCTTCACCTACGGCGACCGTCGTGCCCGGCTCCGCCTCGCGGCGCAGGATCGCCAGACCGATCGGCCCGAGGGCGGGGGAGAGGGCGGCGCTGCCGACCGTGCCGACCTCCTTCTCGTCGAGGACCAACCTCTCGCCGGACTGCGCTGGAGCGCTGAACTTCAGCCCGCGCAGGTGGCGGTTGGGCCTGCCCTTGTAGTGGAGGCGGGCGACCGTCTCCTGGCCGATGTAGCAGCCCTTGGTGAAGCTGACCGCCTGCTCGACGATGCCGGCCTCGGCGGGCATCGTCTCGGTCCCCATCTCGGCCCCGAAGCGGGGGCGGCCGGCCTCGATGCGCACGATCTCCGCCGCCTCCGGGGAGACCTCGACCGCGCCGGCGCCGGTCAGCGCCGCGCGGACGCCGTCGCGCTCGGCGATCGGGACGATCAGGTCGACGCCCTGATCGGTGCGAAGAGTGGTGGCCTCTACCGCCCGGGCGATCTCGGTCGCGCGCGGGCCGATCAGCGAGAGGAGGACGTACTCGTCGCCGGCGTCGGCGACCTCGACCTCGCGGCCGATCTTGTACATCTGCAGATGGCGGCTGGCCGCGGCGACGCCCTCAGGCTCGAGGTCGAGCCACAGGTCTGGCCCGTCGCCCGGCCGCAGTACCCGCATGTCGGCCTGCATGTGTCCCTTGCGGTCGAGCAGGGCGGCGTAGATCCCCTCGCCGGGCCCGATCGCCTCGGTGTCGTTGGTCAGCTGCCCCTGCAGGTAATCGGCCGCGTCCGGCCCGCTGACGATCAGCAGGCCGCGGTCGGGCCGCTCGACCAAGCCGCATTCTTCGCGCAACTGTCGGTACTGGGCATCGATCTCAACCGTCGGAGCGCTCATCGACCTGATTCTAGGAAGCACCGCGCGCCGCCCACTTTTAGACGCATCGAAATCCTTTTTTAGATGTGTCAAACTTTATCCTTCGTGCCGGAGAACGTCGAGAAGGGAATCAGCCGCAGGCGCCTGCTCGGGGGCGCCGCGCTGGCGGCGCCCGCGGTGGCCGGTCTCGCCCTGACCCGCGGCGGCGAGAGCGCCGTCGCCGAGTCTTCTCCACAAGTCGGCGGCCACGCCGGCCATTCGGAGTTCCCGCACGCGACCTTCGCCTCCGGCCGCACGGTCGACCACACGGGCAACGGCTTCAACCCGACCGAGCTGCTGCGCGACTTCGACTACGGCACCACCCGCCGCCTCGCCAGCGGCCGGGTCCTGCGCGAGTGGGAGATCGTCGCCCACGATCGCGAGATCGAAGTCGCCCCCGGGGTCAAGTACGAGGCCTGGACCTACAACGGCCGCGTCCCCGGCCCGACCCTGCGGGCGCGGGAGGGCGAGCTGCTGCGGGTCCGCTTCGTCAACGCCTCCGAGCACCCGCACACGATGCACTTCCACGGCCTGCACTCGGCGCTGATGGACGGGATGCTGGGGATCGGCGAGAACCGCGGCGGCGGCCAGGTCGAGCCGGGGGAGAGCTTCACCTACGAGTTCGACGCCTCGCCCTTCGGCCTCCACCTCTACCACTGCCACGTCGCCCCGCTCGCCGCCCACATCGCCCGCGGCCTCTACGGCGCCTTCATCGTCGACCCGAAGGCGGGCCGCCCGGAAGCCGACGAGATGGTGATGGTGATGAACGGCTTCGACACCAACTTCGATCGCGACAACGAGGTCTACGCGGTCAACACGGTCGGCTTCCACTACGTCGACGAGCCGATCCAGGTCCAGCGCGCCGCGCCGGTGCGGATCTACCTCGTCAACGTGCTCGAGTACGACGTCCTCAACTCGTTCCACGTCCACGGCAATTTCTTCCACTACTTCCCGACCGGGACCTCGCTGCAGCCGACCGAGTTCACCGACACGGTGATCCAGGGCCAGGCGCAGCGGGGGATTCTGGAGATGGAGTTCCCCTACGACGGCGACTACATGTTCCATGCCCACGTCGCCGAGTTCGCCGAGCTCGGCTGGTCGGGCTTCTTCCGCGTCGGCGACCCGAGCCGCCTGACCGCCGCGGCGGCGGCCTCGATGTACTGCGAGCTGCCCTGGGGCAAGGGGAGCCCGGCCTGATGGAGGCTGGAGCGCGCGCGGAGCGCGGCCTCGGCGGCGGCCTGCCGGCCTGGGCCCTTGGCGTCATCCCGCTGGCGCTGATCGCCGTCGCGATCGGCGGCTTTGCCCTGCTTGGCGGTCCCGGCCTCGGCGACCGCACCGGCCCGCCGGTCGAGGAAGTCGCGATCGAGCGGACCGTGCTGCGGCCGGGGGAGATCGAGCTGACCCTGCGCAACGACGGCCCCGACCCGGTCGAAGTCGCCCAGGTCGCGGTCAACGACGCCTACGCACCGTTCGCCGCCGAGGGTGGCCGCGAGATCGGCCGGCTCGGCTCGACCACGCTGGAGGTCGAGTACCCGTGGATCGAGGGCGAGGCCTACGAAATCTTCGTCCTCACCTCGGCCGGGGGCACGATCGAAGCCTCGATCCCGGTCGCCGCCGAAACGCCGGAGAGCGACGTCTCCTTCTTCGCCTTGATGGCGCTGCTGGGGATCTACGTCGGGGTCATCCCGGTCAGCCTGGGGATGCTGTGGCTGCCGTTCCTGCGCCGGCTCGGCCCCGCCTGGATGGGCGGCCTGATTGCCTTCACCGTCGGGCTGCTCGCCTTCCTGGCGATCGACGCCGGGCTCGAGGGGCTGGAGATCGCCGCCGAGGCGCCGGCGGCCTTCGGCGGCACCGGCCTGGTCTTCGTCGGCGGCCTGGTCGCCTACCTCGTCCTCGCCGGCATCGACGCCTACCTGACCCAGCGCTCGCGGGCGGCGAGGGAGGGCGGTGCGGTCGCGGCCGGTGGCGCCTACCTGGCGCTGCTGGTCGCGATCGGGATCGGCCTCCACAACCTCGGCGAGGGCCTGGCGATCGGCTCCGCCTACGCCGGCGGCGCGCTGGCGCTGGGCGCCTTCCTCGTCGTCGGCTTCGCGATCCACAACACCACCGAGGGCCTGGCGATCGTCGCGCCGCTGCGCGACGGGGCGCGGCCGACCTTCGCCCGCCTGCTCGGCCTCGGCCTCGTCGCCGGGGCGCCGGCGATCCTCGGCGCCTGGATCGGCGCCGCCGCCTTCGACCCGAGCCTGGCGGCGCTTCTGTTCGGCGTCGGCGTCGGGGCGATCGTCCGGGTGATCGTCCAGCTCGCCCCCGCGATGCGCGGCCCCGAAGGCCGCCTGCTCTACCCGTCGAGCGTGCTTGGCATCCTCGCCGGCATCGCCGCGCTCTATCTCACCGGCCTGCTGGTGTCCGTCTGATGGCGGCGGGGGAGGGCGCGCGCGGCCGCCGCGACCCCAACACCGAGGCGATCGAGGACTACGCCAAGGCGATCTACGCGATCGGCGCCGAGCGCGAGGGCCTGGTCCTCAACGGCGAGGTCGCGCAGCGGCTCGGGGTGACCCCGGCGACCGCGACCTCGATGCTGAAACGGCTCGCCGACCTCGGCCTGGTCGAGTACTTCCCGTACAAGGGCGTCAGCCTGACCCCGGCGGGGGAGAAGGTGGCTCTGGAGGTGATCCGCCACCACCGGTTGATCGAGGCCTACCTCTCCGAGGCACTGGGGATGGACGACGACCGCGTCCACGAGGAGGCCGAGGTGCTCGAGCACTACATCTCCGAGGAGCTCGAGGAGCTGATCGCGGCCAAGCTGGGCGAACCGCGGCACGACCCGCACGGGACGCCGATCCCCGGGCCGGACCTGCTGCCGCCCACCTGGGGTTCGCGGTGACGCCTCCCCCGGGACGGGGGATCGTCGAGAAGCTCCGGGACCAGCCCGGAGTCGAGGACGTCCTACCCGGCGAGGCGGCGGTCGCCGAGGCGGCGCGGCACTCGCTAGAGGGTCGCCGCCGCGGCCTGCGCGGGCTCTGGCCCTTCCTCGGGCCGGCCTTCATCGCCGCGGTTGCCTACATCGACCCGGGTAACTTCGCGACCAACATCTCCGGCGGCGCCCAGTTCGGCTACCTGCTGCTCTGGGTCGTCCTCGCCGCCAACCTGATCGCGATGCTGGTCCAGACCCAGTCGGCGAAGCTGGGGATCGCGACCGGCAAGAACCTCGCCGAGCTCTGCCGGGAGCGCTTCACCCGCCGCACCTCGATCGGGCTCTGGCTGCAGGCCGAGCTGGTGGCGATGGCGACCGACATCGCCGAGGTGGTCGGCGCCGCGCTCGGTCTCAACCTGCTGTTCGGCATCCCGCTGTTCCCGGCCGGGATCATCGCCGGCGCCGGCGCCTTCGCGATCCTCGCCCTGCAGCGGATGGGCTACCGCCGGCTGGAGGCCGGGATCACCGTCCTGGTCGGCGTCGTCGTCGCCTCCTTCGTCTTCGAGCTCTTCGACTCGAACCCCGACGGGGGAGAAATCGCCAAGCACCTGTTCGTGCCCGGCTTCGCCGACACCGAGAGCATCCTGCTGGCGACCGGGATCATCGGGGCGACGGTGATGCCGCACGTCGTCTACCTGCACTCGGCCCTGACCCAGCGGCGGATCGTCGGCCGCAACCCGGAGGAGCGGCGGCGGATCCTCCGTTTCGAGAAGGTCGACGTGGTGATCGCCCTCTCGCTCGCCGGCCTGGTCAACCTCTCGATGATGATCGTCGCCGCGGCCCTGTTCCACACCAGCGGCCTGACCGGCGTCGACACGATCGACGGCGCTTACGACGCGCTGCAGACGCTGGTCTCCGACCGGGCGGCGACCGTCTTCGGCATTGCCCTGCTGGCCTCCGGCTTCGCCTCTTCCTCGGTCGGGACGATGGCCGGGCAGGTGGTGATGCAGGGCTTCATCCGCCGCCGCATCCCGCTTTTCCTCCGCCGCGCGATCACCCTGGCGCCGGCGTTGCTGGTCCTGGCGATCGGCCTGGACCCGACCGAGGCGCTGGTCGGCAGCCAGGTCGTCCTCTCCTTCGGCATCCCCTTCGCCCTGGTGCCGCTGCTGATCATCGCCGCCGACCGCGAGGTGATGGGCGACCTGGTCAACCCCCGCTGGCTCAGCGCGCTTGCCGGCGTGCTCGCTTCGCTGATCATCGCCCTCAACGTCTTCCTCCTCTTCGAGGTTTTCACCGGGTGAGGCGGCGGACGGAGATCGCGGTCACCTCGGAGCTCGAGGCGAGCGTCGAGGCGGTCTGGGCGCAGGCGATCGACCCGGAGGGGATCAACTACGAGCTGCGTCCGCTGATGCGGATGACGGTTCCCAAGGGCGCCGAGGACTTCGGCCTGGACGACCTGGAGCCGGGCCGGATCGGCCGCAGCTGGATCTTCCTCTTCGGGCTGATCCCCTTCGACTACGACGACCTCTGCATCGTCCGGGTCGAACCGGGACGCGGCTTCCTCGAGCGCTCCTCGATGCTCTCGATGCGGCTCTGGGAACACGAGCGGACGCTGACCCCGCTGGCCGAGGGGCGCTGCCGGGTGGAAGACCGGCTCGCCTGGGAGCCGAGGCTGCCGCTGCCGGGAGCGTTGCTTCGCCCGCTGATCCGTTTCCTCTTCCAACATCGCCATAAGCGGTTGCGCCGCCTCCACTACGCTTCCGCCTGATGCCGCTCGCCACCGACTTCCAGCAGATCCTCGATGCCCTGCCGCCCGACTGGACCGATCTCGAGGTCGACATGCGGATCGCGGACGAGTCCCAGTACGTCGACACCGCGGTCGCGGTCAGCCAGGTCAACGCGCAGGTCTACCAGCACCCCAGGGCTGAGGGCTGGCACTGGCGGCTGCTGGTCGCCCAGAGCTTCGGGCACGCCGCGGCGCCGGAGAGCGTCAAGGGCGTGCTGGCCAAGCTCGACGCCGATGGCGTCGCCGGCGAGCTGCGGCTGGCCGACGTCCGCGAGGGGCGCTCCGAGGTCGTGCAGATGTGGGGCAGGCCGGAGAGCGTGCGCGAAGAGTTCCGCCAGCGCCGCTCGCTCTAGCCGGTGGCTCGCGTCCTCAGCATCTCCAGCGACCTGATGCTGGGCTCCAAGGTTCAGGAGACCCTGAAGGCCGCCGGCCACGAGGTCGTCGCCTCGCCGTCGATCGAGGAGACGACCTGGGACGGCGTCGACCTGATCGTCGCCGACCTCGACGCCGAGAACCCGGAGGCGCTGGTCGGGCTGGGGATGCCGGTGCTCGGCTACTACTCGCACGTCGATGTCGAGACCAAGGAAGCGGCCGAGGCCGCCGGGGTCGATCGAGCGGTGCCGCGCTCGCGGATGGCGCGCGAACTACCCGAGCTCGTAGAAGGCCTGCTCGACGCTTAGGGGCTTTTCGAGCAGTCCGTGTTCGAGGTCCCAGGCGGCCCATTCGCGCAGCACCCCGGCGTCGAAGGGGCGCGGCGCGAGGACCGGCAGCAGGACCTCGAGCTGGGCTTCCTGATCGGCCCGGTCGAGCGACGCGTCGGCTGCGAGGAGGTCGTCCAGCGCGGCGTCCGGGTCGCTGACCGCGGAGGCGTAGCCCTTGCGGGTCGCGGCGATCACCGCGTCGACCAGATCCGGCTTGCTCTCGAGCGTCCCCCGTGAGGTCGCCAGCACCAGCTCCGGGTAGGGCGGGGCGCCGAAGCGGTCGACCTTGAAGATGCGGGTGGGGACGCCCTGGCGCTGGAGTGCTACGCCCTCGGCGTTCCAGAACCCGGTCGCGGCGTCGACCTTGCCGGCGGCCAGCGAGGGGACCGCGGTGAAGCCGATCGTCACCCGCCGCACCGCCGCGGGGTCGCCGCCGTCGGCTTCCACCTCGGAGTCGACGATCGCTTCGTCGGAGGGCAGGCCGGTGACGCCGACGCTGTGCCCCTCCAGGTCGCGCGGGCGCCGGACCGGCCCGTCGCCGCGGGTGAGGATCGAGGCCAGCGGCCGTTGGACGATCGGCATCACCCCGACCAGGTCGATGCCGCGCTCGCGGGCGATGCCGAGGTCGTGGATGTCGAGGATCGCGAACTCCACCTTGCCGGCGCCGAGCAGCTTCGGGGCGTCGGTCGATTCGCCCGGCGGCTGGATTCCCAGCTCGACGCCCTCGTCGCGGTAGTAGCCGCGGGCGTCCGCCGCGTAGATGCCGCTGTGGACGGCGTTGGGGACGAAATCGAGCACGAGCGTCGCGCCTTCCGGCGCGCCCGGTTCCGCACCGCTCTCGCCGCACCCGGCGAGGCCGGCCACCGCGAGGGCGGTCGCCAGCAGCGCGACAGCCCGTCTCATTCGGCCCGGGAAGTTATTTCATCCAGCGTTTGTGAGTACACTGCCGCCCGCTTACTTAGTTCACGGGAAACGAGGAGGAAAGAGTGCAGGAGAGAGGTCTAGCCGCATATTTGGCTGAGTTGATCGGCACGTTGCTGCTGGTCTTCTTCATCACCAGTGTCGTCGTCCTGTACGTCTCGACCGGGGGCCAGGCCCAGTTCGGCTCGGACTTCGCGGTCGTCGGCCTCGTCCACGCCTTCCTGCTGTTCGGCCTGATCGTCATGTTCGGCGTCGTCAGCGGAGGTCATTTCAACCCCGCGGTGACGCTCGCGGCGCTGGCGATCCGGCGGATCAAGCCGATCGACGCCGGGATCTACATGCTCGCCCAGCTTTCCGGCGGCGTCCTCGGCGCGCTGCTGACCAAGGGCCTGCTGCTCGACGAGGGTCGGGCCACCCATTACGGCGCCACCCAGGTCAGCGGGCTGCTGGCAGGGAACTTCGCCGGCTCGATCGTCGAGATGATCGGCACCTTCGTCCTCGTCCTCGTCATCCTCACCGCCGTCTACTCCGAGAAGAGCTTCAAGGAGTGGGCGCCGCTGGCGATCGGCATGACCCTCGGCTTCGCGGTGATGGTCGCCGGCCCGCTGACCGGTGCCGGCCTCAACCCGGCCCGCTGGTTCGGCCCGGCCCTGGTCGGCAACGAGTGGGGCGGCGTCTGGCCCTACCTCGCCGGCCCGGTCGTCGGCTCGCTGCTGGCGGCCGGCGTCTACCGGTTCGTCCTCGAGCCGGGCGGCCTGCCGCCGACCGAACCGCCGGAGCACGTCCGGCCGCCGGTCCCGAAACGGGCGACGCCGACCAGCGACAAGCCCGCCGACTGAGCAGCCGGCTCGAGCGAATGCTTTTCAGGCGCCACCTTCGGGTGGCGCCTTTTCTTTGCCCCTGGCCTACCAGCCAGCGGCTTGCAGTAGCTTGACCCCCGTGCGCCGGGTCACCTTCTCCCGCAACTTCACCCTCTCGCTCTCGCGGACCTGCCAGTGCTACTGCAAGTACTGCGCCTTCGCCACGCACCAGGCCCACGTCCACGCGCCGGAGGACGTCGAACGACAGCTCGACGAGGCGCTCAAACGCAACGCCAAGGAGCTTTTGGTCCTCACCGGTGAGCGGCCCGAGGTCAACTCGGTGGTCGCCGAGCGCCTGAAGACTTGGGGCCACGACGATTTCACCAGCTACGTCGTCTGGGCCTGCGAACGGGCGATGGAGCGCGGGATGCTGCCCCACACCAACATCGGCGTGCTGGACAAGCGCGACCTGGCGCGGTTGCGAGAGGTCACGGCATCGCAGGGGCTGATGCTGGAGAGCACCTCCGAGCGCCTGATGGAGACCGTCCACGCCGGCTCTCCGACCAAGCACCCCGCAGCTCGACTCGCGACGATCGAAGCCGCGGGCGAACTCAAGATCCCCTTCACCTCGGGAATCCTGGTCGGCATAGGCGAGACCCCCGAAGACCGCATCGATTCTCTCGAAGCCCTCGCGGCGAGCCACGCGCGCCATGGCCACCTCCAAGAGGTGATCCTGCAGAACTTCGTCCCGCATCCGCGCTACTACGGGGCTGAGGTCGCCGAGATCGCTGAGGAGGCTTCGCGCCAGAGGTGGGGGGGCGGCGAGGGTGACCCCTCCGTCGCAAATGATGGGGAGGCTCCTCCGGGGTCACCCTCGCCTTCCATGCCGACGTGGGCGAACTCCGTCTCCATCGACGAGATCAAGTTCCTGATCCAGGAGTCCAAACGACTGATGCCCGACGTCGGGGTCCAGGTGCCGCCGAACCTGTCGGAGTTCTGGCCTGAGCTGGTGGAGGCGGGAGCTACCGACCTCGGTGGGCTCAGCGCCAACGGGGACCACATCAGCCCCGAGGAGCCGTTCCCTTCGCCGCATCAGGTGCGGAAGGAGCTGGCGCCTCGTGGCTACGCGCTGACGGAGAGGCTGTGCGTGTACCCGCAGTACATGGACCCCGAGTGGATGGAGCAGGGGGTCCTCGACGTGATCAAGCTGAAGTACTGGTCGTTCATCCCGCGGAAGGGGTCTGGTCGCAGGTCGGAAGAGGTCGTCGACTCCGACCTCGCACCCAAGGCGATCGCGAAGGGCCGTGAGGGACAGGAGCTCTCCGAGGACGAGCTGACCGCGCTGTTCGCCGAGACGCGCCCCGAGGTGATCGAGGAGATGCGGGTCGCGGCCGACGAGCTGCGGGCGGAGCTGGCCGGGGACCGGGTCACCTTCGTCGTCAACCGCAACATCAACTTCACCAACGTCTGCGTCGTCGGTTGCGCCTTCTGCGGCTTTGGCCAGGGGAAGCGCTCGCCGGACGCTTACGAAGTCTCCGAGGCGGACTTTGCGGCGCGGGTCGAAGAGGCGGTCGCCTTCGGGGCCACCGAGCTCTGCATGCAGGGCGGCATCCATCCCGACCTGACCCTGGAGGAGTACGGGCGCTGGTTGCGGCTGGCGAAGGAAACCGCCCCGCAGCTGCACCTGCACGCCTACTCGCCGATGGAGATCAACTGGGCCTGCGAGCGCTCCGGCAAGGAGCCGCTGGAGGTCTTCGAATACCTACTCGAGTGCGGGCTGGGCTCGACGCCCGGCACCGCCGCCGAGGTGCTCGACGACGGCGTCCGCCAGCGGATCTCGCCGAACAAGCTGCCCGCCGACCGCTGGGTGGAGATCATCGAAGCCTCGCACCGGGCCGGGCTGCGCTCGACCTCGACGGTGATGTTCGGCCACATCGAGGAGCCGCGCGAGCTGGCCCGCCACATGCGCGTCGTCCGCGCCCTGCAGGAGCGGACCGGCGGGATCACCGAGTTCGTCCCGCTCAGCTTCATCCCTTTCAACACGATGCTCGGCCGCACCCACGGGATCGAGGAGATCTCGATGCGGGAGAACCTCAAGCACACCGCCGCCTTCCGCCTGGCGCTGGGACGGACGATCCCGAACCTTCAGGCGAGCTGGGTGAAGATGGGCCTGGAGGGGGCGACCGAGGCGCTGCGCTGGGGAGTCAACGACCTCGGCGGGACGCTGATGGAGGAGAACATCAGCCGCATGGCCGGCTCCCAGCACGGGGTACGGCTGGAGCCCGAGCAGCTGATCGCGGCGGCCCGGGCCGCCGGACGCGAACCCGCGCAACGGACGACGCTGTACGAGATCATCGAGTCCTATGCGGGCGATGATCCTCGAGAGGCAGCGGCAGCCGCTCCGGCTGGCTGAGCTGCCCGAGCCCGCTCCCGGTCCCGGCCAGGTCCAGTTCGAGGTCCGCGCCTGCGGCGTCTGCCGCACCGACCTCCACATCCTCGACGGAGACCTCGCCGAGCCGAAGCTTCCGCTGGTGATGGGCCACCAGATCGTCGGCGTGGTGCGCGAGGCGGGGGAGGGGGCGGAGCGGTTCGCCCCGGGCGAGCGGGTCGGGGTGCCGTGGCTGGGGTGGACCGACGGCGAGTGTCGCTACTGCCGCAGCGGCCGCGAGAACCTCTGCGACCACGCGAAATTCACCGGCTACGACGTCGACGGTGGCTACGCCGAGGTCGCGGTCGCCGACGAGCGCTTCTGCTTCCCGATCCCCGACGGCTACCCGGACCTTCAGGCGGCGCCGCTGCTCTGCGCCGGGCTGATCGGATACCGGGCGCTGCGGTTGGTCGGCGAGGCCGAGCGTGTCGGGTTCTACGGGTTCGGCGCCGCCGCCCACATCCTCTGCCAGGTCGCGGTCCACGAAGGCCGCCGGGTCTTCGCCTTCACCCGCGAGGGCGATACCGAGACGCAGGCGTTCGCCCGCGAGCTGGGGGCCGAGTGGGCCGGCTCTTCGGACGAGGCGCCGCCGGAGGAGCTCGACGGGGCGATCGTCTTCGCCCCGGTCGGGGCGCTGATGACGGCGGCATTGCGGGCCAGCGCCAAGGGCGCCCGGATCGTCAGCGCCGGCATCCACATGAGCGACCTCCCCTCGTTCCCCTACGCGGAGCTCTGGGGCGAGCGATCGCTCAGCTCGGTCGCCAACCTGACCCGGAGCGACGGCGAGGCGTTCATCCCCCTGGCGCCGCAGGTGCCGGTGCGGACCGAGGTCGAGGTCTACCCGCTGGAGGAGGCGAACCGGGCGCTGGAGGACCTCCGCGCCGGTCGCTTCCGTGGCGCCGCGGTTCTCCAGGTCGCCGGTTCGGGTAGCTGAGCCGGTAACCGAACCAGGAGGGATGCAAGTTGAGCGACGAGATCCGCAACAAGGACGATGCCAAGGGCCGCGTCAAGGAGGCCGCCGGGAGCCTGACCGGCGATGACGAGCTGAAGCGCGAAGGCAAGGTCGACAAGGCCACCGGAGCCGTCAAGGACGGAGCCGAGAAGGTGTCGGACAAGGTCAAGGACGCGGTCGGCAAGGACAGAGACCGCGACTAGCGGCCAGCGCTACCGGAACAGATCTTCGTGGCGGGGGCGGCGGAGGGCGGATGCACCCTGTCCGTCCTCCGCAAGTACGTAGTGGGCGAGGCCGCGAATCACGGCGGCGGGGACGCCGGAGTCCTTGACCCGCACGAGATCGGCGGCCGCGGCCACCTCGTCAGCGATCGCGATGACGGTCGCGCTCAGCTCGCGGCCGCTCGCGTCCCCGCGGCCGCGCCAGTCGTCGAGGGGTTGCAGTCCGGCACAACCGATGGCGATCTCCGCCTGACCTATGCGCCAGGCGCGCCCGAAGCTGTCGGCGATCACGACGCCCACATGGGCGGGGAGCTCCGTGCGAATTGCTCGAGCCGAGGCATCGGGGTCTTTGGGTAGGAGGCATACTGTGCCGTCTTCCGGCAGGTTCGAAGTGTCGATGCCGGCGTTGGCGCAGACGAACCCATGCTTCGTTTCGGTGATCAGCACGTCTCGCTCGGCCCGCAGCACCTCGCGGCTCTCGGAGAGCACCAGCTCGACTAGCTCTGCCTCCTTACCCAGCTCGTCCGCCAACTCGCGCGCCCGCGCCGACGGTTCGACCTCGGACAGCCGCCGCACCATCCCCTCCGCCTTGGAGACCACCTTCTGCGAGATCACCACGACGTCGCCGTCGCGCAACTCGGCGCGCGCCGCGATCAACGCGCCGACCGCGTCGCCCTCGCGCACCTCGGGCATCCCCTCGACCGGGAGGACCCGAAGCTCGGCGCTCATATCCCCAGGGCCTTGGCGGTCCGCCGCGCCCGCTTCGGCCGGCGCTCCAGCTCGCGGGTCAGGGCGATCACGTCGGCCGGGGTGTCGAGGTCGAGTTCGATCGACGGCAGCTCCTCGATCCCGAAGGGGATGCCGGCCGCCCGCGCCGCCTCGACGTGGCGCTGGCGACTGCCCTCGCCGAAGGCGGGGACGATCGCGCTCGGCGGGCTGAGCAGGAGCGCGTTGGTGCCGGTGCCGTGGCGGTCGGGGACGACGCCGACGTAGTTGCCGGGGACGCCGGTCAGCAGCCGGTCGAGCTCGCGCGGGTCGAGCAGCGGGCAGTCGCCGGCGAGCAGCACGACGCTCTCGGCGCCCTCGACCTCTGCCCGGGCGATGCCCGCCAGCGCCGCCTCGACGTGGCCGGCGTCCTCGGGGTCGGCGACGACCTCGGCCCCGGCCTCGGCCGCCAGCTCCTGCGCCAGCGGCTCGCCGCTGACCACGATCAGCCGCTCGATCGCCCGCGCTTCGCCGATCGCCTCGAGCACGTCGGCGACCATCGCCCCGGTCAACTCGCGGCGGCGCCCGGCCTCGACCCCGGCCGCCAGCCGCTGCTTGGCGGCGTCGAAGCGCTTGACGGGGAGTACGGCGGTGGCGTTCAACTCGCGCCGAGGGTAGCGGCGTAGTCGAGGACGATCCGGGCCAGCCGCAGGCGCCCGGCCGCGCCCTCCATCAGCGTCGGCGCCGTCAGGGTCGGGATCTCGGCCGGGGGTGCGTCGGGGTCGCCCTCGTCGACGACCATGCCGTCGATCAGCCCGGCGTAGAGGGAGGCGACGCCGGCGGCGGTGGTTGGGCGGCCGATCCCTTCCATGAAGCGGTCGGTCGGTCCCTTGACGACCTCGCCGGCGACGTAGGGGCTGACGGCGACGACCGGGGCGGGCGAAGCGGCGATCGCCTCGCGCATGCCGGGGATGGCGAGGATCGGGCCGATGCTGATCACCGGGTTGGAGGGGCCGAAGACGATGACCTCGGCGACCCGGATCGCCTCCAGCACCTCGGGGGTCGGCTCGGCCGCCTCGATCCCCTCCAGCTGAACCCCTTCGACCGCCGGCTGACCGCCGTCGAGGATCAGGTACTCCTGCAGGGCGCGGGGGCCGGCGGGGGTGATCACCTGGGTGCGAACCGGCGTGTCGGCCATCGGCAGGACGCGCGCCTCGACCCCGAGGCCGCGGGCGATCTGCGCCTGGGCGTCGGTCGGTCGGCCGCCATCGTCGAGGAACTGGCGCCGGTAGAGGCAGGCGGCGAGGTCGCGGTCGGAGAGGCCGAACCAGTCGGGGGCGCCGAGCTGCTTCAGGCGCTCGAAGGCGACGAAGCCGTCGCCGCGGATTCCCCAGCCGCGCTCCTCGTCGATTTCGCCGCTGAGCCAGTAGGTGACGAGGTCGGGATCGGGAGAGACGTGGACCCCGAGCGCCTCGATGTCGTCGCCGGTGTTGGCGATCACCGCGAGGTCGGCGCCGACCTCCTCCTGCATCCCGGCGGCGAGTTTCGCGCCGCCGGTGCCGCCGGCGAGCAGGGCGACCCTCATCGAACGGGCTCCCGAGTCGGAGCCCTCACGCCCAGTGGTCGCCGTCAGGGAGGTTGGTGAGCTGGATCCCGGCGTGCGCTTTGTAGCGGACGTTGACCGAGATCAGCAGCGGCGTCAGCTGCTCGACGATCCGCGCCATCTCCAAGGCGCCGGCGTTGACCGCGCGCAGGCCGGGGATCAGCTCGATCAGGCGGGCGACGCGCGCCTTGTCGGCCTTCTTGTCGCCGCAGACGAGGATGTCCTCGCCCAGCTCCGTGTCGAGGTCGGCGAGCGTGGGGGCGCCGACGGTGTGCAGGGCGGCGACGACGGTGACGCCGTCTGGGACCATCTCCTGCGCCTGCTGGGCGGCCGACCCCTGCCAGACGCCGAGCGAGCGGGTCGCTTTGCCGCTGACCGCGGCGGCGAGCGGGACGGTGCAGTCGACCAGGATCTGGCCGGGGCGCAGCGCCTCGCGCAGGTTGTTGAGGTTCTCCGACTGGGCGCGGAAGGGGACGGTGAGGAAGACGATCTCGCCCTGCTGCGCCGCCTCGCCGTTCTCGAGGCCGGTGGCCTCGGCGGCCGGGACGTCGGCGCGGACCTTGGCGGCCGCCTCTTCGGCCCGCTCGGCGGAGCGGGAGCCGAGCACGACCGGCACGCCGGCCTTGGCCCAGCGGCGCGCCAGGCCAGCGCCGAGGGCGCCGGTGCCGCCGATGATCGGGATCGGTTCGCTGCCCGGGGTCAAGGCCGCGCAGTCTATGCTCCGGCCGGATGAGACTGGAGGGACGCAAGGCGCTGGTGACCGGCGGGGCGAGCGGGATCGGCGCCGCGATCGCCGCCCGGCTCTCGGCCGAGGGCGCCGAGGTCTGGGTCGGGGATCTCAACACCGACGGGGCGGAGAAGGTCGCGGGCGAGATCGCCGGCCACGCGGTCGAGCTCGACGTCACCGACCTCGAGGCGGCCCGCCGCGCCGTGTCCGCGGTCGGAGAGCTCGACGTCCTCGTAAACAATGCCGGCATGGACAACTTCGGCTTCTTCGTCTACGTCACCCAGGAGCAGTGGCGGCAGACGCTGGACGTCAACCTCGGCGGGGTCATGAACTGCACCCACGCGGCGCTGCCCGGCATGCAGGAGCGCGGCTACGGCCGCATCGTCAACATCGCCTCCGAGGCGGGACGGGTCGGCTCCAAGGGCTCGGCCGCCTACAGTGCCGCCAAGGCCGGCGTGATCGGCTTCACCAAGGCGATCGCCCGCGAGAGCGCCCGCTACGGCGTCACCGCCAACGCGATCGCCCCCGGCCCGATCGAGACGCCTCTGCTGATGGGCGCCAAGGAGTTCGGCGAGATCGGCGAGAAGGTGATCGAGACGATGCGCGCCTCCACCCAGATGGGTCGCCTAGGCCAGCCCGAGGAGGTAGCCGCCGCCGCAGCCTTCCTGGCCTCCGACGACGCCAGCTACGTAACGGGCGAGACCCTGGGCGTCTCCGGCGGCCTCGGCATGGTCTGAACCACCCGCAACCTCCTCAAAACAGGCTGGGTAGGGGGGCGAGCTGGGGCGTTCGCTGACTTATGGGCGCTATGACGCCCAGAACTCAGCGAGTGTGGTCTCTGGTTCGACATCAACACGGAGTCATCTCTCGGCAGCAGCTTCTTGCGCTCGGACTTACGCAGGATGGGATCAAGCATCGCTTGGCGATTAGACGCCTGCATCGGGTGCGGCGCGGTGTCTACTCGGTGGGACGTCCAGACGTGAATCACTACGGACGCTGGATGGCGGCTGTCCTCGCCTGCGGTGACGGAGCCATCCTTAGCCACTCCAGCGCGGCTGCTCTCTGGCGGATTGGCTTCGAGCGGCGAAACGTCATCGAGCTCTCCTTACCCAGCCCTTTTCAAAAGCGCCATCCCGGCCTTCGAATTCACCGGCGGCCTTCGCTCGACCCTGAGCGTGATGTGACTCGCGAGCACGGCATCCCGGTCACTACGCCTCTCCAGACCCTGATCGACATGGCGCTCCGCCTCGACCGCGCTGGCATTGAGCGGATGATCAATGAGGCGGACAAATACAACCTTGCTCACCCGCCAGGGATCCGTCGCGCTCTCGACCATCGTGCCGGAGAGCCCGGCGTCGCCCGGCTCCGCCAGATCCTCGATCGCCGTACCTTCCGTCTTACCAAGGAGGAACTCGAACGGCGCTTTATCCCGCTCGCCGCCGCGGCCGGCCTGCCCGTCCCGCTCACCGGCCAGTGGGTCAACGGGTTCGAAGTCGACTTCTACTGGCCCGACCTCGGCCTGGTGGTCGAGACCGACGGGCTGCGCTACCACCGCACGCCGGCTGAGCAGGCACGCGATCGGCTGCGCGACCAGGCCCACACCGCCGCCGGCCTCACTCAGCTGCGCTTCACGCACGAGCAGGTCCGCTACGAACCCGGCTACGTGCGCCGGATCCTCGCTCAGACCGCGAGCCGCTTCGCCATCGCGACGAAGTAGTCGAGCGCGGCAGGGTTTGCCAGCGAGTCGCGACTCGCTGCCTTCTCCACCGGCGTCCCCATCAGGATCCGCTTCACCGGCACCTCCAGCACCTTGCCGCTGAGCGTCCTCGGCACCTCGTCGATCTCGAAGACCTCATCCGGCACGTGGCGCGGGGAGCACTGTTCGCGGACCCGCCGGGCGATCTCCTTCGGCAGCTCCTCGTCCAGCTCCGCCCCCTCGCGCATGACCACGAAAAGAGGCATCCAGCCGTCGGTCCCCGGCCGCGGCACGTCGACCACCAGCGCGTCGACGATCGCGTCGATGCCGAGCACCGCGCGGTAGATCTCGCTCGTCCCCATGCGGATCCCGCCGCGGTTGATGGTCGAGTCGGAGCGGCCGTAGATGATCGCCGTCCCGCGCCGGGTCAGTTCGATCCAGTCGCCATGGCGCCAGGTGCCGGGAAACATCTCGAAGTAGCTCTCGCGGTAGCGGCTGCCGTCCTCGTCGCCCCAGAAGTAGATCGGCATCGAGGGCATCGGCTCGGTCACGACCAGCTCGCCCACCTCCTCGACCACCGGCCGGCCCTCTTCGTCCCAGGCCTCGACCGCCGCCCCCAGCGCCCGCGCCTGTAGCTCGCCGCGGTAGACCGGAAGCGTCGCGACCCCGCCGACGAAGGCGGTGCAGAGGTCCGTCCCGCCGCTGGTCGAGAACAGCCAAGTGTCCGAGCCGAGGTGCTCGTAGATCCAGTCGAAGCCCTCGGGCGAGAGCGGCGAGCCGGTCGAGCCGACCGCCTTCAGGCGGCTGAGGTCGTGTCCGTTGCCCGGCTCGACCCCGGCCTTCATGCAGGCGCCGATGTAGGCGGCGCTGGTCCCGAACATCGTCACCCCGGCCCGCTCGGCCAGGTCCCAAAGGGTGGTCATGTCGGGATGGCCCGGGTTGCCGTCGTAGAGGACGATCGCCGCCCGGGTCAGCAGCCCGGAGACGAGGAAGTTCCACATCATCCAGCCGGTCGTCGTGAACCAGAAGAGGCGGTCGCCGGGGTGAGCGTCGACGTGGAGGTGGAGCTTCTTCAGGTGCTCGAGCAGGATCCCGCCCTGGCCCTGGACGATCGCCTTCGGCAGACCGGTGGTGCCGGAGGAGTAGAGGACCCAGAGCGGGTGGTCGAAGGGGACGCGGTCGAAGCTCAGCTCGGCGTCGCCGCCCTCCGCCTCGAGCTCCTCCCAGGGCATCGCATCCCGAAGCGGAGAGAGGTCCGGTTCGGGGTCGAGGTAAGGGAGGACTACGGTGCGCTCCAGGCTCGGCATCGCCTCCTGCAGCGCGGCCACGGTCTCGCGGCGGTCGAAGTCCTTGCCGCCGTAGCGGTAGCCGTCGATCGCGAACAGCACCTTGGGCTCGATCTGGGCGAAGCGATCGATCACGCTGGCCGGACCGAAGTCGGGCGAGCAGCTCGACCAGACCGCGCCGATCGAAGCGGTGGCGAGGAAGGCGACGATCGCCTCGGGGATGTTCGGCAGGTAGGCGACGACCCGGTCGCCGCGCTCGACGCCGAGGCCCCGCAGCCCCGCCGCCGTTGCCGCGACCGCCCGCCGCAGCTCGCCCCAGCTCAGCTCGCCCAGCTCGCGCAGCTCGGAGGCGTGGAGGATCGCCGTCTCGCCGTCGTCCTTGCCGGCGAAGACGTGCTCGGCGTAATTCAGCCGGGTGCCGGGGAACCACTCGGCGCCAGGCATCTCGCGGCTGCCCAGCACCGCGCCCCGCTCGCCGTCGGCCTGGACGCCGAAGAAGTCCCAGATCGCGTCCCAGAAGGCGTCGAGCTCGTCGACCGACCACTGCCAGAGCTCGGGATAGCCGTCGAAGCGGAGCCCGCGCTCGCTCTCCAGCCAGCGCATGAACTCGGTCAGCCGCGAGCGCTCGACCATCTTCGCCGACGGCTCCCAGAGCAGATCTCCCGAATTCCCGATCACGGCGCCAGCCTAATCTGACGACGCAGATGCCGGAGGTGGGATTCGAACCCACAAGCCCGCAAGGGCAATCGATTTTGAGTCGATCGCGTATGCCAGTTCCGCCACTCCGGCTCAGCCGGGAACGATAGAGGCGCGCTGCCGACCCGGCTACGCCGGCTGGGGCGAAGCTCCCGCGCCGTAATCCTCGCCGGAGCCGATCGGGCGCTCCTCCTCCACGTGCCACTCCTGGTTGAAGGCGTAGAGCGCCGCGGCGACGAGGACGATCTGCAGCAGGCCGAGGAGGATCACCAGCGTCCCGAGCAGGGCGGACGGGAGGAGAGCCTCGTCGAAGCCGGCGCGGTCGCGGTTGAACCAGCTTTCGGCGCCGACCGCGCAGAAGATCGCCAGGATCATCGAGAGCGCCGCCGCCACCGGCAGGATGCCGCGGTTCCAGCGGGCGACGAGGAAGGCGAAGAAGGCGTAGAGGATCGCGTAGATCATGCAGACGATCCCCATCCCACCGCCGCCCTTCAGCAGCGACCAGCCGCCGATCGTGATCAGGCCGGCGATCACCGCCGTCGCGGCGAGCAGCAGGACGACGACGAACTTGGTCGAGACCGAGCTCGCTTTTTCTCGATTGGGCCGCCACAGTTCGTAGCCGGGCCTTACCTCTCCTACCGCCACCGCACGATCATAGAATCTGTCAGCGACGCGGCGGCGTTGGCCGCGCGTTAAGGCCCGTTCGGGCCAGCCACGCGGGCGTGGCGGAATTTGGCAGACGCGCCAGGTTTAGGTCCTGGTGGGCTTCGGCCCGTGGGGGTTCAAGTCCCTCCGCCCGCATGAGTTGAGAAAATTGGCGCGTCCGTCTTTTCGCTCCGGGAACGCCCAGCACCGCCACTCGGGGTCGGGATTGGCGTCGTCGTCGGAACGATCGGTGGTCCGGCCAGCGGCTAGGACCGCCTCACTCTATGACGCGAAGAGAGTCTGTGTTCTAAAAGGGAATTATCGAGTATTCTGGGAATGGCTCCATCCTGCTCTTGGGGGGTATGCAGACGATGGTCAAACCCAGTCGAGTCGATCTTCTTCACTGCCGCAACTGCCTGCGGCGGTTCCTGGTCGACGACGCCGATGCGGCGTCCGCCTGGTCCTGTCCTGCCTGCGAGCAGCAACTGCAGCTGATGGTGCGGAGCATCCCCGGCCCACCTGCCCGGGCGGCCAGTGCCTTGGGCGCCACGATCATGCACGCGACCGAGAATCGGCAGGGGGATGACCTAGGCACGCGATCATCGGCATCGCCGTGATCGTCGACCTACGAGCGACCTAGCGGAGCACGAAGCGCATCAGCACCTGGGTTCCCGAGCCTTCCTGGATGATCTTCAGGTGATCGCAGAGGCGGGCGATGATCATCAGACCGAGACCGAGACCATCGGATGAGCCGGTGCCGAAGCCGGCGCCGCGGTCGGTGACCCTCAGCGTCAGCCATCCTTCCTCCACCGTGGTCGAGAGGTCCACGCTGCCAACTTCGTCGGGCCCGTAGGCGTACTTGACGGCGTTGGTTGCGGCCTCTGAGACTGCGAGGGCGACGTCGTTGACCAGCTCGGGACTGGCCCCGTTTTCGGCGGCGAAGGCGGCCGCTCGATGGCGGAATGCGGTTACGGCCTCGCGTTCCGCCGGGCGGGACAGCTCAAAGCCGCCGAGGGTCGGGTTTGCCGCGGCGGGGGCCTGCCGGTCGCCGAGTGTCATCGATCAGGGAGACCTCTCGTCACTTGCCCGGGCCATTTGCCTGGCCTCCGGCTCGCGCTTTATGACGACGAAGTAGCTGTCGCGCCGCTCCACCACTTGATCGACTTCCTCGATCTCGTGGCCGGGGACGATCAGGAAGCGGTCGAAGTCGGTGCGGACCGCCTCGTACTCGGCGATCGCCAGCTCCACCGTCTCGCTGCAGCCGAGGTGGCCGCACTCGCAGACGAAGACGGCGGTCTCCTCGGGCCGGCCCCGCGGCTCGATCGCCTCGTTGACCTGCCGCCCGTTGATCTCGGCGGCGGCGGCGCGCCGCTTGAAGCGCTCCGTGGAGGATCGCTCCCCCTTCGGTCCCTCGCTGGTCATCCCCACCTAGCTCCCCCGGCTGATCTGACAAGAAACCCCTGGCGCCACCGTCATCTAGGATTTGCCTCCGCAGCACCCCCTGGGGCACTGGCCAAACTGGCTAAGGCACCGGTCTCCAAAACCGGCGATTCTAGGTTCGAATCCTAGGTGCCCCGTCTTCTCTCTGACTCGGTGGGCGGCAAGCTCGCCCCTGGCCTAGCCCAGGGCGTCGCGGATCGGCGCGTCGGGGGGCGTCGTCGCGATCAGCTTGCGGTTGGCGAATTCGAGGATCCCGAGGTGGGAGAGCTCGCGCCCGAAGCCGGAGCTCTTGATTCCGCCGAAGGGTAGGCCCGGCTCCGAGGCGGTCGGGTGGTTGACGAACACCATCCCGGCCTCGAGCCGGTCGGCCACCGCCTGGGCGCGCTCGCCGTCGCTGCCGAACACCGCTGCGCCGAGCCCGTACTGCGAGCCGTTGGCCAGGGCGATCGCCTCCTCGTCCGACTCGACCCGGTAGACGACAGCGACCGGACCGAACAGCTCCTCGCGGTAGGCGCGCATCTCCGGGGTGACGTCGACCAGGATCGTCGGCTCGACGAAGGCGCCGGGGCGGTCGATGCGGCGGCCGCCGGTCACCACACCGGCGCCCTTCTCGATCGCCTCGTCGACCTGCTCGATCACCAGCTCCGCCGCCCGCTCGGAGGAGAGCGGCGCCAGCGTCGTCTCCTCGTCGAACGGGTCGCCGGGTTCGAGTTCGGCCATCCGTTCGGCGAGGCCGTCGAGGAAGTCCTGGAAGACGTCGGCCATCACGATCATCCGCTTGGCGCTGGTGCAGACCTGGCCCATGTTGTGCATCCGCCCGACGAACGCCGCCTCCACGGTGCGCCTGAGGTTGTCGCCGTCGAGGACGATGAGCGGGTCGCTGCCGCCGAGCTCGAGCACCACCTTCTTGACGGCGCGGCCGGCCACTTCGCCCAAGGAGGAGCCGGCCCCGTCGCTGCCGGTCAGCGAGCAGCCCTGGACGAGCGGGCTTTCGACCATCCGCGCGATGTCCTCCACCGCGACGAAGACGTTGGTGAAGACGCCCTCGGGAGCGCCGGCATCCGTGAACAACGCCTCGATCGCCAGCGCGGATTGGGGCACGTTCCGCGCGTGCTTGAGCAGGATCGTGTTGCCGAGCACCAGGTTCGGGGCGAGGATCCGGATCGCCTGGTAGGCGGGGAAGTTCCACGGCTGCACGGTCAGCAGGACCCCGAGCGGCTCGTTGCGGATCACCGCCGAGCCCCCGTCGTCCATCTCCAGCGGCTGGTCGGCGATCTGCGCCGGGCCTTTCTCGGCGTAGTACTCGAGGATCCGGATCGTCAGGTCCAGCTCCGCCCGGCTGTGGCGGATCAGCTTCCCCATCTCGAGCGTGATCGTGCGTGCCAGCTCCTCGTAGCGCTCCCGCATCAGTTGCGCCGCCCGTGCGACCACCCCGGCGCGCTCCGCCGCCGCTCGTTCCCGCCACGGCCCGGACGCGCGGTGGGCCCGCTCGATGACCCGATCGATCTCCTCGCCGCGCAGCGAAGGGAACTCCCGCACCACCTCGTTGGTGTACGGGTTGACGGTCGCGTAGCCGCTGCGGGGGCCTGCCTTGGTCTGAGCCATCGCCCCGGCGTTGCCTCTTATGCCCGCACCGCGGAGATGTCGATCCGCAGCGCGACCTGCTCTCCGACCAGCAGCCCGCCGCCGACAAGCGCCTGCTGCCAGGTGAGACCGAATTCGGTCCGGTCGATCGAGCCGCGGACCGCGACGCCGACGCGGTCTTTGCCCCAGGGGTCGACGGCCGCGCCTTCGACGTTGGCCTCGACCTGGATCTCGCGGGTGACGCCCTTGATCGTCAGATTGCCGGTGACCCGGTAGCTCCCTGCCTCGACGTGCTCGATCGCCGTCGACTCGAACGTGATCGACGGCCAGCGCTCGGCGTCGAAGAAGTCCGGCCCCCGAAGATGTTCGTCGCGGTCGGGGTTGTTGGTGTCGATCGAGGCGACCTGGACGCTGCCCCAGACCCGCGAGTCGTGGTAGTCCTCGGCCGCCTCCAGCGTTCCCTCGTACTGTTTGAAGTGCCCGCGGACGGTGGAGATCATCATGTGCTTGACCTCGAAGCCGACGCTGGAGTGGACCGGATCCACCGTCCAGGTGCCGGTCGGCACCCGCACGATTCCCTGCTCGGTCTGCAACTGGGTCGTCATCTCTGCTCTCCGGTAGGCCGCCGCGGTGCCTTTGTCAACCGACCTCTCCTTCAAGTCCGTCGGCGGGAGCTATGGCTTGTCTCACTGTTGACAACCGGGCGTCACCGGCCTACCTAGGGCGCAGATGGGCGCCGCCGAGCCAACCGAGACCCCCGACCGCGACGGCGCCTTCCCGCGGCTCAGCGAGAGTCAGATCGAGTCGTTGACGGCGCGCGGTCGCTGCTCGGGGACGACGGTGGGGGAGAGCCTCTACCGCCAGGGCGACTCTCCCTACGACTTCTTCGTGGTCCTCGAGGGCCTGGTATCCGCCCACGCCGATGCCGAAGGGGACGAGCCCGCGGTCGCCGTCCATGGCCCTCGCCGCTTCCTCGGCGAGCTCAGCCTGTTGACCGGGCAGCCGGCCTTCTACACGACGGTTGTCCGCGAGGCCGGGGAGGTACTGCAGGTGGCCTCGGAGACGCTGCGCCGGCTGGTCGGCGAAGACCCGGCCCTTGCCGACGTCGTATTGCGGGCCTTCCTGCTGCGTCGGGAGCTGCTCAGCGGCCTCGGCGCAGGGCTGAAGATCGTCGGCTCGCGCTACCTGCCGGACACCCGCCGCCTCCGCGACTTCGCTGCCCGCAACCGGCTGCCCTTCCGCTGGGTCGACCCGGAGCGCGACCCCGGCGCCGAGGAGCTTCTCGAGCGGCTCGGGGTCCGGCCCGAGGAAACCCCGGTCGTGGTCTGGGGCAGCCGGGTCTGGCGCAACCCGGGCAACGCCGAGCTGGCGGCGGCGGTAGGGATGCGCGAGGAGCCGCCGCGCGACCGGGTCAGCGACCTCGTCGTCGTCGGCGCCGGGCCGGGCGGCCTGGCGGCGACCGTCTACGGCGCCTCCGAGGGCCTGCTCACGGTCGCCGTCGATGGAATCGCCCTCGGCGGTCAGGCCAGCACCTCCTCGCGGATCGAGAACTACCTCGGCTTCCCCTCGGGGATATCCGGCGCCGAGCTGGCCGAACGAGCGACGATCCAGGCGCGCAAGTTCGGCGCCCGGATCGTCGTCGGTGCCGCTGCGGTCGGGCTCGAGCTCGGGGACGGAGCCCACACGATCTCGCTTGACGACGGCTCGACGCTGGAAACGCGGGCGCTGCTGATCGCCACCGGCGCCCGTTATCGCCGCCTCCCGGTCGAGCGGCACGAGCACTTCGAGGGCGGCGGGGTCCACTACGAGGCGACCTTCATGGAGGAGCAGCTGTGCGTCGGCGCTCCGGTCGCCGTGGTCGGCGGCGGCAACTCGGCCGGGCAGGCAACCGCCTTCCTCTCGCGCCGTGCCAGCAAGGTCTACCTGCTGATTCGCCATGGCGAGCTGACTCGCGACATGTCGCGCTACCTGGCCGACCGGATCGAGCGCCTGCCCAACGTCGAGGTGATTCGCAATACCGAAATCCGCGAGCTGTGCGGGGATGACTCCCTCGAGGGCATCGTCGTCGAGGACCTGGAGGGCGGCGCGCGCCGCCGCCTCGACGTCAGCGAGCTGTTCGTCTTCATCGGCGCCGAACCGTGCACGGACTGGCTCGAGGGCGTCGTTCCTCTCGACGACCACGGTTACGTGCTGACCGGGCCTGGCGCGATGCCGGAGAGCCGTAACGGCGCGGCGCTCCCCGCCCTGCTGGAAACCGGGGTGCCGGGGATCCTCGCCGCCGGCGACGTCCGCGCCGGCTCGATCAAGCGCGTCGCCTCGGCGGTCGGCGAGGGAGCGATGGCGGTTCGTCTCGCCTACGCCCAGCTGAACCCCTGAGCGGCCGGGACTCAGAGCGCGGCGACCGCCGCCTCGACGGGCGTCTCGCCGGAGACCACTTCGAACGTCTTGCCGACCGCATTGTCGGCGGTGAGGACGGCAGCCAGGACCGCGACCACGTCGGCACGCGGGATCTCGCCTCGCTCCACCCGGTCGGCGATCGTGACCAGGCCGGTCGGCGGCTCGTCGGTGAGGCTCGCTGGACGCACGACCGTGTAATCGAGGCCGCTCGCTTCGAGCTCTTGGTCGGCTTTTGCCTTGGCCCGCAGGTACTCGCCGAAGACGCCGCCTCCCTCGGCCGGCGGATCTCCGGCGCCGATCGAACTGACCATCACGTAACGAGTCACCCCCTTGGCCTTGGCCGCCGCGATCAGCTTGACGGCGCCGCCGTAATCCAGGGACCACTTGCGCTCGGCCCCGCTGCCGGGACCGGCGCCGGCCGCGAAGACGATGGCATCGGCGTCCTCGACCGCCGTCCCCACGTCATCCTCGGTCTCGAGGTCGCAGAGGACCGGCTCGATGCCGTCGGCAACCAGATCCTCGGCCTGCTCGGGCTTGCGGATCAGCCCCCTGACCCGGTCGCCGCGCGCGGCCAGCAGCTTGCCCAGCCGCAGGCCGATCTTCCCGTGCCCACCAGCAATTACCACGTCCATCACGCCACCTCCATCCTTGGATCGACTTGCCATCTTGCGCGGAGCTTGGCGAGGGCGCGCTCCTCCAACTGCCTCACCCGCTCGACGCTGAGATCGGACTCGCGGCCGATTTCGCGCAGCGTCTGCTGCCGGCAGCCGATCCCGTAATGAGAGAAGACGATGCGGCGCTCGCGCTCCTCGAGGCCGGCGGCGAGTTCCTGAATGTGCTCCCCGTCGGCCAGGTCGACGACCCGTTCGTACTCTTCCTCGGCGACCGGATCGGTGAGCTCGGCGAACGTCGGCGCCCTCTCCTCGCCGCCGGGTCGGGGCGCTTGCAAACTGCTCGGGGCGCGCTCGACCGAGACCAGGTTCTGGACCTGGTCCAGCGGCATCCTGGCGGTCTCGGCGAGCTCGGAGTCGGAGGGTTCGCGACGGTTCGCCTGGGCAAAGGCGGCGCGCGCCCGCTTCATCCGGACAAGGCTCCGGGAGGCCCGGTCGGAAAGCACGAGGGGGCTGGTCAGCTCGGCGACCAGCTGCTGCATCGCCTGCCGGACCCACCACGAGGCATAGGCCCAGAACGGCGTCCCGCGGCGGCTGTCGTAGCGCCGCGCGGCGCGCAGCAGCCCGACGACACCCTCCTGCTGGAGCTCCTGGCGTTCGAGGCTGCGGAAGCTGCGGTAGAGGTTCGCGATCCCGTTGATCGCCGGCATGTAGGCGGTCACCAATTCCTCGGTGGCGGCTCGGTCACCGGCCTCGGTCATCGCCAGGAGATGGCGCTCTCGGGCCATAGTGAGAGGCGAGCCTGCTGACTGCGCGCCGTCGCGCATGCGCCTTCTTCTTCCGGTATTGCAGTCCGTGGACCGGGCGGTTTCCGGATTACCAGGACCTGCAACTCAAGATGCTCGAGGTCCCCACCCGGTACACACCTGACGTTCCCGTCAGCGGTTGACCTAAACCTCTTGACGCCGGTCTTCGCCGCCCTACCAGGAGATGTGCAAGACCGCAAACGGCCCGGAGACCCCGGGCCGGGGAGGAGGCACCATGGCGAAGGCGGTCGGAATCGACCTCGGCACGACCAATTCGGTGGTTGCAGCGACGATGGAGGGCGGGCAGGCGGAGGTGATCCCGAACTCCGAGGGGTCGCGCACGACGCCGTCGGTGGTCGCCTTCACCGAGGACGGCGAGCGGCTGGTCGGCCAGATCGCCAAACGTCAGGCGATCCTCAACCCCGAGGCGACGATCTACTCGGCCAAGCGGTTCATCGGCCGCAAATGGGACGAAGTCCAGGCCGAGATCGCGACCGTCTCCTACAAGATCGCCAAAGGCCCCAGCGACGCGGTCCGCTTCGAGGTGCGCGGGAAACAGCACGCGCCGGAGGAGATCTCGGCCGCGGTGCTGCGCAAGCTCGCCGACGACGCGGCCAAGTTCCTCGGCGAAAAAGTCACTGAGGCGGTGATCACGGTCCCTGCCTACTTCAACGACGCCCAGCGCCAGGCGACCAAAGACGCGGGCAAGATCGCCGGCCTCGAGGTGCTGCGGATCATCAACGAGCCGACCGCGGCGGCGCTCGCCTACGGCCTCGACAAGAAAGACTCCGAGACGGTCCTCGTCTTCGACCTCGGCGGCGGCACCTTCGACGTCTCGCTGCTGGAAGTCGGCGACGGCGTGATCGAGGTGCGGGCGACCAGCGGCGACGGCCACCTCGGCGGCGACGACTTCGACAAACGGATCGTCGATTGGCTGACCGAAGAATTCGAAAAGGACCAGGGGATCAACCTGGCCGCGGACCCGCAGGCGCTGCAGCGGCTGTACGAAGGCGCCGAGCGGGCCAAGGTCGAGCTCTCTTCGACTACCCAGACCCAGATCAACCTGCCGTTCGTCACCGCAGACGCGTCCGGTCCGAAGCACCTCAACGTCACGCTCGCCCGGTCGAAGTTCGAGCAACTGGTCGAGGACCTGATCGAGCGCACCCGCGGGCCGGTCGAACAGGCGCTGAAAGACGCCGGCCTCAGCGCGGACGGCATCGACGAGGTGATTCTGGTCGGCGGCTCGACCCGGATCCCGAAGGTCCAGGACCTGGTCCGCAAACTGACCGGCGGCAAGGATCCGAACCAGACGGTCAACCCGGACGAGGTGGTGGCGATCGGCGCCGCCCTGCAGGCCGGGGTGCTGAAAGGCGAGGTCGAGGACGTCGTGCTGCTCGACGTCACCCCGCTCTCGCTCGGGCTGGAGACGATGGGCGGCGTGATGACGAAAGTAATCGAGCGCAACACGACGATCCCGGCCCGGCGGACCGAGGTCTTCTCGACCGCCGAGGACAACCAGACCGCGGTCGACGTCGTCGTCCTCCAGGGTGAGCGCGAGATGGCGCGCGACAACCGGCAACTGGCCAAATTCCGGCTCGAAGGAATCCGGCCGGCGCCGCGCGGCGAGCCGCAGGTCGAGGTCACCTTCGACATCGACGCGAACGGCATTCTCAACGTCTCGGCGCGCGACAAAGACACCGGCGCCGAACAGCAGGTGACGATCACCGAAACGACCAATCTCGACAGCTCCGACATCGAGCGGATGATCAAGGAGGCCGAAGAGCATTCGGCCGAAGACCGCCAGCGGCGCGAAGAAGTCGACGCCCGCAACGAGCTCGACGCCTTCGCCCATCGGGTCGAACGGCAGCTCGAGGAACTCGGCGACCAGGTGCCGGTCAACCAGAAAGAACAGGCCGGGGCGCTGGTCCGCGACGCGCGGGCGGCGATCGAGGAGCAGGCCGGTCTCGACCGCGTACGGCCGCTGGTCTCCGACCTGCAGCAGATGGTCCAGACGCTGCAGAGTGCCGGGGCGACGGCCGGCGCCCAAGACGGCGGTGACGGCGACGAAGGCCAGCCGGCGGCCGAGGAGGAGGAAGTCGTCGATGCCGAGTTCACCCGTGAGTGAGGAGGAGCGGCAGGAGGAGCCGTCCCCACGCGACGACGAGCGCTACCTGCGCGCCCTCGCCGACCTCGACAACTACCGCAAGCGCTCAGCGCAGGAAGTGGAGCGCCGGGTCACCGAACAGGCCGAGCGGCTGCTGCTCGACTGGATCGAGGCGGTCGACAGCGTCGACCGTGCACTGGCGATGCAGCCCTCCGACGGGCTGCGCGGCGTCCTCGGGCAGATGGAGGCGATCCTCGCCCGTCAGGGCGTCGAACGGGTGGGCGCCGCGGGCGATCGTTTCGACCCCGAGCTGCACGAGGCGATCTCGGTTCAGGAGAGCGAGGAGGTCCCCGACCACACCGTGCTCGACGTCGCCCGCTCGGGGTATCGCCGCGGCGAGCGGGTGCTGCGCCCGGCGCAGGTGGTCGTGTCGCGGAACGGGGGCAGCTCAGAGCGGGAGCAGGAGCCCAGCGGAGAGGGCGAGGACTGATTGGCGGTCGGCTACCGTGACTACTTCGAGGTTCTGGGCGTCCCGCGCGGCGCCAGCGACGAGGAGATTCGCAGCGCCTACCGCAAACTCGCCCGCGAATACCACCCGGACGTCAACAGCGATCCTGGCGCCGAGGACCGCTTCAAAGAGGTCTCGGAGGCCTACGAGGTTTTGCGCGACCCCGAGAAACGGGAGAAATACGAACGCCTCGGGGCAAACTGGAAAGCCGGCGAGGACGTCAGCGGCGCCTCCGGGTTCGGCGGTGGGTTCGGAGGCGGCAACGGCCAGGGATTTGGCGACGGCGACTTCAGCGATTTCTTCGAGAGCTTCTTCGGCGGCCGGCGAGGGGCCTCCCGGGGCTTCGAGGGCTTTTCGATGCGGGGCGGCGACCAGGAGACGACGATCGAGGTCACGCTCGAGGAGGCGGCCCGTGGCGGCAAACGGAAAATCTCGCTCGCCGACGGCCGCGACTTCGAGGTGCGGATCCCGCCCGGCGTACGCGACGGTCAGAAAATCCGCCTCGCCGGCCAGGGCGGGGAAGGGGCGAGCGGCGGGCCCGCGGGGGACCTCTACCTGCGGGTGCGGATCAAACGCCATCCGCGCTTCCGGCGCGAAGACGACGACCTCGTGGTCGAGATCCCGGTCGCGCCCTGGGAGGCGGCGCTCGGGGCCACGGTTCCGGTCTCCACCCTCGACGGCAGCGCCAAAGTCAAAGTCCCGGCCGGCTCCTCCAGCGGCCGCCGTCTGCGGCTGAGAGGCGAGGGGATGCCGGGCCCAGGGGGACGCAAAGGCGATCTCTACGCAAGCGTCAGGATCGTCGTCCCGAAGGCGCTTGAAAAACGCGAGCGCGAGCTTTTCGAGGAGTTGGCCTCGGTCTCGCGGTTCGACCCGAGACAGGGACGCTGATGTCGCCCGGCACGGCACTCGTCCTCGTCGATACCCGGGCGCTGGCCCGGCGCTCCGGCCTGCACCCTGACCTGGTGCGGCGGCTGATCGCACTCGACGCCGTCGACCCCCTGGATTTGAACGCAGCGGCACGCCTCGCACGGCTGGCGCGGCTGCGCCACGACCTCGGCCTCAACGTCGCCGGCGCGGCGCTCGTCTGCGACCTGCTGGAGCGGATCGAGGAGCTTGAAGCACGGCGGCGCTAGCCGCCGTGCGATCGCCATGCCGGAGGTGAAGCTGGGCCTGATCGTCTCGCCCGCAATCGACCAGGTGGCCGCCGACGAGCTGGCGGCCGACCTCGGCGCTGCCCTGGCCGAGCGCTACCCCGAGGTCGAGTGGGAGCCGGAGGTCCTCACCGACCCGTTGGCCGAGCCGCCGGTGCACCTGTCCGAGCTCGTCTCCGCAGCCCGCCGCCTGCTGCTCGACGCCGACTGGGACCTGGCGGTGGCGATCACCGAGCTGCCGCTAAGACTCGGTCACCGGACGTTGCTCAGCCATGCCAGCCGCACCCATGGCGTGGCGCTGGTCTCGCTGCCGGCGGTCGGTGTGCTGAGGCGCCGCCGGCGCCTTTACGACGTCGCCGCCGATGCGGTTGGGACGTTGGTCGGCGATCCGGAGGGTGAACGCGCCGCCCGGCCGGGCGGCGCAGGGCTCGGGGTCCGGCGCCGCCTCACCGAGCTTGCCGGCGACGTCGATGACGACGACGGGGGCGTGGCCTACGTCGCCCGGGTGATCGGCGGCAACCTGCGGCTGCTCGTCGGGATGGTCGGCGCCAACCACCCCTGGCGGCTGGTCGGGCGGCTTTGGCGGGCGATGCTGGCGGCGGTCGCGGCGGTCGCCTTCGGCATGATCCAGATCGAAGTCTGGAAAGTCGCCGGAACCCTCGGCCCGCTGCGACTGGCGATTGCCGGCCTCGCCTCGATCGCCGCCGCCTCGGTGACGTTGATCGCCGGCCACGGCCTCTGGGAGCGGGCGCCCGCCCCGCGCGTGCGCGAGCAGGTGACGTTGTTCAACCTGGCCACCACCGCAACGGTGGTATTCGGGGTCACCGCCCTTTACCTCTCCGTCTTCCTCGTCAGCCTGCTCGGCGCCCTACTGCTGATCGACCCATCGCTTCTCTCGGAAGCGCTCGGGCGAGACACGGACACCTGGGACCATGTGCGCCTGGCCTGGCTATCGAGCGCGCTGGGGACGATCGGCGGCGCCCTGGGGGCGACCTTGGAGACCGACGAGGCGGTCAGGGAGGCTGCGTACGCACAGCGACCGACGAACGCTCGTGAGCGATCAGCGGGTAGGTTCGACTCGTAACCCGAGCGAAGGGAGTGAGCGTGGCTACCAGGAACGGCAGCGCCGAGTGGAGGGGCGATCTCAAAGGGGGATCCGGCACGGTGCGGGTTGGCGACGGGGTCTTCGAGGGCGCCTACTCGTTCTCCTCGCGCTTCGAGGAGGGGGAGGGGACCAATCCCGAGGAGCTGGTCGGAGCCGCCCACGCCGCCTGCTTCGCGATGGCGCTGAGCCTGATCCTGGGTGAAGACGGCCATCCGCCGGAGTCGATCCGGGCCGAGGCGAAGGTCCAGCTGCGGATCCTCGATGAAGTGCCGACGATCGCTCGTATCGACCTCGAGGTCGAAGGTTCGGTGCCGGGCATCGACGAGGACGGCTTCCGCGGTTACGCGGAGAAAGCGAAGGCCGGGTGCGTGGTCTCGCGGGCACTCGCCGGGGTGCCCGAGATCGAGTTGAGCGCCAGGCTCGTTTAGTCGGGCCCCCGGGGGGCGTACCCCCGATTGGCCCAGCCTGCCCCCGGCGCGTTGGACCTTTCGTCACTTGCCGACGCTCCCCGGGCCTGCCACTCTGCCTTTGGTGATGGGACGAACTCCACTGAGCAGGCGACTGGGGGACGCCGCTTCGATAGCGGCGGAGGCGGTGGCGCGCGACGTCTCGGCCGAAGAGGTTCTGGCCGAGCGGCGTCTGCGCCGGCGCGAGGTGATCGCCGGCGGCGCGGGTCTGGCCGCGGCGGCGATGCTGAGCGGGCCGATCTCCCGCGCGCTGGCTGCCAGCGGGCCGCGGATCGTCGTCGTCGGCGGCGGTCTCGCCGGGCTGACCTGCGCCTACCGGCTGAAGCAGGCCGGTCATCGGGCCGACCTCTACGAGGCTTCCGACCGGCTGGGCGGCCGCTGCTGGACCCGCCGCGGAGACTTCGCCGAAGGGCAGATCGCCGAGCACGGCGGCGAGCTGATCGACCAGGGCCATACCCAGACGCGTCAGCTGGCGCAGGAGCTGGGACTGAACCTCGACAACCTGCTCGCCGCCGAGGTCAACGGCACCGACCCCTTCTACTACTTCGACGGCCGCCCCTATTCCTACGCCGAAGCGACCGACGACCTGAAGCAGATCTGGCAGCAGCTGCACAAGGACGTCTCGGCCGCCAGCTATCCGACGCTCTACAACCTCTCGACCCAGCGCGGCCGCGAACTCGATGCGATGTCGATCGCCGACTGGATCCGCGCCTACGTGCCGGGCGGCCTCAAATCGAAGCTAGGGCAGCTGCTCGACGTCGCCTACAACATCGAGTACGGAGCCGAGACCAGCGTCCAGAGCTCGCTCAACATGCTCTACCTGCTCGCCTACTCGGGGCAGGGGCAGCTGCGGATCTTCGGCCCCTCGAACGAGAAGTACCACGTGCGCGGCGGCAACGACCAGATCCCGGCGCGGCTGGCGGCGGCGCTGGGTGGTCAGATCACCACCGGCTCGGCGCTGACCTCGATCCGCCGCAACGCCGACGGCAGCTACCGGCTCAACTTCCAGTCGGGGCTGAGCAGCAGCACCGTGAACGCCGACCGGGTCGTGCTGGCGCTGCCGTTCTCGATCCTGCGCACGATCGACTTCGCGAAAGCCGGCTTTTCGCCGCTTAAGACGACGGCGATCAGGGAGCAGGGTATGGGCACCAACTCGAAGCTGCACCTGCAGTTCGGCGACCGCCACTGGAACTCGCTCGGCAGCAACGGCGAGACCTATGCCGACACCGGCTACCAGAACACCTGGGAGGTGACGCGGGCTCAGCCGGGAGCCGGCGGGATCCTGGTCGACTACACCGGCGGCAAAGTCGGTGCCAGCTTCGGCAGCGGCACGCCAACCGAACGGGCGGCGCAGTTCCTCACCCAGCTGGAGCCGGTGCTGCCGGGAATCTCCTCGCACTGGAACGGCCGCGCCACCGTCGACTTCTGGCCGGGATACGAGTGGGCCCGGGGGTCCTACTCCTACTGGAAGGTGGGCCAGTACACGAGGTTTGCCGGCGTCGAGCGCGAGGTCGAGGGCACCTGCCACTTCGCCGGCGAGCACACCTCGGTCGACTTCCAGGGCTACCTCAACGGCGCCGTCGAATCGGGCGAACGGGCCGCCGGCGAGATCCTCGCGGCGCTGAAGTAGCTGCCCCGGCCGCTCAGGATCCAATTGGATCCTGAGGCCGGTAAAGGCTAGCCGCCTCGCGTGAAGCGAATGACCTTGTGCCCGGCGGCGGCGCAACGGTAGTAGGCGCCGTCGTAGTAGCCGCCCGAGATCTTGCAGTGAAAGCCCATGACGTCTTGAGTCGAGCTGCCTTCTGGGCCGAGAGCGGCGTTGTAGGCACGGACGACCCGTTTCGCCTTCCTGCAGCTCACTCGCTTGGCGCGAACGTCCCAGGTGGTCAGGGCGGGGATATCGCCGCAATTGTGGAAGTCGGCGCGAAGCGGGGCGGGAGCGGCGGGCGCCATCGCCGTCGTCAGTGCGGCAGTGAGCAGCAAGATGGCGACAAGTGCAGTCGAGGTGCGTCTTATGGAGGTCATCTACACCAATATTTCATGTGACAGGGTGGCGAGCATCACCCATTGGGCGTCGCCGTGGTCGAGGCCAACGAATCCGACCCGCCTCTACGCGCGGGTCGGATTCCGCCCTCGTCTGCTGTTAGCTGCTCGCCGAGGTCTGAGCCGCGGGGCAGATCCCGAGCCCGTCCGCGAGGGCGAAGAAGGCGACCGCGAAGGGGCTCGAGGCGGTCTCCTCGCGCAGTCGCGCCCAGTCGATCTGCTCGCGCAGCGAGCGGGTGATCAGGATCAGGTCGCCGTAGTCGGCGCTGTGCTCGTCGAGCGCCATCAGCTTGGTGATCAGGATGTCGTCGAGGTCCATCACCTGGGTCCGCATCGCCATCACGCTCAGCTCGTCTCCCCGAGCCAGCACCTCGTCGTCGATCCGCATCCCCGACGGCTCGAAGATCAGGTCGACGAGGATCTCGCCGTCCCAGGCCTTCAGCAGCCACTGCTCGGGCGGCGTCTCGGGTCGCATCCCCACCTCGGCCAGCGCCTCCTGGGCGCGCTCGGCGTCCTCGCGCTTGATCATCAGGTCGATGTCGTTGCTCGACGGCGGCCCGCCGCGCGCCCAGCAGCCGAGCCCGCCGCCGAGCAGGTAGGGGACATCGCGCTCGTCCAGCGCCGCCACCGCCCGTTTGAGACTTTCGATTAGCTCTTCGGCGACCTCGCTCTTGCCCAGGTTCTCGACCATGCACCATTCGCTGCCCTGCCGGTGAGCGGGATAAACGTGGCGAGCAGGCGGGTAGGGGAGCGGCGATGGCTTCCCAGAACGGCGATGGCGGGCGGCGTCTGCGAATCGCCGCCACCGGCGACATCCACTGCCGCGACTCCAACCGCGACGCGGTCGTCTCCGCCTTCGCGCAATTGGACGACGACGTCGACCTGGTCCTCGTCGCCGGCGACCTGACCAGCCACGGCAGGCTCGACGAGGCGGAAATCCTCTGCGAGGCTGCCGCCGCGACCGCGGCGCCCGTCTTCGCCGTGCTCGGCAACCACGACTGGCACGCCGACGAAGCCGAGGCGATCCTGCGGCGGCTGGAGGAGGGGGGCGTGCGGATGCTCGACCGCGCCGCCGCCGTCTGCGAGGTCGGCCCGGTCGAGGTCGGGATCGTCGGCGTCAAGGGCTTCGTCGGCGGCTTCGCCCCGCGCCACCTGCCGGACTTCGGCGAGCCCTCGCTGCGCGCCGTCTACGCCGAGTCGACCGCCGAAGTGCAAGCGCTGGAGAACGGGCTGCGGGAGGTCGCCACCTGTCCGGTGCGGATCGTCCTGCTCCACTACGCGCCCTGCGAAGCGACGCTGGAGGGGGAGCCGCGGGAGATCTTCGTCTTCATGGGCAGCGACCGGCTGGCGGCGCCGATCCTCGAGCACGGCCCCGACCTCGTCCTCCACGGCCATGCCCACGCCGGCTCGCCGGACGGGATGATCGGCGAGACGACGGTCCACAACGTCTCCCAGCCGGTGCTGGGCACCGACTTCCGCATCATCGAGCTCGACGCCAGCCACGCGCACAGCCCGATCCCCTGATCAGGCGGGTGCCTGCCGGCCCCCTGGCGCGTCGGATTTTCGCCACACCAGGGTGTGATGAATGTCGGCTGCGCTACCGCGGTTCGAGGCCGATTAGGTCGTAGTAGCCGACGAGATACAGGCGCTTGCCGTCGGAGACCATCGGCGTGTAGCCGGCCTCCTTGATGTGGAAGGTGCGCTTGTGGGTGTGGACGTCGAAGCCGCTCGTCGTCTGGGTCTTGAAGCTGGAGGTGTAGACCGTGTTGCCGATCACGGTCGCCGTCCCCGGGATCGGCCCGCCGACGTCTTTCTGCCAGCGGACCTTGCCGGTGCGGGCGTCGAGGGCGAAGAAGCGGCCGTTTTCGGCGCCGATGTAGACGGTCGGCGGGGTACCGGGCACCTGGGCGACGGCGGGCGAGCCGTAGACGGGGCCGCCGGCGTCGAAGCTCCACGCGACCTTGCCGGTCTTCTCGTCGAAGGCGTAGACGGTGCCGTCGTCGCGAGCGGCATAGACGTTGCCGAAGCCGATTGCGGGGGAGGAGAAGAAGCCGCCGCGGCCGAAGGGCGGGACCTTGCTGGTGTTGGTCCGCCAGAGCGGCTTGCCGGTCTTGGCGTCGAGCGCGAACATCGAGCTCTGGTAGTCGGCGAAGAAGACCTTGCCGTCGTCGTAGCTGGGGCTGGCTTTGATCGCCCCGGGGGCGTTGAAGCTCCAGCGGGTCTTGCCGTCGGAGGCGCGCAGGGCGAGCAGATCGGTGGTGTCGGTGCCGAGGTAAAGCGTGCCGTCGATCGCCAGCGGCGAGGATTCGAGGTGGGCGTCGAACTTCCGGACCCAGTCTTTCTTCCCGGTCTCGGCGTCGCCGGCGGCGAGATGGCCGGTGAGGAAGGCACCGTAGACGCGGCCTTCGTAGTAGACGGGGGCGGTAACGAAGTTCGGCGTGCCCTTGTCGCTGGGGCGGATGTTGATTTCCCACAGCACCTTGCGGTTCCGCAGCCGCACCGCTTTCCCGTTGCCGTACTTGTTGATCACGTAGGCGACCCCGTCGTGGATCGCCGGCGGGAACTCGATCAGCGCATGCGTGTTGATCGACCAGGCCTGCTTCAGCGGCGGGTCAAGAGCCTTCTCGTCGGCGGCGAGGTAGTGCGTGCGCTGCGGCACCCGGCCGAAAAGCGGCCAGTTGATCAGGTCGGAGCCGGAGGCAACTTCCGAGGCCGAGGCCCCAGTTTCGCCCTCGTCCGAGCCGCCGCAACCGGCGAACAGGAGGGCGAGAACGAGGGCGAGGGCAGCTACGGCGCGCATCGAGGCTTTCATCGGCAGTCGCCTACCGGGTCTGAAGGGGGAAAGCGGCGGACGGGACTTGAACCCGCGTCACCAGCTTGGAAGGCTGGGGCTCTACCGTTGAGCTACCGCCGCACGGCGGAAGCCGCCCCGTTTTGCGGTGCGGCGTCGATGACAGTTTGCACAAACGACCTCGCACTTTGCAATCTCGTCGAGCACGTCGTTCCAGTTTCGGCTTCGAATGCCGGCCGCGATCCCGAACTTCTTGTCTCGAAGATGATCGAACTCGAGGACGATCGGATCGGTCTCGCCACAGTCGACGCAGGGGTGGTCACGGAAGTAGGCCATGAGGAAGGTAAATCGCTCGTCGAGCAAGGCCTTATTCCGCTGTGCTGCGGCGTCGATATAGCGCTGCCTGTTGGCCCGATAATGCTCCTGCTTGTAGGCGGCACGGCAGGGCCGGCAATAGGTATCCCGCTGCCCTCCTGACCGCCGGCGCCAGACGAATTCGTCGTCCGGTTTCTGCGCCTTGCAGCGCGAGCATCTCTCCATATCCGGACCATACAAAGTAGACAAGACGTTCCCCGCAGCGTCCCGCTCGTCAATTCGTCAGAATGAAGTCCCCGCGGGGAGTGGCGCAGTCTGGTAGCGCACTCGGCTGGGGGCCGAGCGGTCGCAGGTTCAAATCCTGTCTCCCCGATATTCCAGAGCCGCTTCGGAAGCGGGCTCGCCGCCTAAGCGGAACCGTGGATGCGCCGGAACGAGTGCACGTGGTGCCGGGTCTAGTACCGCTAGAGCTTCGCGACAAGGTCGTTCATTGCCTCAACGCACTGGACGCGGTAAGGCTCGTTGACCTGGATGCGCTGGCCCATGACGTCGAGTCGCCCAGATTGCAGCTTGTAGAACGGACACCCTCTCGCGAACGCGACAACCCCGGTGGTCTGGAAGTCGCGGATGTTGACAACCCCTTCATTGATCTTCTTGAAGGTGAACTTGTCGGAGTGAGCTTTCAATAGCGCCTCGACATCCTGGTCGATGGACCGCAGCACCGCGCCGTAGGCGGATGCCGGACCCATGTACTGGGTCAGCCGGTTCTTGGCGATGATGTGGGCTGACGGAAGCGAGCGACCGGCCTCGCCGAGGCGCGTTGCGAAGGCGTAGGTCGCGTAGATCTCGGACGGCAACTTAAGCCCGTAGATGAGGGAGAACGCATTCTGGACAGCCCTGCGGGATGAATCGTCTGCCATCACCGGTAGGACCAGGCGATCCACCGTCGCGAGCGCGATCTGCGTGTAGATCGAGAAGCTTGGGTTTGCATCGATGAAGATCGCGCTGTAGTTCTCTCGGATCGGGTCAAGGAAGTCCTTAAGCCAATCGATGACCGCGGTCCAGGCGTCGGTTCCGGGGATCTGCGTGTTCGCAAGCGTCGAGATCGCGTTGGATTGAAGCTCGAGAAGCGGATCCCCGCAGATGAGATCGACGTTCTCGGGGATCGCGTTGTTGTAGTCACTCGGATTGGTGATGAAGTCGTCTTGAGCAAAGGCAGGTGCTGAATACGGAGACGGCAGTCGTTCCTGGAAATACCCGCCGATGGTTGCTCGACCCGCCTCGCCCTGGCGAGAGAGGAGGTTCGTGCTGCCGTCGTTAGTCAATCCGCCGAGCAGAAGCTCGGACAGATTCGCTTGCGGACAGACGTCGATGGCAAGAATCTTCTCGTCAGGGTGTTGGTGGGCGTAGAAGCAGATGGACTGGAAGCAGAGGCTCGTCTTTCCCGTCCCGCCCTTGTTGTTCCAGAAGCCGTAGATCACTTGCCAATCCTCTCGTCGTTTGTGGTTTCGACAGAGTATAGATTGTACTTCTGTATGTCAAGCAAGGCCTTGCCCCAAAACACCCGCCGAGCCGCCGAAGTACGTCCCCGGCGCCCCGCGACCCGGCCTCGATGCGGTGCTCGGAGTGGTCACCGGTGTTGTGCTGAACGTCTGAGGCCGCTCTGGAAGCCGGACTAGAACCCGAGAGCGTTAATCGAGGGCACTCGTGGTACCGGAATAGCTTTCGGTCGCTCCTCGCGCCCTCTGGCGTCTTGCCTGGCGATGGTCGAGAGGAGCTTGCGTCGGACGTGACACTGGGGAGTTGGTCAAGCGAGCCGGGCGACCAGGTACTGCTTCCGCTTGGACGCCAGCACCATGCGGTTGCGGTGATGGTCCGCGCGGGCGCGGTTCCCTGTCGTCCGCGATAGTTGTGCGAGCCGAGCCTGCTCGACAAAGACCAGCTCGGTCGCGGCAATCTGCTTAATAGCGCGCACCAGGACGTCATCAGCGAGGTTGGGGTCGAGTCCGTTCAGGCGAGCCTCCTGCTCAAGGTCAACCCGACAGTCCATACAGCACTTGATCAGGGGGCCGCGTTCGTCCAGGCCGGCGTACTCAAACGGCTTTCTGCACTTGAGGCACCACTTCGTGAACGGGTCATGCGAACGCGCAGAGCGGGTGGGTTGAAAGTCGACGACGCTCGATTCCGCCATCGTTGACGTCACGCCGCGCTTAAGTTTGTTCAGCTTTTCGTGGTTCAGCTTCGTCAAAAGGCATTGCCTCCTCGAGTTGATTACGTAGCAAACTCCATCGACTGATCAGTTTTGCCGATCAGTCGGATGTCTCTTTGTGCTCGACTGAGCCTGAGGGCGGGTCGCGGCCCACGAAGTAGCGGTTCACTCCGAAGCCGCGTTTCGCCAACACAACGCCGCCTGCGCGGCGGCTTCCAACGGCAACGGGCACCATGAATCTGTCGCCTTAATTCGTGATGCGAGCGTGATACCCGGACCGCTCTAGCCGTTTGCCAGGGTCAGATTTTCCCTGTCTCCCCGATTCGTCGCCGCGCACGTATGGCCTCGCCTGGCTTTGTTGCAGGCCTCGAAGAGATGCCGGCCCGCTTGTCGATTTTCGCTCTGATTGTTCGTCGCGTAGGCAAACCGCAACTCTCTACGCGAGGAGAACGACATGAGCGTCACCTACACCTTCGACGTCTTTTTCAGCCTCGACGGCTATGGCGCGGCCAGCGCCAACTGGAGTGGCTACTGGGGGAAGCAGGGGCCCGAGCTGCTGGACCACCGCCTTGCCTTGCACGAAGAGGAGCAGCGGATGGTCTTCGGAGCCAACACGTACCGGCTGTTCGCGCGGATGCTTGCGTCGAGCACGGAGGAGTCCGAGGTTCGCGATCCGTGGGTCAGCCGGATGAGGCGCCTGCCGGCGACCGTGGTCTCGACGACGCTGGAAGGCCCTCTCGACTGGCCGGACGCGACCGTGGTCAGCGGCGATGCCGTCGACGTCGTCACCCGGCTCAAGGAGGAGTCCGAGGTGCCGCTGCGCTCGCACGGCAGCCTGGCGATGAACCGGGCGCTGATGGCCGCGGGCCTGGTGGACCGCTTGTAGGTCACCCTCCTCCCGGTGATCACCGGTCAGACCGGGCTGGACCCGATCTTCCGTGGCGCGGCTGACTTCGACTTAGAGCTGATCGAGAGGCGGACTCTCGACGGCGACATCCAAGAGCTCACCTACCGGCCCAGCCTTTATTGACGGCGCGGCGGTCGAGCGCACGCAGCCACTCCCGCCTGATCAGGCCGCTGCCGGGGCGGATCAGGAGCCAGTAGAGGCCGAAGAGGCGTTTGGACTGGGGGTCGGTTCCGGCGATTCGGGTCTCGGTTGAGATCTCTTCGTCGGTGATGCGGAAGTTGAAGGCGGCCTTGGCGTAGCCTGGCTCTTCGAAGGCCAGGAACTGCTCTCTGCTGGTCACCTTCCGCAGGCCGCCGGAGGGCTTCCAGAACTGGCCGATGCCGGCGATGACCAGCTCGCGGCCCGGGTCTTCGGCGACTTGGCGGAAGCCCATACGCTCGAATCCTTCGAGCACCGTCCTGTCGCCGCTGTCGATCCTGCGGCCGAGGGTGCGGATGCCCATCAGGGCTCGCATCAGGGTGAGGTCGCGGGCCTCGAGCACATGGATGGCGTCCCAGAGGGCCGGGGGTGAGGCCGTGGTTTGCCGTCGGTGGATCTCGCGGCGATCGTAGGACGGCATGACCTGGTCGATTAGAATCATCTTCTAGAATATGATTCTAACCATGACCCGTCGCGAGACGATCTTGGAGGCGGCGCTCGAATCGCTCGAGGCCGGCGAGGAAGTGACGATCGAGAGCGTGCGCGAGCGCTCCGGGGCCAGCGTCGGCTCGATCTACCACCACTTCGGCGACAAGGACGGGATCCTGGGCGCGCTCTACGCGCAGGTCCTGGGCGGGTACCAGGCCGGCGTTCTGCGCATCTTGAAATCCAAACCCGCAGCCGAGGACGGGATCAAGGCGCTGGTCCGCCACCACCTGCGATGGGTCGAAAAGAACCCCGAGCGGGCTCGACTGCTGCTCGACGGAGCCGCTCGCGAGCGAGCGGTGGGGGAGGTGGAGGCGCTGAACGAGGTTCTGTTCGCCGCGATCGAGGACTGGATCGGGAGCCAGGAGGCGATCCGCTCGGTGCGCCTCGAGGTCTTATTCTCCGCCGTCTTCGGGCCGGCTCAGACGATCTCCCGTTCATGGCTGGCGCGCCAGAGCGGATCGCTGCGCCAGATGGAGGACGACCTGGCCGACGCTGCCTGGCGGGCGGTGCGATCCGACTGACGATTCGCCCGCTCGGGTCGGCTTGCCGACCCCGGGCCGGCCCCGTTATTTTCGGACCGTGACCCCTGTCCTTTTCGCCGTCGACGAAGACGAACGGGCCCTGCGCGCCGTCGAGCGCGAGCTGATCGACCGCTACTCGAGGAGCTACCGGGTCGTCTGCGTGTCTTCGGTCGAGGAGGCGATGGCGGAGCTGAAGGCGCTGAAGGAGGCGGGGGAGGACGTGGCGCTGGTCCTTGCCGCGCAGTCGTTCGCGGAGATGAGCGGACCCGAGCTGCTTGGGCGAGCGCGGGAGATGCACGCGCACGTCCAGCGCGGGCTGCTGATCGAGTGGGCCAGCTGGGGCGACGGGGAGACCGCCGGGGAAATATTCGAAGCGATGGCGCGGCGGCAGATCGATTACTACGTGATCCGGCCCTCGCAGGCACCCGACGAGCTTTTCCACCAGTCCGTCTCGACCTTCCTGCTCGAGTGGGCGCACGCGCGGCGGGTCTCGCCGCACACCGTCCACATCGTCAGCGAGTCGTGGATCGGCCGGGCGCAGGAGCTGAAAGAGGTTCTGGGCCGCTGCGCAGTGCCGCACTCGTTCCTCCTCGCCGACTCCCCGGAGGGTCGGGCGCTGGTCGAGCAGACGGGAAACGGGGAGCCGCTGCCCCTCGTGGTGATGTCGAACGGGACAGTCCTGGCCGACCCGACCAACCTGGAGCTGGCGAGCGCGGTCGGCGGCACCATCGACCCCGACCAGCGCGAGTTCGACGTCGTCATCGTCGGCGGCGGTCCGGCCGGCCTTTCGGCCGCGGTCTACGGCGCCTCCGAGGGGTTCCGGACGCTGGTCGTCGACAACGGCGGCATCGGCGGCCAGGCAACCTCGAGCTCGCTGATCCGCAACTACCTCGGCTTCCCGCGCGGCGTCAGCGGCCGCCGGCTGGCGGAGGCCGCCTATGAGCAGTCATGGGTATTCGGCGCCAAGTTCGCCTTCATGCATGACGCGACCGGGCTCCGCCGCGACGGCGATCGCATCCACATCAGCCTCTCCGACGGCGGCGAGGTCAGCGCCCGTGCGGTGATCCTCGCTGTCGGCGCCACCTATCGCCGGCTCGGAGTCGAGGAGATCGAGGACCTGGTCGGGGCGGGGGTCTTCTACGGCGGTCCCGCCTCCGAGGCGCCGACGACCGTCGACGAGGACGTGCACGTCGTCGGCGGTGCCAACTCGGCCGGGCAGGCGGCGCTGAACCTGGCCGAATACGCCCGCCGGGTAACGCTCGTGGTCCGCGCCGACTCGCTCGAGAAGGGGATGTCCCACTACCTGGTGCGCCAGCTCGAAGCCACGCCCAACGTCGAGGTGCGCCTCGGGACCGAGGTGGTCGGCGGCAGCGCCGGCGAGGACGGCTGGCTGCAGAGCCTGGTCCTGCGCTCCGCCGACGGCGAAGCCGAGACCGTGCCTTCGGACGGGCTCTTCCTGATGATCGGCGCCGACCCGAACACGCACTGGCTGCCACCGGAGATCGCCCTGGGGGAGGGCGGCTTCATCTGCACCGGCGCCGATGCGCAGGCCCATGGGGACTGGCCGCTGGCGCGCGACCCGCTGTCCCTCGAGTCCAGCGTGCCGGGCGTCTTCGCCGCCGGGGACGCCCGCCACGGCTCGATGAACCGGGTCGCCTCCGCGGTCGGCGAGGGCTCGATCGCGATCAGGCTCGTCCACGAGCTGGTCGCGACCGAAGCGAGCCAGCGGCGCGACCTGGTCTAGTCGTCGGTGAAGGGGATCTGGCCCGCGACCGCTTCCGGGTCGACCCGATCGCGCTTGCCGATCTCGCGGGCGACCCGGGCGGGGTTGCCGTAGGCGACGACGCCGGCGGGCAGGTCCTTGGTGACGACCGACCCGGCGCCGACGACGGTGTTCTCGCCGATCGAGACGCCGGGGCAGACGATCGCGCCGGCACCCAGCCACACCCCGTCGCCGATCGTGACCGGCAGCGCCTGTTCCCAGGCGGCGCGCCGCGGGACCGGATCGATCGGGTGGGTGGCGGTGATCAGCTGCACCCCGGCGGCGATCAGGCATTCGTCCCCGATCGTGATCGGCGCTCCGTCGAGCATCGTGCAGTTGAAGTTGACGAAGGTGAGGGCGCCGATCCGGATCCCGTCCCCGTAATCGCAGTAGAACGGGGAACGGATGTAGGTCTCCTCGCCGATCTCGGCGAGAAGGTCCCCGAGCGCAGCTTGGCGCTCGTCGCTGCGCTCCGGCGAGATCGCGTTCAAGGCGGCGAGCATCGCCTGGCGCCGGTCGAGCTCTCGGAGCAGGTCGGGATCGTCGCCGCGGAAGAGCTCCCCGGCGCGCATCAGCTCCTTCGCGGACGGCACCCGCACATGGTAGGCCGCGCCTGCCCAAGGCCGGGTACGGCGGTAGCTACCGTTTCAGGAGTGTTTCGGCCCACCGACATGCTGTCGCTGATCCCCGGCCTGGCGCCGGAGCGAGACCCGCGCGCCGCCGAGACGGACGGGTTCTTCGCCCCCGACTCGATGGTCCGCAAGCTCCATCGCGAGCGTCTCGTCCTCTTCTCCGGGGTGCGGGCGCTGCTGATGCAGGCCTGCGACCCGCTGGCGGTGGTCGGCTTCCAGCGCCACTCGATCATCTTCGACGACCCCCAGACCCGGCTGCTGCGCACCGACGAGTGGATGTCGCGGATCTACTTCGGGACCGTCGACGACGCCGAGCAGGCGGGCCGGGCGGTGCGGGGGATGCACGCCCGGGTGAAGGGGAAGACCCCGGCCGATTACGGGCCGATCCCGAAGGGGACGCCGTACGCGGCCTCCGACCCGAAGCTCGGCCTCTGGGTGCTGGCGACCCTCGCCGACTCCGCCGTCGTCTACTACGAGCGCATCTTCGGCGCTCTCTCCGACGCCGACCGCGAGCGCTACTGGAGCGAATACCGGCGGGTGGGGGAGCTGCTCGGCCTGCCGCCGAGCTCGATGCCCGCGACCTTCGCGGACCTCAGGGACTACGTCGAGGGACGGCTCGGCGACGGCAGCCTCTGGATCTCCGAGGACCGCCGCGATCAAGCCGAGCGGATGATCCTCGAGCCGCCCTACTCGGGCCTGATGCGCGCCGCCTTCCTGCCGCTGACCGAGACCGTACGGCTGATCTCGGTAGGCCTGCTGCCGGCGGAGATTCGAAGGCTCTTCGGCTTTTCGTGGGACCCCGGTCGCGAGGCGCTCCTGCGCTCGGCCCTGATCCAGCTGCGGGTCGGCACCCGCTTCTGGCCGGACGCGGTCCGGCTCCACCCAGCGGCGCGGATCGCGGCCGGCGAGCGCTACGGCAGCCTGGCGGGCTAGATGTGGCTGCAGCGGACGCTCCGGCTCGCGGCGCGGCCGCGGGGCTTCCACCTCGTAACCGGTGAGGTCGAGGAGGCGCTGCCGGAGCTGGCGCAGGTCGAGGTCGGGCTGCTCCACCTCTTCATCCAGCACACCTCCGCCTCGCTGACGGTGAACGAGAACGCCTCGTCCGACGTGCGGCGCGACTTCGAGTCCTGGTTCGACCGGGCGGTGCCCGAAGGCGCTCCGTACTGGACCCACACGCTGGAGGGCGACGACGACATGCCGGCCCACGTCAAGGCGGCGCTGCTGGGTCCCTCGCTGACCCTGCCGGTGGCCGGCGGCCGCCTCTCCCTCGGGACGTGGCAGGGCATCTACCTCTGCGAGCACCGCGACCACGGCGGCCCACGCTCACTGGTCGCAACGCTCTGGGGAGAGGCCGCGGACTAGGAAGTCGCTTCGAGATCCTCGAGGTCAGCCAGGTCGCGGATGCGACCGGCTGCTCGCTTCATCGCTTTGAGGTCCTCTAGGGCGCAGACTGCAACCGATACGTCGAGGATCTCGGTCTTGGTGGCGCGCGAGTACAACTCGTCGTAACCGGGGATCCCGTCGAGTCCTTGGACCACGTCCAACCGCCCGAGGTCCGTCTCGATGGCCACCTGCTCGCCGCTTGCCAATGCCGAGGCGATCGAGATCGGGGTGCCGAGCAAGGCCTCTCCCCGCTGGACGTGTCCGCCCGCTGCGACGGCCACCTCCGCCAGACGCTTGAGGTTGTCAGGTGCGTTCGCCACGACCACGTCAACGTCCTTGGTGCCTCGCACCACACCCCAGGCATTCACGGCAAGACCGCCCACCACGACGAAGTCCACGTCAGCCGCGGCCAATCGCCGCAAGAGCTCGTCGAAGGCTGGCTCGCTCAACTCTTTCGAGCTGCTCCGTTGAACCGCAACAACTTATGGCTGAGCGCAATGCCCTCCGCGAGGTTCACGCTCATCGGCCGTTTCGAGTCTTCTCGAAGCCGCTGCAGGCGGACGGCCTCTGCTTGCCGGGCAGATGGCGACGCGGCTTTCTCGCGCTCGCTCATAACCGGGATGCTAACGGCGGTCACCGAGCGATCAGATGACACCACTCGTGCGATGCTTCCCCTCGTGTGGTGGATGACGATGAAGTGGGGGCTTGATCGGCGCGGGTGGAAGATCGCATTCCTCCTCACCTGCCTGTCGTGCGCGCTCATCGTGCTTGGCGAGCTGATCCCGCTGCTCCGTCCCGTCGTGATCGGGATCGTGGGGGTCGGAACGGTCGTGGCGGTGCTGATGGCGATGTCGGTGCGTTACCGCGAACTGACCCAGCACGACCTGCGTCAGCCGCCTGAGGACGACGAGTAGCTTCGGCCAGTTCCGCCTCGACTCAGGTCGCTTGCGGTAGGTCTGCGCCAACCGGGGTAGGGGATACCCGTGCCCGGCAGCATCGGCATCGGGGAGTTGTTGAAGGATCGCTACCGGCTTGAGCGCATGCTCGGGCGTGGGGGGATGGCCGCTGTCTGGTTGGGGCACGACGAGGTGCTCGATCGGCCGGTGGCGGTGAAGGTGCTCTCGGACACGATCGCCGGCGACCCGGGCTTCGTCGCCAGGTTCCGCCGCGAGGCGCACACGGCGGCCGGTCTGTCGCATCCCAACCTGGTCGACGTCTACGACTTCTCCGAGGAGGGCGAACGGCCGTACCTGGTGATGCAGTTCGTCCCCGGCGAAAACCTGGCCGAGCGGCTGGAGCGGGGGAGGGGCGTCGACTGCGAGCAGCTGGCGCGGGAACTGCTGGAGGCGCTGGCCCACATCCACGCGGCGGGAATCCTCCACCGCGACGTCAAGCCGGCCAACGTGATCATCGAACCGGGGGGCACCGCGAAGCTGATCGACTTCGGGATCGCGCTGCCGCGCGACGCCACCGCGCTGACCAGCACCGGCCTCGTCCTCGGCACCGAGCGCTACGCCGCGCCGGAGGTGATGGAGGGCCAGGCGGCGACCGAGCGCTCCGACCTTTACTCGTGCGGCGTCGTCCTGCGCGCCTGCGCCGACGGGGCCTCGCCCGACCTGCGCCTGCTGGTCGAATGGCTGACCAGCCGTGATTCGCGGGAACGCCCGCGCTCGGCCCGGGACGCGCTGGCCCGGCTCGAACGCGGGGAAGATCCCGTCGAGCAGCCGACCAGGACCTTCGAGCCGACCCAAGCGTTCGAGCCGACTTTCGCCGCCAGCCCCGCCCGGAGAGAGACCTCATGGCGCGGGCGGTGGGGCGCGGCGGCGGCGCTGCTCGCCTTCGTCGTGGCGCTGGGGGCGATCGCGGCCCTGATGCTCGGCGGCGGGGGCGATGACCCGGGGTCGCGCAAGGCCCAGGGCGGGGGAAGGGCGCAGCAGGCGGAGAACCAATCCCCGCCGCAAGCCGCCGAGGAGCCGGAAGCCGAAGCATCGGAATCCGAGGCGCAGTCCGGAGAACCGGAATTCGAAGAGGCCGGAAGCAACGTGGCCATACCCGCGCCGGAAGGAACCGACCCCGCCGCCGGCGCCGGCCTCAACGAAGAAGGCTTCGCCCTGATCCAGGCGGGCGAATACGAAGCCGCGGTCCCGGTCCTCGAAGAGGCCGTCGCCGCCTTCCCCTCCGGAACCGAAGACCTGGCGTACGCGTACGCGCTCTTCAACCTCGGCAACGCCCTGCGGCTGAGCGGCCGGCCGGACGAGGCGATCGCGGTGCTCGAACGCAGGCTCGAAATCCCCAACCAGACGGCGGAGGTCGAAGAAGAGCTGGCGGCGGCGCGGGCCGAAAGCGGCTGACGACGCGCTCATCTGCCCTATAAATCAGTTCGGTTCTATGCGAACATATGTTCGTGTTCGTCGTCCAGGAGAGAGACCGCCCCCTTGAACCGGGTCCTCGCCTGCGACACGACGGAGGACGATGCCGTACCGGAAGAAAGCCGGTCAGGCCGTCTTCTCATCTCCACCTGAGCCCACCTCTATGGACGCGGGGGCGGGAGGCAAATTCCCTTCCGTAGATGCCGCGGCGAGAGGAACCCCAGATCGGCCTGAGCAAGGCAATTCGCCAGCTGCGGATGGAGATCCACCTGAGCCAGGAAGCGCTCGGACACCGCGCCGACATCCACCCGACCTGGATCTCCCACATCGAGTCCGGCCGCGTCAACCCGACCTGGGGCAACGTGCGCCGAATCGCCTCGGGGCTGGAAGTCCCGCTGCCCCTCCTGGCGGCGATAGCCGAGGACCTGGAGGCCAAACATGCCGCCCCTCCGAGCGACTAGGGCACCGCCGCCGGGAGTTTGGATAGGCTCGCGCCGTTGAAGAAGCTCGCGCTGCCCCTCATCGTCCTCGTCGCCTTCGTTGCCGCCGGTTGCGGCAGCTCAGACGACTCGACCGACACCTCCGCGACGGCGTCGTCGTGCAAGCCGGGACAGCTAGCGACCGAGCGGCAGGGGGTGCTGACGATCGCGACCGACAAGCCGGCCTATCCGCCTTACTTCGAAGACGAAGACCCGACCAACGGCGAAGGGTTCGAGAGCGCCGTCGCCTACGCGATCGCCAAGCAGCTCGGCTATCCGAAGGACAAGGTGGAGTGGACGGTCGAGTCGTTCAACTCCTCCTTCGCCCCGGGCCCCAAAGACTTTGATTTCGACGTCAACCAGATCTCGATCACCCCGGTGCGCGAAAAAGCCGTCGACTTCTCCGCGCCGTACTACACGGCCAACCAGGCGGTGGTGGCGCTGAAGGACTCCGAAGCCGCGGGGGCGACCTCGCTGGCCGACCTGCAGGACGCGGATCTCGGCGTCCAGATCGGCACCACCAGCCTCGAAGCGGCCGAAGAAGAGATCGAGCCGAGCAGCCGGCCGGAAGTCTTCAACAACTCCAACGACGTCGTCCAGGCGCTGAAGAACGAACAGATCGACGCGGTCGTCGTTGACCTGCCGACGGCGCTGTACCTGACCGCGGTCCAGGTTCCGCAGGCCGCCGTCGTCGGCCAGTTCAGCGCCCCCGGCGGCGACCAGTGGGGGGCACTGCTCGAAAAGGACTCCGAGCTGACCGGCTGCGTCTCGGAAGCGATCGAAGAGCTGAGCGAGTCCGGCGAACTCGAAAAGATCACCCAGCGCTGGATGAGCAAAGCCGCCGGCGCCCCTGAATTGAGCTGATGCCGAGCGAACGTCGCCTCGAACGGGAGGCGGCGAAGCGCCGCCGCCACCGTCGCGGCCAGGCGATCGCGGCGCTCTCCAGCATCCTCGTCCTCGGCGGCCTCGCGGCCCTGATCCTGACCAGCCCCGGCTGGCCGGATGTGCGCGAGACCTTCTTCAACTGGGAAGTCTTCAAGGACTCCTTCCCCGACGTGGCCAAGGCCTTCTGGCTCGACGTGAAGATCTTCATCGTCGCCGAGCTGGCGATCCTCGCCGTCGGCCTCGGCGTCGCTCTGGTCCGGATCGCCCGCTCGCCGGCGATGTTCCCGCTGCGATTCCTCTCGGTCGTCTACGTCGACGTCTTCCGCGGCATCCCGACGATCCTGCTCGTCTTCCTGATCGGCTTCGGGGTCCCCGCGCTGCGCCTCGACGGGCTCCCGACCGACCCGGTCGTCCTTGGCGCGATCGCCCTGATCCTCTCCTACAGCGCCTACGTCGCCGAGGTCTACCGCGCCGGCGTCAACTCGGTCCACCGCGGCCAGCGCGACGCCGCGCTGGCGGTCGGCTTGACCGAGACCCAGGCGATGCGCCACGTGGTCCTGCCGCAGGCGGTGCGGCGGGTGGCGCCGCCGCTGCTGAACGACTTCGTCGCCCTGCAGAAGGACGTCGCCCTGATCTCGATCCTCGGCCCGCTGGAGGCCTTCCGCGAAGCGCAGATCATCGAGGCCCAGACCTTCAACTTCACCCCGCTGGTCGCCGCGGCGCTGCTCTACCTGGCGGTGACGATCCCGACCGCGAGGATCGTCGACCGCCTCGGCGGACCCGAGGGGGCGGTGCGGTGAGCGCCCCGGCCGGGCCCGTCCTCGAGCTGCGGGAAGTGACCAAGGCCTTCGGCGAGCGCGAGGTCCTGCGCGGGATCGACCTGACCGTGCGCGAGCACGAAGCCGTGGCGCTGATCGGGGCCTCCGGCTCGGGCAAGTCGACCCTGCTGCGCTGCGTCGACCTGCTGGCGGAGATCGACGACGGCGACGTCTTCCTCGACGGCGAGGCGATCACCGACCCCGCCGTTGACCCGGTCGCGGTTCGGCGCCGGCTCGGGCTCGTCTTCCAGGCCTACAACCTCTTCCCGCACATGACCGCGCTGGAGAACGTGATGCTGGGGGAGAGGCGCGCCCACGGCGCCACCCGGGCCGAGGCGGAGGCCCGCGGCCGGGAGCTGCTGGCCCGCTTCGGCCTCGCCGGCCGCGAGGACGACCGTCCCGACAACCTCTCCGGCGGCCAGCAGCAGCGGGTGGCGATCGCCCGCGCCTTCGCCGGCCGCCCGCGGGTGATGCTGCTCGACGAGGTCACCAGCGCCCTCGATCCCGAGCTGGTCGGCGAGGTGCTGGCCGCGGTGCGGGACCTGAAGGCGGAGGGGATGACGATGCTGATCGCCACCCATGAGATGAGTTTCGCCCGCGAGGTCGCCGACCAGGTCGCCTTCCTCCACGAGGGCCGCATCGCCGAGCAGGGCTCGCCCAAACAGGTCCTCGAGTCCCCGCAGCAGCCCGAGACGCGCCGCTTTCTGCGACGTTTCCAGGGAATTACTCAAAGTATTTGACGCGCGCAAGAGATGCGGTTATGCTGCCGCGGCACTTGAGCAATCAGGGAATTCGCTCAGGGGCAGGGACACATAGCTAGCACCTGTGCCTTAATCGGTTAAAGGGTCGGCGTTGTAAGCCGAAGATCCGGGTTCGAGCCCCGGCGGGTGCATTTCGAACAAGTCAATTCGAGGCAGAAAGTTCGGAAGCACAGCTATGGGCGAGAACATCTTCACCAGGTTCGACGAGGTTGCAGCGGGGGAGAGCGGCCGGGCACTGTGGGCGGCGCGCGCCCCCTACAGGCCTGAGGCCGACTTCGACCTGATGCTGATTCCGCGGCTGCCGCAGGGCACCGACTGGCGCGAGGACGACGCCGCCCTGGCGGCGCTGGATCGGATCGAAGCCGAGGACTGGGTCGAGTCCATCTCCCGCGAGGGCAGGCAGCCGACCGTGAAGCTCGCCGACGAGTGGATCGAAGCGCAGGGCGAGGCGATCCGCTCCGGTGCCGGGGGCGCGGGCGAGTTCGCCGACATCGCCGCCGGGAACCGCTACGCCGTCTACTTCTGGGGCGCCAACACGACCAAGGCGCTGCACATCGGCCATCTCCGCAACCTCGCCGTCGGCAACGCGATCGCCGGGGCGCTGAAGCAGGCGGGTGCCGCGGTCGACAACCGCAGCCTGATCTGCGACGTCGGCCGCAGCATGGGCGAGGCGATGGCCGGCGTCGCCACCCGCGCCGGCGAGGACGCCGGTCCCGACGCCGACGAGAAGAGCGACCACTTCGTCGGCTTCTGTTACGCCGACTACGTCACCGCCAGTCGCAACGGCGGCCAGGGCGACGACGGGGCGGAGGACTCGGTCGCCCGCGAGTCGACCAACTACGACGACAAAGCCGACGAGATGATGATGCGGGTCCTCGGCGGCGACCAGAAGGCGCTGGAACTGTGGTCGCGGACCCGCTCCTGGGTGGTCTCCGGCCAGCGCAAGACGCTCGCCAGCCTCGGCATCACCTTCGACAAGGTGATCTACGAGTCCGACTACCTCCCCGAGGTCGCCGAGTACATGAACAAGGGCCTGGCCGAGGGGATGCTGACCAAACGCTGGGGCGACGACATGGTCATGTACGAGACCGAACGCGAGGAGCTGGAAGAGATGCCGCTGGTCCGCTCCGACGGCCTCCCGACCCAGCACATGCGGGCGCTCGCCTACTGGGCCGCCGCCGACGAACTCGATGACGTGATCTCGATGCAGGTCTGCGGCAACGAGTGGGTCGCCCACGTCACCTGCCGCCGCCAGCTGATCGACGCGATGGGGCTGCAGAACGGCAACGGCAACGGCAGTGCCCGCGGGGGAGGGCCGCCGACCTACGACATCTTCCACGGCATGGTCGCCCGCGAGAACGAATCGATCAGCTCTTCCAAGAAAGGGGCGCTGCTGATCGACGAGCTGGTCGAGTGGCTGGAGGACGAGCTGAGGGCGAGCCCCGAGCTCGCGGCGGAGATGGCGCGCCACCCGCATCCCGAGACGGTGCCGGCCCAGGTCGCGCTCGGCTACTTCCTCCTGCAGCCGACGACCAAGCAGGTCAGGTTCGGCAAGGAGAAGCTCTTGGTGGAGGGGAAAGGGAGCCTCGGCTGGGACCTGGCGCGCGCCCAGGCCCACCACGCCTCCCGGGAGATCGCCGGCGAGCGGCCGGCAGACGACCCCGACTACCGCTTCGCGGTCGTCCAGTCGGAGCACTACCGGGTGCACCTGCGCAGCGCCGTCGACGACTTCGACGTCGCGCCGCTCTCCAAGTACCTCTCCCACTTCGCGCGCTGGTACCGGGAAGACGAGCGGGCACCGGAGGTCGAGGCGGTCGTGCAGCCGGTGCTCGAGAAAGGCCTCGAGGGCTTGGGGCTGGAGGGAGCCTGACGTGAAAACGCTTTTGGTCGACAACCACGATTCCTACACCTACAACGTCTTCCACCTGCTGGCCGCGGCCTCGGGCGAGGAGCCGATGGTGGTCAACAACGACGCGGTCAGCTGGCGGGTGCTGACAAGGATGGACTTCGACGCGATCGTGCTCTCGCCGGGGCCGGGTCACCCGTCCCGCTGGCACGACTTCGGCGTCTGCAGCGACATCCTCCGCCACAGCGAAGTCCCGGTCTTCGGGATCTGCCTCGGCCACCAGGGAATCGGCAACCTGCTCGACGGCGGCGTCAACCGCGCCCCGAGGGCGATGCACGGGCGTCTCAGCCGGGTGATGCACGAAGGCAAGGGGCTGTTCAAGGACGTGCCGCAGGGCTTCTCGGTCGTCCGCTACCACTCGCTGGCGATCACCAGCCCGCCCGGCCCTGAAGGCCACGTCGTCGCCTGGGCCGAGGACGGGGTCGTGATGGGGGTCGAGCACACGAGGCGACCGATCTGGGGCGTCCAGTTCCACCCGGAGTCGATCTCGACCGAGTACGGGCTGAAGATCGCCCAGAACTTCTTCGACCTGGCGGCGAGCTACCAGCGGCCGCAGCGGCCCGCCGGCCGGGCGACGATCGCGCCGCGCGCGGTGAAACCGGCGCGCCGCGCCGCGGCCGGGGCGAAACCCGGCGAGATGGAGCTGCGGATGCGGACGATCGAGGGAGAAGCGCCGACCGAGTACCTCTACGAACGGCTCTTCGCCGACTCCAACCCGTCCTTCTGGCTCGACAGCGCCGACGCGCCGACCTGGCTGGCGCAGTGCTCCTACATGGGGACCACCGCCGGTGCCGACCGCACCTTCGCCATCTACGACGTCGACAGCGGCGAGGTCACGGTCAGCCGCGGCGGCGTCGAGACGGTCCAGCACCAGTCGATCTTCGACTACCTGCAGAAGGAGATGGAGCGGATCGGGGTCGAGCCGCCCGAGGGGATTGAGCGCGGCCTCGTCGGCGGCTACGTCGGCTACCTCGGTTACGAGCTGAAGGCCGACTGCGGCTCGCCCAACGTCCACAGCTCCGACCTGCCCGACGCGGCGATGATGCTCGCCAACCGGGTCGTCGCCGTCGATCACACCAAGAACCTGACCTACGCCTTCGCCCTCTGTCACGGCGAGGATCCGGAGGCCGAGCTCTGGCTCGACGCCGCCGAGGACCTGATCGCCGCGGCAATCGCGGCGCCGCCGCCGGAGCGACCGCTGGCGCCGCCGAGCGAGCCGGGCGGCCACGTCACCTTCCACTCCGGCCGCGGCCGCGAGCGCTACCTCGCCGACATCGCCAAATCGCAGGCCGAACTGCTGGCCGGCGAGTCGTACGAGGTCTGCCTCACCGACCAGTTCTCGACCGACGCCAGCCCCGAGCCGTTCGACCTCTTCCGGCAGCTGCGCCGCAGCAACCCCTCGCCGTTCTCGGCCTTCCTGCAGCTCGGCGAGAACACGATCGTCAGCTCCTCGCCGGAGCGCTTCATCTCGGTCGACCGCGAGCGCCAGGTGATGGCGCGGCCGATCAAGGGGACGGTCTCCCGGGTCGCCGACCCCGACGCCGACCGGGCCGTCCGCGAAAGGCTGGAAGCCGACGAAAAGACCTACGCCGAGCACCTGATGATCGTCGACCTGCTGCGCAACGACCTCGGCGTGGTCTGCGACGTCGACAGCGTCGAAGTGCCGCACCTGATGGTGGTCGAGCCCTACGCGACCGTGCACCAGATGGTCTCGACGATCGTCGGCCACCTCGAGGAGGGGCGCAGCCCGGTCGACTGCGTGCGCGCCACCTTTCCCGGCGGCTCGATGACCGGCGCCCCGAAGGAGCGGACGATGGAGATCATCGACGACCTCGAGGAGGAGGCGCGCGGCGTCTACTCGGGCTCGATCGGCTACTTCGGCGCCGACGGCAGCACCGACCTCAACATCGTCATCCGCACGATCGTGATGCGCCAGGGCGGGCGGACGACGATCGGCGCCGGCGGCGCGATCGTGATGCAGTCCGACCCCGAGGAGGAGTTCGACGAGATCCTGCTCAAGGCACGGGCGCCGATGGCGGCGATCGCCCGCACCCTGACGGGCGACGACGGCCCCGACGCATGGAGCGTGGAGCTGGAGCCGGTCGCCAGGCAGGCGGAGGTCGCGTGACCGACGCGGCGGCGACCGAGAGCACCGTTCGCGAGGCGGGGGCCGGCGACGTCGAGGCGGTGGCCACGGCGGTCGAGGCGCTGCTCCTGGAGCTCGGCGGCCGCCGCCCCGAGCGCTCCGATCTTGAAACTGAGGTCCGCGCCCATCTGGAGGATCCGGATGGGGCCTCGGTGCTGATCGCGGAGGCCGACGGCGACGTCGTCGGCGTTCTCAGCGCCAGCTGGCAGCGGGCAATCCACGTTCCCGGCGCGTACGCGACGATCCAAGACCTCTGGGTCGATGAGGCTTGGCGCAGTCGCGGTGTCGGGGCGGAACTGGTCGAGGCGATCGCGTCCCAGGCGCGAACGCGTGGCGTCAGCCGGCTTGAGGTCGGCCTCCCGCGCGAGACCTTCGCGGCGATCGCTTCGACCCAGTCCTTCTACCGCCGCAACGGCTTCGAGCACCTCGGGCCGCGGATGCGGAGGCTGCTGGATGACTGAGCTGTTGATGATCGAGCAGCGTCAGGGCAGCGGCGACGCTGCCTTTTGGGTTCGCGAAGGCGAACGGCTGATCGAGGGCCAGGACAGCAACCGGCGCCTGGTGGAGCTGCGGGCCGGCCTGGTCCGCCACTCGCGGGTGCGGCCGGTGGCCGCCGACGCCGCCGACGAGGAGGTCGAGCGCACGCTGGCCGGGCTGCACGAGGCCGAGTACCTGCGGGTGCTGGGCGAGCTCTCCTCCTCCGAGCCGGTGGTGATGCCGGACTTTGCCCCGCCCGGGCTGGAGCCGGACATCCCGGTCAGCAAGGCGCTGGTCGCCGCCGCGCTGGAGGGGATCCGCACCTCGATCACCGCCGCCGAGCGGCTGCTCGAAGGCGCCCGCTTCACCTATGCGGTCTGCCGGCCGCCCGGGCACCACGCCGGCCCTGCCTTCCACGCCGGCTACTGCTACCTCAACAACGCCGCCGCGGCGGTGCGGCATCTCTGCGACGGCGGCGTCAAGCCGATCGGGATCATCGACCTCGACCTCCACTACCCGAACGGAACCTCGGCCCTGGTCGAGCGGATGGGACCGGTCGCCGCCCTGCACTCGCTGCACGCGGCGCCGGTGACCAACCTGCCGCCGGGGACTCCGCTGCCGCGCCTGGCCGGCGAACGCGCCGTCTCCTTCGACGAAAGCCCCGACGAAGACGCCTACCTGTGGGAGGTCGCACACTCGATCCACGACCTCTCCGAGATCGCCCGGGCGCTGGTCGTCTCGCTCGGCTACGACACGGTGGCCGGCGACCCGCACGGCGGCTGGAGCTTCCAGCCGGAGATCTTCGCCGAGATCGGCCGCCTGCTGGCGCGCTCGGGGCTGCCGGTCTGCGTGATTCAAGAGGGCGGCTACGCGCTCGACGAGCTGGCCGACTGCAGCCACGCCTTCGCCACCGGCCTGCTGGGGAGCGACGAGCGATGAGCGCCGCCGGCCTCGAGCCCTATCGCCGCCGCCTCGACGAGATCGACGACCAGATCGCGACGCTGCTCGGCGAGCGGCTCGACATCTGCCGCGAAGTCGCGGTTTACAAGAGCGAGCACGAGATCCCGATGATGCAGCCCGACCGGGTGAAGATCGTCCGCCAGCGCTACCTCGACCGCGGCGCCGAGGCCGGCCTGCCGCAGGACTTCAGCTCCGACCTCTTCGACCTGCTGATCGCGACCACCTGCCGGCTCGAGGACGAGCTGATGGACGAGATCGCCGCCGGCAACGGGGGGAGGGATGCCGCGTGAGCGCGCTGCCGCCCGGGCCGAGGCTGCCGCGCGCCCTGCAGGCGTGGGGCTGGACCCAGCGACCGCTGCCCTGGCTGGAGAAGTGCCAGCGCCGCTACGGAGACACCTTCACCCTGCGGATCCGCCACTACGGCGACTGGGTGATCCTCGCCGACCCCGACGACGTGAAAACGGTCTTCACCGCCGGAAAGGCGGTCGGCGTCGACACCGCCAACCCACTACTGGGGCCGCTGCTCGGCCCGCGCTCGGTGATGCTGCTGGAAGAACCGGAACACATGACCCGGCGCAAACTGATGCTGCCCTCCTTCCACGGCAAGGCGGTTCAGGCCGATGCGGAGATGATGGCCGAGATGGCCCGGGCCGAGGTCGCCCGCTGGCCGGTGGGGGAGCCGTTCGCGCTCTGGCCGCGGATGCAGGACATCACCCTCGACGTCGTCATGCGCGCGGTGTTCGGTCCTGCATCGACGACGCCGCGCCTGCAGCCGCTGCGCGACCGGTTGCGCGAGCTGACCACCTGGATGAACGAACCGCGCAACCTGGCGATGCTGGCCGCCTTCGGGCCCGGCTGGGTGACCCGCAGCCGCGGCTACCGCGAGGCGATGGGCGCGGTCGAGGACGCGGTGATGGAGGAGGTGCGGCGGCGCAAGGCCGAGGCCGGCGGCGAGATGGGGGTCGTCTCGATGCTCGTCCAGGCCCGCTACGAGGACGGCTCGCCGCTCTCCGACCAGGACCTGCGCGACGAACTGGTGACCCTGCTCTCCGACGGGCCGACCTCGAGCACCCTGGCCTGGACCTTCGAGCGGCTGCTGCGCAACCCGGACAAACTGGACAAGCTGCGCGAGGACATCCTCGCCGGCGACGGCACGTACCTCGACGCGGTCGTAAAGGAGACGCTGCGGCTGCGGCCGCCGGTGCCGGTCGTGGTCCGCAACCTGCTGGAACCGCTGCGGCTCGGCGGCTACGAGCTGCCGGCGGGGACCACCGTCGCCCCCTGCATCCACCTGATCCACCGCGACGAGCGCAACTACCCCGAAGCGCACCGCTTCCTGCCCGAGCGCTTCGTCGGCGTCCAGCCCGGCACCTACACCTGGATCCCGTTCGGCGGCGGCGTCCGCCGCTGCCTCGCCGCCAGCTACGCGGAAATGGAGATGAAGCGGGTGCTGCGGATCGTGCTGGAGACGACCGACCTGCGCCCGGTCGAGACCGGCGGCGAGCGCGCCCGCAAAAGCGCGATCTCCTTCGCCCCCGACCAGAAGGGCCTGGTGATCGCCGAGCCGAGGGAAACCGAACCGGCGGGGCCGCGCGCCCTGGCGCCCGTCTGAGGAGGAGCGGTGAGCGACAGCGACATCCTCATCGTGGGAGCCGGCGCCAAGGCCGCCGCGATCGGCGCCAAGGTCCACACGATCAACAGCCTCGGGCTGGGGGAGATCTCGATGACCGTGATCGAGAAAACCGAGCCGGCGGCCTCCTGGAAGGGGCGCAACGGGATGACCTCGGGCGAGGAGCCGCTGGCGATCCCGCCGATCAAGGACGTCGGCTTCCCGTACCAGAGCAGCCGCCAGTTCGGCGAGCTCGGCGACGAGATCGACGCGGCGCTGCTGCCGTTCACCTGGCAGCGCTTCGCGATGGAGCGCCACGAATACGCGGCCTGGGTCAACTCGGGCTCGCCCTCGGTCCTGCACCAGGACTACGGCGAGTACCTCAGCTGGGTGCTGGAGCGGGCGAGCAACGGGGTGACCGTCTACGACGGCCGGGTGACCGAGGTGACGCTGACCGACGAGCACGACCGCTGGCAGGTCGAGGTCGCCGAGCGGGGCCGCCCCGAGGACCCCGAGCGGCACACCGGCCGCACCCTCGTCCTCACCGGCCCCGGCGTCCACCGCCACTTCCCGCACGACCCCGAGGTCGAGTCGCGGGTCTTCCACTGCGACAGCCGCCGCGAGGAGTTCGCCCGCGTGCCGGAGGACGAGCCGGCGGAGATCGCGATCGTCGGGGGAGGGGAGAGCGCCCTCAGCGCGCTCGTCTTCCTCCGCGACCTGCGGCCCCAGGCGCGGCTGACGATCTACACGCCGACCCTGCCGCTGAGCCGCGGCGAGAGCTTCCTCGAGAACCGGGTCTTCGCCGATCCCGACAACGTCGGCTGGGAACACCTCGACATCGAGACCCGGCGCGACTTCGTCAAGCACTGCGACCGCGGCGTCTTCGACCAGACCGTGCTCGAGCGCATCGCCGACGACGACCACCTCTCGTTCGTCACCGGGCGAGCGATCCACGTCTCCCTCGCCGACGACGGCGAGGGGGCGGTGCTCGACTTCGAGAGCCCCTCGGACGGCCTCTGCTCCGAACGCTACGACTTCGTCATCAATTGCACCGGCTTTGATCTCCTGCGCCAGCTGCGCGGTCTCTTCCCTGACGCGGTCCGCGACCAGGTCGAAGAACAGTGCGGCCCGCTCTGGGACAGCCCGCCGAAATTCGAGGTCCCGATCGGTCGCGGCCTCGAACTCGAAGGAGTGCGGCCGCGGCTGCACATCCCCGGCCTCGGCGGCCTCCGCCAGGGTCCCGGCTTCGCGAACCTCGGCAGCCTCGGCCTGCTCGCCAACCGCGTGCTGCAACCGCTTCTGGTCGAACTAGACATCCTTTTTGCAGGGGATTCTGAAACGATAGAAGACAAATCCTTATTACTCGATTAGGGAGGATGTGGGATGTCGATCCGGTCAACGATGTGGAGGTTGTCGCTGCTTGCGCTGGCGGTCGCCGCGATGGCGCTGCTGGCTGGTTGCGGCGGCGGGTCGGACGACTCCTCGTCCACCAGCGACGCGAATCTCAGCGGTGACGCTCTGTCGAACATCGATCTCGCCAGCACCCGCGTCGCGGCGGACAGCAAAATCGACAGCGGCAACGCCTCCGAACTGGAAGAAGCCTGGTCGCTGCCGATCACCGGCGTCGGCGTCTATGGCAGCTACGCCTCGACCCCGGTGATCGCCAACGGCGTGATCTACTCCCAGGACCTCGAATCGAACGTGCAGGCGATCGACCTCGCCAGCGGCGAGGTGATCTGGTCGAAGAAGTACGAATCGCCCAGCCACGGGCCCAACGGCGTCACGGTTGCCGACGGCCACGTCTACGGCGCCACCTCCTCGGAGGCCTTCGCGCTCGACCAGAAGACCGGCAAGGAGGTCTGGCTGACCGACCTCGAAGGCGCGGTCGACATGGCCCCCGGGGCCAACGACGGCAAGGTCTACGTCTCGACCGTCCCCGAGACCCCGCAGGCGATCTACGAAGCCGGCGAGGTCGGCATCCTCCACGCGCTGGACGGCAAGACCGGGAAGAAGGTCTGGGAGTGGGCCACCGTCCCGAAGGGCCTCTGGGGCAAGCCGAAGGTCAACTCCGGCGGCGGCCTCTGGTACCCGCCCTCCTTCGACAAGAAGGGGTTCGTCTACGCCGGCACCGGCAACCCGGCGCCGCTGCCGGGCGCGCCCGGCGAACCGTGGGGCTCGAGCCGGCCGGGGCCGAACCTCTACGCCGACTCGCTGGTCAAACTCGATCCCAAGACGGGCAAGCTCCTCTGGTACTACCAGGAGACGCCCCACAACGTCTACGACTGGGACTTCCAGAACTCGCCGGTAATCACCAAGGCGGGCGGCAGAGAAGTGGCGATCGGCTCGGGCAAGTCCGGCTTCGTCGTCGCGGTCGACGTCAAGACCGGGAAGCCGGTCTGGCGCACCAGCGTCGGCAAACACAACGGCCACGACGAAGACAACATCTACGCGATGCGCGGCGAATACGACAAGATCAAGACCGGCGAGGTCTTCCCGGGTCAGCTCGGCGGCGTCGTCGCCCTCGCGGCGGCCGACGACAAACGCATCTACGTGCCGATCGTCAACCACTCGATGACCGTCGTCAACGGCGAAGAAGTGACCGAAGAAAGCGCCGCGACGGGCGAAGTCGCGGCACTCGACCTCGCCACCGGGAAGATCGTCTGGCAGGCGGAAATGCCGCAGCCCGCCTACGGCTCGCTGGTGGTCTCCAACGACGTCGTCTTCGCGACCACGGCCGACGGCATCATCCGCGCCCTCGACTCCTCCAAAGGCGGGGAAGTCTGGCAGGCGGCGCTCCCCTCGGGCAGCAACGCCGGGGTGATGATCAGCGGCGACACCCTGGTCGCCGGCGCCGGCCTGCCGGTTGCCGAAGGCCAGACGGCGAAACTGGTCGCCTACCGGCTCGGGGGCTGAGCCGGCAGCAGGGTGAGCATGCAGCGGGCACGGCTAATGTGCCCGCTGCATGGCAGCCAAGCGCAGCGCCGGGATCCTCCTCTATCGCCGTACCGGCGCCGAGCCCGAGTTCCTCCTCGTCCACCCGGGCGGCCCCTTCTGGGCGAAGAAAGACGCCGGCGCCTGGTCGATCCCGAAGGGGCAGATCGAGGAGGCCGAGGAGCCGCGCGCCTGCGCGATCCGCGAGCTGGAAGAGGAGCTGGGGCCGGCGCCTGAGCTCGACCCGGAGGAGCTGATCGCGTTGGGATCAGTTCGCCAGCGGGCCGGCAAAGTCGTCGAAGCCTGGGCGGCGGAGGCCGATTTCGATCCCGATCTCCTCGACAGCAACCTCTTCGCGATCGAGTGGCCGCCGCGCAGCGGCAGGCAGGCCGAGTTCCCCGAGGTCGACCGGGCCGAGTGGTTCGGCCTCGAGGCGGCGCGGGAGAAGATCCTCGCGGCGCAGGCCGAGCTTTTGGATCGCCTCGTGGAGCGGTTAGAGTCGGGAGATGGATAACGGAGCGTCCCCGAACGGTAGGACGCCGATTCCAGCGCGCTTGCTCGGCGTCGGTGTGCGCGGCGCCCGCACGGTCTCCAAGGCGACGGGAATCGACCGCGCCGTCGAAGTCGCCGCCGAGGAGGCAATCGTCGCCGCGGTCGAGAGCAAAGCGGTCGAGCGGGCGATGGCCCGGGTGCTGGAAGGACCGGTGGTCGAAGAGGCGGTCGAGGGCGCGCTCGAGAGCGAGCGGGTCAAGCGGGCGCTGCTGGAGGCGATGGACTCGGAGCTGGTCGACGAGGTCTGGCGGCGGCTGCTGGCCAGCGAGGAGGCGCAGCAGCTGGTCGAACGGGTGGCCGAGGCGCCCGAGGTGCGGGCGGCGATCAGCGCCCAGGGAATGGGTCTGATCGAGGACATCGGCCGCACGATCGGCAAAGCCGCCCGCCGTCTCGACGACCAGTTCGAGCGAATCGTCCGCCGCGTCTTCTTCCGCAAGCCGCGGGTCCTGCCGACCGATCGCGCCGGCGCCGTCAGCCGCGGCCTGGCGATGCTGATCGACGGCGTCTTCGTCAACCTCGCGTTCACCGCCTTCGTCGCCCTCGTCACCCTGCTCGCCAACGCCTTCGGCGGCAACGGCGAAGGCGGTAGCAGCCTGGCGATTGCGGTCGGCTCCACCGCCTGGCTATCCTTCGGCGCCGTCTTCCTGCTCGGCTTCTGGTCGCTGGCGGGGCAGACGCCCGGGATGCGGTTCGTCGGCATCCGCCTCGGCGAGCGGCTCTCGCTGCGGCGCAGCGTCAAGCGCCTCGTCGGCCTCGGCCTCTCGGTCGCCACCTTCGGCATCGGCTTCCTCGGGATCGTCTTCCGCGGGGGCCGCCAGGCCTGGGAAGACCGCTTCTCCGGCACCGTCGTCGTCTACGACGAGCGGCGGCCCGATCCGGCGCCGTGGTCGGGGGTCGGCGGGCTAGATCGGAGCGCCGGAGCGGTTGGGAAGGACTCCCTGGACGATCAGGGTCATGGTGCCGCTGGCGATCATCAGGGTGACGTTGATGGCGAGGACCACGAGAGCACCGAACGCGTGGTCGATCCCGCCGGCGCCCAGGGCCACGCCTAGGTACGCCGAGGCGGGGATCGTCGTCACCGAGATCGCCACGCCGACGGCGGCACTGGCGCGGGTCTCGAAGGAGAGCATCCCCGCGATCCCGGCCGCGAGGGCGACGAGCACGGTCGTGTAATCGGTCTTGGCGAGGGTGCTGAGGCTCGACTGCTCGACCTCGAAGCCGTCGGGGAGGAAGCCGAAGAGGCTGAGCAGGGCGCTGAGCACCGTCGCGGTGACGACGACGATGCCGAGGCCCAGGGTCAGGGTGACGAAGGCGCGCCGGGCGAGCTTGCGCTCGCGGCGGGCGAGGCCGACGCAGGTGGCGCAGATCGGCAACAGGTCGGGGCTTACCGCCATCGCGCCGACGATCAGGATGCTGCTGCTGGTGATGACGCCGCAGGCGGCGATCACCGCGGCGACGTTGATCAGCGCCAGGTAGCGGGCGAGGGGGCGCGAGTTCGCTTTCGCCGCACCGACGACTTCGACCCAGGCGAAGCCGTCGATCCCGCCCTCGCCGTGGTGATGGTGGTGCTGCGGCGCGACCACTTCCATTTTCGTCAGCACGTAGTCCTCGACCGGGATCCCCATCTCGGCGATCCTCTCGACCAGCATGTCGGCGCAGCTCGGTTCGACGTCGGCGACGAAGACGTGGGACTCCGCCTGCGCCCGGTCGGGCTGCTGGACGACGCGGCGGACCCCGTCGTGGCCGCGCAGCAGCGCGCCGAACTCCTCGGCGCGGTGGTCGGCGACGGAGGAGCGCAGCCTCAGCATCTAGAGCTCAGGAGACGAGCTTGAGGACTTTGAAGGCGCGGTCGCCTTTGGGGGTTTCGACCTTGACTGTCGAGCCGACCTTGGCGTCCATCAGCGCCCGGCCGATCGGCGACTCGGCCGAGAGCCGGCCCTCGGCGAGGTTGGCCTCGGTCGAGCCGACCAGGGTCCAGACGACGGGCTCGCCTTTCGACTCGTCGAGCACTTCCGCCGTGCGGCCGAAGGAGAAGAAGTCGCTGTCGAGCTCGGAGACCTCGACCACGACCGCGTTCCGCAACCGTTCCTGCAGCCGCTTGATCCGCGTCTCCATGTGGGCCTGGTCCTCTTTGGCGACGTGATACTCGGCGTTCTCCTTCAGGTCGCCCTCCTCGCGCGCGACCTTGATCCGTGCCGCCATCGCTTTCCGCGCCGGGCCTTCCAGCTCGGCCAGCTCGGCTTTCAGCTCTTCGATTCCGGCCTGGGTGATCGGCTCGCCGGTCTGCTCTTGGGGGCTCATCCCAAGAGGGTTTCAGATCGGGCGGAACTCCTCTCTGCGGCCGGACTCTCAGTCGCCGCCGTTGGCGGTGAGGAAGGCGCCCGAGAAGGACTTGACTTTGGCGCCCGCGGCCTTGCCGAGCGGGTCGAGGGCGAAGAGGTCCTCGATCGAGCGCAGCAGCGAGTTGGGGTCGTAGGCGGCGCCGTCGGTGCCGCCGGGGGTCAGCAGCGGCGAGAGCAGCAGGCCGCCGACCTTGCGCGGGTCGGCAGGGGCCGCGGCCGGGTCGGTCGGCGGCGCGGGGTCGGCGGCGCCGAAGCTGACGATCAGGAGACCGTCCTGCTTGTAGGCGGGGGAGGCGAGGATTTCCGGCACGACTTTGGCGAGGAAGGCGTCGGCCGCGGCCGCCCCGTCCGGTGCCCCTTCCGGGCAGGTGCCGCGGAAGCCGGCGTTGCAGAGGTTGGGGGAGACGTAGGAGAAGTTGGCGGTCTTCTCGACTTTCTTCAGGTCGCCGGCGAGTTTGTCCAGGGGCACGTCGTTTTCGTCGCAGTCGCCGAGGTCGAGCAGCGAGTGGAAGAAGACGAAGGGATTGAGCTGGGCGGCGTAGCCGCTCGCCGTAGGCGTGTTCGCCGCTTCCGGTTCGGGGTGAACGCAGTTTTCCGGCTTGCCGGCCGCGTCGGTCATCCCCTCGAAGTAGCCGTGCCAGCGCAGGCGGGCGCCGACGAACTGGTCGGCCAGGGTGAGGGTTTCGACCGGGTAGATGCAGCCGTTCCCGGAGATCAGCTCGGTGTAAGTCGGGCAGTTTTCCCGCGTCGCCGCGGTCGGGGCCTGGCCACTGACCGCGGCGATCCCGTTCGGCAGCGCCGCCGCGTCGAGCAGCGAGTAATTGGTCAGCAGCACCCCCTGCGAGCGCAGCGTCCCCGACAGATACGGCATCTGCGAGGTGCTGCCGAAGGCCGCCTCGTACCCCGGGCTCGCCAGCGAGATCAAGAAGACGTGCTGGATCGGCCCCGGTTCCGCCTCTTCCGGTTCGGGGGTGGGAACGACCGGCGCTTCGGGTTCGGGGGCCGGGGCGGGTTCGGAGGCGACTGGCGCCGGCGCGGGAAGCGGCCCGGAGGGAGCCGCTCCCGCGCTTGGCGCCGCTTCCGGCGAGGAAGTGGGGGTGAAGGGTTCAGGTGCTTCAGCCGGCGCGGCGGCGAGCGCGGTGTTTTCCTGTTCGATCAGCGCCTGCAACGCCGCCGTTTCAATCGCGTTCGGCCCTCCCGAGCCGCTGGCGCCGACGGCGACGATCCCCGAGGTGGCGACCAGCGAGGAGGCGACCAGCACCGCGAACTTCTTCCCGGTCAGGGTCTCGGCCGCCGCGGCGGCCTTCAGCAGGGCGGTGGAGAGGAGCTTCACGCCGCCGCCTCCCTGCCGTGTTTAAGCGCAGTCTCGGCCGGAACCTCGACCGGCGCCAGCGAGTGGCCGCACTGCGGGCAGAAGCGGTCCGCCGGCCCGTAGGGGGAGCTGCAGCTAGGGCAGAGCCCGGCGGCGTCGGAGCGCTCCAGCTCCAGCAGCCGCTCGACCGCGAGCAGCTCGGCGTCGACCCGCTGCAGCTCGGCTGCCTTGCGGGTGAGGACGTCGAGGCGGACGTGGTCGCGGATCGCCATCTCGTAGAAGGCGCCGCCGAGGTCGGCCTGCATCACCGTGAACTTCTCCAGCAGCCGGTCGCGCTGGACCTGAAGGTCGTCTTTCACGGTTCCACCCCCGAGGGGGCCGGCGCGCTGCCGCCGCCTTCGCCGCCGACGACGATCACGTCGGGAAGGTTCTGCTGCGCCTTGATGTAATTCTCGCCCGTCTGTTCCGGGTTTTCTTCGACGATCCGGGTGTCTTCTTCTTCCTTCTGCTTGGAGGCCTTGAAGTTGGCGACTTCGTGGACGTCGCCGTTGGCGGTGGCGACGACCTTGCCTTCGCCTTTCTTCGCGGCTTTCGCGCCTTTGGCTTTCGCTTTGCCTTTGGCGGCGGAGTTGGCGTTCGCCGCCGGAGCGGCCGCGGTGGTGGCAGCGGTCGCCTGCCTTTCCTTCAGCGCCTGCAGCAGCGCGTCGCTGTTGCTCTCGCCGGAGTCCCCGCGGCCAACCATCACCCCGAGGGCAACGGCCAGCGGCAGCAGGGAGAAGAAGCCGACCGCGGCGGCGCGGCTGCTGACCCCCTGCTTCGGCGGCGGCGGGGTCAGCGGCCGCCGCGAGCGTTTGCTCATCACCGCGAAGTAGCGCGAGGCCGGGTTGGCCCCGTTGCCGCGCCGCGCTGCGCAGTTGACGCAGTAGCGTTGCTGGGGGTCCATCGGTGCCCCACACTCCTCGCAGGGCTCGAAGGCCTGTGGCCGGCGCACCGGCTCCAACTCGCTCATCCCTTCTCCTTGTCGTGCTTGGGCTCGTGCTGCTTCTGCTGCTGACGCTTCTCGCGCGCCTTCAGGATTCGTTCGGATTCCGCCTGGTGGGCGGCGGCCTTCTCCTGCGTCGTCGAGCAGCCGCCGAGGCTGACGGCGGCGAAGGCGCCGGCCAGCACGAGCAGCGCCAGATGCCTGTTGCGCTTAACCGAAGGCACCGCTCACGTACTCCTGGGTGCGCTGCTCGCGGGGGGATCCGAACAGCGCCGTGGCGCTGTTGTACTCGACCAGGTCGCCCAGGTACATGAAGGCGACGTGGTCGGCGATCCGGTAGGCCTGCTGCAGGTTGTGGGTGACGATGACGACGGCGACGTCGTCGCGAAGCTTGACGATCAGGTCCTCGATCACCTGCGTCGATTTCGGGTCGAGCGCCGAGCAGGGCTCGTCGAGCAGCAGCACCTCGGGCTCGGCCGCCAGGGCGCGGGCGATGCAGAGCCGCTGCTGCTGGCCGCCGGAGAGCTTCAGCGCCGGGTGGTCGAGGTTGTCCTTGACCTCCTCGAGCAGGCCGGCGCGGTCGAGGGCGCTGAGCACCGCCGGTTCCAGCGTCTTCTTGCGCTGGCGCCGCGACCCCTGCTCGCGCAGCACGTAGGCGATGTTGTCGAAGACGCTCATCGGGAACGGGTTCGGTTGCTGGAAGACCATCGTCACCCGCCGCCGCAGCAGCGTCGGCTCGATCAGCTTGATGTCGACGTCGTCGAGCAGGATGCGGCCGCTGAGGCGGGCCTGGCTGGTCAGCTCGGTTAGCCGGTTCAGCGATCTCAAGAGCGTCGTCTTGCCGCAGCCCGAGGGGCCGATCAGGGACAGCACCTCGCCCTGGCGCACCGGCAGCGAGACGCCTTTGACCGCCTCTTTCTCGCCGTAGAAGACCGAGACTTTGTCGATCTCCATGCGGCGGATCGAGAACTGCGGCGCGCCGACCGAGCGCTTGGCGGTGGTGAACCCGCTCTGCTGCGGCGCTCCGCCGTTGCTCGGGGCGACGGGCGGCAGCGCCTCGGTCGCCGGCGGCGGATCGTCCAGCTGCAGCCGTCGGATCGGCGGGGGAGAGGTCAGTGGCTCCACGTTCCTACCTTTCTGGCGCGGCGGTGGACGACGTCGACGGCGCCGTTCAGCACCAGCACCATCAGCAGCAGGACGAAGGCCGCCGCGTAGGCTTTCTCCGGCTGGTTGAGGTTCCCGGTGGGGGAGGCCTCGTAGACGAAATTGGTCAGGGTCGTGCCCGCCCCGCGCAGGTAGTTGAAGGGGAAGGAGGCTTCTTCGACCGGGGCGAAGTTCTGGGTGGCGCCGAGGAGGACGATGATGATCGCGGTGTCGCCGATGATCCGGCCGAGGCCGAGCATCGCCCCGGTGGCGACCTGCGGCCGGCTGCTCGGCAGCAGGATCCGGCGCACCGTCGCCGCCTTGGTCTTGCCGACCGCGTAGGAGGCCTCGCGGACGTGGCGCGGGATCGAGTTCAGCCCCTCGCGGGTGCTGGCGACGATCAGCGGCAGCGCCACCAGCGAGAGCATCGCCGAGGCGGCGAAGAAGGAGCGGCCGAAGACGACGCCTTCGGAGGTCCGGCTGAGGAAGCCGAGCGCGGTGCTGGAGAAGATCACCGTGCCGAACAGGGCGAGGACGATCGAGGGGATGCCGGCGATCGCCTCGATCGTCGACTCGGTGACGCGGGCGAGCGCCGCGGGCCGGCCGTACTCGACCAGCCAGATCGCGGTCGCGACGCCGGTCGGCAGGGCGATCGCGATCCCCATTACGGCGACGATCAGGGTGCCGATCAGGGCGTCGGAGAAGCCGCCGCTTTCGGCCTGGGTGAAGCCGGCGCTGGCCGGCGTGGTCAGCATCGAGGGCTCGAGGTAGGAGATCCCCTTGACGAAGAGGTAGGCGACGATCGCCACAGCGATCGCGCAGAACAGCAGCCCCAGCGCCCAGCAGATCGCCAGGCCGATGCGGTCGCTCAGCGCCCAGGTGGCGCTGCCCTCGGCCGCGCCCTTCGGCTCCTTCTGCCGGCCTTGCAGCAGCATCAGGCAGTCCCGTATTTGCGCATCGCGCGGCGCGCCATGTAGCCGGTGAGGGAGAAGAGCGTGGCCGAGAAGAGCAGCACGGCGGCGATCGCGAACAGGGTCGCGTTGGCCGGCGGCGAGCTCAGCTGGTCGATGTTCTTGACGATCGTCGGCGCCAGCGGCCGCGAGGGCTCGTAGATGAAGATCAGGCCGTCGGCCGGGTTGGGGGCGAAGCCGACCGAGCCGGAGATCATCGCCAGCATCACCGCCTCGCCGATCGCCCGGGCGGTGGCCAGCACGGTTCCGGCGACGATCGCCGGGCGGGCGCTGCGGACGCCGATCTTCCAGGTCGTGCGCCAGCGGTTGACGCCGAGCGCGAGCGAGCCCTCGAGCCAGCCCGGTTTGACCGAGCGCAGGCCGTCGCTGAAGATCGAGACCATCAGCGGCGCGATCATCGTCGTCAGGACGACGACCGCCGCCAGCAGGCTGTAGCCGGAGAGCGAGATGACGCCGGCGACAGAGGCCTTCTGCCCCTCGGTGACCAGGTGGTTGCCGATGAACGGCACCAGCACCAGCACTCCGAGCAGGCCGTAGATGACCGAGGGGACGCTGGCCAGGAAGCGGACCACCGGCTGGAGGATGTTGCTCATCCACTCTGGCGCGAACTCGACGATGAAGACGGCGACGAAGAGGGCCGAGAAGAGGGCGATGAGCACGGCGCCGCCAGTGATCAGGAGCGTGCTCCAGATCAGCGGCCAGGCGTGGAAGGTGTAGACGTATTCGGCCCCGCCCTGGCCGGAGAGGAAGATCGCGTTGAGCTGGTCGTCGACGTTGCCGCCGGGGCCGAACCAGGCGAGGCCGTTGTGCGAGAACGACGGCCAGGCCCGGACGAAGACGGTGACGATCATCGCCAGCAGCAGGCCGACGACGCCGCAGACCAGCGCGCCGAGCATCCGCTCGACGCGCTGATCCGACCACTTCGGGCCGTACTCCGGCTGGTACTCCTCGTTCAATTGCCTACTTCTTCTTGTTGAACGCGGGGACGCCGCCGGCTTTGCTGATCACTTCACCGGCCAGCGGGCTGCGCCGCATCCAGTCGATGAACTTGAGCAGCGCCGGGGGGCTCTGGCTGCCGTCGCCCGGGAGGACGACGAACAAGTAGCGCGAGAGCGGGTACTTGAGCGGCTCGACGCTGATCTTGCTCGGCGTGCAGGGGACGCCGTTGACCTTCAGCGGCTTGACCCCTTTCTGCCAGGCGAGACCGACGTAGCCGATCGCGTTGGGGTCCTGTTTGACCGCGTTCTGGACGAGGCCGTCGGCGGTCAGCGCGTTGACGTTGGAGGCCGGGGGCTCGTTGCCCAGAACGGCCTGGAGGAAGAAGTTGTAGGTCCCTCCGTTGGTGTCGCGGCCGACCGGGTCGATCGTCGTGGTCAGACCTCCTGGGGCGACCTGACTCCAGTTGGTGATCAGCCCGCGGTAGATGTCGTGGGCCTGCTGGATGCTGATGTTGTTGAGCGGGTTCTTTTTGTTGACGTCCAGGCAGAGCCCGTCCATGAACGCCTTGATGTAGGTGGTCCCGGCATCGGAGGGGAGGGGGGTGCGGGCCTGGCCGGCGAACTGGCTGGTCCCGTTCTGGACGTCTTTGACGCCGGCGTTGCCGCCGTTGGCGGTGTAGACGAACTTGACCTTCGGGTTGACCTGCTTGGTGTAGGTGGCGAACAGCGCCTGCAGCACCGGCTGCGCGGCCACCGAGCCCGACCCGATCAGGGTTACGGCGTTCGCCGACGCCGGTGCAGCGAGCCCTGCAAGGGCGAGCGCCGCGATGGCGAGGGTCTTGCTTCTCATGCGAGGTTGAGTCCTTTCCTGCCGGGTTAAAGCGAGTTTGTTGACCAACTTGATCGCGAAACCCTAGCACCTTCTGTACCTTTCTGAGTTACTTAGTAAAGAAAGGCCATCCGAGGGCACAGAAACAGCCGCAGGTTGGCCGCAGACATGGAGGACCAATTGCTGAAGAAGAGACTGTCCACCCCCAGAGCCGCGACCGCGGTCGTGCTGTCCGCCGTGGTCGCCGTCTCGGTGACGGTGGTGCCCTCGGTCGCTGAGTCGTTCCTGACGCCGCAGAAAGCGGCGAAGGTCTACGTGAGCAACCAGAAGGCGTCGAAGCTCTACCTGAAGAAGAAAGCCGCCTCGAACCTGTTCGTGGCGAAGGCGACGGCACCGCAGTCGCCGATCGTCGGGCTCGCCGCCGGCACCGCGGTGTTCAACGCCTCGGCGACGACGGCCGGGTACATCCCGACCGCGTTCACCTCGTTCGCGACCAAGGCCGACATCAGCTCGGCGGTGATCGAGTTCTCGGGTCAGGGCACCTGCACCGCGGTGAAACCGGGCCCCGACAAGGCCTGCCCGCTGCAGATCCTGGTCGACGGCCAGGTGACCGGGAAAGTCAACTTCCTGCCCTCGACGGCGGCCACGCCGACGCCGGTCCCGATCAACAACACGATCGTCCAGAACGCCGTCCTGACCAAAGGCGGGCACACGATCGCGGTCCAGTACGCGGGCGCGAAAGACGTCACCTTCTCGCTCAAAGGCTGGAACCTTGCCGTACAGGCGTTCCCGCAGCCGGACGAACCGCTGACCACCGAGGACGCCACCTCGGACAGCGGCTCCAAAGGCGGCGCGAAGTAAGGCAGCTGAACGCGAAAGAGCCCGGACCCTCGAGAGAGCGGTCCGGGCTCAGGTTTCACCGCTGGGACAGTCAGCGCATTCGCCGTCCATGCTCAGCGCTGGGGGCGGGGGAGGGAGTCCCCCAGGATCAGGCGCGCGCGGTAGAAGAGCGCCTCGTCGGCACCGCCAAGGGCCGACTCGCGGTTGTCCGTCTGCGTGGTCCGGTTCTGCCCGGTCCCGGCCGGGTGCTCGTCCCGCACCAGGCCGGCAAGCCGGCCCCGGGACCGGAACGTGGTGGTGGCAACGCGTTTGGACATCTCGTCTCCTTTCCGTATTTGTAGATCAACTAAGTCAAGAATAGCAAATGCCAAATTCCCCGTGGCCCCAACTCGCGGCGCGCAGGGTCGAATTCAGCGTTCGCTGAATTGACGCCCCTATAGCGGCTACTTTTCAGCGAACGCTGAATTCGACCGCAGCGGCGAGATGGGGTGGGGCATCACCCGGCAAGAAGACACCCCACCCCGTCGCCTCTTCAAACGGCTGCAGGTAGACCTGCGTCGCCGCCATCCTTGGATCCGAGGGGAGTCGAGGCCCCTGGGGAATCGGACGGCGATGAACCGTTGAAGCTCTTGGCCTGGACCGGGCGCAGGTAGGCGATCTGCCCCTCCCGCAGCTCCAGCCGCTGCAATTCGGCCCGGGTCAGCTGCGCCCAGACCTCAGTTCCGTCGGAGAGCACGAGCTCGACCCGCACCTCGAAGCCGAGGGTGACGATCCGCTGCACCATGCCCTCCTGGGTGCGGTCGTCGGCGTCGAGCACGACTTCCATGTCATGCGGCCGGACGAAGTCGTCGCCGAGCTTGTTGACCTCGCCGACGAAGCTCATCACGAACTCGTTCGCCGGGTTCTCGTACAGCTCGTCGGCGGTGCCGGACTGCTCGACCCGCCCTTCGTTCATAACCACCAGCTGGCCGGCGACGTCCATCGCCTCCTCCTGGTCGTGGGTGACGAAGATCGTGGTCACGTGCATCTCGTCGTGGAGGCGCCGCAGCCAGGTCCGCAGGTCCTTGCGCACCTTGGCGTCGAGGGCCCCGAACGGCTCGTCGAGGAGCAGCACCTGCGGCTCCACCGCGAGCGCCCGGGCCAGCGCCATCCGCTGCCGCTGGCCGCCCGAGAGCTGAGAGGGGTAGCGACCGGCCAGCCCGTCGAGCTGAACCAGGCGCAGCAGCTCATGCACGCGGTCGGAGATCTTTGCCTTGTCCCACTTGCGGATCTTCAGCCCGAATCCGACGTTCTCGTACACCGTCATGTGCTTGAAGGCGGCGTAGTGCTGGAAGACGAATCCGACTTCGCGCTTCTGGGTCGGCTTCTTGGAGACGTCCTCGTCATCGATCATCACCCGGCCACCGTCGAGCGTCTCTAGCCCGGCGATTGCCCGCAGCAGGGTCGACTTGCCGGAGCCGCTGGGTCCCAGCAGGGCGGTAAGAGACCCGTCCGGGACCTCGATCGATACGTCGTTAAGCGCCTGAAAGTCCCCGAAGCTCTTGTTGGCTCCCTCGACTGAGATTCCCATCAGGCGTCCTCCTTTCGTTTGAGCAGGTTCATTGCGAGCAGGGTCGTAAGCGCCAACAGGGCGAGCACGAGCGAGGCCCCGTAGGCCCCTGGCTCGCTGAAGCGCTCGAATTCCTTGCTGACGAAGAGCGGCAGGGTTTCGGTCTTGCCGGAGATCGAGCCGGAGACGATCGTCACTGCGCCGAACTCGCCCAACACGCGGGCGGTGGTGAGGACGACGCCATAGGCGACGCCCCAGCGGATCGCCGGCAAGGTGACGCGCCAGAAGGTCTGCCAGGCGTTGGCGCCGAGGGTGGAAGCCGCCTGCTCCTGCTCGGTACCGATCTCCTGTAGTACCGGCACCGTCTCACGCACCACGAACGGCAGCGAGACGAAGATGCTGGCGAGCACCATCCCCGGGACCGAGAAGAGGACTTCGAGACCGGCTTCCGCCAGGGTCGGCCCGAACCAGCCGCCATTGGTGCTGTAGAGCAGGTAGAGCGCGAGGCCGATCACCACGGGGGAGAGAGCGAAGGGGAGGTTGATCACGGAGTCGATCAGTGCGTTGGCCTTCCACTTATGGCGGACCAGGAGCACTGCACAGACGACCCCGAAGACCGTGTTCAGGGGCACTGCGATGACAACCATCAGCAGGCTCAGCTTCAGAGCGTGAATACCATTTGGCGAGGTGATCGCGTCGAGCGGCGGCTGGACCCCGTCCTTGAAGGTTTCAAAGAAGATGATCACGAGGGGCGCCGCCAAAAGCAGGGCCAGGAATCCAAGGCCGAGGATGCGCAGGCTCCAGCGACTGACAGCGCCGCTGCCGACGTGACTGCGGGCGCTAGCGGAGCTCATCGTCGCCTCCCTTCACATCGGTCTCGCTAGGCATCTCGCCGGCCATCGGCATCACCAGGCCGCCGCCGGTTGAACGTTCGTGACGGCTGCCCCAGCGCTGGATCAGCGAGATCGCGGCCAGGCAGAGCAACGAAGCAAGCAGGAGCACCATCGAGACCGCGGCCGCGCCGGGCTCATTGCCGGACTCGACCTGGCTGCGGATGAAGACCGAGCTGACCTGCGTGTCTGGCAGACCGCCGGCGAAGATCAAGACCGAGCCGAACTCGCCAAGGGCGCGGGCGAAGGCCAGCGCCACGCCGGCGGCAAGGCCCGGGATCAGGTTGGGGAAGATGATGCGCCGGAAGATCGTGAAGCCGCCAGCGCCCAGTGAGGCGGCTGCCTCCTCCATCTCGCGGTCCATCTCGATCAGCAGCGGTTGCACCGCGCGGACGACGAAGGGCAGGGTGACAAAGAGCAGGGCGACGACTACGGCAGTACGAGTGAAGGCGATGTCAATCCCGAATGGGCTCTCGTTGCCGTAGAGGGCGAGCAGGGTGAGGCTGGCGACGATCGTCGGTAGGGCGAAGGGGAGGTCGATGATCGCGTTGACCGCTGCCTTGCCGGGGAACTCGTCGCGAACCAGGAGCCAGGCGATGATCGTGCCGAAGACGGCGTTGATCGCGACCACGATCAGCGAGGCGACCAAGGTCAGCTCGAGCGAGCGGACCGCCTGCGGGGAGCTCACCTGGTTCCAGAAGTTGCCGAGTCCGGAGCTGAGCGATTCGTCGACCAGCGCGGCCAGCGGGATCAGCACCATCAGGCTGAGGTAGAGGACTACGTAGCCTCGACCGAGGCCAACGCCGGCCCCGGGCAGGCGGATGCCTGCCCGGGGGGCTGCTGAGTTGGGGAGGGCTGCCGGGTTAGCCTCCATGGGTCAGCCGCTGGTGGAAACGCCGAGTTCGGTCTCGATCTTGGCGACGGAACCGGTTTCGTCGTCGAAGAACTCGTCGTTGACTTTGCCCCAGCCGCCGAACTGGTCGATCTTGAAGAGATCAGGCGGGGTCGGGAACTGTTTCTCGTCCACCAACTTCGGGTTGACCGGCCGGTAACCGTTCTCGGCCCAGATGTTCTGACCTTCATCGGACCAGATGAAGTTCAGGAAATCCTCCGCTGCCGGCTCCGGGGCATCGGTGGTGACGGCGATCGGGGTTTCGATCTGGATCGTCGACGGCGGCACGATGTATTCGATGTCCTCGCCCTCGTCAATCGCCTTGATCGCCTCGTTCTCGTAGCCAAGGAGCACGTCGCCCTCGCCCTGGGTGAAGGTGGCGAGCGCGTCGCGGGCGCTGCCCGGCTGCGCGACCGTCTTTTCGAGAACCGTCTTGACCTCGGCCAGCGCCTCGTCGGGCGACTTGCCTTCGTTCAGAGCGGTGCCGTAGACGGCCATGATGTTCCAGCGCGCGGCGCCGGAGCTGAACGGGTTCGGGGTGACAACGTCGACGTCCTTGGTCTGCAGATCCTGCAGGGTTTTGATCCCCTCCGGGTTGCCTTTGCGGACCGAGATCACCACGACGGAGTTCTGGGCGATGCCCTTGTACTTGTTGTTGGTCCAGTCTTTGGAGACGAGGCCGCCTTCTTCGATGAGCCTTTCCATGTCGCCGGCCTGGGCGAAGTGGACCACCGATGCGGGCTGACCCGCCACTACGGCGCGACTCTGGTCGCCAGAGGCGCCGAACGAGTTGCTGAAGCTGACGCCCGCGCCTTTGTCGCTTTCTTCGAAAGCGGGCTCGAGGAATTCGGCGTAGACGGATTCCGGGGTGGAGTAGCCGACCACGTCTAGCTTGCCGCCCCCTGAGGAGTCCGAGCCGGTGGTGTCATCGCCACCGCCGCATCCAGCGGCAAAGACTGCGAGGAGCAGTACGAGAAGGGCGGCCGGGAGGCCGATCTTCACGCTGCGCCGCCGGGTAGTGCGAGCGTTCCGCATCAAAAAGTTTCCTTCCTATGTCGACTGACTTACTTTGTTGAGCAGCTTAGTGCTCAATGAGGCGGGCACCCTAGCACAAAGTCGATCAGAAAAGTAGGGAATGCTGATCCGAATTCCGGGGATTCAGGTCAACAATCCCTTTCCGGCATAGGATGCGGCGATGAGCGTTGACGCCTTCCGCACCCCCGACGAGCTGCTCGAGGGTCTGCCGGACTACCCGTTCCAGTCCACCTACCGCGAGGTCGACGGGCTGCGGCTCGCGCATCTCGACGAGGGGGAGGGCGACCCGGTCGTCTTCTTCCACGGCGAGCCGACCTGGTCGTTCCTCTGGCGCAAGGTGATCCCGCCGGTGCGCGACGCCGGCTACCGCTGCATCGCCCCCGACTACGCCGGCTTCGGCCGCTCCGACAAGCCCACCGACCTCGGCTGGTACACCTACGACCGCCACGTCGATCTGATGGCGCAGCTGCTCGAGGAACTCGACCTGCGGAACGCGACCGCCGTGGTCCACGACTGGGGCGGGCCGATCGGGCTGCGGCTCGCGGTCGAGCACCCGGACCGGATCAGCCGCATCGTGATCATGGAGACCGGGCCCTTCACCGGCCGCCAGAAGATGAGCGACGCCTGGTTCGCTTTTCGCGACTTCGTCCGCAACAACGAGGACGTCCCGGTCGGGTTCCTCGTCAAAGGCGGCTGCAAGAACGATCCGGGAGACGAGGTGGTTGCCGCCTACGACGCGCCCTACCCGGAGCCGGCGGCCAAGGCCGGTGCCCGCGCTTTCCCGCTGATCCTGCCGACCGAGCCCGACGCGGTCGGCGCCGCCGAGGGCAAAGCGGTTGCCGACGCGCTGCGCGAGGACGAGCGGCCGGCGCTGGTGCTGTGGGCCGACTCCGACCCGATCCTGCCGTTCTCGGTCGGCGAGCGGGTCTCCAGCGAGCTGAACTTCCCGCCGCCGCGCCCGGTCGAGAACGCCAGCCACTTCCTGCAGGAGGACGCGGGGGCGGAGATCGGCGCGACTATCGCGGACTGGCTGCGCTCAGGCTGAAGCGCCGGTCCGAGCAACCAGCTCGGTCATCTGCGCGTGCGAGTGCTCCTGCATCAGGCGCACCCGGCGTGGCGGTTCGTCGTCCTCGAGCCAGGTGACCATTCCCGGCCAGTAGGAGTTCGGCGGCGTCCCCGGCTGGTGGAAGGCCGAGGAGAAGACCCAGCTGCCGGTGTTGTGGAGGCGGCCGCCGCGGGGGAGGGACCACTCGGGTTCGTCGGGGAGCGGGCCGCCCCGGTGGGTGTGGCCGGTGATCACCTGGACGTCGTCGATGCCGAG
>Ga0247755_1000007_pt1 | contig 179552 bp, 176 predicted proteins | sample UWRJL096311B4_FD_180948 | JGI IMG/M metagenome (GOLD analysis project Ga0247755, IMG submission 180948) | Plant litter microbial communities from Arlington Agricultural Research Station in Wisconsin, United States - UWRJ-L096-311B-4 | ecosystem: Environmental > Terrestrial > Plant litter >... | reverse complement strand
AGCCCGGCTTGGTCGCGGTGATCCCCGGCAGCGGCGTGATCATGATCGCGCCGGTCTCCGTCTGCCACCAGGTGTCGACGATCGGGCAGCGACCGCCGCCGATCACCTGGTGGTACCAGAGCCAGGCCTTGGGGTTGATCGGCTCGCCGACCGAGCCCAGCAGCCGCAGCGAGGAGAGGTCGTGTTCGGCCGGGATGTCCTCGCCCCACTTGATGAAGGTGCGGATCGCGGTCGGGGCCGCGTAGAGGATCGTCGCCTTGTAGCGCGCGGCGACCTCCCACCAGATCCCTTTGTGGGGGTAGTCGGGGGCCCCCTCCCACATCACCGAGGTGGCGCCGTTGGCGAGCGGCCCGTAGACGATGTAGGAGTGGCCGGTGACCCAGCCGACGTCGGCGGCGCACCAGTAGACGTCGGAGGAGGGCTTCAGGTCGAAGACGTAGCGGTGGGTGGCGGTGACCCCGGTCATGTAGCCGCCGGTGGTGTGAAGGATCCCCTTCGGCTTCGCGGTCGAGCCGGAGGTGTAGAGGATGTAGAGCGGGTGCTCGGCCTCCATCGGCTCGGCCGGGCACTCGGGCTCCGCCCTCTCCATCACCTCGTCGTAGAAGACGTCGCGGCCCTCGCTCATCGGGCAGTCGATCCCGGTGTGGCGGACGACGACGATTTTCTCCAGGGCGTGGTGGTTCGCCATGTGCTCGTCGACCGCCGGCTTGATCGGCGCCGTCTTGCCTTTGCGCCGAGCGCCGTCGACGGTGACCAGGGCCTTGGCTTCGGAGAAGTCCATCCGCTCGGCGACCGCCTCGGCCGAGAAGCCGCCGAAGACGACGTTGTGGGGGGCGCCGATGCGGGCGCAGGCGAGCATCGCGACGACGACCTCGGGGATCATCGGCAGGTAGATCCCGACCACGTCGCCCTTCTCGACCCCGAGGTCCTTCAGCGCGTTGGCGAAGCGCTGGACGTCGCGGTAGAGGTCGGCGTAGGTGACGTCGCGCTCCTCCCCCTCCTCGCCGCGCCAGTGGAAGGCGACGCGGTCGCCGATGCCGGCCTCGACGTGGCGGTCGAGGCACTGCGCCGAGGCGTTCAGCCTGCCGTCGGCAAACCACTTGTAGAAGGGCGGGTTGGAGTCGTCGAGGCCCTGGGTCGGCTCGACGTCCCAGTCCAGCACCTCCTTAGACAGCCGCAGCCACCAGGCCTCCGGGTCGGCGGCCGCCTCCTCGTAGACCTTCGGGTCCGACCAGAGCGCGTTCGCGCGGAACTCCTCCGGCGGATCGAACTTCTCGATCCCCAGCATCTCCTCCAACTGCCGCTCAAGATCCATGGGCGCAAACTTACCCCAGGACCGTCCAGGTCAAATCAATAACCGGCCGGGTGCCTTGCGATGAAACCTTCCGGAGAGTTGACCCAGGGGTCGTGCCAGCGGGGGCCGGCGCCGCCGCTGGTGTCGAAGGCGATGCCGGCGATCACCATCCAGGCGTGGCCGGCGTTGGCGTAGACGGTGATCCAGCGCCCGGGGCCCGGTTCGCCCCAGGTCGAGAGGCCGGTGGAGTCGAGCGGGCTTTCGAGCATGCCGCCGCCGTGCAGCGCGTAGCTGACCGCGCCGGAGCAGTCGTAGCCAGAGGATTCGAACGAGCCGTGGCCGCCGCCCCAGATGTAGGGGGTGGTGGCGATCGCGTTGGCGGCGGCGATCGCGTCCTTGACCGCCGGCGGCGCCGAGGCCGGGGCGCTGGCTTCGCTTTCGGTGATCAGCTCCGCTTCCTGGCCGGGGTTGAGCGGCGCCGGCATCTGGCCGGTGGTCGCGTCGCCGCCTTCGGAGGCGACCTGTTCGGAGATCACCGCGAGGTTGTTGCTGAGCGCCGATTCGCGCGATTCGAGCTCTTCCAGCGCCGCCTGGCGCGCCGCCTGTTCGGACTTCAGTTCGCGGAAGCTGGCCGCCGCTTCCTGGCTGCGCAGGGCGACTTCTTCCTCCTTGGCGGCGATCGCGTCGCGCGCCGCTTCGATCTCGGCGCGGCGCTCGTCGAGCCGTTCGACCGCGCCGCGGACTTCGTTGCGCAGCGTCTTCACCCGGTCGACGACGGCGTCGTCGTATTCCTGGATCTGGCGCAGGTATTCCGTCTGCGCCGCCATGTCGGTCCAGTCTTCGGATTCGAGGATCGCGTTCAGCATGTCCGGCGAGCCGGCCTCGTAGATCGCGACCAGCCGGTCGGCGAGCAGGTCGAGCGCTTTGCGCAGCTTCGCTCGCACCCGCTCGAGGTGCGCTTCTTCGGCTTCCAGCGCCGCGGTGGCGCGGTCCAGCTCGGCCTGCTTCTCCTCCAGTTCGGCCTCGACCGCCTCCTGTTCCTGGCGCAGTCGCGAGACTTCGCCGAGCTTGGCGTCGATCGCCGCGTTCTGTTCGGCGATCGTCGCCGCCAGGTCGCTTCCCTCTTCGCGGACGTCTTCCAGCTTGTCCCGCGTCTGTTCCAGTTTCTGCTGCGGATCGGCAGGCGCAGGCGCCGCCCAGGAGCCGGCCAGGGCGCAGAGAGCCGCGAGAAGCAGCGCGGCAAAGACCAGGGCACGGCGCTTGGCCGCGCTGGAAGCGGAGGAAAACAGCACGGCGGCGCAGGCTAGCGAAGCGCCTGCGCCGCCCTACAAGGGGTCGATAATCCGCAACTTCCCTTGCAGTTGCAGGACTTTCCCAGGAGGTCTCCTAGGAGAGCAGCTTCGTCTTCGCCTGCTCGAACTCGGCGTCGCTGAGGTCGCCTTTCGCCTTCAGCTCGGAGAGCTTGTGCAGCTCGTCGGCCGGGGAGCCGGCGTGCGCCTGCTCGCGGACGTATTCGTCGAAATGCTTTTTCGCATCCGCTTGGGCTTTGATCGTCCGGTCTCGCATCCCCTCCCCGCGGGCGATCAGGTAGATCAGCGCCGTCAGGAACGGGATGAAGACCAGGAAGAGGACCCAGGCCGCCTTCCCCCAGCCGGACAGCTCGTGATCACGGAAGAGATCGCTGAGGATCGTGATCAGGATCCAGATCCAAATTACGAAGAAGAAGACCTCGAGGGCGATGAGGAGCAGTTCCCCAAAGCTGATGTCTGCAACTGGGAGTGGCAACAAGTTGAGTCCTTTCGTGGGTTAGAAACCCTTACGGGGTCCCCATTCTCATCACAAACAGCGCGATTGCAACCGACGTGGCCAGGTTGAGGCTGGAAACGCCCTCGCGCATCGGGATCGAGACACGGGCGTCGGCGCGCTCGAAGACGTCGCTGCTGAGCCCGTGGCGCTCGGTGCCGAAGGCGAGCACGGCGCGCTCGGGCAGCCGCTCGGGCGCCAGCTCCTCCCCCTCCGGGTCGATCGCCAGCAGCGGCCGGTCGCTCTCCGGCAGCGTCTCCACCGCGGCGACCGGCAGGGCGAACTGCAGGCCGGCGGCGCCGCGGACGGCGTCGGGGTGCCAGGGATCGTTCTCGCCGGTGGTGACGAGAGCCGCGGCGCCGGCCGCGGCGGCGACGCGGATGCAGGCGCCGATGTTGCCCATGTTGCGCGGCTGCTCGAGCAGAACCGCCGGCGCGGGCGATCGGTCGGCCAGCGCCGCGGCAAGGTCGACTTGCGGACGGCGGGCGATCGCCACCACTTCGGTGTGGGGGACGAGCGGCACCAGGTCCGCCAGCGCGCCCTTCTCGATCGGCTCGACCCGGTCGGCGAGCTGGCCCGCCAGGTCCGGCGCCAGTTCGGACGCCATCGTCTCCAGGGCGGGCGGGTCGACCGCGACCGCCTCGACCAGGTCGGCGCCGAACCGCAGCGCGTGCTTGAGCGCGTGGAAGCCCTCGACGACCGTCAGGCCCGGGTCGCGGCGGGCGGTGCGAAAGCGCACCGCGCGTTCGTGCTCTGCGCGACCCATGCGCGCATCATGACTGGGAGAGCTACGACTGCGCCAGCTCGGCCTGCGCCAGCTGGTCGCGGCCGCTGGCCTTTGCCAGGTACAGCGCCTCGTCGGCCCGCCGCAGCAGGTCGTCGACGTTCTCGGCGGAGTCCCAGAGGGCGAGCCCGGCCGAGCAGGTCTGCTCCATCGGCGTCTGCTGCCGCAGCCGGTCGACGATCTCCGCCGCCTGCTCGGGGTCGGTGTCCGGCAGCAGGACGAGGAACTCCTCGCCGCCGAAGCGGACCAGCGTGTCCTCGCCGCGGAGGACGCCGTCCCACTCGCGAGCGCAGACGCGCAGCACCTCGTCGCCGGCCAGGTGGCCGTGTGTGTCGTTGTAGCGCTTGAAGTGGTCGATGTCGATGATCGCGACGCTGAGCGGTTCGCCGGAGCGGCGGGCCCGAGCCATTGCCTGCGGAAGCTGTTCCTCCAGGGCCCGGCGGTTCGGCAGCCCGGTGAGGGAGTCGCGACGAGCAAGCTTCTGGACCTGGTCGAGCAGCTCCTCGCGTTCGGCCTCGATCTCCTTCAGCTCGGTGACGTCGGTGGCGCGGGCGTAGATCAGGGACTCGTCGGGTGAGAGCTGGGAGCTCCAGCGCAACCAGTGCCAGCTTCCGTCCTTGGCCCGGTAGCGGTTTTCGAAGGAGAGGGTCTCGCCGCCTTCGAACAGACCGGCGGCCTCGGCTTCGGTGCGCTCGCGATCGTCGGGGTGGACGCGCTCCACGAAGGGGACCGTCCGCAGTTCGTCGAGGCTGTAGCCCAGGTAATGCGCCCAGGCGTCGTTCAGCTCGACGAAGTAGCCGTCCATGTTGGCGGTGCAGAGCATGTCGCGGGAAAGGTCGAAGAAGTGACGGGCACGCTCGTCGGCGCGGGCGCGGCGGGCGACGATGCTGGTGATCAGCAGCATCACCACCGTGAGCGAGATCAGGGTGAAGAGCCAGCGGGTGAGCGGCGAGTACCCAGCCGTGCTTTCGACCAGGAGGAGGACGACGCCGTAGACGAGGAGGAGCCAGGCGAGATGAACGGCGGCAAGCCGCCGCGGGAAGTACAGGGAGGTGATCAGCGTCGCCCAGACGAAGATCGTCCCGTACTGTCCGGCCGCGATTCCGCTCTCGTAGATCAGCAGCGAGGTGACCGCCGTGATTCCGGCGAGGATCAGGTGGACGCCGATAGCGGGGATGCGCCCGGCGGCGAGCCAGACCACCCCCCCGGCGAACGCCATCGCCAGCGCCGTGAGGACAAGCGCGGTTTCGTCGCCGCCGCTCGGGTGCGGCAGCACCAGCGAAATCGCTACCAGCGCCGCGCCGGCGACGAGCAGCGCCGCGGTCGCACGAGCATGCGTCCGGGCGGGCGGGGCGATGCTTACCCGATTTTGCGGAGTCGCCATTGTTGGCGCATCGGCAAACGCGCCTGTTTCCTTTAGCCGCGAACCACCTGGAATTGGCTCATCAGGCCGTGATCCTCGTGGTCCAGCATGTGGCAGTGGATGACGAATTTCCCGGTGTGGTCGGAGAAGTGACCGGCAAGGAGAATTTTTTCGTCGGGGTAGACGAAAAACGTCTCCTTGAGGCAGTTTTCCCAGGGCGGCGGTCGCCTGCCGTCACGCTCGAGCAGGTACCAGTCGCTGTGGTGCAGGTGCATCACGTGGGCGACGTTGGTCTTGTTGTGGATCTCCCAGGTCTCGGTCGTGTTCAGCTTCGGGAAAGCCTCCGACCGGGCCGGGTTGAAGGTGCGGCCGTTGATCCGCCAGGTGGTTTTGAAGAAGCCGCCGATCGTGATCTCCCAGCGCTTGTCGGGCTTGCGCCGGGCGCGGCGGGTCCAGGCCGGGAGCGGACGCAACTGGCGCGGCACGCGGGTCGCGTCGTGGCGACGGTCGCGACCGACCCGGAACTGCATCAGTGCCCCGCCGTAGGTGCGGGCGCCCTCGGGGTTGCGGCCGGCGTGGCGTTTGCTGCTGCGCAGCTCGACGCTCTCCCCCGTCATGCCGGCGAAGTCGACGATCACCTCGACCCGCTCGGCCGGGCCGAGGAGGATTTCGCGGCGGCGGATCGGCTTCGGCATCAGCCCGCTCTCGGTCGCGATCTGGGTCATCGGGGCGCCGTTGGAGAGCTGCAGGTTGAAGCTGCGGAAGGAGGAGACGTTGAGCAGCCGCAACCGGTACCGGCAGGGACCGACCCGGTGGTAGGGCATGTGGGCGCCGTTGACGAGGATCGTCTCGGCGAGGATCCCGTCGTTCGGCGGGCGCCGGTTGGTGAAGGGGTCGGTGAGCTGGTTGTGGCGGTCGAAGGTGCGGTCGCCGATCATCAGCGGCACGTCGCGGTAGCCGCGCGGCAGCGGCAGCGATTCCTCGAAGCCGTCGTCGACGATCCACATCCCGGCCAGCCCCTTCCAGACGTGCGGGGCGGTGCGGTCGAGTCGGTGGTCGTGGTACCACTGGAACGAGGCCCGTTCCGGGTGGCCGTCCTCCATCAGGTCGTAGACGTAGGTTTTCCGCCCGCCGGGCTCGAGCAGGAAGTCGTTGCCCTGCTCGCGGGCGGAGAGGCCGCGGGGAATGCTGCAGAAGGCGGAGACCGGCTGGCGCTTGGTCAGGCCGCCGGGCTGGCCGTCGAACTGGGTGCGGTTGTGGCCGCCATGCAGATGGATCGAGAGCTCCCCCACCTTCTCCGGCAGTTCATGGCGAAAGGTGACGCGGGTGCGCCGGCCGGCGCGGCGGCGGATCGTCGGGCCGGGGAAGGTGCCGCCGAAGGTCCAGAGCCTCGTCTTCTCGCCAGGGAAGATCTGCTGCTCGGCGACGCGGATCGGGATCTCGATCTCGTCGCCGCTGAGGACCCTCGGGATCGGCAGCCGCGAGCGGAACGGGACCGCGGCGAGCGCCGGCGTCGGCTCCGCCGTCAGCGGCAGGAGGCCATCGCCCCCGCCCCGAAGGGGCAGGAGCGCGGCCAGGGTGCCGCCGCCAAGGGCGCCGAGGAAAGCCCGGCGCCCGTAGCGGGGCGGAGTTGAGGACTGCCCAGCCGTGACGCTACGGCGCCGGGGTGGGCAGCGGCACTACCGGGGCGACCACCTCGACTTCACCCTGCATTTCAGGATGCACGGCGCAGATGTAGTGGAGGACGGTGCCCGGTTCGGCGGTCACTTCCTGGGAGACGTGGGTGCCCTTTTTCGTTTCTCCGGAGAACCAGGAGTCGCCGGTCTTGCCGGTGGCGTCGCCCATCGTGCTCCAGCCCGCGGGGCCGGCTTTCACCAAGTTTTTGGTGATCTTTTCCGTTTTCGGGTTGAAGCCGTGCCATTTGGCGATCGCCAGGCAGATCTTTTTCGGCGTGAAGCAGCTCTGCTGGGCTTTGCGCGTCTTCGGCAGCGAGCCTTTGGTGACCAGCGAGAAGGTGTGCGGGCCGACCTGTTTCGGGTTCGTGTCGTTGACGATTTCCAGCTGATCGCCGGCGACGACCGTTTCCGGGCCGACGAATTTCAGCTTGCCTTTGGTCAGCTCGATCGAGATGACGTCGGTTTTGCCGGTGGGCGTCGTCGCGGCGGTGGATACTGAACCGCTGATCGCGAGCGCGAGAGCGGCTGCCGAGACCGCCAGGACGAGTGCCCGCGTACGGGCGCGTGAAAGCTTCAAAGCGTGCCTTTCCTTCGAGTGCAGATTGCGAGCCGGTGCGGACCCCCGCTCCGGCGACGACCCCAGATTCGGCCGCCGCGCCACGGTAATGGCTGAATCGGCGGAGTTCAATGGAGAACGGGGGCGCCTACCTGCTTTTGGGGCGATTCGACCCTCGGTAACCTAGGCCGCCAAGCGTGGCCATCTTTCTTCACACCTGCTACCGGATCGGGGACATCGATCGCTCGGTCGACTTCTACGAGAAGCTCGGCTTCGAAGAGGTGCGACGGATGCCGATCGGCGACGAGGCGATCAACGTCTTCATGGCGATGCCCGGCGAGGACCCCCGCCTCGAGCTGACCTACAACCATGGCGTCACCGAGTACGACCACGGCACCGGCTACAACCACATCGCCCTCGGGGTAGACGACCTCGACGGCACCCTCGCCCAGCTGGCCGACGCCGGCATCGAGCCCGAAAAGCCCCCCTACCGCCCCGGCGGCCGCACCGAGGGCCACCGCATCTGCTTCGTCAGGGACCCGGACGGCTACCGGATCGAGCTGATCGGGGAATAGCTCGGTTCTCGCCCTTGGGGACGGGCTCACGGCGGAGCTCGCCCCCGTCAGGCGGACCGCGGTCCGGTTAGTGCGGGCCGGGGCAGTTCGGGTGATCGTTCGAGCTTTCGCAGGGGTTGCTGCCGGGATGGAAGTGGCCGGAGTTGCCGGCTTTGTTCGGATTCCCGAACGCCGACGCCGGACCGACCGCCACGAGACCGACTACGGCGGCGATAGCCGCCGCCTTGCGGATGCGCTTGCCCATCGTTACCTCCTTGGTCACTGGGACGGGTCCGTCGTGACTGGTGGAACCGAACGAGGCCCCGTATTGATACCTCCCCTACCCCGACATTTGTCGAGTATGCGTTTGTTCTGCGAGTTAAAGGGAATAGGCGCGGCCGGTCAGCCGGCGCTGATGCCGCCGCCCGCCGGCGGTGGCGATGCGGATTCCGGCGCGGGAGTCGCTTCCTGGGTCGGTTCGGGCTCCGGTTCGGCGGCTTCCGCTTCGCCGCCGTCTTCGCCTTCGTCGCCGCCCTCGTCTTTGCCCTTCGATTCGTCGCTTTCTTCTTCGCCTTCGTACGTTTCTTCTTCTTCGTAGCCGTCGTAGCCGCTCGAAGAGGTGTGGTCGCTGTCGAGCTCGTCGAGTTCGGGCAGGGAGCTGGGGACTTCGAATTCGGGGCAGTCGCCTTCGACCGCTTCGGACATGTAGTTGGCCCAGATCGGGCCGGCGGTGGGACCGCCGAAGCCGGTGTATTCGCGGCTGGTCGGGTGGCCGACCCAGACCGCGGTCGAGTAGAGCGGCGTGTAGCCGACGAACCAGGCGTCGGAGTGCTCCTCCGAGGTACCGGTCTTGCCGGCCGCGCTGGAGCAGCCCATCGAGGTGTAGCCGGCGCCGGTGCCCTGGGTGATCACGCCCTCGAGGATGCGGGTCACTTCGTAGGCCTGGCCGGTGGTGAGCACGCGTTCGCCTGAGTCTTTCTCGAAGTCGTCGACCTTGCCGGGCTCGCCTTTGTCGTCGGGGAAGACGACTTTGGAGACCGCGGTCGGGTCATGGTGCATACCGCCGTTGGCGATCGTTGCGTAGGCGCTCGCCATTTCCAGCGGCGTGACGCCGATCCCGAGACCGCCGATGCCCTCCGCCGGGACCGACTGCAGCGGCGCTTCGATCCCCAGTTCGCGCGCCATCTCGGTCACGTTTTCCGGGCCGACGTCGAGGTCGAGCTGGGCGTAGACGACGTTGACCGAGTGCCAGGTCGCGCTTTCGAGGTTGTAGCTGCCGCCCGCCTCGCCCTCGGAGTTGTTCACCGTCCAGGTGCCGCCGCCGGGGATTTCGAGGGTCTTCGGCGAGCTGCCGTCGTAGTAGGTGGAGGCCGGGTCGATTCCCTCCTTCACCGCCGCCGCGAGGACGATCGTCTTGAACGACGATCCCGGCTGGCGGTGCGCCTGCCAGGCGTAGTTGAACTGGCTTTCGTCGGCGTAGCCTTCGGTCGAGGCGAGGGCGACGATCGCGCCGGTGTCGGGGTCGACCGAGGCGAGGCCGGCCGCCGGGCCCCCTTCCGGGTAGCAGACGTAGCAGTAGTTTTCGACCGCGTATTCGGCCTTCGCCTGCAGGTCGGGATCGATCGTCGTGTAGGCCTTGAGGCCGCCTTTGCGGACGGTGTTGATCCCGTAGCGTTCGATCAGTTCGCTCTGCACCAGGTCGAAGAGGAACGGGTCCTTGATCACCTGGTACTTGTCTCCCGGGTCGAGGCCGAGGCCGCGGGTTTTCGCCTCGAGGTACTCGTCGCCGGTGATGTAGCCCTGTTCGTTCATCACCAGCAGCACCTCGTTGCGCCGCTTCAGCGCCGCTTTCGGGTCGAGGAAGGGGTTGTATTCGGAGGGCGCCTGCGGCAGACCGGCGAGCATCGCCGCCTCGGTCAGATCGAGGTCCTTGGCCGGCTTGGAGAAGTAGGTCTGCGCGGCCGCCTCTGCCCCCACCGCGGTCTGCCCTTCGACCGTCCCGTAGGGAGCGGTGTTGAGGTATTCGGTGAGGATCCATTCCTTGTTGTGCTTGTCCTCGAATTCGACCGCGAGCTTCGCTTCCTTCAGCTTTCGCTCGATCGTGTTCTCGGGGTTGTGGATGTAGAGGTTGCGGACCAGCTGCTGGGTGATCGTCGATGCGCCCTGGACCGCGGCGCCGGCCTGGATGTCCTTCCAAGCGGCGCGGGCGATGCCTTCGTAGTCAAGGGCGCCGTGGTTGAAGAAGTTCTTGTCCTCGATCGCGACGGTGGCCTCGCGCAGCACCTGCGGCAGGCCCTTCGCCGGCAGCGGCTGGCGGACGTTTTCGGAGCGGATGAAGCCGATCAGGCTGCCGTCGGCGGCGTAGATCGCCGAGGAGCTGCCCTTCTCGACCGGCTTCAGGCTGGAGAGCGGCGGGGCCGAGTTGTAGACGTTCAGCGCCCAGGCCGCGGCGATACCGCCGCCGATCAGCACAAGCGCGGCGAGGATTCCCAGCGGGATCGCGACCTTGTGCCAGATGGGATGGTGCGGCTTGCGTCGCCGCCTGCGGACCCGCGTGGCCATTCCGCCTGATTGTAGGGAGGCGCCGGAGCCGGCCGCGGCGGGGCGCGTCGCGCGCAATCCCGCTTGCCATCCCGATAGGCTCGCGCGCGGCAGGCTCAGATCTGAGGGAGAGGAAGGCAAAGTGAAACTGGTAATCGGGATCGTTCGCCCCGAGCAGGCGAACCAGGTTCTCGAGGCGCTGCACCGGGCCGAGGTCCGGGGCTTCTCGATGAGCCGCGTGCAAGGGCACGGCGGCGAGATGGACCGAGTCGAGACCTACCGCGGCACGACCGTGCAGATGGGTCTCTCGGAGAAGGTGAGGTTCGAGGTCGCGGTCTCCGACGGCTTCGTGCAGCAGACGGTCGACGCGATCTGCGAAGGCGGCCGCACCGGCGAAGTCGGCGACGGCAAGATCTTCGTCGTGCCGCTCGACCACGCGGTCCGGATCCGGACCGGCGATTCGGACGAGGGCGCTGTGACGCCGGTGGGCAAATGAGCGGCGTCGACACGGGCGATACCGCCTGGATGCTGATCGCCACCGCGCTGGTGCTGCTGATGACGCCGGCGCTGGGTCTCTTCTACGCCGGGCTGGTGCGATCGAAGAACACGCTGAACACGTTCATGATGAGCATCGCCGCGATCGCCGTGGCGACGGTCACCTGGGCGGCAGTCGGCTACTCGCTTGCCTTCGACGGCGACGGGGCGCTGATCGGCGGCCTCGGCAACGCCTTCATGAGCGGGGTCGATTTCGCCCCGCGGGAAGGGACGACGATCCCCGAGCTCGTCTTCTTCGCCTTCCAGGCGACCTTCTGCATCATCACCGTGGCCCTGATCTCGGGCGCCGTGGTCGAGCGGATGCGCTTCGGCGCCTTCCTCGTCTTCTCGGCGCTGTGGTCGGTGCTGGTCTACGCCGTGCTCGCCCACTGGGCCTTCGGCGGCGGCTGGCTGATCGCCGGCGGCACGCTGGACTTCGCCGGCGGCGTCCCGGTCGAGATGGCCTCCGGCTTCTCGGCGCTGGCCGCGGCGCTGGTGGTCGGGGCGCGGAAGGACTACGGCCGCCAGGCCCTCCTCCCCCACAACGCGGTCTACGTGCTGCTCGGGGCGGGGCTGCTGTGGTTCGGCTGGTTCGGGTTCAACGGCGGCAGCGGTTTCTCAACCGGCGACCCGAGCGTGCTGGCCTTCACCAACACGCTGCTCTGCCCGGCCGCGACCCTGGTCGTCTGGTTCGCGCTCGACCTGATGCGCGGGCGCAAGGTGACGGCGATCGGCGCCGCCACCGCGATCATCGTCGGCTGCGTGCTGATCACCCCGGCGGGTGGCTTCATCAGCCCGGGCTGGGCGATGGCGCTCGGCGCGATCGGCGCGATCCCCAGCTACGGGATCATCGTCTGGCGCACGCGGACCCGGGTCGACGAGACGCTCGACGTGCTCGCCGCCCACGGCACCGCGGGCTTCTTCGGGATCCTCTTCATCGGGTTCTTCGCCCAGGAAACCTGGAACGGGGTCTCGGACGGGTTGTTCTACGGCAACGCCGAGCAGCTGCTGGACCAGGTCTTCGCCGCCCTGGCGGCACCGGCCTACGCCTTCGTCGTCACCTTCCTCCTGCTGAAGCTGGTCGGCGCGGTGATGCCGCTGCGGGCGACCGACAAGGAAGAGGCGATGGGCATGGACATCAACCAGCACGGCGAGGAGGCCTACGTCACCGGCGAGGGGGCGATCCTGCTCCTGCCTGACGATCACGAGAAGGTCGCGGTGCCGGTGGCCGATCCGGGTTAGACCGGTCAGGGGAGCCGGGTGGCCCCCTCCAGACACATCTCGCCAATGGCTCGATGTTGAGTGTCTGGAGGGGGCCACACGGCTCCCCCTCTTAAGCTCGGATTCGCTTCCCAACAGCATCGTCGGAGCTAGATGCGCGAGTGGCGACTTGCCCTGCCTATAGCCCGATTCACTCACCAATCATTGGAAGGGATTGGCGAGTCCAGCGTGTGCGGCTGGCGAGCGCCGGACCAAGCGGGGCAAGGACGCAGGGAGGCCGAATAGCAGCGCTATTTGGCCGACTGAGGACGCCGCACCGCGCAGTGTCCGCCGCCGCCAGGCGCGCGCGGGGGACTCGTCGAGCCCTTCCCCCTAGTCCCTCAGCTGGTAGCCGCGGCTGAAGAGGCGGAGGTTGACCAGGAAGAGCGCTGCGGTGGCTGCGGTCAGGGCTACTAGGGACAACGCGATGCTTACTTCGGTGTAGCCGACGAAGCCGTAGCGGACCAGGTTGATCATGTAGAAGATCGGGTTGAAGTGGGTCAGCGTCTCGTAGGGCTGGGGCAGCAGGCTGGCCGAGTAGAAGACGCCGCCGAGGAAGATCAGCGGCGTGAGGATGAAGGTCTGGGCGAAGGCGACGTCGTCGAACTGCTCCGCCCGCACGCCGATCAGCACCCCAAGCTGGCTGAAGAAGAAGCCGACCAGGAACAGCGACGGGATCAGGACCAGGATGTGGTCGACTGGCAGGTCGACCAGCAGCGAGGCGGCGAGAAAGGTGAGGAAGGCGACGATCAGGCCGCGCATGAAGCCACCGAGCGAGAAGGCGAGCAGCAGCTCGGCCGGCGAGGCGGGCGAGGAGAGCTGGTCCTGGATCGCGCCCTGGAACTTCTGCTGGAGGATCGAGGAGGAGTTGTTGGTGAAGGCGTTGATCGACCAGGCCATCATGATCAGGCCGGGGATCACGAAGACGACGTAGTCGATCCCGTGCAGCTGGTCGATACGCGAGCCGAGGGCGGCGCCGAAGACCGAGATGTAGAGGAAGGTTTCCAGCAGCGGCGCGCCGATCGTCTGCTTCTTGATCTTCATGAAGCGGTTGACCTCGCGCCGCCAGAGGGTCGCAAAGCGGATCCGGCCCGCGCTGGTCGGGGCGGCGAGCTTCACGCCTCCACCTCCGGCGCCGTCTCGATGTGCGAACGGGAGAGCTCACCGCGGCCGACCAGCGCCAGGTAGGCGTCCTCGAGGTTGGCGACCCCGAAGCGCTCGGCCAGCTCCTCGCTGGTCCCCTCGGCGACGATCTGGCCTTCGGCGATGAAGGCGATCCGGTCGCAGAGCTGCTCGGCCTCCTCCAGGTAGTGGGTGGTGAGCAGGATCGTCGTCCCCTCCTGGTTGATTTTCTGGACGTAGTGCCAGAGCTCGAGCCGCAGCTCGACGTCGACGCCGGCGGTCGGCTCGTCGAGGATCAGCAGGCGGGGACGGTGCATCATCGCCCGGGCGAGGATCAGCCGCCGTTTCATCCCTCCCGAGAGGGTGCGGGTGCGCTCGTCGCGCTTCTCGGTCAGGGAGAAGACCTCGAGCAGCTCCTTGGTCCGCTCGCGGCGCTCCTTGCGCGGCATCCCGAAGTAGCCGGCGTGGTAGTCGAGCGTCTCCTCGACGGTCAGGAACCAGTCGAGGTTGGGCTCCTGCGGGGCCAGGCCCACGGCCAGGCGCGCCTCGGCGTAGTGGTCGATCGCGTCGTTGCCGAAGACCTCGATCGAGCCGCCGGTCGGCTGCGCGAGCCCGGTCGTGCAGTGAATCAGGGTCGACTTGCCGGCCCCGTTGGGACCGAGCAGTCCGAAGAGCGAGCCGGGATCGATGTCGATCGAGACGCCGCGCAGCGCCTCCACCCCGTTCGGGTAGCGCTTCTCCAGGTCGCGGATGTCGAGGGCCTTCATGCGGCTGACGACTCTAGCCACCCGCGGCGTTCCGGCGGCCGCGACGAGGGGGAGACGGCGTGCTTCTCGAAGCGGCCTTTCAGCTTCGCCACCTCGGGGTCGTCCTGGTCGACGCCGACGATCTCGACCGTCCCGACCGGCGGCGTCTTGACGCCTCCCGGGCAGTCCAGGCTGACGCCGATCCGGTGCCGGCGCAGGTCGAAGCGAAGCACCGCGGAGACGCCGCGGAGGCCGAACTTGGCGGCGCCTGCCGCGCAGGTCCGGGACCGGCGCCCCATCAGCCGAGCCGGTCGGCGGGCGCCTCGGACTGGACTCGCAGCGATTTGAGGGTCATCGTCCCGACGCTAACGGGGGGTGTCTGAGCAGACGGGGGTCCTATGCACCCGTCTGCTCAGACACGGGGTGACGTATAAGTGGGGCGTGCGCGCGCCGCTGCTTACCGTCGATGCGCCCTCGATGCTGTTCCGCGCCTTCTACGCGCTGCCGAAGAAGATCGTCGGGCCGGACGGGCGACCGGTGAACGCGCTGCTGGGGACGGCGAACCTGATCCTGCGCGAGGTCGAACTGCACCAGCCGCGGGCGGTGGTGCTCTGCTTCGGCCCCGACGCCGCCGCCTACCGGACCGAGCTCTACCCCGCCTACCACGCCGAGCGCGAGGCGGCGATGCCCGACGAGCTGCCGCACCAGTTCGCCGACTCGCGCGAGTTCTTCGAGGCCTTCGGGTGGACGGTGACGACTGCCGACGATCTCGAGGCCGACGACCTGCTCGGCACCTACGCCAAGCTCGAGGCCGGGGCAGGCGGGCAGGCGCTGCTGCTGACCGGCGACCGCGACATGTACCAGTGCGCCGGCGAGAACGTGACCGTGCTCTACGTCCGTACCGGCGGCGGCAAAGGCGCCGAAGAGGTGGGGCCGGCGGAGGTGCGCAAGCGCTATGGGATCGACCCGGAGCTGGTCCCCGACTTCATCGCCCTGCGCGGCGACCCCTCCGACGGGCTACCGGGCGCCAAGGGCGTCGGGCCGAAGACCGCGGCGGAGCTGCTGCGGGAGCACGGCTCGCTGGAGGCGATCCTCGACAACGCGATCCGCGAGCGGCGGCCGGCTCTGCGCGGCGCCCTGATCGAGGGACGCGAGGACCTGCTCAAGTTCAAGGACATCGCCACGCTGCGCGACGCGGGGGTGAAGCGACCGAGGGACCAGGCGACCGATTGGGCCGGCGCCGCGGAGGCGGCCCGCGAGCGGGGGATGAACAAACTCGCGGCGAGGTTGGAAGCGAACGCCGGCTAGGGGTGTGGCGCTTTTTGTGCCCTGGGGGGACCAAAAAGCGCCACCCATAGGCCCCAGGCGCTGACGACCGCCCAGACGCTCTCGAGCAGGAGGAAGCCCCACTGGGATTCGACGTAGGCGAGGACGGCGAGGATCGCCGAGCCGGCCAGGTTGAGCGCCAGGTAGAGGCGCGAGTCGGGGCGCATGCGATCGAACTGGACCGCGGCGAAGCCGGCCAGGATCAGCAAGGCGCCGACGATCTGGACGAGTTGGTCCACGCGGGCCAGCCTAGTGACTGTCGCCTTTGTCTCCTTATGGAGGACAAAAGCGCCACGGCCAAGTACCTTCGCGCGATGGATCTCACCTCGCTGCCCCTTTTCTCCCACGGCCAACTGCGCAAGCGCTGGCGCTACGTCGGAGTCTTCTCCGAGGAGGTGATGCTCTGCGCCGCCCGGGCCGAGGTCGGACCGCTGACCCAGTCCTTCTGGATCTTCTGGGACCGGCGGGGGCGGAACCACGCGGCGCGCACGATCCTCCTCCCCGGCAGCCGCGAGGTGACGCTGGATGGGCCGCGGCTGGAGATCGACGGCCCGGACCTGCGGGCCAGCCTGCGGCTCGGCGAGGTTGCCCCGATCGAGGTCACCTGCCCGAGCGGCAAGGCCGAGGCGTGGACCCGGAAGCGGGTCGGGATGCTGGTCGAGGGCACGGTCGAGGTGCCGGGCAGGCGCTGGGAGGTCAGCGGCCGCGGCGTCGACGACGAGTCCGCCGGACACCATCAACGCGAGACCAGCTGGCGCTGGTCGGCGGGCGTGGGCGAGGCGACCGACGGCCGCGCTGTCGCCTGGAACCTGGTCGAGGGGATCAACGACCCGCCAATCGGAAGCGAGCGGGCGATCTGGATCGACGGCGAGCCGGCCGAGCCGCCCCCGGTCCGCTTCAGCGGCGAGGGGATCGACCTCGCCGAAGGCGAGCGGCTCGACTTCCAGGCCGAGTCGGAACACGTCCACAACGAGAACTACCTGCTGATCCGCTCCGACTACCGCCACCGTTTCGGCAGCTTCAGCGGCACCATCGGCGGCGCCGAGCTCGCTGCGGGCCTGGGCGTGATGGAGGAGCACGACGCCCGCTGGTGATCGTTTCCAGAGTTGTCCTCGTCAGAACGAGGAAAAGTCTGGAAACGACGCTCAGATCCGGTGCTCGGGGTTTGGTAGGTCGAAGCGGCAGCCGGCTTTCCACTCTTCGGGCTGGTTTCCGTGGGCGGGGATGCCGCCGGCGTCCTTCAGCATCCGCGCCAGGTGCATCAGGTTCCAGGCGGCGAAGGTGGTGTTGCGGTTGGTGAAGTCGTTTTCCGGCCCGCCCGAGCCCTCGTCGAGGTAGGACGGGCCCGGCCCCGCCTCGCCGATCCAGCCGGCGTCGGCCTGTGGCGGAATCGTGTAGCCGAGGTGCTGCAGCGAGTAGAGGACGTTCATCGCGCAGTGCTTGATCCCGTCCTCGTTGCCGGTGACGATGCAGCCGCCGACCCGGCCGTAGTAGGCCCACTGCCCCTTGTCGTTGACCTGGCTCGAGTTGCCGTAGAGGCGCTCGATCACGTGGGTCGCGACCGAGGACTTCTCCCCCAGCCAGATCGGCATCCCCAGCACGAGGATGTCCGCCGCCATAACCCGCTCGAAAATCTGCGGCCACTCGTCCCGCTCCCAGCCGTGTTCGGTCATGTCGGGCCAGACCCCGATCGCGATCTCGTGGTCGATCGCGCGGATGCAGTCGACCTCGACCCCCTGCTTGCGCATCACCTCCATCGAGAGGTCCATCAGCCCCTGCGTGTTGGAGGTCTCAGGGCTGCGCTTCAGGGTGCAGTTGATGAAGAGCGCCTTGAGGTCGGAGTAGTCGGCCACGTCTTCTCCTTCGTTACGGTCGGTGGGGTTGGGTCATCGCGACTCTCTCATCGCGGCTACCAGGTGTCTACGAATCGATGGGCACCCGGGGGCCGCGTGTCGCCGGCGGCAGTCAGGGTCGAGGCGATCAGGCCGCGGGTCTCGGCCGGGTCGATGACGTCGTCGAGCTCGAACAGCGCCGCCGCGTTGAGGGCCTTGGCGTTCTCCTCGGCCTGCGCGGTGAGGTCGCGGACACGCTGCTCGCGCTCGGCCTCGTCGGGGATCGCCTCCAGCTCCTTGCGCAGCGCCAGCCGCACTGCCCCCTCCAGCCCCATCGGCCCGAGGTGGGCGCTCGGCCAGGCAACCGTCAGCAGCGGCTCGTGCAGGCTGCCGCCGACCATCGCCTGGGCGCCGAGGCCGTAGCCGCGCCGCAGGACCACGGCGACGAGCGGCACCCGCAGGGCGGCCCCGGCGACCAGCAGGCGGGAGGCGTGGCGGACCAGGCCGGTCGCCTCGGCCTCGGGGCCGACCATGTAGCCGGGGGTGTCGACCAGGGAGACGACCGGCAGCCCGAAGGCGTCGCAGAGCTGCAGCAGCCGCGCCGCCTTGTCCGATGCCTCACTGGTCACCGCGCCGGCCATGTGGCGGGTGTCGTTGGCGATGATCCCCAGCGGGCGGCCCTCGATCCGCGCCAGCGCGGTCACCATCTCCGGCGCGAAACGCTCGCGCAGGAAGGTGACCGAGCCCTCGTCGGCGAGGGTCTCGACGATCGGCCGCGGATCGTAGGCGCGGCGCTTGCGCTCGGGGACGAGGTCGCGCAGGCGCGCCTGGTCGGGCGCCGGCCCGGGCTCGGTCGCGCCCTGGAAGTAGGCGAGCAGGTTCTTGGTCACCGCGGTCGCCTCGGCCTCGTCGGCGACCGCGACGTCGACGACCCCGTTGGCCGCCTGCACCTCCAGCGGCCCGACCGCGTCGGGGTGGACCTCGCCGAGGCCGCCGCCGGCGATCATCGCCGGGCCGCCCATCCCCAGCGAGGAACTCGCGGTGGCGACGATCAGGTCGGCGCAGCCGGCCAGCACCGCGTTGCCGGCGAAGCAGCGGCCATGGACGATCGCGATCCGCGGCACCAGCCCGGAGAGCTTCGCCCAGAGCGCGAAGGCGCGGGTGTCGAGGGCGGACACGACCGGGTAGTCGGTGTCGCCGGGTCGCCCTCCCCCGCCCTCGGCGTAGAAGACGACGGGCAGCTGCATCCGCTCGATCAGCTCGAAGAGACGGTCCTTCTTGCGGTGGCCGAGCGCCCCCTGGGTCCCGGCCAGCACCGTGTAGTCGTAGGAGAGGACCGCGCAGGCGGCGCGCTCGGGGTCGAAGCGGTCGCCGTTGACCCGGGCGGTGCCGCCGATCAGGCCGTCGGCGGGGGTGCGGGCGATCAGGTCGGCGACCTCGCGGCGGCCGCGCTGGGCGGCGATCGCGAAGCGCCCGTACTCGACGAAGGAGCCGGGATCGACCAGGTCGGCGAGGTTCTCCCGCGCCGTCCGCCCGCCGGCGGCGTGGCGCTTCTCGACCGCGTCGGGCCGCGCCGCGTCCTCGGTCAGGGCGCGCCGCGCCAGCAGCTCCGCCAGGTCGTCTCGCTCCCCCTCGGCCACGGGGAGACTCTACGACTCAGCCGCGGATCGCCTTGCCGACCAGGTGCTTGAAGCGGGTCCGGTCGCGCTTGGAGAGGTTGCCCGGTTTCCCCTTCGACTTCTTGATCAGGTTCCAGAACTCGGTCTGTTCGCGCTGGGAGAGGTTGCCCTCGATCCGGTCGCGGCCTTTCTTCAGCAGCCAGAGGGACACCACCCAGACTTTCGCCCAGGGGACCCGCTTCCAGACATGAGGCGCGGCTTTCCGCGCTATCCACCAAGGCATCCCCGCATCCTCCCTATTCGACGACTTCGACGGTGCCCTTCATCGTCGGATGGATCTCGCAGAAGTAGGTGAACGTCCCCGGTTCCTTGAAGGTTTCCGAGCCGATCTTGCCTTTCTCGATCGTCCCGGTGTCCCAGCTGTCGTCGTCGGCGGTCGCGGTGTGGGGCGCGGTGTCCTGGTTCTGCCAGATCACCTTGCCGCCGGCCTGCACGACCACCGGGTCGGGCTGGTAGGTGAATTCGACGATGTCGACCTTTTCGGACTTAGACGCCTCGCCGCTGGGCGCCGGTTCGCTTTCGGTCGATTCCGTTTCGCCCGCCGGTTCTTCGCTCGTCGGGGCGGTTTCCGCTTCAGAGGTGGAATCGGAGCCGCTGTCCCCGCAAGCGGCAAGGCCGAGGGAGAGGGCGACCAGGGCAGCGAGGAGCAGCGGCTTCAATCCCATGAGCCTTCGTCTACCCACTGATTCCAGGTCCAATCAGTCATTTGGGCCGAATACGCTGCGCCGCGATGGCCGGATCTCGAGGACGATGGCTGACGGTCGCGGTCTGGCTGCTGCTCGGTGCCGCCGGCCTGCTCGCCCACGCCCAAATCGACGACGTCACCGCCGCCGGGCAGAGCAGCTTCCTGCCCGAGGATTCGGAATCGACCCGGGCGCTCGACGCGCTCCAGCACGCCTCCTCGGGGAGCGAAGACGTACCGGTGGTGATCGTCTTCGAACGGCCCGGCGGGCTGAGCAGGGAAGACATCGCGGCGATCGGGCGGATCGGCGACGGGCTCGGCAAGCTGGGGCTGAGCGGGGCGACGCCGATCGTCGACCCCTTCTCCGGCGAATACCGCAACGACCTGAGCGAGGTGGCGCGGATCGCCAACGGCGTCGGGCCGGTCTCCAAGGACGGCGAAGCGGCGCTGCTGGTGCTGGCGATCGACGCCGAGGACCGCGGCGCGGTCGTCAGCGGCGTCGAGCAGATCCGCCGCTACCTGCGGGCGCACGAACGGCCGGGGTTGCGGGCCTACGTCACCGGGCCGGGAGGGATCGCCGCCGACCTCGAGCGGGTCGCCGAAGACGCCGGCCGCACCCTGCTGATCGCCACCCTCGGCCTCGTCCTGATCCTGCTGCTGGCGGTCTACCGGGCGCCGATCCTGGCGCTGCTGCCGTTGCTCGTCGTCGGCCTCGCCTACCTGGTCGCGATCGGCATCGCCTACCTGCTGATCGAGGCCGACTGGATCGTCGTCAACAGCGAGGGGACGATGCTCCTGCTCGTCCTCGTCTTCGGAGCGGGGACGGACTACTCGTTGCTTCTGGTCCACCGCTACCGGGAAGAGCTCGGCAAGGACGAGCCGGACGCCCTCGGCCTCGCCGTGCGCGAGACGCGGCCGGCGATCGCCGCCTCGGGCGGCACCGTGATCGCCGCGATGCTGGTCCTCCTCGTCGCCGACCTCGAGTCGACCCACTGGCTCGGCCCGGTCCTGGCGATCGGGATCGCGACGATGCTCGCAGCCGCCTTCACCCTCCTCCCAGCTCTCCTCGCCCTGCTCGGCGACCGTGCCTTCTGGCCCGCCTCGACGCCGAGTCCGCGTCCGGCGTCGAATAGCGACGCTTCGCGCGGACTCGGCATCTGGGAGCGAGCAGCGGACCTCGTCCGCCGCCGCTCGGGCCGGATCGTCGTCGGCGTCCTCGCCCTGCTCGCCGTCCTCGCGCTCGGCAACCTGACGAACCACGGCACGCTCGGCTTCGGCCAGGGCGTGACCAAGCCGACGAACTCCTCCCGCGGGACCGAAGCACTCGAACGCCACTTCCCCGCCGGGCTCGGCTCGCCGCTGACCGCGGTGGTGAAGACCGAGGAGGCGCCGCTGGCGGCGAAGGAGCTGGAAAAGCTCCACACCGTCCAGCTGGTCCTACCGGCCCCGGTCCCCTCCGACGCCGCCGAGGCGGTGATCGTCCTCGTCCTCCGCGGCAGTCCCTACGGCAGCGAGGCCGAAGCCGCGGTGGAAGACGTCCGCGACCGCCTCCACGCGGTCGCCCCCGGCGGCCTGCTCGGCGGCATCCCGGTCGAGAACCTCGACATCGAGCAGACCAACGCCCACGACACGAAGCTGATCGTGCCGCTGGTCCTGCTGGTGATCGGCCTGATCCTGATCGGGCTCCTGCGGGCGCTGGTCGCGCCGGCCTACCTGATCGCCACCGTGCTGGCCTCGTTCGCCGCCACCCTCGGGCTCGCCACCTTCGCCTTCATCGAGATCTTCGGGATGGACGGCCTCGCCTTCAACCTCGAGCTGATGTCGTTCATCTTCCTGGTCGCGCTCGGGGTCGACTACAACATCTTCCTGATGACCCGGGCCCGCGAGGAGGCTGCCGTCCGCGGCACCCGCGAGGGCACCCTCGCCGCCCTGGTCAGCACCGGCGGCGTCGTCACCGGCGCCGGCCTGATCCTCGCCGGCACCTTCGCCACCCTGACGCTGCTGCCGCTGGAGGAGCTGGTCCAGATCGGCGCCACGATCGCGGTCGGCGTCCTGCTCGACACCTTCGTCGTCCGCGCCCTGCTGATCCCGGCGATCACCTACCGCCTCGGTGAGCGCGCCTGGTGGCCGGGACGCGCCGGCCCGCCCGGCTAGCCCGCCGCCTCCCTACATCCCCGGGCTGCGCTTCATCTGCTTGCGCTCACTCTCGTGGGCGCCGCCCTTCTCCTGCAGAGTCGCGCACGCTTCTTCGATGTCGTTGGCGAGCCGGTCGACCTGCTGGCGGCCGAGCGTCTCCTTGACCAGCGCCCGCATGATCTTCACCTCTTCGGCGTCGGGCGGCATCGTGTAGGCGGGCAGCATCCAGCCGCGCTCGGCCGAGAGCTGCCAGGAGACGTCGAACTCGTCGTAGGGCTTGTCGCCGGCCAACTTGAAGGCGACCAGCGGCAGCTGCTCTTTGTCAGCCCCGATCAGCTCGAAGTCCCCCATCGCTTCCAGCTTGGCGGCCAGGGCCTTGGCGTTCTGCTCCATCGCTTTCATCACGTGCTCGTAGCCCTCGCGGCCGAGGCGGACGAAGTTGTAGTACTGGGCCAGAACCATCGAGGCGCCGGTGGAGAAGTTGAGGGTGAAGGTCGCGTCGGTCTTGCCGAGGTAGTTCTCGTAGAAGACGAGGTCGTCGGCGAGGTCTGACTTCTCGCGGAAGACGAGCCAGCCAATCCCCGGGTAGACGAGCCCGAACTTGTGGCCGGAGACGTTGATCGAGCGCACCTGCTCGAGCCGGAAGTCCCACTCCGAGTGCGGGTAGAGGAAGGGCCAGACGAAGCCGCCGCTGGCGGCGTCGACGTGCAGCGGCACGTCGAGCCCGCGCTCGCTCTTGATCCGCAGCAGCAGGTCGTTGATCCCGGTGATGTCGTCGGCGTGGCCGGTGAAGGTGGTGCCGAGGACGGCGGCGACGCCGATCGTGTTCTCGTCGACGTGGGGCTCGACGTCCTCGGGCCCGATCACGTACTTGTCCTCCTGCAGGCGGACGATCCGCGGTTCGACGTCGAAGTAGCGGCAGAACTTTTCCCAGACCACGTGGACGTCGCCGCCGAAGACGAGGTTCGGCTTGTCGGCGGGCCGGCCCGCCGCTTCGCGCCGTTCCTTCCACTTCCACTTCAGCGAGAGGGCGCCGAGCATGATCGCCTCCGAGGAACCCTGGGTACGGCAGCCGGTCGTCTCCCCCGGGGCGTGGTAGAGGTCGGCCAGCATGCGGACGCAGCGTGCCTCGATCTCGGCCGAGATCGGATACTCGGCGTGGTCGATGAAGTTGCGGTGCAGGTTCTCGCTGACGATCCGCTGCGCCTCCGGCTCCATCCAGGTGGTGACGAAGGTGGCGAGGTTGCGCCAGGGGTCGCCCTCGAGGACCAGTTCCTCGTCGACCATTCGCATCGCGTCGAGCGCCGACATGCCGTTCGCCGGGAACTCCTTGTCGGGCGCGTCTTCGGTGAGGAAGCGGCTGCCGTAGCGCATCGGGTCGAGATCGGGGTTCGGCGACTGGTTCATCTGCGAAGCGCTCCTTGATCGGGGTCGCCGCGAGCCTAACCGGCCCCGCGGGCAGCCGTGTGCGCATAGGGTGGGCACGTGGACGTTCGGATCACCCACATCGGCGGCCCCACGGTGCTGATCGAGTTCGCCGGCTGGCGGCTGCTGACCGACCCGACCTTCGACCCCGCCGGCGGCAAGTACCGCTTCGGCTGGGGCACCGGCTCGACCAAGCTGACCGGGCCGGCCGTGGCCGCCGGGGAGCTGGGCGACGTCGACGCGGTGCTGCTCAGCCACGATCACCACGACGACAACCTCGACAAGGCCGGCCGGGCCCTGCTGCCGCGGGCCGGGACCGTGATCACCACCGAGGCCGGCGCCCGCCGCCTGGGCGGCAACGCCCGCGGCCTCGCCCCCTGGACGAAGACGGTGCTGAGCGCCGAGGGCAAGCCGCCGATCGAGGTGACCGCCACCCCCTGCCGCCACGGCCCGCCGCTGAGCCGGCCGATAGTCGGCGACGTGATCGGCTTCGCGCTGACCTGGGAGGGGCAGGAGCACGGGGCGCTGTGGATCTCCGGCGACACCGTCCTCTACGACGGCGTCCGCGAGGTCGCCGATCGGGTCGAGGTCGGCACCGCGCTCGTCCACCTCGGCGGCGTCCGCTTCCCGACCACCGGACCGCTGCGATACACCCTAGGCGCCCATGAAGCGGTCGAGCTGCTCGACCTACTGCGGCCCCAGACCACGATTCCGATCCACTACGAGGGCTGGAAGCACTTCCACCAGGGCCGCGAAGCGCTGGATAAGGAGCTGGCCCGGGCGCCGGTCGAGGTCCGCGAGCGGGTCCGCTGGCTGCCGATCGGCGGCGCCGCCGAGGTCGGGATATAGCCGGCCGCACCTGGGTATCGACAGGCGCGTGGAGGGCCTGATCGACGACCTGACCCGCGGCAACGTCATCGAGGTGAAGGTCGTGCTGGCGACCGTCGTCGCCGCCCTCGCCGTCTACCAGTTGGTCCTCGCCCGCATCGACGCGCGGGAGGAGCAGCGCGAGGCCGCCGAAGACTGTCGCGAGGATCGCGGCGACAGCAGTGGCCCCGGCTGAGCCTCCCGGCCAGCTATGTTGGGATGGAATTTCATTCCAACAGGAGGACGGCGATGAGCGAGATAGAGATGGGCCCGATCGACTACATCCTGGTCGAGTGGCCCGGGCGGCAACCGAACGGGGAGGTGGCGCCGCACTTGGTCGATCTCGTCGAGCGTGGCGTGATCAGGATTCTCGACCTCGCCTTCGTCACCAAGGACGAGGACGGCTCGGTAGCCGGGCTGGAGCTGGCCGATCTCGGCGACGGCGCCGGGGAGTTGGAGGTCTTCGAGGGGGCTTCCTCGGGTTTGCTCGGCGACGACGACCTGACCGAGGCCGCCGCCGCGCTGGAGCCCGGCACCTCGGCCGCGATCCTCGTCTTCGAGAACGCCTGGGCGGCGCCGTTCGTCGCCGCCGTGCGTCGCTCCGGCGGACAGCTCGTCGCCAGCGGCCGGATCCCCGCCGACGACGTCCTCGCCGCGCTCGACGCAGCCGAGGCAGCAGCCTAAAACGCCTTATAGAGAGGAAAGAACCAATGCCAGGACTACTTCGAGGCGTCGCCCGCACCGCGGTCATCGCCGGCACCGCCACCTCCGTCAGCAACCGCGTCTCCAAACGCCAGGGCGAGCGCTGGGCCGCGCAGGAACAGCAGCAGTACGCCCAGCAGGCGCCCCCGCCCCAGGCCGCTCCCGCCCCGGCGGCCGGCGAAGGCTCGACGATCGACCAGCTGAAGGAGCTCGGCGAGCTGAAAGCGCAGGGCATCCTCACCGAGGAGGAGTTCGCCGCCCAGAAGGCGAAGCTGCTCGGCTCCTAGCCGTAGCTGAGCGAGTAGAAGAGGTGGGCGACGCCGGGGGCGTCGACCGCCTTCGTCTGCTCCAGCTTGACGCTGGGCGGGATGCCGTCGAGCAGGCGGACGCCGCCGCCGAGGATCACCGGCACCTGGTTGATCAGCAGCTCGTCGAGCAGGCCGGCGCGAATCGTCTCCTGGATCGTTTCGCCGCCGCCGCCGATCGAGACGTGGCCGTTTCCCGCGGCCTCGCGCGCCTGGGAGACGGCGTTCTCGATCCCGTCGGTGACGAAGTGGAAGGTGGTCTTGCCGAGGGTGAGCGGATCCCGCTCGTAATGGGTGAGGACGAAGACCGGGACCCCGAAAGGCGGCTCGTCCCCCCACCAGCCTTCCCACAGCGGCTCGGTCCAGGGCCCGCGCACCGGGCCGAACATGTTGCGGCCCATGACGATCGCCTCGCTGTTGGCCGAGGCCTCGCGGACGACGTCGTCGCTGATCCCGCCTTCGCCGCCCTCGCGGCCGTGGATTTCCTGAAAGAAGCGGGTCTTGAAGGCCCACTCGTGCAGCGCCTCGGCGCCTTCGCCGAGCCCGTGCTCCTCGCTCTGGTTGGGCCCGGCGAGGAAGCCGTCGGCGGAGACCGAGATCTGGCACTTGACCTTGCCCACGGCCCCACCGTAGCGCCCCCGGGCAGACGTGTCTGAGCTGGACCCCCGTATATGGCGCCTCTGCTCAGACACGTCAGGCACTTGACTCGGAAACCATTCGCGCTATCCTGACTGAGGACTAACTACAGAAAGTGGATTTGGTTATGAATTATCGGCTGATAGCGCTCGACGAGGCAATCGTCTTCCCCACCGTGACCGCGACCCTGCCGATCGACGTCGGCGAGGAGGAGCGCGTCTTCCTGATGCCGCGCCGCGACGGCGAGTTCGGCCGCGTCGGCGTCGTCGCCGAGGTGATCGAGACCGGGCTCTCGCGCCGCGGCAAGCCGGTCGCCACCGTCGTCGGCCTCCACCGCGGGCTGATCTCCGGCTCCGCCCAGCCGGGCGAGGGCGACTCGCTGCGGGTCGACGTGCAGGAGATCCGCGACGGTCATCCAGATGACGAGCAGGCACGCGAGCTGAGCACCGAATACCGCGCCGTGGTCGAGGAGATCCTCGAGCACCGCGGCGACGACGGCCGCATCGCCGCCTTCCTGCGCTCGATCGACGAGCCCGGCGCGCTGGCCGACACCTCCGGGCTCTCCCCCGACATCCCGAACGAGGGCAAGCTGCGCCTGCTGGAGGCGATCGACGTCACCGCCCGCCTCGAGCTGGCGGTCGAGCTGCAGCGCGAGCGGCTGACCGAGCTGCAGGTGCGGAGCAAGATCCGCGACGACGTCGAGTCCGGCGCGCAGAAACAGCAGCGCGACTACTTCCTGCGCAAACAGATGGAGTCGATCCGCAAGGAGCTGGGCGAGGACGAGGCCGACCTGATCGCCGAGTACGAGCGCAAGATCGCCGAGGCGGAGATGCCGGAGGCGGTCGCCGAGCAGGCCGAGAAGGAGCTGCGGCGGCTGGAGCGCCAGGGCGAGCAGTCCCCCGAGAGCTCGATGATCCGCAGCTATCTCGACTGGCTGATCGCGGTGCCGTGGAGCAAGCGCTCCGAGGAGCGGCTCGACCCGGCGCACACCCGCGAGGTGCTCGACGCCGACCACGCCGGCCTCGAGGACGTGAAGAGGCGGATCACCGAGTTCATCGCCGTGCGCAAGCTGCGCGAGGAGCGCGGGATCGAGGAGGACGACCGGGCCAACGGCGCGATCCTCACCCTGGTCGGCCCTCCCGGCACCGGCAAGACCTCGATCGGCGAGTCGATCGCCCGCGCCCTGGGGCGCGAGTTCGTCCGCATCAGCCTCGGCGGCATCCGCGACGAGGCCGAGATCCGCGGCCACCGCCGCACCTACATCGGCGCCATGCCGGGACGGATCATCCGCGCCCTGCGCGACGCCAAGACGATGAACCCGGTGATCCTCCTCGACGAGGTCGACAAGGTCGGCGCCGACTGGCGCGGCGACCCCTCGGCGGCTCTGCTCGAGGTGCTCGACCCGGCCCAGAACGACACCTTCCGCGACCACTACCTCGACGTCGAGGTCGACCTCTCCGAGGTGGTCTTCATCGCCACCGCGAACCTGGTCGACGCGATCCCGGCGCCGCTGCTGGACCGGATGGAGACGATCGCCTTCGACGGCTACACGACCGAGGAGAAGCTGGCGATCGCCCGCGGCTACCTGCTGCCTCGGCAGCTGAAGCGCAACGGGTTGAAGCCGGAGGAGGTCGAGGTCTCCGACGCGGTCCTGCGCGCGGTGATCTCCGAGTACACCCGCGAGGCGGGGGTGCGGCGACTGGAGCGCGAGATCGGCAAGCTCGTCCGCGCCGCGGCGACGAAGATCGCCGCCGGCGAGGCCGAGGGGAAGATCGAGATCGACGTCGAGGCTCTGCGCGAGGCGCTCGGTCGCCAGAAGTTCTTCCAGGAGTCGGTCGAGCGCACGGCGATCCCGGGTGTCTCCACCGGCCTGGCGGTGACCGGCGCCGGCGGCGACATCCTCTTCATCGAGGCGACCGCGATGGACGGGGACAAGGGCCTGGTCCTGACCGGCCAGCTCGGCGACGTGATGAAGGAGTCGGCGCGGATCGCGCTCTCCTACGTGCGGGCCCACCGCGAGGAGCTGGGGATCGAACCGGACGCGTTCCAGCGGGAGTTCCACCTCCACGTCCCCGCCGGGGCGATCCCCAAGGACGGCCCCAGCGCCGGTACCGCGATGACCACGGCGCTGGTCAGCCTGCTCACGGGCCGGCCGGTGAAGCACACGGTCGGGATGACCGGCGAGGTCACCCTGCAGGGCCGGGTGCTGCCGATCGGTGGCCTGAAGCAGAAGGTGCTGGCGGCGCACGCGGCCGGGCTGACCGAGGTGATCCTGCCCGAGCGCAACCGCGGCGACCTCGACGAGGTGCCGGAGGAGGTGCGCGAGCAGATGACCTTCCACCCGGTGATGAGCATCGACGAGGTGCTGGCACTGGCACTGGAGCCGGCCGAGAAGGGTCACGAGGTAGCCGCGGCGTAAGGAGCGGTCATGACCCCCCGCTGCCGCAATTGCTCCCCGGTGCCGCCCGAGCTACGGGCGGCCGCCGGCCTGCTCGAGCGCCGCTGGACGATGGCGACGATCTACGCCTGCGCCAGCGGCGCCGCCCGCTTCAACGAGTTCCGCCAGTCGCTCCCCGGCGTCTCCCCCACCACCCTCTCGGAGCGGCTGGAGCAACTGGAGGCGGCGGGGATCGTCGAGCGCCACCTGGTCCCGGGGCGCCCGCCCCACACCGAGTACACCCTGACCGTGCGGGGCGAACGGCTAGCCCAGGCTGTCGCCGGGCTGCTGCGGCACTGAGGCAGGCTCTCCCTTCAGGCCCAGCAGGCGGAAGTAGAGGACGGCGGCGACCAGGGCGCCGATCGGCGCCGTCAGGGTGGCCGCCAGAGCGCTGAAGACGATCCGCACCAGCGGCCCGTTGGCGAGGCCATCGGCGATCCCGCCGAAGACGATCGAGGCGATAACCGAGATCAGGAAGGCGGTGAGGACGGTGCCGAAGACCGGCCAGCCGTTGCCGCGGACCAGCTCCCGCGAGCGGCCGAAGGACTCGAAGACCGGGCGACGCTCGATCACGATCACCGGCGCGATCACCGCCCAGATCGTCAGCAGGAAGAGACCCGGCACGACCAGCAGGACGATCCCGAGACCGATGCCCAAGCCGGCGAGGATGCCGGCGCCGAGCAGCGGCCCCAGCACGGGCATCACCGAGCCCATCAGCTCGCCGACCGAGTTGTCGCGGCGGCCGTCTTGGATGTCTTCGACCAGTCTCACGACCATCCCCTGGTAGAGAATCCCGACCGCGAGGCCGAAGACGATCCCGATCCAGAAGAGGGAGAGATCGTCGGCGGTGAGGCCGTCGATCACGGCCACCAGGAGGAACAGCCAGAAGGCGACCGGCAGCAGCACGCCAGCCTGAGCGCGGTAGATCGCGAAGGTCTCGCCAAGCACCTCGCCGACCGTGAGCTTCCTCTCCATGGGCTCGCCTTTCGCTCTTTGGACGACCAAATCCTGCCGATAAGGCAATTGGCTGGGTACATTCAACCTATGGAGGGCTCACAGCAGTCCACCCAGCCGATCGAGGAAGAGCGTTTCCGGCGCCTGCTCGACGTCGGCAGCCATCTCCTTTCCGAGCTCGACCTGGAGGTGGTGCTCAAATCCGTGGCCGAAGCCGCCCGCGAGCTGACCGGGGCCCGCTACGCGGCGCTCGGCGTGCTCGACCGCGAGCGGCGCGAACTCGAACGCTTCATCAACGTCGGCATCGACGAGGAGGCTCGGCGCGACATCGGCAGCCTGCCGCGTGGCCGCGGCGTGCTCGGGGAGCTGATCCGCGAGCCGGTGCCGCTGCGGCTGCGCGACGTCAACGCCCACCCCCACGCCTACGGGTTCCCCCCCGGCCACCCGCCGATGCACTCCTTCCTCGGGGTGCCGATCGCGGTGCGGGGCGAGATCTACGGCAACCTCTACATGACCGAGAAGCAGGGGGCGGCGGAATTCGACGAGGTCGACGAGGAGGCGGCGATGACCCTCGCCGGCTGGGCCGGGATCGCGATCGAGAACGCCCGCCTCTACACCAGCCTCAGCGAGCGCGAGGCAGAGGTCGAGCAGGCGCTGCGGCGGGCCGAGACCTCGGTCGACATCGCCCGCACGGTCGGCGGCGAGACCGACGTCGCGCGGGTCCTCGACCTGATCGTCAAGCGGGCGCGGGCACTGGTCGACGCCCGGGCTCTGCTGGTCCTGCTGCGGCGCGAGGACCACCTCTTCGTCGCCGCCCGCGCCGGCAAGGTCGGCGACGACGTCGCCGGGCTTGAGGTGCCGCTCGACGACGCCGTCTTCAGGGCGGCGATGGAGGACCGCGTCTCTCAGCGGCTGGAGCGCGACTCTCCCCCCTCCAAGGCGCGCCTGCGCGAGCGCCTCGGCGCCGAGGCGGCGCTGGTCGTGCCGCTGCTCTTCCGCGGCCGCTCGGTCGGCGCCCTGGTCGCCCTCGACCGCGAAGCCGGCGGCGGAATCGAGTTCGACCAGGAGGACCTGCGGCTGCTGCAGTCCTTCGCCGCCAGCGCCGCGACCGCGGTGGCGACGGCGCAGACGGTCGAGTCCGAGCGCCTGCGCCAGCAGGTCGAGTCGGCCGAGAAGGAGCGGGAGCGCTGGGCGCGGGAGCTGCACGACGACGCCCTGCAGGGGCTGGCTGCCATCCGGATAACCCTGGCGACGGCGCTGCAGAGCCGGGGCGAGCAGCGTCCCGCGCGGATCGAGAGCGCCGCCGAGGAGGCGACGGTCCGGCTGGAGGACCAAATCAACGATCTGAACCGGCTGATCAACGACCTGCGACCAGCGGCACTCGAGCGGCTCGGGCTGGCAGGGGCGCTGCAGGCACTGGCGGAGGAGACCGCGGCCCGCGGCGGGATCGAGGTCGAGGCGCAGGTCTACCTCGCCGGGGAACCGAGCGGGGACGAGGAGCGGATCGTCTACAGGCTCGTGCAGGAGGCGCTGACCAACGCGGTCAAGCACGCCGCGGCGAAGCAGGTGGAGGTCAACGTCCAGGGCGGCGACGACGAGATCCGGATCGCCATCCACGACGACGGCTGCGGCTTCGACCTCGCCCTGGCCACCGGCGGCCGCGGCCTGACCGGAATGCGCGAGCGGATCGAGCTGTTCGGCGGCACGATCGAGGTCGGCTCGGAGCCCGGAAAGGGCACCGAGATCACCGCCACCGTGCCTTTGAGCGAGGGTTGAGTCGGCTCAGCTGTCCGGCTGGGTGTCGACCAGGCCGTTGGCGATCGCGAAGCGGACCAGCTCGGGGCGGGACTCCAGGCCGAGCTTCTCCAGCAGTTTGGCCCGGTTGACCTCGACCGCGCGGACGCTGAGAAAGAGCTGCTCGCCGATCTCGCGGTTGGTGTGGCCCAGGGCGAGCAGGCGCAGCAGCTCGCGGTCGCGCTCGCCGAGCGCCTCGAGCGGGTTGGCGCCGAGCTGGGCGACCAGGCCGCCGAGTTCGGGGTCGATGTAGGAGCCGCCGTCGGCCGCGGCCCTGATCGCCGCGGTCAGCTGGCGCTCGGCGGCCTGCTTGAGGACGTAGCCGGAGGCGCCCGCCTGCAGCAGCTCGCGCGCCCGCCGCGGATCGCTCTGCATCGTCAGCACCACGACCCGCGTCGCCGGCACCTCCTCGCGCAGGGCGGCAATATCGTCGGCCGGCGCGGCCCCCGGCATCTGCAGGTCGAGGACGAGGACGTCGGGGCGGCGGTCGCGGGCCAGCTTCTGCGCCGTCGGCGCGTCGGCGGCCTCGCCGATCACCCGCAGGTCGTCCTCGGCTTCCAGCATCGCCCGCAGGCCGCTGCGAATCACGTTGTGGTCGTCGGCGAGGACGACCGTTATCTCCCGCCCGCCGTTCTCCATCGCGCTCTGTAGAGGGAGTCTGTCAGGCGCTCCGGTAGCTGCGAAACCCCGCACCCAGGATTGTGGCTTTCGGCCGATGGGAAGCCGGCCTGCCGGGGCGATCCTGAAGGAATGCGAATCCTCCTTGCCCTGGGCGACAACGCCCTTCTCCGCCGTGGCGAACCCGCCTCGGCCCTCAACCAGCGCCGCAACGTCGAGACCGCGGCCGCGACCCTTGCCGGGGTCGCCGTCGAGCACGAGCTGATCATCACCCACGGCAACGGCCCCCAGGTCGGCCTGCTGGCACTGCAGAACGAGGCCTTCCCCGACGTCCCGCCCTATCCGCTCGACGTCCTCGGCGCCGAGAGCGAGGGGATGGTCGGCCACATGCTGGAGCTGGCGCTGCGCAACCTGCTGCCCGAACGCGACGTGGTCAGCGTCCTCACCCAGGTGGTCGTCGCCGCCGACGACCCCGCCTTCCGCCGGCCGACGAAGCCGATCGGACCGGTCTACGGCGACGAGGAGGCAGGTCGGCTGCGCCGCGAACGCAACTGGACGCTGGGCCGCGACGGCAGCGGCTACCGGCGGCTCGTCCCCTCCCCCGAACCCAACGCGATCGCCGAGATCCGCAGCCTGCGGGTGCTGGTGAACTCCGGCGCCCTGGTGATCTGCGCCGGCGGTGGCGGCATCCCCGTCGCCCTCGACGGCGTCGGCACGATGCGCGGGGTCGAGGCGGTGATCGATAAGGACCTGACCGCCGCTCTGCTGGCCCGCCGGCTCGACGCCGAGCTGCTGGTGATGCTGACCGACGTCGACGCCGTCCGCGCCGACTGGGGCAGCCCGAAGGAGCGGCCGATAACCAGCGCCGAGCCACGGCGCCTGCGGGAAATGGATTTCGCCGAGGGCTCAATCGGGCCGAAGGTCGAGGCCGCCTGCCGCTTCGCCGACGCCACCGGTCGCCGCGCCGCGATCGGCTCGCTCACCGACGTCGCCCGGATAGTTCGGGGCGAAGCCGGGACGCAGGTGGCCGATCGCGCCGCCGAGCCAGCCATCGCCGCAGCTCGTCGGCCGCACCGCAACTGAGGAGCAGCTCGCGGACAAGCCCCCTAGGGCTCGATCCTCCACTTCGCGTTCCTTGCTGATCCGGCCTCGGTTGACGTCGCGATGGGCGGCGATACAGAGAAGTGCCGCCAAGCCAAGACCTCCTGCGGCGGTCCAAAACTCAGAGGAGGTGCGATGGTCCCCTCCAGGCAGGGATGCGACATCCGGGGTCGCCAACATCCCCTGGTGCGGTCGCCCCGCAACTCGTTACGCTCGCCGGGTGAGCGCGGAGGAGAAGATCGGCGTCGTCCTCGTCGACGACCACGCGGTGGTGCGGGGAGCGCTGAAGGCGCTGCTCGACGGGCAGGAGGACCTGGAGGTGGTGGGCGAGGCCGGCGACCTCGCCGCGGCGAAGGCGACCGCCTCCGAGCTGCAGCCGCGGGTGCTGGTCCTCGACGTCAACCTGCCCGACGGCCTGGCGGTCGACGCGCTGCCGGAGCTGCGCGAGGCCGCGCCGGAGACGGAGGTCGTCCTGCTGACGATGGAGCGCGACCTGACCCTGGTCCAGCGCGCCCTCGATGCCGGGGCGAAGGGCTACCTGTTCAAGGACGCCGCGCACCTGGAGCTGATCGAGGCGGTCCGCGCCGCGGCGGCCGGCGAGCAGCACCTGGCGCCGGCGGTGGCGGCCGGGCTGAAGGACGGCGAGGGCGACGAGGAGCGCGTCCTCTCCCCCCGCGAGACAGACGTCCTCAAGCTGATGGCCCTCGGCCACACCAACCGCGAAATCGGCGAGCAACTATCGCTCAGCGTCCGCACGGTCGAGACCCACCGCGCGCACATCCAGCAGAAGCTGGGGCTGTCGAGCAGGCCGGAACTGACGCGCTACGCGCTGGCGCACGGGTTGATCGATACGTAGGCGGCAGAAGATTGGCCCCGATGCTCTATTTCAGTCATCCAGATTGCCTTTTGCACGATCCGGGGGAAGGGCTTCCGGGGCACCCCGAGCGGCCCGAGAGGTTGGTGGCTATCGAGGCGGCGCTGGAGGAGGTTGGCTGGCTTGGGTGGGAGCGGCGGGAGGCTCCTGCTGCCTCGGAGGAGGAGTTGATGTTGGTCCATCCTCGGGAACACGTGGAGGGGATTCGGTCTCTTTGCGAGGGCGGTGGTGGGTCGATTGATCTCGATACCTACGCTGGCGAGGCTTCCTGGGAGGCGGCGCTGCGCTCGGCCGGTGCGACTTGTGCGATGACGCGGGCGCTGGTCGCCGGCGAGGCGCGGGTCGGATTCAGTGCGGGCCGGCCGCCCGGGCACCACGCCGAGCCCACCCGAGCGATGGGGTTCTGCCTGTTCGACAACATCGCCGTCGCCGCCGCGCTGGCGATCGCCGAGCTGGGGATCGAGCGGGTCTTGATCCTCGACTGGGACGTCCACCACGGCAACGGCACCGCCGAGATCTTCCGCGAACGCGCCGACGTGCTGTTCGCCAGCATCCACCAGGGCGGGATCTTCCCCGGCACCGGCCACCGCGACGACACCGGCTCCGGCCCCGGCGCGGGCTCGACGATCAACCGGCCGGTCCCCGGCGGCAGCGAAGAGGACGAATGGATGGCGCTGCTGGAGGACGAAGTGCTGCCGGCCGCCACCCGCTTCGAGCCGCAGCTGGTGCTGATCTCGGCCGGCTTCGACGCCCACCGCGAAGACCCGCTGGCCGAGTGCCGGCTCGAGGCCGCCTCCTTCGGCCGCATGGCCACCGCGGTCCGCTCCGCAGCCGAGGAGTGGGAAGCCCCGGTCGGGGCCGTGCTCGAGGGCGGCTACGCTCTCCCCGCCCTGGCCGAGTCGGTGGTCGCGACGATGGCGGCGCTCGGCCGGGAGAGCGCCCGATGACCGACCCGAAGTTCGTTCCCGTCCCCACCCACCCGCTGCATCGGTTCGAGCCGCTGCTCGGCGACGCCTTCACCGAGATCGAAGAGGTCGCCGCCTGGGCGCGGACCGGTTTCGCCGGGCGGGCGATCTGGCACGTCAGCTCGACCGCGCACGGCGGCGGCGTCGCCGAGCTGCTGCACACGCTCCTCCCCTACGCCCGCGACGCCGGCGTCGACGTGCGCTGGGTCGTGCTCCGCGCCGTGCCGGACTTCTATTGCGTCACCAAGCGGCTGCACAACCACCTTCACGGCGACCCGGGTGACGGCGGCGCGCTCGATGACGAGGCGCGGCGGATCTACGAGTCGGCGCTGCAGGCCAACCTCGAGACCCTCGACCCGCTGATGCAGCCCGGCGACGTCGTCTACCTGCACGACCCCCAAACCGCCGGCCTCGTCCCGGCCCTCTGCGAGCGCGGCCTGAAGGTGATCTGGCGCTGCCACATCGGCGTCGACCGCCCCGACGACCTCGTGCGCGGCGCCTGGGACTTCCTCCGCTCCTACGTCTCCCCCGCCGACGCCTACGTCTTCTCCCGCCGGGCCTATCTCTGGGAGGGGCTCGACGAGGACAAGGCCTGGTTCATGCCGCCGGTGATCGACCCCTTCTCGCCGAAGAACGAGGACCTCGAGCCGGAGGTCGTGGCGGCGATCCTAAAGGAGATCGGGCTGTCGCGGGACGGGCTCGAGCGGGCCCCGTCCTTCACCCGCGCCGACGGGACCCCGGGCCGGGTCGAGCGCCGGGCCGAGATCCTGCAGGAGGAAGAGCTGCCAGACGATGCCAAGCTGGTCGCCCAGGTCTCGCGCTGGGACCGCCTCAAGGATCCGCGTGGGCTGCTGGAGATGCTCGACAGCTGCCTCGACGATCCCGACGTTCATCTGGTCCTCGCCGGCCCCGATTCCGGCGGGGTCGCCGACGACCCCGAGGGGGCGGCGGTCTACGAGGAAGTGGCCGCGGCGTGGCGGGACCTGGCGCCCGAGGTCCGCCGCCGCGCCCACCTGGTCAGCCTGCCGATGAACGACACCGACGAAAACGCGGCGATGATCAACGCGGTCCAGCGCCGCGCCGACGTCGTCGTCCAGAAGAGCATCGCCGAGGGGTTCGGGCTCACCGTCGCCGAGGCGATGTGGAAGCAACGCCCGGTGGTTGGCAGCCGGGTCGGCGGCATCCAGGACCAGATCGTCGATGGCGGCACCGGCTACCTGATCGACGACCCGCGGGACCTCGCCGCCTGCGCCCGGGCGGTCGAGCGCATCCTCGGCGAACCCGAGCTGGCGCGGACCATGGGCGAGGCCGGCCGCCAGCGGGTGCTCGACGACTACCTCGCGGTCAACCGCTTACGCGAGTACGTCGACCTGATCGCCTCCCTGATCGCCTGATCAGCCGTTGGGGCAGATCACGGCGCGGCCGTCGAGGTGGCCGGCGCGCATCTTCTCGTAAGCGCTAGGCGCGTCATCCAGGGAGAAGCGCTCGACGTGGGCGTGGATCCGGCCCTGGCGCGCCAGCTCCAGGCACTCTTCCAGCTCCACCGCCGTCCCCCAGTAGGGGATGCAGAGCTTGGCCTCGAAGGGCAGCGCTCCGAAGGCGAACTCGTATTTGCCGCCGGCCAGACCGACGATCGTCAGGTCGCTCTCGAACTTGGCGACCGCGGCCGCGAGCGCGATCGAGTCGTTGGAGCCGACCATGTCCGCGACCAGCTCGGCGCCGCGGCCTTTGGTGATCTCGCCGATCGCCTCCGCGGCCCCGTCGCCGGCCTTGACCGTCTCGTCGGCGCCGACCTCGGCCGCCAGCCGCAGCTTCTCCTCGGAGACGTCGACGGCGACGATCCGCGCCGGGCTCAGCGCCCGCAGGATCTGCACCGCCATGTGACCGAGGCCGCCGACGCCGACCACCACCGCGGTCGAGCCCGGCACCAGCAGGTGCAGCGAGCGCTTGATCGCGTGGTAGGGGGTCAGGGCCGCGTCGGAGAGCGGCGCCGCCTCTCGCGGGTCGAGGTCGCCGAGCGGCAGCAGCAGGCGCGGGTGCGGGACCAGCATGTACTCGGCCATGCCGCCGTCGAAGCCGAGGCCGCCGCCGAAGGCGCCGATCTCCGCCTGGTGCTCGCAGTAGTTCTCGGCCGAGAGCCGGCAGGCGCGGCAGCGGCCGCATCCCCAGGGGCCGTAGACGGAGACCGCTTCGCCGACCTCCACTCCTTCCACCCCGGCGCCGAGCGCCTCGACCCAGCCGGCGTTCTCGTGGCCGAGCGTGAAGGGCACGTCGAAGCCGAGCGTCCCCGGCGGCCATTCCATCAGGTGCAGGTCGGAGTGGCAGGCGCCGGCACCGCCGACTTTGAGCAGCACCTGGCCGGGGCCCGGTTCGGGCACCTCCACCTCGCGCAGCTCCGGTTGCGATTCCCAGGCGGTCAATTGGTAGGCCTTCATCGGGGCGCTCCTTCGGTTCGTGCTTGTTCCAGCAGCAGCCGTCGCTCGGCGGCGGCGACGAGGCGGCGGGCGCGGTCGACGGCGTCGATGTTGACCGAGATCGCCTCGATCCCGCCGCGCACCAGCAGCTCCGCGTACTCGGGGTGCACCGAGGGCGCCTGGCCGCAGATCGAGGTCCGCAGGCCCAGCTCGTGGGCGCGCTCGAGCAGGCGGGAGATGTACTCGGTGACGGCGGCGTCGCGCTCGTCGAAGACCTCGGCGACCAGCTCCGAGTCGCGATCGGCGCCGAGCAGCAGCTGGGTGAGGTCGTTGGACCCGATCGAGATCCCGGCGATCCCCAGCTCGGCGTAGCGCGGCAGGTGGAAGAGCACCGAGGGCACCTCGGCCATCACCCAGAGCTCGAACCCGGGCCGCGAGAGCAGCCCGGCGCGCTCGAACATCTCGCGGCAGGCGGCGACTTCGCCCGGCGTGCGGACGAAGGGCAGCATCGCGTGCAGGTTCTCGTGGCCGGCGTCCCAGACCCGCGCCAGCGCCTGCAGCTCCAGTTCCAGCAGGTCGGGCTCGTGCATGTAGCGCAGGGCGCCGCGGTAGCCGATCATCGGGTTCGCCTCCTCGGGCTCGAACCGCTCGCCGCCCTCCAGGCCGCGGAACTCGTTGCTGCGGAAGTCGATCGTCCGGTAGGTGATCGGCCGCGGCGCGAAGGCGGCGGCGAACCTGTCGAGCGACGAGGCCATGCGGTCGACGAAGCGCTCGCCTTCGCCGGCCTCGAGCAGCGCCCGCGGGTGAACCCCGTCGAGCGCCTCGACCACCATCAGCTCCGCCCGCAGCAACCCGACCCCGTCGACATCGAGCCCCGCGACCCGCTCCAGCTGCGAGGGCTCGGAGAGGTTGACGAGGATCCTGGTCCCGGTGACGACCACACCGCCCTCGGCGTTCGTCCTTTTACCGGCATAGGCGTCCAAAGGACGAACACCGGGCGTCAGCTCGGCTGCCGTGGCGCCCGCGGTGACGACGCCGGCGCCGGCGTCCACCGTCACCTCCTCGCCGTCGCTCAGCACCTCGGTCGCTTTGCTGGTGCCGACCACGCAGGGGATTCCCAGCTCGCGGGAGACGATCGCGGCGTGGCAGGTCATGCCGCCGGAGTCGGTGACGATCGCCGCCGCGCGGCGCATCAGCGGCACCCAGTCGGGCGCGGTCATGTGGGTGACCAGGACCTCGCCTTCGCGCAACGCGGCGGCATCCTCGCGGGTCTTGACGACCCGCACCGCGCCGCTGGCCGACCCCGGCGCGGCGCCGAGCCCGCGGAGGAGCTCCTCGCCCGTCTCGCCGCCAGGGGCGGACGCCGGCGCGCCGCCGGCCGTCGTCACCGGCCGCGACTGCAGCATCCAGACCCCGCCTCCCTCGTTGAAGGCCCACTCGGTGTCCTGCGGCGAGCCGTAGTGGCGCTCGATCCGCACCCCGAGCTCGGCCACTTCGCAGATCTCCCTCTCGCTGAGGACCGGGCGGCTGCCCTCGGCCTCGTCCAGCATCCGCGTCTCGGTGCCGCCGTCCGGCAGCGGGACGATCGCCAGCTCCTTGCGGCGCACTTCGCGCTGCTCGATCTTAAGCCCCTCCTTGGCGACGACGTAGCGGTCCGGCGAGACCGAGCCGGAGACGACCGCCTCGCCAAGCCCGAAGGCTCCCTCGATCACCAGCCGGTCGCGATCGCCGCTGGCCGGGTCGATCGTGAACATCACCCCGGAGCGGGTCGACTGGATCTGGCGCTGGACGACGACGGCGATGTCCATCTCCGCCTGGCCGAAGCCGCGCTGGGCCCGGTAGTAGATGACCCGCGCCCCGAACAGCGAAGACCAGCAGGTGCGCACCGCGTCGAGCAGGGCATCGGCGCCGCGCACGTTCAGCAGCGTCTCGTTCATCCCGGCGAAGGAAGCCGCCTCGCTGTCCTCGGCCGTCGCCGAGGAGCGCACCGCCACCGGCGCTTCGGGTTCGTCCTCGACCAGCTCCACGTACGCCTCGCGAATCCACCGCTCCAGCCATGGCGGGATCGACTCCCGCTCGACCTTCGCCCGCACCTCGGCGGCGGCCTGCTCCAGGGCGGCGGTGTCGTCGACGTCGAGACCGCGCAGGCGGGCGGCGATCCACTCGCGCAGGCCGGTCTCGTCGCAGAAGGCCGCGTAGGCGGGCGCCCCGACCACGAACCCGTGCGGGACCGGCAGGCCGGCGGCGGTCAGCTCGCCGAGGTTGGCTCCCTTGCCGCCGGCGAAGGCGACGTCGGCGCGGCTGAGCCGCTCGAAGGGGAGCACCGAGCCCACCCGGGCCCGTGGCGCCAGCGCCGCCGCGGTGTCGCCGCTGCCGTTGCCGCCGTCCTTGCTCACGTCTCCCCCGCTCCCTCGGAGGGCCGCGGCACGACCAGAACCGGACAGTGGGCGTGGTGGACCAGCTGGGTGGAGACCGAGCCGAGCAGGACCCGCCTCACCGGCCCGTAGCCGCGCGAGCCGGCGACCAGCAGGTCGGCGCCCGCCTCCTCGCAGGCCTCGACGATCGCCCCGGCGGGGACCCCGGAGAGGGCGCGGCCGGTTGCCGCCAGCCGCTCGTCGACCGACCTCACCGTCCGGGTCACGATCGCCCCCGCCTGCGGCTGGATCGCGGGCGTGTAGCCCGCCGCGCCGGGGACGACGGCGGCCGGCGCCGCGACCGTGTAGACGACGATCGTGGCGCGGCAGGCGCGGGCGATCTCTTCGGCCCGCCCCAGCGCCGCCTTCGCTTCCGGCGTGTCGTCATAGGCGACGGCGATCGTGCGGAAGGGGCCATGCTCCTCGCTGGCGTAGCCGCGCGGCGCGACGGTCACCTCGCAGGGCGCGCCGTGCAGGAGGCCGTCGGCGACGCTGCCGATCAGAGCCCTCCCGATCGGCCCGCGATGGGGCGAGCCGACCACGATCGTCCCCGGCTGCTCGCGCTCGGCGAGGTCGTTGATCACCCCGGCCGGGGTGCCGCCGCCGAAGGCGCGGGTCTCGACCTCGATCTCCCCGAGCAGCCGCCGCGCCTCCTCGAACAGCGGAGCCGCGCGTTCGCCTTCCTCTTCCTCGAGCATCTCGTAGGGAATCGGCAGCGGCCCGTAGGGCAGCACGGCGACGACCAGAACGCTCGCCCCGGTGGCTTCCGCCATCACCCGGGTCAGCTCCAGCGCATCTTTGCCGCCGTCGCTGCCGTCGTATCCGACCAAAAGTCTCATGGGGCCAAGCTAAGAGCCGGCGCCCGTCTTCCCATCCGGGGAACTCCACACGCTCCGGCTCGGCCCGCCTCCCGGCCGCAGACCGCAGAGCAGGAGGCCGAGCGCGCGACGAGCATCGCCAGCTGCGGCGGTCAGCGGCAGCAGCGGCAGGTCGGCGGGCCGAAGGCCGGCAGCAGGTTGACGGCGAAGACGACCCCCAGCGCGATCAACAGCTCGCCCGTCATCGCCCCACCCTAGCCCCGCCTTATTGCCCTGCGGGAAACCCGCATGTCATCGAGTGGCGTTCCCCGGATGGGCAGGCGCCTCCCTCCCTAAACACTCTCGTCAATGCAGAGGAACGGAGATCCGAAGGTCCTGATCGTCGGCGGCGGCGTCGGCGCGGTCGAGGCCGCGCTCGCTCTGCACGACCTCGCCGGCGAAAAGACGCGGGTCGAGATCTGCGCCGGCCGCGGCGACTTCGTCTACCGCCCGTTCGCGGTCGGCGAGCCCTACGGGGCCTCCCGCGTCCTCCGCTACGGCCTCGAAGGAATTGCCGAGCGCTGCGGCGCCGACTTCCGCCCGGAGAACGTCGCCGCCGTCGATTCGGTCCTGCGCGTGGCGACCAGCCACGACGGAGCCGAGATCCCCTACGACTACCTCCTCGTCGCCTGCGGCGCCCGCCTGCTCTGGTCGGTCCCCGGGGCAGTCACCTTCTGGGGCGTCCCCGACGAGGGGGAGATGAAGGACGTCGTCTCCCGCCTGCGCCAGGGCCGGCTGCGGCGGCTGATCTTCACCATGCCCGGCGGCCACGGCTGGGCGCTGCCCGCCTACGAGCTGGCCCTGCTGGCGGCGACCGAACTGGCGCAGTCCGGGATCACCGATACCCGCCTGACGATCGTCACCCCCGAAGACGGCCCGCTGCAGATCTTCGGCCGCCGCGCCTCCGAGCAGGTCGCCGAGCTGCTTGCCCAGCACGACATCGAGGTGATCACCGGCACCCACCCGGTCAAGTACGAGGATGGGGCGCTGGCGATCGTCCCCGGCGAAGAGCTCGAAGCCGACGCAGTCGTCAGCCTGCCGCGCCTCGAGGGCCGCCGGATCGCCGGCCTCCCCTACGACGCGAGCGGCTTCATCCCCGTCGACGACCACTTGCGCATCCCCGGCCTCGCCAACGCCTTCGCGGTCGGCGACGTCACCGCCTTCCCGGTCAAGCAGGGCGGCATCGCGACCCAGCAAGCCGACGTCGCGGTCGAGACGATCGCCGCCGAGCTCGGCTGCGAGGTCGAGGCCAACCCGCTCGATCCGGTCCTGCGCGGCATCCTCTGGACCGGCACCAAGCCCCGCTACCTGTTCGGCTGGCTCGGTGGCGGCCACGGCGAAACCTCGGTCGCCAGCGAGCGACCACCGTGGCCGATCGACAACCCGAGCAAGCTGATCGGGCGTTACCTGACGCCTTTCCTGGCCGGGTTCGAAGGCGGCAACGGCAACGGCCGCCACGGCAACCCCCACCCCCGCTCGCGGGTGCGATGACCGCCTCGCTGGAATGCCCCCGCTGCCACCGACGCGCCGAGCCGCGGGGCGGTGGCTGGCCCAACCGCTCCTGCACCAAGTGCGGGGCGCCGATGGTCCTGGCTCCCGGCCCCGCCGAAGTGCTCGTCCGCCGCTACCTGCACAGCGATCGCCTGGCGCCGCCGCAGCGACCGGGACGCCACGCGCCGGGCTGAGCTCAGGGTTTCGCTTCGGGCCCTTTGCCTTTGGCCTGTTTCGGCAGCGGCGGGGCCTGGCCGGGTGACTCAGGCGCCGCCGCCGGCGGAGGGTTTGGTGAGGGTTCCTTTGCCTGCGACCCCGGAGCGGCCGGCTGCGGCGACGGCGCCCCCTCGTCGGCGTTGCCGGTGCCCGGTTCACGCGGCGGAGACGCGTGTTCGGCAGCCGCTTCCCCTCCGTTTCCGCCACCGCCACCGGCTTCCGCGCCCGAAGACTTTTCCTCACCCCGCTGGTTCGGCTGCTCGGTGGGCGGCCCCGGCGTCTTGGCGTGCTCGGGAGTCTTGTCCTGCTTGATGCCGGGGCCTCCACCGTGCTGGGCATGTTCATGGCCGTGCGCGGGAGGCCGGCCCTGGGGGTGCGTCCCGGGGGCGGCGTTATACGAGCTGGGGCCGGGATGCTCGGGGCCACCTGGCTGAGCGTTGGTTCCCCTGCCCTCGGCGCGACCCGGGTTATCGGCGCCGCCAGCGCCCGCCGACCCCGCCCGGTGTCCCGGCACCGAGTTGCCAGAGGCCCCCGGCTGGGCCGGCGCCGACCGGCTCGGCTGTGAGTTGCCCTCACCCGGCAGACCGAGGTGGATGACGCCGGTCCGATCGGCGGTTCCGACTCCGACCGCCGCGACGGCGGCGACCGTCGCCACACCCTTGGCTGCCGCCGAGACGCTGATCGTTTTCGCCGCGCCGCCGCCAAGGGCCGCCGCCATCCCGCCGCCGCTCGCTGCCCCCGAGCCGCCGGCCAGGCCCTGCAGCATGCCGGCGACGGCAGCCGCCGGCAGCGGCGAGATCGCCGCCAGGTCGTGCTGGCGGCCCTTGATCTCGTCGCGGAAGGCGCGGCAGCCGGCGCAGGAGCGCAGGTGGGCGCGCACGTCGCGGCGGCGGGTCACGCGACCGTCGCCGTCCGAGAGCGCCCTGGTCACCTCGTCGCAGCTCATCTCACGCCCTTCGTCCATCTGGCGCAGGCTCTGCCGCGCCTCGTAGAGGGTCTGCCGGGCGACCGCGTCGGAGGTGCCCAGCGCGGCGCCGATCTCCTCGAACTCGAGCCCCGCCAGCTCGCGCATAACCAGCGTCTCGCGCTGGCGCTCGGGCAGCTCGCGCAGATCGGTGAGCAGCCGCCGCAGTCGTTCGCGCGTCGCCACATCCTCGGCCAGCCCGTAGCCCGGCGCCGCCTGCTCGGCGTCGAGCTGCCGCGTCTCCCGCCGCCGCCGCAGCAGGTCGATCGCCTCGTTGTGGGCGATCCGGTAAAGCCACGGCTTCAAATCGATCGTGCGCTCCTCGCCGGGCAGCGCCCGCATCACTTTCACCATCGTGTTCTGCAGGGCGTCCTGGGCGTCCTCGGGGTTGCCGACGATCGCCAGGCAGAAGCGGTACAGCGGCTGGTGGTAGCGGCGGAAGATCGCCGCGAAGGCATGCTCGTCCCCCCCGCAGGCGCGGCGGGTCAGGCGCTCGTCCGAGAGCCAACGGCTGAATCCGGGGGCGGCCGCCGCTTCGCTCATTGGAGAATCTTCGCATCGCCGGCCGTCCGTTCGAAGGTAGGTGGAATCCCGACCTCTCCTAAACGGACCGGCTCCGTGCCTGTCAGCGCATTTCCAGAAAACATCTGACGATTTTGTTTCCCGTCCGTTCGTTAGGGAAACCGATCCAAATGCCCAACCTGCTCCTAGGACCCATACTTCGCTACGTATCCGAGACCGAGGCCAACGTCTGGGTCGAGACCGACGAGGCCTGCGAGGTCGAGATCCTCGGCCACCGCGAGCCGACCTTCCGGGTCGAAGGCCACCACTACGCGCTGGTCTCCATCGAGGGCCTGGAACGGGCATCGCGCTACGAGTACGAGGTGCGGCTCGACGGCGAGGTTCGCTGGCCCGAGCCCGATTCCGACCTGCCGCCGAGCGCGATCCGCACCCTCGACGCCGACAAGTCGCTGGACGTCTGCTTTGGCTCCTGCCGGGTCGCGGTACCGCACGAGGCGCCCTTCACCGAGCCCAAAGACGTGACCGAGGTCGGCCACGAGGTCGACGCCCTCTGGACGCTGGCCAAGCAGATGGCCGCCGGCGAGCGCGAGGAGTGGCCCGACCAGCTCTTCCTGCTCGGCGACCAGGTCTACGTCGACGAGGGCTCGCCGAAGACGCGCAAACGGATCCGCGAACGGCGCGGCACCGAGACCCAGCCCTACGACGAGGTGACCGACTTCGAGGAGTACACCTGGCTCTACCAGGAGAGCTGGGAACAGCGGATGATCCGCTGGCTGTTCTCCACCGTCTCGGTCTCGATGTTGTGGGACGACCACGACATGAGCGACGACTGGAACATCTCCCACAGCTGGCTGACAGAGATGCGGCAGCGGTCATGGTGGAAGCGACGGGTGATCGGCTGCTTCGCCAGCTACTGGATCTACCAGCACATCGGCAACCTCTCGCCGCGGGAGCTGGGCGAAAACGAGATATACCAGCAGGTGCGGGGGCACCAGGCCGCCGAGGAGGTGATCTTCCCCTGGGCGCACCGGATCGACCACAGCGGCTCCGGCAGCCGCTGGAGCTTCTGTCGCGACTTCGGCCGCACCCGGGCGGTCTTCATCGACGCCCGCGCGGGGCGGGTGCTGGAAGAGGACCGGCGGGCGATCGTCGACGACGAAGAGTGGGACTGGATCGTCGATCACTGCGAAGGCGACTTCGACCACCTGCTGATCTGCACCACCATCCCCTGGCTGCTCTCCCCCGCCTTCAGTCGCCTCGAGGCCTGGAACGAGGCGCTCGGCGACGGCGCCTGGGGACCGCTGGCCGCCAAGGCCTCGGAGAAGATCCGCCGCGAGCTGGACTTCGACCACTGGGCCGCCTTCCGCGAGTCCTTCCACAAACTGCGCCAGCTCCTGCACGAAGTCGCCTGCGGCGAGCGCGGCGGGAAACCGGCCTCGGTCGTCGTCCTCTCCGGCGACGTCCACCACGCCTACCTGGCCGAGGTCGCCTTCCGGGGCTCGACCGACCGCGCCCCGGTCTACCAGGCGGTCTGCTCGCCCTACCGCAACCCGCTCGACGAAAAAGAGCGGCGGGTGGTGCGGATGGGCTTCACCACCGCATTCACCAGGTTCGCCGCGCTGCTGGCCCGGGCTGCCGGGGCCGACGACCCAGGGATCCGCTGGCGCACCATCGAGGGTCCCTACTTCGACAACCAGGTCGCGACCCTGCAGATCGACCGCCGCACAGCGACGATGCGGCTCGACAAGACCGTCCCCGGCGAAGACGGCAAGGAGGCGCTCGAAGAGAGCTTCACCCGCCGCATCGCCTGAAGGCCGCGACCGGCGAGTGGTCATTTCGGCACCGTATTGGTGCTCAAGTGACCACTCGATGCGCTTTAGCCGCGCGGATCGCGGGTAGGAGCAGCTCGTCGTGAGGATCGAGAGAGTGCGGTGGATACTGGGATTGGCGGCGGCAGTGCTGCTGTCGGTGCTCGCCCTCGCCCCCTCTGCCCGCGCCGCCTTCCCCTCCCTTTACGGCGGCGACCTCAGCTGCGCCGACCAGCCGAGCGACGGGAACGTCCGCCTCTGCGGGGGCGAGACCACCACCTGGGACGGCAAAACCCAGATCGACGTCAACGTCGTCCTGCCGCCCGAGCCGGGATCGGGCGCCGACGGGCCCTACCCGCTGATCGGCGTCTTCCATGGCTGGGGCGGGAGCAAGATCGGCCTCGAGGACGCCCGCGTCCGCGACTGGGCCGAACGCGGCTACGCCGTCTTCAGCATCAGCGACCGCGGCTGGGGCGACTCCTGCGGTGGCTCGGACCCCGACCGGCTGCTCGAACCGGAAGCCTGCGCCGCCGGTTACAACCACCTGCTCGACACTCGCTACGAGGTCCGCGACGCCCAGTACCTGATCTCCGTCCTGGCCGACGAAGGCGTCGCCGAGCCGGACAGGATCGGCGCCACCGGCGTCTCCTACGGCGGCGGCATGTCGATGGCGCTGGCGGCGCTGCGCGACCGCACGATGCTCCCCGACGGCTCCCTGGTTCCCTGGAAAAGCCCCGGCGGCCTGGCGATGGAACTGGCGGCGGCGGTGCCGCAGTGGCCCTGGAGCGACCTCGCCTACGCGCTGATGCCGAACGGCAGCACCCTCGACTACCTCGACGACGCGCCCTACCGCGGCCCCGACGGCAACGCCCCGATCGGGGTCGAGAAGGCCTCATACGTGACCGGCCTTTACGGGCTCGGCCTGGCGAGCAGCAACTACGCCCCGCCCGGTGTCGACCCCGGCGCCGACCTGACCGGCTGGTACACGCTGATCAACGCCGGCGAGCCCTACGACTCGAACCCGCTGGCGAACTCGATCGTCGCCGAGATCCAGGCCCACCACTCCTCGTACTACATCGACCATTCCCGTCCGCCGGCGCCACTGCTGATCCAGAGCGGCTGGAACGACGACCTCTTCCCGGTCGACGAGGCGGTCCGCTTCTACAACCGCACCCGGGCTCAGTACCCCGGGGACCCGATATCGCTCTTCCTGATGGACGACGGCCACGCCCGCAGCCAGAACAAGGCGGCCGACGAGGAACTCTTCCTGCAGCGGGAGAACGCCTGGTTCGAGCACTACCTAAAGGGGAGCGGAACGGCGCCGAGCTCGCGCGCGGAGGCGCTGACCACGACCTGCGGCGGGCCTTCGGAAGGGCCGTACGCATCCGACTCCTGGCAGAACCTCTCGCCGGGGGAGATCCGCTTCGGCTCCGCGGCGGCGCAGACCGTCGCGCCAGGAGCCGGCGACCCGAGCATCGGCGCCGCCTTCGACCCGATCGGCGGCAGCGGCGCCTGCGCCACCGCCTCCGGCGCCGACCAGGCCGGCACCGCCAACTACCGCCTCGCCGTGCCGGCGCCAGGCTTCACCCTGCTCGGCTCGCCGACCGTGCTCGCCGGCCTCGCCACCTCCAACGCCGACTCGGCCCTCGCCGCGCGCCTGCTCGACGTCATGCCCGACGGCAAAGAGCGGCTCGTCGCCCGCGGGCTACTGCGACCCGGCGACGGCGGCGAGACGATCTTCCAGCTGCATCCCCAGGGCTATCGCTTCGGCGGCGGCCACACCGTGAAGCTGGAGCTGCTCCCCGCCGACCCGCCCTACTCGCGCCCGTCAAACCTGCAGCTTCCGATCTCCGTTTCCAACCTGGAATTGCGGCTGCCGGTCCGCGAGCAACCGGGCGATCTCGGCGGCCTCGTCCAGACCCCGGCCCCGCCGGGACGCATCCAGGCACCGGAGTCAGGCGGAGGGGCGGGCAAAGCGCTCGGCATCGCCGGCTTGGCAGGCAAGCTGAAGGCCGGGCAGCGGGCGATCCGGGTGCCGCTGCGCTGCGCCGGCGGTCCCTGCGAGGGTGAGCTGGTGGTCCGCCTGCGAGGACGCACCGTCGCCGCCGACTCCTACTCGCTGCGCGACGGAGCCAGGGAGGGAACGCCGGTGGCTCTGACCAAGACCGGCAAGCGAATCGTCGTCTCCCAACGCCGCGCCGGCAAGCGCTCGCTCAAGGTCCGGCTGCGGATCGCCGACCGGGGACGCCCCGCCCCGGTCGACCTGAAGCGGCGCCTCCGCCTCCGCCGCTGAGCGCTACCCGGCGTGCTCGGCAGCCGCGGCGGCTTCGACAGGCAGATGCGCTTCGCGGCGGTATTCCCACAGCGACCAGGCCGCCATCACCGCGCCGGCGTAGACCCAGCCGAGGAGCACGTCGAAGAACCAGTGCTCGCCGGTCGCCATCAGGGTCAGGCCCATCAGCAGCGGATAGAGGAGCAGGAAGGGCCGCAGCCAGCGGCGGCGCACCCGCCCCCAGAGGAAGAGCGCGACCAGGGTGACGAAGGCGGTGTGCAGCGAGGGAACCGCGGCGACCAGGTTGCTCGACGCCTGGCCCTTGGAGAAGAGCGAGGCGGTGCCGACGCTGATCACCTCCCAGCCCTTGCCGGTCGAACGGTGGACTTCGTCGATCAGGCCCATTTCGCCGGCCATCCAGGGCGGCGCCGCGGGGAAGAGGATGTAGGTGGCGAGGCCGGCCAGTGCCAGCGTCACCAGCCGCCGGGTGAATTGCTTGAAGGCGAGCCGGTCGCGCGCCCACCAGTAGCCCGCCAGGGCGAAGGGGACGATGAAGTAGGAGGTGTAGACGAAGGTGAAGAGGACGTCCCACCAGTGGACGACGCCCGGGTCGTAGAGCTTGTCCTGCAGCCATTCGGTCGGCACCTCGCCGCCGAAGACGAACCGGTCGAAGTCGATCATCGGCAGGTAGTGGACGCCGATCCCGGTCGAGTCGGCCGCCCCGCGGGTCAGGTCGTAGATCCAGAGCACGGCGACGATCGGCAGCCAGTCGATCACCAGCTGGACGATTTCCCGCGGCGGCCGCCCGATCGAGGCGCAGGTGAGGGCGCCGCAGGTCCAGAGAATCACCAGCTCGCGCTGGACCGGGATCCCGTAGTTCGCCGTCCAGAGGATCAGGCCGAGGAGGTAGAGCCCGAACGCGTAGGGCCGCAGCACCGCCCAGGAGGCGAAGCGAAATGCAGGCGCCTGCTCGGCCCTGGTCTCAGAAAATTCACCCGTCGGCATCGCCGCACATGGTATGGGCGCGGCCGAATCGGGTCTGGGAGCCCGAGCGCTACTTGAACTGGAAGCTGGTCAGGTCCTGGCCGAACATCGGGCTGACGATCAGCTCGTCGAGGTCGACGTCCTCGGCGACGAAGGTGCCGAGCGTGAGGCTGCCGAAGGGCGCCCACGGGGCCTGTTTCATCACCGCTTCGTCGAGGTCGCCGTATTCGCGTTCGACCTGCGGGCTCAGCTGCTGGCGGCCGAGCTCTTTGATCTTCGCGTCGACCGCCGGGTCGTCGAAGTTGGCCCAGTTGGTGTTGCCGTTGGGCAGGATGCTTTCGCTCGAGAGCTGCGGGGCGAAGTAGTCGTCGGGGTGCGGATAGTCGAGGAACCAGTTCGACCAGCCGGTGTCGAGGTTCGGCGTTCCGGCGTTGCCGATCAGGGTGAAGTAGCTGGCGGCGTTGACCGCTTTCAGCTGCGCGTCGAAGCCGAGGCTGTTCAGCACCTGCTGGTAGTACTCGCCGGCTTCGTCGTTGGGCGGCAGGTTGTTGGTCCAGACGGTGACGTCGCGGTCGGCCGGGTCGGCTTCGGCGATCAGCTTCTTCGCCCGCTGCAGGTCGTGCGGGTAGAGCTCGATCTTGCGATAGCCGGGCATCTGCGACGGCAGCACCTGCTGGGCGCGATCGATCGTCCCGGCGTAGATCCGTTCCAGCGCTTCCGGATCGATCGCGTAGTTGACCGCCTGCCGCACCCGCAGGTCGTCGAACGGCGCCTCCTGCGTGTTCATCCAGAAGTAGTAGACGCTGATCGTCGGTTCCTCTCGGAACTGGGTGCCTTCGAACTTTCGCTTGACCTCCGGGTAGCGTTCCGGCGGAGGCGGGTTCTTCATCCAGTCGACCTGCCCACGTTCGACTTCTTCCACCTGCGTGATCGGGTTCGAGCGCACCTCGAACGCGATCCGGTCGACATGGCCGCCGGGCAGCTGCGGCATCGCCTCGCCGTTCACCTTCTCCCAGGCCGGGTTGCGTCTGTACTCCCAGCTGCGGCCGGGCTTCACCTTGGTGATCACGTAGGGACCGGTCGCCGGCGGCGGCTTGGCGGTCTGGTCCTCGGCCGGGGTACCGGGCGGCAGCAGCGCCGCGTACATCAGCGCCAGCACGTAGCTGAAGCTGCCATCGGGTTCGCGCAGATGGATGACGATGCGGCCGCTCTCGTCGTCGGTCTCGATCCCGGCGATGCCGCCCTTCCTCGTTTCCGCAAACCGTTCGGCGCCCTCGATGTTCATGTAGAACGACGTGCCGGCGGAGTTGAGCCGGATCAGCCGTTCGACCGCGAGGCGGAAGTCGGAGGCGCGCACCGGCGTCCCGTCCGAGTACTCCAGCCCGGGCCGCAACTGCAGGGTGTAGCGGCGGCCGCCCTGGTCGATCTTCGGCAGCGCCTCGGCCAAACCGGGGATCAGCTCGGTCCCGGCCCTGCCGTTCGCGTGCTCGTAGGTGAGCAGCGGCACGTAGGTATTGGCCAGCGCCGTCGCCCCTTCGAGGCTGAAGGAGAGGCCCGGATCCAGGTATTCCGGAAAGGAGGAGTAGGTCCCGCGCAGGGTTCCGTCATCCTGCGAGCCTCCCGAGCCACAACCGGCAAGGGCAGCACAGGCGATAACGAGAACTCCGATGCGGCCTACCGATCGCCGCTTGCTGCCCAAAGTCCACATCCCCTTTCCCCGAGGTGGGCGGGAACACCATAAACGCTTAGAGCGATCTTTGTAAAAGCTGCGGTGCCAGATGGGCGGTCTCGCCCTGGGCGTCTCCCAGCGGCTCATGCCGGCGCCCCGTTGCGGCGGCTCATCGTCCAGGCGAAGGCGCCGCCGGTGAAGAGCATGAAGGAGCTGTAGACCGCGGCCGGGATCGCCAGGTCGTCGGCCAGCGAGACCCCCACGGCGATCGCCAGGGCCGAGTTGTGGATGCCGAGCTCGAGCGCGATCGCCGTCGCCTGGCGGTCGCCGAGACGAGCCAGCTTCGAGATCGAGAAGCTGAGCGCCATCGCTGCCAGGTTGAGCGCCAGGGCGGCGCCGGCGACGTCGGCGAGGTTCTCCCGGACGGTGTCGTTCTCGCTGGCGATCGCGCCGAGCACGACCACGGCGAAGAGCGTCAGCGAGACCCTCCGCACCCGCGAGTGGACCCTGTCCACCCACGCCGGCCGGCGCCGCCGCAGCTCCATCCCGATCGCCACCGGGACGACCGTGATCGCGAAGACCCGGAGGACGATCCCCAGCATGCTGACGTCGCCGACCTCGGTGGCGCCGAAGTGGTCGCCGGCGATGCCGAGGAAGAGCGGCACCGTGACCATCGCGCCGACGCTGCTGATCGCCGTCATCGTCACCGAGAGCGCCGTGTCACCCCGCGAGAGGTGGGTCAGCATGTTGGCCATCATCCCGCCGGGGGACGCGCCCAGCAGGACCAGTCCGACCGCCAGCTCGGGCGGCAGCCCGAACAGCTCGGCCATCGTCAGCGCCAGCAGCGGCGAGATCAGCGCCAGGTTCAGCATCCCGATCGCGACCGCCCGGGGAGCGGTGAGGACGCGGCGGAAGTCGTCCCGGGTCAGCTCCATCCCGAGGCTGCACATGATCACCGCGATCGCGGCCGGGAGGAGAACGGAGACGAGGAGCGGGCTGTCCATGCAGGCGCGAGGCTAACGCCACAGCTCGATCCCGGGTAAAACCATCTCCACATGACTCCGTCCATCCCGATCTCGATCCTCGACCTCGCCGCCGTCGGCCGCGAGGAGACCGTCGCCGAGAGCTTCGCCGGCAGCGTCGCCCTGGCGCAGGCGGCCGAGCGCGGCGGCTACAAGCGGGTCTGGTACGCCGAGCACCACAACATCACCTCGATCGCCTCCTCGGCGACCGCGGTCCTGATCGCCCACGTCGCGGCCCAGACCGAGACGATCCGGCTCGGCGCCGGCGGCGTGATGCTGCCGAACCACTCGCCGCTGGTGATCGCCGAGCAGTTCGGGACGCTGGAGACGCTGCACCCCGGCCGGATCGACCTCGGCCTGGGACGGGCGCCGGGCACCGACCAGCGGACCTGGAGGGCGCTGCGGCGCGACCCCGCCGCCAGCAACCGCTTCCCCGAGGACGTGCTCGAGCTGCAGAAGTTCCTCAGCGACGAGGAGCCGCTGCCGGGCCTGCGGGCGATCCCCGGCCGCGGCACCCACGTGCCGCTCTACATCCTCGGCTCCTCCCTCTTCGGCGCCGAACTGGCGGCGCAGCTGGGCCTCCCCTACGCCTTCGCCTCCCACTTCGCACCGCGGCACCTGCACGAGGCGCTCGAGGTCTACCGCGAGGGGTTCAAGCCCTCGGCGCAGCAGGACGAGCCCTACGCGATCGCCGGCGTCGGGGTGATCGCGGCCGACACTTCCGAGAGCGCCGCGACGCAGCTGGAGACAGCCCGCCGGGTCCGCGCCCGCGCCGTCCTCGGTCGCGGCCGCAAGCTCAGCGACGACGACGTCACCGACCTTCTCGCCTCCCCCGACGCTGCCCTCGTCGACGAAATGCTCGCCTGCACCGCGGTCGGGACCGCCGAGGAGGTCGCCGCCTACCTGCGGAGCTTCGCCGCCGACACCGGCGCCGACGAGCTGATCGGCGCCCACTACTCCGACTCGGTGCCGAACCGCTTGCGCTCGGTGGAACTGACGGCCGACGCGCTGGATCTCATCGGCTCCGGCTGAGCCGGCTTGCATAATGAGGGCGATGCGCCGTCTCCTCCTCCTCTCTCTCGGCGCCGCCCTGCTGGCGCCGGCCGCCGCCATCGGCGCCGAACGCACGGTCAGCGTTCAGGCGACGGTCGAACGGGCGGTGCCCAACGACGCCGCCCGGGTCCACTTCACGGTCAGCAAGGAACGCCAGGGTCGGGCCGCCGCGCTGCGCGTCGTCGCGGTCCGGCTGCGGGCCGTGATCGCCGCCGCGCAGGCCACGCCCGGGGTCGGCCCGGGAGACGTCACCACCGGCCCGGTCTCGGTCCGGCGCGTCGAGCGCGGCAAGCGCCCGGTCTACCGGGCGAGCGAGAGCGTCACCGTCGTCACCCACGACCCGAACGCCGCCGGCGACCTCGTCGCGGCCGGAGTCGCCGCCGGGGCGACCAGCACGCGGGGACCGAGCTTCTTCGTCGGCAACCGCGATGCCGCCTACAACGCCGCCCTGGTCGAAGCCTTCGCCCAGGCGAAGGCGAAGGCGGAGCTGCTGGCGGCAGCGGCGGGAGCCACCCTGGGCCCCGCGCTCACGATCGCCGAGAGCGGCAACGTGGTCTCCCTCCCGGCGCCACAGGCCAAGGACGTGGCCGCGGGCATCGAAACGTCGGCCTCGCCGCCGACCAAGCCGGGCCGCTCCACCGTGACGGCGACGGTCAGTGCGACCTTCGCACTGCAGTAGATCCGAAGACTGGGCCAATCGCAGTCGGCCTACTAGCGCGGGCCGTCGGTGTGGACGAAGAGCACCGGGTCTCTGAGGCGACCGTCCTTGCGAAGTGACAACAGGCCGGCCATCGCCTTCGCGCCGTAGACCGGGTCGAGGGCGAGCCCCTCATCCGTGGCGAGGGCGGCGGCTCGCGCGGCCGCCTCGGTCCGGTGGCCGTAGCCGGCACCGATCTGGTCGTGGGTCAGGTCAAGCATCTCGGGCTCGATCCGGGTCTGGCCGAGCTGCGCGCCCCGGCGTTCGAGCAGCTTGGCCGTGCGCCGCGCGAGGCGGGCGAGCACCGGCGGGTCGAGGCGCAGCTGGTCGTTGACGACGATCCCGGCGACGCAGGTCCGCATCCCGGCGAGCTGGAAGCCGAGCGCCAGGCCGGCGGCGGTGCCGCCGGTGCCGACCGGAACGACGACGTGGGCCGGCTCCGGCAGTGAGCCGGCCTCGACCTGGGCGGCGATCTCCAGCGCCGCCTCGACGTAGCCGAGGGCACCGACCGGCGAGGAGCCACCGGCCGGCAGCAGGTACGGCGGCTGGCCGCCGCGGGCGTTGCGCGCCAGCAGCCAGGGCAGCACCGCCACGGTGCGCGCCTTGGTGTGGGTGCGATGGATGCGCGCCCCGGACGCCTCGAGCCGGGCGAGCTGGGCTTCGACGTGCTCGTCGATCGGCTGGTCGACCAGCGCCAGCGCGGTCTCCAGTCCGTGTTCGCGCGCGTACAACGCGGTCGCCAACCCCCAGTTGGTGCCGAGTCCGCCGAAGGTGAGGATCGACCGCCGCCCCCGCCGCCGCGCGTCGGGAATCAACCACTCCAGCTTCCGCACCTTGTTGCCGCCCCAGCCGCCCGAGCCGAAAACACCGTCGTCTTTCACCCAGATCCCAAGCCCGTCAAGCTCGCGCACAGGCGTCGGCCGCTCGGACAGCGACAGGTGCGGAAGGGTCTCGGCCAGCTCCGGGAAGCGTCCGTAGAGGTAAGGAGCCGGGGACTCGCCCATCGCGGAAAGCCTAAGCGGCACGAACCCCCACCTAGCTCTACCCTCCCGAACATGCCTGGAACCGACACCCCGGGGGACTCCCCCGCAGAGCGGATCGACGCGCGGATCGTGGAACTGGGCGACTGGCGGGGCGAGACCCTCGCCCGCGTCCGCGAGTTGATCAGGGAGGCCGACCCCGAGGTGGTCGAGGAGTGGAAATGGCGCAATCCCGTCTGGTCGCACGACGGGATCATCTGCACCGGCGAGAGCTACAAGAAAGCCGTGAAGATGACCTTCCTCAAAGGCGCTGCCCTGGAGGACCCGGCCGGCCTCTTCAACTCCAGCCTGGATGGCAACACCAGGCGCGCGATCGACATCCACGAGGGCGAGGAGATCGACTCGGAGGCGCTGAAGGAGTTGATCCGCGAAGCGGTCGCCTTGAACGTAGGCAGCTAGCCGGCCTCACCTGAGATCGAGACGCCAGGGAGTTGGGCGAACCCCGACCTGTCAGCGCTCACGACCTCGCGGTCGCGGGCGCGCGCCGTCGCGGCGATGATCAGGTCATGGGCGCCGCGAGGCGTTCCCGACTGGCGAACGTGCGCCAACAGATCGGCGTGAGCCACGGCCACCTCGAGGTCGTAAGGCTCAACCGATACGGCGTCGAGAACGGCCGAGACGAAGCGCTCGCGCTTCTCCCGCCTGCGCCCCTTCGCCATCTGTACGCCAACCCTCAGCTCCGCCACCGAGATCGCGGCGATGGCAACGTCGTCGGCGTCGTCGATCGCCGCGGCTAGGGCTTCGCCACCGCGCTCTGCATCGACTAAAACCGTGGTATCAAGGATTAGTCGTGCCAGGGATCCGTCACCGGTCCCATCTCCTCACGAAGCTCCCGAACCTCGTCCGCCCAGCTGGCGTCCGGCTCATTGGCTCGAAGCACCTTCTTGAGCGCCTTTCCGGTCCCTCCATTCGCCGGGCCAATGGTTGCGACGGCGCGGCCATGGCGAACCACGACGTACGACTCGCCGCTGTCCTCGACATCGTCCAAGACCTCCGAGAACCGGCGCGACGCATCGGTGGCACTGACCTGTTTCACAAAATCAGATTATCAGATTAATTCTATCCCGGCCTCGACAGCCGGCGCCGCGTAGGCGGCGGCGAGCGTCGCGACCGTCTCGTGGGCGTTGAGCCCGCTCGGGTTGGGGACCACCCACAGCGCCGCCCCCGACCAGTGGGCGGCGGTCTCGAGCGTTTCGGGCTGCCGGCCCAAGACCGCGCTGCGCTCGCCGAAGGCGTCGCGGTAGGCGGAGATGCCGGCGATCGCGACGACCGCCGGCCGGTGCTCGGCGACGAAGCCCCGCAACCGCTCGCCGCCCTCGCGCAGCTCTTCACGCGAGAGCTCGGAGGCGCGGGCGCTGGCCCGCCGCACGAGGTTGGTGATCCCAATGCCCCGCCCCACCAGGTAGGCGCGATCGGCATCGCTCATCCCCGCGACCCGGTCAACCTCGTACTCGGTGATCCCGGCCGCGGCCAGCGCTGGGTAGAAGCGGTTGGTGGGATGCGCGAAGTGGGTCTGGACGGCGGCCGTCCATAGGCCCGGGTTGATGCCGACGAACAGCAGCTTCAGCCCCGGCCCGACGAGATCGGCCACCTCCTCGCCCCGGAAGGCGTCCAACTCGGCACGCGTGAACCGCATATGCGCCATCCTGAAGTAGTGGGCAAGCTGATCGCGACCACGCAAGCAACCCTCGACGGCGTCATCGATCCGGTCGGCCCATGGGTGGAGCCGGGCGGAGACCACGCCGAGCACTCGTTCGAGCGCCAGGCGCAGTCCGCCGGACTGGTCCTCGGCCGCAAGACCTACGAGGGGCTCGCCGGCTACTGGCCGAGCGAGTCGGGCAAATGGGCCGACATGGTCAACGCGATGCGGAAGTGGGTCGGCTCCAACAGCCTCAGCGGCGACCTCCCCTGGAACGCCACCCTGCTGCAGGGCGACCTCGAGGACTCGGTCCCGCGCCTGAAGGACGAGGTCGAGGGCGACCTCTTCATGCACGGCAGCGGCGAGTTCGCCCACGCCCTGGCAGAGATGGGGCTGATCGATGTGTTCGAGGTCTACCTCAACCCGCTCGTCTGGGGCGAGGGCAACGTCCACGTGCTCGGCGACCGCGGAACGGTGCGGATGAATCTCGAGGACGTCAGGCGTTTCGACTCCGGCGTGGTCCTCCTCACCTATCTGCCGCAGAGCTAGCTCTGCGGTCTGCCGCGGGGGTCAGCCGCGCTCCCAGCTTCACGGCCCGCACGGCGCTGGTCGCGCCGGCCTGCAGGGTGGCGGCGACGAGGAAGACGGCGAAGCCGGGGATGCGGAGCAGCGGCGAGCCGATCATCAGCAGGCCGATGCGGCCGAGGGCGTAGGGCGGGGCGGCGAGGGCGGCGCCGAGCAGGCCGCCGACGGCGCTGGCGGAGAGGCGGTCGCGGCGCGAGGCGGTGGTTTCGACCCCGACAAGGCGGGAGGGGACCGCGACGTAGGCGGCCATCATCAGGCCGATGACGACGCCAAGCGAGACCGCGAACCAGGGCTCCCCGGCGCGGGGCGCGAGCAGCACCGCGCCGCCGAGGGCGAGCCCCAGCCCGCCGCCGGTGACGACGATCGGCGCCAGCCTCCCCCGCGCTTCGTCGATCGCCCGCCGTACCCGCGGGGCGCCCTCCTGGGCGACGGCGAAGCCGAAGACTGCGTTGAAGAAGAAGGCGCCGACCGTGATCGCGGCGATCGCCGCGACCAGCAGAACCACAAGCGGCCCTTCCAGGTCGCGGAACTCGCGGTCGTGGAGCAGGTGCGCGCGCAGGTTGTACATCGCCAGCCAGATCCAGATCGCCGGCACTAGCTGGATCAGCGTCAGCCGCCAGTTCGAGAACAGCAGCCGCACCCCGCCGAGCAGCATCGCGATCCCACCGACCGCATAGGCGAGCGGCGCCAGGTAGCGCCGCGTCCGGCTCAGCTCCTCGATCGCCCGGGCGATGTCCGCCTCGTCGCCGCTCCTGATCCCCTCGAGGAGGCGCACGGCCCACCTGCGCAGGGACCGCGGAAATGCCGGGACCGGACCGAGCGAGCATGGCGAAGCCGGGGCTAGGGGTTGCCGGTGCGCTCGCGGTGCTTGCACCCGGGCCAGCAGCAGGGGCGGCGCATGCCTTCCTCCAGCTCTTCCCGGGTCCGGCGAATCCGCCGTTCCCGCGTCGCCTGCTGCTTCGCGTCCTCGACCCAGCAGATGAACTCGTTGCGCGCCAGCGGCGTGATGTCCTTCCAGGCACTCAGCACAGCCGCGTCGGTGAGCAGCGCCTCGCGCAGGTCCTCGGGCAGCTCGTGCACCACCCCACCTGGGACCGCCTGGGCTTTCACCGATCCGGGCATCCCAGGCAGGGTACCTCCGGGCGGGGGTGGCGTAGGATCGCGCCGTGCCGTTCACGCGCAGAAACCTCAAGGCGGACGTGGACGACGTCGGCTCCAACTTCGACGGCTCGCCGGACCTGGAGTTCCGCCTGGCGACCAAGGCGCTGGAGCTGGAGCAGTCGGGCCTCGGCTACCAGCGGATCCCGCCCAATTACCGCTTCCCCTACGGCCACACCCACAAGGAACAGGAGGAGACTTACGTCGTCCTCCGCGGCAGCGGCCGGATGAAGCTCGACGACGAGATCGTCGAGCTGAAGGAATGGGACGCGGTGCGCGTCTCCCCCGGCACCTGGCGCGGCTACGAGGCGGGCCCGGAGGGCCTCGAGTTCTTCGTCATCGGAGCCCCCAACCTCGGCGAGAACCCGCGCGACGACGTCGAGGGCGAGCGCGACTGGTGGACTGACTAGCGCCTAGCTGAGCCCTCAAGGTCCGCTGAGAAAGGAGCGCTTGGAACCTTCGAAAGCTCTGAGCTGGGCCTGCTTCAGGGCACTTTCGAACGTGAGCTGCATCGTGCTGCCACTGTCGAGGAAGCGATACGGGCCGCTCTTGGTGAATGAGAGCGTGTCATCCGGCGCAGCGTAGGAGGGCTGCGCGACAGCGTAAAGAGACAACCTTGGCCCGGTTCGGGCCAGCGCACGCGTCGTATCCTCGGCCGACGAGAGCTCCATCGACCCGCTCCGGGATGACTCCGATCCTCGCCGCGCTCGCGCTCGCGCTGCTCCCGCCCGCCTCCGCCGGTGCGGCGTCCCCCGGCCGCCCCGACCTCCGCTTCGGCGACCACGGCGTGGTCGCCCGCGACTTCGGCACCGAAAGTTCGGCCGGCCGGACCCTCGCGGCCGTCGCCGGCCCGGACGGCACGACCCTGGTCCTGCAACCGGGCCGGGCCGGCGTTGCGGTCGCGCGGTATCTCCCGGGGGGCGGGCTCGATCCGAGCTTCGGCGATGGCGGCGTCGCCCTCGACCCGCGCACCCACGCCGGCCTGGATGCACAAGGGACGCTCGCCGTCGGACCGGGCGGCGAGATCACCGCCTCGACGTTCCGCGCGATCACCCGCTTCACGGCCGACGGTCGCCTCGATCGAAGCTACGGCGACGCGGGACGGGTGCCGCAAGGGAACCTGCCGATCGTCCTGGCGACGACGGTAACCGAGCCGGACGGGTCGACGATCGCGCTCTCCCGGTACCCCTTCAAGCCCACGTCAAGGCCGGGGATCGTCGCCTACCGCTTCGGGCCGGACGGCGGTCTCGATCGCAGCTACGGCATCGACGGGCGGGCGTTCGTCCGCACGCCCGACCAATGGGGCTCGGTCGGGGTGGCCGCGCCCCAGGGAGACGGGCTGCTGATCGCCACGCCGGTCGTGCCATCCGAACGAAGCGAAAGAACCGTCTTCCTTCAGCGCCTGGACGGCAGCGGCCGGCTCGACACGAGCTTCGGAGACGAAGGGGTTACCTGGGTCGTCGGACCGAGCGGGCCGGCCGACGCCGTCGCGGTGGCCGACGGCCCGCCTGGTGAACCGATCGGGATCGTCCAGCAGCCGGGCGGCGCGATCGTCGTCGCCACCGAGAGCAACGTCTTCCTGCGCTTCGCCTCGGACGGGACGTTGGATCCGAGCTTCGGCAGGGACGGGGTGGCTCGCGGGCCGGCGCCGGGAATTCGCCTCAGCGCACTGGCGCAGACGCCCGGCGGCGAGCTTCTCGCCGCCGGCGCGACCCAGATCCGCGGGGAACCCGACGACTTCATCGCCGAGAAGCTGACCGCCGACGGGGTGCCCGATGCCACCTTCGGGGCGGGCAGGGGCTTCGTCACCGCCGACCCCGACCCGAGGCTCCACCACGTAGCACGCGCCGTAGTCGGCTCCGGCGCCGGGCGGGTGATCCTGGCCGGCGAAGCGATGCCGCCACCCGGAAACGTCGAGCTCGAGGCCTTCGAAGCCGGCGGTGCGCCGGCGGCGGACTTCGGAGACCATGGACTGGTGCTCGCCCGCACGGTGGCGGCCTCGGCCGACGCGGCCAGCGGCCTGCTCGTGGACCGACACGGGGCGACCGCGGTCGGCGGCATCGCCTTCGGCCGTCCGGCGCTCGCCCGCTTCTCGCCCCGCGGGCGACTCGCGAGATCCTTCGCGACGGGCGGCACCGCGATCTTCCCTCGTGTGGCCAGGGGCGGGGAAGGAGAAGCGGGCATGACCGTCGCCGCCGGGCCCCGCGGGAGCTACCTCCTCGCAGGCGGCCTGGGCGGCCCCGCCGGCGTCCTGCGGGTGCGGCGCGACGGGAGGATCGACCCACGCTTCGGCAACGGTGGACGGGCGGCGGGCGACCTGCGACCGGCGCTCGGGATCGCCGTGGGACCCGACGGCAGGATCGTCGCGGCAGGCGACGGTTTCTCCTCCCCGCTCGTCCGCCTGCGACCGGACGGGGCCCTCGACCGCTCCCTGGATCGTGACGGCAGGATCCCCCCCGAGTCACCGATCCCGTCGGCGCCCGATGACGAAGCCGGCTACTCGGCACCGGTGGCGGTGAGTCCGGGTGGAAGGATCGCCGCGCTGACCGACCGCTGGCTCGCCGCCGAGCTCGATCGGTCCGGCCGCCCGCTCGCGGCGGTCGACGCGAAGATCCGCCTGGCGGAACAGCGCCACCGGCTTCCGCTACGCGTCGTCGACCTTAAGTTCGTCGGACGCAAGCTCCTCCTCCTCGGATACCGCGGCTACGGGCTCGCGATCGGCCGCCTGCTGCCCGACGGCCGGCCCGATCCCGACTTCGGTCGCGGGGGGCTGCGAGTTCTGCGGATCGGCGCTTCCCTGCGCCCCGGTCGCATCGCGGTCGAACCCGACGGCAAGATCGTCGTCGACGGTGTCAGCTTCGCGCACAGATTGGGCGATCCGTTCGAAGGCAATCCGGGCCGCGCCGTGGTCGCCCGGCTCAACCCCGACGGCTCACTCGACCGCGGCTTCGCCTCAGGCGGAGTGTTCCGCGGGCGCCGGCCGACCGTCCTTCGGATGAGCGCGATCGCGCTCGGGCCGGGGTCGGTGACCGCCGGCGGCACCAGCGTCGCCCCCGAATCCGTGGACAAGAAGATGTTCCTTCTGCGGCTCGGTCGTTAGCCGCCGATCCGAACCGCCCGGCGAGATCGAAGAAACGCTCGAGATGGTCGCGTCGGCAGATGCTCTCTTCAACTCATCGCGCGAAGGTGGCACGAAATTTGACTGGAACCGTGGGCCTCCCTCCACCCGGCGCCCGCCCCGTCTGGCAACGCTGGTGGATGTATTCCTTGTTGGCGAAGTAGAAGACGCTGCCGGACACGTACCGGCGGCTGACGTGGCCCGTCAAGCCTTCTTCGAAGGTGTAGGAAGGTTCTTCGACGCGTTCCCGCTGAGCCCGGAACCGACCCCTGCGATCGATCCGGAGAGGAGCCGCCGATTCCGCAAACCGCTTCCGAATCCGGCTGTAGTGGTGCCGGCCTTCGGGTCCGACGCAGCTGAGGCGGATCAGAGCGTCAACCAAGAGGACTCTCCGACCCTTGATCCGGATGGCGATCCTGATCCCTTTTCCATGCCCGACGTAGAGCGTCGATCCGGCATAAGTATTGGGGCTGGGCCCGCGAGTGGTGTCGAGCACGAACCTTCTGAAGCCTTCGGCTGCGTTGCCGGCCCGATCAGTGGCTTTCACCCGAAACCGGTACCCGTCGTCGGCCAGGGGCCGGGGCGCCAGGTAGGCGCGCGCTCCGGTGCAAGGTCTGAAGCGTGGTTCGTCGATTTCGGTGCGCTCGCCATCGAGCGCGCATTCGACCCGGTCAGCTCCCGACACCTCAAAGGTAAAACCTGGCGTGCGATCGCCGGTTCGACCCGAGGGCCCGCTCAAGATCCTCACCCGGGGTGGCGTCGCGTCGACGTCGAAGCTCCTACTCGCCGGCGTCGGGTCCGCGTTGCCTTCTTGGTCGACGGCCCGCACCGCGAAGGAATGGGGCCCATCCGGAAGCGCTGGCTCGATCCTCTCCACATTGGCCGGGCAGGAGGCGAATGGCCCGACATCGAGGCTGCATTCGAAGTGAGCGCTGAAGTCGGTGGAGCTGTAGCCGAACCTGGGTTCCGGGTCAGACGTCAGTCCGCGCGGGCCGAATTCGATCACCGTCTCCGGGGGGATGCCTTCGGTCGTACTGGCCGCCACGGTGCCGAACCCGGCTAAAACAGGGACAACCGAGATGAGAGCCATCGTGATCACCAACACGCGTGGGGGGCCAAAAAGGCTTGACTTGCTCATGGCCTCAGTTGTAACCCCTCTCATCGCAGGAAAGCGCGAAGATGCGCTTGGCGCTCGATCGCGTCGGCGCCCGATGATCTGCCCAGGCGCCCGCGCGCCAGCAGTCGCGACTGAGCGTCTCGTTTGGGCTAGCGCAAAGCCGGGCCCCAGGCGGGGCCGAAAATCGGGCTGCCGGAGCCCTCTTCTCCTTCGCTGCCTTCTGCGATCACCTTCAGCCCGGAGCCGTTGGACCGCATCACCGCCAAATTCGAGCTTTCGCCAGCCTGCGCAAGGAAGGCGATGTGCTTGCCGTCCGGTGCCCAGGTAGGACTCAGGTAGCAACGGCCGCGAAAGCAACCGCCGCGACCCTTGGTCAGCCGGCGCACGCGGCGGCCGTCTGCTCGAGCGACGAAGACATTCGGGCCGTCGAGCAGGTTGCTGGTGAAGGCGATCGAGCGGCCATCCGGAGAGAAGTCGGGTTCCTCGTCCTTCAACGGCCCGTCTATGAGCGGCTTCAGACGCGTCCCGTCGGACCTCATCGAGAAGATGTCGAAGCGATCGCCGGTCCCGTCGTCGGCGCGTTCGCTGACGAAGGCGATCGTCTTGCCGTTCGGCGCAAAGGTCGGATCGGTGTCCCGGACCTCGGCTCCGTGGGTCAGTTGTCGTAGGCCGCTGGCGTCGACCTTGACGAGGAAAATGCGCGAGTAGTGATCGAAGCCGGTCGTGGTGCGGTCGAACACGACGCTCCTCCCGTCCGGAGAAAAGGAGGGGTGATCATCTCGCTGGGCGCCGGCAGTCAGCTCTCGTACGCCGCCGCCGTCGACCTTCATCAGGTAGATCCGCGAGCGAGTAGCCGCGACGGAGTCGAGGTCGGCGGCGAAGGCGACCAGGCGCCCGTCGGGAGAGTAAGCGGGCGCCTCGGCGCTGGCGTCGCCAGAAAGCACTCGTTGGGCGCCGCCTCGAGTCGGCGCATGGGCGAACAGCCCTCCGGCCGGGGTACTTTCGAGGAATGCCAGACGCTGATAGGCGATCTGCCCATTCGAGCCTGGAAAAGCCGCCTGCGCCGGCGCGGCGACGGCGACGGCGACCAAGGCGATTGATGCGAGCAGGGTCCCTCGGGTCGGCACGGGTTCCCTTTCGAGGGCCCGTCCCCGAATTCCTTGCAAATCTGTCCAGTCCCTTACCCCCAGAAGCCGCTGGTATACCTGGGTATACTGACCGCATGGCAAAGGTCATGGTCTCCCTTCCTGACGATCTCCTCGCCGAGGTCGACGCCGAGGCGCGGCGCGGCGGCACGACCCGCAGCGCCGTTATGCGCGATTTCGCCGATGCAGCCCTGCGCAAACGACGCGAGGGCCGAGCGGCGGCAATGCGATCGCTGCTCAAGGACGCTGCGCCCCACGGCGGCCGAGCGGCAGAGCAAGTGAAGGCAACGCGGCCCCGTCCGTGACGACGGTGCTTCTCGACGCGAGCGTCCTGCTCGCTGCCTTCGATCCCGAGGACGATCACCACAAGCCAGCTCGAGGCTTGCTGGAAGACGAAGCGGCCACCCTGGCCACGCTCGACCTAGCTCGCTACGAGGTCGCCAACGTCGCCGTGAGGGCGTGGCGCGCACCGGAGTCGGTAGCGTCGCTGCTGGCCGTGGTCGAGAGGCTCGCCGACGACGGTGGCGTCCTGCTCTCCACCGACACCCTCCTAACGAGGGCAGCGGAGATCGCCGAGCGCCTCACGATCTCCGTCTATGACGCCGCCTACGTAGCTGCAGCTGACGAAAGCGGTCACCGCCTGGTCAGCTGTGACGAGCGCGATCTGGTCTCAAAGGGCCTCGCGGAGCTTCCTGCGAGCGCGAACCCCGCATAGACCTCAACTTCAGGTCGTGTGGCACTCGTTGGCGCAGAAATGCACCCATTCACGTCACAGGGGAACCTAACTTCAGCGTCCGGTCAGGCTCTTGCCGATACCTTCGAGAAAGGCGCCAAGAAGCTCGCCGCCGTCTGCGGTCTGCAGGGCGGCAAGAGTCGTGTCGAAGCGCTTCAGCAGGTTGGGGAAGGGCGCCGCCCCGCTCGGTACCGGGAGTTCGGTTATCTCGTTGACGCGCGTCAACCTGTAGTCACCTTCGAGTCGCCACTCCTTTCCTTCCTCCCCTTTGGCGACCACGTCGACGGACACTTCCCTTGGCACGGCATGGCTATCGACGGTAAATAGGAGGTTGGTTTCATCTACGGCCTCTTCGGCCGCGCCTCTGACCGCCTCGAGCTGCGCCGCCGACGAAACCCCCGCGGCTCGAAGCTGGGCCCCGCAGGCTTTGTCTTTGGCCATCTGGACCAAGGCGTCGATCGCAGAGGAGACGTCGAGCTCTGCTTCGACCCAAGTGACATGAGTGCCGTCCAGTTCTTGGCGGCGACCGCTGTCCGTAGGACGCCAAATCAACTCGCTGGGTTGGAGCCCCTCCAGGACATCCACACAGGCCATCGCGTTGCCCTCATCACCCGGCTCCTGGGCCTTCTCATACTTCGACTTCAGCTTTTGGAAAGTGACGTGATCAGGCTGATAGGTCTGCGGATCGTAGAAGGCGACGGCGCGATCGCTGAGCAGGGTGAGGCCGGAACTGAACTCGATCCTTCGACCCGCCAGGGTCCCATTGGATTCGAGCGCCATATCGAGTTCCGGCGGATTCTCTTCCCCGGCCTTCATGAAGATTCCGAGGAGACGCATGTTTGCCCCCTCAGCTTCGCCCTGGGCACCGATCCTCAGGGCAACTTCGAGCTCGCCGCTGTGGACGTCGTCGAAGTTGGCCGCTTCCGCCAGCTGCCTTGGGCTCGCCGCGGCCACGTCGATGGTCTCCTCGGCACTTCCGCCGCCGCAGGCGGCAGGTCCAAGTAGCGTGCAGAAGAGGAGCGTGAAGATCGAAAGAGCTCTAGAAGGCGCAGGCTTGGAACCCATAGGCCCCCATGGCTTCGCCCGCCTCTTGGAAAGGGTTGGTTTGAATCAGCTGACCGGGGTTGGCTTCGGCCCGCTTCAAGCCCACTTTCAGCTTGCGCACTATTTCTTCGACGGCGGCCTCGTCCTGCGGAGGAGCCGGCAAGGCGGTTAGTTCCTTGGTCAGCTTCTGCATTGGCTGAACGATGCTTTCGCCAATGCCCTCAAGAGTCTCGGGAGAGAGATTTGACGCTTCTGATGGGGGAAGTTGTTCCAGGGCGGCTTTGAGAACTGCGTCCTTTTCTTCCAGTCTCTCTCTGCAGACCTGGTCGACCTTTTTGAGGAACTCCCCCTTGGTCGGGACCGCTTCTGCGTTCCCCTCTCCGCCTCCGCAGCCCACGATCGCTACTGCCATGAGGGCCAAGAGGCCCATCGCAAGGAGTCTCTTGCGCCATTGATCAATCATTAGTGTTTACTCTATCGAATCCAATGCATAAGGCCGAGTGCATCCCTGCACCCGGCCTTACACATAACCTCGTACTACGACGCTGCGGTGACTGCCCAGCTTCCCCTGCCGAAACCGAAGCCTTTTGCTTCGAGTTCGAAGTAACCGATCCACCCACTGTTTGGATCGATGGTGAATTCTTCGGTGAAGAAGGCACTGGAACTTCCACCGAGGATTTTCGCGTAGATGCAGAGGTTCCCGGGCGCAGCTTTCGGTTCGTCCGCCGAGCCGGGGCATTGCGCGGTGCTGGGTTCACCCGCGCCCACCCAGTTGATGGCGGGGGCCGGCTGAACGCGCAGCGGGAAGTTGATCGTCACCGAGGCATACGGCGACCCCTCCTCGACGAAGGACCAGAGCCCCGTTGAGGTTTTTCCAGCCGGGAGGACCGTTTCCGTCGGGCCGGGAGGGCCTTGGTCACCGTCGTCACCCTTCGGGCCCTGGTCCCCCTTGGGACCCTGCGGCCCGACCGCCCCGGTGTCGCCCTTTGGACCAGGGGCGCCCGGCTTGCCGGCAAACTGCTTTGCGATTTTCTTGACTTCTTTTTTCTGCTTTTGATTGAGGCCCGCCGCGGCGAAGGCGGTTCCCGTGAGCGCGGCTACCAGCGCCACGACGGCGACCACCAAGCCGGCGGTGCCGAGCTTGTCGTGGATTCTTTTGATCATCTAGGTATTCCCTCCCTGTTGGTATCGGGTTCTGTAGGTGTTATTTGGCGGGTTTCCCACACCCGCTAGCGGCAAGATTTGGCCGTAGGCTCAGCGCCCGTCCGTTCTGTCCCCGCATCACCACGTTCGCCCTATGGCTACCGCGACAGATGTCGGTCGAGTTGACGAGCAGCCCCTTGCCGCCGCCCTTCATCCGAAGGACGAACTTCCTGACCGGAGCATCCGGGACGGTCTCGAACGTCGTCCTGATGCCGCCGTTCTTGGAGTCGATGCGACCGACCAGGTCGATCGCGAGCTGGCCCCGCAGCGCCACCACCATGTCGGGCAGCGGGTTGTTGGAAGAACGCAGGTAGACCGGTCCTTCGAGGGGCTTGTCGAGGAGGGGCGTCCAGGCCTTCGCCTTGCCGTAGATAGAGCGCTTGGGACAGTTCCCCGCGGCGAACTGCACCCGGGTGCAGATGGTGCCGATGTGCTCTTGGGCGAGGAACTCGGAGCGTGGCAAGGCCACAGAGGCGAAGGAGATGTTGGCGTCCCCCCTGCGGGCCCTGAGGATGGCGGTGAGCGCCGGATAGTCAGCTCGCTCGGTGCCACCTCGGAGCTTCAGCGAGAGCCTCGGCCCGAACTTCAGGGCCTTGCATCCGTCGACCTGGAAGCGAGCTGCGGGGTGGGCAACCGTGCCCTGAGTAGAAGTAACGTCTGAGGTGACTGCCATCTGGCTGCAGTCGGTCGGGTTCAGTGAGAAGCCCGGGCGGTCGATCACCGCGTGCAGGTGACGGTAAGCGATTCCCACAGCTTCGAAGAACTGGGGCAGCGGATCTGCATCGACCGTGACACGGGCGGTCTCCGGGTCCACCTTCAAACCCGACCGCACAGCCAGGACCCCGAGGTCGAAGGGCCCAGCTTGAGCGGGGACCTCTGAGACGACGGAGAAGGGGGCGCCCTCGTAAGGGCCCGCAAGGTAGATCTGGGGCGAAGGCCTTCCAGGTTGCGGGATGGTCAGCGGATCAGGCCCGGGGCCAGTGGTGGCCTGCAGGTAGCCGATGCGCGAATCCGCGGGACAACGACCTGAGCCTGCGGCAGCGTCGGGACAGAGCGGGACGCCGGCGAGTTTCGCGAGCTCGCCCTCGGGGAGGTTCAGCTCGAACCCGCGCAGAGCCTGCTGGCCGTCGCCCCTGCTCAGGTCGAAGACGAAGGGGCTGAACTTGCCCGCAACCGGGTCGGCGACCCCGGCGCGCAGGCTGGGGGCGAAGCTCTGGCCGCAACCTTCGTTGATCTCCATCTGGCTCTGGCCCGAACGGACCAAGTCGCTCGAGTGAGGACCGAAGGTGAAGTCGGTGGTGAAGACGCCGCAGCTGTCGGGGTTCTGCAGCGGCGCCCTCGGGCCGCCCCAGATCTCGAAGTCGATCTCTTCGACAGGAACTTGGGGTAGGTCGCGGAAGACGGCGGTGAGGCGGCCGGTCGTCCTGTCCGGCTCGAGCTCGCCGGGGAGCTTGACGTGGAGCCCCAGGGCATCGGCGGTGAGCCAGAGTCCGAACTGGCGACCGGGGGCGGGAGTGCGTTGGTAGATCGCACCCTCGATCGGGACCGAGAGCGCCGGCGAGACGATCGTGGCGGTTCCGAGCTTGGAGTTGTCGGGGCAGGCGGCGTCGACTTCCTCGTGGAAGCCGACCTGGTCCTCTGAGCAGGTGCCGATCCAGTTGGCCGCGCCGGCGGCGATCTGCATGCCCGCCGGCAGGGTGACCCGGGCCTCGCGCAGGGTCGCGGTGCTCCGTTCGTCGGGCCCAAGATGCTGCGGCAGCACGAGCCTCGTCTTCAGGCCGGTGGGGGCGCCCGGGACGCGGCTGGTGGGCTCGGCGCTGAAGCTGGGCTCGAAGGGGAGACCCTGGCAGTCGGTGATCGCCGGCAGGGCCGCTGCGGCCGAGAAAGTCTGCCCCGGGAGCTGGTAGCTCTTGACGGCAAAGCCGACCGAGCCCCCCTGGCAGGCCGACGGGTTGGTCATGAAGGCGGAGGCCGGCGCCACCGAACGTTTGCCCCCCTCGGCTTCGCAGGCGGTACCGGTGGCGTAGCAGTTGATGGCTTCTTTGGCGTTCAGACGCTGCGGATCGTGGACGGGATCGCTGGGGCTGCCCCACAGGGTCGTTTTCGCTTCGATCAGCGGCGCCTGTCCCGGCGAGCGGTGGATGGTGGCGGTGACGCCATAGTCGGACGCGGTCCGCACCTTCACGTCGATGAAGACGGGAACGTACCCAGCGAATAAGCCGAGGCGGGCGACTTCCCGCTCGGGATGCACCGGTTCGAGGTTGTAGACGGGCTCGGTAACTTCCCCCAGTCCTCCGACGAGGACTCTCGAAGTGCCCACCTGAGAGCCGGTCGGGCAGTTGGCGAAGGCAAGCAGCTCGCCCGTTTTGCATCGTGGGATCGCGTTCGGGTTCCCGAGCAGGCCGGGTGGGAGCGATACGGAGACCTCTTCGGTCCGGGCGTCAGCTTCAGGGTTGCCGGATTTACCGGTGACACGCGGAAGGCTGAAATACGTCGTGAAGTCGGGATGCGCGCCGGCCGCCGTGCTCGAGATGCTCGCGCTGGCCGCCAGAATTCCGAATCCGTCGAATTCGCCCGCGGCGGCCGCAGAAGGGCCGGCGGCGGCATTCGGCTGATCGACCGGCGCAACAGCGTCGACCTCGGCACTCGGCGTCACTGCTGCAGGCTGCTGCGCCAGCTCTTTCGTCCCAACCAGGCCCATGGTCACGGAGGCGCGGCGGGCCTGAGCTTTTTTCTTCTTCGGGCAGTGCTTGTGCTGCCTGTGCTTCCTTTGCCTGCAGTGGCGTCTGCGGTGCTTCTTGCTCGACGGCTTGACGTTGCCTCGGCTCGGGGCGACTTCCGACAGCGGGCTGCCGAACGCAGGGGAGGCTCCCCCAGGCCCCGGCTTGCAACCTTCGTCGATGCAGGGGGCCGGCGGCGAGGGCACGGGAAAGCCGCCGTTGACGCGGGCGTCGTAGAGCGCCGGCGCGCCTCCCACGCCTGCGCCCGGGACCAGTTCATCCTGCGAAAGGAAGACCACGTCGCTGGCATCGGGGGTGATCGCGAAGATCACGTTCGGCGAAGGCTGGAGACGCGGCTGCTGATGGAGCGTCGAGAATTTCACCGAGTGCCCTGATGAGATCAGGTCGACACGGGCCCCTCCCGCGCCTTCCTGCCACTCGTAGACGTCGTTGACCCCGTTGTCGAGGTCCCCGGCGGTCAGCGCTTCGGTGGTTTCGAAGAAGACGCGGCTGCCATCGTCGCTCAGGTTGTGGAGCACGACCACCGGGCGGGCGAGCTCGAGATTCTGCAGTTGGGCGTCCTCGACGGCCGGCTCCGCGAGGGGGTTACAGGAGACGCAGACCAAGAGGTCGGCAACGTCGTCCCAGCGATAGACCTCGGTATGCCCAGCATTTTCGTAGGCGGTCAGCTTCGCTTTCGACTCGAAGACGAGGAAGTTCCCATCGGGGGTCGTCCTCGACGAGGCGCCGCCGGGACCGACTTCGCTGTTGCTCCTACTGGGGGTGACGGCCCAGTCGGTCCAGTTCGTCAGGTTTGGATAGCTGCCTTCGGGTCCGGAAGTGCTGACCAGATCGCTTGCCGCAACCGTCGCGACGAGCTTCGGGGTCCCCCCACTCCACGCGTAGAGGTTGGGGGCTCCAGCGCTGCCTTGTCCCCCGATCTGCGACGCGGAGATGAAGTAGACGTGGGAGCCGCCGGCGGAGACGTTGACCACCTGACCGTCGCCGGTGGAATTGACCTGTTCGTCCGACCCGTCTTCGGTGTCGAAGCGGTGCACGTCGCCGCTTTCGCCCCCGGCCACGTAAAACAGGTAGCGCCCAGTGGCGGAGAGTCCGGCGTAGACAGGGTCCCCTTCGGCGACTTCGAGGGTGTGTCCGTCTTCTGCGTCCGGCACCCGTACGTACATCTTCCCGCCGATCTTGAAGGCGACAGTAGCGCCGTCCTTCGAGGCACCCTGGTATGCGGCGTCTTCGCCGACTCCTGGCGTCGGATCGGTGGGCCCGGGCAACAAGGAGACGACTTTCGTCGGGCCGTCCGCCGAGCGGTCGTAGACCGCCCCGGTTCCTGCCGGCGGAGCATCGTCGGCGAGACGTCGAACTGGACATTTTGCCGCGCCCCCTAAAGAGACGGCTTCGAAGCAATTCAGGCTCCCGGATTTGAGCCGGCCGGTCGAAAAGATCACGTGGTCGCCGCCTTCGCTGATGTACCGTCCCTGAGCGAGCGGTTCACTCACGGCAAGCCCTCCCACGCTGCCTATTCCGGTCAGCTCGAACGAGCCGTCTGGAGCCCCGAAATAGTCGCCGCCGCCGTTCGCGGCGAGGGTCCCGCTCGGGTTGCCATTGAACGGCGGTTCAACAAAGGTGAAGGTGTAGAGGTGGTCGGCGGAAATGCCTCCCGGCAACGGCAGGGCTGCTTCGGGCCCGTCAGGAGTGATGTGACGGGCCAGCTTCCACCCTTCTCCAGTGCGGACCTCCTGATAGACATCCAGCGTGCCCGTCGAGCCATTTTCTTCGCCGAGAGGCGCGTTGGTGGTCGTGAAGGCGAAGCTGTTGCCAGAGCGAGAAATCACCTCGGTCGGGAACAGGTTGCTCGAGTTCCCGAAGCCTGAGTCCCAGAGGCTCTGGAACCAGCGACCGTTCGCATCCGCCGGGCTTACCAGCTCGTAGGCGCGGCAGTCGGGCAGGTTCGCGGCGGGGCCGGTGCGAAGACTTTCGTTGGGACAACCGGCGGCCATGGCCCCCCGCGTCAGGATTCCGAGTGAAAGGGCCAGGACGATGCCGCAGAGCAAAGACCCGACGATGAACGCATTCGCGCTGTGCTGACGTTTCCCCATAAGTCCCTGCCCTGCTCCCTGTTAGACGACGATTCCCCTGCAGCCGAACCATCGTAGAGGCGTGATGAGGGGGTCCCGGGTGACAACTCGTGTGAATCAAAAGCCGGGCCGCTATGGAGCGGCCAGGCTCAGCCGGTTACAGCACAAGTTAGGAAGCAAGGCCCACCGAAGTGCCGCCACCGCTTGTGCGCAGCTGGAACGTAATAGTTAGTCTGCCGCTGCTCGGGCAGCCGAAGGGATTGCCGGACACGGCGCCGAGGCTGATGGTTGTCATTTGGTGTTGCCCACATTCACGCCCAAAAGAGACCGGGGCCGCATGGCGGCCCCGGTCTCAGGTCAGAGGACCATAAACCTCAGGTAGTAATGCCCAAGGTGGTTCCGCCACCGCTTGTGCGGATCTGGAACGACATGTCGAGCTTGCCGTTGCTCGGGCAGCCGAAGGGGTTGCCGGACACGGCCGGGAATTCCACTTCCGAAATGCTGAGCGTGGAGCTCGTGGTAGATGTGGTGTGGGTGCCGGGAACCGCAGTCGACCTCTCGTATTGGCAGGTGCCGATGCCTGTCACGTCGAGGGCGAAGCGAATCGGCCGGGAGGCGCTGGTGCAGGCATTGCCTCGCAGCTGGAATTCGTGTGTCGCCATCGTGCTGGTCGAACGGAGACACCAGTTCAGCCCGTTGGTACCCGTGCTCGGTGTAACGGTCGTGTCGCCGCCGAGGAACGCTTTGGTTGTGCACTCGGGCTCGTCGGCGCCGGCCGCTTTCGCCCCGGTCCCACCGAATTGCGCGGTTTCGATGTCACCTTCGACGGTCCCTGTCGTGTTTTTTGTCAGGGTGCCGGTCATGATTGCTGTGCTGCATTCGATCGTGCCGATGCTGGTTGTCATTTTGGTGACGCCGACGTTGACGCCTTCGATTTTGGTGCCGGTGGCGAGCGCGGTGCCGTTCTCGACGACCAGCGGGGTGTTGCTTGCCGAGGCGAGCGACGGCACGGCGAAAGCCGCAAACGCCACCAGCGACAGGCAGGCTGCAAATAGCTTGCTTCGCATCTGAGATAATTCCTTCCTTGTCCGAGCCTCTGGCTCGGGATTGATTGAGCTCCCGGGGCGCTGTCATTTCCCATTTCGGCGTCTCGGGAGTTTTTGGTTCGAAATGAGCGGATTGCTCGGGCAGCTTTGTACAGCGGAGGACGCCCGCCCGTCAAGGCTTTCTTACGAATACCCATTCCTAAGTTCAGGCTCCGCTCGAGCCCGTAGCTGCTTATGCCCTGCGATCTCGGTGTGACCGAGACGAAAGGTGACATTTGTCACCTCATCCGGTAGTCACCTCGCGAGCAGCTAGACGTACATGACGGCGGAAACGCGCTCGACCGTGATCTCGATCAACACCCGCCCGGCCTCGGCGAGGGCCTCGTCCCAACCCCTCCGTTCGACGTCCTTCGCCTTCACCCGTTCGCGCAGGGGCAGGCCGTCCTTGCCTACAGTCGCGAGGGTTCCGAGCTTGTTCGAGTCGAGCAGCTCTGCAAGCTCAGCGGTTAAATGCGGCGACGCGCCGTTCATGCGGCGACCAACGTCTGGGAGATCTTTCCGCTGCGTCCGGCAATGAGCTCGGAGGTTGCCCGTCCCAGATTGCGGTTGAGTGCGTCGAGCGTGCGCCGGATTTCGCCGCCTCCGGAGCCTCCTAGCGCAAAGACGAAGCGGTCCGGTCGCAGGAGGACCCACGATGCTCCGAAGCGGGTCAGCCACTCACCGATCGTCCCTTCTGAGTCCTCCAGGTCGCGGCCGAGCAGCAGGACACACAGCCCCCCTGCCGCGAGCGCGTCAGCGGCGTTCGCGTCGGCTGACAACGCACACCAACCCCGGCCGGCCGCCTCGTCCAGGAGCACCTTGCCTCCGCTGACCCGAACAACGGGCTGCGGGAACTGCGCACCGACGCCTCGCCTGAAGACGATTCGGTGCGGGCGTTCGGCGAAGGCACCAGCCCCATAGGCGGGCAGCGGCTTGATTCTCGTCCGCGCCCAGCTCGCGATCCCGGTCATGTCGAGAGTCCCCATGAAGGCGTCCCGCAGGCAAGCAACCCGGCGGTCGGCGGTTTGAACGATGCTGCCGAGCGCGACGGCCAGCCTCCGCATCGCTTCCACGTGGGGCCGGCGCTCCTCTTCGTAGGTGTCGAGCAGGCCCTTGGGCGCGCCGCCGAGAACCGCCTCGAGCTTCCAGGCGAGGTTCGCGGCGTCGCGGGCGCCGGAGCTGAACCCCTGTCCGGCGAAGGGCGGCATCAGGTGCGCGGCGTCACCGGCCAGCAGCACCCGGCCCTCCCGCCAGCGCGCGGCCGTGCGGGCCTGGAACGTGTAGACGACGGCGCGCTCCACGGTCGCAGTCTCGCCCTCGAGCCAGGGATCGATGCGCTCGCGCAGGGAGCCCGGGTCGAGGAACGACTCGGGGTCCTCGCCAGGATGCAGCATCCACTCCCAGCGGTGGCGGCCCGGCGACATCGGCAGCGAGACGATCGGCCGGCGCCACTCGCCGAAGAAATGGGGATGGCGGACCTTCGCCAGCGGCCGGTCGACCAGAACGTCGACCACGAGCCAGCGCTGCCCGAAGGTCGAACCCCCGAACTCGATCCCAAGCAGCTGGCGAACCCAACTGGCGCCGCCGTCGCAGCCGACCGCCCAGCGAGCCCGGATCTCCTCGAGCGAGCCATCGTCGACGGAGCGCACCAGCGCCCGAACGCCCTCGCCATCCTGGTCGAAGCGCTCCAGACGTCGGCCCCAGGCGGCCCGCACCGTCTCCTGGTCGGCCAGCGCGGCGATCAGCGTGCGCTCGATCGAGGGCTGGTGGATCGAGACCAAAGGCGGATGGCCCTGCGATCCATCGACCGGCCGCAGCAGGCAGTGTGCCCGGCCCCGCACCGTGACGAAGCTGACCTCCTCCTGTCGCTGGCTCTCGGCGAGGATCTCTCCCTCGACGCCTGCAGCCTGGAAGATCCGCAGAACCTCGTCGTCGACCACCGCTGCGCGTGGCAGGTCGAACGGCTCGCTCGCTTGGTCGATCGCCAGGACGGAGACACCCGCGCGGCCGAGCAGCAGGGCCAGGAGCTGCCCTACCGGCCCGAGCCCGCAAACGAGAACGTCGCAGTCGGGCTCGGTGCTCATGCTCCCTCAGAGTTCCGCCACCGCCGCGTTGTGCGGCTCGGCGTCGCGGTCGATCCGGTTGCTCAGCGTGCCGATCCGGTCGATCTCGAGCTCGACGGTCTGCCCCGGCTGAATCCAGCGATCGAGCTCCAGCCCGCAACAGCCGGGCATCGTTCCGGTGGAGACGACGTCGCCCGGCTCGAGGCGCTCGCCTGCCGAGGCGAAGGCGAGCATCGCCCCGATGTCGTGCGCCGGACCGGCGGTCGAGCCCTCGCACCAGAGCTCGCCGTCGACCCGCACCCGCCCCGTCATCCGGGTCCAATCCGGGACCTCGTCGGCGGTGAGCACGTCCGGGCCGATCGAGTTGGCGAAGGTCTTGGACTTGACCACCGGGCCGAAGATGTTCTCGCGAGCGTCCTCGGCCTGCACGTCGCGCGCTGACCAGTCGTTGACGACGAACCAGCCGCCGACCGCCGCGGCGGCCTCCTCCGGGCTTGCGTCGGCGAGCGGCCGGGAGAGGACAAAGGCCAGCTCCAACTCGAAGTCGAGCCACTCGGTGTGCCGCGGCCACCACATCGGATCGCCGTCGCCGAGCAGCGCCGCGTGGTTGGCGACGTAGAAGGTCGGCTTCTCGTAGAAGCGCTTGTTCGGCTTCAGCTTCGGGAAGGTCCTGCCGGTGAAGCGCTCGTATCCGGCGACCGCCTTGGCGGCGGGCGGCGGGAAGAAGCGCTTCACGAGCATCCGGCTCGACGCGATGACATGCGACTCCCAGAGCATGAAGGCCCGCATCGAGCGCGGCTGGAAGGGGATCGAAGCGCCCGCCGGATCGAGCGCCACGGCGGCCGGATCCTCGATGCCGGCCAGCATGGCCTCGGCGGCGGCGCGCGTCTCCTCGCCACCGGCGAGGAAGGCGACCATGTCCTGGCTCTGCTCGTCGGTGAGACCCTCGCCCCGAAGCGGAACCCAGTGCCCCGAGTCGTGCCGAACGATCAGCCCCTCGGCGATCCTCCTCAGCTTCATCCGACGCCGGCTCCTGGCTGTGAGCGCAGGGGGTGTGGCTCCCCCGGCGCGATCGGAAAGCCGGTGAGCAGGAAGCGCGGCGGCGGTGGCCCGCCCCACTGGTTGATCGAGCCGAGCCCTCCCGGCCACTGCCGGGCCTGGTAGTCGCCATCGGGCGGCATCGTCGCCATGTCGGCGCAGCACTCGATCATCGCCCCGTCGGCATCGTGGAAGTAGAGGAAGAGGTTGTTGCCGGGACCGTGGCGGCTCGGCCCCCAGATCGGCTTACGGCCCTCGGCGAGCAGGCGGTCGGCCACGCGGCCGATCGCGTTGAGATCGGGCAGCGTCCAGGCGTAGTGGGAGAGCTCGGGCCGGGGACCGAACACCACGGCCAGCCCGTGATGGTCGGCGTCACAATGCCACCAGCTTGCCGTCCTCCCCATCCGGTCGGAGAAGCGAAAGCCGAGGCCGTCTGCGAAGAAGCGCTCGGTGGAGCCCAGCCGCCGCGCCTTGACCGAGACGTGCTCGAACTTCAGCGGCCGCTCGCCAGGTGGCGGCGGCGCAACCTCCTCCATGCCGCAAAAGAGCTTGTAGACATGGCCGCCTGGGCCGCGTACGAGGGCGGCGCGATCGATGCCGGGCTCGCCGTCATAGGTCGAACCGATCAGCTCGCCGCCGGCTGCGGGGATCCCCGATCGCCGCCGCTCCAGCGTCTCAGGGTCCGGAACCTCCAGGCCGATGTGGTCGTAGCCGCGCTCTGCCGACTCGATCAGGATCAGCTCGTGGTGGCGCCCGTTGCAGGTGAGATAGGAGACTGCGCCCTGCCGCTCGGTCTCGACCAACCCGAGCACCTCAGCATGGAAGGCGACCGCGGCCTCGAGATCGGAGACGCGCAGCGCCATGTGTCCGATCCGGGAGACGCCGTTCATGCGCCGACCTCTGCGGGCAAGGGAGACGCTGCCGCCTGGGCGCGGGCGAGCACCTGCTCCAAAGCACTCCGGAGCGCCTCCGCGGGCTGTTCCGCGGCACCCATGCTCCGCCAGGCCACGAACCGGTCGGGGCGTACGAGCACCGCGCCCTCGGGGCCAAACTCGCGACGGCGGAGCCAGGCGCAGCGGGGGTCGGAGAAGTCGCCGTCCAGATGGCCGATCCTCACCGCATCCAGCGACACCTCGAGGTCGTCCGCGACCTGCTTTGCCGCCTCACACCACGCCGTCCCCTCCTCACCGGCGATGACCAGGAAGGCACCCGGATGCACGAGGTCCTTGATCGGACGGCGCTCTCCGTCGATGTCCTCGATCCAGGCATGGGGCAGCGGCGAGCCGGGTCGGGTCGAGGGGATGTAGATGCGGACGTCGTCGGGATTCTCGGGCTCTGGCGTCCCGTCCGCGACGATCGCCGCAGACTGGTGAGCGAACCCGTACTCGACGTTGTGCTCGTTGAACTCCATCGACTGCCGGCGAATTGCGCGGAGGACGGTGGCCCGGAGATCGGCATCCCCCGGCTCCTCGCTCCAAACCCGTCGCAGAGCTTCCCAGTTCGCCTCGGCGCTCTGCTCCGGGCTGACGCCTGCCGTCGCGATGATCGCCAGGTGGTTGACCGCGTTTTCAAGTGAGCGCTGGGCGTTGCGTGAGACCACCGGCCGTCGCTCCGCCTCATAGGTGTCGAGCAACGGCCCCCCAGCCTGTCCGGCCAGCACGGCGGCGAGCTTCCAGCAGAGGTTGTGGACGTCGTGGATCGCGCTGGTGAGACCCAGCCCACCGGTCGGTGGGTGGCGGTGGGCGGCATCGCCGACCAGGAAGACGCGGCCCTCGCGAAACGAGGAGGCAACCACCGCGTCGACCGTCCAGCGGGAGATCTTGTGGATCTGCATCGGCAGATCGGGGATGCCGAGGCCCGCACGTAGGTCGGCCAGGACGGCCTCGTCGGAGGCCGCTCTGGGGTCGCCGACGAGGTACTGGAGGTGGATCACCCACTCCTCCGAGCCTGGCCCCCAGCGCCCGGGGCCCATCGGCACCATCACCACCCCGGCGCCGCGCTCCGGCGAGATGATCCAGCGGATCAGGACGTCGGGGTCGGGAGCCAGCCCCGAAAAGTCGGCCGAGACGTGGAAACTGACGGCTTCGGAGACGACGCCGAGGCCTTCGTACTCCACCCCGATCTGCGAAGGGATCGTGCGGCCACCGTCGGCCCCGATCAGGTAGTCAGCGCGGACCTCGTACTCCCGGCCATCCTCCTTGTCGCGAACGATTGCCGTGACCCCTCCCTCGGCCTGGCTCAGCTCGATCAACTCGTGGTTGAAGCGGAGCCGGCCGGGCGAAAGCTCTTCGGCGCGCTCCCGTAGAAGCGGCTCGAGCCGGATCTGGGGCAGGTTGCACTGCCGGCGTGGGCTGGCGGCGCGCCAGTGCTCGTCCTCCCCACCGGCGCCCCAGCTCTGCAGCTTCGCGATCCTGCGGCCGGCGTCGGGATCGGATCCGCCGAAGCCCGCATAGAAGGCGGTCGCCGCCATTCCCTCGGCCGGCGTGCCGCGCTCCTCGATCAGGTCGGCCACCCCCGCGTCGTCGAGGATCTCCATTGCCCTCTGGTTGAGAACGTGGGCCTTGGGCAGGTCGGAGGTGCCGGGCCTCGAGTTGATCAGCAGATGCTCGACGTCCAACCCGGCGAGCAGCATCGAGGCCGTGAGACCGGCGCCGCCGCCACCGACAATGAGGACCGGGACCCTCTCCATGGTGGCAATCTAACAGAAAGTGAACTTTTATTCAAGTTTGAAGCTAGAATCATTCGTCAAGTCCTATGCATACTCCAGCGATGGCCACCGAGAAGGCACCTGACGCCGGGCGCGTGCAGCGCCGCCAGGCCCGAACCCGCGCCGGCCTGATTGCGGCCGCCCAGCGGCTGTTCGCCACCAAAGGCATAGAGGCGACGACGATCGCCGAGATCGCCGAGGAGGCCGACATCGCCGTCGGCTCCTTCTACAACTACTTCGAGACCAAGGAGGACCTGCTCACCGCCCTGCTGGCGAGCGCCATGACGGACCAACTGGCTCTTCTGCAAGAGCGACAGGCGGCGGTCGACGACCCCGCCGAGAAGATCAGCGTCGCTCATCGCCACCTGGTCCGCCTGGCCGCCGGAGAACCGAACCTGGCCTGGCTCCTGGTGCGCTTCGAGGTCCCGCACAGGATCGGCCAGGCGGCGCTCGGCGAAGCTGCACGGGAAGACATCCACGCCGGGATCGAGGCGGGGCGCTTCACCCTGGTGAATCCGGAGGTGGCCCTGCGGGCCTCGGGCGGAGCGCTGCTCGCGGTCATCCACTCGGTCCTCCTGGGAGAGCTCGATCCCGACTGCGATGTCGAGCACGCCGCCGGGGTGCTGCGGAGCCTCGGGCTGCCGCCCGGCGAGGCGGCCGAAATCGCCAGGCGCCCGCTGCCGACGCCCCGGCTCGATTAGTCGCCGAGACCCGCTTCCTCGAGCGCCCGGGCGGCAGCGTCTCGCCCGAGCTCGATCATCGATTCGGCCCGGTGGAAGTCCAGCATGCGGACGTCGCTGGCCGGAATGGTCACCAGAACGTCAGGCGGCGAACCTGCCAGGCGGTACCGGTTGACGAGGGTCTGCATCGCCCCGATCGCGGAATTCATCACGTCGAACCCGGTCAGGCCGGTAGGGAACTCGGCGATCTCGGTTTGCCCCTCTTCCTCCTCCCGCTCAGGCTCGACTTCGGGACTCCGCGAGAGGGCAGATCGGATCACGTCCCTGTCGAGCGCGTGGGCGGCTCCCCGGCGAAAACGAGCAACCCGCTCGTCGAACGATCGCGTTTCGGCTGGCTCGGAGACGGCCGCGGTGGGGGGCGGGTCCTGACGCTCACCGCCCGCGGAGACGCCGATCGTCAGGTCGAAGTCGAGCGCCGCCGTGGGGCTCACCGGGATCGGATTCATGAGGCCGCCGTCCGCCAGCAGCCGCCCGTTGAGCATCACCGGGGTGAAGATTCCCGGCAGCGCGATCGAGGCCCGGATCGCGATGTCGAGACGACCGCGCTGGAGCCATACCTCGCGTCGCGAAACAAGGTCCGTCGCGACGGCGGTGAATGGAACCCCGAGGTCCTCGATCCGCTCTTCACCGACAAGCTCTTGGACGTGTGCGAGCACTTTCTCCGCTCGCATCGCGCCGGGAGCTCCGAAGGAGACATCCAGCATCCGGAGGACATCCGCCCGGGTCAGACCTCGCGCCCAAGCCTCGAACTCCACAAGCTTGCCCGCTGCCCAGACGCCGCCGACCAGCGCCCCCATCGAAGAGCCGGCGACCCCGGCGATCTCGAAGCCACGGTCCTCCAGAGCCCTTATTACGCCGATGTGCGCGTAGCCGCGGGCGCCGCCGCTCCCGAGTGCCAGTGCGACTCGGCGAGGCTCTTTCACCCTTCCGAGCCTACCGGGTCGGGGGTCAGCCAAGAGATTCCAGACACCAAAAAAGGCCTCATTTGCGGGGCCTTTCCCACTAGCGGGGGGAGCTTGAGGCTGCGCTCGATGGTGTGGCGCGCGGCGAACATCGCCCGAGGTGCTCCGCACGGGGCGGAGCGCACCGCCCGCATCCGCGCGAAACTCTCGGCGCCGAGCGCAACGAACGCCAAAGCATCTGGCCTCGGTCCACTCCGAAGCAAGCTAGCCGATCTGGCGCTACCCCTGGCTCGTTACTCGAAGAGGCCCACGCGGCCCTAGCTTCGTCCTGACAAGAGAGCGCTTCTGCCCCTAATCTCGTTCAGATGGCAAAGCTGAGTGGCCCAGAGCTCGCCGCCTTTTACGCCGACTACATCGATTCTTGGAACCGGCGTGATCTAGACAGCTATTACTCGCTCTACGCCGCGGATCTAGTGTTCCGTGACGGCTCCACCGTGTTGCATGGACTGGACGCCCTCCGCAGCCGCTACGAAGCCGAGTTGCGCAGATATCCAGACCTGATGATGGACTGCGCGCGCATGTTCATCGACGTCGAGTCCCAGGCAATCGCGGCCGAGAACGTGGAGCGAGGTTCGGGCATCGAACTCAGGGGGGCACTCTTTCTCACCCTCGGGCCGGAGGGCCGGATTTCGGAGATAGCCGAGTACCTGGTGGGCGGGGCCTCGGATCGATAAAAGTGTTCCCATTCGTTTGGCGGTGGATGATCGGCTCAGGTGTGACGGTCGGCGACAATCTCCGTAGATAGGTGTGCGCCGGATGCTGAGAATCAAGGCCGAGCGACGGTGGCAGGCCGGTCTATTGGCGATGTTTGCGATCTCGCTTTCGGCCATCCCCTGCGCTCCGGCCGAGGCCGGCTACCGCCCTCCGGACCGTATCTGGGGCCGCTACACCGCTGTCTCCATTTCGGGGGCCGGGGCGGTCCGCCTCTTCGACCGGCCTCAGGAGATCGGAGTTGGTCTCAGCCGCGACAGGCGCGGTCAATGGATTGGCTGGGAAGCCAACTGCAACGGATCAGGTGCCCGGATGCGCGTCGGCCATAAGCGAATGCGGCTCGGACCGATTGTTTCCAGGGCCGTCGGGTGCGCCAACCTCTCGGGACAGCAGGACAGATGGCTGATGAACCTCTTTGCCCCAGACCCTCGCTGGAGATGAAGCGGAGTCTGCTGGTGCTCCGCGCCGGTCGGCGGGAATTGCGACTGCTGGCGAAGTCCGGCTGAGCGAAGCTGAACTCTTAATCGTTCACAGGAACCGTGCCGTAGCTTGACTCCGCTGCCGCTTCGAGACGGGCTGCCACATCAACCCGGTCAGCGAATCGGCATGCGCAGTCATGGCAGCGCTCGGGCGCAACCGCACGAGGCGGGAGATCGAGTCTCGTGCCAACTCGGTGTCCCAGTTGCTGAAAGGGTGCGGAACCCGGGCTCTGCCTGGTCTCCCCGTCTCAGGATCGAAGGTGAAGACAGCGTCTGCGGCGAGCAAGACCCGATCGGATTCGCGGAAGAGCGCGATCTGCCCTGGCGCGTGGCCGGGGATATGAATGACAAGGAAGTCGCCGACCTGCTCCGCGTCAGTGACGGTGCCGGCGATCTCCACCGGCCCGCCGTCCCAGTCCGCGTGCAAGCGAGGCAGCGCCTCTCGAACGACCATCGCTCTCGATCAGGCCGTAGTCGGTGTAATGACGGCCGGCGTCGCCTTCGGCGTCGGCGACCTCGTCGGAATGGCAGTAGACCGGCGCGTCGAGCTCGTTGGCTGCACCGCGGTGATCTACGTGCGCATGGCTGAGGACCACACGGTCCAGGGGCCCACCTGCAGCCGCCAATATCTCCGCACCACTGCCCCTGACCCCTGCATCAAAGGCGATCGGCCCCTCAGGGCCCCCAATCAGGTAGACCTGCGAGGCGAACGGCTCTCCCACGCTCACTCTCTTCACGCCCGGGGCGATCTCCGTTGCCTGGGTGATCCTCCGCCCGTTGCTCATGATCTTCCTAGGACCTTGATCGCTCTACCTCGGGCGCGAAAGACAAGGATCGCGAGCACGGCGATCCACGCTAGATACAGAATCATGAGGGCACGCTGCGCGATGCCAGCGCCGTCCTCGCCGTAAAGCAGGAGATAGGCAGCCACGAAAAGGGCCATCGCCGCGCCGGTGCCAAGGGAGTAGATCCTAAGACCCGACAGCCGGTCAACCCGCCTGAAAGCCCGCGCGAGCATGAAAGGGCCAGCGAGCATCGCCGCAACAACGATCACACTCTCGATGTCGTGGGCTTGGTGGTGCCACGAAAGCCCTGGTCCGTCCTGAAGCCGCTGACAAGCCTCTGAAGTAGAAAGCGGGCAGTCCTCGCGGAGGAGTCCGTCGAGCACGCTTCCAATGCCGACGACGCCGATCGACGTCACGGCGAAGCGGCTCCAGCGCTCAGCGCGGAAAAGCGGAAACACGCCAACTGCGAAAGCGGCGAGCAACAAGCCAGCAAGAGAATCAGCCGCGTTCCACACCCAAGCGTGCCGGGCGGTCAGCGCGCCTAGGTCGCTGATCTCTTGGGCGGACCAGTCGTAGGAAGCGGGCTGAAGAAGCCCAGCGACGATCCAGCCGGTCGTCATGACCACGACGGCAAGCAGGCCCGAGACAGCCGCCACGCGCGCTCTGGATTCCGTGAGGCTGCCGGTCATCCAACTGGAGAGCCTAGTCAGGATTTCCGCTTTCGTACCTCTTGGGCAAGGAACCAACCTTTACGTCGCCGACGTCACGCAGCACCCTGCCCATATATTCCGCTGGCGTGGCACGAACGGCGGTTATAACGGGCGCTTCGAGCGGCATCGGTGCGGCAACAGCGCGGGCGCTGGCGGCGGATGGCTACCGAACGGTTCTCGGGGCGCGTCGCTTAGACCGGCTGGAGGCACTGGCCGAAGAAATCGATGGCGAGGCCATTGCTCTCGACGTCACCGAGCAGGCTTCCGTCGCCCACTTCGCCGCTGGTGTATCGAGATGCGATGTGCTGGTTCATTGCGCGGGTGGTGCTATTGGACTGGACTCGGTGGCAGATGGCGACGAGGACCGCTGGCGGTGGATGTATGAGGCGAACGCCATGGGAACAGCCCGAATGACCAAGGCGCTCCTGCCTAAGCTGATCGCCTCGGGCGATGGCCATGTTGTGGGTGTCACGAGCATTGCCGCCTTCGAGACATATCGCGGTGGGGCGGGATATACCGCCGCCAAGCACGCGCAGCGGGCAGCGCTTCGCACGTTGCGCTTGGAGCTATTGGGTGAGCCGGTTCGATTGACGGAGATAGCGCCCGGGATGGTTGAGACTGAGTTCTCCCTTGTCCGCTTTGGCGGCGACAAGGAAGCGGCGGCTAAGGTCTACGCCGGGATGACGCCCCTGCAAGCCGAGGACGTGGCTGCCTGCATCCGGTGGGCGGTCGCTCAGCCTCCACACGTAAATATCGATGAGATCGTGGTGCGGCCTCGCGACCAGGCTACGGCGACCGAGGTGGCCCGCCGCCGGTCGGAGCGATAGCAATTCGCATCCGGAGATCGGGTTCGGCCGATTTTGAGGTCTCCCAAAAACGCGAAACCCGCTTGATAAGCGGGTTTCCGTCCTATAGCGGGGGCAGGATTCGAACCTGCGACCTTCGGGTTATGAGATTGATCTGTTGAGTCGGCTGGACTACCTGGAGCTAGGTTTCAAGCCGAAGTCGCGAGATCGAACTACGCGGAGATCGGCTGGAATCTGTGGGGCACGTTGCCCCATCTGTTGCCCCAGGACGAACGTGTGTTCGCCTTCCGCCGTTCTGCCTGATTGACTTGCCGTGTGCCCACCCACACCCCACCGTCAGGCCTCGATGTCGTCGGGCTCTTTGCAGGAATTGGGGGAATCGAGATCGGCCTCGGCGAGGTAGGGCACCGGTCCAGGCTCCTCTGCGAGATTGATGACGGCGCCCAAGCGGTGCTCAAAGCGCGTCTTGATGGGGTGGAGATCCAATCCGACGTAACGACGCTGGAGGGCCTGCCGGCATGCGATCTGGTCGCCGCAGGATTCCCCTGTCAGGACCTGAGCCAGGCAGGCCGAACCGCCGGAATCACGGGCTCGCAGTCGAGCTTGGTCGAACACGTCTTCAGACTGCTGGACTCCGCAAACCCCGAACCGACTTGGCTGCTACTCGAGAACGTCTCTTTCATGCTCTCCCTCGATCGTGGAAAAGCGATGGCCTGGCTCGTAGAGCAACTGGAGAGCCGCGGGTTCACCTGGGCCTACCGGGTGGTCGACTCTCAGGCATTCGGTCTTCCACAGCGACGCCAACGCGTCCTGCTACTCGCCTCTCGCTCCGAGGATCCCCGGCCGATCCTCCTCAATCAGAACGAGCAGCCAACCCTGGCGAGCTCCCACGAAGACGAGCTCGGTTGTGGCTTCTATTGGACGGAGGGGCTACGCGGGCTCGGCTGGGCCATAGATGCGGTGCCCACGCTTAAGGGCGGATCGGGTCTCGGCATCCCCTCCCCCCCAGCCATTTGGGCTCCCGGCTCTGCCCAACTGGTGACGCCAGACATCCGCGACGCCGAACGACTCCAAGGCTTTCCGGTGGAATGGACCGTTACCAGCGAAACAACGACCGACCGTCGTCGAGACCGGCACAGGTGGAAGCTCGTCGGGAATGCCGTGAGCGTGCCGGTCGCCCGTTGGCTGGGGCAGCGGCTGCTGACGTCCGAGAGCTACGAGCAGCACGACGCTCCGCTCAACGCTGGTCGGTGGCCGAAGGCGGCCTGGGGCCACCCAGGCGAGCGCCGCGAGGTTCCGGTTTCTCTGTGGCCAGTCCAATGGGATCGCCCACATCTCCTCGACTACCTAGAGTTCGAGCCCCAGCCGCTCTCAGCTCGTGCGACGGCTGGCTTTCTGGAGCGCGCCGAACGGGGCAACCTCCGCATTTCTAAGGATTTTCTTTGCGAAGCCCACGCCCACCTGGAGTCGATGACGACCGAACCCCAACTGGTCGCGGCCTGACCTTCGCCGGCCCCAGTTCAACGGCGATCACGCCGTCCTCGAAAGAAGCAAGCCAGCGGATGAAGAAGGTCCGCCGGGCCGGCACGTCCGCCGAGATGGAACTTCGGAAAGCCCTACATGCCCGAGGTCTGCGCTATCGAGTGGACGCTCCAGTCCTGCCCGACAAACGCCGGCGCGTCGATATCGCCTTCCCATCTGCGCGGGTGGCCGTCTTCGTCGACGGCTGCTTTTGGCATGGCTGCCCCGAGCATGGAACCTGGCCCGCCAGTAACGCCGACTTCTGGCGCGAGAAGATCGAGACCAACCAGCGCCGAGACAGAGATACCGATGCGCAATTGGGACGGGCTGGATGGCAGGTCCTCAGGGTCTGGGAGCACGAGGACCCAGAGCAGGTGCTCCCTCGAGTCGAGACCCTCGTCCGTGGCGGAAAATCCCGCGCTCGTTCCTGAGGCGGCCCTCGTCCGCTTCCGGACTTAGGCTCCCCGGGATGATGCACGGTCCCGAGATACTCGTGGCTAGCATGTCGGTCCCGCAGCCACGGGGTCAATCCGGCGAGCCATGGCAATACCACTCCCGCTCCGACCTCCACAGCAAGGTCGCCTGCTGGGGCGTCTTCTTCGACATGCTCCGCACCAGCGCCTTGCTTGGAGACCACGCGCGAGCCGGCAAGGTCATTTTCGGCGTCAACTTCGAGATGCGCGACTACGCGACCGGGCGTAAGAAGAACCTCGACCTCGTTATCGCGCGACCGTCCGGCGATGAAGGAGCCGGGCACCGGACCCTCGCCGACCTCGCAAATCAATGGGGGATCGTCCTCAACGGTCCACAGGAAGCCGAGCTTGCCGAGCTGCCGCTGATCACCGAGGGGGCCCTCGCGGGCTCTGGGGTTCTGGTCGCTCTCGAGGCAAAGGCAGCAATGACCGCCCACTCAAAGGCACGTCCCCGTCTTTACGACGAGCTCAACTCGAGTCATCTAACGGTTCATGGAGCCTCAAACCAGGCTCTCGCCGTTGGACTCGTGATGGTCAATGAAAGCGACACTTTCATCAGTCCAGAGCGCCAGGTCGATAACGGGCGGGATGTCATCTCGGAACACATGCAGCCCGCCGACGCAGAACGAATCATTCGAAAGGTGGAGGAGATCCCCAGGCGGGCCTCGCCTGCTCACCATGGGTTTGACGGCCTAGGGATTGTCGTCGTTAGAGCCGCGAACGACGGAAGCCCAGTTCGGCTCGTGGCCCGCCCTCCAGCACCCCAGCCCGGAGATGTCTTCTATTACGACGACATGCTGTCCCGTGTCGCCAACGAGTACGACACTAGGTTTGCGGCCATATGACCTTGGGGCTCTCGCAATTGCGGGCTTTCGCCTTCAAGTAGCGATCCGCTTCGCTCGTAGGGAAGCCACCAGCAGGACCACCGGAGCGGGCGGTGGCCAGAACGGCACCGACATGGGTCTGGAAGCTTCTCCACCGCTCCTGAACGCGTCGGTGTCGCAGGGCTTGAATCAGCCGTCTTCGTCGACGCTCGGGTCGTCCCAGGTGGGGGCGAAGCTGTTTCGCCTGTTGACCTCCTCCTTGATGACGCCGATCAGCGCGTCGAAGGTCAGGGTGAGGGAGTCGCGAGGCCTGCCGTTGCGGGGAGGCGGGTTCTCGACGTCGAAGAACCGGACCGTCCCTCGATCCTCTCCGTGCTGTCCGTATAGACCGATGAAGACTCGCTCGAAGAGGTCATGCCGCGGGTCCTGGGCGCCGTAGTCGACGAAGGAGCCGGGGGTTCCACCGTGGATGGCCCGCCTCCCCCGACCCGATCGCTTCGACAAGACGGATACGTGATGGGCGAACGAGGATTTTCCGGCATCACTGGCCCGCTCCGAATCGCCGTCGTCGCAGATCTCGAGCGGCTCAAACATCAGGCCTACCAGCACGGCGTAGGGCTGGCGTTGATGGAGGACCATCGCCTCACCGCGGAGCTCCAGGTCGTTGCGCACGATGTTCTTGGTCCAGCGGCCGAGCCGATCCCTTTTGGGGCTGTAGTCCTGAAAGCTGTAGGTCTTGATCGAGGCGTTCAGGATGAGTCCCAGCGGTTCTTCGGTGACCTTCACGTCGAGCCTTTTATTGCCCTTGTCCACCGCGACCGCGGACTCCTGCCCGGTGCCCTGGGCCGTCGGCGTGATCGTGGGAAAGTCCGCCCGAAGCGCATCGGCCATGAACTGCGCCAGCGCGTTGGAGAGTCGCTGGGCGTAGTTCTTCTTCTCGTCCCTGCCAGCTCGAGGGTGGGGCTTGGGCTCGACGGAATCGAGAGTGGCGAGGAGGGGGCGGTTAGGGTCGATTGCCATCGATCGCGCCAGATCATCTCAGCAAGCGCCGGATCCCGCCGCCCACCATTTCGCCGTCGCGGATCTGTCCCTAGGATGTCTTGATCGCGGTGGGAAAATCGAGTATGCGAAAGCGCCTCGAGGACGATTCAGGTGGCCGTGGGCCGAAGCGACGGTCATGCTGGTCGGCGCCGAAAGCGGGACCCGTCGCTGACCTCGGGGGCTGATGGTGGCGACGGCGACCAAAACGCTCGGGGGAGGATCGAGTGCGGTTGCCGCGTCGTCTCACGCCGCGTGCGCCCGGTTCCGTGGGACCGATCCTCTCGTCACCGGCCTGTCCCGGAGGAAATTGGCCCAGGTCGTTGGCTTTCCGGACGTGAACGGCGAAATTCCCGAGGCGCGCTGGATGCGGGCGATGACGTTCGAGCGTCTGGTCCGGGACGAACGCTTCGCGAGCGAGGTCGCGACCACCGCCGTCGGCAGACTCGGCCTCGAGCGACCCGCAGCGGTAGTGATCGCAGACGCCCACGTCAGCATCGACAACACGGCCTCGCTCCTCGCGGCGGCCCACGTGCGCGCCGTCGATAAGAACCAGGTCACCCTGATTCATGGCCTCGCCCTCCCATTCGTCGGCTTCGAGGCCACCCACGCCACCGCAGTCAAGCCGGACTTCGCCGTCGTCGCGAGTAATCCGGACGCCGAGGAATCCGGTTCCTGGCTCCTCATTGGCGACGCCAAGGACTACGAGCGGCTGCGTTCGCGGATCGCCGATGGTCGCCTTCTGAAGGGATTCCTCCAAGTCGCGGTGGGTGCCGAGTCCGCCGCATCCTGGTCGAAGTTGCCCGTCGGGATGGAGGTCCATCGCTGGGGGGTCCTCGCGGTCCCTCGCAACGCCTTCCTCCAACCACAGGCGCTGGTCGAGGATGTCTCCGACCATCGGGCCGAGGTGCGGATGCGGGTTGCCGAGCGCCGGCAGGAGTCGTCGAGTTCCGCCTTCGAGCCCGACTCCCCCATAGCCGACCACGTCACTCACCTGAAGGCGACCTTCGACCCCTCCTCATGTGCCACCTGCACCCTCTTCGCGTTCTGCCGTAACGAGTTGCGGCGCTCCTCCGATCCTGGCGATCTCCTGATAGAGATTGGCGTGCCGGAGGAACTGCGTCCCGATCTCGCCGGGCTTGTCGACGGCAGCGGCGAGCACGGTGACGTGCCCGCCTCCGTGCTCGCCAACGTCCTCGCCACCACCGAGGGCGTCGGCCGGTGGACTGGTCAGCGACGGGTAGATCCGGCCGGGCTCCCAGGCACCGTCAACCTCGTGATCGCCAAGTCCGATGCCACGGCCCTCGGGATCCACGGGCTCGCGATCCAGCAGGTCTCCTCGAAGGGGCGGGGCGGATGGACCACCCACGTCTTCGAGGACCCCCACCACCCTGAAACCCGCCGGGCGGCGATGCGGGTGATCGGAGAGGCGCTGAATAACGCGATGCGGGAGATGCGCCGCGCGGATAAAGAGGCGCCCTCGCCGGTGCATCTCGTCGTGCCCGACCAGATCACCGCCGACGTTCTCGTCTCGATCGCCGACAATCTCGCCGGAATCGAGCTGAGCCGCCTGCGGTGGGCGCGCGATCGCGAAGAGGGGCGACCACCGCTCACCTTCGACGGGCAGCCGGCGAAGGTCCCGCGCAAGCTCAGCAACAAGGAGCGGACAGGCGTCTCCTTCCTCCTGGAGGAGGATCGCGCCCGTGCTTTCAAAGTCCGCAGCCCGATCGTGGACCTGAGAGTCGTCCTTGCCCGGCACCTGGTCGCGGGCGGTCCTGCAGTGAACTCCCTGCGTCTCGATTACCTGGCCCCATGGTCATCGGACAAGAAGATCGATCATCGCGATCTTTCCGACGAGATCGAGGGTTCCCCCCATACCCCCGGCGCCCGCCTGATCAAGTCGACCTCCGACGAGATCCACGTCGCCCTGACCGGCAGCTCGCGTAGCTCCAAGCGCAAGGGGGCCGCCAAGCCGAAGGTCTACCAACGCACCGTAGAAGCAGAGCTTGCCTACAAGTCGAAGACGTTCGAGGAGGCACTCGATGCCCTGGAGAAGGTCGAGCCCTCCAACCTGCGAGACGCCCACCGGGCGGTGGAGGGGGCGGCCCAGTCCGTCTGGCGCAGGCGTCTGGCTCTCCACGCATCAGATCTCGTCCGCTTCGGGCGCACCTATCGCTGGTGGAGGAACAAACTCGTCGACTCGATCGAATCGGATGCGAAGTGCCACGACCAGCTGCTGGCCCTGGCCAATCCCCAGGCTGCAGAAGACCTTGCTGCGAGCGCCGGCAACCGGGAGATCGCCTTCGCCACAGTCCTCTCGGTGGATCCGATCGTGATCGAGGTCGACTCGCGGCGGATCGGTGACGGCGACCGGATCGCGCTCCTCCATGTCGACGGCGCGGCCTGCGTGGAGGGTCCGGGCATCGCCGTCGACACCAAACCGAAAGGCAGCTTCAAAATCGACGGTCTCTCGATAGGTCCCCTGGATGACGCCAGGGCTGCCGAGTCCGACCCACCGCACCTCTTCAGCTGGACCCCGAAAACCGTCCCCGCCCTCAAGCCTGGTGCCCGCCTGATCGTCGCCGATTTCTCTTGGTTCTCTGACAACGTCGGGAACCGTTTTCTCAATGTCGAGCGGGCAAAGCCCGACTCCGCCAGCTCCCCGGGGGCGGACTGCACCCCCGAGGCCTACGAGGCGGCGCCGAGTCAGCACCGCTTCTGCTGCCGTCCTCATGAGGCAGCCGAGGCCGAGTTCTCCGACCAGCTCGCCCTGAGGCGCTCTCGGGGGGAGCTCAACCCGGAGACCTGGCCGCCGATCGTCGACGGCGACGAGTTCGAAGTCGAGGCGAAAGGAGCGCCGGTGGGTGAACCGGACTCCGAACCTGCAGAACAACCACCCGAGAACGTGACGATCGACGATCTCGAATGACCTCGGCCATCAAGTTCAGCCCACCCGGGGTCACGGAGGCCGACGGCGCCCACCACGCCCGTGCGGCCGCGGCCAACACTGCCGTCGTGGACCGCGCCGAGGGCGTCCTCCGCGACGCGCTCTCATGCACCGCCAAAGTCGAGCGGATCCTCCTGAAAGCTGCCGCCGGCGCCGGAAAGTCCCATGCCCTGAGGCAGCTGGTCGAGCAGTCGGTGGCGCATCCCGCCTCCCCGCGGGTAGCCGTCGTCGCCTTCACCCACCGGCAGACCCACGGCCTCGCGGGACCCCTCGGAGAGAGCCTCGGGAAGAAGGCGGTCTGCCTCTTCGTCTCCGAAAAGCGACTGTCCGACGTGCCTGACGATGTACGGAAGAAGGTCGCAATCGCCTCGACCGCCACCGCGATCCCGCCAGAGTGCCGCGTCGTCATCGCCACGTGTCGCAAGCTCGGAGCCTTCGGCGAGAAAGGAAGGCAGGTTGCCGCGCTGGGTCCGGCCAACAACGGCAAATCGCCCTATGACGTCCTCTTTGTCGACGAGGCGTGGCAGATCCCCCATCATCTCTTCGACGGTGTATCCGACTACGCGCCGATAACCGTCGGGGTTGGGGACGTCGGACAGCTGCCGCCGCTCGAATCCGGCGTCAACCCCTGGCGCGGTGATTCGGGCTACAACCCCTTTAGGGCCTGGCCGACGGATTTCGAGGACGACGAGCACACCTGGTCCGAGGAGCTGCCGACGGTCTGGCGTCCGCCCGCAGGGCAGCTCGGTCTCTGGCGTGCGTTCTATCCCGAATGGTCCGAGCTCGACTGCGTGGCGGGACCAGACGATCGCCTCCTCGACGCCCCCGGCCTCCGTGGGGCGGCCGCGAGGATCTGGCGACAGGTCGGGACCGGCACTCCGACCTTGCTCGAGGTCGACGGGCTGCCGGCGCCGGAGTCACCGGACGTCGACCTGCCGATGATGGAAGCCATCGAGTCGCTGCTCGCCGAGCTGTTCGCATCAGGGTTCAAGCTCGGCAGAGCCGACTACGACCTCTCCGGGACCCCGACCGGGACCACCTCGGAGTTCGGGCCGGGGGACAAGCCGCCCGATCCCCTGGTCGCGATCCTCGCGGCCCGAAACCAGACCGTCGACGACGCCGGCGAGGTGGTCGAAAGGCTCTGCGACAGGCACTCGTTGACGGAGCGGGACATAGTCAGCTCGACGGTCGACTCGTACCAGGGTCAAACGAACGGGATCACGGTGGCAGTGCATCCACTCTCAGGTGCGACCAATCTCGACACCTTCAACTCGGCCTTCGGCAGGCTCGCGGTCACCTGCACCCGCGCGACGCACGGACTGCTGGTCTTTGCCCGGCCAGGTCTGGACCTCCTACTGAGCGAGGCGCCCGCGCGCCCGGGGACTCCGTTCGGTGAGCCGGGTACCCGACAGCTGCCTCGGCAGACCCACCAGAGGATCCTCGACACCTTCGCAAGGGGCTCGATCTCCCTCTCCTGAAGCACCCGCCGAAGTCTGGACTTAGGACCGCCGCCTGGGCCGCCGTCAATCGAAGCTGAGACGGATACTCCTCCCCCTCCCGCATCGAAGTTGGTTCTTCGGCTGCCTTGGCCCCGGGTGCTCCAACGTCACCGGGGTCCGCTTATTCGCGTTCTCGTGCGCGAACGTAGGTGGACCGGAGGCCCTGCGCAAGGGCTGGAATCGACCTCCCTCGGACCTCGTGTTGCCCCAGGGGTTGCCCCACGGCCACGTTTGCACTCTTTTGTCTGTAAGACAACAAACTAAAAGCCCCGCGTTTGCGGGGCTTCGTCCTATAGCGGGGGCAGGATTCGAACCTGCGACCTTCGGGTTATGAGGCCAAAACCGCGCTTTTCCGGCGCTTGCGGCTGTTCAGCCTTTTGCCTGCAAACGAGCAGTTTCTGGCCGGGTAGCGGTGAGAGTCGCGTGCGGCTGTTTTCCGACGTGCTGTTGACCCGCTGTTGACCCGAGCGGGTCCTGCGGGTCCAGCTCGCACGCTCTGCACTCACCGGATTTTAGGCGGCGAGCTGGTCGAAACCGCCAAGCGGCTCGCCGAGATCAGGGTCAAGCAAGTGGACGTAGGTATCGAGCGTGAAGCTCGGCGAATGATGGCCGAGCCACCGCTGCACCTGGACCGCGTTGCGGCCTTCTGCGAATAGCCGGCTCGCGACGGTGTGGCGGAACGTGTGAAAGCCCGCCCAGCCAACGCCGGCCTCCTCCACCACGGGGCTCAGCACCCGTGCATAGAGGTTGTCGGGATCGAGCGGCTTGCCCTCGGTGTTGAACACCAGCGCATCGGGCTCGGTCTCCAGCGCCGCCAGGCGCGCCGCGACCTCGGCAGGGATCGGAAGCTCGCGCCGGGAGTGCCGAGATTTCAAGGGGCCGACGACGAGCCCTACACCCCGTCGACGGCGGAGGCGCTTGCGCACCTTGATGTGCGGCCGCTCTCCTAATCTCAGGTGCCGACCCTGAAAGGCGAGCAGCTCCGAGCGCCGCACGCCGGTCGCCGCCAGCAGTTCGAACATCAGACGATGCTCTGAGGGGACGAGCGAGACGACCAGCTCCATCGCCTCGCCGGGAAACGGCCTCGCGCGTTCCTCGTCTTCGGGCTCGGGTCGATGCGGCAGCACCGCCTCACTCGCCGGGTTGTGGCGGATCAAGCCCTCGCGCCTAGCCGAGGAGAGACAGACTGACAGGGGCCGGAAGGCATTTCGAACCGCTGAGTCCGAGAGGGTGCCGCCACGCCGGGAGGGCTGCCGGGTCAGCCAGCCGATGAAGTCGGCGACCATCCGGGGCGTGATCTCGTTGAGCTTGAGGTCGGCGGGGAAGTACTTGAGGGTGTAGCGCTCCAATAGCCGGCGATCTTCGTCGCGCGTCTCCGGCCGATATCCGCGCCGGCCGGTGCCCTGGTAGCGCTCAATCCAATCCAGCGCGTAGTTGTGCAGCTTCTCGCGGCCACCCTCGGCGAATGCACCCTCTGCAACTTCGGCCTCTCGCCGTCGCTTCGCCTCCTGGGCCAGCGCCATCGTTCTGTGGGTCTCGGTGTACTGACGACCGAGACTCCTCCAGACGATCACGTAGGGGCAGTCACAGCGACCCTTAGCGGGGCAGTCTCTGACGTGCCGGCGAAAGATTCCCCGTTTCGAGGTCTTGCTCAGCTTCGCCATCAGCGCGTCCTCGTCAACCGGGTCATGGCCTGCGCCCGCCGCCTCGCAGAAGCCACTTGTCAAGCTCCGAGCGACGGGCGATCAGCGCCGAGCCGTCATGGTGGACGGGAATGCGCTTGGCCGAGTTAAGTGCGTAGACGCGGGAGCGCGGAGCGTCGATGTAGGAGGCGATCCGCTCAGCGCCACGCAGCCAACCATCATCGACGGGCTCGCCCGATGCCTCGGCCACCAGTTCGGCGGCGCGTCGGGCGATCCGCTCGACCAGCTCGTCGGCGACGTTGACGCTGATCGCGTTCATCGCGGTATCTCCTGAGCGGCGACGGAGCCCGACAATGTGCGGTGAGGAAGCAGGTGAACGGTCGCCCTTAGCCGACGCGACGGGGGTTTTAACACCCTTAACTATTTCCTCCCTGGCTCCCATACCAACGAGTAAGTCACTTTTCATGAGTAATGTCAAGAAAACTTTTTAACCATTTGAAACGTGACCGTTACCGTGTGTTCGGCCCCATGCCGCGCAAGAAGAAAAGAAAGACATGAAGTAGGTGGGGTTCGCAATCGCTCTCGTCGCCCTGGTGGCCTTTGACGTGGAATGAACCCGCGGTGTGTGTGCTTACTAGCCATAGCTTTCACCTGGCCGACCTACTTGCCAGCGGAGCGCTGCGCCGCTCGGCCGTCAACCCCTAAAGGGGTCGGGCGCAAGCGCCCTTGACTGCCGAGCGGCCCAGCGCTAATTGCTGGGTAGGTCGGCGAGGGCATGGGGTACACGGTTCAACCCCGCACAACACGGATCATCGGAACCATGCCCTTCTGCAGATGGGCGGCAACGATCCATCGAGTGAATAGGAACGGTTGGAACGCCCCCGGGAAGCTGGCCGCGTATTTGTCCGACCTCCAGAAGTGCAGCGCCCATTCCATCGCTGCGCGCTGGTCTTTCGTCCAGCGACGCCGAGCGCTTTCCATCTCTTCACAGACAGGCGAAAGCGAACACTGCGCGACTATCGAAGGTCCGAGTCTTTCCCAGACGGGTCCGCAGCCGGTCAGCAGGTAGACGGCCGCATGCCACTCGCCATACTCATTAGGCAGCAGGACCGAGGCTTCCGCGAAACGCGGCTCGGCGGCGCGCAGTTGCGCCAGCAGTACGGCGAATTGCCTGCGCTTGGCGGCAACATCCGCATGGATTTCGTTCGATCCGTCGAGCATCCGTTCAACCCTTCGAGCATCGACCCCTAAGACGATGCTTCGGATCAAAACGGTCCACCTCCAGATCAATTTATTTTGCAAATAGCTAACGATCCGCGCACAACATGTAGCCGCGAGAGTGGCAGTTGACGATGTAGCCCTCAGCCCCGGCTTCGCGCAGCTTGCAGCGGGCGCGGCTGGCATGTGAGTCGAGAGTGCGGAGGCTTCCGCCGCCCCTCTTCTTCCAGACTTCCCGCAGCAACTCATCCTTGGTGAAGACGCGGCCCGGTTCGGTGGCAAGCAGCGCCACCAACTCATATTCCCGCGCCGTCAAACGCACCGGAGCGCCGCGAACTTCAACGCGGCGGGCGGCAGGATCGACCCGTACCGGGCCGACCGTGATCGGCGTTTCATCGTCGGCCCCGGCAGTCTCGAAAATCGTCCCGTCAATGTGCCCTCGGCAGAGCAACCGCCAGTCCTCGCCATCGGTCGAGCGCACCTGAACCCGCCAGTTACCGCCGTCGCTCAGGCGCACCTCTAGCTCGCCCTCACCGATGTTGATTGCGGCGCTGCTGAACCGCCCCGGAACCAACATCAGCAGGCCCCCAGCAGACGCTTCACGTAGATCGCTGGGCGGCTCGGCTGCATATGCAAGCCGTCGCTGAACACCAAGCCCTCGTTGTCTAGATCACGGAGGGCACGGGCAAGCGCGACCTTGCCGGTGAGGGTGCGTGGGTCCGCGAGAACCTGGCCTGCCAGCGCCGGCAACGACAGCAGGGCCGGATATTCACGGAGAACGAGTGCCAGCACCACCCGTTGCATCCGCAAGTCGGTGGCGATCAAGCGCGGGCACCCCCCAATGCGTCAAGCAGGGCATGAAGCGCATCGTGAGTCGCGGTTACGTCCGCGTAGTCGCTCTCCTTGTCATGCGCAGCGGCGGACGCCTCGAGCGCCGTCCTGGCCGCTTCGTCGAGAACACAAATCTTCCCCGTCGCAAGAGCGGTTAGCAACCGCTCAAACGCCCGCGCTTCCTGCCACGCCTGATCGGGTCGCGGTGCCTCGTCGACGGCTTCCAAATCCTCCCGAACGCCGTCTAGCCAGGTCGTCAGACGTTCGCGCAGGATCGGAATGTGCTGCGGGGGAAGGGCGAGAGGCACCAGCGACCCGCCGCCCATATCGTTGTCTCTAGCCATGAGGAGGTGTCGTCTCCTTGTGGTCAGGCCCTCGGTTGGTGTTTCCGCACCGCCGGGGGCCGCTTCTCTTGGTCGCCGCTACCGTATCAGCTTGGAGGGTTAACCCTCCAAAATCATCGTCTCCGGATGATTTCGCCGACCGTCGTGTGATGGAGACCGGCCAACTCGCCAATCTCCCGCAGGTTCAGACCCGCCTTCCTGGCTTCCTTGAAGACCTTGCGGCGATCCGCCTGAGCTTCGGAGGTCTTCCGCAAGAACTCCTGCTGAATCGCCTTCACGGCTTCGGCGGCAGCTTTGCGCCTGGGGTCATCGGGCATAGGCGTGGTCTCTACGCCTGACTACGAGACAATCGTTAGCTCCAACTCTTCCCGATTGGCGTCCGGCGATCCGGCCTCTGGAGAAGATTGGAGCGAGACGAAATACTCGGCCAAGGCATCCCAAAGCATCTCCTTGGCTTCCTCAAAGGTCGGAGCAGCGGTGATCACCGCTGGAAGCTCAGCGATCCTGCCTTGAATCCAGCCATCCTCCACAGGCTCGTAGATAGCCGTGAGCTTTAGCGCAGCTGCCATAGCCATAAAGGGTAGTACCCCGGTGCCCGTTTCAGGGACCGTTGAAGTCAAGGGTCGAGAAGTTCCGCGGCTCGAATGGCGCTTGACCGCGGTCAACTTCGCGGCGCGAGCCGCCAATCGGCGTTGTCCTTAGCACTTGTACTGGCATTCGATCTCTCACGGATATCGCATTGCCCTTACATAGGCCCGTGCGCCGTGACGATCCGAAAGGGCGTCCGTGGCGAAGAATGAGGCTCGGACCCTGCAATCCTGTGGCCCATGCCCGACAAGCTTCCAGACCCACAACTCACCATCAATGCCTTGCTTGATGCCTCCGAGCGGCCGCATCTGCCGCTGGCGAAGACCTTCGTTCAACGGCGCGATGCCGAGGGCAAAGGCCGCCCTGGACCTCTCGCGAAGTTTACCGCGAAGCACCATGAGCGCGCCCTCCGTCAATACCTGCTGTGCCACGCCGTTGCCAGCGGCGGGGACTGGGGAGCTGCCTACCGTTCCCAAGTATGGGCACGGGGCCTGCGCCTGGATGGGACGCAGCTGAGCGCGCGGAACGCAGTATCTAGAAATTGGGCCTGGCTTGAGAATGCCCGCCTCATCGAACGGGGGCGGGAAGGCCGCGACGCCAAGATCACCCTGCTCTACGACGACGGTTCCGGAGACCCCTATTGCCACCCTCATAATCGCAAACCGCGGGAGCGCTTCCTGACCCTTCCGTATGCCTTCTGGCGACAAGGCTGGGACGGCAAACTGGACCTTCCGGGGATCGCGGTTCTCCTAATCATGCTCCACGAGAAACCCGGATTCGTCCCGCTCAACGCGGAGCGCGTGCCGGAGTGGTACGGAATCTCAACTTCAACCTTCGAAAAGGGCGTTCAGACCCTTCGGCGGAACGACCTATTGGAGCGGAAGCGGGACAAAATAGACGCCCCCTTGTCCGACACGGGCTTCACCTTTGTATATCGCCACCGTCTCTTGGGTGCCTTTGAACGCCAAGATGAGGAGGTGGCGAGCAAATGATTAAGCGGGTCGCGCTTGAACGCCATCTGCGCCAGCACGGCTGCGCGAAAATCCGCGAGGGCGGAAAGCACTCCGTCTGGCATGGCCCGAAGGGCACATCCAGCACGGTTCCTCGCCATCGCGAGATACCTCGCACTACGGCACAAAGCATCTGCAAGCAGTTGGGCGTTCCTAAGATTTCTTAGGAACGCCTCAGCGCTGCCCACGATTCGGCCGGTAGCTCGCGCCGGCGAGCTAGCGCCATCTATCGGGCTACGAATAAGGCTGCGATTGCAGCGTGTGGAGCCGCCTCGCTTCCCTGGGCCAAATGAGGGCGCTGGGAAGCGAGGCGGCTTCGGTCTGTGGTGGGGCCACATGTCTTTCTTTTCTTCTTGCGCGGCATGGGGCCAGGAGAGGACAAGAGAACTTCCCCTCCACCGGAGGAGCCTCGGTTTGCTTGATAGCTGAGTAAAGAAGGGTGTAGGCAGATTCAGGGAATCTGCCTAAGCATCTAGTTCGGCTCTGCGTCCCTGATTGGGATCGAGCCGAACAACGCCGGTAGACAAACACCTGTTGCATATCTGTTCGGCGGTCGCGCGCCCTACGAGCGCGACGATCTGGAGTCGCCGCTGAACGACTCAGGGCCCATATCGCCAAAAACAGCCGCTTCGGCGAGTTTCATGAACCGCTCTTGCACCCACTCAGGGGGCGGCTCTACGTCGGGCAGATCCTCGACCACTTCCATCCCCCTCGTCCAGACCTTGTCGGCAAGGACCCCGGCAGCCTGGGTGAATTCGATCAGCTCAAGCACGTGTGGGGCCATAGCCACCACACCCCCGTCACCGAGCGCAGGCATCGCTTGGATCAGAAATCGATGCGCGAGACGGTTCCGCGGACCGTCAAGGAACTTGCTCAGATCCGCCCTGGTCTCCTCGTCGAGTAGATGGCCGACCCCCTTCTTAGCGTCGTTCAGCTTCATGGGTGCCGTGCCTTTATTGAGCGACTCCCATTGCCTGACCAGCGCTTTGCGTAGCTGCCTTTTGGCGCTGCCTGAACTCTTAGACGGATCGTAGTTTCCAACCAAGTAGAGAAAGGACACCGAAAACTCAAGCCGCTGGACCGCGATCATCGTCGCCCCGTAAAGCGCTGCCAGCCATAAACGAGTCTCCGTGAGGCCGATCTCCTTCGGGGCAGCCTGCCTCCCTGGATGCGGTGGTCGATTCTCGTTCATATGCGGCTGTTCGATAAGGGGTGGAAATCCCCCTCCGCTGAGACCCGGCGGCTCAAAAATCCTCCGAAAGCAGTCGATCCGCGCGGCGCAGTCGGCGGAGTTCGTAGCCGTAGAACCCCACGAAGGCGAGCGCAAGCGGGATGAAGAACACAAGGAAGACGGGCTTTGAAATACCGCCTTCCGCGCTGAGGTAAAACAGCGGTCCGATAACCCCTACAACAAGGAGGCTGCCGAGAATCCCGAAGAGAATGTAGAGAGACCGCGGGGCCAATTTCGACCGCAGCGATTCCACGCGGTCGCCTATCTCCCCCACCTGCTTGTCGTAGTCCCGCCACCATTGGGCCGCATAGTCCCCTTGCACTTCCAGTCTGGCCCAAAGTCCGAGGCGGGGATCTACGGCGTCCCAGGCTGAAGGAGGGATCAGGTTTGGATCAGCAAGCCACCCCTGCGCCGGTGCAGGAAGATGTCTTATTGCCCGAACTGCCTCCGCGAGACCTTCCCAGGACACCGCCTTCATCTCATCTCGCAACGCGGAGATTCGATCTACTGCGGCAGTGAGAATCGCTTCGGCCTGGGCGTCCTCAATGAACGGGAGGCTCAGTTCTCCAGAGACCGACCCTCGTTCCGGTTCAAGGGCCTGGACGTTAAGTGGAGCAACGCCTGGGCCGGCTCTGCGCCACTCCTTGATTTTGAGGGCCTCCGTGAGAGAGTCGAGCGCAACTTCGACGTACTGAAGATCCTTTTCGATAGTTAGTCGAAGGCGTTTCAGATCTTGCCTGATGTCGGTTCGGACGGGGCTGATTTCAGCACGCTGATTGAGTAGCTGCTGGACCAGGAAGGCACCTGCTAGCCCGACCAAAGCTGCCGTCGCCTGCGCGAGCGTCGAGTAGAACCAGTTGGGATCGGCTGCCGCAAATAGCACGGCGCGGAATCTAGGTGGGGAAGCGGACGAGCTTCTCCGGCTGCACCGCGCCTGCACGCTGTTGACCTGGGCGTTGACCCGGAACGAAAAACGCCCCCTCTCTGGGGGGCGCTTTTGGCTCTACATCTGGGATAGCGGGGGCGGGATTCGAACCCGCGACCTTCGGGTTATGAGCCCGACGAGCTACCTGACTGCTCCACCCCGCGGCGGACTGTCGATCCTAGCAATCTGGGGCTCGCGGTGGGCTGGGATTCGGCTTGTGGCGGGGGATTTGCGCAGGGGGCTTCGCGGTGGCCGCGGTCTTTAGAGTGGCCGGATGCTTGATGGGAATAAGCGGGTCGCGGTGATCGACATCGGGACCAACTCGACGCGGCTGCTGGTCGCGGACGTAGCCGGGGGGCGGGTTTCGCCGCTCGATCGCCGCAGCACGGTGACGCGCCTGGGCCGCGGCGTCGACCTCTCCGGCCACCTCTCGACCGAGGCCATCGAGGACGTCTGCGCGGCGATCGGCGACTACGTCGGCATCCTCGAGGAGCTCGGTGCCGAGACGGTCGAAGCGATCGCGACCAGCGCCGTCCGCGACGCCGACAACGGCGGCGCCTTCATCGCCGAGCTGCGCGAGCGCTTCGCGCTCTCGGCTCGCGTCCTCGACGGCGAGGAGGAGGCCCGCGCCACCTACCTCGGCGCCACCTCGGAGTCGCTCCCGACCGAGCCCACCCTGGTGGTCGACATCGGCGGCGGCTCGACCGAGCTGGTCGTCGGCACCGGCGACCGGGTCTCCTTCCACGACTCCCTCCAGGCCGGCGTCGTCCGCCACACCGAGCGCTGCTTCAGCGGCGATCCGCCCACCGCCGAAGAGATGGAAGCGCTTGCCGCCGACGTCCGCAGCCTGATCGCGATGTCGGTCGGCGCCGGGGTCGAGGTCAGCCAGGGCATCGCCGTCGCCGGCACCCCCACCTCGCTCGCCGCGGTCGAGATGAAGCTGGAGCCCTACGACCCCAGCCGCGTCCACGGCCACGTCCTCGCCCTGCCCTCGATCCAGCACATGCTCTCGCGCCTCGCCTCTGTGCCGCTGGCCGAGCGGGTCGAGATCCCCGGCCTGCACCCCGACCGGGCGCCGACGATCGTCGCCGGCGTGGTCATCCTGATCGAGACGATGCGCGCCTTCGAGCTCGAGCAGATCGCGGTCTCCGAGCACGACATCCTCTACGGCACCGCGCTCGCCGCCGCCGACCACCGCTAAAGATCCCGGCACCCATCAAATGTCGTCGCCGTACTGTGTGGACAGTCTGTCTTGTCCGAAACGGACATAAAGGTCAGCCGAACCAACCATTTACGAATTATCGGTATCCCGCCCTAGTTGATTCTGAGTAGTTCACCAGCGCAGGCACTGGTCCCCGCAGAACCCGCCCTACATACTGGATCGACCGGGCATGAAACGGGGTTCGCCTCGTCTCGCGACCGGCATATAGGGCTTGGGCGATTGCCGCATTTTGGCGCCTCCCGCCGTCTGGGCCCACCTAATAAAGGCCCCTGAAGACGTACCCCTGCCCGTCCTGGGGGCCACCTGAATCGGTCGCCAGCACGGCGGCCGATTCTCGTTTCAGGACCCGATCAAGCCAGGTTCGACTTGCGCGGGTAGGCGACCTCGGGATCGGTGAGGACGTTGACCAGGGTCGGCCGGCCGGAGGCGAAGGCCCGCTCCAGCGCCGGCTTCAGCTCGCCCGGCTCGCGGACCAGGATCCCGTCGCAGCCGAGCGATTCGACCAGCTCGTCGTAGCGGGTCTCGGGCCGCAGCTCGGCGGCGACCGAGTAGCCGTAGAGGAACTGCATCGGGTGGTGCTCCAGGCCCCAGATCCCGTTGTTGCCCATCACCCCGACCACGCCCAGACCGTGACGCGACATGGTGTCGAACTCCAGCCCGGCGAAGCCGAAGGCGCCGTCGCCCAGCAGCAGGCAGACCTGGCGATCGGGATGCGCCACCTTGGCGCCGATCGCCTGCCCCGGCCCGGCGCCCAGGCAACCGAACGGCCCCGGGTCCATCCAGCAGCCCGGCTCGAAGGTCTCGATGTAGCGGCCGGCGTAGGAGACGAAGTCGCCGCCGTCGCCGACGACGATCGCGTCGCGGTCGAGGACTTCGCCCAGCTCCTTGTAGACGCGCACCGGGTGCAGCGGCGAGCGCCCCTCGTTCAGCTCCTCCTGCTCGGCCGCCCGCTTCTCCGCCTCGACGTTGCCCAGCTGCTCGAGCCAGGCCCGCGTCCGCGGCTCCCCCGCCCCGGCCCCCTCGCGCAGCGCCGCCAGCGTCGCCCGAACGTCGCCGACCAGGTCGATCTCCGGCGTACGGTTGCGGACCAGGGCGTTCGGCGCCACGTCGAGCCGGATGATCCGGGTCTCCTCGCCGAAGCTGCCGCCGAAGCCGAGGCGGAAGTCCATCGGCACGCCGACGACCAGCGCCACGTCAGCCCCCTGCAGCGCCGTCCCGCGCGCCCGGCTGAAGGCCAGCTCGTGGTCGGCCGGCAGGCAGCCGCGCCCGAGGCCGTTGAGGAAGACCGGGATGCCGAGCGCCTCGGCCAGCGCCCGCAGCTCGCCCTCGCCGTGGCCCCAGTAGAGACCGGTGCCGGCCATGATCGCCGGCCGCTCGGCCGCGGCCAGCAGCGCCGCCGCCTCCTCTACTCCGGCGGCGGGCTCCGCCGCCCCCGCCTCGGGGACCCCGGGGATCTCGGCCTCGGCCTCGGTGAAGACGACATCGAGCGGATAGTCGACGAAGGTCGGCCCGCTCGGCGCCGCCGCGGCGCGGTCCAGCGCGGCAGCGGTGACGGCGGCGATCCGGGCCGGGTCCTTGACCGTCTCCGCCGACTTGACCAGCGGCGAGACGAACGGCAGGTGGTCGATCTCCTGCAGCGAGCCCGAGCCCCAGCGCATCTCCGGCGCCCGCCCGCCCAGCACGCAGACGGGAGAGTTGTTGGCCTGGGCGCCGGCGATCGCGCTCATCCCGTTGGTCACTCCCGGCCCCGCGGTCAGCGCCGCGACGCCGACGTTCCGGGTCGCCTTGGCGATCCCCTCGGCGGCGAAGGCGGCGGTCTGCTCGTGGCGCACGTCGACGAGGGCGATCCCCTCCTCCTTGCAGCCGTCGTAGATCGAGAACAGGTGCCCGCCCGAGAGCGTGAAGAGGTGGTCCACCCCGCGAGACTTCAAAGCCTTCGCGACCAGCCGGCCGCCGTGCTCAGCCATGGCGGCAGCCTATTGGCCGAGCAGCCGCATCGGGTTTACCATCGCCAGGCCCGGGTGGCGAAACTGGCAAAAGCGGCGGCCTTAAAAGCCGCTGCCCCTTCGGGGGCTTGCGGGTTCGAGTCCCGCCCCGGGCACTTATCGTTAAGCATTCCTAACCATTACCGAGGAAGGAATGGCGCGATGGCGATAGTCACGACGAAACCTCTGATCAGGCGCGAAAAAGTCCTGAAACCAGGCGAGGCAGAGTGGGTCCAGCTCGGTGAGTCGAAGGAATTCGAGGACGCCGCCGTCATCGTCACCGCGACCCCGTACGGCGGCACCGACGGCTACACCCACGTCCTCAAAGTGGAGAACGTCAACATCACCTGCATCGATCGGCCCGACACGATTCCAGCTACCTTCCATGCGGGCTGCAACGTGGTCAACAACGGCAAAACGACGATCAACTACTGGGCTGTCCGGGTAGCCATCATCAAAGCCTGACGAATCGATCGACGACGGTCTCCCCCGGGTACTCCCGCCGCTCAGCCCGCCCTAGCTGGTTTTCCCTGCTCTTTGCAGGTTTCCGGATCCGTAAAAAGGCAATAAATGTTCTAAGGGCGCAACTCGGTCGCTGTTACCGTGTCTAAAGCCCCGGAACCGTCCTTCCACAGGGAGCGCAGCTTGGAGGCTTCAGCCCTATCTCACGCCAGTCGCCGCGGGCTTCTCGCCCGCCGTTCGCCGCTGCTCAAGCTGCAGGGCGACGAGAAGCTGATCGCGATGGCCCGCGCCGGCAACCCCGGCGCCTTCGAGGCGATCGTCGACCGCTACCAGGGCCGCCTGCTCGGCTTCTGCCGCCAGATGCTGAGCTCCACCGAGGACGCCGAGGACGTCCTGCAGGAGGTCTTCGTCAACGCCTACCGGGCGATGCTCGCCGACGAGCGTGAGATCAACCTCCGCCCCTGGCTCTACCGGATCGCCCGCAACCGCTGCCTCAACCACCTGCGCAAGCCGAAGGCCGACGCGCAGGAGACGATGGACATGGTCCCCGAGGTCGACGCCGCCTCGACCGCCGAGCGGGTCCACAACCGCGAGGAGTTCCGCCAGATCCTCAGCGACGTCAACAAACTTCCCGAGACCCAGCGCGCCGCGCTGCTGCTGCGCGAGATGGACGCCCTCTCCTACGAGGAAATCGCCGCCGCGATGGACACTACGGTGCCGTCGGTCAAGTCGCTGCTGGTGCGGGCGCGGATCTCCCTCACCGAGGGCAGCCAGGCCCGCCAGCTGACCTGCGGCGAGGTCCGGCTCGAGCTCTCCGAAGCGGCCGAGGGGCTGTGCAAGGCCTCCCCGCCGGTCCGCCGCCACGTCCGCGAGTGCGACGAGTGCGCCGACTTCCGCGGCCAGCTGCGCAGCACCGAGAAGGCGCTGGCGGCGCTCTCGCCGATCGGTCCGCTGCTGGCCCTCAAAGGCTTCATCCTCGGCAAGCTCGGATTCGGCGGCGCCGGCGGTGCCGGTGCCGCTTCCGGAGCGGGTGCCGCGTCCGGCGCCGGTGCGGGTGCCGCTGGGGCGGGCGCGATCGGAAGCGTCGGCGCCGCGGCCGCGATCGGCGGCAGCTCCGCCGCCGGCGGGCTCGGCGCCCTCGGTGGCGCGATCGGGACCAAGGCCGTCGCCGGCGTGGTCACCGCCGCCGTGCTCACCGCCGGCGCGGTCGAGGTCAAGCAGCACGCCAATACCACCCCAGTCGACCCCACGCCCGCGATCGCCGCCGAAGCCGCCCCCACTGCCCCGGTGAAAACCGCCCAGATCGTCGCCGCGCAACCGGCCCCCGCCGTCGAGCCGGCGCCGGTGCCCGTCGAAGCGCCGCCCGTCCCGTCTCCGGCCGAAGCGGAAGCGGCGTCCGCCCCCGAGCCCCTCCCCGCGGCCGAAGACGAAGCCGCCGGCTCCGCGACCGGCGAAGAGGTGACGATCGGCGATCCTGAGGCGGAAGGCATCACCGCGGCGAAACCGTCCGCCGAAGTAGCCGGCGCCCACGGCGGCACCGGCACGATCGTCGTCACCGTCGCCCCGCCGCCGCCTCCTCCGAGCGGCGAGGCGACCGCCCCGCCCGCCTCCACCCCGCCGCCGAGCGAAGCGCCGCCGGCCGAACCGAGCCCGGCGCCGGTCGTCGAAGTCCCGCTGCCGAACCCTTCGGGCGAAGAAGGCTCGCCGGGCAACACGGCGCCCGGCGACTCCACCAGTAACAGCTAGCTATTAGCTGAGCCCGATTACCTTCAGCCGGCGCATCAGGCAGGTGCCGGCGAACTGGCGCGTCTCCTCGAGCGAGTAGCCGAACAGCTCGAAGTCGTCGTCGGCGTCGGCGGCCCAGGGCGGCTGCAGGACCCCGTCGGCGACCGGCAGCGCTTCCTCCAGGGTGCGCTGGATCGCCTGCTTGTAGCGCTCGTCCTCACTCGCCTTCTCGCGCAGGAAGACCGAGCCGAAGGCGACGTGGCGGTGCTCGTCGCGGGCGACCTTGGAGAAGCCCTCGACGAAGGCCGGCAGCGTCCCCTCGCTTTCGTTGTAGTCCATGATGAAGTGCTGCCCGGTGAGGGCCAGCATTCCCTCGATCACCATGTGGTAGAGCGTCACCGCCTCAACCAGGGCCTCGGTGTCCTCCGGTTCGCTGGAGAGCCGGTCGGTGCGCTCCTTCAGCATCCCGTCGAAGAGGCGGCCGAAGTTGTCGTTGAGGTGCTCGGAGGTCTCCGCCAGCATCTCGCTCAACCCGTCCGACTCGAGCACCCCGACCTCGCGGTAGAAGCGCTCGAAGAAGCGCACGTGGCGCGCCTCGTCGGCGATCTGCGTGCAGAGGAAGATTTTCTGGTCCTCGGTCGGCGCCGCCCGCATGATCGGCCCCAGCTCCTCGGCCACCTTCTGCTCGCCGATGAAGAACGAGCTGAGCCCGTACATCCGCTGGAAGCGCTCCTCCTCGCTGATCCGCTCATGCCAGTCCTCGCGGTCGCGAGTGAAGTCCAGCTCCTGGGTCTGCCACTGCTGCCGCTCCCAGAGGTCGTAGAGCTCGGCGTAGCTGAGAAGCTTGATCTCCGAAGTACGGTCGGCGGCCTCGTTCAGCGCGGGGTCCGCGGTCGCCTGGAAGTCGGAGCGCTCGGTCCGCGACTCGGTGCCGGTCTTCGGTTTGGCCTCCATCGTCTGCCTCCTACACCGTGTGCGTCTGTCCCGGCTCGAGGATCACGACCTGGCTGGAGGTCTTCGACTCGACCTCGGACTTGAACGCCTCGGCGTCGGTCTCGATCGGCGGGAAGGTCTCGAAGTGCATCGGGATCACAGTCTCCGCCCCGACGAACTCAGCCGCAACCGCGGCGTCGTGGCGGTCCATCGTGTAGTGGCCGCCGATCGGCAGCATCACGACGTCGACCGGGTTGCGTTCGGCGATCAGCTTCATGTCGCTGAACAGGCAGGTGTCGCCCGCGTGGTAGACGGACTTGCCGCCGATGTTGATCACGAAGCCCATCGCGGTCCCGATCGCGGTTCCGTGCTCGGCGCTGAACAGGTGCTCGGAGGAGCCCGGCAGGGTGCTCGTGTGCCAGGCCGGGACGAGCTTGATCCAGCCCCAGTCGAAGCGGACGGTGCCGCCGAGGTTGGGATCGCTGACCGCCTCGATGCCTTTGCCCTTCAGCCATTCCGCCAGCTCGACCGCGGCGACGCAGTGGGCGCCGGTGCGCTTGGCGACCGGCACCGCGTCGGCCATGTGGTCGGCGTGGCCGTGGGTGATCGCGATGTGGGTCGGCTCGACTTCCTCGGCGGTGTGGACCGCGGCGGGGTTGTTCGGTTTGAGGAACGGGTCGACCAGAAGCGTGGCCTCGCCGTCGCTCAGCTCGAAGCAGGAATGCCCGTGAAACTTGATCTCCATCAGCCTTCGCCTCCCGTGTCGCTGTTCTTGGTGCTGTCCGTCGTGCCCAGCTCTTCCTTCAGGGCCCAGCCGACCGCGACCCCGACCATCATCCCCATCCTCGCCTCCTCGGCGAGCAGGGCGCGGACGGCGGCGATCCGCTCGTCCGGGTCGGGCAGCGTGGCCGCCCTGAGGGTCTCGTTTTCGTGCGGCTCGCCGAACCAGCCGCCCTCCGCCAGGGCAGCCGCGAGGACCTTCTGCAGCTGCGGCGCGGACCGGGCGACGATCCGCTCGGCCGCGGAGAAACGCTCCGGGTCCAGCAGCCGCTCGATCGCGGCTTGAAGCTCCCTCTCGTCAGGCACGATCTAGGACCTTAGCCCGGCCCGCGCCGCGGGACAGTGACGATTCCCTACTCGCCCCGGCGGAATGCGGTCGCGGCGACCCCGCAAAGCGCCCCGACGGCGCCGCCGGCGAGGCCCGCCCACCAGTTCGCCGTCGAGACGAAGAACGGCAGCAGGAGCAGGGCCACGGCGGAGACGGCGACCCCGATGCGGTCATAGTCCTCGCCGATCGAGCCGCTGGCTTCGCTGCGGCGGATCACGAACCAGGCGGCGACCGCGCCCAGCGCCATCCCGTTGCCCCCGGCGATCACCTCAATGTCGTTCTGCGCGTCGGCGACCGCCCCGGCCGCCACCACGCCCAGCGAGCCGCAGGCGATCAGCAGCAGGAGAGTGGGGGCCGTGCCCAGACGCCGCTCGATCCCGGTGCCGAAGATCGCCAGGGCGATCGCGACGACGAACAGGTAGCCGACGTCGAGATAGGCGAAGGGAGCGGAGAGGTAGCGCCACCAGTCGTCCTCCAGCGGCACGATCACGCCGCCGAAGCTGACCAGGCCGTAGCCGGTCGCCTTCTGGATCAGCAGCAGGATCGCCGAGGCGAGGACGACGGAGATCGTCGCGTAGGGCCGCTCGGTGGAGACCGGGAAGCTGACCCGGCCGGGCCTCGGCATCCGCCGCCGGCGCCGGCGCGGCTCCTGCGCCTCCAGCCCGTCGCCGCGGCGCTCCAGCTTCGGTGCCCGCTTGCGTAGCCGCGCCCCGCAGTACGGGCACTCGGTTACGTACGGACTGACCTCCGAGCCGCAGTTCTTGCAGATGACGCTGAGCTCAGTCTCGCTCATCGTTCGAGGATACCCGCCGCCGCTCGGTTCCCAATTGGAATGCGATACTCCAAGGGCAACCAACCTTCTGGAGGAACTGACGTGGAGCTGAAGAGTCTGACCGAGCAGAAATCGCTGCTGGAGGTGCTTCCGCCCGGCAAACGGGCCCGCCTGCACCGCCTTCTGTTCGAGTTCGGCCCGGGCAACGGCACCCTGATGCTGCTGCCGATCGACCAGGGGATCGAGCACGGCCCCCGCGACTTCTTCCCCAACCCGGCCTCCAAGGACCCCGACTACCAGTTCCGGCTCGCCGCCGAGGCCGGTTATTCGGCTCTGGCCTGCCAGATCGGTATGGCCGAGAAGTACTACCCCGACTACGCCGGCCGGGTGCCGCTGATCCTCAAGGTCAACGGCAAGACCGACCTCCCCTCCTCCGCCAAGGCGTTCTCCAGCTGCAACGCCAGCGTCGAGGACGGCGTCCGCCTCGGGGCCGACGCGATCGGCTACACGCTCTACGTCGGCTCCCCGCGCCAGGACGAGGATCTGGCCCAGCTGCGCCGGGTGCGCGAGGAATGCGACCGCTTCGGGATGCCGCTGGTGGTCTGGTCCTACCCGCGCGGCGAAGCGGTCGAGGCCAAGGGCGGCCAGAACTCCTTCTACGCGATCGACTACGCGGCGCGGATGGCAATGGAGATGGGCGCCGACGTGGTCAAGCTCAACATGCCGAAGATCGACTCCTCCAAGGACAAGGACGCCCCGGCGCCCTACAACGAGATGGAGGTCGACCAGACCGAGGCGATCCGCCAGTGCGTCGAATCGGCCGGCCGGGCGCTCGTCGTCCTCTCCGGCGGCTCGAAGACCGATGACGAGACGGTGCTGACCAACACCCGCGAGGTGATGGAAGCCGGCGGCTCGGGCGTCATCTTCGGCCGCAACGTCTGGCAGCGCGAGTGGAACGAGGCGATCTCGATCGTCGAGCAGATCAAAGAGACGCTGCTCTCGAACGTGCGTCGCACCCCGTAAGGGCGGCGCGCACCGAACATGAGGTCCGGTGGGTGGGGCAGCCTCGCGCTGCTCCTCCTCGTCGCTCTGGTCCTGCTGCGGCCCTGGGAGTCGCTGGATGAGCTGGGGCGGGACGAGACGCCTGCGACCGCAACCGTCGTCGTCAGCCGCGTCGTCGACGGCGACACGGTCGAGGTGCAGCTCGGCGGCGAGACCGAGGACGTGCGGTACATCGGCGTCGACACGCCGGAGACGGTCAAGCCCGGCGCGCCGGTGGACTGCTTCGGCCCGCAGGCCTCGGCGTTCAACCACCGGCTGGTCGAGGGCCGGCGGGTGCGCCTCGTCCTCGGCGAGGAGCGGCGCGACGTCTACGGTCGTCTGCTCGCCTACGTCTACCTGGGAGACCGCTTCGTCAACGCCGAACTGGTTCGCCGGGGGCTGGCGCGGACGCTGACGATCCCGCCCAACGACCGCTACGCGGCGCGCTTCGAACGGCTTGAGATAGCGGCTTCGCGGGCCGGCCGGGGCCTCTGGGGCGCCTGCTGAAGTGTGAGTGCCGTGTAAGCCGTGCAAGATCTTTTGCTACGGTGCCCGCTGGCCCAAGGGCCCTTTCCTTATGCGAATGCGACAGAGCATCTCCCAGTTCGAGACGGCCTTCGAGCAGGAGACCTACCTCGAGCGCCGCCGGCGCGAGCAGTTGCGCCGCCGTGCGGCCAACCGTTCCCGGGCGCGGAAAATCAACCGCGTCGAGCAGGAGGGGAAGGTCCGCTTCAGCGTCCTCGCGGTCTGCCTCACCGCGACGGTGGTCGTCGTCGTCGTGGCGATGTTCGAGGCGCTCGCCTTCCTGATGGCGTAGCTCACCTGCCTGCCTGCTCCCAAGTGTCCTCCTCCAATAGACTCGCCCGCCGATGGCTCGACGCTCACTGAAGCCGCAGCTGAACCAGATCCGCGCCTGGGTCCACCAGGGCCGGACCGACGCCTGGATCGCGCACCAGCTCGAAGTCACCGCGACCGAGCTGCGCGAGTTCCGCAAGCAGTACGACCTCTCGCCCGACGACGAGAGCGCCGGCGCCAGCGAAATCGACCTCCGCGACGAGATCGAAGCGGAGATCGAGGCTGCGACCGAGGCCGAAGAGGCCGAGGAGGAGGGCGAGGATGACGGCGAGGGGGACGAGGACGCCGAGGAGCGCGAGGAGCGCTCCCAGGGCGAGCCGGGTTCCGGCCGCCGCCGTCGACGCCGTCGCGGTCGCCGCGGCGGGCGCAGCCGCCGCAAAGAGATCGAGGCGACCTTCGACCACGGCGAAACCGACGGCTACGGCCTCTGGCTCGACGCCGCGGTCAAGGAGAACCCCGTCTACACCGAGCACTGGGCCGGCAAGCGCGACGTCACCGTCCGCATCGAGGCCGACCAGATCGTCATCCGCCGCGCCGGCGAGGGCGGCAGCCCGAACGCCGAGTCCAACGGCTCGGACGACGACTCCGACTCAGACGAGTAGCTAGACCGGCAGCTGCCTGCCGCCGGCGAAGTCCGTCGCGCCCCTGAGGTAGAGCCAGAAGGCCGCGTCGGCGAGCGACTGCGCGTCTCCCTCGATCGTCGGGGCCACGTCCAGCGCCACCGTCTGCGCCCAGTCGGTCCCCTCGCCGTAAAGATCGGCCAGTTCGGCCGCGGTGAAGGTCGGGCCGATCCGGCGCCGCAGTTCTTCGCGGATCGCGTCGACGACCCGGTCGGAGAGCCGGCGCAGGCGCGGGTCCTCGATCGCCTGCAACGTCCGCCGCCCCTCCTCCCACTGGAAGAGAGCGTTCTCGATTGGATAGCTCACGGACGCGAGGTTACCCAGCCGGCATCGTCGGCGATCAGGATCCCGGCGTCTGCGGGATTTCGCGGAGCGGCGCGTTGCGCGGGCCGCAGGCGGCGGGGTCGAGCTCCCCCTCGACCTTCCAGACCGTGACCGGTCCGCTGCGGAGGATGGGGCTGACGGCGCCCTCCCCCCGCAGCCAGCGGGCCTCCGGCGAGGTGATCGGATCGCCGGGGTGGAGGAAGTTGAGGAAGGGCGAGGTGACCAGGTAGTCGAGGTCGGCATCGTTGACGGCGGCGCGGAACGCGGCGCAGGCGGGGATCGCGTCGAAGCCGCCGTGGGGAGCGTCTTCGCCCAGGTAGTGGACGCGGTTGCTGAGGTCGGTGCCGTAGAAGCCGTAACCGGCGAAGCCGGCGGTGGTGCCGGCGAGGCCGATGCGGGCGTCCTCGATGCCGCGGGCCCAGCGGTAGGCGCTGTCCAGGTTCATGCCGGGGATGCCTTCGGCGGCCGGGCCGTCGTTGGCGAAGCGGGCCTCGAGGTAGTCGCGCTGCACCGGGTAGCCGATCGCGACCAGCAGCAGGACCAGCCCGGTAGCCGCGGCGGCGGCGATGCCAGCGGCTGCGCCCCGGCCGCGCAGGTAGAGCAGCAGCGCCGGCAGCAGGACGGCGAGGACGACCAGGAAAAAGGCGAAGACGCGGGCTTTGTCGTGGAGGGCGTCGTCGGGCCGGTCCGTGATGAGGAAGACCAGGACCAACGCACCCAGCAGCCACCACTGGCGCTTCTCGCCGTCGAGCCAGCGGTCGAGCGGCAGCAGGACGATCCCCGCCAGCAGGGCCGGGATCACGTAGCGGATGTTGATCCCGAAGCCGACCGGTTCCCCCTCCGCCCCGGCGGCGCTGAGCGGGGTGAAGAGGTAGGCGACGGCCCCAAAGAGGGCCACGGCGCCGATCCAGCGCACGATGCGGTCACGGCCGCGCAGGACGGCCACGAGGGCCGCCAGGGCGGCGCCGAAGACGACCAGCGGCCAGAGCGCCCCGAAGGCCTCGTGCAGGCCGGGGCCGAAGTACTCGCGCCAGACGCCGGTGTCGGTCGCGTAATGGACGATGCTGAAGTCCGGCCGCCCCTCCTGCAGCCGCTCGGGGTGCGGCAAGGAGATCGGCCCCAGCGAGTGCACCTCGGGAATCGGATTGCCAGCGACGACCAGGTTGCGCAGGTACCAGAAGGCCCCACCCGCAAGCGCCGGCAGGAACCACCACCCGAAGGCAGTCAGACGCCGCCCCTGGGGCGCCAGAACGATGACCGCCAGCGTAAGAGCCGCCGCCATCGCCAGAGCCGTAACCCGCGTCCCAGCGGCAAGCCCCGCAGCGAGCCCAGCCGCGCCCAGGGCCCAACGCTCCCAACCATCCTCTCGCCGCGCCCAGCCCTCGACCAGGATCGCGATCGAGGCCAGCAGCAGGGCGGCGGCGGCCAGGTCGTTCTTGGCGGCACCGGGATCCCGCACGACCAGCGTGTGACACTCGAGCAGGATGGCTGCGGCGACCACCGTCAGCGCTCCCCTCCCATAGGGCCGCCCGACGCAATACGCCGCCAGGAACGCCACCGCCAACCATCCGAAGTTCAGGAACAAACTCAACGTGTCCCGCCCCGTCAGCAGGATCCCCACGCCGTGCAGCAACTCCGAATTCTGCGGATAGAACCAGTTCGTGAACACGGTATCCGTGTGGTGCATCCCCACCACGGAGTGCGTCTGCACCATGTCCACCGCAAACGGCAGGTGGTACCAGAGCGAATCGAAGTTGAAGACACCTCGGTCCAGAGCATGCTTCGTAGTCACCGCATAGCTGAACACCGTGGCCGAGATCACCGCCAGCATCACGAGCAGCGAGACGAGGCTTTCCGGGCCGGCGGGTCCTGTCGCTGCAGGGGAGCCGCCCCTCGGCAAGAGCGCCACCGCGAGACAAGTGAGAAGCGCAGCCGCGACAAGGGTTCCGGCGTAGAAAAGACCGAAGAGGCCCAGTAACTCCGAGAGCCAGATAACCAGCGCCACCCCGACGATCGTCTCGACCAGCCGCGCCGGCGCCCCCTCCCACGCCGGCAGCAACCTCTGCCGCAACCCGAAGGCGCTGAACCCAACCGGCACGACCACCAGCGCCAGCTGGACGGCCGCCAGGAGGTAGCCGCCCAGATCAACCATCAGGAGCGCCCCTCGGGCTCAGCCGCCGAGGTTGCCGCCGATGACCACCGGCTTCTCGCCTTCGGCGACCATCCCCTGCGCCCGCGCCTCGTGCTGGACGACCATCGGGTCGTCGGAGGACTGGATGCGGTTGTGGAGGCGCCGGTTTTCGTCCAGCAGGCCGTGCAGCTTCTCTTTGGCGGCGGTCGTGCCCGTGTAGGTCTTGACGAAGTCGATCGACGGGTGCAGGTAGGAGTAGAGAACCGCGAAGAGGACGAGGGTGAGGGCGATCCGGCCGACCCGGTCCCACTTGATCCGGCTCGGGCCGCTGCGCGCCGCAGGGCGCCGTTTGCGGGCTGCGGGGCGTCTTGCCACCTCTTGTGCTTTGCCCCTTAAGGGCGTTTTCCTTCTTGCTGGGGGCGCGTATGACCGAGCAGATCAAGGACGCAGGGAGCGAAGCGTGCTCTGCACGCGAGCGACCGAGGACGCAGATATGCGAAGCGTCATACGCGTCATCCAGCCTGGACGAATGCCTGTAGGCCGGGAAACTGCGCGGCGTCGCCCAGCTCCTCCTCGATCCGCAGCAGCCGGTTGTACTTGGCGACGCGGTCCGAGCGCGACGGCGCGCCGGTCTTGATCTGGCCGGCGCCGGTGGCGACCGCCAGGTCGGCGATCGTCGTGTCCTCGGTCTCGCCCGAGCGGTGGGAGATGACCGCGGTGTAGCCGGCCTCGCGGGCGATGCGGATCGCCTCCAGGGTCTCCGAGAGGGTGCCGATCTGGTTGACCTTGACCAGGATCGAGTTGCCGACGCCGAGCTCGATGCCGCGGCGCAGGCGCTCCGGGTTGGTGACGAAGAGGTCGTCGCCGACCAGCTGGACGTTCTCGCCGACCTTCTCGGTCAGCAGCTTCCAGCCGTCCCAGTCCTCCTCGTCCATGCCGTCCTCGATCGAGACGATCGGGTAGCGCGCGCAGGCGTCCGCCCAGTAGGCGGCCATCTCCTCGGAGGAGAGGGTGCGGCCCTCGTGCTCGAGCTCGTAGGAGCCGTTCTCGAAGACCTCGCTGGTCGCCGGATCGAGAGCGATGAAGACGTCCTCGCCGGGCTTGTAGCCGGCGGCCTCGACCCCGGCCAGGACCGCCTGCAGGGCAGCCTCGTTGGAGTCGAGGTTGGGAGCGAAGCCGCCCTCGTCGCCACCGGCCGTGGAGAGGCCCTGCGCGGAGAGCGACTTCTTCAGCGCGTGGAAGACCTCGGCCCCGACCCGCAGGCACTCGGAGAAGCTGCCGGCGCCGGCCGGGACGATCATGAACTCCTGGAAGTCGACCGAGTTGTCGGCGTGGGCGCCGCCGTTCAGCACGTTCATCATCGGCACCGGCAGGACGGTCGGCTCGCCGCCGCCGTAGAGCTCGGCCAGGTAGCGGTAGAGCGGCTGCTGCGAGTCGGCCGCCGCGGCCTTGGCGGCGGCCAGCGATACGCCGAGCAGCGCGTTGGCGCCGAGCCGGCCCTTGTTCGGGGTGCCGTCGAGCTCGATCATCGTCTGGTCGAGCGCACCCTGATCGGCAGCGCGGGCGCCGGTCAGCGCGGCCGCGATCTCGCCGTTGACGTTGGCGACGGCACGACCGACCCCCTTGCCGGCCCAGGCGTCGCCGCCATCGCGCAGCTCGACCGCCTCGAACTCGCCGGTAGAGGCGCCGGAGGGGACCGCGGCGAGGCCGCGCGCGCCCGACTCCAGCACGACCTCGACCTCGACGGTCGGGTTGCCGCGCGAGTCGAGGATCTGGCGCGCGTGGATCGAGGCGATAGCGCTCACGGGCGCGCCAGTCTATTCACCGCTTACGGCGGATTGCGTCCGGGGCTTTATTCGCCGGTGGGCGGCGGAACGGCGCCGGCGGCCGCCGGCACTTCTTCGCCCGCTTCGCCGGTCCCTTCGGGGAGCGGCCGCTGCGGGAACGGTTCGCCTTTGGGTTTCGACTCGCTGACGCTTCCCGGCAGGGCGGGCGAGATCGGCGTCACCGGCGAAGGACATTCTTTCGCGGGCGTTTTCGGATCGGCTTCGTAGCACGCCGGCGAGGCGTTGCTGGGATGCCCGTCGCCCTTGAAGTTGGCACAACGTTCGATCACGTAGCCGTCGGCGCAGAAGGTCCGCTGTTCCCACTTCGTCTGGTAGTCGGTGACGAATTCGGAGAAGAATTCCTGCTGGATTTCCTGGCCCAGGGTCGATTCGATCTGGGCTTTGACTTCAGGCAGTTTCTGTTCTTTGGCCGGATTGAGTTTCACGACTTCGACCAGGACGTAGTTGGTCTGGAATTTGACCGGGCCGGCGAGTTCGCCGGTGGCGGTGTCGAAGACCGCGGCTTTCAGCGGCCCCTGGAGGAATTCTTCGGTGATCCCTTCCTGCAGGCCTCCTTTGGCTTTGCTGGTCGGGTCGCTCGAGTACTTGCCCGCGACCTTTTTCCAGCTCTCCTCGGAGTTGTCCGCTTCCAGCTCTTTCTTGGCGGCTTCGACCTTGCCCTCGTCTTTGTTGATGATCAGCCGGACGTCGCGACTCTCCGGGGTCGTGAACTGGGCTTCCCTTTCGGCGTCGAAGTAGGCCTGGACCTCGTCGCTCGAAGCTTTCGGCGCTTCGCCGTTGACCTTCTGCTGGATCTGCTGGCTCAGCAGCTGCAGGCGCACCCGGTCGTCGACGTCCTCCTGGGTGAACTTCGATTCCTCGAGGAATTTCTCGTAGGCCGCGTCGGTGCCGAAGCTCTGTTTTTTGATCGTCGCGAGTTCGTCTTCGACCTGTTTGTCGGTGACGGAGATGTCGAGTTCGTCCGCCTGCCCCTGGATCCAGATCTGGTCCAGCAGTTCGCCGAGGGCAGCTTCCTTCAGTTCTTCGAATTTGTCGCTGCCGCGCTCGGGGGTCTCTTTCAGTTTGGCCTGGGACACCTGCTGCACGATCGCCCGGTCGAAGTCCTCCTGGCTGACGTCGCCGATGTCGTCGGGGACGTCCTCGACCAGGGCCACGTCGCCCGAGGGCACGCTGGGCGAGCCGATTCCCTGCGCGATGGCGAAACCGGCGAAGAGCAGGACGAGCAGGGCGCCGAAAAGGATCAGCGCCAGACGCTGGCGGCCAGCCGCGCGGCTACCCCCCGGTTTCCCTCTCTGCCCAGCTTTCGCTCCCACGAAGCCGGCAGCATAGTCAAATCGCCTAACGCCAGGCTTAACCGGGAGCTCAGGCAACCGCCGGCTCGGCCACGCGCCGCGCCTCGCGCAGGCCCTCGGCCATCGCCAGGACCGCCTCCAGCCGCTCCTGCGGGTCGCCGGCGACCCGCAGCGCGGCGACCTGCTCGCGCCATTCGTAGAGCGCCCCCTCGACCTGCTCGGCCAGCACGCCGGCCCCCTCGGAGTCCAGTTCGACCCCGGTGACGCTGAGTTTGCCGCCGCGGAACTCGACGCTGCGGGCCCCGGCCAGCCCCAGCTCGATCCGCGCCTTCTGCAGCTTCAGCAGGTTCTCGGCCTGCGGCGGCAGCGGCCCGAAGCGGTCGGTCAGCTCGTCGCGGATCGCCCGCAGCTGGCCCGGCTCGCGGGCGGCGACGATGCGGCGGTGGACATCGATCTTCGCCGCCTCGAAGGGGACGAAGGTCGCCGGCAGGTAGGCGTCGACGGGGACGTCGAGGCGGACCGGCTCCGGCGCCTCCTCCCGCTCCTCGCCCTCCACGCCGGCAGCCTCAACGACCGCTTCGTCGATCATCTGGCAGTAGAGCTCGAAGCCGACCGCGGCGACGTGGCCGGACTGCTCGTCGCCGAGCAGGTTGCCGGCGCCGCGGATGTCGAGGTCCCGCATCGCGATCCGGAAGCCGGAGCCGAGCTCGGTGTGGTCGGCCAGGGTCGAGAGCCGCGCCGCCGCCTCCTCGGTCAGCGCCTCGGCCGAGGGGTAGAGCAGGTAGGCGAAGGCGCGCTCGCGAGAGCGCCCGACCCGGCCGCGGATCTGGTAAGCCTGCGAGAGCCCGAGCTGGTCGGCGCGCTCGACGATCAGGGTGTTGGCGGTGGGGATGTCGAGCCCGGACTCGATGATCGTCGTCGTCACCAGCACGTTGGCTTCGCCGCGCAGGAAGGTCAGCATCGTCTCCTCCAGCTGGTGCTCGTCCATCTGCCCGTGGGCTTCGAGGCAGCGGGCGCCCGGGACCAGCGCCCGCAGCCGCTCGGTCGTCTCCGGCAACGAGTCGATCCGGTTGTGGAGGACAAAGGCCTGGCCCTTGCGCTCCAGCTCGCGGTTGATCGCCTTGGCGACCAGATCCTCGTCATAGGGGCCGACGTAGGTGCGAACCGGGCGGCGGCCCTCGGGCGGGGTCTCGATCACCGAGATGTCGCGCAGGCCGGCGAGGCTCATCTGCAGGGTGCGCGGGATCGGCGTCGCCGAGAGCGCCAGCACGTCGACTTTCAGCTTCAGCTGGCGCAGCAGCTCCTTCTGCTTGACCCCGAAGCGCTGCTCCTCGTCGACCACGACCAGGCCGAGGTCCTTGGCGCGGACGTCCCGCGAGAGCAGCCGGTGGGTGCCGATCAGGACGTCGACCTTGCCCGCCTCGAAGTCTTTGAGCACCGCTTTCACCTCGGCCGCCGGGCGCAGGCGGGAGACGCCCTCGACCCGGAACGGCAGGTCGGCGAGCCGCTCGCGGAAGGTGCCGTAGTGCTGCTGGGCGAGGATCGTGGTCGGCACCAGGACCATCACCTGCTTGCCGTCGGAGGCCGCCTTGACCGCCGCGCGCAGCGCCACCTCGGTCTTGCCGAAGCCGACGTCGCCGCAGACCAGCCGGTCCATCGGCCGCTCCGATTCCATGTCGCCCTTGACCGCCTCGATCGCTTCGACCTGGTCGGCGGTCTCGCGGTAGGGGAAGGCGGTCTCCATCGCGATCTGCCATTCGCCGTCGGGCGGGAACGCGTGGCCCCGGCGGGCGCGGCGCTCGGCGTAGAGGTTGAGCAGCTCGCCGGCCAGGGCGCCGGCCGCTTTGCGCGCCCGCGCCTTCATGTTCTGCCAGCGTTTGCCGCCCAGTGCCGAGAGGGTCGGGTTCCCGCCGGCGCCGATGTAGCGGCTCAGCTTCGCCAGCTGGTCGGTGGGGACGTAGACGCGGTCCTCGCCTTTGTATTCGAGGTAGAGGTAGTCGCGGGTGACGCCGCCGACGTCGCGCGTCTCGAAGCCGGCGAAGCGGGCGACGCCGTGGTCCTCGTGGACGACGTAATCACCGACCCGCAGTTCGCTGAAGGCGAGCCGGCCGCGGCCGGCGCCCGGGGCAGGCTCCTCGGTGCGGCGGCGGTGGACTAGGCGGCGGAAGGGGTAGACGGCGAGTTTCAGCTCCGGGCTGACGAAGCCCTCGCGCAGGCGCGCCTCGGCGAAGGAGAGGCCCGGGTCGGGCGAGAGCCGGCCGCCCTCGAGGATGCGGGCGTCGAGGCGGTCGAGGCCGTAGCGGGTGCGGTCGGCCTCCCCCCTGCTCTCGAAGGCGACGACGGTGCGGTAGCCGGAGCGGACCAGTTTCTCCAGCTCGCCCTCGGCCTCCTTGACGCTGCGGGCCGGGGACTCGGCGCGCGAGGCGCGGAAGGCGTCCTCGTCCTCCTCGCCGGCGACGGTCAGCGAGAGCGCAGCGCGCTCGGTCAGCGGGTTGGCGACGTCGACGTAGAGGTGCTGGGCGTCGTCGGCGTGCATCGCCGTGGTCGCGTCCTCCCAGTGGTCGCGCAGCGCCGGCTCGATCTCCTCGGCGCCGACCAGCACCACCGCCGCCGCTTCGGGCACCAGCTCCAGCGGCGCCCGGAAATGCTCCAGCGGCAGGACCTCGGCCAGGTTGGGGGACTCGCCCCCCTCCTCCTCGGCAGCCATCGCCGCCAGCTCGGCCAGCTCGCGGTGCTCGGCGTCCATCTCCGCCGCCGGGGCGAGCTCGACCCGCTGCGCCTCGCCGAGCGAGCGCTGGGTGAAGGTCGAGAACCAGCGCATCGACTCGACCTCGTCGCCGAACAGCTCGATCCGCACCGCCCGTTCCTCGGTCGCGGGGTAGACGTCGAGGATGCCGCCGCGGACGGCGAACTGGCCCCGCTCCTCGACCTGCTCGACCCGTTCGTAGCCGGCCCCGACGAGGTCCTCGGCGACGGCGCCGAGCTCGATCTCCTCGCCCAGCTCGATTGCGAAGCCGGCCGGGCGCAGCGAGGCGTCGGGGACGGCCTCGGCCAGGGCGGTGGCGGAGGCGACGACGAGCGCGTCGGCTTCGGAGCCGAGCGCCTCGAGGGCGTCGATCCGCAGGCCGACCAGGTGCGGCGGCGGCGAGACGTGGGAGGCGTAGCCGGTCCCGCGCGAGGGGTAGAAGCGGACCCGGCGCGGCGCCAGGTAGGCGCGCAGGTCGGCGGCCAGGTCGCGGGCGGAGCGGTCGTCCGGGGCGACCAGCAAAACCGGCCGCTCGCCGAGGCCGCGCTCGTCCTCGACCAGGGTCGCCAGCAGCAGCGGCCGCAGCATCGTCGAGGCCCGCACCGCGACCGCCTCGCCGCCCCCGGCGGCGGCGCTCACGCGCGAGGCGAGCGCGTGGACGCGCTCGTTCTCGGCGGCAATGTCGATGAGGGGACGCAGGCTCATGGCAGCGAAAACGCCCGGATCGGTCGATCCAGGTCGTGGCGTCCGATTCTAGGGCTCGCCGTCGCCGCCGAGCCGGCGCCACGTCGCGCCCTGCCCGGCGCCGCCGGACTCGATCTGCCCTTCGTCGCGGAGAGCGCGGAGGGCGAGGCGGATCGTCGGATCGCTCACGCCCGGGAGCGCGCGGCGCACGTCCCTGATCCTGAACTCGCCCGGCGCTTCGAGGAGGACCCAGCGACGGATCCGCTCCTGCTTGGTTCCGCCTTCCCTTCCCCGCCCGTCGGCGACCCGGCCTTCGAAGTCCCGGTAGGACTCGGCGAGAATTGCGACCAGGTATTCGGTCCAGGGCCAGATCGAGTGAGCGCCCTCGTGCCAGCCGCGCTGGGACTGTTCGAGCGCCAGGTAGTAGGCGTTCTTGGTCTCGAAGATCCGCTGCTCGACGCTGACGTAGCGGGCAACGCCATACCCGAGACGGATCAGCTCGTGGGTCGTCGCCAGCCGCGCCAGGCGCCCATTGCCGTCGGGAACGGGATGGACGGCGAGGAGATCGAGGACGAAAGCCGAGAGGGCGATCAGCGGATGAACGATCTTCTGCTCGAGCGCGTACCCGTAACTCGAGCAGAGCCCGGACAGCAACCCCTCGGTCTCCCGCCAGGGAGGGGGGCGGAAGATGATCCGGGTCGTGCCGTCGGGTTCGCGGTCGGCGATCCGGTTGTCCTCCCGCTTCAGGCGCCCACCCTCCAGGTCGGTGTGGGCCAGCATCTTCCGGTGGAACTCCAGCACTCGCGACACGGTCAGGGGCTCGAGGCCATCCACCCGGATCAGCCCGTCCAGCGCATCCGCGTACCCGGCGAACTCCTTCTCGTCGCGATTGCGAAGGCGCGGTCGACTCTCACCGGCCAGAGCCTCGGCGCGATCCGGGTCGACCTCGACCCCCTCGATCGCGTTCGAGGCGGTGATCGACTCGACCTTCGTCTGCCTGGCAAGGCGGCGCAGCAGCTCCGGCACCTGATCCTCGTAGAGCTGCTGCCGGCCACTGCCCCGATCCACGTCTTTCAGGAGGACGCCGAGGGAAGCGGGCATTTCGGCGAAGGTCCGGTCGGGATCCTGAAAGCTCTTCATTGCGATAATCGCCCTATCAATTAGATAAAAGGAGGGGTATCTTATCGCATTAAACTAGGTTTTTATATATAAATTATATGATTAGCTATCTGCCTAGAGGGTGGTCCGGATAGGGGAAGCCAGAAGGCAGCGGCAGCGTCTCGTCCACCCATCTACGCATCGCGGTGTCGCAGATCGCGTAACCCCAATTGACGAGCAGCTCCTGGGTCGTTGCGTCGAGACGCGCGAGGCGAGTCGGCTCCCCGGCCAGCTCGATCGTCGTTTCCCACGGCGCTTCCATGCTGGTGGACAGTTCGAATTTGGCGATGTTGCTGCGGATCCCCCAGTAGGTCCCGAGCCGGTGCTCGTCGGAGTCCTCGGGGGCGTCGTAGCCCTCGATCGTCTGCTGTTTGCGCAGGCTCCTGACCTGGTTGTCGATCACCGTCGTCACCCGCGCCATCTGGGTCACCCAGTCGCGCCAGCGCCAGAACCCTCCCCCGTCCGCTTCCATCGCGCCACCGCCGTCGCTGACCAGGACCGTCTTGCAGCTCTTCCAGGCCGTCTCCAGCCCGAGGTTGTCGTAGACGCCGCCGTCGGCCAGAGTGGGACCGGTGGTGAAGGGCGGTGTCTGCAGGTCTTCGCCGCTTGTCGGGACGTACTGGTCGTTCCCGAACCGCATCCGCGCCGGCGCCAGGATCGGCGGAAACGCCGAGGAGGCGGCCACCGCGTCGGCCAGGGTCACCTCCGGCTCGAGGATCGTCCCCACCCGGTAGTCGGCGAGGTAGGGGCGGGAGAAGCGCCAGAGGACGCCCGACTGCAGGTTCGTCGCGTTGATGACGAAGCGAGGGCCGTCTTCGTCGCTGGGCAGGTCCTGCAGGGTCGCGTTGCCGAACAGGTGACGGCGATAGGCGGCGGCGAGCCGGGAGCTGATCGTCGCGCCCGGCAGGAACATGCCGGTGAGCACAGCCGGCACGTCGAGCGTCTGCGAGGCCAGGTTCCGGATCGGGTCCACCACCTCCGCCGTCAGGTTGGCGGCAACGGGGTGCCTTTCTGGCCCGGCCCTGGAGAACTCCAGCCTGCTCCAGCGCTGACCGAGCACGGCCGCGGCGATCGAGCCGCCGGAGACGCTGGAGACCCGCGTCAGTTGCTTCAGGTATCCGAGCTCGTTGAGCCGCCAGAGAGCGCCGAGGTGGAACAGCATCGCCCGGTAGCCGCCGCCCGATAGGCAGAGTCCGATGCCCGATTCGGGCTTGCCCCGGTCTTCGTCGCTGGGAATCCAGCGGACCGGCGAGTCCGCCCGGGATTCCTCGCGAGGTGGTTTTGCGTGGGGGTCGAGCATCGGCGGGCGCCGGCAGTCTCGCCCGCCGGCGCCTACCTGTCAAAGACAGCCGAGTTCTCAGCTAGCTGCTGGCCATAACGGTGAACTTGCGCTTGACAGCCTTGCCGACGTTTCCGACGCTGTCGATCGCGCGGACATTGAAGGTGTGCTTCCCCAGCTTCAGCTTCTTGTAGGTCTTGGGCGATTTGCACTTCTTGAACTTGCCCTTGTCGAGCTTGCATTCGAAGCTCGAGCCGGCCTCGTTCGACTTGAACTTGAACTTCGCCGTAGTGCTGGTCGATTTCGCCTTTGGGCCTTTGGTGATCTTGGCCGTGGGCGGGGTGGTGTCGATCGTGGCACCAGAACCCCCAGCACTGCCACCGCCGCTGCCGCCGGAGCCACCGCCGGGAGTTGACGGCGAAGGATCGGCTGGCGTCGCCACCGGGTCCGCCAGTTCGGAGGTCCCGCCTTCGATGTTGGTCTGGGTCGCGGTTACGAGCGTGCTGCCCGGAAGGGCGCCGTAGGTGACGCTCCAGTTGCCGCCGGCGTCGGCGGTCGCTTCTTCGAGGAAGGCGCCGAGCTCGCCTTTTTCGGCACTCGCCTTGCGGAAGACCCGAACAAGCGCGAAGGGCTCGGCGGTGCCGCTCGCCCCTTCCTTGCCGGCGCTGGAGATTTCCGGCGGTTCGATGCCGCCGTTGGGCCCGACCGGTTCGGTCCCCGGGTTGACCGCCCCGATGGAGATGAAGGTGTCGTTCCCTTCGCCGAGATTGCGGGCGATTTCGGTGAAGGTACCTTCGAGATTGAAAATTTCGATCGCGTCGACCGCGCTGCCGACGATCGTGTTCTCGGAGCCGGGCGTGTCGCCGCCGATCAGGTTTTCGTCGGCCCCCAGAGTCAGGAACGGCCTCACCGCGATCCCGGACTCTCCGGCGCCGGAGATTTCGTTATCGAAGACTTCGTTGAAGTCGTTTTCGACGAAGATTCCCTCTTCGTCCGGGTCGACGATCGTGTTGCCTTCGATCAAGTTGCCGATTCCGGCTTCGTCGGTAGAGCCGAACGTGTGGATCCCCCGCGCGGCGCCGGTGATCGTGTTGCCCGCGATCACCGCCCCGGTGCCGTGCGCTTCGATCCCCCCGCCGGTCGAAGAGATCGAGTTATCGACCAACCGGGCCATGTCTTCGGCTTCGAGCAGGCCGGCGGAGGAGATGTAGACGCCATTGCCCGGCGGGAACAGCTCGCCGCTGTCGGCCAGATTGCGCCCGATCGAGTTGCCTTCGACGACCAGGTCGAGGGCGGGGACGCCACCCCAACCCGCGAAGACGCCGTAGGTGCCGCCGTGAATGTGATTGGCCTGACCTGGTTCGGGACCGCCCACGGTCACACCCCCGGCACTGCCGACTTTGACCCCGCTCCCCGCCGCTTCCGCGAACGCGGCCCCATTTGCGTCTAACCCGACGTAGTTGCCTTCGATCTGCGTGGGGCCGGTCGCTGGCACCTCTTCCTCGATTTCCACCCCCTGCAGGTCGATTGCGCCCAGGGCGCTCGTCTGGCTGGCGAAGACGTTGCAGCCGAAGTCGCAGGCGGCAGTCGCGGTGCCCGCGCTGCTGACGTCGGCGCCGATCTGATTATTGGTGGCAGGGACCTCGTCAAGGAGTTCGAGCTTGTCGGCAACCACGAGGTCGCGTCCGTTCGGAGCCGTCGCGGTCCCATTCGGCCCCACGCCGAAGTAGTTGCCTTGCACGGTGCCGAAGCTCGAGCCGCGAAGGAGAAGGGCGCTGTTGGTGTTGCCGAACACGTTCCGTGCCGCGGCGGTGGTGCCGCCGATCACGGCATGGTCGGCGTGGGGGCCGACGAAGACGCCGTAGCTCTGTTCTCCCGGGCCGTCGGTGCCGTCGAGCTCGATCCCGATCCAGTTGCCGTGGGCTTCGAATTCTTCGTCTTCGACCGAAATCGCTATCTGGGAGTCCGTGATCGCCAAGCCCTCGATCGTCACCTGTTCGGACTGGACGGTGAATCTGGATTCGCCTTTCACCCCCACGCAAGGGCCTTTGACGCCGGCATCGGTGGTGCACTGGCCGTTGGCGTCGCCGTCGATCAGCACCTCGTCTTCGATGTCCGGCAGGCTGAAGCCGACCGCGATCGTGCTGTCGGCCTGTTGCCCGTCGAACCCGTTGCTGAAGACGATTTTGTCGATCGCGCTGATCGAGGCGTTCGACTCTTCGATCGCCGCCCTCAGCGTGCAGGTATTCGCCGAGGTTTTGCAGACTTCATTGCCTAGGGTTTCGTCTTCCTGATCGCCGGTCGAGTTGACCGTGTATTCGACCGCCGAGGCGGCAGCCGGGAAGGCGAGGGCGAACAGGGCGGCGAGGAGCGTCAGGGCGACGCGCGGGCTAGTGATCATGCGCGCGACCCTATCCGGCCCGAGCGGACGGACAGGGATTCCTAGCCAAACGCCCTAATCAGTCGGCCGAGGGCAGGCCCGGGCCGGAGCGCTGCCACTCGACCTGGCCGCGGCCCTCCTGGGCGGAGCGGCCGACTATGTCGTCCCACTCGTGCAGCATTCGCTTCAGCTGGGCGGTCGCCTCGGGTGGGTGGGCGGCGACCTCGGCGGCGAGCTCCAGGGCCGCCTGCTCGGTCCCGGCGGCGGGGGCGACGCGGTTGACGAGGCCGAGCCGCAGCGCCTCGTCAGCGCCGACGGTGCGCGAGCTGAGCAGCAGGTACTTGGCGGCGGCGAGGCCGCAAAGGGTGACCAGGCGCGCCGGGCCGACCGGGACTCCGAGCGCCGCGCCGGGGAAGCGCATCCGCAGGTTGGCGCCGCCGATCCGCATGTCGCAGGCGACCGCGATCTCGGCCCCGCCGCCGACCACGTCGCCGTGGCAGGCGGCGATCGTCGGCTTGGGGAAGTCGACGACGGCGTCGTAGAGGTCGGCGAAGAGCTGCATCCGCCGCACCTTGCCCTCCTCGTCGAGCTTCTCCTTGACGTCGGCGCCGGCCGAGAGTCCCATGTGATCGGCGGAGCTGACGACCAGCACCCGCACCGCCTCGTCGCCGCGGGCGACCGCGAGGTGCTCCAGCAGCTCGACCAGCATCTGGGTGCTGATCGCGTTGCGGGCCCGGGGCCGGTCGAGACGAACGAGGGCGATGCCCTGCTCGTCGACGGAGTAGCTGGTGACCGCGGCCTCGGGGGTGCCGCCGTTCTCTGCGCTCATTCGCCGGACGCTATCCGGTCGACGAGGCGCTCGGTCTCCTCGACGGCGTCGCCGACCAGCGCCTCGACCTCGGCCTTGGGCTCGCTGAAGCGGCCGAGAACGTGGCGGGAGACGATCTCCGGATCGGTCGAGTCGGGCCGGCCGACGCCGATCCGCACCCGCCAGAACTCGGCATCGCCAAACCCACGCTTGAGGCTCTTGAGGCCGTTGTGGCCGGCCAGCCCGCCGCCCTGGCGGACCTTGATCTCGCCGAACGGCAGGTCGATCTCGTCGTGGAGGACGACGACGCGATCAAGCGGCACCTTCAGCGAGCCGCGCGCCGGCCCGGCCGAGGTGCCGGATTCGTTCATGTAGGTGCGGGGCTGCAGCAGCGCCACCCGCGGCCCCCCCGGACGGGTCCGCCCTTCGGAGACCACCCCGTTGAACTTCTGCTTCGGCTTCGGCAGGTCCCAGCGCTCGGCCAGCTCGCTCGCGACCATGAAGCCGACGTTGTGACGGGTGCGCTCGTACTCGGGCCCGGGGTTGCCGAGCCCGACGATGAGGATGCGGTCGCCCTGCTCGCCGCCGTCGCGGCGGCGGAACAGCGACAGGGGCTACTCGCCCTCGCCCTCGCCGGAGTCGTCGCCGCCCTCGCCCTCGGCGCCCTCGCCCTCCTCGCCCTCGCCGACCAGCTCGGCCTCCTCCTCGACCTCGGTGGTGACTTCTTCGACGCGCGGCGGCGAGAGGGTGACGATCGTGACCTCCTCGAGGTCGTCGGCGACGAACTCGACCCCCTCGGGGGCGGTGACGACGGAGAGCTGCAGGGTGTCGTTGATCTCCATCGCAGAGACGTCGACGACGATGCTGTCGGGGATGTCGGTGGGCAGCGCTTCGACGGTGATCTCGCGGGTGACGTGCTCGAGCACGCCGCCGCCCTTGACGCCCGGCGCGGTTTCGGCGCCCTCCAGCTCGAGGGTCACCTCGGCCTGGATCTTCTCGTCGAGGCGGACCTGCTGCAGGTCGATGTGCTGGAGGCTGCCGCGCACGGGGTGCAGCTGTTCCTCCTTGATGACGACGGGGATCGCTTTGCCGCCGTCGATCTCGAGATCGAAGAGCGCGGCGCCCTCGCTGGTGATGTTGCGAACGTCCCTTTCGCTGACCTGGAAGGGCTCGGCCTCCGAGCCGCCCGAGTAGACGACGCCCGGAACGAGACCCTCGCGGCGCATGCGTCGCGAGTTGCGCGAGCCGAAGTCGGCGCGGGGTGCGGCTTTGAGGCAGGAACGTTTGCTCGCCATCGGACGGGAGAGGATAGAGAAATCGCCGCGGGGCGGGCTGTGGCACCCTTCGGACCCTGATGTCCGACGAATCGAAGATCCCCAAGGGCCGCGTCCGCCGCTCGGCCAAGCTGGGCTCGATCGTCGGCGTGCAGGGCGCCCGCTACGCCGGAACCAAGGCCGCCAACGTCGGCCGCGGCGAGGAGAAGGGCAAAGAGGCGCTCGAGCAGCGCCACCTGGAGACGGCGATGAAGATGGTCGGCGCCCTCGGCCAGATGAAGGGCGCGGCGATGAAGCTGGGGCAGTTCGCCTCCTTCATCGACACCGAGTTCATCCCCGAGGAGTACCGCGAGGTCTACCAGGAGCAGCTGGCAAAACTGCGCACCGACGCGCCGGCGATGCCCTGGGAGAAGGTCGTCAAGGTGCTGGAAGAGGAGTACGACGGCGAACCGCTGTCGGAGCTCTTCGCCGAGTTCGAGGAGGAGGCCTTCGCCGCCGCCTCGATCGGACAGGTTCACCGGGCCGAGCTGCTCGACGGCCGCGAGGTGGCGGTCAAGATCCAGTACCCCGGAATCGCCGAGGCGCTCGATGCCGACCTGCGCAATGCCGGCACGCTGGTCCGCCTGGCCCGGGCTCTGGCCCCCGGCCTCGACGCGAAGGCGATCGCCGAGGAGCTTCGCGAGCGGGTGATGGAGGAGCTCGACTACGAGTACGAGGCCCAGAACCAGCGCTCCTTCGCCCGCGCCTACCGCGAACACCCCTTCATCTACGTGCCGGAAGTCGTCACCCGGCTCTCCCGCCGTCGCGTGCTCGTCACCGAGCTGGTCAAGGGCCGCGGCTTCGAGGAGATCAAAGAGCTGCCGCACGAGGAGCGCAGCCGCTTCGGCGAGATCGTCTTCCGCGGCAGCTTCGGCTCGATCTACCACCTGCAGCACTTCAACGCCGACCCCCACCCAGGCAACTACATCCTCATGGACGACGGCCGCGTCGCCTTCCTCGACTTCGGGATGACGAAGAAGCTCGACCGCGAGCAGATCCTGCTCGAGCAGCGCGCCTTCGATGCGGCCTCGCGCAACGACCCGGAGGCGTTCCGCCAGGCGCTGCACGACCTCGGCTTCGTCAAAAAGCCCTCGAAGCTCGATGCCGAGCGCCTGCTCGAGCACATGCGCGTCGTCGGCGGCTGGTTCGTGATGGAGGACCGGGATCTGGAAATCAGCCCTCGGCGGGTGATGAAGATCATCGAGGCGACCAACGACCCACGCTCGGAGTACTTCGACCTGATGCGGCGCGAGTCGTTGCCGGCCGAGGAGTTGATGGGCCGGCGGATGGAAATCGGCGTCGTCGCCGTGCTCGGACAGCTGCGAGCGAAGCGCAACTGGCACCGGATCGCCCGCGAGTGGATCTATGCAGATCCGCCTGCAACCCCGCTCGGTGAGGAGGAGTGGGAGTACTTCGAGGAAAGAGGCGTCAAGCGGACGCCCGGTTTGGCCGAAGCGACCTGACGGCCGAGCGAGCACGAGGAGGAGCGATGAGCAGGATCAAACGCGGTTGGGGCCTGACGAAGAAAAGCTGGGGCCTGCTCAGGGAACACCCGGAGCTGATCCGCTTCCCGCTCTACGGCGCGGTGGCCACCACCCTGCTGGCGATCGTCACCCTCGGCCCCGGCCTCTACCTCTTCGAGGAGGACCAGCTGGCCGGCGCGATCCCGCTGATCGTGATCGGCGTCTACGTGCTCAGCTTCGTCGGCTTCTACTTCAGCGTCGGGCTCGCCGCCTGCGCCGACATGATCTTCCGCGGCCAGCAGGCGACGGTCAGCGACGGGCTGGCGGTCTCGCGCAGCCGCATCGGCCAGATCAGCGGCTGGGCCGCGGTCTCGGCGGCGATCAGCCTGGTGATGGGCCTGCTCGAAAACCAGGGCGGCGCGCTCGGCACGATCGCCGCGCGGCTGGTCGGCATGGCCTGGACCCTGGTCACCTTCCTGGCGGTGCCGGTGATCGCGATCGAGGGCACCGGCCCGTTCGAGACGATCAAGCGCTCCGGCTCGCTCTTCCGCGAGCGCTGGGGCCAGCAGATCACCGGCAACATCGCGATCGGCGCCGCGGTCTTCCTGCTCGGCGTGGTGCCGGCGGCGGCCCTGATCGTCGCCGGGATCGTGATCTGGTCCTCGGCCTCGTTCCTCGGCGCGCTGCTGGTCGTGATCGGCGCCTTGGTGCTGGCGATCGCGCTGCTCGTCTCCCGCGCCCTGAACGGAATCTTCGGCGTCGCCCTCTACCGCTACGCCCTCGACGGCGAGGTGGTCGGCGGCTTCAGCCAGGAGGACCTGGAGTCGGCGGTGAAGGTGAAAAAGGGGGGCCGCAACGCGCCGCCGACGGCGACGCCCGGAACTATCTGAGCTGCTGAAAGAGCCGCGGGTCGTTGGAAACGATGCCGTGGACGCCGGCGTCGACGAGCTTCTGCATCCGCGGCAGCTCGTCGACCGTCCAGGCGATCAGCTCGACCTCGGCGAGGTCGCAGATCCGCGCCAGCCGCGGCGTGACGAGCGGGTGGTAGACCCACATCGCCGCGACCCCGAACTGGGGCAGCTTCTGGGCCGCGAGACCGGGCAGCCGGGTCCGCATCCCGACCATCGCCGCCAGCATCGGGCCACGCGCCCAGCGCTTCCTCGTCCAGTCCTTGGTCACCCTGGGATAGGTCCAGCCGCGCCGCAGCGCCGGCTGCAGCTCGAGGATGCGCTTCAGCGTGTGCATCTCCATCGTCGAGATCATCGCCCGCTCGATCAGGCCGCGCTCCTGCAGCGCCTCGACCACCTCCTCCTCCCTGCCCGGCAGCTTGATGTCGAGGTCGATCTCGATCTCGTCCAGCGGCGGCTCGAGGAAGGCGTCGAGCGCCTCGGTCAGCTTCAGCGGCGTGCGCCGCTCGGCGTCCTCCCAGTCGTGGGCGACGACCAGCGGCGCCCGCTGCTCCAGCGGCAGGTGCGAGTCCGGCAGCCAGAGCACGTCCATCTCGATCATGTGGACGCCGGCCGCGGCGGCGGCGTGGAAGCTCTCGACCGTGTTGCCGGGCGCGATCAGGTCGGCCCCCTTGTGGCCGACCAGGCGCAGGCCTTCGCCGGGCACTAGAAGAGCTGGTTCTCGCCGGCGAAGATCTCGGAGACCGAGCCGTCGGTGAAGATGCTGCGGATCGAGTCGGCGAAGATGCCGGCGGTGGAGAGGACGGTGATGTTGTCCGGGGCGCCGGGGCGCAGCGGCAGCGTGTCGGTGACCACGATCCGCTCGATCCCGGAGCTTTCGAGGCGCTCGAAGGCGGGGCCGGAGAAGACGCCGTGGGTGGCGCAGGCGATCACCTTGGCGGCGCCCTCGTCGAGCACGGTCTGGGCGGCGGCGCAGAGGGTGCCGGCGGTGTCGATCATGTCGTCGACGAGGACCGCGGTCCTGCCCTTGACGTCGCCGACCACGTAGCCGATCTCGGCCACCTGCTGGGCGGGGCGCTCCTTCTCCATCACCGCCCAGTGGGTGCCGATCCGGCGGGCGAAGTTACGCGCGGTCTTGACCCGGCCGGCGTCCGGGGAGACGATCACCAGCTCGTCCTTCAGTTCCTGGTCGATGAACCACTGGGTCAGCATCGGCATCGCGGTCATGTGGTCGACCGGGACGTGGAAGAAGCCCTGCACCTGACCGGCGTGAAGGTCCATGGTGAGGACGCGGTCGACGCCGACGCCCTCCAGGCACTTGGCGACGATCCGGGCGGAGATCGGCTCGCGCGGGGCCGACTTCTTGTCCTGGCGGGCGTAGCCATACCAGGGGAGGACGGCGATGATCCGGTGGGCGGAGGCCCCCTGGGCAGCGTCGATCATCGTCAACAGCTCCATCAGCGCGTCGTTGGGGGTCATCCCTTCCTGCTCGTTGGCGCAGGTCGACTGCACGAGGAAGACGTCGGCGCCGCGGATCGACTCCCCGTAGCGGCAGTAGACCTCGCCGTTGGCGAAGGTCTTCAGGGTCACCTCGCCGACGTCGACGCCGAGCTTGCCGGCGACTTTGGCGGCCAGGTCCATCGAACAACGGCCGCCGAAGACCATCATCCGTTTCGTGTAGTCGTGGTCGATGGCGGTGCCCACCTGCGGACGCTCCTCGATCATGCTCACGCGTTGTCGTCCTCTCGCATTTCGGCCGCCTTGCGAGCGGCATATCCGTCGATATTCCGTTGCGCGTTCTCGCTGACGGCCAGTGCCCCGTCGGGCACGTCGTCCTTGATCACTGCGCCAGCGCCAGTGTAGGCGGAGTCGCCGACTTCTACCGGTGCGATCAGCATCGTGTCAACGCCAATCCGCACATCCCGGCCGATGACGGTGCGGTTCTTGCGGAATCCGTCGTAGTTGGCCGTGATCGTGCCGGCGCCGAGGTTGCTGCCGGGCCCGATGTCAGCGTCGCCGACGTAGGAGAGGTGGGGGACCTTGGTCCCCTCCCCCACCTGGGAGTTCTTGATCTCGACGAAGGTACCGGCCTTGGCGCCGTCCTCGAGCACCGCGCCGGGGCGCAGGTAGGCGAAGGGGCCGACCGAGCAGCCGGCGCGCACGTCGCACTCGACCAGGTAGGAGTGCAGGACCTGGGAGCCGGCGCCGACCGAGCAGTCGATCAGGGTGCTGAGCGGGCCGACCGTCGCGCCCTCGGCAATCGTCGTCTGACCCCGCAGGGTCGTCCCGGGCTCGATCCTCGCGTCGGCGGCGATCTCGACCCCGGCGTCGATCCAGGTCGAGGCCGGGTCGGCGACGGTGACGCCGGCCAGCATGTGGGCGTCGAGCAGGCGCCGGCGGGCCTCGGCCTCGACCGCGGCGAGGTCGCGGCGGTCGTTGATCCCCATCGTCACCGCGAAGTCGTCGGCCTCATGGGCCTGGACGGTATGGCCCGCTTCCCGCAGGGCTGGGAGGACGTCGGGCAGGTAGTACTCGCCCTGGGCGTTGTCGTTCGAGAGCGTCTTGAGGGCCGCGGCGAGGGGGGCGGCGTCGAAGGCGTAGGTGCCGGCGTTGATCTCGCGGATCGCCAGCTGCGCGGCATCGGCATCGCCGGCGGCTTTGGCCTCGACCACACGCTCGACCGCGCCGGAGGCGTCGCGGACCACGCGGCCGTAGGAGCCTGGGTCGTCGAGCTCGATCGTCATCAGGGTCGCGGCGGCACCGGAGGAAGCGTGGGCGTCGAGGAAGGCGGAGATCACCTCGGCCGAGATCAGGGGGTGATCGCCGGAGAGGACCAGGACAGTCTCGCTTTCCTCGATCAGCGGCAGGGCGGCGCGGATCGCGCCGCCGGTGCCGTCGGGCTGCGGCTGCTCGACCGTCTCGACGTCATCTGGCAAACCGGCGGAGATGTCGCGACCAGGCGAGACGATAGCCGCCACCCTGCTGGCACCCGCCTGGCGCGCAGCGAGGATCGGCCAGGCCACCATCGGGCGCCCGCAGACGGGGTGCAGCATCTTCGGCGTCGACGAGCGCATCCGGGTGCCCTCGCCCGCCGCCATGACCAAAACCAGAGGCGAACTCACCCGGAGATCGTATTCCGAACTGCCCTATCTGAAGGACAAAGCCAGCTGGCGCACAAGACCTGTCGGACGAAGCGCTCGGCCGGCGGGACCCGTCTCCAGCTGATGGGGGGCACCTGCGCTGGATGCTCGGTACCCCCCACACTGGAGCCACCCACCGGGAGGAGCGTCCCCGCGGGACGAGGTTGAGCCGTCAGCCAGACCGGTTGCTCCGGGGGGGTGGCGCCGAATGGGGGGACCATCCCGAGCAACTACTGCAGCGCAGGGATGGTGGGACCCATTCGGTGACAGGACCCGCCCGGCCAGCAGGCTTGGTCTAGCTGGAAAAGCTGGGGGTGGCTCAAGCGCGGCGGGCTAGGTCTTTGCCCAGCAAGGCGACGCTGACGAGGGTCCAGCCGGCGAAGATCAGGTCTATTCCTACGAGGAGGCCGATTGCCCAGTCGGCGCTGCTGGGGAACTCGACGAGGATGAGGATTCCTATTAGGAGGCCGGCGATGCCGCTGAGTCCCATCAGGCCGGCGTTCGGCTCGCCGCGGGCGATGAAGGCGATCACCGTTCGGGTCAGGCCCATGAAGAGAAAGTAGACGCCGAGCACGAAGGTCAGGGTCAGGGTGCCGTTGTGCGGTTCGACGATCAGCCAGAGGCCGACGATCACGGTCAGCACCGCCCACAGCATCCGCAGCGCCAGCGTCCCGACCGAGTGGGCGGAGAAGGCGGCGGCGACGAGCACCGTGCCGACGATCAGCAGGAGCCAGCCGATGAAGATCGCCGTCCCCACCGCGGCCACGGCGGGAACCAGGATCGCGATGCAGCCGAGCGCGAGCGCCGCGACGCCGACGAACATCAGCGCCTTCCAGCTGCGGCTCAGTCCCTCGCGAACTTCCGGGTCAAGCGAAGCTCCTCCGATCTCCATGCGGGGAACCTAAGAGACGTTTCGGACGATTAAGAAAGTCAGAGGGCAGTTGAGCACCTATACGGTGCCGAATTGACCTTTCGATTTCGGCGCCGCTACGCTCGACCCACGATCCGGGGTGGTGTAGTCGGTAGCACGCCTGGTTTTGGTCCAGGAAGCAGGGGTTCAAGTCCTCTCCCCGGAACTCCCCTACTCTTCGGCTGAGCGGACCACCTTGCCGCCCTTGGCTCCGGGCTCCAGCGCCGGCCCGCGCGGCGAGGCGATGCCGAGGACGCGCATCGCCTTCAGGCCCAGACCCAGCTTCTCCCGGCCCTCGGTGGCGCTGACGTCGTGGCCGCAGAGGTCGCGGACGCGCTCCAGGCGGTAGCGGATCGTGTGGCGGTGGGTAAAGAGCTGTTTGGCGGTGGCGGCGACGTTGCCGTCGTTGTCGAGGTAGGCCTCGACGGTCGCGACCAGCTCGGTCTCGTACTGCTCGTCGTAGGTGACCAGGGGCTCGACCGTCTCGGCGTAGAAGCGTTCGAGCTCGGCCGGGTCCTCGCTCATCGCCGGCAGCAGCAGGCGGTAGGCGCCGGTGTCCTCGAAGGCGAGGGAGGGGCGCCCCTCCGCCTCGCCGACGTTGACCGCCAGCTGCGCCTCGCTGCCGGCGCGGTAGAGGTCAACCGGGTCGGCGGCGCGGCGGCTGCGGCCGACGGTCAGGTGGAAGCCGGAAAGGCTGTCGTCGAGCTCGCGCAAGAGGCCCGCCGCGGCCCGCGCCAGCCGCTCGTCGTCCTCGGCCGGGACGATCGCGGCGATCTCCGCCGCCGCCTCTCCCCCGTCGCTGGCGGCCAGCGAGCCGGGGGCAAGGGCGCGCAAAGCCCGCTGCGCCAGGACCAGGACCCGCTCGCGCCACTCGCCGGTCTGCGCCGCCCGGGGCGCCGCTCGCAGCACCACCACGCCGGCGCCGCGGTCGAGGTCGGCGCCCAGCTCCGAGGCCTGGGCGACGATGTCGCGGCGATCGGTCACTTCGCGCCGCAGCACCGCCCGCACGAAGGAGCCGGCCGCCTCCTCGCTCTCCCACTCGGGCGAGCGCGAGCGCTCCAGCTCCAGCGCCAGCAGCGTCGCCACCATCCTCGCGATCACCGGGTCCGGGGCCTCCTTGGCCCGGTAGCGCAGCTCACCGACCACGGTGTCGGCGACCCGCAGCTCGACCGCGGTCACGCCCTCGCCGCCGGAGAGGAGCTTCTGCTCCTGGTCGGAGGAGGCCCCCGCAACGGCGAGGACCGCGCTGGAGCGATCGATCAGGGCGACGCTGGCGTCGAGCAGCCGGGCCGCCGCGCGAGCGACCGCGGGCAGGCCGGCGCCGGACTCGACCGCTTCGGAAAGCGCGTCGAGCAGCCCCGCACGCTCGGTGCTCGTAGAGCCAGGCATCGGGCCATTATCCCGACGCGGCGCTGGATCTAGATCTGATTGACGAAGTCTGAGATGTCGGTGTAGTAGTAGACGACGGCCAACCCGATCAGGATGCCGCCGACTACCAGGGCCGCGAGGACGAAGAGCGAGAGGAAGCCGGCCGCCGCCTTCTCCCAGAGCCGGCCGTAGGAACTCAGCGCCGGGACCAGGATCAGGGTCACGAAGATCGCCAGGCAGATCACACCGGCCGCCGCGTAGAGCACGTATTGATGACCGAGGTCGGTCAGGGCAAGAACAGTCACTGCTCTGGATTTTGGCGCACTTGCGAGACGACCAGCCCGACGAGGGCGCAGAGCGAGAAGGCCGCCGCGCCCAGCGCCCAGCCGGCGTTGACGTCGGAGAGGTAGTGGATGTCGAGATAGACCCGCGAGAGCCCGACCAGGGCAGTCAGCACGATGCCGGTGACGACCACCGCGGTGGCGCGGGCCATCCCCGGCCGCAGCCGCAGGACGATCGTCACCGCCAGCCAGAGGTAGATGACCGAGTGGGCGGCGTGGCCGCTGGGGAACGACGAGCCGGAGCTGGAGACGAGCGGGTCGGCCGGGCGCGGCCGGTCGACCGCGTCCTTGAGCTCCCAGATCCCGACCTGGGTGATCGTCATCCCCGCCAGCAGGACCCAGAACTCGACCCAGCGCCGGCGCCAGGCGAGCAGCGCCGCGCCGACCACGGCCAGCGCCCAGGTCAGGCCGCCGGAGCCGAAGAAGGTGACGATCCTGGCGAGGCTGGTGAGAAAGCCGGTCTGAAGCCATTCGACGACTTCGATCGCGGTTTCGTCGCCCGGCGTCGGCCCGGCGTCGCCGCTGACGATCACCGTGTAGGCAACCAGCACGAAGATCGAGACCGCCAGGGCCGCCATCAGCGAGGTGAATTCGAGGCCAAAGGTGCCGCCCGGCGTCACCCGGTCCCAGAGGAAGCGGATCTCCTGCCGGCGGGCGAGCTCGACCATCCAGGCGGTAAGGCGGTGCTCCTCCATCCAGCGCACGACCCGGTCGCGGTTCGCCTCGACTTTGAGGAAGCGGACGAGGTAGACGGTGCCGATCACCAGCGCGATCAGCGTCGCCAGCGCGAAGGCGCCGCGGGCGGCGTAGTGGCCGGCGGTCTCGATGCTGCGACTGAAGAAGTAGCCGACGAGGATGTGCAGCGAGGCCCAGAGCCCGGTGCCGAGGATGCTGTAGGGGACGAAGCCGCGGTAGCTCATCCGCGAGCTGCCGGCGATGAACGGCGCGAGGGCGCGGACCAGGCTGATCCAGCGGCCGATGAAGATCGTCTTGCCGCCGTGGCGGCTGAAGTAGTCCTCGACTTTTTCGAAGCGCTCGTGGCTGATCCCCACCCGGCCGCCGTGTTTGAAGACGAACTCGCGGCCGAGGCGGCGCCCGAGGAAGAAGCTGAAGGTGTCCCCGAGCCAGGCGGCGAACCAGGCGATCGCGATCAGCACGTAGACGTCGATCGCCCCCTGCCCGGCGACGGCGCCGCCGAGCAGCATCGTCGTCTCCCCCGGCACGACGAGGCCGATCCCGGCGCCGGTCTCGGCGAAGGCGAAGAAGCCGACCAGCAGGTAGGTCCAGGCGCCGAGCGTCTCCGAGATCTCTTCCAGCAGCTTCTGCAGGTCGAGGTGGCCGAGCTGGCGGCTGATGAAGTAGTAGACGAGGGCGACGACCACGACCGCGGCGCCGATCAGCAGGCGTTTGCGGGTGCTCGTCCCCTCTCCCTCCCCCGGCAGCTTCATGGCGTCAGTCTCGCGCGCCCGGCGGCGCAGACGATCGCTTCCCCGGCGGGGAGGCGCTCCGCCGCGGCCTCGGCGGCTGCCAGGTCCGGGAAGAGCCCGACCGCGGTCGGGCCGGAGCCACTGAGGATCGCCAGCGGGGCGGCGGCGTCGCGCAGCGCGTCGAGCGCCTCGCCGACGTCCGGGCGCAGCGAGCGGGCCGCCGGCTCGAGGTCGTTGACCAGCAGCTCGGGATAGTCGAGCGGCGAGGAGCCCGCCCCGGCCGCTTGCCGCAGCTGTCCGGCCAGCTCCTCCAGCTCCGCCGCCGGGCGGCCGAGGCCGAGCCGGTCGCACTCGGCGAAAACCGCTGCGGTGCTGAGCCCGCCGCCGCCGGGCAGCAGCACCGCGGCGTGCTCGGCCGGCTCGGGCAGCAGCTCGACCAGCTCGCCGGCCCCTCGAACGAGCGCCAGCGAGGGACGCAGCTGCGAGGGAACGTCGGCGCCGAGCTCGGCCGCCAGCTGCGGCAGGCCGGCGACCTCGCCGGCGGCAAGGCGCAGGATCGCGGCGGCGTCGCCGCTCCCCCCGCCGAGCCCGGCCGCGACCGGCACCTTCTTCTCGATCTCGACCCGCAGCGGCTCGCGCTCCCAACCGCGCTGGCGCAAACCGGCCAATGCCTTCGTCGCCAAGTTCTCTCCCTCCACCCCCGGGCAGAGGACCTCGTCCTCCGACGCCGGCGAGACCTCGATCAGGTCGGCCAGCTCCAGCGGCTCAAACAGCGAGCAGAGCTCGTGCAGGCCGTCCTCGCAGGTCGGCCCCAGGTACAGGCAGAGGTTGAGCTTGGCCGGGGCGCGGAGCAGCATCAGTCGCGCAGCTTGGCGGAGAGGGCCGCGAATTGCTCCGGTGCCAGCGCCTCGGCGCGGGCGTCCTCGGGCAGCCCGAGCTCGGCCAGCGCCGCCCTGGTCGCCTCGCGGCCGCCGGGCGCGGCGTGCTCGAGCGAGCGGGCCAGCGACTTGCGCCGGTGGGCAAAGGCGGCGCGGATCAGCTGCCGGGTCTCGGCGTCGGCGCCGGGGCCGGTCCGCCGTAGGCGCAGGATCGCCGAGTCGACACGCGGCCGCGGCTTGAAAACGGCCGGGTCGACGGCGCGCAGCAGCTCGACCTCGCATGCCAGCTGGACGACCGCACTCGGCGACCCGTAGGTGCGGTTGCCGGGAGCCGCGCGCAGCCGGTCGGCGATCTCGCGCTGGACCATCACCGTCCAGCGCTCGAGCGGCGGCAGCAACTCGATCGTGCGCAGGAGCAGCGGCGTCGCCACCGAGTAGGGCAGGTTGGCGACCATCGCCGTCGGCGCCGGGTCGAACGAGGCGAGGTCGAGCTTCATCGCGTCGCCCCAGTGCAGCTCGACGTTGGGCAGCGCCGCGATCGGCGCCAGCGCGTCCTCCAGCCCGCGATCGATCTCGACCGTGTGCAGGTGCGCGGCGGCGGCCGCCAGCCGCTCGCTCAGGACGCCTTCCCCCGCCCCGACCTCCAGCACCACCTCCCCGGGGTCCAGCTCGGCGTCGCGGACGATCGCGTCGAGCAGGTTGGGGTCGGCGAGGAAGTTCTGCCCGAGCCGGACCATTAGACCATCTCACTACCAGCCGAACAGCGCCCGGGCGTTGGCCTCCACCGTGCGCTCCAGCTCCTCGTAGGAGACCTCGCGCGCGGCGGCGATCTCGCGCGCGGTCTCGACCACGAAGGCGGGCTGGTTGCGCTTGCCGCGCATCGGCTGCGGCGCCAGGTATGGGGCGTCGGTCTCGACCAGGATGCGCTCGGCGGGCACCTTCGCCGCCGCGAACAGCAGCTCCTTGGCGCTCGGGTAGGTGGCGTTGCCGGCGAACGAGCAGTACCAGCCGCGCTCGGCCGCGTCGCCGACCCGGTGCGGGGCCGAGAAGCAGTGGAGGATCACCGGCGCGTCGTCGGCCTTGGCGTCGAGGGTGTCGAAGATCTCGTCGGTGGCGCTCGTCTCGCCCTCGGGGTCGCGGGCGTGGATCACGATCGGCAGGCCCAGCTCGCGGGCGATCTCGATCTGCGCCGCGAAGGCGCGCCGCTGGTCCTCCGGCGCGGCGCTGTCGCGGTAGAAGTCGAGCCCGGTCTCGCCGATCGCCCGCACCTTCTGGTGAGCGCCGAGACGCCGGATTTCCGCTTCGGCCTCGGCGTCGAAGCCGCCGGCGTCGTTCGGGTGCCTCCCAACCGCGGCGAAGACCGCCTCGTGGCGCTCCGCGCTCGCCACCGCGACCGGGTTCGACTCCGGTCCCATCCCGATCGTCAGCATCCGCGTCACCCCCGCCGTGGCGGCCGCGGCGACCAGCTCCTCCTCGCTCCCGTCGCAGAGCATCAGGTGGGTGTGGGAGTCGATCATCGGAGCGGTCAGCCTATCCTTCGCCCGATGCCGGACCCCGCCGACTACTACCGCGAGATCTACCTCCGTGGCCTCGACGGCGAGACGCCGGCGATCCCGGTCCCGGTAAGCGATCTCGAGGCGAAGGCGATGGCGGCGATGGACCCCAAAGCCGCCAATTACGTCTGGGCCGGCGCCGGGACCGAGGACACGCTCGACGCCAACGTCGAGGCCTTTCGCCGCCACCGGATCGTGCCGCGGATGCTGCGCGACGTCTCCCAGCGCGACCTCTCCATCAACGTGCTCGGCACGGCGATGCCGGCGCCGCTGCTGCTCGCCCCGATCGGGGTGCAGGCGGTTGTCCACCCGGACGGCGAGCTGGCCACCGCCCGCGCCGCCGCCGCGGTCGGGGCGCCGATGATCGTCAGCACCGCCTCCCACTTCAGCCTCGAGGAGGTCGCCGAGGCGGGCGGCGACGCTCCGCGCTGGTTCCAGCTCTACTGGCCCAACGACCCCGAGCTGGCGCGCAGCTTCGTCGAGCGGGCCGAGCGGGCCGGCTACGGCGCCATCGTCCTCACCGTCGACACCTTCATCCCGGGCTGGAAGCCGCGCGACCTGCAACAGGCCTGGCTGCCGTTCCTCAACGGCATGGGCGTCGCCAACTACTTCCAGGACCCGGTCTTCCGCGGCGCGCTCGCGAAGCCGCCGGAGGAGGACGTCGGCGCCGCCACCGGCCACTTCCTCGGCGTACAGGCGAACCCGGCGCTGAGCTGGGACGACCTGGCGCAGCTGCGCGAGATGACCTCGCTGCCGATCGTCGTCAAGGGGATCCAGCACGCCGACGACGCCCGCGAGGCGGTCAGCCGCGGGGTCGACGGGATCGTCGTCTCCAACCACGGCGGCCGCCAGGTCGACGGCGCGATCGCCTCGCTCGACGCGCTGCCGGCGATCGCCGCGGCGGCCGGCGACGACCTCGCAGTCCTCTTCGACAGCGGCATCCGGGGAGGCGCCGACACCCTCAAGGCACTGGCCCTCGGCGCCGACGCCGTCTGCCTCGGCCGCCCCTACGTCTGGGGCCTGGCGCTCGAGGGCCAGGCCGGGGTCGAAGCGGTGCTGAAGATGGTCCTCGCCGAGCTCGACCTGACGATGGCGCTCTGCGGCCTGACCCGGCCCGAGGAGATCGGGCCGGGCCTGCTCGCATAGCGGTGTTCCTTATCCGCCTATGACGCGGAAAAGGCGCACCGCTGTCGCTCAGAGCTCGCGCCGCGACATCGCCTCGACCCGCTTACCGGCGGCGTCGCCGAGCTCGACCAGGTCGAGCAGCTCGCGGCGCTCCGCCTCACCGCCGGCGGAGCCGACCAGGCGCTGGTGGAGGCGCAGCAGCTCGTCGGCGGTGCACCAGCCGGGGAAGCGGAAGAGCTCCGCCAGGTAGCCGAGCGCGGCGCGCGCCTCCGGCGAGCCCGCCGGCCGGCCCAGCACCTCGACCCCGCCTCCGCTGGGCCGAACCAGGCCGCAGGCGATCTTCGTCAGCGTCGACTTGCCGGCGCCGTTCGGCCCCAGCAGCCCGACGAGCTGGCCGGCCTCCACCTCCAGGTCGACGCCGGCGAGCGCCTCCTGCTTCCCGTAGCGCTTGTGCAGCTCCCGGACGGCGAGGACCGGCCCGGCCATCAGGCCGGGGGCTCGATCTTCGGGAAGAGCGCCGGGGTGCGTTCGACCGGCTGGCCGCCGGGACGAGAGCCGAGCTCGGCGAGCGCCCGCCCCTCTTCGCCCAGCGCCCCCAGCAGCGTCTCGCTGGTCTGCGGCAGGTAGGGGACGAGCAGCAGCGTCGTCACCCGCAGTCCCTCGACCAGGTTGTAGAGGACTTCGTCGAGCCGCTCGGGGTCGGCCTCGTCTTTGGCCAGGACCCACGGCTGGGATTCCTCGACGTAGCGGTTGAGGCGCCGGACCAGGACCCAGGCGACGTCGAGCGCCTGGCTCAGCTCGGCCCGGTCGAGCAGCTCGCTGAAGCGCGCGACCGCGCCTTCGAAGTCCTCGGCCAGGGTCGCGTCGACCTGGGCCGCCGGGACGGTGCCGTCGCGGTAGCGGTCGACCATCGCCAGCACCCGGCTGGCGAGGTTGCCGTAGTCGTTGGCGAGCTCGGTCTCGTAGCGCTGCTCGAACCCGGCGGTGGAGATCGAGCCGTCCTGGCCGAAGCTGACCTCGCGGAAGAGGTAGAAGCGCAGCGCGTCGGCGCCGAAGCGCTCGATCACCTCGAAGGGGTCGAGCACGTTGCCGAGGCTCTTCGACATCTTTTTCTCGCCCAACAGCAGGAAGCCGTGGATCACCATCCGCTTCGGCGGCTCCAGGTCGGCGGCCCAGAGCAGCGCCGGCCAGATCACCGCGTGGAACTTGAGGATGTCCTTGGCCATAACGTGCAGGTCGGCGGGCCAGTAGCGGTCGGTCAGGTCCTCCCCGTCGCGGGCGAAGGTCAACGCGGTGACGTAGTTGAGGAGGGCGTCGAACCAGACGTACATCCGCTGCTCGGGGTCCCAGGGCAGGCGCAGTCCCCACTTCAGGTTGGGGCGCGAGAGCGAAACGTCTTCGAGGCCCTGCTTGATGAACGAGAGCGCCTCGTTGCGACGGAAGTCGGGGACGACGAAGTCCGGCCGCTCCTCGTAAAGGCCTTCCAGCTGCGCCTGAAAAGCGGAGAGCTTGAAGAACCAGTTGTCCTCCTTTTCCCGCTCCAGCGGAATCTCATGAATCGGGCACGTATTGCCGGGGCCCAGCTCCCGCTCCGTTTTGAAGTCGGCGCAGCGAGGGCAGTACCAGCCCTCATAAGTCCCTTTGGTCACCCAGCCGTTGTCGTAGACCCGCTGGATGATCTCCGCGACCTGAGCCTCATGCCGCGGATCGCTCGTGCGAATGAAGAAGTCATTCGTGGCGCCGATGATCGGCATCAAGCCCTCGAACTTCGCCGCGTTCGTATCGGCCAGCTCCTGCGGCGTCACCCCGGCCTTCTTGGCCGCATTCTCAACCGGCTCCCCATGCTCATCGGTCCCGGTCAGGAAGAAAACGTCATCGCCACGCTGGCGGTGGTGCCGCGCGAGGATGTCCGCAGCCATCGTCGAGTACGCGTGCCCCAGGTGGGGCTCGGCGTTGACGTAATAGATAGGGGTGGTGACGTAGAAGCTCACGAGCGGGTGAGCCTAGAGGACGCCCATCCCCCGGCGCCTGAGCCGAGGGACGGGCGCCCGCGCTACGGAAGGACCGTGAAGGCCTTCTTTGCCGGCTTGGACTTCTTGCCGGCCCCGTTGATCACCTGAACCTTGAGCGTGTGCTTGCCCGGGTCCAGCTCGGGGGTCTTGTACTTCTTGCCCTTCTTGCTGTTCTTGCCGCACCCCTTGAACTTGCCGTTGTCGAGCTTGCAGCGGAACCGGGCCGGCAGCTGAGCTGACTTCAGCCGGAAGACAGGCCGAGCGGAGCTGGTCTGGCTCGGCCCCTTGATCTTGGCCGGTTTCGGTTTCGCCGCGAGGATCGTGATCTCGACCGGAGCGCCAACCGTCCCGCCCGCCGTCGGGCTCGAGAGGGCGACGCTGAATTTCCGGTTCTTGCCGGCTTTCGGGTTGCCCTTGATCGTCACCGCGACAGATCCGGTGCTGGCGTTGTTGGCGAAACCGAGCGTCCCTGCCGCGGCAAGAAAGTCGGTACCAGCTTTGGCCGAACCGGCGGCGGTCGCGAAGTTGACGCTGGCGGCGCCTTTGATCCGTGGCCCGCGGACGACGCCCAGGGTGAGGGTCTGTTTTTTCGCCGCGACTTTGATCGGGCCAGTGGCGAATTCGAAGGCCAGGGGGCAGTACCACGCAAGGCCGTCGGCGCCGATCGGGACTCCGCCTTTGTTGCTCAGCAGACCGCTTGCGAGATCGACCGTGACCAGATTGGCCGGCGGGTCGCCGTAGTTGTTCACGGTGGCGTAGAGGGTCGTGCGACTGCAGTCGAAGCTGGCCGCACTGATCGAACTTTCGTTTTCGTCGATCGGGGTCACCCGGCCACGTGCGGTAGGAACGCCGGTGGCCGTATCGACCGTCCAGTAGGTGCCTTCGTCGTTGGGAGGAACCTCCCCCTCGCCTTCACCGAGCAGCCAGAAGGTGTCGTTGATGTCGAAGTCGCTGCCGCTTCCGTAAGTGCTGATTCCGGCGTCACCGATTTTCGTCACCGTGGCAGCCAGCTTGTCGATGGAGACTAGATTGTCCTCGGGCTCGTCCCACCAGCCGAAGAGCTGGCCGATGGAGTTGAAGGCGATATCGGCGATTTTTTGTTCTTTCCCGAAGGTCCCAATTTGAGTGGCTGCGCCCGTCGCCGGATTGATCGTCAGGAGCGCGAGCGGGGTGCCCGGGCTTTTGAAGTTGGATACGGCGTAGAGGACGCCAGTGGTCGGGTCTTGAGCCATCCCGGTTATCGCGTAGCCGGTATTACCAACCGAGGAAGCGGCGCCGGTCGCGGGGTTCAGGCTCCAGAGGTTTGAGGGCGGTGGCGTGACTTTCGAGTCACCGACTCCCCCGGTGGTCAGAAAAAGGCTCGGCGCCGGCAGGGCAGCTGCCGAGCTGGCCATTGCCAGCGAGAGAAGGAGCGCCGTCAGACCTACCAGGACGCGAATTGACAGAAGCTTTGGGATGAAACGCTGAGGCTGAGACATAAGCCCCACCCTATGCAAATCACGCCCGATTGAACAAGGGGTTTCTCAGCGTCGCGCCTCGCGCCCCGTCAGCGCCTTGTAGAGATCGTTCGCCCGCGTTCCCGTCAGCGCCGCGACGACGCTCGCGGCCGCTCGCGGCCTCGCCCCGGACTGAACCAGGTGGCGCAAAGCGTCGACCGCGAAGCCGACGTCTTTGTCGTGCTCGCTGGAGGCGGCTGGACCGATGACGAGGACGATCTCGCCTTTGGTGTCGCTGCGGAAGCGGCGGGCTAGTTCGGCGAGGGAGCCGCGGGCGACCTCCTCGTGGACCTTGGTCAGCTCGCGGCAGACGGCGGCCTCGCGGTCGGGGGCCAGGGAGGCGAGGGCGGCGAGGGACTCGCCGACGCGCCGCGGCGACTCGAAGGCGACGACGGTCTCGGCCGAGCGCAGGACCCGCTCCATCTCCCCCGCCCGCCTGGGCATGAAGCCCTCGAAGCGCCATTTGTCGGTCGGCAGGCCGGAGGCGACCAGGGCTACCGGCACCACCGACGGTCCCGGCAGCACCGTCACCTCCAGCGCCCGGTCGATGCAGCGGCGGATCAGCTTGTAGCCGGGGTCCGAGATCGCCGGCATCCCCGCGTCGGAAACGAGGGCGACGATGTCGCCGCGTTCGATCCGCTGCGAGAGCTCCACCGCGCGCGCCGCTTCGTTGCCCTCATGGAAGGAGACGAGGCGGGGATGGGGTCTGATCCGCAGCTTGTCGAGCAGCCCGCCGGTGCGGCGGGTGTCCTCGCAGGCGATGAAGTCGGCGCTGACCAGCGCCTCACGCACGCGCGGCGTGACGTCGTCGAGGTTGCCGATCGGGGTGGGGCAGACGAAGAGCGCGCCGGGCATCAGCTCGCGACCTTGGCGAGTTCGTCGCGCGCCATCGCCGCGGCGCCGATCATCCCGGCGTCGTTGCCGAGCGTCGCCTCGAGGATCGGCGTCTCGTTCATCGGCCGTAGGGCTCTTTCGCGCACTTCGCGCCGGGCCGGCTCCAGCAGCAGGTCGCCGGCCGCGATCACCCCACCGCCGACGACGATCGCGTTGGGCTGGAAGATGTTGGCGAGGCTGGAGCAGGCGACCCCGAGCCGGCCGCCGATCAGGTCGAAGATTTCGGTCGCGAGTTCGTCGCCGGCGAGCGCCGCCTCGGTGACGACCCTGCCATCGACCTCGCCGCCTTCGGCGAGCACCTTGCCCAGCGCCGAGTCCGGCGAGCTTTCCGCCGCCGCCCGCCCCTCGCGGCCGAGCGCAGTCCCCGAGGCGAGCGCCTCGACGCAGCCGTGGTTGGGGCAGTTGCCCTGGCAGGGCGGCCCGTCGGCCTGGATCACGACGTGGCCGAGCTCGGCGCCCGCCCCGGTCGAGCCGCGGTAGATCTCGCCGTTGAGGACCAGGCCGCCGCCGATCCCGGTCCCCACCGTCAGCATCACCATGTGCGGCATCCCGCGGGCGGCGCCGTAGAGGTACTCGGCGTAGGCGGCGACGTTGCCGTCGTTGTCGACGAAGACCGGCAGGCCGACCCGCTCGCTGACGATGTCGCGGATCGCCAGGTCGGCGAGCGGCAGGTTGACCGCCGAGACCGCGATGCCGTCGTCGTGGTCGATCGTCGCCGGGATCCCCAGCCCGACCGCCTCGACGCCGGGGCGCGCGTCGCGCGCCTCCCTCACCTCGCGGACCAGCAGCTCGACCAGCTCGTCCTCGGTCTGGCCGGTGGAAGCCTCGCGCTGTTCGTAGAGGGGATCGGTGCCGGCCTCGGAAAGAACCCCGATGAGCATCTTCGTGCCCCCGAGATCGACCCCGATCGTCTCGCCGCCGCTCACGAGCGGCAGGAGGCTGGGAGGCGGATGACCGAGTACATCGCCATGATTTCTAGCCTTTCATGACCCCTGACGGCGAGCAGCGGCCCACCGAGCCGCCCAAATCCGAGCCCGAGTACAAGGTCTACCGCTCCCGCAAGGGCCTGTTTTCGCGCCTGAAAGGCGCGGATATGTCATCCCTGCGCGACCGTGCAAGGTTGCCTTCACGCAAGCCGCGAAGGGACCGCGAGCCGCGCCGGCCGGGCTCGCCGCGGTCGCCGTTCAACGTCAAGCGCCTGTTCAAATGGATCGGGCTGGCCGCCCTCGGCTGGATCCTGATCAGCTTCGTCGCCTTCGGCATCTCCGCCCAGCTGCAGTCCTTCAAGCTCTCCGGCGAAGCTCGCGACGCCCTGCACGGCAACCCGTTCCTGCTCTTCCAGCCGCAGACGATCCTCGTCCTCGGCACCGACGCCCGCCCGCCCGGCAGCGGCGACGGCAACACCTCCGAGGAGTGCTTCGAGCAGCAGTCGAAGGGCGAGAAGCCGCACGACCCTTGCTTCGAGGGCGAATTCCGCGCCGACACGCTGATGCTGATCCACGCCGGCGCCGGCAAGTTCCGCAAACTCTCGATCCCCCGCGACGCCTTCGCCGAGATCCCCGGCCAGGCGCCGCAGAAGATCAACGGCGCCTTCGCCTTCGGCGGCGCCGCCCTGCAGATCAAGACGATCGAGCAGTTCCTCGGGATCGAGATCGACCACGTCGCGATCGTCGACTTCACCGGCTTCGAAGACCTGATCGACGCCGTCGGCGGAGTCAAGGTCGACGTCCCGGTCAAGCTCTGCGCCGACATCTCCGGCGGCGCCGGCGGCGGCCAGGGCGGTTCGTCGATCCGCCTGCACAAGGGCGAGAACACCCTCAACGGCGAAAAGGCGCTGGCCTACTCGCGAGTCCGCCACGTCAGCGAATGCCCCGGACCCGGCAAGAGCGTCTACTCGCTCGGCGGCTACGACGACCTCGACCGCGAGCGCGCCCAGCAGGAAGTGATCAACGGGATCAAGGAGCGCCTCACCGACCCGCTGCGCATCCCCTACAACTTCATCCACGGCCCGATCATCGGCTGGGACGCGCCGAAAGCGTTCGTCAGCGACATGGGCTTCTTCACGATGCCGCAGCTGGTCCTCGCCGCCGGGATCGGCGGCAGCGCCCCGGCCGAAGTCCTCTGCGGCACCGAACCGACCGAATGCGGCCCCGGCCCCGAAGGCTCGATCGAAGTGCCCGAGTCGGTCCGCCAGAAGGCCGTCAACAGGCTGCTGAACGACTAGACCCCTGCATCGTTTCCAGACTTTTCCTCGTTATGGCGAGGACGATCCTGGAAACGACGCTAAGCGCGCTCGGATTTCGTCCCGACCAGGGCCGAGACGATCAGGGCGGTGAAGCCCGCCGCCAGCGAGCCGGCGGTGTTCTTCAGGTCGGCGGTCGAGGACTCGCCGGTGGCCAGCACTTCGACCGCGATCCACTCGCCGAAGCCGAGCAGGAAGAGGACGACGAGGGCGTAGATCCGCGCCGCCAGCGTGTACCAGCGGGCCATCGCCTGGTCATCGAGGCGCCGCCCGGCCAGCTCGAGCTGCAGCGGCGACTCCGGCGCTCGTTCGCGACCCGCCCGGTCGAAGTAGCGCTGCTCGATCGCCAGCGCCAGCAGCAGCACCGGCAGGATCTGGGAGACCGCGTCGAAATAGCTCTCCTGCGCGTGGCCGTCGACCAGCAGCGCCGCCAGCGCGTAGGCGACGAGGGGAGCGACGATCGCGCCGATCCCGAAGGCGAACTTCCAGACCCGGCCGACCCGGACCTGACTCGACATCGGCCTCAGTCGGCGGTCGAGGCGGCCGGCTTGGAGTCCGACTTCGGCTTCGACTCGCTCTTGCCCGAATCCGGCTTCGCGGGACCCGAATCCGAGCCACCCTCCGAGGACCCCCCGTTGCCGCCGCTCTTGCGCGTCCCGTAGTCGGTGTTGTGGAAGCCGGAGCCCTTGAAGTGGATCGCCGGGGCGCTCAGCACCCTCGAGGCGGGGGCGCCGCACTCCTGGCACTCGCGCAGCGGCTCGTCGGTCATCTTCTGGATCACATCGAAGACGTGGCCGTTCTCACATTTGTACTCGTAAATGGGCATGGGGCTGCGGGATTATCGCAGCCGCTACCGTTCCCGCCATGGCGACCGAGCAGGGAACCCGACCGACCGAGGTGACGATGGAGGAGATCGTCGCGCTGTGCAAACGGCGCGGCTTCGTCTTCCCCTCCTCGGAGATCTACGGTGGCCTCGGCTCGACCTACGACTACGGCCACTACGGCGTGCTGCTGAAGAACAACGTCAAAGCCGAGTGGTGGAAGGCGATGCTGCAGGAGCGCGACGACATCGTCGCCCTGGACAGCGCGATCCTCCAGCACCCGCGCGTCTGGGAGGCCTCCGGCCACCTCGAAGGTTTCACCGACCCGCTGGTCCAGTGCCTCGGCAAGTGCAAGAAGCGCTGGCGCGAGGACCATCTGCGCGAGGCGGTCGAAGCCGAAGGCGGCGACCCGAGCGCCGAGCTGCGCTGCCCCGAGTGCGGCGGCGAGCTGTCGGAGCCGCGCCAGTTCAACCTGATGTTCGAAACCCACGTCGGCCCGGTCGCCGAGGAGGGCTCGACCGTCTACCTGCGGCCGGAGACGGCGCAGGGCATCTTCATCAACTTCAAGAACGTGCTCGGCTTCGCCCGCAAGAAGCCGCCGTTCGGGATCGCCCAGGTCGGCAAGTCCTTCCGCAACGAGATCACCCCCGGCAACTTCATCTTCCGCACCCGCGAGTTCGAGCAGATGGAGATGGAGTACTTCGTGCCGCCGGCCGAGGCGCAGAAGTGGCACCAGCACTGGATGCAGGAGCGCGAGCGCTGGTACACCGAGCTCGGCATCCGCCCGGACCACCTGCGGGTCCGCGCCCACGGCGAGGACGAGCTCTCCCACTACTCCTCGGCGACCAGCGACATCGAGTACCTCTTCCCGATCGGCTGGTCGGAGCTGGAGGGGATCGCCGACCGCGGCGACTTCGACCTCACCCAGCACGCCAAGTTCTCCGGCGAGAAGCTCGAGTACTTCGACCAGCAGACCAAAGAGCGCTACGTCCCCCACGTGATCGAGCCGGCGGCCGGCGCCGACCGCGCCACCCTCGCCTTCCTCGTCGACTCCTACGAGGTCGAGGAGGTGGAGGGCCGCCAGCGCACCGTCCTGCGCCTGCACCCGCGCCTGGCCCCGGTCAAGGTCGCCGTCCTCCCGCTCGTCTCCAAGGAGGGGATGCCGGAGAAGGCCCGCGAGCTCTTCCAGGACCTGCGCCGTCGCCTCCCCGCCGAGTTCGACGAGGGCGGCTCGATCGGCAAGCGCTACCGCCGCCAGGACGAGATCGGCACCCCCTGGGGCGTCACCGTCGACCACCAGACGATGGACGACGACACCGTCACCCTCCGCGACCGCGACTCCCTAGAGCAGGTCCGAGTCCCGATCGAGGGCCTCGGCGACGAGCTGGTCAAGCGCCTCGAAGCCCCCTGGCGCAGCCCGAAGCTGGGTTAGCCCGCTTGCAGCCATCCGCCCAAAGCGGGAGGCTGCGGCAACCGAAACGGCCTGAGTAACCCCAGTCCACCCATCTGAAGGAGAGCCATGGCCTACGAAATGAAGATTCGCGGCACCGAGCATGAGGTGAAGGTCCGCAACCCCTGGGCCGTGGCCCTGCTGCCGATCGTCACCCTCGGCATCTACCACCTGGTCTGGTGGTACAAGATCAACAAGGAGCTGAAAGCGTACGGCGAGGCCAAGGGCTTCGACCTTGGCCAGAACCCGACCAACTCGGTGCTGGCCCTGTTCCCCGGCGGGATCATCGTCATCCCGGCACTCGTCACCTACTGGCGCGGGACCAAGCGCGTGATGGGGGCCGCCAAGGTCACCGGCCAAGAGCCAGTCAGCGGCTGGATTTCGATCATCCTCTACCTGCTCCTCGCGCCGGCCTTCTGGGCCTACCTGCAGGTCTCGCTCAACCACGTCTGGGAGCAGGAGGCCGAGCCGCTGCCGGGCCAGGAAGCGCCGCCGGCGAGCGGCGACGAGATGCCGCCGCGCCTCGACGACCAGGCCTAGGTCTCCAGGAACTCCAGGACCCGCCGCGCTTCGTCCTCGAGCGCGGCGGCGTCCTGCTTCTTGACCTGGGACAGGTGCTCGATCGTCAGCTTGCCGCCGGCCAGCTTCCAGGTCGCGACCGCGCGGCCGTCGACCAGGGCGAAGGGCCGGAAGATGCCGTTGATCGTGACCAGGACCTTGTGCGGGCCGACGACTTCGTCGCGGGAGGTCCAGCCGAGCAGCAGTGGGTCGAAGGCGCCGAGGAGGCGCGGGGGCGGGATCGGGGCGGTCGCCGGTCGCTTCTTCAACTCGACCAGCCCGTCGTCGCGCTGCTCCAGCTCGGATGCGATCGCCTCCAGCCCGGCGCGGGCGTCGCGCAGCGGCAGCCCGGCCCAGCGGGCGAGGTCGCGGTCGTCGGCAGGCCCGTGGCCGACCAGGTAGCGGCGGGCCAACTCGACCACCGCCCGCTCGCGGTCGACGGGCTGCTGCTCCCCGAGCCAGTCGCGGACGAGGACGTAGGCGTGCTGCTTGCCGAGCATCGGCCCGCGGACCAGGATCCCGCGGGCGGCCGCGAGGAACATCAGGTGGATGAAGATCTGCCCCTCGGTCTTGACCCCAGCCGCATCGAGCCGCGCCCGCAGGTCTTTCCCGCCCAGCGGACCCTGGTCGCCGAGGGTCTTCTCTATGACCTTCAGCGCTAGCTCACCGTCGCGCTGGGATAGCCCCTCCTGCTGCAGCCGGCGCTTGCAGCTGGCGAAGTGCGTCGGCGCGGTCAGCAGGTGCAGCCACGGGTAGTCCTCGCTGCGGACCAGGTGCAGCGTGCCGCGGTTGAGCCAGGTGATCAGCAGCGAGCGCTCGCTCAGCGCCCGGTCGACGTCGGCCGCGGTGAGCCCGTCGGTCCGCGCCCGCACCGCCAGCCGCGCCCCGCGCGGGTCCTGACCCTGCACCGCCAGCAACCGCTCGGCGACCGCCTCGGACGAGCCCAGCGGCTCGCCGGCGAGGGCCTGGGCGGTGAGTCGCTCGGCAAGCAGGGAGCTGGGCACAACGCGATTCTCCCGAACCGACTCCTTGCGAAGCGAGGCGTGGGCCCTACTTCTCCTTGATCGCCAGAGCCTCGACGACGAAGACCAGAGTCGAATTGGGAGGAAAGCCCTTCATTCGGCTGCCGTCGCTTGCAAACTCAGGCGGGACCACTATCTCTCGCCGATCGCCAATCTCCATCCGCTGAACGCCTTCATCCAACCCAGGAATCACTTCTCCCTTGCCGAGGGTGAAGACGAAGGGCTTTCCTTCGTCCCAGGAGGAGGCGAACTTCTTCTTCGAGTCGTAGAGGTAGCCGACGTACTGGATGGTCAGTCGATCCCCTTCGTCGGCCACAGGGACCGAAAATGAGTCGATCAGGTCCGCCCAGACGACGAATTCGGGCGGCGGCCGGTCAGGGAAGACCGCCTTCAGCTCCGATCCGACGAGGCCGTTCTCCTTCGGCTTGAGAAAGCTCTGCGCCGTCCGCTCGCCGATTTCGCCGACGCTCCCAGCAGGGAAGCTGAAGGGGCGGTAGCTGATCGTGGTCGAGGTGTCTGAGCCGCCCCCGCAACCGGTCACCGACAGCACAAGGAGGACGCAAATGGCGCCGACTAATCTGAGCATGCGGAGGATCTTAAGTAAAACTCGACCGCTGGCACAGCGCGGCGCTAAAAACTTCTATTCGACCGCTTCGAGGTCGAGGACGAAGATCAGCGTTTCGTTCGGCGGAATCGTCGGCGGCGAGCCGGCGGCGCCGTAGCCGAGGTCGGGCGGAATGATCAGTTCGCGGCGGCCGCCGACCTTCATTCCTTCGAGGCCTCTTTCCCAGCCTGGGATGACCACGTTTTCCCCGAGCGGGAAGGCGATTGGTTCGCCACGGCTCCAGGAAGAGTCGAACTCCTTGCCGGTCTTGTAGTTGACGCCGACGTAGTTGACCTTGAGAACGTCGCCTCCTTTGGCTTCGACGCCGGTGCCTTCTTCGAGGTCTTTGACGACCAGCGACTTCGGCGGCGCCCCGTTCGGCACCGTCACCTTCGGCTTGGTCTTCTTCGCGGTCGATTCGGTTTCTTCCGAACCCGTGGTTTCTTCCGGGGCCGAGGCTTCCTCGGTCGATTCCGGCGTCGAGGACGAGGTGGTCGAGTCGTCGCTGCCGCAACCGGCGACGACGAGCAGGGCGAGGCAGGCACCAATGATCAAGAGAAGTTTGCGCATCCGCGGCATCCTACGGGAAATGCGGCGAGGGGAAGGCTTCAGCGGCGCGGCTTGGGCAGGGACGCGGCGGTAGCGGCGTCGATCGCGAGGACGACGCCCCGCTCGTAGATCCCGCCGACCTCGGGCGCGTCGACGAAGCGCCGGCCGCCCGGCCCCCAGCTGGTGTCGAAGACGATGCCGTCGAACATGTTGGCCTCGGGTGCCGCCTGCACCTTGACCACCCGGCCCAGCTTCTTGCCGTCGCTGGAGAAGACGGGGATTCCCCGCTTGGCCACCAGGTAGGCGACGGGGTGGCCGAGGTCCTCCATCGCGCCGAGCCTAGCGAACGGCCACTTCGGCTCTACACTGGCCGCGGGGAAGCAAATCTTGACTGGAGGAATGATGGGCTTGAATCTCGCTTCGACCGTGGTCGAGAGCGCCGCGCGGCAGCCTGCTGCCGTGGCCGTGCGCCTCGGGCCGCTGGAGCTGACCTACGCCGACCTCGACGACCGCAGCGCCCGCCTCGCAAAGCTGCTGCGCGAGAAGGGGCTGCAGCCGGGCGACCGGGTCGGGGTGATGCTGCCGAACGTGCTCGAGTTCCCGATTTCCTACTACGGCGTGCTCCGCGCCGGCGGCGTCGTGGTGCCGATGAACGTGCTGCTGAAGCGGCGCGAGATCGCCTTCTACCTCGAAGACTCCGGCGCCAAGCTGCTGCTCGCCTGGCACGGCTTCGGCGAGGAGGCCCGGGGCGGCGCGGAAGACGCCGGCACCGAGCTGCTCGAGGTCGAGCCCGAATCCTTCGCCGAGCTGCTCGGCGACCGCGAGCCGGACACCGACTTCGCCGAGTGCGATGAGAGCGACACCGCGGTGATCCTCTACACCTCGGGCACCACCGGCAAGCCGAAGGGCGCCGAGCTGACCCACTACAACCTCTCGCGCAACGCCGAGATCGCCTCGGAAACGACCTGCGAAGTGAGGGAGGGCGACGTCGTGCTGGGCTCGCTGCCGCTGTTCCACTCCTTCGGCCAGACGGTCAGCATGAACGCCTCGCTGCGGGTCGGCGCCACCCTCACCCTGCTGCCCAAATTCGACCCCGGCGAGGCGCTGGAGATCATGGAGCGCGAGGGCGTCACCCACTTCTACGGGGTGCCGACGATGTACGGAGCGCTCCTGCACCACCCCGACCGAGAGCGGTACACCGCCTCGGCACTGAGGATCTGCATCACCGGCGGCGCCTCGATGCCGGTCGAGGTGCTGCATGGCTTCGAGGAGGCGTTCGGCTGCGAACTGCTCGAGGGATACGGCCTCTCGGAGACCTCACCCGTCGCCTGCAGCACCCACCCCGGCCGGGAGCGCAAGCCCGGCTCGATCGGGACCCCCTTGCGGGAAGTCGAGATGAAGGTCGTCGACGAGAATGACGTGGAGGTCCCGCAGGGCGAGGTCGGCGAGATCGTGATCCGCGGCCACAACGTGATGAAGGGCTACTGGCGGCGGCCGGAGGCGACCGAGGAGACGATGCGCGGCGGCTGGTTCCACAGCGGCGACATCGGCAAAGTCGACGACGAGGGCTACTTCTTCATCGTCGACCGCAAGAAGGACCTGATCATCCGCGGCGGCTACAACGTCTACCCTCGCGAGGTCGAGGAGGTCCTCTACGAGCACCCGAAGATCCGCGAAGCGGCGGTGATCGGCGTCCCCCACGACGAGTGGGGCGAGGAGATCGGTGCCGCGGTCGTGCTTCACGAGGGCGAGGAGCTGGCCCCGGAGGAGATCAGCGCCTACGTCAAGGAGCGGATCGCGGCCTACAAGTACCCACGGATCGTCTGGTTCATGGACGACCTCCCCAAGGGCCCGACCGGGAAGATCCTCAAGCGGGAGATCGAGGCGCCGGCGACCGCCGAGCCTGGCACGAGTGGCTGAGATCTGATTTACTCGGATTTCTCCGAGTACTTAGCTGTCTACCAGTCTGCTCGGATCATCGACAGCAGTGCGCTAGGGAGGCGCCCTGCGCTCAATAAGGAGAGACGATGGTCAGTAGAAGACTGGTGGCGTTCGTGTCCGCGATCGCCCTCTGCCTCACCGCTACCGCGCTCGCGCCCGCGAGCTCGCTGGCGAAAGACCCGATTCTGTTCGTCCACGGCTGGTCGGAGAGCGCATCGGTTTGGAACACGATGATCGCCAACTTCGAAAAAGACGGGTACGCGAAATCGGAACTGAGCGCCTACAGCTACAACACCTCGACCTCGAACAAAACGACGGCCGAAACCGAAGTCAAATCCCGGGTCGAAGCCCTGAAGAAAGCGACCGGCGCGACGAAGGTCGACATCATCGCCCACTCGATGGGCAGCCTCAACACCCGCTGGTACGTCAAGTTCGTCAGCGGCGGGGAAGCGAACGTCGACGACTGGGTCTCGCTCGGCGGACCCAACCACGGCACCGAAACCGCCAACTTCTGCTTCAGCACGGCGTGTACGGAGATGCGGGTCGGGTCGAAATTCCTCGGCGAACTGAACGCCGGCGACGAGACCCCGGGCGCCGTCAGCTACGGCACCTGGTGGTCGCCCTGCGACGAAATCATCAACCCGGACTCAAGCGTGGCCCTCAGCGGAGCCACCAACACGAAAACCGCGTGCATCTCGCACTCCGCTCTGATGAGCGACAAAACGGTCTACGAACAGGTCCGCGAATTCGTCAAATAGCGGTCTTGCGCGATCCTGGCCGGCCAGCCAGGATCGCGCTACTCTCCTCGGTGCCCCTAACGCGACACCAAAAGGAGACAAGATGAGCGTCGCCTCTCAGCGCTTGATGGACAACATCACCTACGAGGACCTGTACCACCGCTGGGAGCAGGGCAACTGGAGTGCCTACGACATCGACTTCTCCAAGGACCGCGACGGCTGGGCGGCGCTGAGCGACATCCAGCGGCGCTCGGCGATGTGGATCTACTCGATGTTCTATTACGGCGAGGACCGGGTCGCCGACACCCTCGCCCCCTACGTCACCGCCGCCCCGACCGAGGAGATGTCCTACTTCCTCGCCACCCAGCAGGTCGACGAGGTCCGCCACTCGATCTTCTTCCACCGCTTCTTCAAGGAGGTCATCGGGGTCGGCGGCGAGTCCGTCCAGCAGACCCTCGCCTCCACCCTGCCGCAGCTGAACTGGGGCTACCGCGGCATCTTCGACCGTCTGGACGTGATGGCCGAGGAACTGCGCAAGGACCGCTCGGTGCCGAAGTTCTGCCAGGCGATCACCCTCTACCACCTGATCGTCGAGGGCAGCCTCGCCCAGCCGGGCCAGCACTTCATCGAGGACTTCTTCGCCTCCGAGGAGACGATGCCGGGCTTCACCGCCGGGATGGAGAACGTCTCCCGCGACGAGCAGCGCCACATCGGCTTCGGCGTCAAGGTCCTCTCCGAGCTGCTCAACGACCCCACCCCGGGCTGGCAGGAAAACCGCGACGCGGTGGTCGAGCTGCTGCGGGAAACCCTGCCCTACGGGCCCGCCGTCTTCTCGCCGCCGAACATGGACCGCTCCTACACCGAGTGCTACGGCTTCTCGCTCGAGGACATCTACGCCTTCGGGATGAAACTGATCCGCCAGCGCTGGCGGACGATCGGCTTCCCGACCGAGGAGTTCCCGCCCGGCGTCTTCCCCTTCCCGCCCGAGGACGACGAGAAGGGTCTCGCGGAGCGTCAGGTGAAGATGATGATGGCCGGCGTGATCGGCTCGCCGGAAGGGCCGCCGCCGAGCAAGGACCCGGAGATCCAGCGCCTCTACTTCGACCTGATCAGCCGCGTCGCCGACCCCGCCGCCGCCAACGGCTCGCCGTTCGTCGTGCAGTGGCGCTTCACCGACGCCGACCCGTGGCACCTGGTCCTCGACAACGGGTCGACCCGGGCCGAGCCGGGCGAAGCGCCGAACGCCAACGTCACGATCGAGACCAGCTGGAACGACTGGATCGCCGCCGGCAAACCCGACGCCAACCAGCTGAAGATGATGCTCCAGCGACGGCTCCGCCCGCGCGGCAAGCTCAGCGACCTGGCGCGGTTCCGCAAGGTCTTCAACTAGCCGGGCAGTCTCCAGAGCGATGACGCGCAGGCGGTGGACGCTCGTCGCCTGCGCAGCGGTGGCGGTGGTCGCGCTCGTTCTGGGCGCCGCATCCGCCTGGCATTACTCCTCCGCGGTGCTCGTCCCGGAACACGAGCCGTGGCCGCAGGAGACCGAGGTCGAGGCGATGAGCGCCGGCCGGGTCGTGCTCGAGAGCACCGAGGAGAGCCGGCGCCCGGGCGTCCACGGCCTCGAGTGGCAGGGCGGGCGGGCGATCGTCGGGCCGATCGTCGGCGAAGACGACGGCGAGGTGACGCGGCCGCTGCGGGAGGTCGACGGCTACCTGGCACCGGGGATGGACGTCGCCTTCAACCCGACTGTCTGGACCGGCGACCCGACCGCGGCGCTCGGCGTCCCGTCCAGGACGGTGCAGGTCGAGAGCGAGCTCGGGCCGATGCCGGCCTGGTTCGTCCCCGGCCGCGAGCGAACCTGGGCGATCGTCGTCCACGGCATCAACGCGACGCCGCAGACCGGGCTGCGGATCGTGCCCGCCCTGCGCCGCGCCGGCCTGCCGAGCCTGCTGATCACCTACCGCGAGGACCTCGGCGCGCCCGAGAGTCCCGACGGCTTCCACCACATGGGCCTGACCGAGTGGCGCGACCTGGGTGCAGCGGCGCGCTACGCGCTCGCGCGCGGGGCCGTGCGCCTCGTCCTCGTCGGCTACTCGATGGGCGGCGCGATCGTCACCCAGTTCATGCAGCGCTCGCCGCTGGCGCCGAAGGTTGCCGGCCTCGTCCTCGACGCCCCGGTCCTCGACTGGCAGGCGGTCCTCTCCTTCAACGCCACCCGGATGGGCTTCCCCTCGTTCCTCTCCAAGCCGGTGGAATGGGCGATCGGCGCCCGCATCGACGCCGACTGGGAGAGCCTCGACGCGATCGGCCATCCCGAGGACTTCCAGCTGCCGATCCTGCTCTTCCACGGCGAGGAGGACGACGTCGTGCCGATCTCGACCAGCGACGACTTCGCCGCCGAGCTGCCGCGCCAGGTCACCTACTTCCGCGTCCCCGATGCGGGCCACACCGAAGAGTGGAACGTCGACCCCCGCCTCTACGAACGGCGACTCGGCGCGTTCCTGCGGCGTGTGAAGTAGCCGCAACCCGAAGCTCGCCGCCGGGTTAGCTCAGCAAATGAATCCCGTCCGGCTGTTGAAGATCGCCCTTACGAGCGGCGCCCTCATGGCGCTCGCCCTGCCCGCCGTCGCCCCGGCCGCGACCGTCGGCGTCGAGGAAACCAAAGGGACCTACGGGTTCGAAGAGGCCAACTTCGTCAACCTGAGGTTCACTGCGGGCGCCGGCGAGGACAACGCCGTCGAGGTCCGCACCGTCACCGCGGAACATGGGACCACCCTGATCCTGTCGGTGAGCGACGGCGGCGCCCCGCTCACCGCGGGGGCAGGGTGCTCCCCCTACGGGACCTCCGTCTGGTGCAGCCTCTCCCTTCCCCGCGGTCCCGAGGGCATCCCCGGCCCCTTCAAAGGCATCACCACGGTTCCGGGAACCCGCTGGGTGGGTTCGATGACGATCAACCTCGGAGACGGGCACAACAGCTTCAACGCCCAGCAGTTCAGCGCAGAGCTCGACAGATCCTTCGCGATGACGGTGACTGCGGGCGCCGCCGAAGACTGGATCGCCACCGGCGGGGGCGCCGACCTGATCGACCCCGGCGCCGGATCCGACTTCGTCCACACGAACGACGGCCCCGACCGGGTCCTGACGACCGCCGCGCCGGACGGGCCCGACGTCTACGACCTGGGCAGCGACTACTACAACCCCGCCAAATTCGGCGCCGACGAAGTCGACTACAGCGGCCGTTCCTTGCCGGTCGAATGGGACGGTTTCACCGGCCTGATCGCGGGCGAGGGCGACACGCTCACCGGAGTGGAAAACGTCTACGGCGGCAGCGGCGACGACGTCCTCCGCGGCAACGAGTTCGAAAACTTCCTCGTCGGCGGCCCCGGGAACGACGTCCTGGTCGGCGGTTCCAACTGGGACGTGCTGATGGGCGGCCCCGGTCAGGACGAGATGCGCGGCGGCCAGGACCCCGATGTCCTGATCGGCGAGGCGGGCGACGACACGGCCTACGGAGGGCGAGGCCACGACGTGATCAAATGCGGCGGCGGCTGGGACCAGGCCCTGAGGATCGACCGCGACCGCATGTACCAGTGCGAGGTTCAGCGCCTGGCCAGCGGCGCCGGCCTCGACAGCCTGCTGCGTGGCTAGGAGATCGGCGGGCGGCTGTCCGCCCAGGGGCGCTCGGCCTCGATCTGGGCGGCGAGCGAGAGCAGCGTCGCCTCCTCGCCGCGGCGGCCGATGACCTGGAAGGAGAGCGGCATGCCGTCGGCGTCGAAGCCGGCGGGGACCGCCATCGCCGGGTTGCCGAGGTGGTTCCAGGGGACGCAGTAGGGATAGAAGCGGCTCATCCCCAGCACGGTCTGCAGGGCGCCCTTGCCCTCCCAGCGGCGGATCGGCAGCGCCGTCCCGCCCATCACCGGCATCACGAGCACGTCGTAGTCGTCGAAGATCGCGTTGACGCGGGCGGAATCGCCCGCCCGGCCGTCGGTGCGGGCGCGCTCGTAGAGGCTGCGAGGCAGGATCGAGCCGAGCCGGCCAAAGCCGCGGGTGCGGCTTTCGAGCCGCTCGGGGTGCGGCACTTCCCTGACCGTCTGGGCGACCCCGCCGAGGAAGCGGGCGGTGATGTTGTTGCCGATGTTGCCCCAGTCGGGATCGCGCTGGGTCACGTCGTGCCCGAGACCGCGAAGCAGCTCGGCGGCGTCGGCGACCGCGCCTTTTGCGTCGTCGTCGACCGTCGGCGGCGCCGCCGCCCGGGGGGGCTTGGTCGACCAGGCGATCTTCAGCTTGCCGGGAGGCGTGGCGGCTGCCTCGACGAAGGGCCGCTCCGGCGGCGGCGGAGCCTCGGGCTCGCGCGAGCCCCCCGAGACGACGTCGAGCCAGAGCGCGGTGTCGCGGACCGAGCGGCTGAGGCAGCCTTCTACCGCCAGCCCGCCCCAGCCTTCGAGGTTGGGGGCCAGCGAGACGCGACCGCGAGAAACCTTGAGGCCGAACAGCCCGCAGGAGGCGGCAGGGATCCGGATCGAGCCGGCGCCGTCGCCAGCCGAAGCGATCGGCACCAGGCCGGCGGCCACCGCCGAGCCGGAGCCACCGCTCGAACCACCGGGGGTCCGCTGCGGGTTCCAGGGATTGCGAGTGACGCCATAGGTGGCGGACTCGGAGAAGCCGCAGATCGCCATCTCCGGCAGCAGCGTCAGGCCAACGATGATCGCCCCAGCCTCCCGCAGCCGCCGCACCACCTCGGAATCGGCGGTCGCAGGCTCGGTAAAGCCATCGGTGCCGTGGGTGTTGATCTCCCCGGAGACGTCGACTTCGTCCTTGATCGCAATCGGCACGCCGAGCAAAGGGCGATCCTCCCCTGCCTTGACCCGAGCCTCGGCCTGCTCGGCTTCCAGCAGAGCCTTCTCGGCAAGGACCTTCCGAAACGAGTTCAGCTCCGGATCAAGCCGAGCAATCCGGTCAAGCGAAAGCTGCACGAGCTCCTTAGGAGAGACCTCCCCCGCCCGAACCATCTCCGCCTGCTTCGCAGCCCCAACAAAAGCCAGCTCGTCTCCAGTCATGGAGGCCATCCTATTGGCTGTCCAGCCAGGGTTCCTGGTGGGAGGGTGCCGGTGGGGGTGCCCCGGGCGCACCTCCGCCGGGAGTAGCGCCTCCTGCTAACGCCTCAAGTGTTTCTAAGCCCGGCTCCATGCTGAGTGCCCGGGACACCCCCACCGGCACCCTCTCTCGACAGCTTCTGCAGAGACGCTGATCAGCGAGACCGCGAGAGACCGCGAGAGACCGCGATATACGCGGTTTTCTGCGGTCTCGCGAAAACCGTCCTTCAAACGCTGTGGCCGGAGGGACGGGGGCCCCTCTCACATAGGCTCCTGAGAACACATTGGCGCCCTGCGGTACGTCCCAGCTGCGCGACGGGCTCTGGGAGAGGGGCACCCGTCCCTCTCCCAACCACCCGCTACGCCTTGGCGGGCTCCGCCTCCGGCTCGCCCTCGTCGCCACCCTCGAAACTGAAGTCCGGAATCAGCTTGTCGAGCCAGCTGGGCATCCACCAGTTCCAGGCTCCCATCAGCTTCATCGCCGCCGGCACCAGGATCAGGCGGACCAGGGTGGCGTCGAGGGCGATCGCGACCGCGCAGCCGACTCCCAGCTCCTTGATCGAGGGGACGCCGGTGAGGACGAAGACGGCGAAGACCGAGGTCATGATCAGGGCCGCCGAGGAGATCGTCCGGGCGCTGGTCGAGAGGCCCTCGGCGACGGCGCGCTCGTTGTCGCCGTGGACCATGTAGCGCTCGCGAATCCGCGACATGAGGAACACCTCGTAGTCCATCGAGAGGCCGAAGACGATGGCGAAGATCAGCGGGATGTTGATCGTGTCCAGCGCCCCCTGGCTTTCGAAGCCGAGGAAGCCGTCGAGCCAGCCCCACTGGAAGATCGCGACGAGGACGCCGAAGGCCGCGCCGATCGAGAGCAGGTTCATCAGCACCGCCTTCAGCGGCAGGATCAGCGAGCGCAGCATCACCATCAGGACGAGGAAGCTGAGCGAGAGGACGAAGAGGATGATCTTCCACATCGAGCCGCTGACCTGCTTGCGGACGTCGTCGCCGCGGGCGGTCTCGCCGCCGACGTTGATCGCGGCCTGCTGCGCCAACGCCGACGCCGGCACGACGCTGTCGCGCAAGCGGTCGACCAGCGCCACCGCGGCGTCGGACTCGCTCGGCGCGTTCGGGGTCGCCTGGATCAGGGCGCTGTTCCCCGCATAGGCGGGCGGCGCGACCGCGGCGACCCCGGCAGTCTCCTGCACTTCGCGGACGAAGCCGGCAACCGCCGCCTTGTCCACATTGGCGCCGTCGAAGCTGGCGACGATCTGCACCGGGTCGGTGCCGCCGCCGAGCTCGTCGGAGGCGATTTCGTTGCCGACGCGGACGTCGCTGTCCTTCGGGAACTGGGCCAGCGCTTCGGTCCCGGTCTCGAGCGAGAGCAGCGGGCTGGCGAGGAAGAGGAGCACCGCCGAGACGCCGACGATCGCCGTCCACGGGTGGGCCATCACCTGTTCGGTCCAGCCGCGCCAGAAGCGGTTTTTGCCGGCAGCAGCCTGCTCGGGCGTGCGGCGGCGGTAGAAGCGGCGCTGGAAGAAGCGCTCGACCCGGCCGACGACCCCGCCCGGCAGAACCCGGTCGCCGAGCATCGCGATCAGCGCCGGCAGCAGCGTGGTCGCGGTCAGGATCGAGACGGCGACGACGGTCATCGCCCCCAGCGCCATCGAGCGCAGCGCCTGGTTGTCGACCATCCAGAGGCCGGCCAGCGAGATGATCACCGCCAGCCCGGAGAAGGTGACGGCGAGGCCCGAGGTCGAGAGCGAGAGCGCCCGCGCCTCGGCTTTGTCGTGCCCGGCTTCGCGCTCCTCGCGATAGCGGGCGAGGATGAACAACGAGTAGTCGACCGCCACCCCGATGCCGATCATCGAGGCCATGTTGGTGACGAAGACCGAGGTCGTCATCTCCAGCGAGATGAAGTAGATCAGCGCCCCGGTGACCAGCACGCTGACGAAGCCGAGCGCCAGCGGCAGCGCCGCCGCGGCCAGCGAGCCGAAGACGACGAGGAGGATGATCGCGACGATCGGGAAGCCGGTGCCCTCGGCCTTGGCCAGGTCTTCCTTGGAGATTTCCTGCATCCCGGCCCAGATCGTCGGCTGCCCGACCAGGTAGGGGGTGACGCCGCCGTCGGCGGTCCCGAGGTCGAGGTCTTCGCGGATCGTCGCCGCGGGGTCGATCAGCTCGTCGGAGGAGAGGTTGCTGCGCAGCGGGACCAGGACCACGTCGGCGCTCTGCAGCTGCCGGCGCGCCTGCGCCGCCGCGGCGGGCGTCAGCGTGACGTCGTCGACCGTCGCCACCTCGTCCTGCACCCGGGCCACCGCGGCATTGCGCTCGGCTGCGGTCGCACCCGGATCCGCCTTCAGCACCGCCGCGATCCCGTCCGCCTGCGAGCCGAAGTCCTCCTGCAGCGATTCGCTCACCTTCATCGACTGGCTGCCAGGGACGTCGAAGCCACCGCCGGTCAGGTGCTCGGTCTGTTTCGCGGCAAACGGCAGCGCCAGCACCACGATCAGGACCCAGGCCGCGACGACCCACCGTCGCCTGTTCCCCAGGAACCCCGCCAGTGACCTCATCGCGTCGCGCATACCGCTCTCCCTCTCCTCTTGCCGGTTCAGTGCATTAGGAGAGACCATCGCGCCCGAGCCCAAGCCGAGTCTGTGAGCCGCATCACTTCGTGACCCCCATCACTCGCGTCCCTTCCAGGAAGGGATGGCTTGGACCCGGGCGAGGACGCCCTAGGCCGTGTAGCAGTACTGCCGGCTCGTGCTCAGAACCTGCACGAAGCCGCTCCTCCCCACCCCTACATGGGCGATTCGGCGGCATTCCACTTCTTCGCCGACTTCGACTCCGGGGTAGTAGGCGGCTACCAGGCAGTCGAAGCGCGAGGAGCTACGGCGCGCGCACTTGCCCGCGCCGTAGGCGATGCATTCCGCATCCCTTTCGCAGGCCTGCTTCGAGTAGAGCTTGGCGGTGTTTTTGGCCTGCCCGTAGCCCACGTACCAGGAGGATGCCCCAGCCGAGGCGGCGAAGGCCAGGACGGCCAGGAGCACAAGGACGAGACAGCGCTTCATCGCAGGCTCTCGCAGGCAATGCCGTCGTGGTCGGCGTCGAGCCGGTGGGGGTCCTTGTTGGGACCGCCGTGCCTTTCGTAGAAGCGCTGGGCCTGCTTCCACGAACTGAAGTCGGAGCAATCCTTGTCGGTCTTGGCTCCTGCCGGTGCAGCTGCGAACGCCAGAGCGATAACGGCGACTGGAATCGCCAGGTACTTGCGCATATGGGTGGACCTCCGTCCGATCGCGATTTGCGGCGAAGGACGCTAAGCGCTGAAAATGTTCTCATCGGTAGAAACTCCCAGTTTTGTGTATAGGTACTCCTTCAGTTCTAGGACGACCTGGCGCCGTCATTCCTGGGCCGTACCCTGGGGCCGGTGATCGTCGACTGCGCGGCCTACTCGGACGGGAAGCGGCGGGAGGGAAGCCTCTCGCTGGAGCAGGCCGGCGATGTGGCGGCGCAGCCAGGGACCTTTGTCTGGCTTGGCGTGGTCGAGCCGACCGCGGCTGAGTTCGAGGCGATCGGGGCGGAGTTCGGGCTGCACGAGCTGGCGGTTGAGGACGCGGTGCGCGCCCATCAGCGGCCGAAGGTGGAGGAGTACGACGAGACGGTCCACGTCGTGCTGAAGACGGCACGCTACGTCGACCCCGAAGAGGTGATCGAAGTCGGCGAGGTCTCGGTCTTCGTCTCCCCCACCTTCATCATCACCGTGCGCCACGGCGACGCCGACCTGGCGCCGGTTCGCGAGCGCCTGGAGAAGCGCCGAGACCTGCTGGCAAAAGGTCCCGGCGCTGTCCTCTACGCGATCGCCGACCACGTCGTCGACCGCTACATGGAAGCCGCCCACGGCTTCGACGAGGACGTGCGCGAAGTCGAGCTGCAGGTGTTCGGCGAAGGACAGAACCCGACCGAGCGGATCTACAAGCTCGAGCGCGAGGTGCTGGAGTTCCAGGCCGCGACGGCGCCGCTGGAGGAAGCCCTGGAACAGCTCTGCAGAATCGACTCGGCGGTCATCCCGGAGGGCCTGCACGAGTACTTCCGCGACGTCGAAGACCACCTGCGCCGGGTCACCACCCGGATCGAGAACTTCCGCCAGCTGCTCGACAGCGCCCTGGAAGCGAACCTGACCCAGGTCTCGATGCGCCAGAACGAAGACATGCGCAAAATCTCCGCCTGGGTCGCGATCGGCGTGGTACCGACGATGATCGCCGGCATCTACGGGATGAACTTCGAGCACATGCCGGAGCTGGAGTGGCGCTTCGGCTACCCGGCGATCCTCGGGTTGATCCTCGCGGTCTGCCTCTATCTCTACTGGCGCTTCAAGCGCGCCGGCTGGCTCTAACTACTAGGGCGCCGACCCTTCCCAGTTCAGTTTGCGTTCGCAGATGCGCATCCGCTCCTCGACGTCTTGACTCAGCGGGCCCGCGGTGAGGCAACGGGTAAGGGCTTTGGTCCTCCTCGCCGCGCCGGGCGGAAAGCTCGTCTTGTCGTCGTCGTCGGAAGCGCCGACCAGCAGAAGGATTCCGACGACGAGCGAGAGACCAATCACGGCAAGGCCCTGATTGCGGCGCCGGAAAAGCAGGACGACCCCGATGAACAGTCCGAGATACGGCAGGAACACCGCCGCCAGGCAGCCCACGGCAAGGGGCAGGTAAGCGACGACGAGGGACAGGATGCCCTTAATGGACGATGCTCTATCTCGGTCCTCCACAGTTCACCAAGCCTCCCACGTGATGCCGGGGCTATGTGGAAATTAGTCGGAGCCGAGCAGGTAGCTCGCGGAGGCGACGCCGACCTCCATCGCGCCGCTGCTGTCCCTCGAGGGGTCGGAGAGCGCCTGCAGGGCAAAGCCGTCGCCCAGCGCGAAGAGGTAGGAGACCACGTCCTCGGCGGCGAACCGCAGGCTCACCACCCCCTCCTCGTCCTTGCTGCCCAGGACCTCGGCCACGTGGGAGCGGGTCTTCTCGAATAGCTGCCCGACCTCGCGCTGAATGTCGGGATTACGGCGGCCGGCGCTGAACAGCTCGTAGAGGAGAAGGAAGAAGCCGGGTTCGTTCTCGATCATGTCGGTGAGGCTGGTGACCAGCGCCCCGACCACGTCGTCGACGGTCTTCGCCGGCGCCAAGCGCTCGTCGAGGCGTTCGACCCGCAGCTCGGTGTCGCGCTTCACCACCTCGACCAGGAGCCGCTCCTTGGTGCCGAAGTAGTAGTGGAGCAGGCCGCGGCTGACCCCGGCCTCGCGGGCGACGTGCTCGAAGGTGGAGCCGGCGGCGCCGCGCTTGGCGACGGACTCGCGCATCGCGTCGACGATCCGCTGCGCCTTGTCGCCGCTCAGCTCCCGCTCTTTGGTCGCCGCCTCCATCGTCAAGTCAGTCTAGTGCCGACTGACGCGGCTCAGGGGCCGCTGGACAAGGACGCAGGGAGCGCCGCGTGCTCCGCACGCAAGCGACCGAGGACGCCGACCAGCGGTTCCTGAGCCCGTCAGGACCCGTTGATGCTGGTGGTCGAGGTGTACTCGAACTCCTCTTCGGCGCCGAACAGCGCGTCGAGGACAGCCTTGCGCGCACCCTCGCTGACGGCCAGGGCGATGACCGCACCGACGATCGCGATCAGCAGCAGCCGGCCGATGCCACCCTTGCGCTTCGGCTTCTCGCGCAGGCTCTCGGACGCCTCCTGCAAGCTCTCGGCGGCCTTGCGCAGGTCCTTCTGGACCTTCTTGTCGCTGGTAACCGCCTTGACGGTGCCCTTGCCGTTGCCGGTCGCCCGGCCGTAGGCGCTCTTGGCGGATTCAAAGGCGTCCTTGAGGCTGTCGCGCAGCTCTTCGTCTTCGATCAGACGCTGCACGTAGGGGTTTTCGCGGGCGGTCTCGTAAATGTCACCGGCGCGCGCCGTAGTCGTCTTGCTCATGCCTTCTCCTCGCTGGATTCCGTGGCCGACACCAGAATAACTCCCTGACACATACCCGATCAGCCAGGGGCTACCCCGGGCCGACTCCGTCGAGCAGAACCCCGTTGTTTCGAAAATTCGTATCGGCGTTTCGCAGCGTGCGAAGCCGCAACGGCACCAGCTCCTCGCCGGGCACCTCGTATCGACGGATGTACAACTCGCCGACCCGTTCGTAGCCCGTTTCGCGGAAGCGCGGGCCGAGCAGGCGGGCGGGCGGCGGCGGTGCCTGGCCGAGCGAGACGAAGTTCAGCTCGTGCACCAGCCAGTCGTAGCCTTCCGCGGGCTTCAGCTGGATCGCGCCTTCCGAGGGCTTGCTCTGGGTGGCGCCGTCCTCGAGGTAGTAGCGCAGCGGCGCCAGGCCGATCACCCAGGTCACCGTCGCCCGCGGCGCTTCGGGCTCGCCGAGGCGATCGGCGACCGCTCTCCAGTCGGGCTTCCGCAGGTCGGGCGAGGCGCTTGCCCAGACGCTGAAGCCGAGCGAGTAGACGAGCAGCAGCGCGGCGATCGCGCCGCCGGCGCGGGGGGCCCGCTTGACAGCCAGGGCGACGGCGACGGCGCAGAGGAGGGGGACCAGGGCGGGCAGCAGGTTGCGGGAGAGGACGAAGTCCTTGCCGCCCGGGCCGACCGCCAGCAGCAGGGGGACGAGGATCGCGGTGGCCGCCACGGCCAGGAGGATCGCGCCGGCACGCCGCTCGTCCCGGCTCCCCCGCAGCGCCAGCAGGACGAAGGCGGCGATGACCAGCGCCAGCGGCACCAGCGCCGGCTCCGGGCTCTCGACCCGGCCGATGATGTCGCCGATCTCGCCGACCATGAAGCTGATCGCGACTTCCCCGAGCCGGTGGCCGAGGCTGAATTTGCCGATCCATTCGGCGTGCCCGTAGGACATCTGGTGATAGGCCAGCGGTGCCAGCAGCGCCGCCGTGACGCCGACGATCCAGAGACCGGGACCCATAGCCCGGCCCCGGCGGCGCCAGAGCAGGACGACCTCGGCGATCAGCGGGAAGACGGCGAAGTAGTGCGTCGCCAGCGCCAGCGCCGAGAAGACCCCCCAGAGGACGAAGTCGCGCTTCCCCTCGCCCTCGCGGTCCATCGCCCGCACGCAGTAGAGGAGCGAGAGCGCGCAGAAGAGGCAGAGCAGGGAGTAGGCCCGCGCCTCCTGCGAGTACCAGAGCAGCATCGGGTTAACCGCGACCAGGGCCGCCGCCAGCAGCCCGGCGCGCTGGCCACGCAGTTCGCGACCGACGAGGAAGGCGACCGGGATCGTGGCGACGCCGGCGATCGCGGAGAGCGAGCGCAGCCCCCACTCCCCCGTCCCCGCCACCTGGGTCCAGAGCCAGGCCAGCGCGTAGTAGAGCGGCGGCGCCGACTCGGAGAAGCCGACCGCGTCCATCGCGTGGCCGAAGCCGACCCGCAGCACCCGGCTGGCGGTGACGATCTCGTCGTGATGGTAGGACTGCGCGCCGAGGGTCGCGAAGCGCAGCACGGCCCCCAGCGCGGTGACGCCGAGCAAAAGCCAGAAGACGCGGGAGCGGTTGCGCACTAAGGGAGGGTCGCTTCGAGGGCCTGGGAGACCTCGTCGACGTAGACGAACTCGAGGTCGCCGAGCTCGTGCTTGGGAATCTCGGCGACGTCAGCCTCGTTGCGGCTGGGGACGATCACCTTCTTGATCCCGGCCCGCTGCGCCGCCAGCGACTTCTCCTTCAGGCCGCCGATCGGCAGCACCTGCCCGGTCAGGGTCACCTCGCCGGTCATCGCGACGTCGTTGCGGACCGGCTTGCCGCGGATCAGCGAGGAGAGGGCGACGGTCATCGCCACCCCGGCCGAGGGTCCGTCCTTCGGCACCGCGCCGGCCGGCACGTGGACGTGGATGTCGTGCCCGGCGAACCACTCGTCGTCGAGCTTGGGGGCGATCTCGCGGTAGTGGCCGCGCACGTAGGAGAGCGCCGCCTGCGCCGACTCTTTCATCACCTCGCCGAGCTGGCCGGTGATCGTCAGCTTGCCGGAGCCGGGCATCGCGGTGGCCTCGATGAAGAGGACGTCGCCGCCGGTCGGGGTCCAGGCCAGCCCGGTGGAGACACCGGGAACCCGGGTCCGCCGCCGCTGCTCGGCGAAGACGCGGCGGCGGCCGAGCAGCTCGCGCGCCTTCTTGCCGGAGACCCGCACCTTGCCCTTCGCTTTGCCCTCGGCGACCTGGCGGGCGACTTTGCGGCAGATGGTGCCGATCTGGCGCTCGAGGTTGCGGACCCCGGCCTCGCGGGTGTACTCCTCGACGATCGCCGTCAGCCCGGCGTCGGTGAACTCGATCTGCGACGGCTTCAGGCCGTTGGCCTCGACCTGGCGGCGGACCAGGTAGCGGCGGGCGATCTGCCGCTTCTCCTCCAGGGTGTAGCCGGAGAGCTCGATCGTCTCCATCCGGTCGAGCAGCGGCCCGGGGACCGTGTCGAGGACGTTGGCGGTGGCGATGAAGGCGACGTCGGAGAGGTCGAACTCGAGGTCGAGGTAGTGGTCGCGGAAGCTGTCGTTCTGGGCCGGGTCGAGGACCTCGAGCATCGCCGAGGCCGGGTCGCCGCGGAAGTCGGCGCCCATCTTGTCGATCTCGTCGATCATGAAGACGGGGTTGCGAGATCCGGCGTCGCGCAGGGCGCGGACGATGGTCCCGGGCATGGCGCCGATGTAGGTGCGGCGGTGGCCGCGGATCTCCGCCTCGTCGCGGACGCCGCCGACCGAGATCCGCTCGAACTCGCGGCCGAGTGCTTTGGCGATCGATTTGCCGAGGCTGGTCTTCCCGACCCCGGGCGGGCCGACGAAGCAGAGGATCGGCCCGGGCGAGTCGGGGTTGAGTTTGCGCACCGCCAGGTACTCGAGGATCCGGTCCTTGACCTTTTCCAGGTCGTAGTGGTCGGCGTCGAGCACCTTGCGGGCGTGCCTGATGTCGAGGTTGTCCTTGGTCTCGACCGACCAGGGCAGCTCCACCATCCACTCCAGGTAGGTGCGGATGACGCCGTGCTCGGCGGCGGCCGGAGGCAGTTTCTCCAGCCGCGAGAGCTCTCGCTCGGCCGCTTTCAGAGCGTGGTCGGGCAGGTTTGCCGCCTCGATTTTCTCCCGCAGTTCGTTCGCTTCGGCCTGCTGCTCGTCGCCCTCGCCGAGCTCGTCCTGGATCGCTTTCATCTGCTGGCGGAGGAAGAACTCGCGCTGCCCCTTGTCGATCTCCGACTGCACCTGGGACTGGATCTGGCTGCCGAGCTGGACCACCTCCAGCTCGCGGGCGAGGATCCGCGAGAGGTGCCGCAGCCGCTTGGCGACGTCGACTTCCTCGAGCAGCCGCTGCTTCTCCTCGGTGCCGATCCGCAGCGCCCCGGCGATCAGGTGGGCGAGGTCCGAGGGGTCGTCGATGTTGGCGACCGCCATCTGCAGCTCCTCGGGCAGGTAGGGAATCTGCTCGACGATCTCCGAGAAGGTGCGCTGGACGTTGCGGCTCAGCGCCTCCAACTCCTGGCTCGGCTGGATCACGTCGGGCATCTCGCTGACCCGGGCGACCATGTAGGGCTGCTCGGCGACGAAGCCGCCCAACTTCACCCGCTGCATCCCCTGGACCAAGACCCGCAGGGTCCCGTCGGGGATCTTCACCATCCGCGCGACCGCGCCGACCACGCCGACGCCGTAGAGGTCGTCGGGTCCCGGGACCTCGTTCTCGGGGTCGCGGGCGGTGACCATCGCCAACATCCGGTTGGTGCCGAGGACGTCGTCGATCAGCTGGATCGAGCGCTCCTGTTCGACCGCCAGCGGGGCGAGGGTCTCGGGGAAGGCGACGGTGTCCCGCAGCGGCAGGACCGGCAGCGCCTCGGGCAGAGACTGGTTGACGAAGATCGCGTCCTCCGCGTCGAGCGGGGAGTCGACCACTTCGAGGACCGGTGCGCCCTCCATCACCTGCGGCCTATCGGGACCCGGCGGGTGGTCTCGCTGGGGTCGCGAAGCGGCAGCTCGATCCGCAGGATCCCCTCTTCGTAGGTGGCGCTGGCGCGCTCGGCGTCGACCTCGACCTGCAGCTCGACGACGCGCCGGAAGGAGCCTGAGGGGATCTCGATCTGCTGGTAGACGCGGCCCTCGGTCTCCTGCAGGTGGCGCTCGCCGGCGATCGCCAGGTGGCGGCCGCTGACCTCGATCCCGACCTCGGAGAGCTCGACCCCGGCGAGGTCGACCTTGACGATCGCCCGCTGCGGGTCGCCGCAGTAGTAGACGTCGACGTTGGGCGAGAAACCGGTCGAGCGCCGGGTCACGTACCTGGCCCGGCTCCAATCGACATATAGGTCGCGCTGGGGCATCGGCAAAACATAGTGCGCGCCGGCCCGCGGGTCCTGTCTCTCCCTACCTGGAGAGTCCTCCCGCTCGTCGCCACCCGCGGGAAGAGCGTCTCAGGCGGGGCGCGAGGCCCAGCGGGGGGCGCGCATGAGGAGGACTGGCTGGCGAGGAGGTACGAGGCCCTCGGGGCGGTTGGGGCGAAAGGTGGTGCAGGCCTCGTTCAGCTCCAGCGCGCAGAGGCCGTTCTTGCGGAAATAGCAGTCCTCGCAGGTCGGCGGCTTTGGCTTGCGCGGCATCGGTGCGCATATTTGCAATCGGCCGGGGTACCTGCGGGGGCCGTTTCCGCAAATCGCCACCTCTTTGAAACAGCTTCGTCACAGCTTCCCTGCGTCTTCCGGGAACACGGGGGCCCGGCGCTAATATCGGGGGCGATGGAGAGCCATTCCCGTAGCGAGAAGCTCTCCGCTTCTCCGCCACTTTTCAAAAGCGAATTCCTCAACTACTTCTCCCGCGTCCACCCCGCGGTCCCGGCGATCATCTTCGTTCCGGCGATCGTGGCCATGGAGTGGTTGGGGGCCGATCGCGGCTACGCCCTCTGGCAACTGGTGCTGCTGACGCTGGCCGGCGGCGCGGTCTGGACGCTGACCGAGTACTGGCTACACCGCCTGGTCTTCCACTGGGAGCCCGACAACGCCTTCGGCCGCCGCATGCACTTCATCATCCACGGCGTCCACCACGACCACCCCAACGACAAGATGCGGCTGGTGATGCCGCCGTCGGTCTCGATCCCCCTCGCGGCGCTCTTCTTCCTCGGCTTCTGGGCGATCCTCGGCGGCGCCGCCTTCCCGGTCTTCGCCGGCTTCCTCCTCGGCTACCTCTTCTACGACTACACGCACTACTACGTGCACCACTTCGTGCCGAAGACGGACTTCGCCAAACGCCTTCGCGAACACCACATGCGCCACCACTTCCAGGACCACAGCGCCGGCTACGGCGTCTCCTCGCCGATCTGGGACCACGTCTTCCGGACCTATCCGAAGAAGCGGTCCAAATACCGACAGTAGCGGCGGGCGGCCTGGACACTCGCAACTGGGCGAATAGTTGAATTAGTCCAATCGAGTGTCACAGTGTGGTGTGACTCTGGCAGACTCCGTTCCAGGGTATTTCTGAACTTTGGATGGAAAGGAACTAGATGCCCCCCAGCACCAACCATTTGGACGTGGCTCGCGATGCCCTCGAGAGAACCGTCCGCGAGCTCGAGAGTCAGCTCAAGCAGGCCGAGCAGGCTCTCGCTGCCCTCGGCGGCAAAGCCACTCGCCGTGGTCCCGGCCGTCCCCGAGGCAGCGCCAAAAAAGCCACTGCCAGCGCCACTACCAGGAGCGGACCGCGCCGTCGCCGTAAACGCCGCGGCGGGACCCGCGCCGACCAGGCGGTGAAATTGATCGAGGGGCAGCCCGGGATCAGCGCCTCGGACGTCGCCAAAACCATGAAAATCAAGCCCAACTACCTCTACCGGGTCCTCGGCGACCTCGAGAAAGAGGGACGGGTGAAGAAGAAAGGCCGCCAGTACTACCCGGCTGGGGGCTGATCGGTACCAACCCTTACCCATGAAGAGGCCGGCAATCGCCGGCCTCTTCTTTTAGGTGTGACTCAGACCAGTCCCAGCTGGCTGACCGCGTCGCGCTCCTCCTGAAGCTCCATCACGCTGCGGTCGATCCGCTTGCGCGAGAAGTCGGGCACGTCCAGACCCTGGACGATGCTCCACTCGCCACCGCTGCAGGTGCAGGGCATGCCGCAGATGATCCCCTCGCCGATCCCGTAGGAGCCGTCGGCGGGCACCGCCATCGAGACCCAGTCACCGTCGGGCGTGCCCAGCACCCAGTCGTGGACGTGGTCGATTGCCGCGTTGGCGGCCGAGGCGGCGCTGGAGGCACCGCGGGCGTCGATGATCTCGGCCCCGCGTTTCGCCACCCGCGGGATGTACTCGTCGGCGATCCACGCCTCGTCGTCGACCGCGTCCCAGGCACTGCCGCCGTCAACCTTGGCGTTGACGAGGTCGGGGTACTGGGTCGGGGAGTGGTTGCCCCAGGCGGTCATGTTGGTCACCGCGGAAACCGGCTTGCCGAGCTTGTTGGCGAGCTGAGAGATCGCCCGGTTGTGGTCGAGCCGCATCATCGCCGTGAACCGCTCGCGCGGCACGTCGGGTGCGTTCGACATCGCGATCAAACAGTTGGTGTTGGCGGGGTTCCCCACCACCAGCACCTTGACGTCATCGGCGGCGCCGGCGTTGATCGCTTCGCCCTGCGGCTTGAAGATGCCTCCGTTGGCCTCGAGCAGGTCGGCGCGCTCCATGCCGGGACCGCGCGGCCGGGCGCCGACCAGCAGGCCGACGTTGCAGCCGTCGAAAGCCTGCTTCGGGTCGTCGGTGATGTCGATCCTGTGCAGCAGGGGGAAGGCGCAGTCGTCGAGCTCCATCGCGGTGCCCTCGGCGGCCTTGATCGCCTGGGGTATCTCGAGCAGGCTCAGCGCGACCGGCGTGTCGGGGCCGAGCATCTGCCCGCTGGCGATGCGGAACAGCAGCGCGTAGCCGATCTGGCCGGCGGCGCCGGTAACGGTGACCTTTACAGGGGTGCTCACTAATCCACTCCTCGGATTCGGGGGTTTGGAAGACGCCTACGCCATCGCGCGCTGGAGGTTCTCGTCGATCGAGGCGAGGAACTCCTGCGTGGTCTGGTATTCCTGGCCGCCGCCCACCAGCAGGGCCAGGTCTTTGGTCATCTTCCCGCTTTCTACGGTCTCGACGCAGACGCGCTCCAGCGTCTCCGCGAACTGCGAGACCTCGGGGGTTCCATCCATCCGGCCGCGGGCGGCGAGCCCGCGGGTCCAGGCGAAGATCGAGGCGATCGGGTTGGTCGAGGTCGGCTTGCCCTCCTGGTGCTGGCGGTAGTGCCTGGTGACGGTGCCGTGCGCCGCCTCGGCCTCGACGGTCTTGCCGTCGGCGCTCATCAGCACGCTGGTCATCAGGCCAAGCGAACCGAAGCCCTGGGCGACGGTGTCCGACTGGACGTCGCCGTCGTAGTTTTTGCAGGCCCACACGTAGCCGCCCTCCCACTTCAGCGCGGCGGCGACCATGTCGTCGATCAGGCGGTGTTCGTAGGTCAGGCCGGCGGCCTCGAACTCAGCTTTGAACTCGGCCTCGTAGACCTCGGCGAAGAGGTCCTTGAAGCGCCCGTCGTAGCGCTTGAGGATCGTGTTCTTGGTCGACATGTAGACCGGGAAGCCGCGGTCCAGCCCGTAGCGCATCGAGGCGCGGGCGAACTCGCGAATCGACTCGTCGAGGTTGTACATCGCCATCGCGATGCCGCCGCCGGGGAAGTCGTAGACGTCGAGCTCGACCGGCTGGGAGCCGTTCTTCGGCGTGTAGGTGAGGGTCAGCGTCCCCTCCTCGGGGACCACCAGGTCGGTCGCCCGGTACTGGTCGCCGAACGCGTGGCGGCCGATCACGATGGGCTTGGTCCAGCCCGGCACCAGCCGCGGGATGTTGGAGATCACGATCGGCTCGCGGAAGATGACGCCGCCGAGGATGTTGCGGATCGTCCCGTTCGGCGAGCGGTACATCTCCTTCAGGCCGAACTCCTCGACCCGCGCCTCGTCCGGGGTGATCGTCGCGCACTTGACGCCGACCCCGTGGCGCTTGATCGCTTCGGCGGCTTCGACGGTGATCCTGTCTTCGCTCGCGTCGCGGCTCTCGATCCCGAGGTCGTAGTACTCCAGCTCGACATCGAGGTAGGGAAGGATCAGCTGCTCTTTGATGAACGACCAGATGATCCGGGTCATCTCGTCGCCGTCGAGCTCGACGACAGGGTTCTCGACTTTGATCTTCGCCACGGAGTTGGCGATGCTATCTGCCCGACGCTCTGGCTGACCGGCCAGGGCATGGCACAATCAGGCCGATGGCAACCGTGGAGCGAAAGGCCTTTGGCAACCACGCGGTGGTCAACCAACCGCCGCCGCTGGTCGACTACAACGTCTTCGAGGCCGACACCGTTTTGGTCGAGGCGGTGAAGCGCGAGGGAGCCGAGTGGGACCGTGAGCGCATCGCCGCCGCCGGCGAGTACGCCGGCAGCGAGGCGGCGCAGGAGCTCGGCCGGCTCGCCAACGAGAACGGGCCGAAGCTGAAGACCCACGACCGCTACGGCAACCGGGTCGACATCCCCGAGTTCCATCCCGCCTGGCACGAGCTGATGGGCGTCGGGGTCGGCTTCGAGCTGCACTCCTCCCCCTGGAAGGACCCGCGGCCCGGCGCCCACGTCGCCCGCGGCGCCGCCTTCATGTGCATGTCGCAGGCCGAGGCGGGGATCGGCTGCCCGATCTCGATGACCTACTCGGTGATCCCGGCCCTCCGCACGCAGCCCGAGCTGGCGGCGGAGTGGGAGCCGCGCTTCCTCTCCTCCAGCTACGACCCGCGGAACGCGCCGGCGCCGGAGAAGGTGGGCGCCCTCGCCGGGATGGGGATGACCGAGAAGCAGGGCGGCACCGACGTCCGCGCCAACACCACCGTCGCCCGCCCGGTGAACGGCGGCGGGCCCGGCGCCGAGTACGTGCTGACCGGCCACAAGTGGTTCATGTCGGCGCCGCAGTGCGACGCCTTCCTCGTCCTCGCCCAGGCCGACGGCGGCATCTCCTGCTTCCTCTTCCCGCGCTGGACGCCCGACGGCACCCGCAATCGCTTCCGCCTGCAGCGCTTCAAGGACAAGCTCGGCAACCGCTCCAACGCCTCCAGCGAGATCGAGTTCGACGCCGCCTCGGCCTGGCTGGTCGGCGAGGAGGGCGCCGGGGTGCGGACGATCATCGAGATGGTCAACCACACCCGGCTCGACTGCGTGCTCGGCGGCGCCACCGGGATGCGGGCCGGGGTCGCGCAGGCGATCCACCACACCACCCACCGCTCGGTCTTCGGCCGCGAGCTGGTCGAACAGCCGCTGATGCGAAACGTGCTCGCCGACCTCGCGGTCGAGTCGGAGGCGGCGACGATCGGGGCACTGCGCCTCGCCCGCGCCTACGACGAAGCGATCGCCGGCGACGATGACGCCGCGCAGCTGAAGCGGGTCGCCAACGCCGTCCTCAAGTACTGGATCTGCAAGCGCGCCGTGATGCACGCCGGCGAGGCGCTCGAGTGCCTCGGCGGCAACGGCTACGTCGAGGAGTCCGGGATGCCGCGGCTCTTCCGCGAGAGCCCGCTCAACTCGATCTGGGAGGGCTCGGGCAACGTCCAGTGCCTCGACGTCCTGCGGGCGATGGTCAAGAGCCCGGCCTCGCTGGAGGTTTACTTCGCCGAGGTCGAGGAGGGCGCAGTCGCCGAGCCGCGTCTGCAGCAGTTCGCCACCGGCCTGCGCGACGAGCTGCCCGGCGACCTGGAGACGATCGAGACCCGCGCCCGCCGCGTAGTCGAGAAAATGGCTCTGGCGCTCCAGGGATCCTTGCTCGTCCGCTACGGCGACGAAGCGGTCGCCGACGCCTTCTGCGCCTCCCGGCTCACCGGCGACTGGGGCCAGACCTTCGGCACCCTCCCGGCGGGCACGGATTTCGGCCGCATCATCGAGCGGCACAGGCCGGCCTAGCGCTCTCAGGCTCCAAGTTCGATCTGTTCCCGGCGCTGGCCCAGAAGCCGAGCCACCCGATTCATGACCTGTTCCGTTTCGCATTCGAAGCGACCGCCGGTCACGCGCGTCAGCTCTACGCCGGCCAGCTTCAGGTCCTCGTCCCGGCGGCGATCTTCCTCGAAGGACTCATGGCTCCCGTGGGTCGCATAGACGTCGAGTTCGACCGCGAATCTCAACTCGGGCCAGTAGACGTCGAGCTCGTAACCGGCGACGTTGAAGGCAGTGACGGGTTGCGGTAGTCGCATCCGCGCGGCGGATGCCAGGAATTGCCGCTCCAGCTCCGAGCGGGTGAAACGCGGTGGCTCATAGATCGCGAGAGCCCGCGCAAGCGGCACCGCCCCTCGATGCCCACGGTTGCGCGCGAGAACCGAGCGAAAGTCAGCGAGGTCGAAGAGCTCCAGCTCCTCGGAGCGGCGGATCAGTCGACGCAGAGTCCGGAAGCGGACAACCGCCGCAAGATCAAGCGCGGTGCGGGCAACTGAGGTGACCGGAATTCCCTGCTCCAAAGCTCGGTCGGCGTCGATCAGAGTGCGCGAGTGATGGATGCGAACCGACCCCCGCCGCTTACGGGGGACGGGAGTCGTCACATGAGCTGGAATCGGTCGAGTGGAGACGAGGCCCAGCAGCCACCCGGCCGAGTAATGGCTCAACAGCGCCTTCTCCCCAGACGCCAGCACGGCCGCGAGGCACCGTCCCCGCAGCGGGAGGTTCGTGTGCCCGACGGCGTAGACACCCTGGTGGAGTCGATGGAGACGCCCCGCTTCCACTCCTCGCTGGACGGATCGATGGGTGTAGCCGAGCCGCCGGAGTTGTCGGATCGAAACGACGCCGTGTTGCCGATCCGCGAGACCCGCCAGTTCCTGACCCCGGGGCAGAGCTTTTGTACCCATAAGGTTGAAAAGCTCTGCCGCGAGGTGGCTCTCCCCCCGCGCGGGGAGTTATGCGCGGACTATGCGGGCGTTTGAGAACCGTCCCGCAGCGCCCGGCCGACCTGCTCGATCGTGATCACGCCGCTGAGCCGGCCTTCGGCGTCGACCGCCATCAGGGCCCCCAGGCGGCGGAGGTTCTGGTTTGCGAGCAGTGAGTCGAGCGGGGTGTCGTCGCGGACGAAGAGGCCGATGTCGTGGTCGACCAGGTCGGAGACGTGCGAGCTGGCGCGGGAGATCTCGGGCACCTCGTCGGCGCGGTCGCGCTGGACAAGGCCGAGGAAGCGATGGGCGGCGTCGACGACCGGGAACCAGGGCCAGCGGTAGCGAAGGAAGTATTCGTCGAGGGCCCGCTCGACGCTGAGATCGCCGGGGATCGTCACCGGCTCGCGGTCCATCACATCGGCCACCCGGACGTCGCCGATGCGGCTGGTCAGCGCCGTCTGCATCGCAGCCCCACGGGCGGAGCCGTTGATCACCATCCCGATCAGCGCCAGCCAGACGCCGCCGAAGAGGTCGCCGCTGAGAGCGAGGACGAGGCCGACCCCGATGAAGAGGTAGCCGAACACCCGGCCGAGATTGGCGGCGAAGCGGGTCGCCGAGTTGCGGTTGCCGGACTTCCACCAGGCGAGCGCGCGGGCGACGCGGCCGCCGTCCATCGGGTAGGCCGGCAGCAGGTTGAAGATCAGGATCAGGAGGTTGATCGTCGCCAGCCAGGCGGCCAGCGCCATCAGCCCGGAGACGTCCGAATTGGTTTCGAGGATCGCCGCCTCGCGGAACCCCGACCAGCCGTCGGCGAGGATGCCGATCGCGGCGAAGAAGACGACGATCGCCGCGGTCACGGCCGGACCGGCCAGCGCCACCTTCATCTCGGTCGCCGGCGAGTCGGCTTCGCGGTCCATCCGCGCCATCCCGCCGAAGATCCACAGCTGGATGCTGGAGATGCCGATGCCGTTGCGCATCGCCACGATCGCGTGCCCGAACTCGTGCAGGAGGATCGAGCCGAAGAAGCCGACGGCGCTGAGCAGGGCGAGCCCGAAGGGCGTCGTCCCGGATTCGCCCAGGATGTCTTCGAACCGGCCGGTCATCCAGAAGATGACCAGGAACAGCACGATGAACCAGGACCAGTCGACGGTGACCTTGATCCCGCGGAAATGGAAGAGGGTTATCGACCCACCGCCGAGCATCTGCCCATGGTAAGCGGCTAGCTTCCCGGCGCAATGTCCAGCGAGGCGAATTGGCTGCGGGAGCGGCTCGAGGAACTGGAGCGGATCGAGCGCCCGTCGGCCTCCGAGGGCGAGCGGGAGGCCGCCGAGTGGCTGGTCGACCGGTTCGCCGAGCTGGGAGCGGAGGCGCGGATCGAGGCGGAGCCGGCCCACGGCACCTACTGGTGGCCGCTCGGGATCGGCGCCGCCCTCGGCTCCCTCGGCGCGATCGCGGCGCTGCGCGGCCGGCGGCTGCTCGGGACCCTGCTGGCCGCGATCGGGGCGGCCGGGATGGCCGACGACTTCCCGCCCGGCCAGCGACGGATGCGCCGGCTCCTCCCCACCCGCACCACCTACAACGTCGTCTGCGAGCTGGGCGACCCGCAGGCCGAGCGCTCGATCGTGATCAGCGCCCACCACGACGCCCCCCACTCCGGCCTCGTCTTCCATCCCGCCCTGCCCGAGCTCGCCGACCGCCTCGGGATGCTCGACCGCACCGACACCAGCCCGCCGCTGATGGCGCCGGTGGTCGGTGGCCCGGTCCTGGCGGCGCTCGGCGCGGCGAGCGGCCGCCGGTGGCTTACCAAGATCGGCCTCTTCCTCGGCCTCGGCAGCATCGCGGCGATGGCCGACATCGGCGCTCGCAAGTCGGTCCCCGCCGCAAACGACAACGGCACCGCCGTCGTCGCCCTGCTCGACCTCGCCCGCCGCTTTCTCGCCGACCCACCCGAGGGCGTCCGCGTGATCCTGCTCTCGACCGGATCGGAGGAGAGCTTCAGCGAGGGGATGAAAGCCTTCGGCGAGCGCCACTTCGACACCCTGCCCAGGGACAGCACCTTCTTCCTCTGCCTCGAGACCCTCGGCGCAACCCACCTCTTGGCGCTGCAGGGGGAGGGTTTCCTGAAGATGCGCGACTACCCACCCCGCGCCCTCGGGTTCGTCGAAGCGGTAGCCGAAGACCTCGGCGTCTGGCTCTACCCCAACCTGCGCACCTACAACGGCACCGACGCGCTCGAGCCGCGGGTCGCCGGCTACGAGACGGTGGCGCTCTGCAGCTGCACCGACCAGAAGCAGCCGGGCCGCTACCACTGGCCCAACGACGTCGCCGCCAACGTCAACTTCGAGACTCTCGAAAGGGCGATCGAGGTAAGCGACTCGACCACCCGGCGACTCGGCCGTGGCTGGCTCTGAGTGACGGATTACAACGTGACGAATCCCGACTACGTGCTCGGGTTTCTGCGGTATAGCATCCGCGCCCGTGCCATCCCATGACGTACTCGTAATCGGGGCCGGGCTCGCCGGCCAGCGCGCCGCTCTCGCCGCCGCCGAGGAAGGCGTTTCGGTCGGGATCATCAGCAAGGTCCACCCGGTGCGCTCCCATTCCAACGCGGCCCAGGGCGGGATCAACGCCGCCCTGAACCCCGGCGACTCCTGGGAGTCCCACGCCTTCGACACGATCAAGGGCTCGGACTACCTCGGCGACCAGGACGCGGTCGAAATCATGACCCGCGAGGCACCGGAGGAAATCCTCCACCTCGAGCACCTCGGCGTCACCTTCCACCGCAACGAGGAGGGCAAGCTCGGCACCCGCGCCTTCGGCGGCGCCTCCGCCGCCCGCACCTATTACGTGGCCGACATCACCGGCCAGGCGATCATGCACGTGCTCTACGAGCAGCTGATGAAGTACTCCGAGCAGATCGCCCGCTACGAGGAGTGGTTCTGCAGCAGCCTGGCGATCGACGAGAACGGCGAGTGCTGCGGCGTCGTCACCCGTAACGTCGCCGACGGCACCATGGAGCTCTTCCAGGCCAAGTCGGTGATCCTCTGTACCGGCGGCAACGGCCAGGTCTGGCAGCCGACCACCAACGCTCTCATCTGCACCGGCGACGGCATCGCGATGGCCTACCGGGTCGGCGCCAAGCTGATGGACATGGAGATGATCCAGTACCACCCGACGACGCTGGCGGGCAAGGGCTTCCTGATCACCGAGGGCGCCCGCGGCGAGGGTGCGCACCTGCTCAACGCCAAGGGCGAACGCTTCATGGAGAAGTACGCGCCGAACAAGATGGAGCTGGCTTCGCGCGACGTCGTCTCCCGCGCCGAGCAGACCGAGATCAACGAGGGCCGCGGCTTCCCCGATGGCACCGTCGCGCTCGACATCACCGTGGTCCCGAAAAAGCGCGTGCACGAGGCGCTGCGCGAGATCGTCCTCGTCGGCCGCGACTTCGCCGGTGTCGACATCACCCGCGAACCGATCCACATCAAGCCGGGCAACCACTACACGATGGGCGGGGTCAAGACCGACGTCGACGGCCGCACCGACATCCCCGGCCTCTACAGCGCCGGCGAGACCGCCTGCGTCTCGGTCCACGGCGGCAACCGCCTCGGCGCCAACTCGCTGCTCGACACCCTGATCTTCGGCAAGCGCTCCGGCCGCGATGCCGCCGCCCGCGCCAAGCGGATCGACGTCGCCCGCCCCTCGAAGAAGGTGCTGGAGGACGAGGAGACGATGATCGCCGACGTGATGTCGCGCGAGAAGGGCTCCGGCCGCCGGATCTCCGAGATCAAGCGCGAGCTGGGCGAGACGATGGACGCCAAGGTCGCCGTCTTCCGCGACGAGGCCGGGATCACCGAAGCGCTGGAAACGGTGAAGCGCCTCAAGGAGGAGGCGAAGACCGCCTACATCGACGATCACGGCAGCGTCTTCAACCAGGACCTGCTTGGGGCGATCGAGCTCGGGTACATGCTCGACAACGCCGAGTGCACCTGCGTCGCCGCGCTGGAGCGGAAGGAGAGCCGCGGCGCCCAGTACCGCACCGACTACCCGGAGCGAAACGACGAGGAGTGGCTCAAACACATCGACCTCGAGATGACCGACGACGGTCCTGAGATTTCCTACTCCGAGGTCACGATCACCCAGTGGGAACCGCAAGAGAGGACCTACTAATGGCCGAGTACACGATCAAAGTCCGGCGGTTCCAGCCCGAGAGCGGCCAGGGGCCCTACTGGGAGGAGTTCAACGTCGACCTCGAGCCCTCGCTCTCGGTCCTCGACGGCCTGCTGCAGGCAAAGGATCGCGACGACGGCTCGCTGGCCGTCCGCTGCTCCTGCCGTGCCGCGATCTGCGGCTCCTGCGGGATGAAGATCAACGGCCAGTCCGGGCTCGGCTGCAAGACCCAGATCGGGGAGGCTCAAGAGCTCGCCGACAAGGTGGCGAGCGCCGTCGGCGGCAGCTCCGCCGGCAACGTGATCGTGATCGAGCCGATGGGCAACATGCCGGTCGTCAAGGACCTGGTCACCGACATGGAGTCGACCCACTGGACCAAGATCCGCCGCGTCACCCCCTGGCTGCTGCCGCACGGCGAGCCGCCCGAGCGCGAGTACGTCGTCGAGCCGGAGTCGATGATCGACATCACCCAGTCGATGGCCTGCATCCAGTGCGGCGCCTGCGTCTCCTCCTGCCTCTCGATGGAAGCCGACCCGGACTTCATCGGCCCGGCGGCGCTGGCCAAGGCCTACCGCTTCG